>Ga0308160_10000257_pt1 | contig 127635 bp, 198 predicted proteins | sample PhyFR1_FD_201036 | JGI IMG/M metagenome (GOLD analysis project Ga0308160, IMG submission 201036) | Phyllosphere microbial communities from UC Gill Tract Community Farm, Albany, California, United States - DLSLF.R1 | ecosystem: Host-associated > Plants > Phyllosphere > Unclassified | place... | reverse complement strand
TGTGTGAGACGAGCGTTTGGGGGGGGGGGGGGCGTGGCTTGCGCTACTCGGCCTGAGGACCGTGCGCCGTGGCCTTGGGCGTCCGACCGCGGAAGGGCGTCGTCCCATTCTGCCCGTCGCGAGCCCACGAGTGTCATGAAGGACCTGTATAAAGATTGATTAGAGACAGAGACCGGCGAGGGCTGGGTATACGGAGGGAGGGGAGGAGGCGAAGGGGGAGAAGGAAGCGAAGGCGGGGAAGGATGCGAAAGGGGGGAGAGGGCGTTGTTGGGAGACGGGCGGGCGACGCCGCTGCGCCTCTTTTGACAGTGGCGACGGGACGGGCGGGCACACTACTGCAGAGTCGCTTGCGCTCAGGCCAGCATGCTTGCTCAGGTCGGACTGCTGCTCGTCAACGGGAGCTTGCCCTTGCCCAATGCAAGACACCGCATCGTGCCGCCGCAGAAGGCCAGGAAAGTTCAGAGTACACGCTGTAGGTAGGGACACATGGGTGAGGGGAGACGGGGCGGGGTGGGTCTATGAGGAGGCGAGAAGCGAAGCGACAAGGCAAGGGGGCGCTCAATCGGCCGAGATGTGCGCGTCAGCGAGCGACTTCTCGAGCTCCGCCGGCTTGTCCTCGTCCGTGATCTTGGTGAGCTCCTTGACGAAGGTCGTTCCCCACTGGACCGAGAAGCAAGCAGAAAGTCAGCACCAGCTCGTGCTTTGACCGGACAAAAATTAAGCAAGACAGAAAGCTGAGACTGATAAACTTACGCGCTCGGCCGTATACTGCGACACGTACTTCGACAGCTTGGCAAAGTTGTCGGCCCGCGCCTCGGGCTCCATGACCATGGCCTCGTGGATGGCGTTGGCCGTGGCGTGGACGTCCCAGGGGTTGATGATGAGCGAGCCGTTGAGCGACTGAGCCGCGCCAGCGAACTCGGACAGGATCATCGTGCCGTGCCGCTCAGCCTGAGTCGCAATGTACTCGTAGCTGACGAGGTTCATGCCGTCGCGAGTCGAGGTAACGAGGCAAGCGTCGGCGACGGCGTACATGGCGACGAGCTCCTCAAAGCCGACCGACTTGTGCATGAAGTGGATCGGCATGAACTCGACCGTGCCGAAGCGGCCGTTGATGCGGCCGACGAGCTCGTTGACGACGGCCCGCAGGTTCTGGTACTCCTCGACGTCCTGGCGCGAGGGGACGGCCAGCTGAACGAGGACGACCTGTCAGGTGTCGAGCAGAATGGAGGGCGTCAGTGGACGGGAGCGATGTCAAGGGCGAGAGATCGGCAGGAGGCGGCCCGCACCTTGCCGACCCACTCGGGGTGCTCGGTCAGGAAGATCTCAAGCGCGTGCAGCTTCTGCGGGACACCCTTGATGTAGTCGAGCCGGTCGACGCCGACAATGAGCTTGACACCCTCAAAGCGCTGCTCGAGCGCCTTGATGCGCTTCTGGACGGTCGGCTTCTTGAGGGCCTCGTAGAACTGGCCGGGCTCGATGCCGATTGGGAAGGTGCCGACGTGGGCGTAGCGACCCTCGATGAAGACGCCGTTAGGCATCGTCGAGAGGCCAAGAATACGCGTGCAGGCCGACAGGAAGTGCCGCGCGTAGTCATACGTGTGGAAGCCAATGAGGTCGCAGTGGAGGATGCCGAGCAGGATCTCGCGCCGGACGGGCAGAATGCTATAGAAGACGGCAGAGAAGGTCAGCTCGGATGAAAGCTCGGATGACCCAGGAGGCAGGCGGCACGGACCGGTAGATCTCGGACGACGGGAAGGGCGTGTGGAGGAAGAAGCCAATCTTGATGTCGTTGACGCCGAGCGGGCCGACGTCGGCCTTACGGTCGGACTTGGGCTTCTCGCCCTGGTCTTCGCCGGCGCCGGTCTCGATGCCCTCGACGACGCGGCCGAGCTCCTTCTGCGTCTCGCTGCCGACGCCGTCGCCGCCGAGCGTGCCCTCGGGTCCAGCCGCCTGGCCGGCAATGAGCCCGCGGAGGAGCATGGGCAGGAGCATCAGGTGGTAGTCCTGGACCCACACCATGTCCCCCTTCTGGACCTGCGACAGGACAACCTGGGCGAACGTCAGGTTGACGGCCCGGTAGGCGAGCCAGTGCGACTCGTCGAAGTTCATCTCTCCGGGGTGGTAGTGGAACAGCGGCCAGAGGATTGAATTGGAGAAGCCGCTGCGAGGGGAGGGAGGAGCGACATGCGACGTCAGCGGCCGAGCGCTCTGTAAAAGCAGGTGCGCTGGGAGGACCGACTTGTAGTGCTTGTCGGCGACGTCGTCGCTCAGGTAGACGGCCTGGCACTGGAACTCGTCCATCAGTCGCTGGTTGACGAGGGCGCGGTCCTCCATGGGGATCTCGATACCGGGCCAGCCGACTGGAGAAGAGGAGGACGCGCAAGCAAGGGGTGGTCGCGACAATCTAGTCAGCACTTGCTCGCAGCTTAGTGACGAAGAGAGCGAGAGAAGGACGCACTCCAGGTGAAGCTCATCGTCTTCTTGCAGCCCGAGAGGGCCGAAACGAGGCCGCCGGACGACATCTTGAAGTGGTACTCGCCCTTGTCATCCTTCGAGATGGTCACCGGCAGCCGGTTCGAAACGACGATCAGCCGGCGGTCCTCTTGCTTGGGGGCTGCGAGGTTTTGAGGCGAACGTTGCCGAAGAGAGAGAGGGTCAGCATCTCTGCCGAGCGACTTGTAGCCCCTGAGGCGTGCTTCCTCCGACGCGTGCGAGAAAGTAAAGTTCCCGCGCGCTCGACCGGCCTACTCACACTCGGACATGATGGGCAAAGCGAGACGGTCAGGGAGAGGGTCGAGAAGGGAGGAGAGGGTTGGGTGAGAAGAGGTGACTGGCAGAAGGGCAGGAAAGGGACGACGTCAAGGCGCGCCTCCGACGCCCCCCGCGCTGGGCAAAGGGCGGGCGAAGGGCGAGCGCCGGCGGCGGCAGGCTGGGCCCGGCTCTTCCGCCCGCGCCGCCGTTCAACTTGTCCTGCGCGTCATGATTTCGTCCCCCGCGCTTTCCGTTCCTGACCCCGCAAACATAGTCGTCGCCAGTAGACCTCGCCCGGCCCGGCCCGCCGGCCGCACAAAGGGGGGAGGGAAGGAGTAGAACAGTGATGATTGTAGCGAGCGCACAGCGACACGCTGCCCCATTCTTTCCAGCTGACCGTTGTAGACCGCCTGTCGCGCGGGCCGGGGCGAAAGACGTCGAAGGGAGCAGAGCTGCCCGCGCAGTGCTGGCCCCGCACTTCACCCTCTCTTTGGCGGCTGAGGCGCGCGACGACGACCGACGCCTCACACTCGAAGTCTCCTTGCCAAGGCCGCAGCCGCAGTTGCAGAGAGAAGATGATCATGAAGAAAGGCCCAGGATGAGATGTTTTTGAGAAGGGGTTGGTGATACAGTGGGGTGCGCGACGGCCACGGACGGCGGACTTTGACGTATATAGGAAGGCGGCCGAGAGGGGTTTGCGTGCGCGGAGGGGAGCGTGAGGGGTAAGCGAGCTGTACAGGTCGTACAGGGGGCGAGACGGGGGTGATGGGAAGAAATGAGTCCATGGTCGGGAGGGTGTATGTGGGTAGTAAACGGCGAGCTTGATGAGGGAGTGGCAAACAGGGCGGGCGGGAAGGGTGTGAGGCGGCGTCGGGTCATAGGCGCCAGTAGATGCTAGGGATGCGACTTGGCCTGAGCAAAGCGAAATCTTCCAGTCAGCACGGCTGCAAGTATGGATTGAGAGCAAGACAGATAGACGTACGAGTGGAGTCAGGCGGGCTCAAGCGGCGAGCGCGACGCCGCTCGACGATGCCGTGCGCGAGAGGTCGTTGGCCGGACTGCCGGCGTCCGACGCCCCTCCACTGCCGTCGCTCTCGCTGCCGAAGCTTGGAATACTTCCCAGCCTCGGCCTGCCGAGCTCAGCTCGCCGGCGGTCCTCCTCGTCCTGGCTCGCGGCGGCTTTGCGCGCAGGCGCGTTGAGCGACGCTCGTCGACCAGGCGGAGGTGCCTCGCGTGCGAAGCCGGCAAACGGCGGCGAGGGCACGGTGTAGGCCGACAGCTTGCGGCCGGCCGAGAGGTGGTTTGAGGGCAGGCTGCCTCGACGGGCGAAGGCCGACGCTGGAGGTCCTCCCTGGCCACCGCCTCCACCGCCGCTGGTGCCTGGGACGGCGAGCGACCGGTTGCGCCCGCCTGCCGAGTGGGCGAAGGCCGGGTGGTTGCGCAGCGACGGGGGCACGGGCGCGTCTGTCCGGAGGACGGGGAAGAAGGTGGGCGTCGATGCCGGAGGTGGCGGGGACGCCAGCTGGCCGCCGGTCGGCCGGATCGGCGGATGGATGTGGCTCATGCTCGCGCGCGAGCCCTGCGGGTCGAGCGAGAAGGACGACCGGTGCTGCGAGTTGGACCGAGCCCGGCTAGAAGACGCTGCCGCTGCCGCTGCAGACGACGAGGCCGAGGCGTGTTGCGCGAGCGTCGCAAGTGACGGTCGCCGGCTCGCCGAAAGGTGGGCAAACGGCGATGACGCTGGGTGGAGCGGCTGGAGCGGGGCATAGGGTGCCGACGTCGGCAAGAGGGCCTCACTGTGCGTCAGGACATTTGGGAGCGAGATGGATCCCCTGCGGTCGCCGGCCGGTGCTGGCTGCGGCATGGGCGACGGCCGGACCGGATCCTGCGTTGTCGCACCGCCGCCACCCGGCGAGAGCGAGCGAACGAGGCCGGCACCGCTCTCGACAACCGCCGAAGACGAGGACGGCGAGGACGAGGCGAGCGGAAACTCTGGGTAGTCGTACCGCTCGCGCTCGGCTATCGGTGTCCCGGGCGTCTGGAGCGTCCGGCCGTCGGCGTCGATCCGGCCGTAGACGGGGCTCGGGTTGACCTCGTCGCCGTCGCTGTCGTCGAGCTCGGCGACGTCCCAGCCGGGCGCGCTCCCCTTGCGAGGGAGGCAGTAGGCCGGGAAGCTCGAGGCCGGGTAGACAGGCTTGGCCAGGTGGTTGGCCGCCGCCTGGGCCGAGTCGAAAGCTGGGACCGAGCCGAACGAGAAGGACGAGAGGGCCGAGAGGACGCCGACCGTGCTCGGGTCGACAAAGGCCGGTAGCGTCGGCGTCGGCAGCGGCGGCGACTCACTGTCGTCGTCAAAGTCGTCGTCGGCAGAGAGTGCGGGCGACATGGGCCGGCGGGCGCGAGTGCGCGGGTGTGGAGGAGAAGGCGGGCGGCCGGCGGAAGGAAACGTTAGGCGGCGGCGCAAGACTGTCCGTGTGCGAGCAGCGAGCGTTGGCCGGCTGGTCGAGGCGGCAGGTGGCGGCGCAGAGAGGGTGGAAGGTCGTTCGTCCCTCTTCGTCCGGCGCGTGGTGTGGTGTGAATGTGGGTGTGGGTGAGAGTGTGCACAGAGCTGCCTCGAGAACGCCCTGCTGTCCCTTGCTGAGCACACGTCCCTGCCGTTCCGTCAGCCTGGAGAGGAGAGGGCACAGGCAGCGATGCCGGCCGTCCGCCTGCGGGCCCATCGGCCAGCGAGGACGCCTCGGCACAGGTCTGCCCCCGCCTGGCCAGCCAGCCCCAAGGTTCGAGCCGCCGGGCCCACGCCCTCTCGCCCACGCTGCCCCTGCCGCCCACGACCCGCCCTCGGACCCAACAGACGCCATCATCACCTCGTCTCTCGTCCCGCCTCTCGTCTCCAGGTCCGCAACCTGCTGCTGCGACGACCATGCCCGCCTCGACACCGCCGGCCGAGGCGCCCTCTCTGCCTGTCTACGTCGCTCAGACGAGCCCGCTCAACCCGGCCGCCGCCCCGTCGGAAGCCGCGTCCGAGCCGTTCGCCTTCCCTTCGGCCGCCTTCAACCTCGCCCAGGCCGCCCGGCAGCTCGCGCGGGCGAGCGAAACTGGCGCAGGCGTCTGCGTCCTGCCAGAGTACGGCCTCCAGGGCATCATCCCGGATCACTCTGTCCGTTCATCTCGCCTCCTGCTCTGCTGCTCCCGGTGCTGCTCCTCCGCTCCCTCCGACAGGTGCGGGGAAGGGCAGCTGCGGGGCGACACCGCCCGGTCAAAACACGTCCCGGAGCTGACGCCTCCGTCGTCTGTCCCTTTCACACCTTCACCACACCCCCACCTTTGCGCCACCCACCTCGGCACCACTACACACTTCCGGTTGCGACCCCTCGTTCCGCCGTCTGGAACGGCTCCACCAACGGAATGACCTGACCCGACCGACCGCCCCCCCCCCCCCGGACCCGGGCTGACAACCGCCCGCAAGGCGTACGCGCTCGCAGCGCCACACCTGCTCGTCGCCCTCCAGGCGCTCTGCCAGCGCTACCGGCTCGCGGCCGTGACGACCCTGGTCGAGCCTCACCAATCTGAAGGCGCGCGACCCCCAGCAAGGAGTCTGCCAGCGTCGCCTTTCGTCTTTGCCGCAGACGGCCTGACTCTCGAGCCGGTCGAGTCGAGCCTGCGCGCCGAATGGGCGGCGTACGCCGAGGAGGCGGTCGACGCCGGCTTTGAGAGCGTCAACTCGGCCTACTACATCTCGGCCGAGGGTGATATCGTCGGCCGGTACGAGAAGGCCAACCTATGGCATCCAGAGCGGTCCGTCGCGGAGTAGCACGATGCGTCGCCTCATGCTGCTCGTCGTGCTGACCTGCATCAAATCGTGCGCGCAGCGACTACCTCCGGCCCGGCTCGGAGCCGTCCGCCGTCTTCAACACGCCTTGGGGCAAGGCTGGGCTCGTCATCTGTAGGTCCCCGAGCGCTTGCTCGTGTTCCAGTCCTCCGTCGTCTGACGCTGACGCTTCCTTCTGCGCAGGCTGGGACCTGTCGCACCCCGAGGCCGTTCAATCGCTCGTTCGGCGAGGGGCCGAGATCGTCTTTGCGCCGACCTACTGGCTCTCAACCGACTCTGACCCGTTCGTGCCTTGAATCAGGCCGGCCTCGTCTCGTTCTGGGCCACCTTTGCTGACCTCGTCTGCCTTCGTCACCTGCTTCCACAGCATACAGCGCAAGTACACGCCCAAGGCGCCGCTCTATGATCATACGCTTCTCCCCTCGCTCGCCCTTATCCGCGCCTTCGAGGGCGAGTGCCTGCTCGTCATGGCCAACCCCGGCGTCGGCACGACGATCGAACTCCCCGGCGCTGGACCGGCGTCCGGCTCGCCTGCTGCCGCCCTCGAGCGGTGGGGGCGCGCGCTCGTCGGCAGAGACAACACGTACGACCGGGGCTTCTTTGGCCAGTCGGGCGTCTGGGCGCCGCTTGCGGGCAAGATGGTCGACGCTGGCGTCGACGAGGGCGCTTGCGAGGGGGTGCTCTCGCTTGAGGTTATCCGGGTGCGGCCGGCTTTCCTTCCTCTTGCTTGGTGGCGGCGTGCAGGAAGATGCTGACGTAGGACTCGACCTTTGCCTCGACAGGACGCCCGGAGCACGTACAAAATCGTCGAGGAGGCCCATATGCGAGCCAAAGCGAAGCGCGACGGGCCACTGGCGTCCGACGACCACCCAGCAGCCGTCTAGGCTTGACGGGCGAGCGAACATCTCATCGCTGCGCAAGGCCTGCTCGTGCCCTACTTCTGCGGCAGGTCGCAGAAGTTAGGACAGCCTTCAGCCTTCCAGTCGAAGGCCGGAGCTCCCGCTGGATTAGGCACGTCTCTCCTGGTTTGGTTGCCCCGGGTCGCGCGCGGCCGACCTTTCCAGCCGACTCGAAGGAGAACGCGCCGCCTGCACCTGTCGCTCAAGGGATGCCAGCTCGCCCATTCACCGAGCCTCTACCAGACCTAAGAAAACATGCAATGGCTCATGCCGAGCCGACCCAAAATCCCTTCTAAGCCAACACTGAAGGGTCTTATACCGCGACGTGAGCCTTCTCAGCGATGGGCGGGACCGTGCTCGTCGTCGAACCGGCGGTGAGGGCCTCGAACTCGGCGGCGGCGGCGGCCTCGCGCTCTGGCCGAGTTTTGCTGTCGGCCCACCAGAAGACCGAGGTAAAGACGATGCAGGCGGCGGCAAAGGCGGCGGCGGCCTTGTAGCCGATCGGGTAGTTGGGCGCCTTCTTGGCCGGGTAGATGAAGACTGCGAGAGGAGAGTCAAGCGAGGTCAGCAGCGTCTCGGGAGCGAAAGGTAGCGAAAGGCAGCGCGGGTGGCTAGGGGCGCACTGTTGGCAAACGAGTCGATGGCGAAGCTGCACGTCGGCGTCAGGCCGAGGATGAGCGCCCGCTGTGACGGGCACGGCGTGAGGTCGGCCATCCAGGCGACCAGAATGGGCCCTCCAGCGCAGGACAAGTACAAAATGTAGAAGCCAAACATCTTGAGGCCGAACGAGGCCGGCCAGACAGAGAGGATGATGGCGCCAATAAGGAGCGTGACTTCCTGAACAATGACGAGGCTCGCGCGCCAGCCCTTGCGGTCGCTCAGCCAGGCAATGGCGAGCATGACGACGATTTGCAGAACGTCTGAAGAAGGACGAGAGGAACGAGAGTCAGCACGTTGATTGCTGCAGTTGACAAGGAGAGCGGGCGAGGACCGACAGCCGCCGATCGGGATCGCGTTCAGCTCAGAAACGGTGAAGCGCTTGGTGCCGTCGGCGTTCTTAACAGACTTGAGGAAGAGGGTGATCCACGAGTTGGCGTTCTGCGACCAGGTCCACGTGCTGCGGTCGCAAAGGCGGGGGGTCAGCTCTGACCTGACGAGAGACAGAGCAAAGGCGAAAGGGGCGTACCAATAGCAGAGGATAAAGATGTAAGTGACCCAGGACGAGAAGACCTTCTTGAAGAGGCTGCGGCTGATCTTCTGCAGATGGGGCAAGCCGGGGGCGAGTCAGACGACAGGCATATTTGGCAAATAAGAGGGGTACGAGCACGCACGGTCGAAGGAAGCTTCTTGACGCGGTGCATCCGCTTGCGAGCAATCTCCTGCTCGGCGGCGTTAAGCCAGCGGACGTTGCAGGCGACCGGGCTCTACAAAACGGAAGCGGCCTGAACCTCAGCTTTGTGAGCCTCCATCGGGAACGAGCAGCAGATGGCCTCACGTTGGGGATGACCCAGAAGCCGAAGACGGCAATGAAGACGGTCTGCAGTGACATGCCAAGGAGTGGTCAGAATGACGCCACGCAGGCGCTGCGACAGAGAAGGGGCTAGTCGTACCATGAGCCTGCAGGAGGTTTCAGGTCGAGGCGTTAGTTTCAACGAAACGAGTCGCAGCCGAGCAGCCTCATCGGCAATGACGCACGCATTAAAGACAAAGAGCCATTGCCAAGCTTTGAGACGGCCGAAGTCGTTGGCCGACAGGGAGGCCTGCATGAAGCCTGTGAAGATCAAGGCCCCTGGGTAGGACGTCGAGAAAATGGTGACCCGGGCGGCGATCTCCTTCGGCGTGTACCAATTCGTTATGATCAGAATGATCCCGGGATACGAAGAGGCCTCTGCAGGATGGACAGTAAACATCAGCGCTGACGAGGCAGTCCGCACAAAGCGAAGGTGAACGACCCACCAAAGACGCCGAGGAAGAAGCGGCAGACGTAGATGCCGGTCGCGCTCTTCATGCAGGCCATCAGGCCAACGCAGATGCCCCAGAGGATCTCGCAGGCCGGAAGCCAGTAGCGAGCGGGGATGCGGCCGTCGGCGAGGACGAGTTGAGACGGGATGAGGAAGAGCGCGTAGCCGACGCGCCAGATGGTCTCCATGTACTGATAGGCGACGGTCGTCAGCTGGGCCACTTCCAGGGATAAGCTTCCACAACGGCGAGTAAGAGCTGAGGACTCACGTTGAGCTCGTTGCCAAAGAGGTTGAGCTGGGAAGAGACGTGAGGTGGAGCTTGGGTCAGCTAGACCCTCCCCTTCGCGCCAGGATGACCAGGAGCGCGGGACCCACGTCCTCCTTCATGCCAGAGACGTAGGCCGTCTTGTAGTTGGAGCCGTCAATCATCCTTGAGGGGGCAGTGACAGAGGGTGTATGTCAGCATGAGCACTACCAGCAAGAAAAGAGCTCGAGACAGGTGGCGTACTTCATGCAGTACGCGAGCCAGGCCCAGGTCATCAACATGAGGTCGAGCTTCCAGAGGAACCGGCGCTCGGTCCGGCGCTCCGCAGCGGTCTAGGGTGAGATGGGCAAGATCAACAGGTCGTCAGACAGGTAAGCAGTCTAGGTCCTAGCGCCTGGGTAAGCACGCACGAGCTCGCCGTCGTCGTGGCCCGAGGTCGAGCCGGGAGGGTTCGACTCGTAGTCGGCCGAGTGCTTCTCGGCGTCCAACTCGTGCTCCTTCTCGATCGTCGAGGGCTCGTCGATGGTCGCCGGGCTCGGCCCGTCCTCGTACTTGAGCGTGCCGACGTTCATCGGGTAGAAGGCAAGAAGGGAATAGGTAGGTAGGAGGGAGGCTGAAGGCAAGGATCAGATTACTTTCTTCAGCCCTTTTGAGCGACGGGAGCAGGCAGAGGCGGGGCAAGAAAAATGGGAATCTGATCAGGTCGCAAGTCGGAGCCCCTCGCTGGCACACAGACCTTGCGCCGGCTTGGCGTGCACACTACTTCCTCCCAGCTCCGCCTCGACCAGGGCCTGGCCCTCCTGCCACCGAGGTCGGCCGCCAGCGTCCGACGTCGCCCAAGTCGTCGCCGGGCCGTGGGCCGGCTTCTTTGCTGCGGCTGACCGCCAGGCGCTAGACGTCTGCGGGCGCTCGCCCTGCGTGCCTCTGGCACCGCCTCCGTCCGTCTGCCCGCTGACGGCTGAAAGTTGAATCTGATTGCCCCTCGTTGCCCAACCTCGCCGAAGCGGCAGAGGAATCGATCTCTTGGCCAGGCCGGGGTCGTCGGGCCTCGTCCGAACGGTCGTTTGCAGCTCGCGAGGTCAGGTCTCGAGGCGCGCCTCTGATCAAGCCAGAACAGAAACAGCAGCAGCGGTCGCCGCCAGACGGACCATAGCAGCGTCCCAGAGGCGACAGTTGACGTAGCCTGGCCGGACAGGGCCTCCTCTTATAAGAATCAGGCCTCTTGCCTTGCTGCCGCTCCTGCCGCAAAGGGTTTGTCAGTGTCAGGTGCCAGACCGACGGGAGGTGCGCCAGCTGCCTTTTGGCCACCCCCGTAGAAGGGCTCTTGGACCGTCTGCCTCCAACCTCAGATCTCTTTATGCGCTCCGAGCACGAGCAGAGACATCAACTCTTCCTCCTAGGCTTCTCTTTGTAGCGACTGATGGCCGCTCGAGGCTTGAAAATCTTCCCTGCGCTCGACTCGTCGTCCAGCCCGAGTCGGGGCGACGCGCGCAGTCGGCCCCCGCAGACGAATAGCCTTGCGCCGCAGAGCAGTCGAGCGGAACCGGCAGCAGCAGTCGCCTTATCGGAAGTAAGCAGAACCAGACACTGATCTGTTCCTGCTCACGACGACCAGTGTAGCTGATGTGTGGCGAAAGGAGGGACGGCAAGGCCGCTCGAGCGAAGGACCGGCCAAGGCGATGACGGCCAGCTGCCCGGGCGGCCGCTGAGACCTCTGCGCTTGCCCGAGGCGGCAGGGGCCGTCGCTTCGCCACCCTTGACCTTGACCTCCATCTGCCGACCCTTCCGTCTGCTACATCTCTCCTTCTATCCCTCCCACTCCCTCTTCAGCCAGTCATAAACACGATGGGTGCGTCGATCTCGACGATTTCGCTACCTGCGGTTTGGCGGCGCTTGCGTTGGCTGACGCTCGGCTTCTCCTGCATCACGCCGCCTTCCCCCCGCCCCATCTCTTCTCTTCCGTGCCATTTTCCCCGACTGTCCTGTCTCAATACCTGCCGTCCCGCCCCTCCATAGGTCTCGCTTCCAAGCTCGCTGCTTCGCAGGCCGCTGGTGGCGGCGGTGCGCCCGGCGGCGCTCCTCCTGCTCAGGGTGGCTACGCGCCCCCGCCCCAGCAGCAGCAGAACCAGTACGGCGCCCCGCCGGCTCAGCAGCCTCAGCAGCAGGGCCAGTACGGCCAGCCGCCGCCCTCTTACGGCGCGCCGAGTGGCCCGCCTCCGATCCCGGGAGATCGCCCTGGCCAGCAGACGCCCCAGCCGAGCTACGGGTTAGTTGCCTGCTGATGATCCGCCCGAGCCGACAGAGGCTTGGCGGTGCGATGGCCGGCGTTAGCTGACCTCGGGTTGCTCCCGTGGGCCTCTGCAGCGCTCCCCCTGGCCAGCCGCCCCAGCAGCAGAAGTATGTCCCGAACTCCATCTGTGACCTGCCGTCTCGAAGTGCGACTGACGCTTGCATGCGCTGTCATCCGCAGCCAGTACGGCGCGCCTCCTGGCCAGCCTCCCGCGGGCGGTGCTTACGGCCAGCCCGGTCAGCAGGGTCAGCAGGGCCAGCAGCAGTACGGCCAGCCTCCTCAGCAGGGTAGCCAGCAGTACGGCCAGCCCCCGCAGCAGCAGCAGCAGCAGGGCCAGTACGGTCAGCCTCCGCAGCAGCAGGGGCAGTACGGCCAGCCTCCTCAGCAGCAGCAGGGCGGCCAGTCGTACGGCGCTCCTTCGGGAGCTCCTCCCACGAGCCAGGCGGCGCCTGGCCAGGGCCTCGACCCGCGCATGGTCGAGCAGGTCCTCCAAGGTTGCGTCGTCGAGCAGAAGCTCACCGCCTTTTACCCGCCCGGATCGCTCGGCCCAATCGCTCAGCGCGTCGCTCAGGTCGGTCTGATTCTTGCCGATGGGTCAGAGCTAGACAGAAGACTGACCCGCTTCCTGACAGAGCGGCGCCGTCGACGAAATCGCTTCGGCTTGGCGCATCGACAAGGAGATCGCAATGGACACGCTCAAGCTGGCCCTCTTCGACACGGTCCTACTGATCGACGACTCGGGCTCGATGGCGTAAGTCGCCCTTGCTGCTGATTCATTCCCCCGCCTTGGCTGACGACGTCCCTTGCTAGCTTCGAGGAGGGCGGCGAGCGCATCGACGACCTCAAGCTCATCCTCGGCCGCGTCGCTTACGCGACCTCCAAGTTCGACTCTGACGGCATCCAGGTCCGCTTCCTCAACGCCCAGACCGAGGCCAACGGCATCCGGACCGAGCAGGACGCCGTCCGGCTCGTCGACCAGGTCCGCTTCAGCGGACTCACCCCGCTTGGCACCGCGCTCGACAACAAGATCCTCCAGCCGATGGTCCTCGGCCCCGCCCGCGCCGGCCGGCTCCAGAAGCCGGTCCTGATCATCACGATTGTACGTTCGCCGAGCATCTTCCTCCGCTGCCGATGGCGGTCGCTAAGACCTCGCACCAGACCGACGGCACGCCCGCCGGCGAGCCTCGTGACCAGGTCTTCCGGGCCATCATCAACGCAAACAACGAGCTCGGCCGGACCCGCTACGGCGCCGACGCCGTCAGCTACCAGTTCGCCCAGGTCGGCAACGACCTCAAGGCGCGCGACTTCCTAGGAGAGATCGACTCGCACCCCCAGGTTGGAGGCCTGGTCGACTGTACGTTCGCTCGTGGCAGCTCTTCACGCCCGCTCGACGGTGCACAATCCTGACGAGCGTCATCTAACTCCTCTTCGACATGCAGGCACGAGCAACTACGAGAGCGAGGCCGACGAGATGAAGCGCAAGTCGGGCATCGACCGTGAGTCTCGTTTGAGGCACTCCCGGACGAGCCCGAGCACTTCTGAGACCCCTCCCGCTTAACTACAACCGCAGTCACGCCCGAGCTCTGGCTCGTCAAGTTGCTGATGGGCGGCGTGGACGACAGCTACGACGAGAAGGACGAGGGTGGCGCCCGCCGCTAGGTGTCGACTCGTCCTTTGACGAGAAGGACGAGGGTAGCGCCCGCCGCTAAGGCCAGGCCGACCGTAACTCGACGCTCAACGTCATCGCTGTAGCCATGCTGGATCTCTTCTCATGTAGCATCTCTCCCTTCGGCCCTTCCGGAACCCTTCGCCTCTCGTCGCCGAAAACATGCCATGTCTGGGCGAGGTCGCCCTGCCGATTTTGGAGATGCACTGGCGGACAGCGACAGGACGCAACGGCTGCGCGCAGCTGTCACCTGCAGTGGAGGGCGCCGAGACTCGACGGCCGCCTCCAAGCACCTCGCCGACCAACCCGTCCCTTCATCTCAGCGCCAGCAACCCAGCCCGCATGGTGCGCGAGCTGCTCCGATATAAGATCGCGGGCAGCACTGAACTCCACCGTCAGGCCGAGCCGTTTGATGATGCGGCTCGGATGGTCCTCAGCCGAGGCAGAGCTCCCGGCAGCGGAGACGAGGAGCAGCATCGACCAGCAGGACGAACGCTGCCCGTTGTGCTCGACGTCGGCGCCGGCGATGTAAGCCTGCTCAGGCAATGCATAGAGCCTCCCAAGTGTCAGGGCTGACTTGACGAGCCGGCCGAGCAGTGCACCTGGTGAGCTCGACCAGACACGGAAGCTACGACCTCGCTCTCGATGGCTGCTGACCCTTGCCTCCTTGCCGTGCAGGCTATCGTCGCTCGCTACTTTCTATCCGGAGACTCAGATGCATGCTCTAGGTACGTTCTCGCGAACGTGATGCGCTCAGGCGTCCCATCTGAAAACCCTGCTGCTTCGAGCAGACCCTCTGCCTCGGCCAACTTTGCTCGCCGCCGCCATCACGTACCACGCCCAGCCGGGACCGCATCTTCCCTTCGCAAGCGCCTCGGTCGACCTCATCCATGCTCGCAAGCTGCTATCGTCGCTCGGCGGAGAAGGCGCGCTGGCAGAGCTCGTCGCGGAAGCTGCTCGCTGCTTGAGAACTCAGGGACTCGTCGTCTTTGTCGAAGGCCGGAACGCGGCGCCTGCGAGTACAGCCAAGGGGGCCCAGGGGCTGCTAGTGAGCCCTCTTCAAGCGGCTCGCCGCCACATCTCGAGTACCTCAACTGACGACCTGACGACGACTATCTGACCAGGTCCGAAACCTCGCCCGCTCGCATCTTGCCCGGTCCGGCCTCGGCTCGCCGACCGCGTCGCTCGCTGTCGCCCTTCCTGCTCTGCTTCGCGCGCACGGCTTCCTAGACGTCCGCGAAGAGACGCTCGGCCATTCTCTTTCGGCGACAGAGAGATCCGAGACGATCTTGAAGCGGCCAGCGGAGGGGCAAGCTGCAATGGTCGTCATCTGGGCCACCAAGGGCTGAGGAGACCTCGACAGCGCTGTCGGCCTACCATCATCCTCGTGCCTCGAAACGCCGCTTCGCCCTCGAGCCTGGCGCATCACCCTCATCTATGACCTGGGCGCGGAGACCGAGGCAGGACATCGGCTGTCGCCCTCCTCGCGGCACGCGTCACCTTCGGGCGGCCCGTCCGCCGGTCCTCAGCGCTCATCGGCCTTTCTTCTTGGCCTCGAACGACAAGCACAACGACAAGCACTATTACGGTCCTTGACGCCTGCCTCGTAGAAGATCGTTTCTGACGATACTTGGTCCGGCGTGCGGAGCAGGTGATACAGTTGAGCCGAGGGCTCCAGGTACACAAGAGCCTTGTCGCTCGTGCAACCCTCCTGCGCATCTGCCCTGTCTTTGGCCTTGTGCCTCCCTTGAAACATCGCTAAACTGATGATGAGCATGACTTGTCGACGGCAACTTGCAGGCGACGTGCTTCTTTGGATGTCCGTCATTCGAGCATCCAGGTCGTATCGGCTATCCTCGACGCAAGACGCTGAGTCCTCCCGGGGCCAGGCTGGGCCGGGCGTGGGCCTCTCCCGGCCTGCAGCAGGTCGGGTCAAAGTTGGTGTTGTCATTGGCATAAACGTCGATCTGATGAGTGGCTCCAGCCTCGTCGCCTGGCCTACCCCTTACGAAGAGGAACGATGACTCCTGAGCAGGCGCTCGTACTGAGCAGGGGAGGAAGGCCAACGCCCGCAGCATAAGGTATGATGGCGCCGGATTTGATTTCCGGGCTCAAGCCAGCTGCAGTCCTAAGTACCCCGATTTTCACCTACACTGAACGCCGACTCTCATGCTCACTCGAGATCGAGGCAGGCGGTGGGGTCGGACGGAGACCAGCCCTCAGGCAGCAGTCGCGCTGCTCGGCGACCTCGGTGGCGGCGGCGCGAGTGGGCGTCGTGGAGGGACGACCAGTCTGCCGGGTCATTCTAGGGAGCGCGGCCATGCGAGCGCGCCGACTGAGTCCCGCAGACGCCGCGAGAAGAACGACGAGGGTGATGAGACGGCCCATCTCAGTCGCAGCTCGAGCTCGTGCTTCTCTGCTCTCAACGACCACCTCCTCCCGCCACCCGCCCTTGCAGCGCTGCCCCCTCCTCTCTCCTCACGATCGCGCCCCGTCTCCCGCAAACCGAGCGCCTCGCCCGTGAGCCCCTTGACCCCTCTCGGCTTCCCGGCTCCAGCTGGCTCCAGCAGCAAAGGCGCCCCTCTGACCGACCTTCCGCCTCGCTCCCCTCGGACGGCAGCACCCACCTCTGATCTCTACCGTCCTCGGACGTCCCTCATCGTTCGACCCGCGGCCTCACCGCGCACGCTCGAAGACCTTAACCTCGCCTCGCAGCCCCGCGCGCCGCCCCTGGCCGGCTCCCGATAGCGACCGCCGACCGCCGCCACCCGCCTCCCTCACCTTGCATCCCATGGCAGCCGACAAGCATCCGACCGGCCAGCCAGCCCAGCCAGGCCAGCAAGCACTCGACACCAGCGACCCTTCGCTCCCCAAAGCTGTCCTCTACTGGTGCGCCCTCCTTCTCACGCGCAGTGGTCTTCGCGGATGACGATCCGAGAGAGGGGGATTGTTCCCGCTGCGCGCCTTGGCTCGCTGGGCCGCTGATCTTTCATCAACCCTTGCTCGCCCTCTGCTCAGGAACCCGACGAGCGTCTGGTCGACGGTACCTCGGCTGGCGCTCTGCGAAAAGGGCTACGACGACAGCGCGTTTGACCTGGTCGAGGTGTGTCCTTGATCGACTCCGGGAAGGCCAGCCGCGGAACGCTGACCCGCGCCTCCACCGACCGCCGCAGGTCGACATCTCGAAAGGCGACAACTTTAGGTGCGTCCCTGCCGCTCTCGAGGTCGCTTGCTCGTCTGAGGACGCCTTGCTGACCGGCTCATGCCTTCATCCGCAGCCCTGAGTACCTCAAGATCAACCCGCACGGGACGATCCCAACCCTTGTCGTCCCCGTCCTCGAGACGGGAACCCGCCAGCCGCGCTTCAAGTCGTTCCAAGACACGATCGTGCGCAGATTTCATCCCGCTCGGCCTGCTCGTCGCCGTGAAGTGCCAGGTCTCACAAGAAAGTGTCTGTCGCTCTATGCCTGCTGCCAGTCGATCCTCACCTTCCTCGACTCGTCGCGGACGTCAGCCGCGTCGGAGCGGGGCTCGGCGCCGGCGCCGATCCTTTCGCCGTCGACGATCGAGGGCAAGCACCTGTCGGACACGCTGACGCTCGCCGTCCACCTGCCGTCAGCCGACCCCAACTTCCTCCTGCTGTGCGCGCGCACGCCACACGAGCTCGTCACAAAGGAGCGCGGCTTTGCCGGCGAGTGGGTCCGGCTCCGGCAGGAGGCGCTGATCCGTTTCCGCGAGCAGTCCGAGGAAGACTCGCCGACGAGACGCTTCCTCGAAAAGAGTGCGTTGAGCAGCCGAACATTGCTCCGTGCCCGAGCCAACTGACGCAAGCCGCTGTCCCTCGCAGAGCTCGTCGTCAACTCGGTCGTCTACGACGTCTAGTGCGTGGGGTTTGCTGTTGCCGGTCTCTGGCTGGGCACTCTTGACTGATACGCCTTCTCTCCAGCTACTCGCCGCATAAGGGCACCGAGACCGAGGAGCGGCGCAAGGCCTTCTTTGCAGCCTCGAAGAAAGCATGGGAGGTCGGCGTCGTCGACGTTTTGACGACGCTCGAGCACGAGATGGTCGGCCCGCTCGCACTCGGCGACCACGTCGTACGTCCGAGTTTAAACTGACAAGCCGCAAAGAGCATCTGTTGATGTTGATTCTCGCCAACCTTTCTCCTCTCAGTCGCTCGCCGACCTGCACATCATTGCCTGGCTCTCGCGCGTCGTCTTCCTTTCGCAGGGTACGGCGACTGTCTCGGGCCTGCGCGCGGTCGAGGATCAGATTGCCGGCAGCGGCCTCGGCCTCGGCGTCTCGGGCGGTGCCGAGGGCGTCTCGGGCGGCACGGGCGCTGCTGGCCCTGCGGATGAGGCGCCTGCGGCCGGCGCAGGATCCAATCACGGCGGCAACGGGGCGTCGGACGAGGTCCGCCGGCCGTTCAAGATCGGCAAGAAGACGCGTCGTTTCTGGGAGCACTGGATCGAGCGCGAGAGCTTCGAGCGCGTGTGCGTTGACCCAGCGCCCCCTTTGCTTCCTTCCAGCGGCGTGGCTGATCCCTCTCTTCCTCGCGCGCCCTCCCCAGCTACGTCAAGAACGAATGAACCGACTGTCGCCGCCGTCGGCCGACCCTCACCAGTCATCCTTCTTCTGATCGCTCTCCGTGCCCGTGCCCCTGCTCCTGCTCCATCCTCTCCACGCACGAACGCAATAATTCGCTTCCCCTCGGAAAGCCCACATCAAGAGCCACTAAGCTCCCACACCTGATCTGTTTCGCAAAGCCGCCGCGCCCCGGCCACCATGTAGCCACTACTTTTCGTCTGTAGCTCTCGTTCCGCCCTCGATTTACCCCTTCTATGCCCCCACTTTTGGTAACTCCCTCCGCCTTCCCCCGAAACTCAATGGTCTCGTCTTGTTTCACTTCGCTTTCTTTCGGGTTCTTGCGAAGTCGGCCAGATTGCATCGAGGAGGCATGCCATCAGCCGACGCTCTTGCGCTTGGCCTTCTTCGCTGACGGCGTCGGCATCGCTGCTGCGGCAGGTAACGGAGCCGGCTCGGACCCAAGGCTCGCGCGCGCCTTCTTGGCCTTTTTACGCGGCGGCGACGGGGCGGCCTCAATCGCGACAGGGGTGGAAGGGGCTGGCAGGTCGGCCTGCGGCGATGGCCAAGCGAGAGGAGGTCAGCACGTCGTGGATGCCAAAGAAGCGCAACGATGGGACGCACCTTGACCTCCTTGCTCCCCGCGGCCGCCTTCTCCTTGTTGAGCCGCTTCTTCTCCTTACGGCTCAGCTTTTCCTTCTTTGCACCCTTCCGCTCGCCGTCGGCAGGCTTGCCCTCCACCGCCACCACCGCCGGCTTTGACGCAGCGGCGGGCGCATCCTCGGCCTTCGGTTCAAAGGCCTTCTTAGCCTTCTTCTCAAGCCGGGCAAGCTTGGCCGCGCTAGCCTTTGCTTTCCGGGCGAGTTTCTGCTCGTCCAGGCGGAAGCGCAAAGGGGCAAGAGGTAGGTCAGCGCGGAGGTCGGGGGGTGGGCGAGAGGTCGGGCTACGGAAGGGGAAGCGACGCACTCGCTCTTCGGCCTCCTCCTCAGCCTTGCGGGCAGACTCGTTCATGTTGTCGAGCAGCAGGTCGACGATCAGCCGCGGGTCGGCGTCCTCGTCTTGCGGGTTCTCGGCGAGGAACGCCTGGAACCGGGCGAGACTGCGCGTATGTATCTGAAAGCGGCCGAGGCGCCAGAGGATCAGCTTGGGGCTCTGTCGCAGGGCTGGTACCCTCAGGCGAGGGGAGGGAGAACGGACCTTGGACGTCAGGTGGGTCGTCGCCATGTCTTCATTCTTGAGCAGCTTGGTCGGGCACAGCACGCAGAGCTGCCAGGCGTCGGACGACTTGTCGTTCTCGGACGGGAACGGGTACAGCGGCGCGTCCGGGACCTCGGCCAGCGGGACCGGAATCGGGGCTGCGAGGGGTCGAAGGGACCAACAGCTTCAGGACTAGTGCTGCAACCAACGAAGTGGCCCGGAAGAGGCGTACTGTCGTAGGCCGAGCCGGCCTCGGAGCCCTCAGCATCTGAGCCCTCAGGACCCTCCTCGTCCTCGGATCCGTTGAGCTCGGCGTCCGAGCCAGACGGTCCCTCGTCGCCTGACAACAGCGAAGGCGCACTGGTCAGCCTGACGCATGCGAGACTTGTTCCGAGCAAAGTAGCTGCGGCTACGCACTCTCGTCGCCGCTGGCGTCGCTGTCGTCCGACTCGCTCTCCGACTCGCCGCTGACCTCGTCCTCGCCGCCGAGGGCGAGTATGTTCTTGAGCTCGGTCAGGCCCGAGGCCTCGTCGGCCGCCTCGCGGTCACGCTTCTTGGACAGGCGCTTAAACATCTGGTGCTGGAGCGGCAGAGGGCTTGGGGTGCGTGAGTGAGCGTCGAGCAGGGTCGAGCAGAAGGCAGGGGCCTGCGCTCCGTTTTGGCTAACCAGGGGCGATCGAGATTCCTGCGGGTGGCGGCGTCGGCGGCAGCGTCGGAGCGAGGAGGACGACACGACGACGACGACGACTTCCGCCGCTCTCTCTTCCTCTCACGTTCTTCGCTCCGGATGCAGAGCACACGGACGCTGGCCTCAGGCCGCAGCTCCGTTCACAACTACGTTTCCGCCCTCGCCGGTCCGAGCTCGGGCCCTGCGACGGCGGCCGGACCCTGCTGCATCGATCACGCCCGAGCCTTCGCCTCGTCCCCTGTCCACGGCAAGGCCATACCCAAGGCAACGATCAGGGCAGCGGCCAAGGCTGCAGCGCTCAAGGCTGCAGCATCCAAGGTCGCGACGCAGAAGCTTGTGCCCAAGAAACCCGCGGCCAAGCCTGTGCCCAAGAGACCTGCGGCGAAGCCAGCAGCGCCCACGGCAGCGGCGCCTGTGCAGAGACCATGGATCCCGCACGAGGAGCTCAAAGCTCAGCGCTATGAGGAGCAGCAGATGCGGACGCTCCAGCTGCAGCGCGAGCGCGTTGACGTGCTCCGGCATATGGCCGAGACCTTCACGGCCGTCGCGAACGACGACGCACCGCAGCTCGAGGCGCCGTCAACGTTCCTCCGTAGCTTCGACGCCGATGCCGAGGCGACGTACGGCGCGAGCGGGCGCGAAGATGCCTTGCTCGAAGCCGAGAGGGCCGCTCGTGAGGCCAAGGCGGCCAAGGCGCCGCTCGTCTCCAGCGGCGACTGGCTCGACCGGAAGGCCGAGCTGCTGGCCGAGGCGGCTCAGCGAACCGAGTGCGCTCCGGCCGTCAGCTCGGCCAATGTCGCCCCTTTCCCTAAGGGCACGCTTGTCTTTGTCGAGTGCGTCCTTCTTCCACAAGCTCTGACCTATCGTACTCTCGCTGACGATAATCGCTCCTCTTCCTAGCTCCAACACCCACTCTGGCGCGGCCGTCGTGCTCGAGACCGTCCTCCTGAGGCGGCTGGAGCTGCGTCTGCTCCTCATCTCTGGCGAGATCATTTACGAGTCGCCGTCGGTCGTCACGCACGCCTTCAACGCTCACCGCCTGCCCGAGGCGCTCGCCGCCAATGCCGGCCCGCATGACTCAATCCGGCTCTGCTCGATCGAGAACCACGCCGCCCGGCGGGCTGCGATCCGGCTTATCCGGCAGGTCACCCGAGCCGAGGGCGACCTGCGGGGTGCCGTCGAGACGTACATGCTCGGTGCCTGGGAGCACTTTCGGTCGGCCGTTGACGACGAGCGCGCACTCGTCGCATCCGAGGACGTCGCGCGCTGGGCTGTCGAGCAGGACGCCATCGCCCTGCGCCAGCTCGAGGCGACCCCTAAGACGACGGCCCGCCGTCCGGTCGCGCATGACCATCGGACCGTCGACGACTGGGCCCGGCGAGAAGAGGTCCTTCGCTTCGCCGTCCAGAAGCACTTAATCGCCCGCTCGGACCGCTACATCTGCGAGAGCGGACGCGATCCATGGAACGTCACCCGCTGGCGCGTGCGGAGCCGCCAGGAGGTGACTGAGATGGCGGCCGTCCGGACTATGATCGAGCGGCAGTGAGTAGCGCCCGCGGTCCAAGCTCAGCTGTACAAGGGTCTGACCCGCACTTCCCTCTCCTCACAGGTCGCCGGAGGTTCTAAGCTTTGTCGAGAAGGCACGGGTTCTGATCGACCACTCTCGGCCGGCGCTCGACGCTCCGCCAGCAGAGGACACGGACAAGGCTTCCTTGCCGAGCCTCCGGCCTGCCGACCTGACGTTGCCGTCGTTCACCGAGTCTGATCTTGTCATCCTCCGACACATCCAGGCGTCCTTCTTTGTCTCGGACCGCCAGTTCAGCCCGTTCTCGCAGACGGTGCCGTGGATCCTCAAGCGGACCGACCGTTACGGCGAGGTTTTTGACGCCGAATGCACAGCCCGCTTCCTTGTCGAGATTGGCGTCCGTTCACCCTGGGATAATTGGGCCGCGCTCGGCAGCACGCTCGAGTTTGTCAAGGGCGAGCGCCGGGCCGAAGGGCGGGCGCAGAAGAGCGACGACAAGGAGGCGACCTCCTTACCCTCGGAGCCGGCGCCGACGGCCTCGGCATCTCACCCCTCTTTGACGCCGGTCCTCGGTCCAGACGACCTCTACCCGACCGACCAGCTCGACCACCTGCGGCACGACTTTGGCCAGCTCAACGTCTTTGTCATCGACGACCCGGACGCGGCCGAGCTCGACGACGGCGTCTCGGTCGAGCGCTGCGCCGACGAAAATCGCGTCTGGGTCCACGTCCACATCGCCGACCCGACGACGCTCCTTCATCCAGGCCACCGGCTGGCCGCGTCGGCGCTCGCGAAGGCCTCGACAGCCTACCTCCCCGAGGGCAACTACCCGCTCTTGCCCGACTCGCTCACGCTCGACCGCTTCTCGCTCGGCGGCAAGGGCGGCGTCATCGACCCCGTTCGGGGCCAGGAGGCACTCTCGTTTTCGGCCCTCGTCGACCTCGGCACAGGCGAGATGGTCGACTACAGGGTCCGGGCCGGCATCATTCGCAACGTCCACGTGACGAGCTACCAAGCCGTCAACACGGCGCTCGGCTGCCAGCCGGCCGAGGCATGCTGGCCGATCGGCCGACCGCCGGCCCGATTCGAGGCGACCAAGCCTCGGCCGTTTAAGCCCGAGTGGATGACCGACATCACACTCCTGCAGCAGGTCGCCAAGGCGATCCACCGGAGGCGATTCCAGGCCGGCGCCATCAGCTGGTCGTCAGCCGAATATCAGGTCAAGGTGTCGCCGAGCCCGCTGCCGACGCTTCCTTTCCAACCGACGTCGAGGGCGGTCTTCAGCGATGGCGCGCCCTTTGTCGCCTACCGCGTGACGCCGGCCGGAGGCAGCCGGAGCGAGTCGCAGCAGCTCGTCGCATCGTGCATGACGCTCGCCGGCAACGTCGCCGGCCGCTTCTTCCGCGACCGCGGCCTGCCAACGGCTTACCGGCACAGTCCCGCGGCCATCTCCAAGACGCGGGAAGGGCTCGAGCGGCTGCTCGCCTCGCGCGACCCAGAGTCGGGCCACGTCGATCCGCTCGAGCTAGACCGGCTCGGCGTCGTCCTCCAGGCCGGCAAGGTGTCTCTCAAGCCCGAAACGCACTGGGCGATGGGCATCACGGCCGCTGAGGGCGGGTACGTTCGCGTCACGTCGCCCCTCCGACGCTACGGCGACATCATCGCCCACTGGCAGATCAAGCACGCCCTCCTCGCCGAGGCTTCCTCGGCTAGCTCGGGTCCGGCCTCCGGCGCGCGCACGCCCCGCTCATCTGCGCTCTTCAGCGCGAGCGAGGTTCTCGACTGGGGCACGTCGGTTGAATTGACGTCGCGGCTCGTCAAAGAAGCGTCGGATCGCTCGCGGGCCTTCTGGGCCGTCTACGCTCTCGAACGGCACGCCCGCAAGCAGTCGACGCTAGATGCCCACGACAGCTCTTACCCTCCCGTCCACGCCTACCCGTTCACGCGCGCGCCGATGCTCCCGACTGCTCGGCTCGGACCATTCACCACCGCCATCGTCGTCAAGAGCAACGTCGACCCACTGTCGCCGCTCGCCCGAACCATCGTCGTCGCCGTCCCGGACCTTGGGCTCGAGCTCGAGGCACACTACCCGAAGGGCAAGACGTACGCCCTCGGCGACCGCGTCAACGTCCTCGTCGACGAGTTCTACCTCGGCGCTCAGTCGCGGATGGTCGGGACCGTCATCGGGGGCGGGGAAGAGGCATGAGTCCGTCGCAAGTTATAACGCGAGTGAGGGGGATGGCGCACGCCCGACGCCCCTCCCAAACGACCCCCTCTCCGCCAGGCTGGCTTCAGACGTATTCCCATAGAAGATGGCGATTCCCCACCCTTCAGCAGCGGATGCAGCGATCTCGAATGAGCTGAGCCCTGGCTACGTCGGGGGACCGCCTCGGCTGACGGCGAGTGTCGACGGCCGATGCCGGACGCTGTGCAAGCGCGCAGCTCCCCCGGAGCGGGACGAACGCGTCCGCGGCTCGCTGCATTCAAGTCGGGTGCGCCAGATCGAAGATGAGGAGGCTCGCTAGGGACTAGATTCTCTGCAGCTCGCTAAAGAGTTCGCCGCAGACCTAGCGGGGCCAAGAGGGAGGTCAGCTCCACGTCGGCCGGCGGCCACAGCAAGGTGTCAGAGAAAGAGGAACGGACCCGACACTTGCCGCCTGTCGCCTGACGCATCGCACACTTTTTGCAGAGCGTTGGATGCCGGCAGGTCGGTGAGCGGTAGGCAATCGGACCCTGGGCGCAGTTGAGGCAAGCCTCAGCTGGGTCAGGCGAGGAGGGCGGCGGGGCTGGGCTGGCATGCCGACGGACGAACGGCGGAAGGGGTGGGGGGGGGGGGTGTCAGCTGCGGGTCGGTTCCGGGACGCCCCTCCCGACGGCAGCGGTGACACCACCAGGTTGACTTCTGAGGACGCACGAGAGTGACCGGGGCGTGTCAGCAGCAGCGGCGGGCATCCTGCTGAGTGAATTCAGATCGAAGGGAGTGACGGTCGGGCGGGCAGCAGCAGCAGCGACGACGGGCCGAGTTCGTCCACGCCGGTTGTCGCCGCACTCGCAACGGTCACCTTCGCCCCATCGACTCACAACCTCTCCTCCTCCTCTCGATACCCACGCCGCTCTCATCGCTCTCCTGTGCAACGCCCTCGTTTCCCGGCTGTCTGATGTCTCCAATCCTGGTCTCGCTCGCGTTGCCGGCGCCGCTCCCGGCCTGCCGGCTGACGGTCGCCGACCCGGCCGCCACTTCACTCGGCTCGCTCCTCCCGGCCCACCTCGCCAACTCGTGCTACCTCCGCACGCGCTCGGCCATCCCGGCCCCGTCGACGGTCCTCTCGGCCCTGCTCGCCTCCGGTCAGACCGAGCTTGACCTCGCCGTCTGCGCTCGGCTGCTCGGCGGCAAGGGTGGCTTCGGGGCGCAGCTGCGAGCGACCGGCGGCCGCATGTCGAGCCAGAAGGCAAGCAACAACGACTCGTGCCGGGACTTGACCGGCCGGCGGCTGTCGTCAATCAAGGAGGCCAAGAAGTACGTCTGAGATGTCTACTGAACACGCATTAGTCGAAGCGGAGGCTGCTGTCCTCCGTTCAGGGGTGGGCTTACCGCGCGAGGCCCTCGTGCTGACCGAGCCTGTTCCCTCCCACTGCAGGATGAGCGACATCCTCGAGGCCCAGAAGGACTACAAGAAGCTCAAGTCGCAGGCGGCGAAGGAGAAGCTCGAGGCGCTCGAGCGTTCGCTCGGCATCTCGGCCGGCCAGGCTGCTGCCGCGCTCGAGGGCATGGACGACGAGGAGCCTGCCGAGGATGGGCCCTCCGGGTCCGGCTCGCGTTCGCCGACCGGGGGTGGTGACAAAGCCGCGGTCGAGCGCAAGGCGGCACCGAAGGCCAAGGACTTGACCAAGGAGGATCTCGCCCAGCTCGCCGGTCGCAAGCACAAGTTTGATGACTCCGAGTTCCTCGAGCAGAGCAGGGAGATCAACGAGAGCGTTCGGGGCGCGGTCGCAGCCGGTGCGTCCCCTATCCTGCCTGCCCGCCCGGCGCTTTGACGACTTAGTCTGTTCTGACGCTTATGCCTCTGCTCCTTTGTGCAGGCCTGCTCAAGAAGCGCAAGAAGGCCAAGACGGCGGCCGACGCATCCGGATCCTCGGCCGCGACCGCGCCGGTTGCCGTCTGAGCCTGCGTCTTGCTCTCCCTACCTCCGGCAGGACACCGGGAGCCTGCCCAGTCGGCCGCAGGACCCTTCGATCTTTCTGCTCTCGCTTCGATTATCTGCCTCTGTCGCAACAGAGAGTCTCTCTGTCCCGCCCCCGGGCATGGCTCTCACTAGTAGCGCCGCACTCGCCTTCCCCCTTTCCTTGGCCCTCGCTGTTTTTCATGTGAACCCTGTAACATGTGGTCGCTATCGGAAGACGTCTGCTACCTTGACTCGTCGTGCTTGTCAAATCCAGACAGCCTGAACGACGGACACGTCGAGGCCGCAGCGCAATGTCGCCGGCTGCGCTCATCAGGCATGTCGCCCGCCGGCGCGACGGGCAAGGCCGCCCGACGTCCCAACCCCGACCACGATCAGCTCGACCTCCGTCCTCCTTGCAACCCAGCAGCCCGCCTAAGGTTCTCTCGCAGCTTGCAGCCGAGGCTCAATGGACATTGACCCAGTCGGCGGCAGCCCGGTCGCGAGCGGCAGTCGCAGCCGCATTCTCCGGGTGCCTGAGGCCGTCTACAAGGACCGGGTGCTCCCGGTCAACGACTATCGACCGGCGCACGCCGGCTCGAGTTGCCCGCTCATCATCGACAATGGTGCGACTGGGCAGACTCGACTGGTACGTTGCGACTGCTCGCTGATCGTGGCTGCTGGTCCCGCTCCTCCTAGGCAGCTCGCAGCTCCGGGCAGGATGGGGCGACGAGGCCGCCCCCCGCCTCATCGCCGACCAGGTCGTCGCGCGCTACCGCGACCGCAAGACAAACCGGACGCACCTGCTCGTCGGCGCCGACACCGAGGTCGATGCGACAAGCCGATCGAGCGCGAAGCCAGTGTTCGAGGGCGACGTGCTCACCAACTTCGAGAACATGGTGCGGCTCAGAGCTCAGCCACGTCGCGTCGGCTCCGGGCGAGATGATGGGCTGACCATGAGGCTCTTTGGTCTGGTCGTCTGGGCAGGAGCACGCCCTGGACCACGCCTTCATCAACCTCGGCATTGATACCGAGTCGGTTGCTCATCCGATCCTGATGACGGAGCGGCTCGCTACGCCGCTTGCGTCCCGTGCTAGTCCGTCCGCTGGCCGCCACCGACGCGTCCCTTCCCATACCGGGCTCTCGCGCTGACGCTCGCCGCCTTGACTCGCGGATGGCAGTGATGTCTGAGCTGCTCTTCGAGGGGTATGGCGCGCCTTCGGTCGCGTACGGTATCGACTCGCTCTTCTCCTTTGCACGAACCGGCCTCCGGGATGGACTCGCGGTCGGCATGGGCAACCAGAGCACGACGCTCATCCCTGTCGTGGACGGGCGCGGCGTCCTAAGCTCGGCTCGGAGGTGCGAGACCGCCGATTTCCGGTGCAGCAGGCAGGCTCCAGAAGTTGCTAATCCCGATGCTTTCCTCTGCGAGCAGGCTTGCGTGGGGCGGTGCGCAAGCGCAGGAACTCCTGCAGCGCTTGGTCCAGCTCAAGTACCCGAGCTTCCCGAACAAGATCCAGCCCTTCCAGGCAACGGTGAGTCGCTTACAGATCTCGCCTACTCGGAATGTGCTGACCTTGACAATTCGCCACCGGTGCCGGCTGCAGTTCATGGCTCGCGAGTCGCTCTACTTTGCCGACGACTTCAGTGAGGAAGTGCGCGCCCTCGCAGACTCAACAACGCTCGACGAGAAGAGCGTCATCATGCAGTTCCCTTTTACAGCCCCGGTACGTACGCAGGTCTCAGAATTGGCGAGTGACTTGCCGCTAATGGTTCGCTTATTCGAGCCCTCCAGGTCCTGGAAGAGAAGTCGGCTGAAGAGATCGCCCGGACAGCAGAGAAACGTAAGGAGTCTGGCCGGCGGCTCCAGGAGATGCAGCAGAAGGCCCGCCTCGAGAAGGTACGTCGCAGCGTCGCTAAAGTTCTATATCTGCTTGTGACACGTCGCTGACGTTTTGACCTCTGTTATTACACAGATGATCGAGAACGAGCGCGAGATCGCCGAGCTGAGGGACGTCAAAGCTGCCAAGGATAAGCTCAAGAAGGCGGACTTCCAGGTGCGGTCCCTCTCGTGAGTGACGTCCCCAAGATTGCGACGGTGCTGACGGCATTTTGAAACTGGGGCGCCGACAGAAACGCATCGAGAACGCCGGCTTCGAAGACGAGCGCGAGCTCGATCAGCGCATCAAGAAGATCGACGAGTACCTGAAGCGCACGCGCAAAAAGGACGTCGGCGAGCTCGAGGAACCGGCCGAGGAGCCGACGTTCCCGCTCATCGACCGGCCTGACGCCGACCTGACCGAGGACGAGATCAAGGAGAAGCGCAAGCAGAAGCTCTACAAGGCCGGCTACGACGCGCGAATGAAGATCAAGGCAGAGAAGGCGGCCGAGAAGGCGCGGGTGGTGCGTCACTTGGAGTCGCCAGCGCTTTGCAGACGGAGACCGTTGTTGAACTGGCTCCACCGGCGACCCCTCAGGAAGAGGCCGAGCGCAAAGACGAGGCCGACCGGCTAGCCGACCCGGCGCAGTGGGCTTCCAAACTGCGCGAGGAGCAGGAGGTCCGTCTCGCCAGATTGCTGTTTCTCCTCATAGCTCGAGCTGACCAACGCCATCCTTGCCTTCTTCCTCAGGCCACAATCCTGCGCATTACGGAGCGCAAGCGCAAGAAGTCGGCGCTCGGCGACCGGAAGAGCGCTGCAGCCCAAAGCCGGATGAAGAACATCGCCGACCTCGCCGCAGATGGGCCGGCGCCGAAGAAGAAGCGCAAGGGCAACGACGGTGCGTGTGACGCCAGTACCGATCGACTGGTCGAAGGCTTTGACGCTGATCGCTTGCCTGCCCGCCCCGCCAGATGATGGTTTCGGCCAGAAGGACGACGACTGGGCCGTCTACCGTGAGATCGACGGCGCCGACATGGAGGAGGACGAGGAGGATGACGTGGCGTACCTGAGCTCGGTCGAGGCCAAGCTGCTCGAGCACGACCCGACATTCACCGCCGCCGACACGTACGAGTCGCAGTCGGGCCGGCAGAACGCCCTCTTGACGGCCTTCCTCCGAGGCGGGTCGGCCGAGGCGTACAGGGCCGACGACCTCGCGCAGAGCTTCCAGCTCCATCTCAATGTCGAGCGCAGCCGCGTGCCCGAGACGTGGTTCCAGCCGCACCTGGCTGGCCTCGACAGCGCTGGCCTCGGCGAGGTTATCGGTCACGTCCTGCGCGAGCTGCCGGAGCCGACGCAGGCGCGTGTCCAGCGCGGCATATTGGCCACAGGCGGCTCGACCGCGCTGCCGGGTCTCCGCGTCCGGCTGGAGAACACGCTTCGGCCAATCCTGCCGTACAAGAGCGAGTTCCGAGTTCTGCTCTCGCCGACGGGCGACGAACGCGTCGATGCGTGGAAGGGCATGGCCGCCTACAGCCAGACGGACGAGTTCCGCCAGATCGGCGTCACGCGCGCAGAGTACGACGAGTACGGCGGCGAGTGGATTAAGGAGGGTGCATGGGGCAACTGGCGGACCGGCTGAATATGACGCTCTCCGATACTCGTACAACGCGTGCGCCCTAGTCGAGAGGACGGCCATCCATCATCCTCCACCATCGGTCGGCGCCGCCGCCGCCGCCGCTCTCGGCGGCTCCGTCTCGATTTCGACTGTCGTCTTTGGTCGCTGGCCGACCCGACGATCGTAGAAAGGGATCGTCCGGTGCGGCCGTGCAGGTGGCGGAGGCACCTCGAGCGAATCGGCAGCCTCACAACCCTGGGCTGCCTCCAGCGTCGAGGCTTCGAGCCCAGCCTCGAGCGACTCGAGCAACGTGCAAGCTTTCTGTGAGAACGAGGGCATTTTGTCAGCCCTTCTTTACCCCGGCGTGCAGGGGCGAGATCCTTGCGACGCACGCAGAGTTCGTTGCTTGCCATGTAGCCGCAGCGGAGGCACGTCTGCTGCCCCTTGAGCTTCTGGCGCGTTCCCTCGGAGAGGACGAGGTCCTCGCCCGACTTGATGATGTCGATAATGGCCGACGGTCGGAGCGCCTCGAGCGACTTGAGAAAGGTCCGGGCGTGGCCGCGATAGGCTGGGAAGGAGAGCGACGTCAGACCCAGAGCCGATCCTTGAACCCGATCACGTGGGCTAACCTTCGGGCGAGTAGATGCACTCGGTCGAGAAGTAATCGAGTCGCTTGAAGTAAGCGTACCTGGAGCAACACAGCAAGGGTCAGCGCGGACTCGCAACGTCGCTACCATCGCCCCGACTCACATGACGATCTCCTTCTCGTACGTGTACTTGAATGGCTTGCTCCGCCGGATCGTGTCCTCGCCCCGGGTGACGATGTCGGTGCACCGGCCAAGCCGTGCGACGTCACCGCGCATGACTGGATCGGGAGCGTCAGATCAGCCTCGAGCCTCCGAGCGTCGTTCAGCATCGAGAAAGCTTCGGAGCGCACTGTTCATCAGGATCGTCTCGGCGATGTCGTCGGCGTTGTGGCCGGTGACGATGTGGTCGACGCCGAGCTGCGCGGCGCCGCGGTCGAGCGCCTGCCGTCGGAAGACGCCGCAGAAAGTACCTGGACCGGCGGCAGAGTGCAAGGGAGACGGATGTCAGATCATCGAGGTGGCCGTCTACGGGGTTGTATGCGTGCTCCGTCCGCCCACGATGGGACGCACAGTTGTTCTTTTTGCCGATTGTCGAGACGATCCGGTCCATCGTCCAGCCGTACAGGTCGTCGTAGCTCAGAATCTTGAGCGGGAGCTCGTACTGCTGCTGGTTCCGCTTGACCGTCTGGAGCGAGGCAAGGTGGACTTTCGAACGCTGTCAGCGGAAGGGTCTCCAAGCTGGCCCGACGAGGCAGCGCAGGCCAGGGGCAGGTCCAACACAGACCTCGAGCGAGTCGTCTCGGTAGCCGGTGATGCCCTCGTCGATCGACAGCAAAAAGAGGTCCAGGCCGTACGAGTAGCGGTCGTTGAGGACCTTCATGATATGTGCGAGCACGGTCGAGTCTGCGGCCCGGGCGAGGTGTAGCCGTCAGCTGCCCTTCCCTCATGGACGTTGCTGCGGCAGCCAAGACGCACCCTTGCCGCCGCTCGCTCCAATGGCGACTTTGTCGCCCGGCTGAAACAGCTCGGCCTGAACGATGGTTCGATGGATCTCCTCCTCAAAGACGTAGAAAAAGCAGGCCTTGCAAACTTGCTGCGACGTCTTTGGCCGCTTGAGGATGGCGCGGGCGGTGCCGCATAGCTGGCAGAGGCGAGGTGGCATGAGTGGCCGCTACCTGCTGAAAGCTCGCTCGAAGGGCCGGACCGGCTGGCTTGCAGCTGAGAGCCTGCCTGGAGCTCGTGTCTAGTACAGGGAGGAAGGAGCGGCCGGGCGTGAGAAGGGTCGCTGGCTAGGCTGGGCTGGCAGGTGCAGGTCGGAGGGCAGCTCGAGCTAGGTCGAGCTGCGCCACCTCGCCCGCGCGCGCCAGACGGGTCGTCGCGGAGTCGGCCTGCAAGCGTCGACGTGAGTTCTGATCGCCTGGCGGGGCACATGCTTTCTGCGCTCGCCTTGAGTATGACATGCCCTCAATGCTTCCACTTAGACCCGTGTGTCGTCGGCGAGACCATGCTCATCAGCCCTGCCGCCTGCCGACGTTGCGCCTAACCTTGCGCCGCCCACCGCCGATGACGCCGACGCCGCCATCCTTGCCGACCCACTCAATGTAGGGGACGTTCTCGCGCTCGACGCTGCCGATGCCGCCGATAAAGTCGGCGTCAACGCGCCAGTCGAGCATCGCCGCCAGCGGAAGCTCCGTCTCGCCCTTGACGAGGAGCGTCGTTTGCGAGAGCAGGCGCGCCGGCAGCGGCGTCAACAGGTGGACCGTCTTGTCGTGCGACGGTGCGAGGCCAGGCGTGGCGCGCACGATGGCGAGGCCGAGGCAGCGTGAGGACGCGGGCTCGGGCGGCGGCCGGCCCTGCTCGTACGGGACCGCCGAGTGAGGCTCGATCGGTCGGCCGGCGACGGGCGAGTCGTCGTCGGGCGCAACCAGCGCGACGAGGCTGATCGCGAGCGCGTCCCAGACGAGAGACGGGATGATGTCTTCGGCGCCGGCGCCAGCGAGGTAGACTGCGGTGAAGGCTTTGGTCCAGTCGACGGCCCACGGACGGTGGGCGACGAGCGGGAGATCAAAGTGCCACGACTCGGCGAGTGGCGACGCGTTGGCCGCCATCGGGTCGGAAAAGAGCGGCGTCGGGAACTGAGCGTGAAAGTAGGTGATGAGCGAGAGGAGCCGTAGGTCGGACGCCGTCCATCGGGCAGCAAGCGGCGTGCCTCCGACTGGTGAGAGGAAGTGACGACGCGGCCCGGCTCTTGAGCTTTGGCGGTAGGGGTCGTCCAAGCCGCCGTCCGCTCCAGACCAGATGCGGCCCCAGCCTCCTTCGAGCGGGATGCTGGCCTCCCAGCCGCCATCCTCCCACTCATCGCCCGGCCCGCCCGAGGCCGCCTCGAACTCAAAGACGTCCGTGACCTCAGCTTCCTGCTCGATGCGGACGAGTAGATCCATGCCGAGGCCCTTGACCCAGCCCTGCGTGTTGATGACGAGTGGGACGACGCCGGCGTTCCGATCGTCGGCCGAGGTCGATGGCATTCGCGAGGCGCCGTGCGTTGATGCGTAGGGAGGGTACTGGACGGACAGCCGATAGGCCGACAGGAGGTCGTTGACGAGGGCGAGGTAGCGACTGGGGTCGTTCCGCGGCGTCGATGAGCCAAAATAGTGCGCCCGGAAGGGAATCGCCGGATGCGTGAATGAGGGGCCTGCGGCAAGGGGGCATCAGCACTCTGACACAAGGAGCCACGATGCTGCGGTGGAGAGCACCCACCTAGCAAAGGCTGCTCGAGGATGACGAGCGAGACGACACCCTCGGGTCCAAATTCGCTTTGGCCGAGGTCGGTCTCGAGGTACGCCACCTTCTTGTACTTGCGCAGCAGCCGGTTGACGAGCGCCCGGCTCATGCCAGACTTGCCGGACCGCTTCGGACCCTTCAGCAGGGCGGTGAATGGTCCGTACGAGTCATCTTCGACCTCGGACGAGGGCGACGTGATCGAGGCAGTCGAGGACGAAGGCGAGTCGGGCACGATCTCAAATGTCGACCCAGACGGTCGCGGCTCCTCGGCCGAAAGGGGGATGGCCGCCGCCAGGGCCGATTGCCACGTTGGCGGCAAGGTGTAGGCCGTGAAGGAGGTCTGCGAGAGGATCTGTTGGTGGAGGCAGGCGGATCGGGGAGTCAGAACGAGCGATCCAGATCCATCACAGCTGACTCGAGACTCACCGGGTAGAAGCCTCTGACACCCCAGCCTGCCGTCTCTCCCTCCCACACGCCGTCAAAGAGGCCGCCAACCGCTCTGCACATTCCCTCGAGGCCCGAGCGCCGCTCGCGAATGAGGAACGCGCAAGCGTACTCCAAGAGCATCTCAGGCTCGAGGCCGAGCAAAGTGAGGTAGGGCGAAGGAGATGAGGCGTCGTAGGCCGGCGTGACAACCGGTAGGGGATGAGATATGGGCGCGTAGATGGAGTGGCCTATCGGCGGAGAGACAGTGGCCGGAGGCAGCACTGCGCCAAAGACCGAGACGGTCGAGAGGAGCGGGTAGAGCGCGCAGGAGCCCGAGAAGACAACGGTCTGGAGGACCCGGGACTGTCAGCGCCTGCAGGCCTCGTTGGATCCGGCAAGATTATGCGTCTCACCTCGTCCGACTGCAGCAGAATGACGCAAGCAGTCTCGCCATCCTCGACATCGCTGAAGACGTCCCTCAGACGGTCCGCGTCCAGGCGCAGAACGTTCTGGCCGAGAGCCGGGAGAAAGGCCGACATGGCGCCCTGATAGCTCGACGAGGTCCTGTTGGGAGATGAGGATCAGCGTCATTCCTGACTACTGCTGCGGCGAAGACACCGCGAGAACGCACTGGTAGCCCTTGCGCTTCTTAGGGATCCTGCTGTCGGCGACTGAGGGTGTGCCGCTGTTGGAGGCGCCGTATGCCGATCGCTGGGGCGTGTCGACCTCCATGCTCTGATTACGGCCGCTTGACTCGCCGACGGCCTCGCTTTCGTCGAAGGCGTCGAGCTTCGAGATGCGACCCTCGCGAGCCTTGCCTTTGGGCGGCTTGGCCTGCCTGCGCGAGGACGGCTTGCTCGGCCGAGGGATTGAGCCAAGCGAGATGACCTCGCCGTCCATCTGGAGCGTGATGTCCTCGCCCTCACCCTCGGACGAGCCGTACGCGTCCGACGACTCGTCCTCGTCGCCGAACGCAATGTGGTCGGCGGCAGCGAGACCGGCTTGGTCGTCGTCGTTGTCGTCGTCGGCAACGGCGTCGGCGATGAGCGCGCGTGCCTGGCGGTCTTCAGCCTCCTGGAGGTCGGCCGTGAGATCCGGCTCTTCGACCGGCGCAGGAGGTGGCGTAGACTGCCGCGAAGCCGCAGCGAGCAAGGCAGCAGCGGCCCGCCGGGCGGCGATAGCGCTGAGAGGGGCAGCCCGAGCGACGGGCGCGGCAGCAGGAGGCGGAGCCGAGGTCAACGAGGCCGACAGGGCAGGCGTGGCCGCCGGCTTGGCCGCCTTCTTGCGCTTCTTCTGAGCGGGCGTCGACATGGCCGCTGGATATAGTCGTCCGGGAGAGCTGCTGACCTACAGGGAAGTGGGAGCAAGGCCTTGCTGAGCGGAGGTCCCTGTGGAAGGCCTTACTCGAGCCCGAGCCATGCCGCCCGGCCGAAATGTACGACTGCCTCCGAGCCGCGCCCGCCGCCGGCGAGACGAGAGCTGGCGAGAGACCGCCCTCGTCCGCTCTGCTCTCAACGCTCGCTCATCAGCAGCTCTCCAAGACCCCTCGACTCGGCTGCTCGGCTTCCTTTACCCTTCCCGCTCTCGCAAGACAACACCTCCTCCACCTCCTGCTGGCGCCCCTCTCTCGCTCCGACCTGGCATGTCACATCTCTTCCCGAACCAGGGCGGCTACGGCGGCCAGTCTCAGGGCTACACGACATCGGCCTACCCGCACGCCCAGCAGGCGCCCGACCTTGCCTTCTTCGGCTCGTCTGTCGGCGGCGCCGGCTCCTCGGGTGCCTATGGTGGCTACGGCGGTGGCGAGGCCGTCAGCGGGAGCATGGGCTCGATGGGCGGCGGGGGGATCGCCAGCGGCCGGCTCCAGGGCGAGGGGAGATGGTGGGAGGCGTTCGGCACGAGCGGCTTCGAGGGCGAGCCTCCGTTGCTCGAAGGTGCGTCTCTGGATCTGTCACAGGCCTCGAGAGCCGAGAACAGGGGTGCTGACCGTGGTGCCATGCTTTGTCGCAGAGCTCGGCATCAACTTCTCGCACATTGTCGCAAAGTCGCTCACCGTCCTCAACCCGCTGTCCAAGCCAGACGAGCGCATCATGGACGACGCCGACCTCGCCGGACCCGTCCTCTTCTGCTTCTGCTTCGGCATGGTCCTGCTCTTCGTGCGTCCTCCTCTTCCCGCTTTTCTTGCTCCGACAAGCGGCGCAGGGCTGCTGTCCTCTCCGCATTCAAACGGGTTGCTGAATAGAGTTCCTTTCCGGCTCGTCCCGCTCACTCCCGCACGCAGTCTGGCAAGTCGCAATTCTCCTACATCTATGCGATCGCTGTCCTCGGCACCATCTTCATGTACACGCTCCTCAACATGATGAGCGTCCGGGGCATCGACGCCTATCGGACGGCCTCCGTCCTCGGCTACTGCTTGCTTCCAATGGTCGGCCTTGGCACGCTCGGCATGGGTGTCGGCATGGAGTGCGTCCTCCCAGTCGCTTCACACTGACGCATCCCACATCACTCTAACGCTTTCGCTGCTGCTCCTCTTCCGCCTGTCGCAGTCGGCCGCTCGGCTACATGCTCTCGCTCGTCTCTATCCTCTGGTGCACGCACGCAGCCTCGTCCATCTTTGTCGCCGTCCTGCGCATGTCGGACCAGCGTTTCCTCGTCGCGTACCCGGTCGGACTGCTCTATGGCTGCTTTGCCCTGTTTAGGTCCGTCAAGGGCATCTTGTCTCTCGCGCTCTCCGCCGCTGCTGACGGACGATCCGTCGCCTCTCCCGGCAATCCTCCTGCGCTTCCAGTGTCTTTACTGTTGGCGTGCCCGGTGCCAAGTGACGACTGGACAACGCCACTTGCCATCAGCCGGGCAGCTCTGCTCCGCATCTGGGTGGCCTCGACCATCCGAGGGCCCGCCCTCCTGCCTCATCATTCCGTCCCTCGGGAGCGCGCCATTGCCGGCGCCCCGCTCAGCGTGATGTTCTGCATCTGCGGTCCCCAGGCCGGCGGGCGACGACGAGAAGAACGATGCATGGCGATATCTAGAGCGGCCAGCCTCGTCGCTACTTCTGCGAGTCGCGCAGGTCGGCCGCGGCTTGGACCTCGTCTTGCGTGATCGCCGAGCGATCGCACATCGAGCGGAAGATGCCATCGGGCTGCGCAAAGAGCGCCAGCGGCGAGTCGTACTCGACGACGACTCCTTGGTCGAGGACGGCGATCCGAGTGTAGCTTAAAATCGTCCTCAGGCGGTGGGCTGCGCAGCCAGGGCATCTGACGTCAGCTGAAGAGCAGAGAGCGGAAGGTGAAATCGGACGTGGCTGACTGACCGATCGTCAGGAGCGTCTTGTCCTTGAACTCGACACGGATCGTCTCCTGGATCTTAGCGTCCGTCTCGAGGTCGACCGACGCCGTCGCCTCGTCCAGGACAATGATCTTTGCGTCTCGAGCGAGGGCCCGCGCAAGCGAGACGAGCGAGCGCTCGCCGACCGAGAGGTTAAGCCCTTCGTCCTCGAGAGGAGTGTCGAGCGAGAACTTTGGCTGGCCCGTCGCTGGGTCGAGCTCGGTCAGGTAGGCCCGTTTAAGCGCGTCGTTGAGGCGGGCATCGTCGTAGATGCCGAATGGGTCGAGGCTGTTTGAGAGGGGAGGGTTCGGCAGGTGTCAGTGGCTGAGCTGACAGACTGGAGACAGCGGAAACACTCACTTGCTCCGAATCGTGCCCGACAGGAGAGTCGGCTCTGTGACAGGTCGTCAGCAACGAACGGGTGTGCGCGCACAGGTCGGGACGAGCGCACCTTGCGGAAGGATGGCGAGGCCGCTCCGGAGTGCCATCAGGCCGAGGGTGGAGATATCAATGCCGTCGATCGTGATTGAGCCTGCGTTGAGCTCCTGCAGGCGGAAGAGTGTGTTCATGATGGTCGACTTGCCAGCGCCCGTCCGGCCGACAACTGCCAGAGGGGAGGGAGGTCAGAACACGCGCAGCTGGTGCCGATTCCGAAAGCAGTCCTGCTCACCTCCAATCTTGTCCGCTGCGCCAACCTCGAAGCTGAGGCCCTTGAGAACGTTTGGTAGGCCGGGGCGGTAAGACATGAAGACTCTGACCGGGGTGGAGGGCGGTCAGCTCGGGCGCTTGGGCTTTGCGAGTAGCGAGCGACGGCGACGCACTTGTCGAACGTGATGCATCCTCGGGACGGCCACTCGGCCGGGGGCGCCGTCTCGGGGATCTCGGCTGGCGCCTCGGGCTCAAGGTTGTTGGCGTAGTGGAGAACCTGCGCGTAAGTGGCCGCGCGTCAGTGTCGGCTTTTCGCGCGCGTAAAGGCGGGCATGTGAGACTCACCCTCTCGGCCGACGTAGAGTCGTTCTCGACCTCGGCAACTTGCCGAACGAGCCAGGCGAGACTTTGGACGATACCGATGACTGTGGGATACAATCAAGACTCGTCAGCACAGGCTGACCGTAGATCAGGCAACCGAGTACGCACCGTAGCCGAGCGCAAGGCCGACCTCGGAGGGCGAGAGCGAATGAACAGTGATGGCAATGATCGCACAGGTGAAGACGAGGAGGTTGCCGAGAAAGTCAAGTCGGATGCCGAGATGCCGCTGGGTCGAGATGGTCCTGAAGGGTAACGAGAGCTCGTCAGAGCCATTTCAGAGGCTTGTCAATCGCGCCAAGAGGCCACCTCTGCTCACATATAGTACGCCCGGCTGCAAGAGAGGGTTGGGTCAGCCGGACGTCTTCCAGCGAAGAAGGAAAAGTTGGGGGGGGGACGCACTTTTCGTGGTCGACCTGCCGGTAGTTAAGTGCGAGGACCGATCGGATGCGGCCGTAAGCGCGGATCGTCGACAACCCTGTCAAGCTCTCGCCGAAGGTGCTGAAAACGCTGCTGCGCAGGACATTCTGGTTGCGACGGAGCTCTCGGGCCGACATGCGGTAGAGGGCTAAGCAAAGGCAAGCAAGCACGTAACCTGAGTCAGCGCGGCGTCCTCGGATCGCACGACGGATGACGGGCTGACCGGCTGCCTTGTAAATGAGGAAGAAGACCACGACGGCCGCCACAAGAAAGATGGGCTGGATGACGGCGATCAGGATGACGCTGCCCAAGATCTGCGAGAGCGTGGTGATGAGCATGCGCATGCCGTCTGGCAGCATGTTGTCCTACAGCGACGAGGGAGGATGTAGTCAGCAAGGTCGGTCGCGCTTCCCGACTGGCGGATCGGGAGAAACGGACGAGGTTGTCCATGTCCTTCCCGAAGCTGTATGTGTCGAAGAGCAGGCGTCAGTCGACGATTCGGATGGTCAAAACACGCTTTGCGAGACGTTCGGGCGCACCGGTTCTGGATCCTGCCAAGAGGCGTGGTCTGCGCGGAAAGGGTCATAGCAGGGTTAGAGGCACCGCCGACAGGAGAGGCAAGGAAGGGGGCGCACATCGAAGAATGATTGCGGGGCGCGCAGGACAGCCTTGACAGCGAGCCTGTGAAGCGTGACCGAGGCCCAGAAGGTGCACATGGCGAGAACGGCACCGAGAAGGAAGGTAAAGAGCGCCTGGGCAACGGCCAGAGCGCCATAGAGGCCCATATAGAAGTTGTTGCCGCGGTTGAAGTGGTCTTCTTGCCACCAGATGAGGACGTAGGACGTCATGATGGTCGCCACCTGGGAGAGGCAGACCATCAGGATGATCATGGGCACGAGAATGACGCCGCGGCCGGCCTGGAAGTACTGCTTGAAGACGTGGAAGCCAACCGAGCCTGCGAAGCAAGCAGCGAGGGCGCGATTGGTCAGTTGAAGCGTCCGAGAATCGATCACGCGGGCGCAAGACGCACCGGTGGCCTGCTCCTCCTTGCTCATGAGCAATTGTGCCCGCTCGCCGGGCTTGACCGTCATCTCGGCCCGATCGATGCCCTTCAGGCGGGCCTGCTCGTCGGCGGCGGCAGCGGCGTCCTCGATGGCGCCCTCCTCCTCCTCAAGCTCCTCCTCTTCTTCCTCGACGTTGCCGAAGTCGCGCATGAGGCGCGTCAGCTCGCCCTCCGAGGCGATCAGCTCCTCATATGTCCCTTGCTCGACAATCCGACCGTTGTCGATGATGATGACCTGGTCGCGCGACGGCCTCACGTCAGTCGGATGCGTCGAGCAGGACAAAGTCGAGCGACGCACCGAATCAACAAAGGGCAGGAAGTGCAGAGCGTTGGTCACGAGCACGCGCGTCTTGCCGGCGAGCGCACCCTGGATGGCGCCAAAGAAGAGCGACTTTCCGACATGAGCGTCGACCGCGCTCAACGGGTCGTCGAGGAAGACGATCGGCGCGTCAGAGTACAGCAGGCGAGCGACCGACACACGCTGCCGCTGGCCGCCGCTCAGGTTGATACCACGCTCGCCGATGGACGTCATGTCGCCGGCCTGGAGGACCTTGAGGTCCGGCTCGAGACAGGCGGCGGCGATGACGTTCCAGTATTTCTCCGCGTTATAGGGCTGTCCAAAGAGGATGTTTTCGCGGATCGTCGCGTTTTGAATCCACGCAGACTGGGGCGCGTAGCCCAGCCGGTCCGAGAAAGTGACCGAGCCGGTCGTCCGCTTCATCTCGCCTATGAGGCCCTGGACAAGACTCGACTTGCCCGACCCGACGCTGCCGACGACGGCGACGAGCTGACCCTTGGGGATTTGCAGGTTGACGTCGGTCATAGAGAATACTTTTGGCTCCTCTCGCGCAGCATCGACCTCTGCGGCGACGGGCGAGGTCCGGCCGCTCTTGCGCCCGAACTTGCTCTTCTTCTTGCCCTTGCTGCCCTTGACCTCGGCCGGCGGCGCCGAATCCCACGCAAAGCTGGCACCGCGCGCGTCGATCGCGAGCTCGGCCGTCGGGTCGATCTTTTGCTGAAGCTCGGCCAGCGTGGCCGCCTCGAAGAGAGGCGTCAGACGGTTGAAGGCGTTGCGAGCGTCGGTCGCCGAGGACAGGGCAAGCGGGAGCATCATGAGCGGCATGCGCAGGAGCTATAGAGAAAGGGGGTGCGTATCCTTCAGCATGGGGAGGCCAAAGTCGATGCGAAAATACCAGACACTTACCTGGAAGAGCGAGAGTGAGGCAAAAATGTCGGCCGCGTTGATGCCGTCGTTGACGGCGGCATAGATGACGAAACTGATGACCGAGGAGAGGACGGCTGGATCGAGGAATGACGGAATGAGGGTGAGCTGCTGACGACCCCCGGTGGCAAGGAGCAACGAGTCTCGACTGACGCAAAGTAAAGGCAAGGGCCATGTTTGCCGACCGGACGACCATGATCTTGGCGATGTGTGAGAGCTCCTTGGTGCGCAAACCGTTGAGGCGCTGCGTCGCGGTGCGAGGCGAAGCATCGACGTCAGTACTGTAATCTTTCCGGTTAGCGACCGACAGTGCGACGCACGTCGAGGTACGGGATCTCCCACGCAAAGAACTTGATGATTTTGATGCCTTGGGAGGAGGAGGGCGGTCAGTCAGCGACGTCGATCGAGGCAGGTAATCCGGCACGCTGAGAAGAAACGCACCGCTCAGCAGCTCGCCAATCAGCTTGGCGCGCTGGTCGGTGTAAACCATGGCCTTCATGCGCTCGCGCATAAGGATCTTCATCGCCCGATCCTGAAGCGGGGCGACGAGGACGAAGAAGGCGAAGCCGATGACGGCCGGCCAGCCGAGGTTGATGCAAAGCAAGATGAGGCAGATCGACATCTGTACGGGGGCGACAATGATGAGATGGAAGAAGCCGGCGGCAAAGTCGATCTGCCGTTTCGAGACGAGCGTCAATTGCGTTGTTCATAAGGGGAATCGGGAGGGCGGTGCGTACTCTCGACACGCTGCAGAGCGGGCCGCAAAGGATCAGATCGTGCAGCCGGCAAAGGGGATCGGAAGCGGGCGGACGGACTCTGTACTGATGTGATTAGTGAGCTTGCCGTTGCCGAGACCCTTTGCACGCTCCTCGCCCGTCAAGCGGAGGCCACGGTTGAAGATGAACGAGATGAGCGCGCCGCGCAGGAGGACGCCGCTGCTTGTACTTCTCATGAAGAAGGAATGGTTGCAAAGCGAGGCTGCGAACAGCATCAGTGACAGCCCGATGGCTGCACCGACGCCTTGGCCGATCGGTGGTGGCTCGATGCCGGCCGCTCGAGCTTGGCTAGAACGACGAACAAAGTTGATAAGGTAGCGGATGAGAAGCGGCGAGAGCATCTGGGTCGAGTCGCCGAAGACTTAAGTCCGGGGAGGTGCTACAGCGTCAGCGAAAATCAGGACAGAAACAAGAAAGAAAAGAAGTCGCGCACGCTTGTAGCAGCAGCCGATCCACCACCAGTTCAGAGACTTGTCGGACTCGGACGGGCCCTGCGCCTTGCCGAGGCTGCCGACGAGCTCATTGCAGGTCCAGACGAGACTCGCCCGCTTGCGAGCGCTCTTGCGCCACTCGTCCTCGTTGCCTCGGCCGACAGCCCACTTGAGCCGAGGCCAGAGACCAGCCTTGACCTTGCCATTGTCGAGCCGCGTGTTGTACGCCGCCGCCTCGGCCTGGCGGCGCTCCCAGATGGTTTGCAGGCGGTCTGACAGCAGCTCGGCCGACGCAAACGAGGGCTCGAGCTCCCAGAGGTCGGTCGCCTCGATCGTACGCTGAGTGCCTAGGACCATGAGCGGCTCCACCCAAGAAAACAAATGGCGTCCTGCAAGTGCGAGGAGGGGCCGGTCAGCGCCGACGCACACTCCCGGTCAAGGGGCGACTGCCTTAGGACGGACCGATGAGACCGGCCGAATGCTCGGGCGACCGGATTGCGGCGTCCATCGAACGCGGCGGCGGAGGCGGCGGGATCTTGCGCGTGAAGGGGATGTAGGACCACCTGCCGAGGCCGGATGATTAAGGGGTTGTCGCTCGGTCAGCGCGCGCGCACTGCGGTCGACGGCTCGATAGTTCACCGAGGGCGCACCAGGGTCGCCGCAGGCCGGCTGTGCCTCTCTGATCGTCCGGAACGTCCGCATAGGGGTCCTTCTCATCGTCATCAAAGTCGTCGTCCGTCAGGGTTCTTGCCTTCTCGGCCAGGCCGGCCGCCTTCTCGACGTCGGCCGGCGCCGCCACGCCAGTCGCCGGCCGTGCCTCAGCGACGGCGCCGGTGCCAGTCCGGTGCTTGATGTCGAGGTCGGCCTCGGTCGTCTCGTGCGCCGTCAGGGCACTGCCTGCCGACGAGCTGCGTTCAGGCGAGGCCATGCTGTCGTCGAAGATGGGTGGTGGACGAGGGTTTGACGTCGTCGCTCTCCCTCTCTCCGACGCCGCCGCCCCGCCTTCGGCGAAGAGCGAAGCCGCATGGGACGTTCGCTCGGGTCGGTCGGCGCGTCGGCGATGATGATGTCCCCTTGCACCGACCTCACTCGACCCTGACCATCTCGCAGCAGCAAGGAGACATGCTGATCCGCCAGACGACCTCTCACCTGTCGGGCGCTCGCCGCCTCGCACGCTTGCTCGCGACGGCAGCCCCGTCGTCCGGCCCGCCCTGGCCGCGGCTCAAAGACCGACGACGCGCTGCCGTCGGTGTTCAAGACAGCCGCCTCTCGCCTGCCGCTATCGCGCATGATGAACTCCCCGTCGCCGCCGCCGCCGATGTCCTCCGCCAAGTCTTGACGGACGCCCGCTCTCACTCATCCGGTCGACCATCGCCGTCGGTCGCCGTGCTGGCTGAGCAGCTTGCCGAGTGCACCGGCGTCATCCTCCCGTTCGAGCTCGCGTACGAGTCGACGCCAGCGTGCGGCCGACGCGTCGACATGACGGCCGCTCCCGCTGGCATTGGCATCCTGGCGGCCATCGGCTGCAGGGGCAAGCTGGCTACCTCGCTGACGTTCAGCGTCGGGCTCAACGGCGATGCGGAGCGGTCGGCCCTCGTCGCATTGAATGGTTTCCAGAGGGTCAGTGCGGCCGACAGAGCGCAGCAGGTTAGCGAGGACGACACGAGCTGACGGACACGATGTGGCGTCCTTGCAGGACGATACCGGCCATGCCATCTTGGATGGCGAGGACTCAGACTCATCAGCAGCGGTAAGCGTCGGTCCGCCGTCAACATTGCGGAGAAGTGTCTGACCGTCCGCCCTCGTCCCAGGTCATCTCGCCCGGCCAGTCGTCACGACCCATCACATCGGTCCTCAGTGCCCTCCTACCGAGCCCGTTGGTCCTGCTAGCCAGCTCGACCTCCTCCTCAACACACCCAGTACGGACCCTGCCGGTCTCGCCCTACCCAGCGCCAGTCGGCACGCACGTCCGCTACCCGATCTGGGTAAGTCCGACGGTCGACGACGCCGGCGATTGGCGCTGGGTCGACGGCCGCGTCGTCGGCTACCGTGACTATGCCGGCAATACAGCTCAGTTTGTGTCCCCCACTCCTTGGCAGACGATGTCCGAGAGGGATCGCTGACGTCGCCTGGGCTCTACTCGGCGGCCTCCAAGGACCGGCACGTACGACACGCTCGCGCACATGCTGCTCGACCCGCCCCCGCCTGCGTCCGTCATCACGGCCGGCGCGCCCCTGATCGACGTCAGCTCAGGCGCCGTCGTCGGCGTCCTGACGGCGCGCAAGGTCTCACCGACAGCCGTCGTCGCGCCTGGGACGGAGGTCGGGTGGGCGGTCCCGGCGGAGAGGCTCTTCGAGGGCTTCCAGCTGCCTGGGATGGCAGGCAAGCGGTGAACCAGCCGCGACGAGAGCGCGCTCGCCGAGGGACGGCACGACTAAGCAATGACCATTTCGTTCAAGGTAATGCTAGAGAACAAGGCATCGATCGCGAGGCGAGAGCAAGAGGCTACAAGAGGATCGGATGCTGGTGGAACACGGTCGGGTCTGGAGCACGATCCGGGTAGAGAGGCGGTTGGTCAGCGTCAGGTTTTCGGTAAGAGATAGGGCAAGAAAGGAGCGATGGAGAGGTAGAGGAGATCAGAAGCGAGGCTTTGGCGGCACTCTTTGTCGGATCGTCAAAGCGTGAGGGTTGAGTTCAGGCTCGTTACGACTGGGGCGACATGGGTTCATCCGGTCGGGTGACGCGTGGGTTGTGATCACGAGGGACGAAGGTCAGGGGGCTCACCAATCGGATCGGGGGTCGAGCGCGAAGCCGCGGGCCTTGCGCTCGACCAGCGTAGTGGGTCAACAGTCGTGGTCGGGAGGGAGCGTCGTCGTCGAAAACCGCAAGGCGCTCGGAGGCGGCCTGCCTGCTTTGCGGTGCAAGGGGATGAGGCGGGCGAGGGTTCCCACGAGAGGGCCTCTGTCTCGCTTCCCTCGCTCGCTGCTCGTGCGCCCTCTTGCTTGCTTGCCTTCCCGCCCTCTCCGAACGACCCCTCCATCTTCGCCCTCGCAGCTGCAAGCCGCTCGAACGCACGCACGTCCCGCCATGGCCGCTTGCCCTTGAAGGAGACCTTTGCCTCTCGAATCTCCCTGCCTCCTTCCGTCATGGCGTCGGCCGACGCCCCTCCGCCGCCGCCGCCGCCGTCGGCACGAGCTTCGGTCCCGGCAGCGGCCAACTCTAACCCGCCGACAGCAACCCGTCGTCGACGCTCCTCGCTCTCGGACCGACCCAACGACGATCTGCATATCACCGCCTCCCAACGCCGCCCCTCGCCAGCACGACGCCAGCCGAGCGAGAAAATGTGCGTCCCGGCCGCCGGCGATCGGTCGCCCCCTTGCCCCTTGCGCGGCCCCGAAGGGTGGAGGGCTGGCGCTTCTCAGAGTGCTGACCTCACCGTCCTTCCCTACTGCCGCTACGACCAGGTCGAGCTCGCGACCGCCCCTCCGTGCCCGGTCGCCCGTCAAAGACTCGGGACCCGTCTCGCCCATCCATCGCTCGTTTGCCCAGATGTCCCTACCGGCTCAGATGTCGTTCGGCCTGGCCGAGCTGCTCGTGGCGCCCCGGACGGCGTCGTCGCCCTCATCGGCGGCCTCGGTGACGACGCCGGGCTCGAACGACGGCACCCGGGGCAGGAGCGCTAGCACCGGCGGCGTCCCAGCCTCGTCGCCCAACACGAGGAGCGAAAAAGGTGCGTGCTTCGATTCCATCGAGCCTCTCGGAGTCGTCGAGGAGGGGAGCGTCGTCGGCTGCCTCGGCCAGCTCGGCCGCGTCAGCTGCGAGCCTCGGTCGAGCTTGGGCGGCGCCCTCTATATCTGGCCCCTCACCTCTTGCGACGCCCGTTCTCCTACCACCCGATTCTCCCCCCTGTGCGCGCGTGGTCCCTGGTGAGGCTCAGCGCTCCTCTCGCTGGGGCCTTGGGCGGTCGAGAACGGTACGACTCGGAGAAGGCCGGAGCTCGGGAGGAGTTCGAGCCTGTCCGGAGTTACAGGGACCGAGCGGGAGCCGTGAGGCGAGAGCCGACCGGCCGGCCGGCCAGGCTCCCCTGTTCTTTTGGGCCTGGCACCTCCCCCAACCCATTGTTGGCCTCTCCGCAGACGAGCGTCATCTTTTGCGTCGACCTGCCACGGACGACCGACTGACTCTCCATCCCCTCCAATTCCAGGAGGCTTTTTTGGCTCGAGCTACTCGCCGATGACGCTCGCCTCGCTCACCGTCCCGACAACACGACCCCTGTCCCCGCCGCCGACCTACCCCACCTTTCGCGACGCCAGCTCGGGCGACGACGAGCCGGAGCGCGCCGGGAGCCGCAGCTCGACCCTGCTCACCGCAAGCTCGAGCTTCCACTCGGCCCTCTCCCGAGCCTCGGCTGCGTCCGACTCGGACACGGCCGATGACGGTGAGCTGGCCGAGCTTACGAGCCGGCCCTCCTTCGGCGGCCGGGACTCGCACGGCGGCCATCGGCGCGAGAGCGAGACGTCCGAGGACACGCTCGGCGGCGACTCGACGACGGTCCACAGCAGCTCGGCGACCAAGGCCGGCAGCTCGCGCCGGACCTCGACCTCGTTTGACAAGCCGGCTGTCCGTAAGCCGCTTACGCCGGCTGCGCCTCCGCCACTCGTCACGGAGCTCTCGACATCCTCGGCTCCGGCTCAGGTCCAGTCGATGGGCGAGCGGTCGCCCGAGCCAGAATATGGCTCGCGTTTCAGCAGCTCGAGAAGGTTCGTTGCTCTGAAGGTCTCCCTTCGGCAGGAAAGGTGCAGGCGTTCTTTACCTGCAGCTGACCCTGGTCTGTGTCTGGTCTACTCCAGGAAACCGTCCCTACTCCAGCGGGTCATCAAGAACCTCCAGCCGGCCTCGCCCTCTTCGTCAACGACCCCTTCAAATCCCGGGCTGTCGCCCGTCCGATCGTCGGTCGATAGCCCGACCTCCCCGACGTCACCGACGATGCCGCCTCCGAAACGCTCGTCGTCGTTTGCATCATCATTCCTCACCTCGCCCGCCAAGGGGCCACAGCGCAAGTACGTCAAGGTGCACACGAAAAACGTCAGCAGCAGCCACCAGACGCTCGGCAAGATCTTTCTCGCCCAGACGCTGTCGACGGCCGAGAGCCGGCCCATCTTGACGGGCAAGCCCATGACGGACGAGCCGTCGCAAATGTCGGCGACTGGCGAAGCCGTCCCAGGCCGGCGGTCGGGCAGTGGCGAGCGGCCGGCCGACTACGCAGAGGCTCAAGGCTTCGGACGCGCCGGCTCCCGGCCGCCTTCACCAGTTTCGGCCGCCTCGCCGACCTCACCCTCCCCGCTGCGCACGAGTAGCAACGCCAGTCGGCCACCGGTCGCGAACCAGACCGGCGCGCAGCCGTCCCGCCGGAGCAGCTCGGGCAGTACGAGTCGGAAGCAGGGCAGCTCGGGCAAGAAGGAGCCGGTGGCCAAGGGCAAGGCGCTCTGGTGCCTGGAATGGAGCTACGACGGCCGCTACCTCGCGACCGCCGGCCAAGACTCGATCATCCGGCTGTACCAGGTCCGCAACGCCGACGGGGTGGCACCGGCTGCGTCCGATGAGACTGGCGCCGGACCGTCGGGCACGAGCGAGTCGACCGTAGTCCTCGAGGAGGAGCCCTGCCAGGTCTGGCAGGGTCACACCGATGGCGTCTTGACGCTCTGCTGGAGCAAGAACGGCTTTCTCGCCTCAGGCTCAATGGACAAGGTGCGCCTTAGCCCCTCTCTTCTGTGCCTCTGTCACGTAGCTCGCTGATCAGGCGTCGTTGCCGCCTGCAGACCGCCCGATTGTGGCATCCGACGCGGCCGACCTGCCTGACCATCTTCCAGCACCCCGACTTTGTCACCTCGCTCGCCTTCCACCCGAAGGACGACCGCTTCTTCTGCTCTGGCTGCTGCGACCAGAAAGTCCGCATCTGGTCCATCATCGAGAAGAAGGTGCGCTGCGCGGCCGAGCTGCCCGAGATGTGCACGGCCGTCGCCTTCAGCGTCGACGGCAAGACGACGGCCGCCGGCACCTTTTCCGGCCGCGTCCACTTCTTCACCGACACGCTCAAGCCCAAGACGCAGCTCAAGGTCCGGTCGACGCGGGGCAAGAACACCAAGGGCAAGAAGATCACCCACCTCCAGTTCGTCTCGGCGACGTCGGGCTCGGACGAGCGGCTGCTCGTGACGTCGAACGATAGCCGGGTCCGGCTCTACCGCCTGGCCGACTTTTCCGTCGACCTCAAGCTCAAGGGCCACCAGAACGCCTCGAGCCAGATCGCAGCGACGTTCAGCGACGACGGCCGGTGGATCGTCTGCGGCTCCGAGGACGGCGCGTGCTACCTCTGGTCGACCGACTGGCCCCGCGACGGCGGCGAGGGCTCGCGCTCGCTCCATTTCGAGGCCGACAGCTCGCTCGTCGCTTGCGCGAGTCTCGCACCGCTCAGTACGCGGCTGCTCCTCGCCGCGGCTGGCGACCCCATCTACCGCATTCCGAAGCGGTCCGACCCTTCGGCCAGCAGCCACGACGGCCACCCTTCGCATCACTCTCACCACCCACATGGCAGTACGTCAGACCACGGCGGCGGAGGCGGCAGCCAAGGCCACCAGCAGCAACAGCAGCACCGGCCTCTCTCGCGCCCAGGCTCGCCCTTCAGCGTCAACAGCGGCAGTGCCGGCGGCGGTGCTCTCTCGCCCTCTGTCAGTCGCCGGTCGTTCAACCTGATGAGCCCCCTCTCGGAGCGTTCGCTCGAGCTTGCCCGCTCGCTCTCGCATGCGCCGACGCTTGGCGGACCAGAGCTCGACGCCTTGCTCGACACGCCCCTGATTGCCGTCGCGACGAGTGCGTGTGACCCCTCCCCTAACCCCTGCATGCTCTGCGCCTTTTCTCGTCCATCGCCGCCTCAGCTAACGCTTTCGTCCCTCGTCAACCAGTGCGCGGAACCGTCAAGATCTTCCGGGGCGACCCCGGCCCGTCCGTCCAACAGCAGCAGCAGCAGCGTGCGCAACAAGCCGGCTCAGCAAGCCCAGTGACTGCGACGACTGCGTCCCTCCGCTCGCCAGCGTCGCGCGAGTCGTTCACCTCGTTCGTCTTCCGCCGGCGGCCGAGCCAGTCGAGCTCGCTGGCAGGTAGCGCCGGTCGCTAGGTGGCCCCCCATCCTCCTCTCTTGCCCCTTTTGTCCTTCACTTCCTGCGCGCGCTCGCCCTCTCGTTCGCACAGCGCACCCGTCCCTCGTCGCACGCGCTCTCTCCCTCGCTCACATGTATCGCTCTGGATCCTTCACCGCCATGCCCCACCACCTCCCCTCATCCATCTCTGCTTTGACGATCTTCCCCCCCCCCCACCGGCCCCGCCGGCGTATGGACGATGCAAACGCCCTCCTGACCGGCGCTCCTTTCGTACCCGCGAGGAGGACCGGATGGGCGTACATGATAAGTGTGCAGGAGCGGGCATGATGCGGAGACCGGCTTCTCCACACGGCGATGGGGCGAGGGGGAGGCTCCCGGGCAGAACAAATTTTGAGGTAGGGGGAAGACCAGGGCTAAGTAGAGCGGGGTGGTTTTTCGAGTGGGCAACAGGGGGGAAGACGAGCGAAGGGAGGCGGAAGCAAGGGGAATGTCCGGTTGAGGATGGGGCGGCTGAGGTTGTAGGGAAGACGGAAGCGAAAAGTGGAGCGGTGCGTATGCGGTCTTGTCGAGTCGGGGGCGGGTTGTTGGGTCGGGGGCGGGGAGAAAGGAGAGGAGAGAGAGAGAGAGGGTAGGACGTCGGCCTTGGCGGAAGGGGCGACGGGCACCCAGCGTCGCAAGCGAGGGCGTTCAGCTTGAGGCCGTCGTTGCCGCTCGCTCGCTCGCACTGCTGCTCACGTCATGACGAGGGTCGGCCCGCCCGCGCGCTCGGCCGCCCGGCCGCGGCCGGTAGGGAAGACGACAAACGTCTCGCCCCGCTCGTCGAGCCTGCGCGCGTCCTCGAGCTTGGCGAGCTCCTCGCGGAGGACGGCCGAGGTCCGTCGGGCCGGCCCGCGGGCGTCGATCTTGCCCGAGAGCTCAAAGGGCTCGTCGTCCGAGCACGAGGGGGAGGAGGAGGAGGAAGGGAAGGGAGGGGAGGAGAGACGGATCGAGGCGAACGAGATGGAGGAGGTTAGGAGCCTGTATTTCGGCGAGAGCTGGCGTGCGATGATGTGGTTGCGCGTGTCAGACCCCTGGAGCCACGTGGAAAGACAAGTAAGGAGGGTGGAAAGGGGACGTACGCCTCGCGCTCGGAGGTCGTCGAGGATGCCATGGAGGGCGGCGAGCGTCCGCCGCCGGAGGTCCTGACACGATGCGAGGTCTGTCATCGACAGATGAGCGGGAGCAAGGCGGGGTTCAGCTGGCGTCCGGCTAACGACCGGCCGCGGACGTCGGTCGGCTGGTGCAGGAGGGGGCGAGCGAGGCCCCACGCGGGCCGGCCCAACCTCCGCCCGCGCGCAGACTAGCGCGCAGAAGGACGAGGAAGGCCGGGCGCGCCCCGGTTGGCAAGGGGGGAAGGAGCAGAGGGGACGGACCGTCAAAGCAGTCGGCCGACCATGAGGGGATCTCGCAGAGGAGCTCGATCCGCCTGTCGCTGTAGGCGGGGGAGGAGGTCGAGCATGAGGCGAGGGAACTGGAGAGGCCGGCGGGCGGGCCGGCGGCGGGGCAGGCGGGGCGGGAGGGTGCGGTTGTGGGGTTAGACGGGCGCACGGACGATGACGGGAGGAAGACAAGGCAGCACGACGACGACGACGACGACGAGCAGCGAGCGGCGGTTGCTCTCGCCTCCCGTCTTCCGTCTCGTTTTGGCGAGAGGAGGGCTGTCGGTCGAGCTTAGAGGGCGGGACGTACTCGAGCAGGGACGAGCGGAACTCGAGCAGCTGGTCCGAGGGGAGGGCGAGGGCAGCCCATTCGGCCGGCGGAGAGGAGAGCATGACGGGCAGACGAATGGGTTTCGGTCGGTGCTGGTCGTCTGTCGCTTCCAGGTTTTGGCCGTTGGGTGGGTGAGGAAGAAGAAGAAAGTCGGTCGGGTTTGCGCTGGTGCCGGGCCGTCCGTTGTGCTGCTGCTGCTCCGCCCGCCCGGCCCGCCCGCCGGCAGCCGTCCCGTCCGTCGGCACGGTGTTCGCCCGCACACGAGGAAGCGACGAGCGCCACCATCCGGACAGGCAGCTTCCGACGACGAGATGACCGACCCAAGCAGCAGCAGCAGCAGCAGCAGCGAGCAGGCGCCCTCGCAGGTCAGCGCCCAGCTCAAGTCGCTCCAGGGCACCACTTACGAGGTCCGTCCCTCGCTCGCTCTCTCTCTTGGCCGGCGCTGGACGGTCACGCCACCACGTCCCATCCGAAGGCGCGCGTCCTTCCAGCCCAGCAGGAGGGCTTCCGACCGGCTTCGCGAGCCTTCCCCAAGCCAATCGACTGAATCTGTACCCCTTCTTCGTCCGTCGTCCGTCGTCGTCGCGCACACACCGGCGCTCGTAAAAAACACAAGGCCATCGGCAGCCTGACCGGCTCGGAGGCCTACGCGCGCTCGGGCAAAGAGCTCCGCTCGCAAGCCGACGGCGAGCTCGCCCGCGCGCGGTCGGCCGCCCAAGCCTCGGCGCTCGCCGACGGCCTCTCGGGCAAGCTCACGTCGGCCTACGGCGCGCTCGTCGGCGACCAGGCGAAGCAGACCGAGGGGAACGTCGAGGCGGAGAGGGGCGCTTGGGAGGGCGCTTGGGCCGAGGGCAAGGTCATGCCGGACGGTGGGGCGGAGACGGTCAAGGGCAAGGTCGAGAGGTCCGTCCTCCCTTTTCCTCGTTCGCTCTCGCTCCTCACGCCATCGCTCTCGCCCTGAAACGTAACCCTCCGCACCTCCTACACCTCTTTCTCCACCTTGCGCGCTCGCGCGCGCGTCGCCGGTTCTGGCCGTCCGGCAGCGCGGTCGGCATCGTCACCGGCGACCAGGCCAAGCAGACCGAGGGCAATGCGCGGGTCGAGAAAGCCTCGTGGCTCGGCCAATAGGCGACGTCAAGCACACACATACCCTTTCTCCCCCAGAGAGCTCGCCAAGTCACAAGAAGTCCGGGCGCGGACGGGTGGGAGGGGGGAGGAGAGGACTTTCGTCGAAGGGCGACCGCGCGTCATAGAAAGAGAAGGACGGTTTAGATGGGAGACGGGCTCTCGTAGGCGACCTGAGATAGCTTTGTGCGGTGGCGCTCCGAGACTACTTTCCGTACGGGGTTCAGATCTTCAGGGTTTTCATAATCGACAGAATCTTAGGAAACCGACCTGGACACGAGAGTCAGGGAGGGCAGAGCAAACAGGAGGAGCGATCATTGAAGGGGTCGGAGAAGGGGGAGAGAAGGTGAGTCGAGGATACAGCGACCGGGGGTCCAAGCGGCCCTCCCCAATCGTGGCTGCTCGAGTAGGTAAGGATAAGGGACGAGAAAGCTTCTGATCCCACATTGCGCGCTTCTTCAGACCGAGGTCCGACGATACTTGTGCTGCGCCCGGAGCCACTTGCGGTAAGCTGACAGCGAGTCGATCTGTCGCCCGCAAGACCTCGCTGCCGTCAGCGCTCGCTCAGTTTGACGGCAGAAGGGGAGGAGACGAAGAAGAGAAGGGGCAAGGAGCAGGGGCGAAAAGAGGAGGAGGGGGGGGGGGAGGAGGAGTGAGGAGCCTCTGACCTTTTCGCCGTAGTAGTCCGGCAGCGGATGGGCCGACGACGACAACGTCTGCTTGGCCGGATCGGCCCGGTTCCGCCGGACGTGCTCGTAGAACCTCGCGTCCATCGCTTCGAGCGAGCGAGCAAACCGGCGGTTGTACACCCGCCAGGCGGCGGCGCCGAGGGGCGGGCCAATCATGTAGCCGGCGACGCCTGCGGGATGGGTGAGGGGTGGGGTGGGGGGTTTCGTTGGCGAGGCGGGCAACGTTAGCAGGTTGCGAGTGAGGGAGCTCTTGGGGCAGTAGAGGGTTCCTCCCCGTAGGCGAGCCGGGAGCATTTCGCCCCTCTACAGCCAGGTCTCCGGGCATGCCAAGGAGCGAGGAGGGAGGCGAGTAGAAAGGCGAGGAGGGAGGGAGGGAGGGAGGGGAAGGGACCCGAAAGGGCGACGAGGCGCAGAGAAGGACGCACCGGAACCGACCGTCGCAAGAATGTAGAAGTAGACGGGTTCGATACCCGCGATCGGCGTCGTCGGATCGACCTCGAGCGACTGCATGTAGGCAATGCCTTTCCATTGCCCAATCAGGAGCCGTGGACAGAGGAGGGAGGTCAATCCGAGAGGGAGGGCAGGGCGAGGGGGGGACGAGAGGAGAGAACAGTAGAGCAGGGACGGACCGAGAAAGAGGCCAAGGAAGGTCGTCGGGATCGCCACGAGAAGCTCAGCCCGCTTCCGATACCTGCCGCCGCAGCAATAGTCCACAGGTGCGTAAGCCTTGGCTTCGAGGACGGAGGGTTGCGAGAGCTGCGAAGAAGCATGGCCGACCGCCCCCCGGCCGGAGCCGTCGTCTGACTGACTTTCGCTTCGAAAGATAGCCCTCCCACGTGAGCCGCTCAGACTCGCCCTCGCCGACCGTCTCGGGGAGCGCCTTGAGCGGCTTGGAGCCGACCGGACGCCGCTGCTGCTGCTGCTGCTGCTGCTGCTGGAGGGCTGGTCGGCGAACGAAGGGGAAGGCGGCAGGCGATGCCGGGCCAGCTGAGAGCTGCGGCCGGCCACAGGTGATGGGGCGCGAGCTGCCGGCGAGGGCACTGACGGGACCACCGAAGGCCGGTCGGCCGATGAGAGCCGCCCTCGTCGCCGTCGTCGATCTGAGGGCGAACATGAGCGATGGAGAGATTAAAGGGGCGTTGGGGAGGGTTTGCGATGGCGGCGTGATGGACGTCGGGTCGGCGACCGACGAACCGTCGCCAGCCCCGCCCTGCCCCCGAGACCTGCGGGCGGCCCTCACTTCTCGCTCGCGCGCCCTCACGCTCGTCGCCTGCCCTCCGATCCGTTTCCAAAAGCTGCCGAACACGAGGTCGCAGATTGTGTGCTTTCAAGACCATGCTAGGATCACGCCCCAGCCGTCTCGGTTCCCTGATCGATCCGCCCCTCTGGCGGCGGCGAGACGGCCTCCGCCGTCGGCTCTGTCGAACCGGTCAGGCCCGGCCCCCAAACGCCGTCCTGCTTGACAACCCGAGCCACCTGCCGCTTGACCTCGGCCTGGAGCCAAGCTGGCAGCGCGTCCTGGATTCGAGGGAGGATGTCGACGAGGAAGATGCGCTGCGTCGCGGGCGCACCCTGGAGGAACGAGCGTTGAGGGAGCGTCAGTCCAGGTTCCGGGATGCCTGAAGGGGCCAGCAGAGAGCGGTCCATGGCCTGAGGGTTGAATGGCAGCGAACGCCTTGACGCTGGACGCAGACCAGTCCTCACGCGCTGCCGATAGCGTCCGGTAGGCAGGTCGCAGATACACACGACAGCTCCTCCTCCGACCGCCAACGAACAACCTGGGCCAGCGACGCCACCCAGTTGAGCGACTGCCACCCGCTTCGCCCCCAAACCCTTTCCCATCCCGCGCGACGACTCGGGACGACTGGGGCGAACTCACGTAGGCGTGCGCGAGTCCGCCGACGATGCTCTGGCAGATGGCCGCGCGCGAGTCGTAGCCCTGCTTGTAGCGCCAGTTGGCGACCTCCTTGACGCTCCAGGCATAACCGAGGTGGCGACCGAGCACGGCGTCGTCGCCGAGGATCACATCCTCGAGGCCCTGGGCCGTCCCGTCGCCCCGACCCGACATGCGGTTCTCGGCTGGGCCCGAGTTGCGCGTCGGGATCGGGGTAGCAAAGTAGCCGCCGCCGGCGGCGATCGCTGCCGGCCCGGCATGCCGGCTGGCCTCGAGCAGGAACAGCTGGAAGTGAAGCGAGAGCAGGCGCCGGCCATAGAAGGCCAGGCGGACGTTGTGCGGCGCGAGGCCGACGTTGACGAACTCTGCGCTCGGGTGGGTGACCATCTGGAGCGCGAGCTCCTTGGTCCAGGCGACCGCCTCGTGCGGGTACGCTTCTGACCGCTGTGGCAGCCGGAAGAGCTCCCTCAACGTCTCGCGCTGGTCGGCCATGCCGTCAATCGGTGAGCTTTTGGTCGCCGCCATGCGCTCGACGGCCTGAGTCCGTGCTGCCGGTACGAGAGGCCCAGCCGGATCGAACTTGGCTGTTCGTGGCGGGAGCTCGCGAGCAGCTAGAGGGCAAAGTAACGGCCCGGGGTCAGCGCCTGCCGTCGACGGTCGATCCCTCCACCACGAGCTTAGGAGAAGAAGGTGCCTGGGGCAGGCCGGCGGCGAAGGCCATCCACGCCGCCGGCATTGACGACGACGACGATGGCGGCCGCGCGCGCCGACGAACCGAAAAGGGCAAAGCGCCAGGTCCCGAGCTGCCTCGGGCGGCCTGAGGCAAGCCGGCGACGCTGCGCACGCTGGCTGAGCGGCGACCGAAGGGTTGCCAGCAACCGTGTTCGGTCGGCCCGAGCGGCGATGCTGCCCAAAGACGGGCCAGCCTAGGAAGGAGGCCCGAAGCTGAAGGGGAGACGGGACGCACAGAGCTGGCTCCGCGCCCAGACGGGGTCGTTGGCCCGCTTGGCGACGCCCCGGGCGACACGGAGCATCTCGGCATGCTTGGTGATCTTGCCGACGGGCTTGCGCGTCATGACTGAGCGGGGAGCAGGGGAGGCGAGGAGACGTGGAGAGGAGGGAGGGTTCGGGCGGCGTGCTGGCGAGTTGCGGGCGGCGGAGGTCGTCTGCCCTGGGCGGGCGGGCGGGGCGGAGGCAGCGCGCGCGCGCGCGGGCTCGACTCGGCCCGCTGCGACTTTTCAAAAACTCGGGCGGGCGGCCCAGCCGCAGCGCGTGCGCGCGCGCGGGCAGCCCAGAGAATCGGCCTCGTCCTCCCCTCACCAGACACCGACACCACGCACCGACACCCCAGCCGCCTCGCTCGCACCCAATAGATCTCCCTAGCAGATCAGATCCTACCGACGATGGCCGACGCGTACGTCTCGTGTGTGACTCGCTTGAGGCCGACGCTCCCCAGGCTGACCGGTCCTGTTGCTCCCCCCTCCCCCGCTCCTTGCGTGGACCAGAACAAAGACCAACTGGGCGGACGACATCGACGAGGCCGGTGCGTTTCCTCTCACTCCCCGTCCCTCCCCAGCTCGGTGCGGCTCTTTCGGCCCCTGACTTCTCGCTCTTGTGCTCGCATCAGAGGCTCTGCCCGCCAAGACCGAGACGGTCGGCGCCGACGGCATCATCACGGTCGTCGAGTACAAGCTCAACGACGACGGCAAGAAGGTCAAGGTACGTCGCTTCGTTCTCGAGCGCTCTTCAAAGTGGTGGGATGGGCGAGTGGACGCTCGGCTACGGGATAATCTAGTTCGCTGCTGGCCTGCTAGATAAGGCAGGCCAGCGAGCAAGTGGAGGAGCCGCGCGCTCGGACGGCAAGGATGTCGGGGCGGGTAGAGAGGGCCACCTTAGGCAGCGAAAGCTTCTCGCTGACCTGGTTTCTATCGCTCCAGGTGACCCGCCGCATCAAGCGTGTCTTGTCGAAGCAGGCCGTTTCGCACATCGTTGCCGAGCGCAAGGGTTGGGCCAAGTACGTCCCTCACCTGGCCAGCCAGCTTTTCTCCGCCAAGAGTCTCTGCTGACCCTCTCCTGCCACCATCCAATCGCTCCTCGCACGCGCGCTCAGGTTCGGCGCCGAGCGCGGTAATGCCCCCGGCCCGGCCGCGGCGACGACGACGGTGGCCGAGAACATGCAGTTCAAGCTGGCGGCCGGTAAGGCGGCCGAGGAGGCCAAGGAGCCCGAGGACGCCGACAAGGGCGCGCTCAAGGTCAAGAAGATTGTCTGCCGGCTGTGCAAGGGCGACCACGTACGTTCTCGTCCTACCTCTTGCGCTTGCAGCTTGCCTTCTCACGCGCGTTGTACATCGAATTGGCCGGGTCTCTGACACCCTTTTCACTCGACCGCTCGCGTCCCACCCCCCCCCCTCCCCTTCTTCCTCGCATGCAGTTCACCTCCAAGTGCCCGTACAAGGAGACGCTCGCCGGTCTCGGCGACGACACGACGCCCGACTTTGGTGCCGAGCCGGCCGAGGGCGGTGCAGCTCCGGCGCCCGGCGGCGGCCTCGGCGGCCCGTCCAAGTACGTCCCGCCCTCGATGCGCGGTGGCCCTGGCGCGGCCCTCCGCGGGCCCTCAGAGGGCTCGCGCTACCCCGGCGGACCCGGTGGAGCCGGCCGCGAGGAGCTCCCGACGCTCCGCGTCACCAACGTCGCCGAGGAGGTCGAGGAGGAGGACCTGCGCGACCTCTTTGAGCGCGCCGTCAAGCACCTTCGCAACAACCGCGTCGCCCGCGTCTACATCGGAAAAGACCGCGAGACGGGCGTCAAGAAGGGCTACGCGTTCGTCTCGTTCGAGAGCCGTGAGGTGGCAGAGTACGCCCGCGGTCGCGTCGACGGCCAGGGCTTCTCCAACCTCATCCTCAACGTGGCCTTCTCGCAACCGCGCGAGCCCCGGCCGGCGGCATAACATGGGCGGTCGACTAGAGTCCCCTTTCTCATTCTCCAATGGACGGGCGTGCGCTACCGTCGCGCGTCCCTCCCCACCCACCCCCTCCCACTCCGTTTGCAACGACCGTCGTGTGTTTCTAGATGAACAGCATGATCAGAACGACGTGGTTCCTGTCGTCAAGAGGCTTCGTTAGGCTCGGGCAATGTCGTCGATGAGGTAGTCTTTCGGCGTCGAAGTGACTGCAGGTGCGCACGACAGGGAAGGACGAGGGAGGAAGGGTGTCTAGAGCGGGCACCCGGGACGTCCAAGGGACGTCGCCGAGCGCCGCACGCCGGAAAAGGGGGGAGCGACTGGGTCCTCGCGTCAAGCAAGAGTGAGCCCCATTGAGATACCCGGTGCGATCCCTGGAACAGGTCTCGCACCGAGCAACCGCAGGACTGTGTGGCTATGAGGAACGGGTAAAGGATTGCACGCTCGTGCCTAATGCCGGTGTCGCGACCCGATGCACTTCGGCCCTGCCCTCCCTTCACACACAAAGGAAGACTTTGAGGGACAGACCGGCTAGGTGCAGGGAAAACTGCCAGGAGACTCTTGGCCGTCGTGCACCCCCGGCCCGGTTGCGACCGCGGGTTGAGACCGGCCGACCGTGCGTGCTGGCTTGGCAGAGGAGGGAAAGGGCCGGCTCATATCTTCGCCTGGCCCCATGGTCACTCTGTGGGCGGCGGACGACGGCCGCGAACGGCGATCTCACAGGCCCGGGTCGCGTTGAAGTTGGGTCGGGTTTGGGATAGCGCACGAGGTCGGTGAGGGACCTGGACGGCCCTGCGGCGCCAGCGGGCAAAGGAGAGCGGGTCGGACGATGGCTTTTTGGGGGTCGTTGCAGACGAGCGGCGCGGTGTGTGAAGGAAGGGGGGGAAAGGAGAGGGAGGCTTTGGAGTCGTCTGCCGGTCAGACGGCCAGCGAGGAGCCGGTGAAGGCCCCGCGGCCGATCCAGACCCGAGCGAGAGCAAGGACAGCCAAGTAGCGCCTCCTTCTCCCCCGACGTGAAGCGGGCAGCCGACGAGTGGGACGCCGCCTCTGAGCCGACCACTCTCGATCTCCCATGGTGTCGAGCGTCGACAAACCTCGACCGCCCGATGCGCACGGTAAGAAACCCTCCGTCTCGGTCTTGATCGACGATTCCGTCCCCAGGCGACGCGAGAGCCCGCACCAGTGAGCTTCTCCACGGAACCTCGCGTAGGAGGCGGCCGCCCTACATAAGGCGCTGTCCTAAGAGCGCCCGCTTTCCTCGTAGGCAGGCGGCCTGGAAGAAGCTCGTGCAGGGGTGCGGGGTCATCGCCGCTTTTGGAGTAGGGACGGGCGTCGATTCGTGATCCAAGGGCGAGAGGGTTCGAGCCGTGCGGGGTGCGGCAGAGGGTCGACAGCAGGACGGGAGGACCAAGAGCTTTGGGATGGCCGGCCACAGGGGGTGGCGTCCGCGCTCGCCAGGCCCTGTCGGTAAGGGTGAAGGAAACCTCCGGGGACTTTTCCAGCAGCAGGAGGGGAGGACGCGCCGGTCGATACCGGGCGGTCGCGTGCGTAGGCTGCTAAGTGCGGTTCTTTGCGTTGACGGAGGAGGTCGCTGGCAGGGGAAGGGCAGGCGAGGCGGCCGGCAGACCTTTGAACCCTGCCGCGTCGAGAAAAACCAGGCGAGCCTCCGAGGCTACATCGGCCGCCCTGCCGCCGAGCATCGAGGCGCGTCGCCCGGCCAGCCTGACTTCGCGCGTCAGGCGGCCCGACCCCTCTCACTCGCTCGCTCTCTGACCATCCGGCCGCCACCTCCTCTTCCTCCGCAGCTGCCGGCCAGACTCGGCCAGGAACCTAGAGACAGGCAGCTGCTGCCCCCTCCCTTGTCTCCTGATGGCCACGCCACGCAACAACCTCCAGGACCAGCTCCGTCGGCTCAAGTCGTCCTCGACGGCCGCCACCGGCGCGAGCACCACCGGCCCGCCGAGGGTCTCGCAGCTGAGGGCGCCCTCCTCAACGGCGGCAGCGAGCACGAGCGGCAGCAGTCGGAACGCCAGCCTTGACGCCTTCCTCAAGACGGGCTCCATCGGCGGGAGCAAGGCTTCCTCCGGATCGAGTGCGGTCGCGTCGACCAGCCGTGGAGGCAGCACGCGTGCGTCCCTCTCGCGCGCTCCACCTGCTTCCTCCCTTTGGCGTCCCTCCAGATCGTCTGTCTGATTCGAGCTCGAGCTGGCGCCTTCCCTCGCAGCGACGGCGCGATCGTCTGCAGGCCCGCCAGCAGCAAAGAAGGCCCGGACATCGACCGACAGCATCGAGGAGATCCTCCGGACTAGCAGCGCGACGACCGCTGCCGGTGGCCCTAGCTCGACGAACGGCGCCAGAGTCGGCAAGCGGCCGAGTCCGATCCCAAGCGCACGTCAAGAGGCTCTCAAGCGCTCGAAGGGTATGTCGGCTGGCTTCGGGAGGAGTCAAGCTGCGGGGTCACCTGGCGTTGAGGCTAACTTCCTGACGGTCGTCGCCTGACGACCCTCCTGTCGTCCCGTCCGCAGTCGCTACCCCGCCCCGCGCGTCGACGCCGGTCAAGCGCGTTGGCCGGACGCTCGTACCCAACTCGAGCCCGACAAAGGAGAATGTCAGCCCCTTCAGCGTCAAGCGGAAAGCGGGCAAGAAGGAGAAACCGGTCGAGGTTGGCGACGTACGTGTTTGACCGCCTCGGGTGCCAGGGGTCGCGTACACGTCCTCGCGCGCTGACCTGTAGGCCCCTTGCGAACCATGTCTGCGAACCGACCAAAGCTGTCGTTCGAGCTGCCGCCAACGCCATCCCGCTCGGCACGTGCCGTCCTGTCGAGCAGCAAGAAGCGGCCAGCGCCGCCGCCGACGCCGACAAAGTCGTCGAGCGCCGTCATCGAGCTCGGCGACTCGGACGGTGACGAAGGCGAGTACTTTGCCTATGACGACCCCGTCGCGCTCGACGACGACGAGATCCAGATCACCGGCGGGGCTTCGAGCTCGAGCGCCGTTGCCAAGGGCAAGGGTCGCGCAACAGGGACCGTCACATATGGCGCCGGGAACGACCCGGCCGGCGAGTTTGCCGACCTGCCGGCCTCGGCGTTCGACCTCGACATGAGCGATGACATCGTCCCGCTCGCCGAGGCGCCGCTATCGAGCAAGGGCCGCCGGCGACCGCCACCGTCCGATCCGCCGCCGGCGTACAACGAGGTGACGACCGTCGCCGGTCCCTCGCGTCCATCGGGCGGGGTGGCCCGTGCTGCCAGCGGCGCTTCGAACGCCGCCAGCCGCGGCTTTAACCACCCATGGTCGCGCGAATGCCTAAGCGTCCTGTCCAAGACGTTCCACCTGCGGTCGTTTCGGCCGAACCAGGTCGAGGCGATCAACGGCACGCTCAGTGGGCGCGACGTCTTTGTGCTGATGCCGACGGGCGGCGGCAAGTCGCTCTGCTACCAGCTGCCATCTCAGGTTCACGGCGGCAAGACGTCGGGCATCACCATCATTGTCTCGCCTCTGCTCTCGCTCATCAACGACCAGGTCGAGCACCTGCGCTCGCTCGGCATCCCCGCCATCCCGTTCACGGGCGACCTGCCCGCGGCCGATAAGAAGCGGGCGATGCAGTTTCTTAACGGCGGCGTCTCGGGCGCCGACAGCGTCGACGGCGCGGTCGTCTACGTCACACCCGAGATGCTCGGCAAGTCGCCGACGTTCCAGAGCCTGCTCCGGAGCGTTCACCGCAAGGGCAAGCTCGCCCGCTTCGTCATCGACGAGTGCCACGTCCGTCCCTCCTTGCGCTCGAGAGAGCGAGGCAAGAGCTGACGCGCCAATCCCGCTCTGTCGTGCAGTGTCTGAGCTCGGTTTGTCCCTTCGTCGATGGTCTCGCTGATCTCTGCTCGCATGCATGCTGACGCTGACTTGGCTTCGGCTTTCGCTCAATCTTGGTCCTTGCAGTGGGGTCACGACGTGCGTCCAGTCGACCGAGCCCGACAAACGCACGTTTGCCGGGTATGCTGACGAGCTGCACTTCCCGTCGCTCACAGTTTCGGCCCGACTACCGCGACCTCGCCAACATCAAGGACGACTATCCGGGCACGCCGGTCATGGCGCTGACGGCGACGGCCAACCACCAGGTCCGGGACGACATCGTCCGCCTGCTGCGAATGCAGGATTGCGTCACCGTCTCGTCCTCGTTCAACCGGACGAACCTCTTCTACGAGATCCGGCCCAAATCGAAGAAGGTGACCGAAGAGATCGCCGCCTTCATCCAGGCCGACTACCCGACCGACTGCGGCATCATCTACGCCTCGAGCCGCGATGGCTGCGAGAAGATCGCCAAGGACCTCCGCGACAAATACCACGTCAATGCGTCGCACTACCACGCCGGTATGAGCAAGGACGACCGCGCCTGGACGCAGGCCGCGTGGCAGTCGGGCGAGATCAAGGTCATCGTTGCGACCGTCAGTACTGCCATTGGCTTCCGTCCCCCCCACCCCCCCCCCGTCCCGCGCATCTCGCGTCCAATAATGCTGACACGCGTTGGTCTGGCCGCCGCTGGACGTAGATCGCCTTCGGCATGGGCATCGACAAGGCGGACGGTGAGCCGTTTGCCTGGAGCTGTGCTCGTCTATAACTGACCACGCCGCCCCTCCCCCCCTCCAGTCCGCTACGTCATCCACCACGCCTTGCCACGCTCGCTCGAGGGCTATTACCAGGAGACCGGCCGCGCTGGCCGGGACGGCCAGCCGTCGATCTGCGTCCTCTACTACTCGTGGGGCGACACGAAGTCCATCTTCAGCAACATCCTCCGCGACCGCAACCTGACGCGCGAGCAGGCCGACCGCCAGCGCGAGAACGTGCGCGGCGTCCTGCGCTACTGCACCAACAAAACCGACTGCCGCCGGCGGCAGGTCCTTGTACGTCTCAGTCTGGGCCGCCGCCGACCTGATCCCGACTTGCCCTGACCTCCCCAACGTGCTGTCTGCTTCTTCAAAGGCCTTCTTCGGCGAGGATTTCGACCCGAAGGATTGTCACCAGTCGTGTGACGTATGTGTCGCCGTCGATGACGGCGTGACCGACGTCCGAAGCGTCGTACGTCGTCTTCATGCGAGCTCCTCGACGTGCCCCCGCTTACCCGCTGCTCCTTCCTCCTTCAGACCGAGGCCGCTCAGGCCGCCATCCGCATGGTCAAGGACATCGCCCTCCAGCGCGGCCGCGTTACAATGAAGCAGGCGGTCGGACTCTTCCGCGGGACGAGCGTCAAGCTCTCGCAGGACCTTGACATGTCGGCCATCAGCGGCCGAGGGTCCGGCAAGGGCTACGACCTCGGCGATGCCGAGCGGCTCTTTGAGCTCCTGCTGATTGACCAGGCCTTCGAAGAGGAGTATGTCGCCAACGGCGGCGGCTTCTCGAACGCCTACATCAAGGTGCGCACCGTTGCACTTGACCAGGCTCCATTGCGTAGCCTTGAGACTGATCCTACTATTCCCGTCCGCTTATAGCCCGGGCGCAAGGCTCAGGAGTTCCTGCAGCAGGGAAAGAACGTTACGGTCAGCATTGCTCCTCCTCGAGCCTGTGTTCCATTCATCGGCTGACGTCACGTCTGATCCGCCTTTCGTTCAGCTCACCTTTCGGCAGAGCACGCCGCGCAAGGGCAAGGCTGGCGCGGCCGCAAAAGCCCCGGCTAAGGCCCGGCCAAAGGCGCCAAAGGGCGGACGCAATCTAGCCGACCCCAACAATGTCTTTGCGGCAGACGAGCCTTGGGAGGACGACTTCTACTTTGGCGGCGACCTCGATATCACGGAGGTCGACCTAGCCGAGGTTCTGGCAGCGCCAACTCGGCAGCCCCGGACGTCGGTCGGCAGCGTGCGCTCCATCGAAGAGATGCCGCCGCCGGCTGCCCCGCAGCGCCGAGCAATCGCTGCGGCTCCTCGTGCGGTGTCGGGCAGCTCGACACCGCGTGGGGATGAGCAGGAGCCGGTCAGCAAAAAAGCAAAGCTCCAGGCGCTGCGCACTTATCGGGCCGAGGTAGGATTCTCTGCGCGCCCTTCGTCTCGCCTGAAGCGATACTGATGTGCAATGGGTGTCCCGCAGATGGCCGACCTCCGCGACGTCGCCGACCCAGAGACGCTCATCGACGACACCGCGCTTGAAGCGCTCGTCCTCCTGGCGCCGTCTGGTGCGTGCCCTGCTTCTGTTCATTCAGGCACTGGTTCTTACAGAGCTCCAGGTTGACGATTTTAAGATCACGTCCGACCTTGTAGACAAAGAGAGCTTCCAGTCGGCGACCGAGATGGACGACACGACGTTCAAGCGGACCGGTCAGCTTTTTCTTAAGCGTATGCTCGAATTCACAGGCCCAGGTTCGCGGCCGAGCAGCTCCGCTCCACCGACGCCGCCGGTCCCTGCGACGAAGGCTCCGCCAGCGCCGAAGCCCGCCGTCCGGTGCGTTCTGTAGACCGCTTTGGCAGTCAGTCTCACGGCTGATCATCAACGACCGCGGCTTCCGACCCGCAGCAAACCGTCTGAGCTCGGATCGATCAACCTCCAGCAGTACGCCTACTCGCCGCCGTCTCGTGCAGGCTCGACCTCAGCCGCCGCCGGGGCATCGTCGTCGGCCCACTTTCCTCGGGCCAACCTTTCGCGGGCGGGCGCGTGGGCCAAGTCGATTGCCGGCACCAACGATGGCAGCAGCATAGGCGCGGCCAGCGCTTCAGGCCCGCCAGCTCGGGCTCCGCCTCGCAAAAAGAACGCGCCTGCGGCGGTCGGCTCGCAGGCCTCGCAGCGGCCGAGCGCCATCCGGGCGATGCCACCGGTCCGACGAGTGTAGACGATGGAAGCCTACCTCACACCGCTCAGCCCGTCCCTCTCGCTTTGAGATTGGCCCGCCCCCCTGTACTTTCGCTCAACCTTTCGCTCGTCCGCTCCGGACCCAACTCGGCTTCATTTACGACCCCCTCCGACGATCTGACCTGCCACCCCTGTCGATTCACGACCCTTCCTCTCGATCGAACTAGGCGGACGGGACATCGTGAAAGCCACGCGAGAAGAAGATCAAGAGAAGATGGCGAGCAGGCGATGAGCGAGGCGGGCAGAGAGCAGCAGATGTGTTCCGGTCGTTAATTGTCGACGTGCACAGCAGCGTGTCGACTCTGGGGACGTCCGGCGCGGGGCAGATGAGCCAACTCCGCTCAGCGCCGGCGCTCGTCTTTCGAGTCGTACGACGAGTCCTGCAGAAAGGGTGAAGGCAGTGTGAGTGTTTGTTCCGTTGTCTTCGGGAAAAGTACATCGGCTCACGATGGCGCCGAGGAGGAGCTTCGCGAGCCAGGCCTCGGGCGCGAGCTGGCATGGGGGCAGCGGAAGGCGGAGGTTGGGGTGCGTCAGATTGACGACAGAAGGAAGCCCGCTGGAACGACACAACGACTGAGAAACGCACGTCGAGCCCCGTCTTCTGCATGAGCTCCTGGCTCTCGAGCTCGAAAGCCGACGTGACGTCGACGAGGCCGCCGATCGCCGGATCGGTATCGAGCCCAGCCAGCCAGTCGCGGGCCTTGATGTCTGCGCCAATCTGGCTGATCATAACCGACAACGCGTCGGGGCCATACCGCGTCTGGGCCATGGCCTGCGAGGCCTGCCGGAGAACGCGTGAGAGCGTGTCGGGCGCTTCGCCGGCGGGCGTGCCGTCGGTCAAGGCGATGATCAGAACCGGCTTGCGGAGCGTGTTGGACCGGGCCGGACCGAGCAGCGCCGGCTGGAGGATCTTCTACGCTCCGGTAGGAAGATAGAGGGGGAAGGATTCAAAGCGGATCAGCAGCCCGAGCAGATGGGACCATCGGGCTAAACTCCTCGCCGCACCTGGTCGAGCGCGGTCCCGAGCGGTGTGAGACCCGAGAAGCGGATTTGGCCGATGAGGTCTTTGACCTGGCCTTCGCTCGTAACGCGGTCGGCCGAGGCCTGGCTGTTGAGGAAGCGGATGCTGAGGCCGTCCTGGTCGAGCAGGCCGCAGGCGGTCGCAACCTTGCCAAGGATGAGCGTGAGTTCGGTGATGCGGCTGCCGGACTCTTCGAAGGCCATCGAGCCAGAGTCGTCGACGAGGAGGATTACGTCAAAGAGGGCGAGCTTGGCGAGGTCGTAGGCGATCCTGCAAGGCGGAAGGAGGGGAAGAAGGTCAAAACAAAAGCCGTGTCTCTGGCAGAAAGAGCTCAAGAACGCACTCCTTCGGCAGCCGCCACTCGGCCATTATGCGGTCGACCGCGCCCGTCTGGACGACTCGGCTCGAAATCTGGCTGGCCGAACCTGGCGGATAGAAGGCCTGGATACGCTGCTCCTGAATGCAGTGCTCGAGGATGCGAGTGATGGCCGATGGGTCGGTCTGGCCGCCTGGGGGGGCACCGCCGTATGGCGCCTGCTGACCGTAAGGCGCCTGCTGAGGCTGACCGTAGGAATGCTGCGGAGGTTGGCCGTACTGCTGCTGGTACTGATGCTGCTGCTGCTGCTGCTGCTGCTGCGGGGGCTGGCCGTAGGGCGATTGCTGGGACTGGCTGTACTGCCCGGCGCCGTACGCTCCCGCGACGGCCGCGCCTGCGCCGGCGTAGAACTGAGCGGCGCTGCCGTGCTGAGGTGGCTGACCGTACTGCTGCTGAGGCTGACCGTACTGCTGAGCCGGCTGGCCGTACGACTGCTGCTGGGGTGGCTGGCCGTAGGTCTGACCGGGGGGCGCTTGGCCGTACGGCTGGTAGGTGTTCTGCTGGTTGTAGGTTGGCTGCTGCTGCTGCTGGCCGCCCGGAGGCTTGTTGAAGGCGTTGCCAGCCGCTCCAGCGACGGCGGCGGCTGCGAGCTGGAGGAGCAAAGGACGGGAGACGGATGAGCGATCGGAACCGGTCGAGGTCTGCAAGTCGAGACGGGAGGTCGTGACGCAAGCGAGGCGGATTTTGGACGGACCTTGGCTGCGAAGGACTGCGATGGAGGGCGGCAGGCAGCAGGTCAGCGACACGTCCACGGGACCGCCTCTCTCATTCAGCCTAGGACTGACCATCTGTCTGAGCGAGCGGAAAGGCGGGCTGGGCTGGGTGACGGACGGTAGGGAGGGAGGGAGGAAGCAGCAGGCCGGAAGCGAGGGCCAGCCATCTCGCGCGCGCGCCGCGCAGCAGCGCAGGGTTCCTCGAGGGCGACTCGGGCGCAACCGCCTGTCGTCGTGCGAGTCGGCCTTACAGAAGCCAGATGGACGTCCAAGGTCGGGACAGGGCAGCACCAAATTCGTTTCTGAAGGCCCTCTGCTAGAGCTTCGGGAGGTTGGTGGAGGGTTGCGAGCACCCGGCCAGTGCTCTCCCTCTTCGGCCGGGCCGTCGCGTGCCAGCGCACGGACGGAAGGGCAAGAGGCGCCCGGCGCGTCGTTTCGTCAGCAGCAGCAGCAGCAACAAACGTCGACGTCGACCATCGCCTCCTCTCGCCCGTCCCAGCAGAGCTTCCTTTCCCGCCGCCCGACTCGCGCTCTTGTTCGGTCCAAGAATCGCAGCAGCTCGCTCGTCCCGCCCGACCACCCCTTCTCTCGGCCCCGACACTCCGCTCGTCGCCTCCCTTTCGTGTCGCACGCACCCCTTTGGATGACCCCCTCCGCCGCCGACGCCGCCCCGTCCTCCTCCTCCTCGAGCTTCTCGTACCCGCCCAAGCCAGCGTCGTCCTTCCCTCGAGCTCGCGCCGCCGCAGTCTCTGCCGTCTCGTCGTCGGAGTCGATGCTCCCCTCGGCCGCAGCGCCGCCGACGGGCCCGCGGATGCCCACTCTACTCGCTCAGGACGACATCCTCGAGCGCGGCTCTGGCAGCAGCGCAGGTCGGCCGGTCGAGCTCGTCTCATCGCTGAGAGGGTCGGACGAGAAGTCTGCGCTTGGCGGCGGGGGCGGAGCCAGCGCTGCCGATGGCAATCTCCATCGACGGGCGGCCGGGAACGGCAACGGTAACGGAGTCGACGAGGACGGCGACGCACTCGCCCCGCTTCCTTCGTCGTCATCGTCGGCAAAGGCAACACCTCAGCGTCGCATGCAGGCAATGCGGACCAACAGCAAGAACCCCCGTATCTTTAGCTCCTCGTTGGCCGAGAAGGACGGTGCGGCAGGCGGCGCCGACGACGGCGACAGCGAGGGCGAGGCAAAGGACTGGCTGAGCAAGGTCATCCTGAGCGGTCGGGACCGGCGGAGCTTCCTCTTGCTCATTCTCCTCTGTGCGTCTCGCTGCTATCTGCTTTGTTCTGCATTACCGCATGCGGAGCGCCTCTGCGGTCGACCTTCCCTTGGTTCCTCCGCCTTGAGCCGACACACGCTCATACCCTTCCCTCTTCAACTCGCCTCTGACAGACACGCTTCAAGGCGTTCCGATCGGCCTGACGTTTGGCACGCTGCCCTTCCTGCTCAAGCCGAAGCTGTCGTACTCGCAGCTCGCCCTCCTCTCGCTCTCGACCTACCCTTATTCGCTCAAGCTGCTCTGGTCGCCCATCGTCGACAGCTGGTTCTCGGCTAGGCTTGGCAGGCGCAAGAGCTGGATCGTCCCCGTTCAGGCTGTCATGGGCTGCGCCATGTTCTGGCTGGGTGGGAGGATCAACGGCTGGCTCGAGCAGGTACGTCACTCTTTCCTCGCAGCCCTCCGCGGCGACAAGTCGTTGACGAGCGCCCCCCCCCCCCGCCCCTTTATGCCCTCGTCCTCGTCAGGATGTCCCTTCGGTCGCCTTCCTCACCTTCATCTTTGTCGCACTCATCTTCTTCGCGGCAACGCAGGACATCGCCGTCGACGGCTGGGCGCTAACGCTCCTGTCGCATCGCAATCTGAGCTATGCAAGCACGGCCCAGACGATCGGCCTCAACCTCGGCTACTTTCTGAGCTTCACCGTCTTTCTCGCGTTCAACTCGGTCGAGTTTGGGTGCGCATCTTGCACTGTGGCTTCGTTTGGGCCACCGAGGGGCGTGCGGTGCCGGAGGCTGACTCTCGCAACCTCTCGCCCCACTCCCAATCTGCAGCAACAAGTACTTCCGCGCTGTCCCGCTCGACACGCCGCTCATCACGCTCGGCGGCTACCTCCGCAGCTGGTCCTTCGTCTACTTCCTCGTCACTCTCTGGCTGCTCCTCCGGCAGAAGGAGGTGCGTTACCTTCCTTCCTTCGACGGACGCTTCGTCTCGACTCACCTTTTCCCCCTCCCGCCCGGGCCTGTCTCCGCAGGATCCCGTCGCTGAGGACGAGCCCTCGATGGACGTCAAAAAGGTCTACAAGGTGATGTGGTCAATTATTAAGCTGAAGCGTACGTCATTTCTCCCGCTTGGCTCTGTCAGACATCGCTGAGGCCTCTACACATTCGTCCCTCCCTTTCTTTCGTGCCGCAGACGTCCAGAAGTTCATTCTCCTCCACCTGATTGCCAAGATCGGCTTCATGGCCAACGACAGCGTCACTTCGCTCAAGCTGCTCGAGAAGGGCCTGCTCAAAGAGGACATGGCCGTCGCCGTCCTCATCGACTTCCCCTTCCAGATCATCGGCGGCTGGTGCGTTCCCCTCTGTCGCTATCTCTGCGAAACCTCTGGAGCTGATCTCGTCTCCTCGGTGACCTGCTGCAGGCTCGCCGCAAGCTGGTCGACCGGACCCCGGCCGCTGACGCCCTGGATGACGGCCTACACCGTCCGGCTCGGCTTTGGCCTGCTGGCAATCGCCCTCGTCGCCGGTTTCCCAAGCCAGACGCCGATCCCGTACGCCTACTTCTTGCTCGTCGTCGGCTTCACCGTTCTCGGCTCTTTCACGAGGTGCGTACCTTCCCAATTGCTGCTCCTGCGCGCTCCGTTCCGGGCTGTTTCTGCCGCCCAAACTGACCCTTGACGGCTCTGATCCGCCCGCCTCAGCACGGTGCAGTTTGTCGGCATCTCTGCCTTCCATACGCAAATCTCGGACCCCGTCATCGGCGGAACGTACATGACTGTGCGTCCACCGGTGCTTGCTTCTCTTGGCCAACCCCTCGGCTGAATCCCCTCACGCTCTCCCTCGCCGTTCCGCCAGCTACTCAACACAGTCAGCAACCTTGGCGGGACCTGGCCGAAGCCCCTGGTGCTACAGGGCGTCGACTACTTCACGCAAGCGACCTGCCAGGTCAAGCACGACGCGCTCGACCTCGTCGTCCGCTCGGCCGAGTGCAGCTCGGAACACGGCCGGCGCGACTGTGCCGACCTCGGGGGTGAGTGCGTCGTCGGCCGCGATGGCTATTACGTCGTCTCGATCCTTTGCGTACTCGCCGGCGCGCTGCTGCTTGTCGGCTACGTCCGGCCGACAGTCCGCAAGCTTCAGGGTGCGTGGATGTCCTTGGCCGTCGACGGCGTCTTTTCTCGTATGCGCAGATAGCTGACAGCCTCTCGCCTGCCCGCAACTGCACCACTACCACACGCCTGCTCCGCCAGCTCTTCCGCCGTCCGCTTGGAAGGTGACGATCCCGCAGTGAAAGGGGAGCCTCCTCTTCCTGCCCCTCCCTTAGAGATCATGCGCATGTCTACTCTTCGCAGCTTGTCGCCGGCGCCCTCGGTCGATCGTGCGAGTGGCGTCCAGCAAGCGGGAACAGGGGGGGGGGGGGATCGTCTAAGAGGTCGTGCAGATGGGGTCGTAAAAGGCAGGAGGTCGTAGAAAAGGGGGGCGGGTAAGTGCAGCGGAACGTCTCGCTAGGAACCAGCAGCCGCCTCGGCCTCCGCGCCGAGCGAGATGCGTTCAAAGAGGAACGTCAGCCTCCCGCCCTCGCCGTCGTTGGCCATGCGGTAGGTGTCGACGTTGCTCTGCCACTTGGTGGCGCTGCGTCGGCCGCCGCGCTCGTGCCGTGGCCGGGCAGCGTCGGCGAGACGGCTTCCGTCGGCGTCCAACTCGTCCTCCGAGCCGCCGTCCATGAAGAGCTTCTCGCGCTGCTTGCCCTTGTTGACCGGCGGCAGCTGGGCGAGCGCGAGCTCTGGACTCGTTGAGATGTCGTCCTCGAGGAACTCGGTTACCCCTGCTCCGGGCGAGCTCGTGGTCGAGTAGCCGTCGTCGATGACGTCAGCGAAGGGGTCAACCGGCCCAGCAGCCTCTGGCGGGGGTGACGGCGACCACGAGAGCTCGCGCTCAATGGTCGCCAGAGGCGGCGGGCGCGGCGGCGACGATCCGTGCTCCGACCCGCTGCCCTTGGCCTCGCTCTCATCGTCACCGCCAAGGCCATCGTGCTCGCGCGCGGCCGCGCGGACGAGCGAGAGGAGAACAGTGTCCTGGATGTTGGCCGGCGGTGGGACGCCCACACACTGGATGTGCGACCACTCCTTGAGAACAGCGAGCTTGTCCTCCTTCTCACGGGCCTGGCAAGGAGATGCGGTTGACGGCAGGTAAGCGGGTGGCAGGGTGGGCTCTTCCGAGGACAGATGCACCTTGCGAGCCTCCGATTTCTTGCGTGGCGGCGGCCGCTTAGTCGGGTGGCCGATGTAGGCATGCTCCTCGTCCGACGACTCTTGCGATCCGTTTGACAGGTGGGTTTCGTTGATCGGATCCGCTGGCCCTTCGTCTTCAAGCGTCTCAAATTGGCAGTCGCAGCCGAGCAGCTGGTCGGGCAAACCAGGTTGGAACGGGTTAGCCAAGCGAGAGGGCGACCTGTCCCTTGCAAAAAGATGCGCTCACGTCGTGGGTTGCGCAAGCGGTCTTGCTCTCGACCTGGAACAGCCGCCGGAGCTCATCTTTGGTGAAGGCATCGGCGCTGCCGCCGCCGCCGCCAGTCTCCGAATCGCTTTCTTGATGGTTCTGTGTCGACGAGCAGGGCACGTCAATCATCAGACACGGGCAGGGCCACTAGCAGCCCCCTTTCGACTGCGACGCACCATGACGGAGCTCGATAGACCGAGCTTTGTGACCTGGCGCTGGTAGATCTTCTCGTCGATCGTTCCGGTCGCTGGGACGATAGTTGAGGCTCGGGTCAGTTTCAGGCTCGTATGCACCGGCTTCTGCAAAGCAGCACTCACTGAGCAGGCGGTAGATGAAGACGGGCCGCTTTTGGCCGTCGCGGTGGATCCTGGCCTGCAGGGCGGGCAATCAAGAGGGGTCAGAGAGCACGAACGGCTTCAGAGTCGGGAGGAAATGGGGCGCACCATCGCCTGTTGGTCGGTTGAGGGGTTCCTACGAGTCAAGAAAGATGGAGCCTTCAGCGTCGTGCATGCGCCAAGAGCGGAGCAAGAAGAAGACCCTACCAGTCGCAGTCGAGCATGATGAGCCGCGAGGCACCGATGAGGTTGAGACCGGCGCCGCCGCTTTTGGAACTCAGCAGGAAGACGAAGGACTGCGTCTGGGTGGCGCGGTTGAAGCGGTCGACCATCTCCTGGCGTTTGACCTGCGGAGTCGAGCTGCCGCGGGCGAGACATCTTGATTAGCGACACGATCGACCTCGGATAACGGGGCGGAACGCACCCATCGAGCCGCTCGAACTTGTACTTGCGCAGGCGGAGGAGCGCCTCGATGACGTCGAGCGCCTAAGCATCGGTAAGCACGGTCGATCAGTCTGGGGCTTTTACGAAAAGCAACAAGAAGAAGGAACGATCGCGACCTTGGTAAAGTTGGAGACGACGACGACCTTCTCGTCCGTCTCATCCTTGACGTGCGAGAGAATGTCGGCGAGAGCAAGGAGCTTACCGCTGCAGCTGATGTCGTTGACGGATCGGTCGTCCGGGACGAGCGCCCGGGCCTTCTTGATCGCGTTCGATGCCGTATCGGCGACTTCCGCGTCGTCCTTTTTGAAGAGCTAAGAGCAAGGGTGTCAAGACCAAACGGTTCTGATCAGCCGGGGAGGGCGTCAAGCAGCCGGTGTGGCAGCTGAAAACGAACCATTGGGCTGTTGCAGATCTGGCGCGCATACATGATGAGAGCGAGGGGCTGCGGCCTGAAGCGAGCGCGGTTTTAGGGAACTAAGGGTCAGCGGCCTGCCGATCGAGCCAAAAAGAGCTGGCGATGCCAGAGGGCGAGGACTGACCCGCCCGACGACTGGCCGCCCGGCCCGCTATTGCGCACGACCGCCTGGACTGTTTCTGGCTTGAGCAGCTCGCGAAAGATTTGGAGCTGAAGGGCCGTCGGGGCGACAAAGATGACGTATTCGCCTGTCGACATGCGCATTGAAGAAATCAGGGGTCAGCCCTAGCGCTGCCGAGAGGGGCAGCCGGAAAGTGCGAAAACGAACGCTTGGGCGGCAGGAACTTGGAGATGACGCTGGCGTCTCGGCGGAGGATAAAGCCCTTACTGGTCTTGTTGAGCTGGGCCGACCGACCGCGGCCAAGCTCGAGGTCGGTCTTGTTACAGCCCGGTGTGCGACTCTTCATCTGTCGAGGCGGGGAGCGGCAAGCATGAGAGCGTCAGGAGTCGCTCGGATGCCGACGTCCAATTGGCGGGGTAAAGAAGACATGGTACGGACGATCGGCTTCTCGTAAATCTGGACGAATTCAGGGTACCGGTGGAGGAGGCCTGGGTTGACGAACTCGACCTGCGGATTCGGGCGAAGACGAGGATCAGTCCGCGTTTCAATCCGAGCGATGAAGATAGGTCCGCACCATCGACCAGAACTCGCCGAGGTCGTTTTGGAGAGGTGTACCAGAGAGGATTATACCTGCGTGCGGTCACCGGTCAGCTAAGGGCTCGCGGGGCAGCACAGCCATTATCAGCGAGAGCGAGACGCACGGCGCTTGGTCTTCAGCTGTTCGAACATCTTGGACGTCTTGGCATCCTTGCTCTTGAGTCGGTGGCCTTGATCGACGGATCCTTGTCAGCAGGCCGAGCCACGCAGTGCAGCACAGGCTCTCGACGCACCCTCGTCGCAGATGATGAGGTCGATTGGCGGCTGGCAAAAACGAAGGTCGTCCATGACGGTCCGCAGCTGAGAGAGCGGGCGTGTAGATTGGCAGAGCAGGAAGGTGAGTCGGCCAGTTAGGAGCCGTGAAAGGAGCGAGCCAGCCGTACCTTCTCGTAGCCAATGATGAGCACTTGGTGCCGACGCGAGTTCGCAAACTGCCGAATCTGGCTCTTGTCGCCGTCGCCGATGAAGACGCCGAGCGCATCCCGGCCGAGCCACTTGCGAAACTCCTTGCTCCAATTGGTGACGAGCGTGACCGGGCAAGCGATAAGGACCTTGCCAACGCTGTGAAGGGCGCGCACGCGATCGGATCAGATGTGGCACAGTTGACGCCTAGGTTTCTCGTCGAGGTCGATACGCACACGCCTTGCTGATGCGGGTTGGCGTACGGATTCTGTTTCAGCAGCGTCCAGACGAGCGCAATGCTCTGCAGCGTCTTGCCGAGACCCCTTGAGGATGGTGCGGGCGACGATCCGTCAGAGATCGATTCAGCGGAGGAGGGCGGCATCGAGCTGTAACCACGCACATCTCGTCGGCCAGGATCGCTCCCTGGCCCTCGACCTCGCCGAGACCCATAACGCAGTTGTACATGAACTGCGAACCGCGAGCAGAGATAGAGTTAGTGAGAGGGGGGCCACAGGCCGTCGCCCAAACCGTCGCACCTTGACGCCCTCCTTCTGGTGGGCTCGCATCTTGTCCGATAGCTTCGGGTCGAGCACGACGTCGACGACCTCGAAGCCCCTGTTGGAAGGAGGTAATCTGTCAGCACGCCCCTGCCTTGTGCGGGTCCGAACGAGGGGGCAAACTTCTTGTTGTTCTCCTTCTGGTGCTCGCGACCCGGCCGCTTCATGATGACAGCTCCGGGCTTGGTCGGGTCGAAGCTGATAGAACAGTCGTCGCCCCCGTCAGCCTTGCAGATCTTCGAGCGCTTGCAGGTCTCCAGTCACACACCGTGCCTTGGCTTTGCTGGCCTCCGGCCGCGGACCACTGGGTGCGTGGGACGGTCCGGCCTTCGACGCCTGCATCGTCAGGTGGCCATACCGTGCTCGGATGGCCTCGTTCGCCGTCGGCATGCGCTCGCCGTCGTCCTCCTCGTCAGTTTCGTTCTCGGCGGCGACGCGGCGCCGCTTCGAAGGGCCGGCTTCGGGCTCCGAGTGCTGTGCATCGTCGGGCCCGACCATCTCGACGTCGGACGACTCGGGCTCGGGCTTGACGTAGATCTGCCGCTGCTCGGCCGGCGGCGGCGGCGGCGGCGGCGGTGGCCGGGCACGCTGTTGAGGCACCGGCGCTGGCGGGACGAAGGCCGGCCGGCTCCGCTGAGGCGCCATTGGCAGCGGCGGCTTGAATGGGGTCTTCAGAACTGTCGGTGGCTGCCAGCCGCCCGCGGGCAGCGGCACGCGCTCAGTCGCCTGGATCCGATTCTGGGCTGACGTCGCACCGAGTGGCGTCGCCGTGCGCGTCGCGTAGCAGTTACCTGAGGACAGAGCGCAGGGTCAATGGAGAGTCCAGTCGCAAACCGCAAACGACGCCTACGTCGTCAAGAGATCGCACCGGAGATGTAGCTGCAGAAGTCGCGCGCCAGAACATCGCGAGCGTCAGCGCGCAGCTCTTGGCTGCGATCACTCGGCGGCACGTACTCGTTTGCCGGGATGGCGCTGTCAATCTCGACCTCCTTGCCGCCAACGCGCAACTCGTCCCCGCTCGCAATGTCGGCCGTCATCTTTGCGGTGCCGATGCTGTAAAGGCAGACGAAGTGACTGCGTCAGTCCTCGTGGACGTTTGTCGAGGGGGCGCAGACAAATCGCACTCCTTGCCGTTCTCGTCCTTGAGGAAACACTTGCCGTTGCGGACGATCAGGATGCCGTCGCCGTCCCAGGTCTGGGGCAGTTTCAAGAGCGACCAATTTTAGCGACACCACTACCGCCAGCCTACTGGAGCGCGAGGCGGACCTTGTGCTGGAGGGGAAGCAGGAGAAGGCCAGGTCAGTCTTAGGTGCGTGCGCAGGGAGAGGAGGCCGACGACGGTCGGAGCTAGCCGTGAAGCCGCACCTTCTTGAACTGTGGCTTCCGCCACTGGACCGACCTGCAGGTAGACAATCGATGGAGAGTAGGGACAGCTCTGTCAGCGAGCGAGATGCATACCGACCGATTCAGGCAAGCGGCTGGAACACACACCAGTAAGTCGTCGGCTCGCCGGTCGCTCCACCCAACCCGGGCGAGCCCCCGCCATCGAGCTGGTTGTTGCCGTAGAAGACGCGCCGGGCCGAATGGACGCCCGTCGCCGTCAGAAGGGGCGTGCCTGAGCCCGACCGACCGCCGCCGTTGACGCTCTTGGACCGAGCGAGAGGCGTCGTCGCGGCCGGAGCGACGCCGGCGAGGGCAGGCCCGTGCGACGGCCGATGCGGCTGCTGCGGTGGCCTTGAGCTTGAACTTGTGCTGCCGCCGCCGCCGGGTGGGGGTGAGGTCGGCCGACGCTTAAGCGCACCAGCAGCTGGTGACGGCCGATCATGCGGGCCGGGCATTGCGCAAAACGACCGGCTGGAGGGCGACAAGGGGCGAGTGCAGTGGCGGTCGACGAGGTCGGGGTCGGGTGGACTGACGCGACGCGTCGGCGGTGGCGGCAGCAGCCGCGCTCTGTTCTCAGCCCCTCTCTCGCCGGGGCTCTCTCCTGCCTCGGGACCGTGCCCTCCTCTCGCCTTTGCAGTGAACCGAGGGCACGCTCTGCAGCGAGCAGAGGCTCACGATCTCTTATGTCCTATGAAGCCAGTTACAGCAGGCTGCTCGTCGAGCGAAGCCAGGCAGGCGTCCCGTCTCGAAGTTCGAGCTGCGCGCGCGCCTGATCTTCAGTGCATCTGCTGAGGCGGGCCTTTGTCCCCGCAGCGGCCCTCTGCTGGCCCTGCTCCTGCTCTTCAACCCCTCATCCTCCCTTGCTCCCTTGGCTTCTCGGCTGGCTCGAAAGTCAAAGTAAGAGACAGAGACACCGTCCTCTCGTCTACCCCGATTGCTTGCTGCAAGCGACGCATTGGACGCTCCCTGGACCCCCTTCACAACACCGCCAGCCGGTCCGACCCTCCTCCGCCGAGCTTAGCGGGCTCCCTCCTTGACGACCCTCCCCTGCCTCTCCTTCGCCGTGCGCCGTCCCTTTTCTTGCTCCGACACCGCAACCTCGAAAAGAGGTAGACTCTAGGCCGATGGGTTGCTCGGCAAAGTGGAAGCGCGAGGTCGTCCCCGACCACAAGGTGCGTTGTCCCCTGGAGGCGGGCTGCCGCTCAGCGGCGCGAGCGCGCAGGCGGCCCCCGACTCGGCCCTCGTCATGGGCGACGCGGACTGACCCTCCCCTGCCCATGTTGCGACTTGCTCTGCACCCAGTTCGACTTCATCAACGTCAGCATTAGGATTGGCCCGATCTGTTGCAGCTGAGTCTTATGGCTGACACGTCCGAAGTGCTTGTCGCCCGCTGCAGGTCCAAGAGTACCGGACGAACGACTTTGGCACGCGGGCCAAATACGTCTGGCTATGGATCACCGTCCTCATCGACGTCGGCGTCCATGCGGCCAACATCTACACCGCCATCACCTATCTCCTAGCCAAGGTGCGTGCCCGTTTGTCCTCGTTCAATTACGTCGAATCTGACGACACTGCCTCCCGCACCCGCGCCGACCCAGGGCTTCATCAACACCATCCAGTCCAAATGCAGGGAGGCCCACAACTGCGCCATCAACATCAGCTTCCCGCTCTGCAAGTGGATCTTTGTCGGCTGCATCATCTTCAGCTTCCTTCTCGTGCGTAGCAAGCGTCGTTTGGTCTCGGCCGCTCGTCATCGACAGCCAGCTCATCTCGTGCGCCTGGCCAGCTCTTTTATGAGACGTGGAAGTGCCGGCGGGTCCTGCGCTCGCGAGACATCTCTTACGGCTTCACCAACCTCTACGCACACAAGTGGTACAGCATGCGTGCGTTCTTCCTGCGCCCGCGGACGAGCCTAATCTTCCGATTGTGCTGGTGTGCTCACAAGTTATCGGCGCTTGCCATCCTTCCCTCCAGGCTCATACGACCACTTCTGCTTCTTCGGCGAGATCAGCGCCTCAACCAAACGGGCCGACGACCTCGCCTTCTTCATCTTCTTCACCATGAAAAGTAGGTGCACCATCGTTGAGCCGCGCTCATCTGACAACCCGAGCGCTGATCGTTGTTCCTTCCCGCCTCGCAGGCTGGAAGGAGGTCCTGGTCGCCGATGCCCCTCGGCAGGTCGTCAACGGTCTCATCCTGTCAGTCTAAGCTTCCTTCCAATCGTATCAGTCTTACGAGAGGGTGGCTGACGCAAGCCGATGGTCTGAACCTCCGAGCTCGCCAGATATTCCTTCGGCACCGTCTTCCACTGGCAGACGACCGATCTGACCGAGTACTACGGCGGCAACATCGTCACTCTCATGCTCCTCCTCGCCATGATCTACACGGTCGTCATCTTCGTCTTCAGCTTCGTCCTTCTCGTCGCGGCCGCCGTTCTATACCTCCCTTTACTCTGCCACATCAAAGGCAACCTCAAGGTCCGTCCGGTCGCGTCCGCTGATACCGGCTCCTGACTGACGCGATCGCCCTCTTTCTGCAGGAATACTGCTGCCACAAGGTCGACAAGGTGAGGCTCGGCTAGCCCCTGTCGCTTCCAGATCGGAGACTAACGCTGCTGTTCTCCTCTTCCTGCCCGTGCCCGTGTCTGCTCAGCGCGTGGCTGAGCTCATGGTCCGCCGGCGGAACCAGCGCGTCGCGCGCAACGCGGCCTTTGAGAAGCGGCTGGCCGCTCAGGGCGGCAAAGACTCGAAGGGCGTCGTTCATCAACGGCCGACGCTCCCCCAGATCGCGCTCGACGATCTCGAGGAGGACGGCCAAGCTCTTCGGCCGAGGGCGGCTCCGATCGCTGGCGCCGGCGCCAGCTCTGCCAGTGGACCGTACGGCCTGTTCCCTCCGCCACCTTCGTCGTCATCGTCGACTGCCGGTGTCGTCGTCGCTGGCGCGCCTGACCTCCCGCCAGGGATGAGCCTCGCGTATGGCCCCGGCCAGCAGTTGGCGTACCCTCCGCGATCAGCTGAACCCTACGGGGCCTTCCATCGGTCGACGAGCGGTCTCAGCAGCAATGCATTTGCGTCGTCGTCGACCTTAGCGGCCGACCCTTACGAGGGAGCCTACGACGGCGTCGGTGGCGGCGACTTCCAGCAGTCGTCCTACGGCGATCAACAGCGGTCGCCCTTTGACTACCCGCCAGCAACATCGTCGTCATCCGCAGCCTATCCCTACCCCAGTCGCCAGCAGACGGTCTACCCGCAGCAGGCGTCGGGCTCGACAGCCTCCTTCTTTGGCTCAACGACGGCTCTTCTGCCCTCGGCCGGCAGCCAGCAGTTCTCCTCCTCGGGCTCACTCAGCGCCTGGGACCAGCCTCCACCGCCGCGCTCGTCTTCGACCGCATCCCTTAAGGCGAGCGCGTACGACCTGCCGGCCGCACCGCCGCCGTCGACGACACCGGTGGCATTTGATGCCCGCGGCTACGTCATCGAGAAGGCGAGCTATCGGCCGTCCTAGGATGGCCCTCATCGATCGACGCAATCCTGGGCCCTTCGCAGCCACTTCTCCTTCTCCTCAGCCCACCCTCGTTGTACGACCCTCCCGACCCCTTGTTGTTTCCACCCAGGGCTCCAGCCAATCTGACATGACCCTTTGAGTTCGAGCGGGAGTCACGTGTCAGGGTCATCAATGAGAGCAAGGGAGGCAAGAAGGTCCGAAGGCAGCGTTGCGGTGAGTGAGATCGTGAGGGATGCGAGACGAGTGATATCGTCGAGGAGGAAGGGGGGGCCGGGCGGCCGCTAGAAGATCTTGTTGATCAGGCCCGAGCCCATGGCGCTTCCCGCGCCCCAGCCGACGCCTCCGACAGCACTGCTCGCTGTCAGAGCGAAAGTTTCGGAGTCAGAACGGGACAGGCGGGTGGTTCAGGGAACGGGCACGACGCACCGAGCAGCCGACCCATCCCGTCAAACTTGCTCGGCTTCTTCTCGGGAGGCGGGGCGTGGACGACTTCCTGTGGCGGCGGCGGCTGGTGTTGAACGACGTGCTGGGGCGGCGGCTGGTACTGTTGCTGGTACGGGACCATCTGCTGTGGGGGAGCGCCGTAGGGCGGCTGGTGCTGGTACTGCTGGTGCTGCTGCTGCTGCTGGTGCCCGTAGCCCTGGGGCTGGTAAGCCTGGGCCTGCTTCTCGTTGCCGTAGTTGCTCTGTTGAAACGAAGGCGCCGGCGAGGACGAGTATGGCTGCGGAGGCGGCTCGTTCCGAGGCCTGGTCGAAGCGGTCTCGTTAGTCTTCTCATTGAGCCGGGCGCAAGAGCCTGAAGCGGCGGACGCACTGCCGCACGACGTAGGTTGCCGGGAAGAGGCCTACGCGCGATGGGTTGCTCGTGACGAAGCCCTTGTGCCAGTCGTTGTTGGGCTCCTCGGTCACGCAGATGAGGTCGCCTTTGCGGAAAGGCAGGTCGTCGGCGGCCTGTGCGGGCAGGAGGAGGTGGGTCAGCTGCGCGCGCTCGAGAGGCCGCCCCTGCAGGTTGGGCCCGGCCGGTCGACGTACCGAGGCCTCGTAGTCCCAGGCCGCACGGGCCTCGTAGAGCCCGCCGGTCCGGTTCGGCAGAGGAGGGGGTGCGCGGTAGGCACCTGCCCCGCCGTGCTGCGGCGGATTCTGACCGTAGATCGGAGCTGGGTAGGGCGACGAGCTCGAGCTCGAGCCGCCGCCGGCGCCATTGCTCTGGCCGAGATCGATCAGGCTCCCGCCAGGACTGTGAACCGAAGAGGGGTTGGTTGTCGAGCCTGGCAGCCTGGAGCGGATGAGAGCGGCGTCGGCCGGAGGAATGGCCGAGAGGGACTCGAGGAGGGAGAGCGCCGAGCCGATGGATTCGAGCGCCGACTTGACGAGCAGCTGCTGGTGGTCGGCCATGGCGGGCGGGCAAAGCGGATGGAAGCGACTGTGCTCTTCGAGAGGAGAAGGTGACGGTGGTGGATCGTGGACGGCCAGGAGCAAGGGCTGACGACCTTTCCCCGTGCTGCTGCCGGCTGAGCAGGCGAGAGTGACCGACCCTCGGCTTGCGGCGGCCGGCGGCGGCTCCCCGCGCGGCGAATGCGTACATCGGCCAGCAGCACGCAGGTCCTGGCCGTCACTCGCCGAAGTCACGCTCGCACAAACGACATGTAGAAGTGCAGCCCTTGATCGACCGGACCCCAGCTTACCCCCCTGCACACCTCACAGCTTCAGATTCCAGACCTTCTTCCACCGCCGGCGACCACCTACGACGCCTACCGGGGGAGCAGCGCGAGTCAGCAAGGGTCAGATGAAGTCGCAGGGCAGAATGGGACGCACCGGTCGCCGCGGCCGGGTCATCCTGCGTCTTAGCGATGGGCCGTGTCGCACTCAGCGCAGCCACGGCGTCGACGCTGACACTTGAGCTCAGGAGGCGAGGGCTGATCTTGGCCGCAAAGGTCGCCCGCTGGCCGGCGTAGTGACGCTCGTCCCTGGTCCAGTCGCCCTCGAGATTGTCGTCATCGTCAGAGGATGATCCGGATCTGAATTTCGGCTGAAGGTTGGGCCTCGGCTTGAGGCCAAAGACCGGGCTGGGGAGCCTCGGCGAGAGGAGAGCGGTTGGCAGCGACGGCCAACGCCCGCTGGTCTCGGCAGTCCGGGTTCGGCCGACGGTCGCAAGCGCGTAGACGTCGTCTCCGTCTCGGACCGTGCTCGTGCTCTCTGACCGTCCGCGGCTGAAGCTCGGTCGTTTCGGCGGCAAGAGATCAGGCGGGTCCGAAACAGTCTGCGAGCGCGACGTCCGGGTCGGCGGTCGACTCGGTAGCCAGTTATCCGCGACCGACGGTGTTGGCGGAAGCGAGAGGTAGTCCGGGAAGAGCGAGCGGAAGAGGAATTCGGCGGGCCTGCAATGGCCACAATGTCAGTCGAAGAGCGCCTCAAGCAGGATGCGTCATGGACAGGACGCACATGCGGCGCTGATGCAGGTAGTCGAGCGCATCCTGTTCGTCGCGGCTGATGCTGGCGACCAAGGCGCCCAGCTCGGGGTACTGAGTGGGCTGACCGGGGTTGTCCTCAGCGATCATGCCGAGCGCGCGGTCGAGGAGGCCGGCGAAGACGCTACACGGACGAGCAAGCGGCGAGTCAGCGAGATCCGCGCGGCGAGTGCGGCAAGCCCCAACTTACGCCAGGTCGGCAGCCGGGTCGAGGGAGAGCGGCTTTGTCTGGAGACCTTCGCGCACGAGATCGGCGACGACATCAGTCATCTCGCCCTCGTGCGTCCGTGCGAGGTAGCCCTCAATGCCAGTTGGCTCACGGCCGTGGAGGCTGGCCGAGTCGTCATCATCCTCGCGCGAAATGCAGGCGATAAAGTCGACGACCTGCTCGTGCCGCTCGGCAGCAAAGTCGTTCATGACCAGGTCTATCAAGCAGGCAAGGGTACAACGTCAGACAAAGGGAGGCAGACAGCGCCGACGCCTGGCCGGACAGCACTCACACATCTCTGGTTGCTTGTCCGAGAGGCCGCCGTACGAGAGCGCCGATATTGCCTTTGCGAGAAGGACGAGACTACGGCAGAGGGAATGATCATCAGCGGCGTTACCACGATCTGACATGAAGCAGCCTCAGGGTCGACGCACGTTCGGCGGGCCGGTCCCTCAGGCACCGAGAGCGTCAGGCCGAAGGCATGCGGGTCGATGATGACGGGCGAGACGAGCCGAAGGAAGAAGAGGGTCGTGATCGCCCGCCACTTAACCTCCGGCGGGACGGCGCGAAAGATCTTACGCAGAGCGTCCCTCACATGCCTGCCGAGGTCACGAGGCAGCAGGACAGTCAGCGGCGCTTGGACTAAACGCCCGGTAGGACGCACTCGGGGACCTTGTGCCGCGCGGCGTAGATGTCCTCCCAGCAGCTCTCGACGAGCATCCGCAAAGCCTGCCGCTGGCCTTCGAGCTCCCTCCGGTGACCCTCGGTCATCCGCCGGTCCGCGTCGGCAGAGGTGCGGTCGCCTGAAGTAGCTGGGCCGGTGCGTCTGCTGGGCGACGGCAGAATCTCGATCGCGATGTTCTCATCGACGATGCGATTGACCGACCGCGCGAGAGCATGAGGAATAAAGGACGGCACGAGAAAGGCCTTGAGACAGGCGTCGAGACACTGGCACGGGCGATAAGGAGGGTCAGCGTGCGCTCTCTTACGCCTGAAGACTAACTCGACGCGCTACCTTTGTGAACGGCGTGTTGCTCCGGAACAGCGTGTCGGCCGAGAGGTCCTCGCGGGCGATCATGCCACCGATGACCTCGGCAATCTTGCCCCGCGCGGTCGAGACCATCATGATCGTGTGGGCCGCGAGTGATTGGTCGAGGTCGCGCCGCCAGAGCGTCGCTGCCATAAGCGAGTCGACTGGGTCAGTTGATTGGCGAGCGAGCTGCGGGATGCCGAGCGAGACGTTCTGTCAGGACCTTTCATGACTGGACAACGTGAGCGGCATAGACGCACCACTGCGAGCTCGCCGTACCGAGCGAGCGGAAAGACGACCTGCTCGGTCGCATGGATCTTGAGCTACAGGTGAAGCAGAGGATTCTCAGGATCGCCGTCATACAGACTGATTCGAGAGGCAGAAGGCTGACATACCCTCAGATCGCCCATCCTCCGGCCCGTCTCACTCAAGACCGGCCACCAAGCGTCCTCGCTGTGCGACTCGCCGAGCGGGATCTCGACTCGGCCGAGGACGACAAGCCTCTCGCCCGACTTCTCGCGCCAGACCACGAGGCCGAGCGCCTCTTCGCCGTACATAGCGCTGTCAACCGACGCCGGCGCGATGGAGAAGAAGGGGTAGGAAAATGTTTCGTCCCAGAAGGGAGCCGTCGTTCGTCGCTTGGTCGTCGTTCGACCGAGCGGATGCGTGCCCGACAGCAGCTCGACAAGGACGCCCGGCGCATCGCGATCCGACGACGTGCGACCGGGCAGGCCAGGCGAGCGTAGCGCGTACGGTCCCGGCGTGCGTGGGGGGACTGGTGACCGGAGGGCGTCGGTCGGCCGACTGCCACCGCCACTCGGGGACGACAAGGGGGCGGTCGTAGAAAAGAGAGCGAGCGCGCCTCGCCGATTGTAACCTTGAGCTGCCGCTTGAGACGAAACGGTCGCGACGAGGCGCCCTCTGATCTAGCGTCCTCTGCTCGAGGCGGGCAGTGGTAGATCTCTGGGACGGCCAGTGACTGCAGGAGAGCGAGCCACGACTGGGCGTCGGCTGACGTGTCGAACGCAAGATGGAAGCCGCCGTCACGGATGCCCTTCGACTTGCCTTTCTCCGCCGTCGGTGGAGACGCGCCAAAGGAAATACTCGACGAGCTCGGCCGCCGAGCGCCCGAAGGCGACGCTTGGCCACGGCCAAGGAGCGCTGGCGAGTGGGCGCGCTCGAAGGTAGGGTCGGCCCGGAACGTCGGGACAGAGGGCGATGGCGGCAGGTGCACCTCTGCGGCGTTCTCCTTCCCAGTTGACGGCCAGGGAACGAAGAGGACATGTGGCAGGTGGACCAGCGACCGGTGGACAATGTGCACCGCTCGCGCCTCGACGCGGCCGACGTCGATCGCTGCGAGCAGCTTGTCCTTCCCCTCGTCTCTGATCTCGAGCACGGCCCATGAAGCAGGCGCGAGCAGGAGCCGTACCCGCCGCGACTTGCTCGAGGAAGAGCTGGACGAAGGCATCGAGAGTATCGACGGCTTCGCGTGCAGGGCCCGGTGTGAGCTGGGCCCTTCGCCGACGGACGACGACAATGTTGACGCTGGCAGCTTGAGGGGGCCCGAGGTTGACTTGCGCTTCTGGACGAGACGCATGGGCAGCTGGTCGGGCGCACCGGCGGTCAGACGGGGCGGGAAGGCAGAGTGACAGGAGATGCACGCACGATGGCATCAACCGCCGACGACGACGTCGGCGCTCGTAGGCCGGGCAGGAGCGAGACGACGATGTCGAACCGCTCAGCCGCTTGAGCAGCCGCTTCGTCGCTCGTCTCACGCGAGTGAGCGGCCGAGTAGATGGAGGACGGCGCGGAGGGCGAGGCCCTTGAAGAGATCGTCAGCGCGCTGAGGCCGGTCCGAGCCGAGGGAGATGGCGACGAGGGCCGAGCTGCTGGTTCGCAGCCGGGAGGCGATCAGCGACGAGGCGGTCAGTAGTCCAGGCGTGGCATGGGGAGAAGACCTACAGCTCGACATCTAGAGCCCTGCCAGGATGAGCTCAGAAGACGAGACAGTTGGCGGAGCGGCGCGAGAGAGGGAGATTGGGTGGCTGGGTACGCCTCGTCGAGCTCGGGCTGCTGGGAGGGTCGGCGAGTCGAGGAGGAGCTGAGCGAGGGTGACGGAGAGATGAAGCGGGCTCGGGTGAGAGTTAAGAGGACGCCGGTCAGCCCTGCCCCTCCCTTTCATCTCCAGGGCTGCTCGTGGGGAGACCAAGGGCGGCCGGAGTGCGGCGGTGAAAGGGGGAGCCGGCGAGCAGAGGCTGCTGCGGACGACGAGAGTGGCGGAGCCCGAGCAACGGCCGCCTGCTGGCACGGCAACCCGTTTGCCGCCTGCAAAGAAGTTGAAGTCCAGAAGATGTACCATTCGTGCGGCTCAAGCGCAAGCGACTGGGCTGGCCTACCTGAGCCAGCGATGCCAGCTGCCGGACGTCAAAGGGCCGTCTGCTGTGTCGGCTGGCTCGAATGCCAGGCTGACAACCTCTTAGACGGGTCATTCTTGATTTTCACGCCGTACCCGCCCGCATCCGCCGCCGCGACCGCGAGCCAACCGGCCGTCGCGGCGACCTTCCTCAGCAGCGCCGTCACCCCCCCTCTACTCGCCCTCTCCCAGCTCCCTCTCCGCCTTCCTTCTCCTCTGCCATGTCTCTCGCCCGTGTCGCTCTCCGTGCCCCGCGTGTCGCCGCTGCCGCCAACGCCGCCCGCGCCTTCTCGGTCCAGGCCGCCCTCCGTGGCGGTGCGCCGACGCCGACCATCCTCCAGGGTCCCGGAGCGCCCGAGGGCATGGTGCGTCCCGAGCCAGCGCCTCTGGCCATGCGGCCCACGCCTCGCCTGTCCAGCAGCTCTCTGCTTGGATAGATTACAGGACGGCCGAACGGGAACCTCGCTGGCTGTCGAAGCGACAGGGCTGACGCTCGCTCCGCTCCCTTCCGCGTCCCCTCCCTCTCGTATCCGCTGCCGGCGCCTCATCTTCTTTGCTCTTCGTCCGCTCGCTGTCGTTCGCCGACGACGACTCGCCGAACGCCCGCCGCGCGCCTTGCCTACGCTGCACGTCTATGCGCGCGCTCCGTCCGCCCGTGCTTGCAATGCCCCTCTACCGGTCGTCGCCCGGCTGCCACTCGATCGTCCTGCGTCACGCCCGCCTTGCTCCCTCCGCTTCGGCTCCTCCTCTCCTCGGACGCCCCCTTACCCCGGCGGCGCGTGTATGACAGATCGCGACCGACTATGAGCAGGCGACCGGTCTCGAGCGCTACCAGCTTCTCGGAAACATGGCCGGTGTCGACGTCTTCGACATGGCCCCGGTCGAGGTCGGCCGCATGGGCACGATGGAGGACCCGATCAAGGTCAACTCGATCGTGCGTAGCCTGTTACTCCCTCGAGGCTCATCGTCCGCGCTGGGCGAGAGGCGCGGACTGCTTGGCCGCGCCCTCGAGCGGGTTGCGCATGGAGCCGCGTCCTGCGCATCGCCCGCGGACGTGATTGACGAGCTCCCCGGCTTGGAGACGAACCGCCGCTGACTCGTACGGTCTCACGCCGGCCGGATACAGATTGACGAGCGCATTGTCGGCTGCACCGGCTACCCCGTCGACTCGCACGAGCTCCTCTGGATGATGCTCGAGGGCGAGAAGGTCGGCCGGTGCCAGGAGTGCGGCTGCTGCTGTACGTGCCGCTGCTCGGCTCCAAACTCTCAAGGCGAGCGCCAGACTGATCAATTTAACTCCTCGTCCTCCTGCACGGCCTGCAGACAAGCTTGCCTACCACAACCCGTGGGCGGCCGTCATTCCCGAGATCGCCGAGGCGACCAAGGACTCGAAGGTCGTCTCTGCCCACGGCGACGGCCACCACTGAAGCGGGCGCTAGACTCGTTGGGGAGGGCGGGCGGTTGTTGGAGGGAGCGACGCAGATGTGTGGTCGCGGACGGGGGAGACGGCCTGTGTGGCTCAGAGAGATCGATCATGAAGCTTGCGTTCACCTCGTCGACCTTTCGGCAGACGGGCTGAGCTTGCGGCGCTTAGCAGAGGGGCGCAAGAGCAGCCGCGACCGGAGGGAGAGCTCGTCGTGTGCGTTGGATTCGTTGCATAGCAGTCGTTACCTGGCGGTGGGAAACGCGCAAGAGAAGGGTCAGTCGAATGGCCGACGGATGAGCGAGCTCGGCTAGAACGTACTTCTTCTTGCCCTCCTTCCGCTTGATCGTCTCGTCGCCGCTGCGAAACGGTAGAGGGAATACGTCAGTCGGTCATCGGGCGGCACATAGACAGCTGTCAGCGGCAAGACGCACACAAAGACACCCTGCGGGTACCGGACGAGCGAGCAGAGTGTCAGCCCATGAAGACCAAGAGACGTAGAACGGTCAACGAGCCTCGGCCGCGACGTACCTTTCCACGGTAGGGCTCGGGCGGCCGGTGGCTACGGACATCGGCCGCGAACTGGCTGATGGTCTGGAGGCTGGTGCCGCTGATGAAGAACTTGGTCGGGATCGGCACCTCGACCGTGACATGGTCCGGAATGGTAAGCAGGATCGGGTGCGAGAAGCCGAGCTTGAGGTTGAGCCGCTTCTTGTTGACCCAGAGCTTGGCGTCGGTTCCAGGCGGGACAGGGGCGTCCTCAACGGCCGCTCGGTAGCCGACGCCGATCAGCTTGACCGGCAGACGGAAGCCCTCAGTCACGCCGCGGACGGCGTTGGCGAGCAGCTGGCGCGTCGTCCCCCACATCTGGCGCTGCGTCTTGATCGTCTGGTCGTCGACGGCGACCTCGATGACGCCCTCGCCGTCGGCCGCCGCAGGCCCCGTGTGGAAGAGCCGGACAAAGGGCTTGATGGTGACACGCTCGACGCCGAGCGGGCCCTCGATCGCGAGCTCCTCGCGGACGAGGTCGGACGTGAGCTTGCACGAGGCCGGGTAGGTGACGGGTGCGCTGCCAATGTGCGAGCCGAGCATCGGCGAGGACGAGAAGGCCCGGCTGCTGGAGGAGTGACCGCTGCTGTTGCTCCGACTGCTTGAGGACGCCGCCGAGGCGGCGGGGAAGATGAGGGACGACGGGCCGGCCAACGACGACGACGACGACGGCCGAGCGACCGAGCGGAGCAGGCTGCTGCAGCCTGACCGGAGAGAGGACGCCATTGTTTTGCTGAAAGGAACGGTGGCCGGAGGACGATCTGTGAGAGCGAGTAAGGGCGCTGTCGTGCAGCTGGTCGACGACTAAGGCGGGCGAGCAAGCTTGGATAAGGGAGGTAAGGTGCTCGGGCTTGCCTGGACGAGGTCAAGCTCGGGGGGAGGCAGGCGGCGGCGGCGCGGACGGCCGGGAGCGGAGTTTGAAATCCCGTGACCCTGGCTTCGAGCTTGGGCCTGCGACGACGGCGACGACCGCTTCGACCAGCGACGACGACCGACGCCCCACCTCTCGACCTGTACCTCGCTGTGGTGGTACAAGGACGCTCACGCGACTGACCCCGCTGTGCTTGAACTTGAGCGCCTGATGCTACCGGCTCGAACCCTCGAGTGAGACGTCGCTCGCCTCCGCCCGGCTGTCGTCTCGCCGGCCTCCTATCGCGCGCCAACGTCGGGGACGGAGCGGGCCGAGAGAGCTCGACAGAGACGAGCTGTCGCTCTTTCGATGCCCGGCCTCTCTCCCTTCGCGACGGCACAGAACGAGCACGCTCCCATCACGATTTCAGAGCCTCCCTCTGGTCGGATCCATGGCGAATGCGGCCATCCCTGGTCGGCACCAGTCTCTGCTCTCCCCACGGGCCGCGACCTCCTTCCGGCGGCGTGGGGTGGCTGAGCGAGACGGCCGGCCGCGATCGTTGATTAGCCCGCTCCGAAACGCCGGTCGCCTGTAGCCTTCGACGGCTCATGCCGACCCAGCGTGCCCCGGTGGGCCTTGGCGGGCCAGCTCAAGGGGCGGACGGAGCCTACATCCTGCCATCGGGGCCGGCCGCACGAGCAGCCCTTGCAAGGCGTTCGTCGTCTCCCCTATCGCTCAAAGCTTGCATCCTGTTTCGATCCTTTCCTGCTCGCCTCCCCTCTTGTCACCATCGACAGCTCCCTTCCTCCCCTTTCCCTTTATGCCTGCCCCAGTCGCCCAGCCTGCGGCTCACGCCGAAATCTCGACCTCGCAGGCCCCGATTGCCCCTGGCATGGATGCCGATGTCAAGGAGCTCTCGCCAAAGATGACAGGGCTCCTCGCCGATCTCAAGAGGGTCGACGAGCCCACCCTGATCGAGGGCCTGGACGGTTCGGAGCTCTCGCTCTGTGAGTCCTCGGAGCGATCGTTGCGCCGGGAAGCTGGCCACGGCTGACCTCGTCGTCCTCAATCGATCTGCCAGACGAGAAGAAGTCCCTGCTGGTGCGCACCGAGAGCTCTGTCACGTGCCGCGCGCTCGCTGACCCAGATCCCCTTATCACGGGCAGATCAACCGCGAGCTCGACCGGGTAGGTCGTCCGTCATTTGCGTGATCTCTTTGACGCCCTCTGCTGACTTTATGTCGACATTGATGCTTGCCGCCAGATGAACGAAGGCGGCTTCCTCGGCGTCGGCCGCTACCAGTGGCAGGTCTGGGGCCTCTGCGGCTTTGGCTACGTCAGTGTTCTCGCTCCTGGTCCCGTCCGACGCGTCCCAATCGCTGATGCAACGTCTGCCTGGCCTCACTACAGTTCCTCGACCTCATGTGCGGACTTCGTGCGAGCTGCTTGAGCACGTCCACGACAGGCTAAGTCTGACTTTGGCTCGCACAGGTTCGCGCAAGCCTTCGGCCTCGTTCTCGGCCCACTCAAGCAGGAGCTTGGCGTGCCCAACAATCGGTCGGGCGACATGAGCGCCTCGTTCTCGGCCGGGCTGACCGTCGGCGCTTTCACCTGGTGCGAGACCTCGGTGCGGCCGTCCCTCTGGTAGCGTTTGACGCTGACGACTGCTTGGCTGGCTGCTCGCCTGGAAGGGGCATCCTCTGCGACATTATCGGCCGGCGCTGGTGCTTCAACATCACCTGCCTGATCGCCTCTGTCTTCGGCCTCATCTTTGCCGCGCCCTCCAACTACTCTGCTTTGTGCTTCGTCACGGCCTGTATCGGGTTCGGCGTCGGAGGTCGGTCCATCTTCTTCGCCTGGCTACGCCCGCCTACCATCGGTTCTTGTCGCAGCTGACACCCTCCCCACCTTGCTTCCGCCTTACTCGCAGGCAACATCCCGATCGACGCAACCATCACGCTCGAGTTCCTGCCCAACAACCGCCGGTTTCTCCTCGCCTGGCTCTCGATCTTCCAGCCCTTGGGCGTCGTCGCCGCATCCCTGATCGCCTGGGGTCTCGTGCCCAAGTACTCGTGCGACACCGGTCTCAAGGCTTGCAGCAGCGGCGCCGTTCCCTGCTGTTCAAAGGGCAGCAACATGGGCTGGCGCTACCTGATGATCGTCCTCGGCCTCATCTCGCTCTTCATCTTCGTCGCGCGCTTCTTCATCTTCAACCTGCAGGAGAGCCCCAAGTGCGGCTGCTCCCTCGAGCCAGCTCCCGAGTTCCAACGATGCAGACGGTCTGACTTGCACCTTACCGACGCAGGTTTCTGCTCTCTAAGGGCCAGGAGGAGGCCGCTATCGCCGTCGTCCACCGCGTCGCCGCCATCAACAAAGCCCTTATCCCCGACCTGACGATCGACGACTTCCGCGCGCTCGACGCGCAGGAGGCCCAGCGAGCGAGCTTCGACTCGGCCGACGAGCTCGCGCCGACGCCGGCGGACGGCAAGGTGCCGACCAGGAAGCACGCGGCGACCGTCCTCCAGCGGTCGTTTGGCCAGTTCAAGCATCTCAAGGGGCTCTTCAGCAGCCCCAAGATGATTTGGTTGACTGTCTCCATCTGCCTCTCCTACGTGCGTCGACCCGGCCGAGTCATGCGTGCCTTCTGATCGCAAAAGGCCTGACCCCTTGGCTTTCCTGTAGATCACGCTTTTCTTTGCCTTCAGCATCACCGGTCGGTCTCGATCGTCTCCGTTCGCCATGGTGACGACCCGGAATTGAGCCTTTCTCTGCTCCCCCTGTCATACAGGTACCTTTCTTCCGCTCATCCTCCGCGCCAAGGGCATCGAGACGCGCCTGCCCATCGACGAGACTTACCGCAACTACGGTCGGTCGCCTCTCAACTCTTTTGTGTTGCGAGTCGCCTTCTATCTGCTGACCCATCATGCGTTCCTCTCACGCAGTAATCGTCAAGCTGCCCGGCATCAGTCAGTCCCTCGCTTCTCATTTCGACGATGCGACCTCTCAAAGCTGACGCCCTTCCTTCCACAGTTGCTGTCATCCTCTCGGGCCTGCTGATGGACGTCAAGGGCGTTGGCCGACGCTGGTCGATGGTCATTTGCGCTGGATTGATGGGCGCCTCGCTCTTCCTCTTCCGCGCGGTCGACAACGTCGCCGGCTTCGTCGGTCTTAACACGAGTGCGTCCGACTGCCGTGGGCCATCATCACGGCAACGGTCATCTGACGCTCCCTGCCTTTGCAACGGCAGTGGAGTACTTCTTCCAGGCCGCCTACGCCGCGATCCTCTACGCCTCGACTCCCGAGTTCTTCCCGGCGCCCTACCGAGGCAGCGCCTGCGGCTTTGCGGCGACGCTCGGCCGCATCGCCGGCATCGTCGCGCCACTGATCGCGCAGACAATCTACTCGCCCTCGTCCTACTCGGTCATCTACCTCGCCGGCGGGGTGCGTCTGGCGTGTGCTACCGGCGACGTCGCTTCTCGACTGACGCGCCCCGCTCCACGCCCGCAGGCCGCGCTCGTCTCGATGCTCTGCATCGCCACCCTCCCGTTCGAGACACGCGGCAGGCAGACCTTTTAATCCGGATCTCCCTTACTTCATCTCTCTCCCCATGCTCGTCGCGGTTGCTTCTCTCGTTATGACCTTGTCCTGGACATCTGTGCCTGCCCATGGTGCTCGGCCGTCGCTCAGCTGCTCGTGGAAGACGCTGGGCCGAGAGTCAGACGGCTTCATTAGATGTCGGCGCCCGCCTGCCGTTCAAGAGGAGCCCCGTCGTAAGTGGCGTCCCGGACTCCTGGGAAAAAATCCCTTCTTTCAACCTCGGAAGCGGCTGCCGAGTCCCGCGCGGCTGGCCATCGCCTTGTGCTTGGCTGCTGCACTGCGGAGCCTCTGACCCTTCCGCCTGGCGCCTGCCTGCGCCTGCCTGCCTGCTCGCCCTCAGCTCCCGCCCGCCCCGGCTCGCCCGATCTTCAGCCCAATTCGCTTCGCTCCCCCTCCTGCCATCCCTCGTCCTTTTCCTCTGACCGCCACCCCAGCTCTCAGTCGGACACTTACAGGCCCGATCCTTTCGCACCCTCTACTCGTCACGTCGTCGTCCACCGAGCACCTCCCGCTCCTCCCGCTCCGCAGCACGATGGCATCGACGATCGCCCACCACCCCGACGTCGCCACCTCGGACGCGCCGATCGCGCCTGGCGTCGATGCCGACGTCAAGAAGCTCTCGCCCAAGACGGCCGAGATGATGGCCAACCTGACCCACATTGACGAGGCGACGCTCATCAAGGGCCTGCACGAGGGCGACCTCTCGATCTGTGCGTCTCGCGGATGCTCGCGCAGAGGAGCGCGGCCAAGCTGAGACCCTGCCTTCCCATCGGGCTCCGATCCGCCCTGCCTCACGCCACCTTCCTTCCAGACGAGCGCAAGTCGATCCTCGTACGTGTCGGGTCTCTCTGATCGGTTCTATCAAGTACGCGGGCTGACCTTATCCTTTCTCTTCCAGATCAACCGCGAGCTCGACAAGGTGCGTGCTGCGCCGGCGTCCTCAACCGACGTCCAACCCTCTTCCGATCGAGTCCACCGGCTGACCATGACATGCTCCGATCCTCCGACAGATGAACGAGGGCGGCTTCTTTGGTCTCGGTCGCTACCAGCTCTACATCTTCTTCCTCTGCGGCTTTGGCTACGTGCGTGTCGCGATCGAGCGCGCATACTCGCATGTCCCCCCCGCCGCAGCTGCTGACGGCGCCCGCTCTGCTGTCCCTCCGCCCGCCAGTTCCTTGACCTGATGTAGGTTCTCGGCGAGAAATCCCTGACTCCCATCAACCTCGCTGCTGACGCCGCGACTCCGCCTTGCGATTTACAGGTGGGCTCAGGCGTTTGGTCTCGTCATCGGCCCGCTCCAGCAGGAGCTCGGCGTTGCGGCGAACCACGTCGGCGACCTCTCGGCCGCTTTCTCCGCCGGTCTCACCGTCGGCGCCTTCACTTGGTACGCTCCAGAACCGACACGGTGCCTAGGAGAAAGAAGGGACGACTGACTCTGCCCTCGCGCACAGGGGCTTGCTCTGCGACATCATCGGTCGGCGTTGGTGCTTCAATATCACCTGCCTGATCGCCTCTGTCTTCGGCCTCATCTTTGCCGCGCCCTCCAACTACGGCGGCATCTGCTTCATCACCGCGTGCATCGGCTTTGGGGTTGGCGGTCGGTTCATATAACACTCTCTGGCTACGCTCGGCACTTGTCGCGGCTGACAGCCCCTTTGCTTCCGCCTTACTCGCAGGCAACATCCCGATCGACGCTACCATCACGCTCGAGTTCCTGCCGACGAACCGGCGCATCCTGCTCGCCTGGCTGTCGACCTTCCAGCCGCTCGGTGTCGTCGCCGCGTCTTTGATCGCCTGGGGCCTCGTTCCCAAGTACTCATGCGACGTCACCCTCCCTTCGTGCAGCTCGGGCGAGGTTCCGTGCTGCACCAAGGGTAGCAACATGGGCTGGCGCTACCTCATGATCGTCCTCGGCTGCATCACCCTCTTTGTCTTTGCCATCCGTTTCTTCGTCTTTGACTTCCAGGAGAGCCCGAAGTACGTCTTTGGCCCTGCTCCATGCTCTCGCATTCCCAGGTTAGGGAGCTGATCAACCTCTCTCTACACCTTGCAGGTTCCTCCTGTCGAAGGGCCGTGAGGAGGAGGCTCTTGCCGTTCTGCACAAGATCGCCGCCTTCAACAAGGCGCCCGTTCCGGAGCTCACTATGGACGACTTCCGGCTCCTCGACCAGCAGCAGGACGTCTCGTTCGACTCGGCCGCGGCGCTCAACCCGGCAGCCGGCACGGTCCAGAAGCGGACGACCAAGGAGCAGGCCAAGCACGTCATCACGCGCTCGATCGGCCAGTTCAAGCACCTCAAGGGCCTCTTTGGCAGCCCGAAGATGATCTGGCTCACGGTCTCGATCGCCCTCTCCTATGTGCGTCCGCCGACCTGCAACTCGAGCGACAGCTCCTCGTCACCTCATCGGCACCCGGCTGACTTGACGCTTCCCTGCAGATCACGCTGTTCTTCTCGTTCAGTATCGCGGGAGGCTTCCTTCCGCTGATCCTTCGCGCGAAGGGCATCGACACCTCGCTGCCGATCGACACGACTTACCGCAACTATGGTCGGTCCAGCCACTGCAAACTGCCTTGGTTGCAACCCCTGCTGACCCCGACTCATCTTCCCGCCTAATCGACAGTTGTCGTCTACCTGCCCGGCATCGTCGCGACGATCGCCGCCGGCCTCCTCATGGAGGTTCGGTGGATCGGTCGCCGGTACGCCATGGTCATCAGCGCCGGACTGATGGGCGCCTCGCTCTTCCTGTTCCGCGCGGTCGACAACGTCGCCGGCTTCGTCGGCTTCAACGCTAGTGCGTTCCTCTGTCTCTCTCCTGCATCGATGAGGCCTCGATTGCTGACGATCGCGTCCTCCCCTCACCCCTTCACAGTGGAGTACTTTATGCAGTCGGCGTACGCTGCCATCCTCTACGCCTCGACGCCCGAGTACTTCCCGGCGCCTTACCGGGGCAGTGCCTGCGGTTTCGCTGCAACCCTCGGCCGGATCTCGGGCATCGTCGCGCCCCTCATCGCGCAGACGATCTACTCGCCAACGTCCTACTCGGTCATCTACCTCGCCGGCGGCGCCGCCCTCCTCTCGATGCTCTGTGTCGCGACGATCCCCGTCGAGACGCGCGGCAAGCAGACGTTCTAAAGGCCTTTGCAGCCGCGCCAGGCTCAACTGGAGCCCACTCTCGGACGCATACACATCACGGCTCTTCGTCGTCGTCCTCTCTGCCCTCTCGCTCTTTCCTCCAAAATAACTGTGCTCACGGCTGCCGCGAATGGACGTTCGACCTCAGTTCGCCACTTGCTCGTCTTCTGCTTACTTGCCATGTCCTTTCCTCCAAGTCTAATCTCCCCTTATCGGATCCCCTCCTACTGTACCTCTGCTGCCCTTCTCTGCTTGGGTTCCTCTGCTGTCTTTATGTCGGTCTCGCTCGCGTAGCATCGTTCTGAGTGATAACCGCCGTCTACGGTTTCGAGCGGCTAGAGCTAGGACCCCTTGCCAGGACGAAATCTGCCGTCTGGTCGGCAGGAGCTGGACAAAATCGCAGGCGGTCGTCGGTGGTAGGCGGTCGTCGGGTGGTGATCAGACCGCCGTGACGTCCGCAGCTTGAGATGATGGAGCCGAAAGCTAGCTCGCGTCGTGCGACCCATTGCTAGGCTTGCGGATGACCGTTGTCGAGCAGGCAAGAAGAAAGACGGGCAGACGCTCGACCTAGCCAGCCTGACGAAGACATGCGCCGCCGGCTGGCGGCTGGCCGTCTATCGTTGCATGGCATCGTATGCTGCGGCCAGTGGGTCCAGCCGCGCGTGAGCGGGAAGGGTAAGAGGGGTCGACAGCAAGCCCCGCTGCAGTGATGCGCGAGCTGGCCGGCGCCGACAGGCTGTCTGGGAAGGCGCCGGTGGGAGAGGGAGCGCCTGCTGCGTCTTGCACCGTGCGCGGCCCTGCGCTAGGCCGCTTTCACGCTCCGCCGATTGGCCGGATCTCGCTCGCGCGCCCCCCCGGTTGGCCGTGCCGAGCGGTCCCGTCCCTGCTGGCTCTCGTCGCGGTGCGTGCGCCCGGACGACGACTCCCCCTGAGCAGCAGCAGCAGCATCATCATCGACCGGCCGGGTAGCGCTCAGCCTGGGAGATCCGGCCGGCACCCGCTGACGATCGTGGCTGACCTTGGCCCGCCATATAAGAGGGCTCTGGCCAATGGTCGCTCTGCTCTGACACACCCCGACCGACCACCATCTCCCCTCTCTCCCAGCCCTACTTGATGCTCCTCAAGCCGTCGTCTGCCCGTCTCCTCTTGACCACCACCTCCCGCCTCACCCTCAGCAACACCGCACCCACCGCCACGCTCGCTCGCCGCACGCTCGTCGCCAGCCACCGCACCATGACCTCGACCGCCGCCATGTCGTCCGCCGCCGGGATGACGTCGAACCAGGGGGCCCGACTCGACCTCGCCAAGGAGATCAAGATCGACCACGACAACGTCCGCGACCTGCTCGCCCGCTACCAGGCCGCGGACGAGCCCGAACTCAAGAAGGCGCTCGCGAGCACCCTCATCCGCGAGATGGCCGTCCACGGCGACGCCGAGGTGCGACGACCCATCTCCCTCCTCTCTCTCCCGCCTCCCTCTTCGAGTGCTGACCCTCCCTCGCCCCCTCTTCTCTCACCTTCCGTAGGAGGTCAGCGCCTACGCGGTCTTCCGCAAGCATGACCTCGGCCACTTTGTCGACCACGACCTGGCCGAGCACAAGGAGATCAAGCAGCTCGCCTACAAGGCCGACACGACCCTCTTCTCGAACGAGGCCTACGACGAGATCCTCATCAAGGCCGCCCAGGCCTTCATCTCGCACGCTGACGAGGTGCGCGCCGCCGCTCGCCGCCTGGCGCCGTCCTCCTCTTCGCCCGTCAATTGACCCCCCACCCCTCCTTCGTCTGCGCCGCTTCCACCCCCTGCAGGAGGAGAACGACCAGCTGCCGCACCTGATCGCCAAGCTGACGGCCGAGGAGAACGACACCGAGGCCCGCAACTTCCTCGCGGCTCGCAAGGCGGCTCCCGAGCGGCCCCACCCGCTGGCGCCCCAGTCGAGCGGCATCCTCCACAAGGCCGCTGCGATGCAGTCCAAGGTCGGTCCCCCTCCTCGCTCTGCTAGCTCCCTGCTCTCGGCCTGGCCGTCCTGACACAGCCCCACCCGCAGATCCACGACAAGATCATCACCTCGGTCCAGGGCCGCGAGTACGTCGACGACCTCCGCTACAAGCACGGCGCCGAGGTCTAAGCCGGCCGGCCGCCCGCCTGCGCGACACGGCCCCCGCCCATCGACCGCTCGCACCCTCTCGTTGCCTCTCACCCCATGTAGCCATTTAGTCCTTGCTCCCGCTTCTCACGATGACCCCCTTTCCGCCCGACCGCGGCCCCGCGCTCTTGACGGGAGTCTCAGCGCGCAGGGGAGAGGCGTCACAGACGACCGCCGCACTTAGCGCGATGATCGACCGCGTGCGACCCCCCCTTCCCCGTCAGGCTTCTGCTCGGCAGGCGAAATGAGTCACGAGATGAAGTCGCATCGTCCATCGCCACGCTCAAAGAGTGATTGTCTTGCCGTCGCTCTCGAGCGCGGCCTGGATCAGAGCAAGGTCCTTGAGCACCTCCTCGGGCTTGCCGATCGCCTCACCCTGGCGCTCCCAGTCCTGCGGACCTGTCCCGGCGATACGTCCGATGAAGCTCGCAAGTTCGCGCTCGACGCCGGACCGAGCAAAGACCTCCTCGACGACGGCCTGACCATCCTCGAAGACGCTGAGCTTGATCTTACCGCCGTCGTGAGGGCTCAGGGTCAGGTAGCCCTTTTCGCACCAGCCTTCGAAGACGTCACCCAGCGGCTTGCCGGGCGGGGCCGCCCAGCTCTTGCGGAGGGAGCCGATGACGCCAGAAGCGAGCTGAAGCGTCGAGACGAGCGTGTCAACCGGCGCGAGATACGGGAGGACGAGCGACGTCCGGGCGACGACGGAAGCGACCGGCGACGGCAGGATCTGGCGAAGCGCTGCCGGGGTGTGGACACCTGTGGGGGAAGGTCACTCGATCAGGGGGTCAGGACACGTTTTGGCAGTTGTACATCGTGTTTGACTGACCTCCATCCAGCACGAAGCCGCCCTGGTAGTCAGGGGCCTGAGAAGCAGGAGAATGTCAGAGATCCGGCCGTTAACGATCAAGGCATCCAAAACACACCTTGCGCCAAGCGGTCTCGAGCCACTGGTTGCCCTCCTTCTCGACCCGATTGACGGTCTCCCAGTGGAAGTTGGTCAGCGAACCGAGCTTGCCCGAGCGAAGGACGTCGCCCGCCCGGCGGTACGACGGCTCGCACTCGAAGTTCTGGCCGAGCAAGGACGGTCGTCAGTGTCGACCGAGCCAGACTCAACAAGCTTAGATGACGGGGTGATGCGACCGACTTCGGCAACGCGCCAGACGAGGCCCTTGGGGTCGTACGTGTCGTTGTACTCTTTGATGAGCGCCTCGGCCGTGGCGACGTCCTTGCCGACGGGCTTCTCGGACAGGCAGTGCTTCCCAGCCTTCCAGACCCGTCGGATGATGTCGGGCTGGAGAGGGATCGGCAGCGCGAGGACGACGGCGTCGATCTTGTCCGACGCGAGCAGCTCGTCGAGACCCTTGCCGGCGATGTCGTCCGCGTAGAGGGTCAGGCCGCCGCTCCCAAGCGACAGCTGCTCGCTCGCGACGTCGGCCAGGCTCTGCGCGGACTTGGACGAGCGCGAGTAGACGGCGGCCAGTGTGAAGGACGACGACGGCAGAGCGGCGAGCGAGGGCACATAGGCCTGCTTCGGAAAGAGGCCGCTGCCTGCGAGAAAACGGCCGACAGGGTTAGTCCTCAGTCGTTTGCGAGCGAGATGGTCGCCCCAGAGAGCGAGGAGGCCTAGGGTCGCCGGGCCGGGCTCCTCCGATGGTCCTCGACACGATGCAAGGCCTACGTCTGGTCGGGCAGGCGAGGGAGCGGGTACGCACCGAGGATGGCGAGGCGAGGCGGCTGCGACGACATGTTGGAGAGGTTGTGAAGTAGGCAGGAGAGAAGATGAAGATGGCCGTCAGAGGGTTGTCCGGGGGTTGTCGACCTGCTCCGAAGAGCGACCGCGCCCGAGAGCAGGTGGGGCGCAGCCGCTCGCTCTGCCCTGCCCACTCGGGAGGCTGCCCTTGGCCACCTCTGACCGAGCCATGCAGGCCGCATAACAAGCCAGGCGTCGCCACCAGAGCTCTCAGCCCTTGAGGAGCTTTGAAGACACGTCAGCGACGCAGTTGTTCTCACAGAGCCCGACCGGCAAGCGACCTCGTCCCGGCCTGCGCCGGCGCCCGCCGGCCCGGCTGAAGCCGCCGCCGCCCAGCGCCCAACCGCTGGCGTCGCCGCTCTATCAACTACGACAGCCTCCACCACTAACCCCCATCCTCGGCCTGTCCTACTTGCGCACGGCGTCGGCCAGCTGTCCAAGTCATGGCTCCTCGTGCGGTCTCGGTCGCTATCCCGTTTCGCGTCGTCACTTCCTCGGACGGCGCCGCTGCGGTCGAGCTGCTCATGTGCAGCTCTCGGAAGCACCCGAACCGCTGGATCTGTGCGCCCAGGCCGTCCAGCCCTTACAGAATCGGTATCGAGAAGACTGACGTGCCCTGCTGCTGCCGCTGAACGCAGTCCCCAAAGGCGGCTGGGAGGAGAAGCTTGGCGAGACGCTCATGGGAGCGGCCGTTCGGGAGGCCGGGGAGGAAGGTGCGTCCGCTCGAAGCCCCCCCCCTCCTCCTTCTCAACCGCCCCTCGAGCTGACATGTATCGGACGTTCGCGCAGCCGGCATAGTCGCCGGACCGGTCGACCTCGACATCGCACCCTTCTACGCCGTCGTAGACGCGGCCAAGAAAACAGCGTATTCGTTCTTCTCCCTCCCGGTCGCCTCGCTCGCGCCCGACTGGCTCGAGAAGGACGAGCGCCGGAGGGAGTTCGTCTCGATCGACGAGGCCGGTCGAAGGCTCGAGGCCTGGGTCGTCAAGACCAAGGGCGAGCTCGCCGAGGGCCTTCGGATCTGGGTCGAGTGGTGGGAGCGCGAGGGCAAGACCGAGTATCGTCCGCGCAAATCCACCGGCGAGGCTCTGTCGTCGAGCGACACGAGTCTCTGATCGCGCCGTTCTCCTCGTTCCCACTTGGATGCTGTTCAAGCCGTCGTTTCTGCTCTACCGGATCTCGCTCGCTCGCGCGCCCCGGTGAGCCGTCCCGTCCCTGCTGGCTCTCCTTTGGTGCGTGCGCCCGGACGAGGACTCCCCCCGCGTCGCTTTCAGAAGCTGCTTGCCGGCTAACATCCACCGGAGCAGGCCTTGCAACTGTGGACGAGGGCGGCTTCGACCGAACAACAGCCCGGCCATCCGTTGCGGTCCTGTGAGCCAGCCGGACTGCTCGCGCCTCTCAGATTCGCCGAGGGTTGGACAAGGGCGCATGGTGCACAAAGTGACGGGAGGCGATCGGGCGTGCTGTCGGTCGGCCAGAAGCCGGGGCGATCGTTTTGGCAGCCCCCCCGCGCAGGCGGGGTGGTTAAGGAGCATGATGGCTCGGCCGACCTTGTAGAGATGGCAGCAGCAGCCTCTCATGGAGCGATTCGCAGAGACTGTATCTGCATGAGCTTCCGATGCGCTGAGCTGCCATACGAAGCAAAAGGGGGGCGCTTCAGGAGATCGTGCAAGCCAGAAGCCTAGCCAGCAGGCACGGCAGTCGCTGCCGGAGTCGCTCGTCGCCGCCGCTACCGTGCCGCCCCTCCGACCACGCACTGTCCCCGTCCGCTGCCTGTCTGCCTGCCCCTTCCCTCAACGCAGCCGTTGCTCGAGTCCCGATTCCGCAGTATCGGTCCAAACTCGCCGTTTCTCGGTCTGCCCAAAGATGTCTGCCGCCCCGGCCGATGCTGTCGCATCGTCGTCCTCTGGCTCGCTCGACGCGGCGCTGGCCTCGTTTGCGCGCGCCCTGCCGGCCTACTTTGCGACCTCGCACTCGTCGTCGGAGCCGAGCACGGCGCCGTTCGGGACGGTCCTTAACCGCACAGAGCAGCTCTGGGCTGCTGTTGATGGCTGCGACGCAGCTCTCGAGTTGGGAGGACCCAGGGCGGCCACCGTCAAGGACGGCATCGTCGCCGGGCTTAAGGACCAAGTGCTCGAGACCGTCGTGCGTCCGGCTTGGGACTGGCTCAAGCGGCAGCCCTCCCTTCTTACCCGAGGCCCGCGTAGACTGATGGGAGCCTATACGCCTGCACTTCCAGTCTCTCGAAGGCGAGGGCGACGCTGAGGACAGGGCGATCTACGCTCGAGTTTACGAAGCGCTCGATCTCACGCTCGCCCTTCAGTCGCTCGGTGCGTCGAACCGCGTTGCGTCCGCGGTGCAGCTCGAGCTGACAACCCGCCTCCTCCACAGGCAAGCTCGATCCGCGAGCTCCCTACATCGTTCTCGAGGAGGCCATCTCCTCACTCAGCCTGGACGGTTGCGAGGCCGTCTTCGGCTTCCTCGAGCTGCGCTTCGACGAGCTCAAGCTGGTCCGTCTCCCTGCTCGTCCCTGGCTGTGCCGGCAGACAGCCGGCGGTCTCTGACGCTGTCCATCCTGTAGCCCTTTCCGACGGCTCAAGAGAATTCGTCCGGTCTCGGCCTGATCCGAGCTTGCAACGCCCTGCTCTCGCGCCTGTCAAAGGCCGAGGATGCCGCCCTGCGCGGTCGCGTGCTCGGCTTCATGGCGTCGGCCTTCAGTCTCAGCGCAAGGAGCGGAGTCAACCTTCGAGGCGAGTTTAACAGCGGTAACACGACGACGTTTGAGGTTGCGCCGCCGCCTGAGGAGGGCGACCGCGAGATGGACGGCATCGTTGAGGAGTCGGTCGAGGAGGCGCCGCAGGCCGCTAAGGAGGAGAAGGAGGAGGGCGAGGAGGAGGAGGGCGAAGAGGGTGAGGAGAAGAGCATGGACGCCGGTCAGTCAATCAACGCTCTCAGGGCCATCGAGGTGCACTCGGCGCTCGGAGCTGACCAGAGTGTCGCTCGCTCGCCGCCGCCAGTCGCCCTCAAAGAGTCCTTCTACGAGACGTTCTGGTCGCTCCAGACGATCTTTTCGAATCCTTCGCAGCTCTCAACAGCTGCGCCTGCACCACCCATGGCCGGGGCACCCGCTCCGCCATCGACATACAAGCTGTTCCTCGCTCGGCTGACCGCCGTCCTCAAGGTCTTTCATAAGCGAACCGAGCTCGAGCGCGTGCTTCGCGGTGCCGGCGACGGGTCGAAGAAGCGGAGCGCAGACCCGGACGACGAGCTAGAGGACATCGCGAAGGAAGCCGACGGCTACATGCCCAAATTTCTCACCAACCCGCGGCTGCTTGAGTTCGAGGTGCGTCTCTGGTGGTTTGGATGAGCCGCTTTGTCAGACTCACCCTGGTCACGCTCGCCCTCCCCTTTGCAGCTCTCGGACGTCGGCTTCCGCCGCCAGGTACTCATCCAGGCCCTCATCCTCCTTCATTTTCTCCGCTCGGCATCGCCCTCGACTGGCAAGCCGCCGCCAAAGATCTTCAAGACCAAGATGCCGGGCTTCGCGGTCGATGGCTCGGTCGAGACCGAACTGAACCAGGCGTGGCGGACCGCCTTTGAGGAGCTCGACGCCACCGTCCCCGGCGGCAAGAAGTTCTCGAGCTCGCTTGTCAACGTTCTGCGGCGCGAGGCCAACTGGGTGCGTCTGGGCTCCAGCCTTGCCACTGTCGATAGTGAGCTGATGTGGACATTCACCTCCGACTGCAGGCTGCCTGGAAGGATGCGACCTGCCCGCCCTTTGACCTGCCTCCGATGCCGGTCGAGAAGCTCCAGGCCGTTGCGGCCAAACGCCGTCGGATTGAGGCGCAGCCGCTCGTGGCTCGCGTCCAGCATGCGCTCGGCACGCCAGCGCTGTCTGAGCTGTGGGAGGAGCACGAGGTCGATGGCCTTCACATGCTTGAGAACCCGCGACCGTGAGTGAGCGAGCGTCGTTCAGGTAACTTCGCCAGGCTCCTCGGTGTTGACGCGACTGATCTCGCTTGTTGCAGGCTGGATGACCTCAAGAGCTACGCCATGCGCATCAAACGACAGGACGCACTGGCCGACATCCGTCGCAAGGCGCTCGCTGCGACTGCCGAGGAGGGCAGCGACACGGTCGCAGCCGAGCGAGAGGACGAGCAGCTGCAGTCGCTTACCGAGGTCAGTCGAAATTGTCCCGAATTGTCCAATTTTCTTCTTGCTGACGACCCATCGTGTTGCTTCTGTGCCGCAGCGCAAAGCCTCCCTCACTTTCCGCGCGCTTCGGCAGGCGGCCATGACGTCCCTCGACCTCTTTGCCTCTATCAAGCCCGAGCTTCCGCCACCAGGCCGCCCGCATGCGTACGTTGAGATCCTCCTCGACGCCAAGGCCGCGGCCGAAGAGCTCGAAGCCGAACGAGCTGCCAAGCCTACTGTTGCGAAGGCCACACCGCCGCCATCGGCATCCGCGACCGTCGCTGCTGTAGCTGCCGACGAGATCAGTCGGCCGTCGACGCCGATCATCAGCATCAGCGGACCGACAGATGAGCTCAGCGTTATCACTGCTGTGCCAGCAACCAGCCCGGCACCGTCGGCGGAGGCTGCGCTGCCGTCGGTCGAGATGGCTGAGCCGACCCCGTCGTCATCAGCCTCGTCGCCTGCCGGCTCGCCAGCAAGTGCATCGGCGGCCGATGCGAGGCCTGCGCCGACATCGCCTGCCCTGTCTCCCACTGAGACGATCCAAGCAGAGACCGCAGCCGAGGCACCGGCGGTCGATGGCGAGCCGACGTCAACGACAGTGCCGTCCACCGATGAGCTCATACCCTCGCCAGCACCCTCTCCCGCACCCGAGTCGGCAGCGGATGCGTGAAGCCGATAGCAGCAATGACGACTCATGACATGTGACGACGCCAGCAGCCTGTTTTCTGAACGCAAGCAGACTGCTCTTGTCAGAGCCAGTCGACCGAGCCTTCTACCGGCCGAGCCGGTTGCCAGATCCCCAGTTGTGCCCCCCGCCACCAGCGGCCGCAGCCGCTGCGGCAGGACCCCTCCCACCCATGGCGCCTCCACCGCCCATAGCCGTGCCCGCGCCGGTGCGGACCTGGCCGGGCGGGGCCGCAAAGCTCCGCCGCCACCACTGGGGCGGTTCCGACAGCAGGCGGCACGACGGCGCCGTCGTCGGGTTGGTCGTCAGGAACCAGTAGAGATGGGCTGCGAGCACGCCCCCGCAGCCGAGCATGAAGGCCGACGGGCCGGCCTGAAGCAGGTCGACAAAGAGCAGGAACGGAGAGTAGTCTGCACGGCAACGTCAAAGAGCTCGTCAGGGTCGAGGACCACGGCAAGGTAGATTGAGTGTTGGGCTTACAGATGGCCGGAACCGAGACGAGGCCAAAGAGCGAGACGTTGACGCTCGCGTTGTGGCGCGCCCAGAGATGGACGAGACCGATCATCTGGAGAAATCGGTTGGTCAAAGGGAAGTCTCGAGAACGGGGAAGGATTCCCTCGTAGACGTACAAGTGGCCGGAAGAGGAACCACGCATGGAAGTAGAGGACATTCTCGACCTGGACAGGCGAGAGGGGGACGGGGCCGGCCGTCAGCCGACAGGCGAGGTTCGCCAGAAGCTGCGTGCGTGGGAGACGTACCTGGATGAAGCCGGCAATCCAGAGGAGGCTCCAGCCATAGCGGGCCGAGTCGAGCAGGTACGTGTCGGTCTCAAGCCCGGCGCTCGTCCTATGGAAGAGGAACGCATCGAACAGCAGCGGTAGGCCCTTGCCGGCGTAGAGGAAGGCCGTCGCCAGGCGCCAGAGCTGAGCCGGTGAGTAAGGTGCGGAGAGGCGCAACCATATCGTCAGCTCTAAGGCCAGCGGACGGGAAGGAACAAAGCTTCTTACCTCAAAATCCTTGGCGACGAAGGGCCAGTAGAAGCCGAACCGCCGGAGGTCAACGAGCGCAAGAAGGGCCGGCAGCGTCACCGCAGCGGCGGCCAGCATAAAGTGCCGGGTGACCGGCGGAATGAGACGAAGTCCCTCCATGATCTCGGCCATCGTGCAGTGGTCTGTCGAGTGATGGAGGAGAGCAGGGGAGGCGTGTGATGGTCGAAGGGACGGTCACAGGCCTCTGGCCATCTTGCGAGCTGTCCGGCCGGGCGCAGTGGCGGCGCGTCAGCGGGGGAGACAGGAGCAGGCCAGCCCGGCAGACTCCCTTGCCTCAGCCGCAGACGATATCCTTTTCCCCCCATCCCCTCTTCGGCTCCTCTCGAGCCATGGCAGACAACACCAAGCGCGACGACTGGCTCTCGGGCGGCGCCGGCTCAGCTACGGCTGGTGTCAAGAAGGACGAGCCGGTCCAGGCCGGCGGCGATCTCTTTAACTCGTTCGGGACGATCTCGACCTCGCGCCAGGAGAAGGCCGAGCTCGCCGCCCAGAAGAAGGAGGAAGAGGTGTGTCGTCCAAGGACGGGTCAGGCTGATCTGCGCCGCACGGGATGTTAATGGATCGGTGCTCGTGCCGCGGTCGGCAGCCCAAGTTTCACAGGCGAGAGATCAACCACCGGTTGATGCAGGAGGACGCCGGCGGCGTCGCGACTCCTCCCCGTCGGTCCCGGCCGGACCCTCGCTCAAGACGATGCACTCCGCTGACAACGTCCCGACGCTCTCTATGTTCTAGCATCCAAGGAGAAGGTGCCAGGCGGCCCCGGCTCGCAATGGCGGATGACAAAGCTGCGGCGGGTGTTCGAGACAGCCTCATCCGAGGGCCGACCCGTCCTCGACGTCGCCCGCGAGCGGTACGACTCGCTCCAGGAGTTCGAGGACGCAAAGGAGGAGCGCCGCATCCTCGACGCCCGCTCTGACCGTCGCGATAGTCGTGGAGGTGGCCGACAGGAGCGGAGCAGCGGCTCGAGCACGCCCCAGGGCCCGCCGGGCGGGGGCGGGCGCTACATGTTCACGTCGGACGCGGCGCTCAACTCGTCGACATCGTCCCGGCCAGGATCGCGGGCCGGCTTCCGCCGTCCGGGCGAGGAGGGAGGCGAAGGTCCGCGCACGCCAGGCGGCGACGGTATGGCGCCTGGGACGCTTCACAAGGCCGACCTCCTGCGCCGCTCGTCATCTTTCCAGTCGCTGGCTTCAGGCCCGCCGACGCCGATCCCGTCGGTCCTGCCGCCGACCATCTCGCGCCCAGCCCAGGACGATGTACTAGCCGGTCCGTCGGGTGCCGACGACAAGCCCGTCTTATCGGCCTCCGAGCTTAACAAGCTCCAGGCGGCCGTACTCAAAGCCAAGCTGATGGAGAAGCCGAACGCAGCAAAGCTCGAGCAGGAGTACGACGTCGAGCTCCGCCGGTCACGCGCGGCTGGCTCTCTGGGTGGCAGTGCAGCACAAGCCGGTAGCGGAGCGTCCGGAGGCGATGCCAAAGGCAAGGGCCGGGCTGACAAGGTCGAGATGGTGCCGACGGTCGACGGGCGGGGTCGATTGTACGACGTCGGTCTTGGAGCTAAGGACGAGCCGCTGGCACCGGGTGCGAAGCGCAAGCGACCCGAGAAGGTCCATCCTACCTGCATCGTGTCGCATCGATGGAGGGCGGGAAGACTGACTGACACCTTGACCTCCATCAGTTCGAAACGCACGACCCAAAGACGGGTGAGATGCTCCGGCTCAATGCCGACGACGATTCGATCTCGCTCTCGGAGCTCGTCCGCCAGGAGCGCTTTGGTGCCGGCTCGGCCGACCAGAAGAACCTCGACATGGAGCTCGCAAAGGCGATCGCCGGCGACGGCCGTTTCGTCGTGCGTGCTCATCTCCGCGCGACGAGAGCGTCTAGCCAGAGAGACTGACGCCTAGATGTCGGATGATCCTTGCAGGAGGGCAACGACTACCTCGACGAGAATGCCGACAAGCTCGCGCGCAAGAAGCTCAAGACGGACGCCTCGAAGCGGCTCTTTGCCATCAACGGTGCGGCCGCTCGAGGCCTCTCTAGCTTGCTCAGACAGCCGCTGACTGCTCACAACATCGCTTGCAGACTACGCCCGGACCAAGAAGGCGCTCGATTCATGCCAGTTCTGCCCGGCCAACGAGGATGGCCCACCCCGAGCGGCCGTCATCGCCATGGGCACCAAGGCCTTCCTCGCCTGCACGCAGACCGAGGAGCTCGTCGAGGGCCATTGTCTGATCGTCCCGACGCAGCACACGCTGACGACGCTCGAGGGCGACGACGACGTCTGGGATGAGATTCGGGTGCGTTTCGTCCGGCCGTCTCGTTCGAAGCGTTGCGACCGGGACTCATTCTCTGCGTCTGTCCTGTCCTGAACGTTCCCTTTTGCAGAACTTCATGAAGACGCTCATCAAGATGTTTGCCGAGCAAGACAAGGGCGTACTCTTCTACGAGACGGTCGTCAGCTTCAAGCAGCAGCGACACACTTACATCGAGGCGTCCGTCTCGATTCGTCCCGAGTCTGATGTTCGCCTATGAGCGACTGACCTCCCTTTCTTTCTCGTACCGCAGCGTACCTGTCCCATGGGACCTGTTTGACGACGCGCCGGCCTACTTCCGCGAGGGCATCCTTGCCTCAGAGTCTGAGTGGTCGCAGCACAAGAAACTCATCGATTTCTCGGCCAGGCCCGGCGGCTTCCGTCGCGCGCTCGTCGCCAACCTGCCCTACTTCATGGTCCAGTGGGACTACAAGGGCGAGAAGGGCTTTGGCCACGTCATCGAGGGCGTCGATGAGGGCGGCGGCAAGGCCGGCGACGCAGAGGACCAAGGCATCGTTGACGAGGGCGACAAGGGCGGCAAGTTTCCAAGGTTGGTCCTCATGCGGCGCGATTCAGACGGTCGACATTGGCTGACGACCGTGTCCCCGTTCCCTGCGCAGGTACTTTGCGGCGGAGATCATCGGGTCCATCCTCGACCTTGAGCCGCGCAAGTGGCGCAAGCCGAAGCGGGTCGACTCGCGCCAGAACCAGCAGCGAATCGACAAGTTTCTCAAGAGCTACGGGCCCTACGACTGGACCGGCGCTCTCGGCCGCAAGGCAGCTTGAGCACGACGGCCATCGCCGAGCTGTGCGATGGCAATGTATCATCAGGCACGGGATGGGTATCGTGCGGCTTGGGCCGGGCGCAGCAGTCTGGCGCCGGGCGAAGTGAGGGTATGGGCAGGGGATCCGCGGCGACGGATGGGGGGGGGTATGGGAGCAGAGAGCACAAGGCTCGGGATATCTAAGCTACCGGGCGGATCTCGGGGAAGAGGGCAAAGACGAGCTGCACCGCGCAAGAGCAGTGCGGACGTCAGTCCGTGGCATTGGTGAGCTCCTGCGACGCCCAGGAGCCGACTGACCTCGTCGATGATGGAGTGGACGAGCGACTGGTTCAGCTTTGGATGCTGCAGGACGGCAAATAGCCGCTTGGCCCCGCGGCGCGTGTTGCCGCGGCCGATCATGTTGGAGGCGATATCTGCGAGATGGAAGAGGGCCTCGGCGTCAGGTCAGCCGAAGGAGCGACAGAGAGGTGGCAAAGCCGAGGACGGACCTGGGATGAGCGACTGCAGCTTTTTTGCGACTGCGTCCTTTGTCCGCCGCTTCTCGTCCTCGGTGCGCAAGACGGGCGGCGGGCGGCGGACGCCACCGGGCCAGAGAGTGTTGGTGAAAGCGGCAAGGTAACCGAGAAAGGAGTCCGGTCCCGTCAGGCGGTCAACGACGTCGCGTAGTTTGCTGCAGGTGCGGCAGGGGGTCAGTACCTCGAGAAGGCTTCGCTCAAGAGACGCGCCGTCCGACTGACCGCTCGATCGTCCCGCCGAGAATCTGCTGGAGAATGATGACAATGGCTTGCCGACGGAGCCAGTTATTCTCCTTCAGCTGGAAGATCTCTACGAAGAGGTCGCAGATTGGGGCGGTGAAGTCTGGAGGAGGGCAAGAGATGAGATGGAGCAGAGTGTCAGCTTGGCCAAGAGGAGTGGTCACTGAGGTAGGCACCAACATGACGACGCGGTCTCGCCGTCCATGGACTTGAGACCCATCAGGTCCGGCAAGCCCGGGAGGTCGGTGCCAGATGCACTAGCCGAGGCCGAGGCCGAGGCCGAAGTGCCGAGAGAGCTCGTCCGGCCGTCGGCTGCAAGCCCGGCAAGCGCGGCGAGGTCGCCGGCCTGCTTGGTCAGACCTTGGCTGAGAAGGTCGAGAATCGAGTCGGACCCGGCCGTGACGCTACCGAGGTCGTCCAAGCCAGAGGCCACCGTCCGATAGAGCGACTTGACCAGGTCTTGCGGTCGTGGGAGCGTCGGTCCCGTCCTGGCAGCCTGGCCGGGAAGCGTCGCCGTTTCAGGCGAGGACGATATCTGCGACAGAAACGCTCGTAGTTCGAGCGAGGCACAGGCCTCCGGGACGGTGATGAGCGCCTGCTTGGTCACGGGAGCATTAGCGACATCAGTCAGGGCGAGAAGGGAGTTGGGAGGTTTCCACGCACCTGAAGATACCTCTCGAGCCCGGCTCGGCGGCTGTCGATAAAGGTCGACGACATCGAGGTGACGAGCATCTTGCCCGGCAGAACGAGGTGACGTACGCTAGGCAACTTCTCGCGCAAGTCGTGGTGGAGGCTAAAGAATTCGTTGTACCGGCGAGCGACGACCCAGCCGTGGGCGAAAGCGCCGTCCTCGCCGAGCTGCTGGACCTCGATCAGGTAGCGTGTGACCGGCTTGCCGTCGTCGGCAGGGACGTTGGTCGCGCTCGGGATCGAGACAGCAGTCCGGCCGGGCGAGAGTCGCGAGTCGAGCTCTTGCTGCTCCCACTGGCGCTTCTGAAAGGCAAGTCCACGGACCTCGCGGACGAGGCTCTGGTGCGAGTTGGTTAAAAGCGCAAGCTCCCGCTTGCTGCCGGCGAGCTCGGCTTTGCGTATGAGAGCGTCAAGCAGGGCTTCCTGGTCCCGAAGCTCGCCGATCCGCGCCGTCACCCGGGCAATCTCGCCTGGCAATTGAAGGATGCCAATGGACGCCAGGTCACGGACGTCCACCGCAGAGTCGATCTGAGTGTCCATAAGGGCACCCAGGAGCGAGGGCGCCGCCGCACCGCCGCCCGAGTGATCGTCGTCGCTGTCGTCGTCAAAGACGCGCTTCGACGGCCGACGAGCGGTCGCCAGGTTTGGCAGCGATGCGTCCATGCGAGTAGGCGCGACAACGGGGTCAGTTCCTCTCGGTGCCGCTGCCGCCGGCTCGCCCGCCGACGGAGCCGGATCCAGGAGCGAGTCGAGGCTTTTTGCCATCGAAGATGCCTGGGAGGGCAATCGACGGCCGGACGCCGCAGGCTTCGGAGTCGGCTTAGGTCGACTCGTCGTCGGCGGCACCGTTAGTGGCGCAGACGATTCGTCCTTGGCGATGATGTCTGTCAGAGCGGCCTGGATGGCGTCCATTCGTTGGATCTGGATGAAGTCGTCGTCATCCGAATTGCCGACCTCGTCCGGTTCGACAAACAATGGCGGCCGGTCGGCCGAGTCGTCGCCGCCGCCGTCGCTTGCGACAAGAAAGTCGAAATGACTGTTGGCGAGGGTCCGGGGCGAGCAAAGCGGCGGCGACGCGACAATGGGCGACCGCGGTGTGAGAGACGCCGCACCAGGCGACGGGTCACGACCGGCCCGATGTTGGCTCCTGTCGTTATCAAAGAGGCCGCCGGATCGCTCCGCGCTGGGACTCGTTGTGCCGAGCGAGAGGGAGGGTTCGAGCGGAGTGCCGAGCGTCGGCGCCGGCCTGCCGCCAGTAAGCTCGAGGCTACTCGAGGCTGAGCCTGCCTTGCGCAGCCGAGCAGGAGGGATGATCGAGCCACCGGCGCCACCGGCGACGCCGGTCGTCGTTGCGCGGTGTGGGAACGCTGGCGGCTGGGGTGCTGCCGTGCGCGGAACGGCAGAGACGGCGACGGCCGGGAGCGCGATCGTGGCCGGCACATTGGCGACCGCCTTGAAGTAGAGGTCCGAGCTCCGGAAAGCCGGGAAGTAGTCCTCCTCGAGCGTCTCGTAAACCTGGCGTTGGGCGCCAAACATGCTGCGCCGGGCGGCGAGCATGCCGCGCCGGCCCTGGCCGTGGAGGAACGACTCGATTGGAGGGCCGAAGCGCTCGGCGATGCCGAGGACGTCCTCATCGAAGTAGGCTTCCCAGATCGTTGCAAGATCCTCGCGGGCCGTGCGGACCCTCTCCGCGTCGGCGAGCCCGTCGTCCGAGCCGTCTTCCTCGGCCGCCGCGTCGGCCGCAGCGTCGAGATCGAGGTCTTCAAGCGGCATACGGAACGACTCGACCATCAGCCAGAACTGCACGGGCAGGACGGCCGCCCGGCGCTCCATGTACTCCATGAAGTAGCTGAGCGAGCTCGGCTCGGTCAGGATGGCGAGGAGGGTCGTCGTCGCGCGGCTGGAAGACGTCGGGCCCGCCGCGAACGCTGTCAACTTGGACGGCGGTTGCGCGTCAGTGCTCAAGGGTCCTGCGAGCTGACCGAGCCGCCGATCGACGCGCGTCCGAGCGTGGAGAAGCCGCTCGAGATGCGCTCGCAGCTCTGCCGGGGTCTCGCTTGTCGGGATCTGGCCGCCCGCGGCGCTAACCTCTGAAAGGCAGACGGATGTCAGCCATCGCGGTGGTCAGTATGTGAGTCGGTCGCGGACGTACCGAGCAGCTCCTTGGTCCTGCGGATCTCGCGCTCGACGTCGCTCCGCATCCGACGAACGTCGAGCAAGCCGTCCAGCCGGCCGATGCTCTTGACAAAGGCGTCAAAGGCCTTTGGCTCGGTGCGGCTCGAGATGCCCCGGCGAGACGAGGCCACGCTAGCTGCCCGTCGGCGAAGCTGCAGGCTAGCACCGGTAGACAGGCCCAGCGGCACCAACGTCGTTGCAAATGAGGGCGAGGCGGCTGATGGAGCGACGGAGCTCGTCTCAAGGGCGGCGCGCAGCTGGTGAATGAGCTTCTGCTCGCGGATGTGCTTCGTCGCCTGTGGACGGTCGCCGGTATCAAAGGAGAGCGTCAGCAGCGGAGTGGAGAGAGACCTTGGCGCAGCACAACCGTCCTGGCCGCACCTGTTCGTCCAGCAGCCTGTTCCAGAAGTCTGGGTCGGACAGGAGTTCGACGATCGGCATGAGAACCGCGCAGGTGACGACCTCGCGCGCAACGATGTTGACGATGGGGCTTTTGTTGCGCTCGGGCAGGATGCGGGCGAGGATGCCTTCGACGAGCGAACGGAGGTGAGCCTCCTGCGCCGGCCGGGCATCAACCGCTTGGCCCGAGATGGCTTTGTGAAGACCACCGCTGGGGCCAAAAGCCTGCACGAGGAAGACGTCGAGGCCCTCGGCGGCGGAGCCAGTCCCGCCGAGCAGGGTCGACTGCCGACGTGAGCCCGACAGCGTCGCCTCAGCGCGAGCGAAGCCGTCGAGATGGGCAGTCACGAGCGGGACGATGCGGCCGACGAGAACATTCGCAAAGTCGACTCGGACGGCGCGGTCAATGAGGGCGCCGAGGGCCTCCCGGATCGTCGACTCGAGTTCGTTCGGGAACGCCGCCGAGGGCGAGAGTCGGTTGTACCAAGCTCGGACAAAGTCGCGCATGATGAGCGCAAAGATGGCGTCGACCGGCGCCTGAAGCGAGGCCGACATCGAGGGATGGAGTGGCGGCTTCGTGGCCGATGCTCCAGTCGGGTCTGCGGCCTCCCACAGGGACCGCAGTTGGACGACCGACCAGGCTGCTTCAGTCGTGAAGCTGAGCCGGCCGCGGGCCTTGCTCGCAACGAGCTGCGACCGACGGCCGGACCGCAGCGGTAGCAAGCGCTCGACAAGCGCCGCGATACCGATAGAGACCGGCAGGGCGGCGAAGACGAGACCGAGTGCGAGCAGAGGGCCAAGGACGAGCAGGCGAACGAGAGGGACGACGACGACAAGGGTCCGCGCGGCGTACGAGACGAGGCCGATGGCTGCCAAGGCGCCGACGACGGCGACGAGGTGTGGCGCTGGCCAGCCGAGTGAGCCCATCGGGACGCGCGGGCTTGCTGGTCGTGTGGTCTTCGACGGGACGGCGGGACGTGGCAAGTGGCTCGCCCTTGCTTCCAGCTCAAGCGGCCGTCAGGATCAAGGGGAGGACGAGAGGCGCGTTACGAGTGGCTGGTGCGGGGCCGTCGACGGGGTTGGCCGGGGCTGATGATCGCCGGGCGAGAGAGCGGCCCCCTTGCGACCGAGCCGTGGTCCAAGGGAGCGCTGGTGGGATGCTCTCAGAGGAGGGAGCTGTTGACGTGCGGAGGCCGAAGGGGAAAGCGACGATCTTGCTGCTTGACCGGGTAGAAGGGGGGCGGGCTGTTGCTGGTCGGCTGCTCGAGCAAGCTCCGGCAATCTCGCTCGTGCCAAACCGGCGAGGCGGCGCAGACCGACCTACCGTGCCCTCCTCATCAGGCCCTTCCCCCGACCCTCCCTCACGACCTCCGTGCCCTTCTCCTGAAAGCCGATCCCTCTCCGATGTCCTCGGTTGCCTCCTCGTCCTCCAGGGCACCCGTCGTCCCCTCCAAGGCCCAGCAGCAACGGCTGCCGTCGCCAAAGTTCCTCCTCGGCGCAGCGACACACGCATTCCTCCTCCGCCAGCACGGCCGCTGCCTCGCGCTCCTCTCGCAGCTTGCACTCGGCCTCGCCCCGCCTTCGACGGCCTGGCCAGAGGCCGAGCACGCGCCCGCTCGCGAACACGCCCGCGAGGCGATCAGGAGACAAGCCGCCGTCCTGTGGCTGACAAGCGTCGCCTGCCTCGTCGCCGACGACGCGGGCACCATCGCCGCCGCCGCCTCCCCGCCCGGCCCGAGCTCGCCGGCGGGAAGCTCGTACGTCGGCAGCCTCACGGGCGATTCTCGAACGGACGACGCCATCCGGTCCGGCTCGGCTCCTGCCGTCCAGCGTGCGCTCGTCGGTCGGTGCGAGTCCCTCTACGCGCCTCTGTCGCCGGCCGCGCCGCCCGGCGCGAGCCCACGACGCCTCTCGTCGCGCTCGGCAGCCGGTATCGGCAGCAGCAGCAGCAGCGGCCGCGGCGAGCTTGGCAGCCTATCCACCCCGGTTCCGCTCCCACCTCAAGTCGTCCAGACGCTCCTGCTTGCCGGCCAGAAGCTCGGCATCCGCGCAACTGAGAGCGCAAGCGTCGTTCTCGCCCCGTTTCAAGCGGCCATCCCGCTCAGCCTCCAGCACCGGCTCGCCGGCCTCTCGCGCGCCCGCGAGTCCGAGCGCGAGTTTGCGCCCGCTCCACCGACGGCAGCCAACGAGGGCTGGCTCGGCGGCATCCTTGACGGCTACGAGGCCGTCGCCCAGACGTGGGCGGTCGATGTCCTCTGTGCGCCGACGGCTGATGAGCACAACGCTGCCGAGGCGCTCCGCTTCGTCCGTGAAGACATGGTCCTCGGCCGGGCGCGGAAGACAGTGCGTATTCAAAATAATTTCTACTGGAAGATACATCACTGACAGTCTTCTACCCTCTGCAGGACCTCATCGACTCCATCCAACGGACACGCGTGGCTCTGTGCTCTGTCCGTGACCGAAACAGACATCTTGACGGAAGCAAGTCGGCTTCCTCCCGCAGGCCGCCCTCCCCCGGACTATCATCCTCGTCGTCCTCGTCCGCCTCCTCGCTGAACAGCGTCCGGACCATGACACCCCCTGTCTTCGGCACGTCGCACGAGGCCGTAGTGCCGCGAGCGTCCTCGAAGGGCCCGGCGGCGAGCGGCTATGTCCGCCAAGTCGACGCCATCCACCGCTTCCTTGCACCCCGAGTGCCGGCCGGATCGTCGGTGGTGCGCGTCGAGGACGAGGCGCCCCCCTGGCCTGCCATTGACGACGGCGACGGAGACGGAGACGAGTGGGCAGAGTGCATCACGCCTCGGCCCACCTCTTCAACGTCGACTGGACGTGCCGGGCCTCCGTCCTCTTCAGCGCTCGCCCCCCGATCCGGCGCCGCACTCGACAGCAACGGCATTGGCAGCCCAACCTCCCTCCGCTCCCTCAGCTCCATCCGCCCCCTTCTCAGTGCCGTCCTGCGGACGCTCCTACGACCCAACGCCCTTCGGCTCATCCTCGCGCTCGTCCTCGGCCTCCTCGGGCTCCTTCGACGGCGCCGGCAGAATCGTCAGGCGTCGGTTGCGGCGGCCGGAGGTGCTGCTGCAAGAGGGTCGCAAGTCGGAGAGGCCGTCCGACGTCGACTCGGAGGTGGCGGATCGTGGTCGCATTGGGGCCGGTAAGTCCTGCTGTTCGTTCGGCAGCCTAGCTTTCTCGACTTTGCATTGCTGTGCGACTCGGATCCCTTCCTCTGCACTCTCGTATGTTCTCGCCCGCACTATTTCTGCCACCAGCCCAAAGCAGCTCGAATGCGCAGAAGATATCCAGGTCACGAAGCGAGGCGACTAAATGGAGACACAACGGGCAAGAAGGGTCGCTAATCACGTCTCATGTCATGCCCACCCGGCCTTCGCCGTGGCCGTCAGCCGACATAGGGCTGCAAGCAGCTCGACGCCCGCCTTGACGCCGTCGACGACGACCGCTCCTGCTTCCCGCTCGTCCTGGCCGCCGCCGGCCTCGGCCCAACCTCTTCGAACGACGTCCTCGAAGCCGCTCATTCCTGCGCAACCAAGCAGGACGACTGACGCCTTGCCCTCGGTCCGACAGCGGGCGGCTGTCGTCCGCATCTTGCGGTCGACGATAGCCTTCCGCTCACCTTCGTCCGCGGCGATCGACTCGGTCGAGGGAGGGTGGAGGTCAAGCACGCCGAGCGACGAGGCAAAGGACCCTCCGTACCGCCCTCCATCGCTCTCTGCCGACGATACACCGAGGAACCGATTGACGCCATCGTCGATCCCGGGGCACATGCTCTCGACCGTCGTGAGGATCGCGAACCGGCCGGTCGGACTCGCCTGGGCGAGTAGGAGCGCGGCGGAGAGGGCTGCTTCGAACATGCCGAGCACGCGCGGGCCGGTCGGACCGAAGAACTCTTGGAGGAGGGGAACGAGTGGGTGGTCCGAGACTTTGGCAGGGAGGAGGGGAAGGGAGTGAGTGAGGGAGTTCAACGGTCGGCGACGGTCGGCTGCGCGGGCGGCCGCTGTCCGTCGTTCTCCAGTGGACAGCAGCCCCAAGCGCTCCTGACTCACAGCAGCAGACAAGCACGCCGTCGACCTGACCAGCCAGCTCCCTCTCCTCCTCGTCGAGCATGCGCTTACACGCCTTAGCTGACCGCTCGGCGCTCGCCTCGTCGTCGATCGCTTGTGGCGCCTCGCCCTCTGGGCCGGTGAGGAACGAGAGACGGACGCCGGGGGTCGGAGAGCGGCCGAGGAGGGCCTCAAGCGAGCGGGTAATGGAGCTCGAGCTGTTGGGGTTGAGGACGAGCAGATGGACCATAGCTTGCGGGGCGCAGAGGAGTGAAGGCGGGTGAGGGTACGAGTCCGAGCGGCCGTCGCGAGGTGGGCTTATCGTCGTCGGAGGGACGAGGGATGGCCCTTAGCAACCGTCCGGTCGCTAGGCGAGCGGTGACCGGCCGGCTGCGCGGCGGTGGGCGGATGACGCTGAGGAAGTCGCCCTCCGGCTTGAAAGGGCTGCTGGCCGCCCATCTCGTCCCCCGCCCCTAGCCTCTCTCTCTCACCCACCCACTTTTCACGCCTCCCCACCCCACCCTCACACCTCCAACCTACCCCTTACCCTCACCCAACCTCTCGTCTTCATCATGCCCGTCGAGCCCGGTCCGTCCCCCGTTGACTCGTCTCCCCATCTCCTGCTTGAGCGACGACTGACCGTTTTCTCCCCCGCTCGCCCTCTCGTTCGCGCAGGACCCCCCTCGCCCTCGCTCTCCTCGACCAAGCCGCTCGGCAAGGGTGAGGTCGGTGGCGCGTCTGCCGAGGGCGCCTCGGAGGAGTCGCAGCGGCCCGAGTACTTCTCCGGCAAGGACGGCGAGCAGGGCAAGGACTACAACGAGGGCCAGCCCAAGACGGGCGAGTCGGCCGGCCAGCACCCGGCTGAGAAGGCTGCCGACGCCGCCGAGATCCTTAACCGCAAGGCCGACGAGGACAAGGCGTGCGCCCTCGCGTCCCGTTGTCGAGTGAAGCCTCCTTTCGAGGATCATTGGCTGACCCAACTCTCCTCCCCTCGCTTTCCTGCAGTTCGCGCACCAACGCTTGAGCCCATCATCCTTACGCTCTGACGCCCCGGCCGTGGCCCGCGGAATCCTAGCACGCCGGCATGCCCCCACCTCTTTGTGTATCGATTAGACTGCCCTTCCTTCCCAGAGTTTCTTCCGTGCCCGACAGCTCAAGGATGGTCATCTGTGCAAGCCATCAGGACGGGGTCGATGCCTCGACCTCGGCATCCGCCCTGGCTTGCCGGGCGTCGAGCTCGACCAAAAGGGCCAGCGCCTCGTCCTTCTCAGGCACGTTCTGGTGGGATGGCGCAAAAAAGGTGGCGAGCGACACACAGGTCAGTAATATGGTTGGCTGAAGGGAGGGAGGGGCCAGGAGCTCAGTGGCAAGTCGGGACGTACATGAGCGACGACGGCGTTCAGGTAGCTAGCTGCCAGAGCCCAGTTCGGCTCCCTCCTCGCCCGCTCCTCGTCCTCCTGCGAGTCCGCCTCCGGGCCCCGCACGCCATCAAAAAGCCCGAGCTCAAACCTCGCGAGGAACAGCCAGCCCGAGGCCAGTTCCGCCGCCGGCCGGCCGAGCGCTTGGCCGTTCGCGAGCGCGCGCCGCATCGAGCGCGCCGCATCGGCGTACCGTCCGAGGGCCTGCTCGAGCGTCGTCAGATCGTGCAGGATAGAATCGGCCGTCTCGGCCTGGCCGTCAGCCGCCCGGAGCGCGCGCTGCAGGCATTGGACGGCTTCCGACTTGCGGTCCGAGTTCTCGTAGACCTGAGCGAGAGCGTTCCACATGCGCCAGTCGAACGGCCTGGGGCGAGAGCGGGATGCATGTCAGACGCCAGGCCGGCCTTTGGCGACGGGGGCAGTGATCAAAGAGAAGCGTACCGGAGGGCAGCCGCCTTGTTGTAGTACTGAATGGCATATTGCGGCATGTCGACGAGCTCGTAGGTCTGGCCGAGGCCGTACCAGGCCCGGTAATCGCGCGGATTGCAGTCTGCACCGGATGAGCGTCGACGCTAGTCAGTTTGATCGTCCGATTGAGCTAACAAGAGGGGCAGATCAAGAGGCGGGACGCACCGACCGCCCGCCGGTAGGCCTCGATGGCTGCGTGCGAGTTTTTCAGCTCGACGTACTCGTGGCCCATGAGTGTCCAGGCCGGGAGGTAGTCGCGGTTCAGCTGCAGTGCCCGACGGAAGTACTGGATCGCCTTTGGGTGCTCTCCTCTCGACGAGTAGAAGTTGCCTGGTCACGACCGGGAGCAAACGTCAGCTCGGGACGGAGAGAGCGGCGGGCAGCGTCCAGCGGCTTCGAGGGTCCCAGAGTGGACTTACCGATCAGCGTGCAGGTCTCCGCCCGGTTGCGATCAATGTTGCTGTACTCCTTGGCGAGCTGGGCGAGCTTCGACGTCTTGGGGATGACGTAGAGCATGTTGGAGTAGGTGTCGATGTCGTCGAGCCGATACGGATCGAGCCGTTGGACGGCGTCGAATGAGGCCTCGGCCGTTTCGAAGTCTTTCAAATCGTCGCGTTTGGGTCAGCTCGGCCTCTCCTGGGCACACACGGGCCGACAGCGGCGCACCTCGAAGATGATACGCGATCAGGGCCTTCTGGCTCGCACCCCAGACCCACGTTCGGCCCTCGCGCCGACCGCGCTCAGTCAGGCCAATACTGAAGACCGTCCGTTCGAGCTGCTCAACAAGCTCATCGACGGCCGCAGCCTCGTTGTGGAGGTCGAGCCGCGTGTGGATCTCGAAGCACGTCGTGAAGGGGTGCACTGGCAGCAGGGGCAGGAGCGACTTGAGCTCGTCGATCGAGGAGACGCATGCTGCGAGGCCGACGTAGGCCGACCAGTTACATGCGTAGCCGCCGAGCGACTCGACAAAGGCGGCAGCTGCCTCGGGCCGCCGGCGCAGGCGGAGGTAGATCGTGCCCTTCCTGCGATGTTGAAAGCACGAGGCTGTCAGCGCAGTCAAAGTGGTCTAAGATGCGACGGATGACCGACAGGTAGAGCTGGAATGGATCCGAGGTGCCCTTGAGTTCATTCAGGAGAGGCTGGAGTGATGCGCTCAACTGATGTCGGTCGTCCTGACCGCCTGCGGGGACGCAAGGCATGCACCAGATCGTCAGCATGGACGTCGCCCCGCCGGATGAAAGGACGTGAAACGCACCCATAACGTCAGCCAGGCCTTCCTGCATACGCTTGTCGACGCTCTGCGACCGTTCGCATTGCAAAGGTCAGCGCTCTCGAAAGTGCCTGCGTAGTGCGACGTGGGCTCGCCTCTCGCTCGCTAGACGTACCAGATAGCGCGCGTACGCCCGGAGGAAGGCTGCCTTGACGCCCGTACACGACCTGAGCGTCCAGGCGCACCGATCGAGCTCGCGGGAGTCAAAGTAGGACCGGGCGAGGTCAAACGTGTCGGCCTCGTCGACGTCGGCTTCCGTCAGAAGGGGGCCGCTCCCGCTGTTGCTGCCGCCGCCGCCGAGGGGAAGCAGGCCGTCAAGGAGCCCGAGCGCCGGCGACTGGGGCACGAACTCGGACGGCGAGAGCGTCGACAGCGACGGCCGGCCCCTGTGGAAGTCGGGTGACCGGAGATGGCTCGCAAGGAGAGGGTTCGCTCCGCCGCCTGCCTGCGCCGCCGGGCGCGACGGCGTCGAGGTCTGGAACGGCAGCGGCGAGCCGTGCACGCCGCCCGCCGACGAAGACGACGGCCCAAACTCGCCAGGCAGGAGACCATCGAGGCCGGTCGGCCGCGGTATGCGAGCCTCGACAGGGATGGCGGCGAGGCATTCGGCTGCCCTGCGACGTCCGGAGCGTCGACGGGCGAGGCAGAGCGTCAGGTCGCGCTTGGCAGGAGCGGAACGAGCTGCCCAAGCGAGCGCACCATTTTGACGCAACGAGAAGCCCACGCTCGCGGCAGTCCTTGATGGCCTGGCGCAGCTCGGAAGGGAAGTCCATCTCGCGGGGGACGGAGGCGTAGTGATGGTGCTGAGGGCGGGAGGGGGGAGGACTGCAACGACGGCGTCGAGAGCCGAAGTCGACGCGCGCGGGCGAGCCGCACTTCGGAGACGCGCGCCGGCCGACGACGACTCGTCGTGCACAGGGCCACCTCACCTCGAATGACGGTTCCTCGTCGTTCAGACCGCCAGACGTTTGCTTCGTGCGTAGCAGCTTGCGGCCTGGCTCGACGGTCGACAGACGACCCGATTTGACCGTGCTAAAATGCGGCCTCGCCCTCTCCCCTGGGCCCCTGCCCTCTCTTATCCTCCGGCCGAACTCCTCCTCCTCCTCCTCCTCCTCTCGCCTGGGACGTGATGAGAGTGGTATTGAGTTCATTGACAAACAAGTGGCGTGAGAAAGGGACAGGGAACGATATCTAGGCGGCGATCGCAGCCGGTTGCGGCGCTTCCGGCACTAAAGGTGGACACAAAGGCAGCGACGCATGAGGTCAGCGTCGACGTCTCGAGACAGATCCGACCATGCTGCAAACCGGACGGAGACCAGAGGACGTACTCTGGGGCATCTGAGGCCGCGTCATGTCGGCAAAGAAGAGTTTCGAGACGAGGAAGCCGGCGCCCTCGATGACACCGAGCAGGATACCGCACGTCACGGCGCCGATCGCTGCCCTCTTCGGACCCTCTGCAGAAGAAGCAGGTGGCGGAGCGATACAGGGAGGGTCAGTCGCGCGGAAAGTGGGGCAGCACACGGTGTCGACCTCCGGGCAGGACGAGGTCACGCACCTCGGCAGGCGAGCGTGCCGCCAACGAGGAAACCACTGATGATGGCGTTCCACGCGTCCTCCTTCCCCCGGTAGCCCTTGACGGCGCAGTCAAACGTCGAAAAGAGACCTGCGAGAGCGAGCGCACGCGTTGGAAGATAATCAGCGACCCTGACATGGTTGATGCGGACGGAGAGCTCGCGGACAAAGAGCTCCCCGAAGCGGCGGGAGCAAAGCACGCACCTCCCCAGATTCCGAAGTTGCCTGCAGCGATAATCGAGGGACTGTCAGGTCAGCCAGACGCCGGCATACGAGCTTCGAGCTCGCGGAGTGCTAGCAGCAACCCTCTGGTAGAGTAACGTACCTCCGAGCACCGGTGCGCGCGCCTTGACAGCTGACAGCGAGCCGACCAGTCGCGAGCCCTGCGTATCGGCAAACAGACGCGGTTCCAAGTGGGTCAGCATAGACGTCCAATGCGCCGATGAAACAGTGCCAGCTGCCAGGAGGCAGCGGCAGGTCGATGGGTACGCACGCGAGGCGAGTTGCGCGCTCCCTTGACGGCGTGCCAGATTCCTCCTCCGGCGAGACCCATGCCACTGGTGGTCAGAGCGCAAGGCAAATCGTCAGCAGACCATGGCAACTAAGCGCTTGAGCAGCCCTAGAGAAGGAGCGTCGACTGACAAGGCTCCTCCGGCGTCGTTGAGGATGACCCAAGGGCTGGTGGTTGGCGTTCCGAAAAGTGGGCGGCGGCGAGGAGGTCAGGTCGGACGAGCAGGGGGCGGAAGGGAGGTCAGCGACCGGCCGGGCGGGGAGAAGTCTCCAAGTCCCGGGCCGCACCAAGGGTCGCGAGTGTGATCTCCGTGGGACATGGCAAGGCACGAGGTCGAGAGTCGAGGAGTGGGAGAAGGGCCGGTAGGACGGGTGCGGAGCGAGAGAGGGAGCAGTGGTGGAAGTCCGGGGCTGGCGGCGGGAGCGGCGGCGCAAGGACGAGGCCGAGCGAGGGGACCCTTTTGGACGCCCTAAACCGCTGGACCAGCCGAGAGTGAGCTTGCCGATTCGACTCCGCAGGCGGGCAGGTGTTTCCCTGCAGAGCCCGCCGTCGCCGCTCTGCCGCCGCCGCTCGTCGTCGTCGTCGTCTCTCGGCCTCGCCTCGCCCGACGCGGCCGACCCCCAGCAGACGTCGGACCCAGCTCCTTCCCTTCCATTCGCCTCTCCGTGAGTCTCGCGGCGGGCCCGAACATCCGGCTCAGCCGCTCGGGCAGCGCTGAGCAGCAAACCACAGTCCCTGACGCCCTGCCCCGCCCTTCCTCCCACCCGGCGTGTTTGCTCCGGCGCGCGCTCTGCAGCTCTCTCGGTACACCAACCTCCGCCTCGCACGCGCTTCGCTCCTGGGGAAAGACTCGGACGAGGCATCGCTCAGACATTGCTACATCGTCCCTCTGATCCCGGCTTTACTTTCAGTACCTCGCATCCTCGCGTCGCAGCTCTCGCTTCGTCATCATGTCCGCCCCGAGCAGCACGCTCCCTCCGCGTCCGGCCCATCTGCCGGCGCCCCCAGCCTTCCCGCCTCCGCCTCCGCCGCCTCCTTCGAGCCGGCTGGGCAGCGGCTATGGCGCCGAACTGCTTGGAGAGCCTTCGAGGCGCGATGACCGCCGCGACTATGATGGTTCGTCACTCCAGGGCCGCAGTCTCGGCTGAGGTTGTTCGAGCGACACAAGCTGATCAGGCCGAGCTCGCTGCATCCCTTCGCTGCCCTCTCAGACCGAAAGCGACGGCGGTCGGATGCCTCGGACGACCGGCGCGACACCCGGCCGCGGATCGACGACCGGGAAGGTGAGTCCTGCTTCGCGCTGGCATCTTTGAAGCTCGACATGCTGATCGCTCTGAGGTCCGTCCTCGGCCTAGAGCGCACGCGTCTGACCGCCTCGGCCGTCATGCGCAACCCGGAGGAGCTTGAGACGCTTGTCAGCAAGGCCGATTGGCACGCTTGGTTCCGCGTCAAGCACGCGAGAGAGGTGCGTGGCCTTGCTCTCGGCTCTTGAAGCGGACGACCCAACGTAGCGACCTGCGCTGACCCCCGAGCTCACGTTGGCGACGCAGGTGGCCGAGGATGACGCCCTGGAGAGACTCGCGCCCGCAGATGGCATGCCGCCCGTAACGCGTGGCCAGCGGATGCAGGACCGGTACGAGGCGTACCGCAAGCGTTTCGTTAGCCGGCAGGTTCGTCCTTGAGCTTCTCATACGCGCACGGGCGCGCCCAGAGCCCTGCCGCTCGGATCGATCCACATCGCTGACGACGGCGCCCCGTACCTCGCAGCTCTACGCACTCTTCCTCGTCCACAAGCCCTCGGCATGGTTCGAGGAGCGGTACTCGATGACGCCCGAGAACGTCGCGCTCCGGGAGCGCGTTCAGAAGCAGGCGCGGGATGGGCTCGCCGAGCAGTTCATCGCCGAGGTCAACGACGGCCGCTGGGACGCTGTCTCGTACGACCTTGCGCCAGGTCCGTCCGGCCCTCAACCTCCGCCTACGTTTGTCTGCGCTGACATCGACGCGTGGCCATTCTCCTTTTTCTATCGCCAGACGGCGAAGACCGGACAGAGCTCGCTGGCAGCGAGGCTGCTCGGCCAAAGCCAGAGCTCGAAGCCGGTCAGGTTGCCGTCTTTCCTGCCCCGAACCAGCTCCGCATCAGTGGGATTCCGGTCGACGCGTCGCGTGTCAAGCTCGAGGAGGTCGGTCAACGCGTGCTTGCCCTCACTCTTTGCGTCTCCCCGTGTGCTAAACCGTCCTTCGTCCTATTCAGGCCTGCACCAAGCTTGCCGGCTTCAAGCGCCTGGCTCTGGGCCCTGCTCTGGAGGAGAACCGCTTCATCCGCTCAGCCTGGGTCGACCTCGAGCCTGGGAATGATCTTGCCGCGGCCGCGGCCGAGCTCAACGGACAAAAAGTGCGTTCGCTGACAATCTGCACCTGCCGCTGCCATATACCCCGATCGCTGACGCTGGCGTCAAAAGCTTGCCGAGACGAACATCGTCCTGCAGGTCAGCGTCAACGACGCCCCGGTCGTCGGCAAGCCCAAACTCGCGCCGGAAGGGTCGTGCGCGCTTGAGCGGCTGCAGAAGGATCTTGATCAGGCCCGGCAACTGATCGTCCTCCTCCAGGCCGAGACGGATGGCACGTCGAGGACGGCCGCCGAGCACGACGGACTCAAGGCGATCGACAACAAGATGGCCTCTCTGGCCCAGGCCGGCACCGGGCACGAGGCCGACGTCGAGCGAACAAAGCGCCACCTCGATCTCTACCTGACGTATCTCCGCCGGGTCTTCCATACCTGCTACTACTCGGGCAGCATCAATGACTCACGCGAGGAGCTCGAGGCTCGGAGCCTCAAGTACCTCCGCAAGGTGCCGGCCGCCTCGCCAACCGCCTCGATCGAGCCCTCTGCCTCCGAGAAGCCTGTCGCCGCCGCGGCAAGCACGGAGGTCGAGCTGAAGGCCACGATTGTCGGTGATGCACCGGAGGCCGATGAGGCCGATGCCGCTGATGTCCCGATGGAGGACGAGGAGACCGACACTCCTCGGCGTCGGGATGACGACGAGCCCTCCCCCGCGCCGGTGGCCAAGACGGCCGAGCAGCAGAAGGCCGACAGCGCGGTGGCGTCCAAGCTTTCGGACCGTGCGTCCCATTCTTGACCTCCTTTCTCTGAGCTCTCAGTCTCTGATGCTTGCATCCCTCCGCTCCTCCCCCGTCGTCAGTTAACTCGCTCATCTGGTCGCAGGGTGTCGATTCGCGGATCGAGCGCCTCTTGAACCGGTCGACAACCGACCCCGTCACCGTCGGCGGTAAGAGTCTCGAGCAGTGAGTCCTGTCTGTCGTCTGTGCTAAGGTTCTCGTGCAAGGCGTTGATGCTGCCGTATTCGTAGGGAGCAAGACCGGCTTGTCAGCGGCTTGATCAAGCACGAGGACGAGGGCAAGTTCCGCTGCAAGGAGTGCAGCAAGCTCTTCAAGGCGGCCGAGTTTGTCAAGAAGCACGTCCCCAACAAGCATCCCGAGCTGCTCAAGCCGCTCGACCGGGTCCGCTTTTTCAACAACTTTGTGCTCGATCCGCTGCACGTGACGCCGCCGGCCGGCGCCCCCGCCTCGGTCAATGACCAGCTGCCCGTTATCCGTGCGCCGGCGCCGCCTCAGCCGCCGCCGGGCTTCCCGCCGGGCGCCCAGTTCCCGGCCGGCTTCGTTGCGCCCTGGATGAACCCGATGCTGCCGCCTCCGCCTGGTCAAGGCATGATGTCTACAGGCTACACGCCTGGTTTTGTCGGCTTCGGCGGCCTCAACCCGTACCTGCCGTACTCGCCCATGCCCGGTATCTCGGCCATGGTCGGCGGAGGCGGACGTGGCCGGCAGGGCGGGCCCGGTCGCTACCAGGGCCGGCGGTCGGATCAGCCGGGCGGCGAGCGACCGCCACCGGTCGACACGACAATCGGCCGGCCGGCTGGCGTCCGTGACGACCCTCGTGCGAGCAAGGGCCGATTGAGCTATAACGACCTGGACGCCAACGTGCCCGACGGGGGCGAGGTCAAGCTCGACTACTGAGCGTTGGCGGGACGTCTCGCCAAGCGTGCCAATCCTTATGAGTCTACCCAGTACCGCTCGCTCTCGACTTGTCCTTTGCTGCGAGATGATCTCAAAGCATCAACACGCGAGCTGCCTGAACGTCGGAAGATTGCTCTCGTCGGAAGGTGCCCTCGTCGGTCGGCATCGCCGGCCATTTGTGCCGCTGCGCGGCGCGGCCGGCTCGGCTCCCGCCGCCGTCGGTTGCCCTCGCTTCAGCCTGACTTGGACTTCGACTGGCCTCCTCTCCTTCTCTTACAATCCTCAGCAGCCAGTCAGGATGCTTCGGCGGCCCGCATCGTTGGCTCTCCCGCTCGAGCTCAGGCTGCTCTCGTCGCTCCAACCGAGCCGCCGGTCTGTCAGCATGCTTCGGCCGGGCATTCGGCGGCCGCTCGTGTTACCTGTAGTCGGCAGCCAGGAATCGCTCGGAGCTCGGCGAGTCGTGCCTGTCGGTCCTCCCGTCGGGCTGAGAGCCTTCCATGCGACCTCTCGGAGGGATGTCCCGGCACCGCTCGCGCTCTTGGCCTTGCTCAAGGTCAGATCCTGGCAGACCTGTCTTGTCGACGAGCCGCACGAGAGCTGACCGCGCCTCACCTCCGCTCCCATCGCTCGCTCTGCTCGCTCTTCTGACCGGCAGTCGTCGACCATCTTAGCAAGCGTGACGACCCTCTCGCGCGTGCTCATCTCGCTCATGCCGCTCCCGTTAATGGTCCACCTCCTCTCAGGCAAGAGGCTCCGTCATCACAAGAAGATCTCGGACCAGCTCCAGGCTTCGGACGAGGCCTGGCGCCTGCACGACCAGGGCTTCAACCCGCCCAAGGACGCGCCAGCCTCGCTCAGGGCCGAGCTCGATCGGATCCGCCACTGGGAGGACAAGCGAGAACGGCTGCTGCTCAAGCAGAGCCGAACGGCGAGAGTCATATGGACGCTCGTCCTCGTCCCTCTCGTCGCCTTTGCGGCGGCCGTCGCGGCCGGACTCGAGCGGACACCAGTCTCCGGTCGCTGGCGGGTGATCCTCCTCTCGCCTCAGGAGGAGGAGACACTGCACGAGGCTCTCGCTACCGGCTGGTTTGAGCATGTCCTGAGTCTGCTCAAGCCGACGCCAGAGTCACCGCCACCTCGGATCCTGCCTCCGGAAGACTGGCGTTGGTCGTGGGTTGAGTCGACCCTGCGAGCGCTCGAGCGCGGAGCGGAAGCCTGCTACGTCGCCGACGCCCAAGCGCACGGCGGCAGCCCATCCTCCCCAAAGCCGCCGTCAACGGACGCTCCATTCCCTCCGCCTCCGCCGCCGCCGTACCCGTTGCAGCCGCGGCCGCGCATGTCGCACATGCTCCACCACGCCCTCCCTCCGCCGTCGTCGCACCCGGTCGCCCCTCCTATGCCCGCAGAGTCAGAACGCGCTCTCCTCGGGCCGCCCTTTTCGCTCCTCCTCCTCGACGCTCCCGATGCAAACGCATTCAGCTACGGCTTCGGTGACGACGGCGCCGCCGGCATCGTCGTCAACACCGGCATCCTCGACGAGATCCTCGGCACCACCCCGTCGGCAAATCCACCTCCGGCAATCGTCGCCCCTTCACGCTCGTGGCTCTCGTACCTCGTACCAGGTCTCAGCGCTGGTCGGCCAGAGTCGAGCGCGCCAGCCTTCGTACCGCCCTCGGAGGAGCAGACCCTGCACCTCGCGGTCGTCCTGGCCCACGAGGTCAGCCACCTGCTCCTGACGCACCACCTCGAGTCGCTCTCGCAGCGGCAGATCCTCTTGCCGAGTGCGGTCAACTTCAGCGTCGACATCGTCCGGACGATTCTCTACCCGTTCACCGCCCTGCTCGGCCCGATCGTTAACGACGCTATCGGCGCGCTCAGCCGTACAGGCCTCCCCGAGCTCAGCCAGCTTGGCTCAAACTGCTCGAACCAGCGGCTCGAAATCGAGGCAGACTTGGTCGCCCTCCGGTGCGCATCGCACACAAGAAGTCCCTGATCGTCACAGTCCGAGCTGACCCGTCATGGCCTTCACTCCCAGCCTTCTGGCCCACTCACAATTCAACCCTTACGAGGCCGCTCGGTTCTGGCTGCCGAATCACCCGCCAACGCCCTCTACCGATCAGCCGTCAACGAGCTGGGGCTCGGCCTGGCGAACCCTCAGCTACGGCTTCGGCCTCAGTCACCCATCGAATGAGGCCCGGAGCGAGGCTGTTCGTAGGGAGCTCGCCGCCTGGAGGAAGGCTTGGACCGACACCAGGCGCAAGGCGGCTGCCGCCGGCGGGACTTAGCGGTCTACGCGTCGATGACCCTCGTGGTCACTCATCTTCCGGTTGGCAAGCGCCTCCCTCGACCTTCGCCATCCACCCGAGGCCCTCCTCGGCTCAACGTCGAGGACGCCTTCGCCCATCCCTGCCGAGACTCAGACAGGGCTAGCCCCGAGGCGCACGACGCCAACAACATCACCACTCACCGCCCCTCTGCGCATCTCGAAGCGCTCGCACCGGCTTGCCAACTTACGCCTCGTCTGAGCTTTGCTTCGTGCGATTGGGCCAGACGCATGTACATCTAATGGGCCAGTGTCTCCCATTCCTCTTGTTCATTGAAGCCGGCCGTCGAGCGACTGCAAGCAACGGCCGGGTTGGATCAGTCAGAGACGTGCGAGAGTGCGCACAAGCAGGGAGCTGGCGCACCATTGCGTCCCGGTCGATCGCGAGCATCCGTCGGTACTCGAGCAGGAGCCGAAACACTTTGGCCAGGAGGAGCGAGGAGGTTAATCAGCTGCTGCGATGGATAGGCCGAGGAGAGTACTGTTGGGGCGTACTATAGGCCTGCATGTCGACTGGCCATCGCGCGAACAGAGCACGAAGACGAGTCAGCATATTTCGATTCGACAGGGGCGGCATCGCTATGCGGGAGCGCACCCCAACGCCAGTTCTCGTCGGTAAACTTGGCGGCGGCCTCGGCAATCTCGCTCAGAAGCTCGTCATGGCCTTCTACACCGTCTGGCGTGCCGAGGAAGAAGGTCGATATCTGGTAGAGGTCTGACGTCAGATCGATGCTGATCGGCACGTAATGGAGCCAAGGCTTGAGCCATTGCGTATTCCATTCCGGAAAGATTGTCGATTTGAAGACGACGCTGCCCGAGCCGAGCAGGCGCCGGAAGCGGGCGGACCAGGCATTGCCGTCGATGTCGAGCGCAACCTTGTAGTGCAGAGCATCGCGCGGGTCGACCCGGGACGCAAGCGGTAGCTCGGCCCGCATGGCGGCGCACGTGCCGTCCGTCTCCTCGCACTGAATGATGTCGCTCAGGCCGACGTCCATCTGGAGGAGATTTTGGCAGGAAGGAAAA
>Ga0308160_10000254_pt1 | contig 129231 bp, 96 predicted proteins | sample PhyFR1_FD_201036 | JGI IMG/M metagenome (GOLD analysis project Ga0308160, IMG submission 201036) | Phyllosphere microbial communities from UC Gill Tract Community Farm, Albany, California, United States - DLSLF.R1 | ecosystem: Host-associated > Plants > Phyllosphere > Unclassified | place... | reverse complement strand
TCGGCATGGGTCAGGCGCGCCGAGTTGATGCGGGCGCGCGGGATGATGTTCGCGCCCAGGTGCTGCAGGATGGCGTGGAAGTACTGGTTGCCGGATGCCTGGGCGATCGCCAGGTGGAAGCGCTGGTCCAGCTCGACCGTGTCCTCGCCGCGGCGCGCACCCTCCTGCAGGGCCGCCAGCGCGGCACGTACTTCCTGAAGCTGGGCCTCGCTGCGGCGCCCTGCCGCCAGCCCGGCCGCCTCGGTCTCCAGGCCGATCCGCAGTTCCAGCAGCGCGATCACGTCGCGCACCGTCATTACCGTGGCCGGGTCGATGCCCATGACCGCGGGCGGCGCCAATACAAAGGTGCCGATGCCGTGCCGTGTCTCGACCAGGCCGGCCGCCTGCATGCGCGAAATCGCCTCGCGCACCACGCTGCGGCTGACGCCCTGCTCCACCATGATCTCCGTTTCGGTCGGCAGCTTGTCGCCGGGCTTCAGCTCGCCATTCTGGATGTGCTCGCTGAGCTGGGACACCACGAGCTGGGCCAGGTTGCGCGGTTTGCGGGTTGTTGTAGGTAGCGTCATGTCGATTGCTATTTCAGGGTTGTCTGATTATACTGGCCCGGAGGTCGTAAGACATCAGACAACTTAAGACTGGCAGGAGACACCGATGGACGCACAAAATACAGCGACGCCACGCAGCATCCGCATGCACGATAACGACAACGTCGCCATCGTCGCCAACGACGGCGGCCTGCCGGCCGGCACCGTCTTCCCTGACGGCCTGGAATTGAAGGACAAGGTCCCGCAAGGCCACAAGGTGGCGCTGCGCCGCATTCCGCAAGGCGACGCCATCCTGCGCTACAACGTCGTCATCGGCTACGCGCTGCGCGACATCGAGCCCGGCCAGTGGGTCGAGGAATCGCTGGTCGGCATGCCGCCGGCGCGCGAGCTCGACAACCTGCCCATCGCCACGGTCAAGCCGGCACCCCTGCCCCCGCTCGACGGTTATACCTTCGAGGGCTACCGCAACCCGGACGGCTCGGTCGGCACCCGCAACATCCTCGCCATCAGCACCACGGTGCAGTGCGTGTCGGGCGTGGTCGAATTCGCGGTCCGGCGCATCAAGGACGAACTGCTGCCCAAGTACCCGAACGTCGACGATGTGGTCAGCCTCGACCACACCTACGGCTGCGGCGTCGCCATCGAAGCGCCCGGCGCCGAGATCCCGATCCGCACCCTGCGCAACATCGCGAAGAACCCGAACTTCGGCGGCCGCGCCATGCTGGTCAGCCTGGGCTGCGAAAAGCTGCAGCCGGCGCGCCTGTTCCCGGCCGGCGCTCTGCCCATCCGCGACGTTGCCGGTCCCGACCACGTCTGCCTGCAGGACAACGCCCACGTCGGCTTCGGCTCCATGATCGAATCCATCATGGACACCGCCGAGCGCCACCTGATGGAACTGAACGCCCGCAAGCGCGAAACCTGCCCTGCCGCCGACCTGATCGTCGGCGTGCAGTGTGGCGGCAGCGACGCCTTCTCGGGCGTAACCGCGAACCCGGCGGTCGGCTTTGCCAGCGACCTGCTGGTGCGCGCCGGCGCCGCCGTGATGTTCTCGGAAGTGACCGAGGTCCGCGACGGCATCGACCAGCTGACCGCGCGCGCCGTCGACGAGGACGTGGCCCAGGCCATGATCCGCGAGATGGCCTGGTACGACGAATACCTGAAAAGAGGCGGCGTCGACCGCAGCGCCAACACCACGCCCGGCAACAAGAAAGGCGGCCTGGCCAACATCACCGAAAAGGCGATGGGCTCGATCATCAAGTCGGGCACGGCCCCGATCTCGGGCGTGCTGTCGCCTGGCCAGAAGCTCGAACAGAAGGGCCTGATCTACGCCGCCACCCCGGCCAGCGATTTCATCTGCGGCACGCTGCAGCTCGCGGCCGGCATGAACGTCCACGTGTTCACCACCGGCCGCGGCACGCCCTACGGCCTGGCGGCGGTGCCGGTGGTGAAGGTCGCCACCCGCGACGACCTGGCGCGGCGCTGGCACGACCTCATGGACATCAACGCCGGCCGCATCGCCACCGGCGAAGCGACGATTCCGGACGTCGGCTGGGAACTGTTCCACTTCATCCTCGACGTCGCCAGCGGCCGCAAGAAGACCTGGGCCGAGCACTGGCGCCTGCATAACGCGCTGGCGCTGTTCAATCCGGCCCCAGTGACGTAAGCCGTCCTTTTCGATTCGCAGCCTGCTGCGCCGGCCTTCAAAAACCGGTGCGGCCGGCGCACGCCCCTACCCATCACAACAAGCAGGAGACAAGCATGAAAAAGGCAGCATTGATCATCGGCCTCGCCGCGAACGCCATGGCAGCAGGCGCAGTACAAGCCCAGACCCAGGTGAACATCTACGGCATCATGGACGCCGCCATCGTGAGCGAGCATGGCGGCACCGCCAGCCCGTCGACCAAGATCACCAGCGGCGCGGCCTCGGCTTCGCGCATCGGCTTCCGCGGCACCGAGGATCTCGGCAACGGCCTGTCCGCCTTCTTCACGCTGGAGACCGGCGCCAAGATCGACACCGGCGAACTCGACGCCACCAACACCATCTTCAACCGCCAGGCCTTCGTCGGCCTGCGCGGCGGCTTCGGCGAGGTCGCGCTGGGCCGCCAGTACACGCCCTGGCACCTGGCCATGGTCGCCTTCGATCCCTTCGGCACCGGTTATGCGGGCACCTCGAAGAACCTCTTCCCCGACAACGGCAGCAACGTCCGCACCAGCAATACGATCACCTATAAATCGCCGAAGGTGAACGGCTTCGACGGCGAGCTGGCCTATGCCGCCGGGGAGCAGAGCAGCTTCTCGACCGGGCGCCAGTTCGGCGGCGCGGTCGGCTATGCGAAAGGGCCGCTGGCGCTGCGCCTGGCGTACAACGCCAAGAACACGGATGCCGCCGCCACCGCGACCACGCCGGCCGTCAGCCGCACGCTGGGACGTAACACCCTGCTGGCGGCCACTTACCAGTTCCCGGCCTTCAAGCTGCACGCCATCTACGGCATCGACAAGGGCTTCAACAGCGCCACCCTGGGCAACAGCAACAATCCCTACGGCGGCGTGAAGCCGACCCCGTCGACGGACGGCCGCGACGTCCTGCTCGGCCTGTCCGCGCCGGTCGGCCCCGGCAACCTGATGTTCTCGGTAATGCACAAGGACGACCGCACCGCCTTCAACCAGGACGCGAATGCCTGGGGCATCGGCTACCTGGTCAACCTGTCCAAGCGCACCGGCTTGTACGCCGCCTACGCCCATATCGATAACCGCAACGGCGCAGGCTACACTGTGGCGAACAATACCGAATCCGGCACCGGCAACACCGGCTACAACCTCGGTATCCGCCACACCTTCTAAACCATGGAGAGTCGATGTTCGAGATCAGCCAGGTCCGCTGCTTCGTCGCGGTCGCGGAAGAACTGCACTTCGGGCGCGCTGCCGAGCGCCTGAACATGACGCAGCCGCCGCTCTCCCGGCAGATCCAGCTGCTCGAACACCACGTCGGCACCCGCCTGCTGGACCGCAGTAGCCGCGGTGTGCGCCTGACGGCGGCCGGCAAGGCCTTCTTTCCGGAGGCGGCGCGCATCCTGCGCATGGCCGACGAGGCCGTGGTGACGGCGCGCCGCGTGGCCAAGGGCGAGCAAGGCGCGCTGGCGATCGGCTTCACCGCCGCCTTCGGCTACGGCCTGCTGCCCGACCTGGTGCGGCGCCTGCGCGAGCGCGCTCCCGGCATCTCGCTCACCCTCAAGGAACTGGTCACGACCTCGCAGCTGGAGGGCTTGGACAGCGGCCAGCTCGACATCGGCCTGATGCGCCCGCACGCGCGCCACGGCGAACTCGAGACCGTGCTGCTGGCCACCGAGCCGCTGATGCTGGCGATCCCCGAGCGCGAGGCGGCCGACTGGCCGGACAAGCCGACCCTGGCCTGCGTGCACAATAAACCCTTCCTGATGTATTCGCCCTACGAGGCGCGTTACTTCTACCAGCTGCTGAACAACTGCTTCGACGCCGCCGGCGTGACGCCCGACGTGGTCGAGCACATCGGCCAGATCCACACCATGCTGGCCCTGGTCAGCTCGGGGGTCGGCGTGGCGCTGATACCGACCGCGGCGGCGCGCCTGCAACTGCGCGGCGTGGTGCTGCGCACGATGCAGACCGATCCGCCGGCGCCGGTACAGACCGTCTGTGCCTACCGCCGCGACAACGGCAACCCCATCCTCGAGATATTCCGGCGCGACATCCTGCCTGCCTTCATGCAGAGCTTCGCCACGGATCAGCGATCCAATTCTTGAATCGATCAAGACAGTCATTGGTTTGTTTGAGCATGAATGGCGTTCTACTATACCTGTCATAAGAACACGAAATGACAGCACCCCAGCCCCAGGCGGGGGACACTCAAACGACATCAGGAGACACTTGTGGAACAAGCACAAGCCATCAATGCAGCCAGCGCTGCCAAGGTGCAGACCCGCACCCGCTGGATGATTCTCGCCATTCTGTTCGCCGTCACCACCATCAACTACGCCGACCGCGCCACGATCTCGATCGCCGGCCCCGAAATCAAGAAGGCGCTCGGCCTTGACGCCGTGCAGATGGGCTTCGTGTTCTCGGCCTTCGCCTGGTCCTACGTGCTGGCCCAGCTGCCGGGCGGCTGGCTGCTGGACCGCTTCGGCTCGAAGATCACCTACTTCTTCAGCATCTTCCTGTGGTCGGTCTTCACGCTGTTCACCGGCGCCGCCGGCTTCGTGACCGGCGGCGCCGCGGTCGCCCTGCTGTTCGCGCTGCGCCTGCTGGTCGGCGCCGCCGAAGCGCCCTCCTTCCCCGGCAACAGCCGCATTACTTCGGCCTGGTTCCCGACCAACGAGCGTGGCCTGGCCGCCGCCATCTTCAACTCGGCGCAGTACTTCGCCACCGTGCTGTTCGCGCCCATCATGGGCTGGCTGGTGCACAGCTACGGCTGGCAGAGCGTGTTCTACGTAATGGGTGCGCTGGGCATCCTGGTGGCCTTCGTCTGGCTCAAGACCATCTACGCGCCGAAGGACCACCCGTCGGTCAGCCAGAGCGAACTGAAATACATCCAGGAAGGCGGCGCCCTGGTCGACCTCGACGGCGCTTCGAAGGCCCCGGCCCAGGTCAACACCCTCGCCGCCATCAAGGAACTGCTGGGCAACCGCATGCTGCTGGGCGTGTACATCGGCCAGTACTGCATCACCACGCTGACCTACTTCTTCCTGACCTGGTTCCCGGTCTACCTGGTGCAGGAGCGCCACATGACCATCCTGAAGGCCGGCTTCGTGGCTTCGCTGCCTGCCATCGCCGGCTTCCTCGGCGGCGTGTTCGGCGGCTGGCTGTCGGACCGCCTGGCCAAGTCCGGCTATTCGCTGTCGGTGTCGCGCAAGGTGCCGATCGTGATCGGCATGCTGATGTCGATGAGCATGATCGCCTGTAACTACATCGATACCGACATGGTGGTGGTCGCCGTGATGTCGCTGGCCTTCTTCGGCAAGGGCGTCGGCGCGCTGGGCTGGGCGGTGGTCTCGGACACCTCGCCGAAAGAAGCCGGCGGCCTGTCGGGCGCGCTGTTCAACACCTTCGGCAACACCGCCGGCATCACGACGCCTATCGTCATCGGCTACATCGTGCAGGGCACCGGCTCCTTTGCCGGCGCGCTGGTCTACGTCGGCGCCAACGCCGCACTGGCGATCTTCTGCTACCTGTTCATCGTCGGCGACATCAAGCGCGTGGCCCTGTCCAAATCGCTGATCGCCAAGTAAATCGTCAAGCACCAAAGGAAGCAAACATGACCACCACCATTTCGGGCGCGCCCGTCATCACCGACCTGCGCGTCGTCCCCGTCGCCGGCCAGGACAGCATGCTGCTGAACCTGTCGGGCGCCCACGGCCCCTGGTTCACCCGCAACATCGTGCTGATCTCGGACAGCGCCGGCAACACCGGCCTGGGCGAAGTCCCGGGCGGCGAGAAGATCCGCCAGACCATCGAGGATGCCAAACCCCTCATCGTCGGCAAGACGCTGGGCGAGTACAACAACATCCTGAATGCGATGCGCAAGACCTTCGCGGACCGCGATGTGGGCGGGCGCGGCAACCAGACCTTCGACCTGCGCACCACCATCCACGCCGTCACCGCGGTGGAATCGAGCCTGCTCGACCTGCTGGGCCAGTTCATGAACGTGCCGGTCGCCGCACTGCTGGGCGAAGGCATGCAGCGCGATGCCGTCGAGATGCTGGGCTACCTTTTCTATGTCGGCGACCGCAACAAGACGAACCTGAACTACCGCAGCGAGCCGGATGCCGGCGACGCCTGGTTCCGCCTGCGTAACGAGGAAGCCTTGACGCCGGAAGCGGTGGTGCGCCTGTGCGAAGCGGCGCGCGAACGCTACGGCTTCAACGACTTCAAGCTCAAGGGCGGCGTGCTGAGCGCCGATGAAGAGATGGATGCCATCGTCGCGATGCACGAGCGCTTTCCGGACGCCCGCATCACCCTCGACCCCAACGGCGCCTGGTCGCTGAAGGAAGCGATCCGCGTATGCCGCGACAAGCACGGCGTGCTGGCCTATGCCGAAGACCCCTGCGGCGCCGAGGGCGGCTTCTCGGGCCGCGAAGTGATGGCCGAGTTCCGCCGCGCCACCGGCCTGCCGACCGCCACCAACATGATCGCCACCGACTGGCGCCAGATGGCCCACTCGATCCAGCTGCAGTCGGTCGACATCCCGCTGGCCGACCCGCACTTCTGGACCATGCAGGGTTCGGTACGCGTGGCCCAGCTGTGCGAGATGTTCGGCCTGACCTGGGGCTCGCACTCGAACAACCACTTCGACATCTCGCTGGCGATGTTCACCCACGTCGGCGCCGCCGCGCCGGGCAAGGTCACCGCGATCGACACCCACTGGATCTGGCAGGACGGCCAGCGCCTGACCAAAGACCCGTTGAAGATCGAAGGCGGCATGATCCGCATTCCTGCCAAGCCGGGCCTGGGCATCGAGATCGACCTCGATGAGCTGGACAAGGCCCATCATGCCTATAAACGAATCAACTTGGGTCCCCGCCTTCGCGGGGATGACGTGGGCGCACGCGACGATGCCGCCGCCATGCAGTTCCTGGTCCCGAACTGGACCTTCGATAACAAGCGCCCCTGCCTGGTGCGCTGATTCCGCCAACCGGAGAACACGATGAGCTATACCACTCCCTACAGCGGCATCCCGAACCGCTTCAAGCAGGACCTTCGCGAAGGCAAAGTGCAGATCGGCTGCTGGTCTTCGCTGGCCAATCCCTTCACCACCGAGATCCTGGGCCTGGCCGGTTTCGACTGGCTGCTGCTGGACGGCGAGCATTCGCCGAACGACCTGAACGGCTTCATCTTCCAGCTGATGGCCCTGAAGGACAGCCCGAGCGCGCCGGTGGTGCGCCCGCAGTCGAACGACACGGTGCAGATCAAGCGCCTGCTGGACGCCGGCTTCTACAACTTCCTGGTCCCCTTCGTCGAGACCGCCGAGGAAGCCGCCCAGGCCGTCGCCGCGACCCGCTATGCGCCGGAAGGCGTGCGCGGCGTATCGGTCTCGATGCGCGGCAACCGCTTCGGCACCATCCCCGACTACCACAAGGTGAGCAACCAGCACATCACGGTGGCGCTGCAGATCGAGAGCCGCACGGCGGTCGCGAACATCGCCGACATCTGCGCGGTGAACGGCGTCGACTGCGTCTTCATCGGCCCTTCGGACCTGGCGGCCGGCTACGGCTACCTGGGCAACGCGAATCACCCGGAAGTGCAGGAAGCGATGCAGCAGGTATTCGCCGCCGCCAAGGCTGCCGGCGTCCCGGTCGGGATCCTGGCGCCGGTGGAAAGCGATGCGCGCCGCTACATCGAGATGGGCGCGACCATGGTCGCCGTCGGCAGCGACCAGGGCCTGTTCCGCGCCGCCACGCAGGCGCTGCGCGACAAGTACGCATTCTAAAGTTACGGAGAATAGCAATGAGCAAAATCGGATTCATCGGCCTGGGCATCATGGGCAACCCGATGGCGGGCCACCTGATCAAGGCCGGCCACGAAGTCTTTCTCTACACCCACGGCAGCGTGCCGGGCGAGCTGGTCGAAGCCGGCGGCAAGGCCTGCGCTTCCAGCCGCGAGGTCGCGCAGAATGCCGACGTGATCATCACGATGGTGCCGGACACGCCGCACGTGGCAAGCGCTTTGTTCGACGAGGATGGTGTGGCTGCCGGCCTCACGCCGGGCAAGGTGGTGGTCGACATGAGCTCGATCTCGCCGGTCGAGACCAAGACTTTTGCGGAGCGCATCAAGGCGCTGGGCTGCGAATACGTCGACGCCCCGGTGTCCGGCGGCGAAGTCGGCGCCAAGGCGGCGAGTCTCACCATCATGGTGGGCGGCTCGGAAGCAGCCTTCGACCGCGTCAAGCCGCTGTTCGAACTGATGGGCAAGAACATCACGCTGGTCGGCGAAAACGGCGCCGGCCAGACCTGCAAGGTGGCCAACCAGATCATCGTCGCGCTGAACATCGAGGCGGTCGGCGAAGCCCTGCTGTTCGCGTCGAAAATGGGCGCCGATCCGGCCAAGGTGCGCCAGGCGCTGATGGGCGGCTTTGCAGCCTCGCGCATCCTCGAAGTGCACGGCGAGCGCATGGTCAAGCGCACTTTCGATCCGGGCTTCCGCATCGAGCTGCACCAGAAGGACCTGAACCTGGCGCTGTCGAGTGCGCGCGCCGTCGGCGTCTCGCTGCCGAACACCGCCACCGCGCAGGAGCTGTTCAACAGCTGCGCGGCCCACGGCGGTGCGGGCTGGGACCACTCGGGCATGGTACGTGCGCTGGAAAAGATGGCAAACTTCGAAATCGGCCAAAAACCTGCGCAGGCCTGATTCCGGGAGATTTTTATGCAAGCCAGTCCACGTGAGCTGTTGGTGAAGATGTTCGAGGCCGCCATCGAGTCGGCCCAGCCCGAGCACTGCGTGCCCAGGCACCTGCCCGAGCCGGGCAAGGGCCGGACCATCGTGATCGGCGCCGGCAAGGCCTCGAGCGCGATGGCGCAGGCGCTGGAACGGAGCTGGGCGGGGCCGCTGTCCGGCCTGGTGGTCACGCGCTACGGCTATGGGGTGCCCTGCGAACGCATCGAGATCGTCGAGGCCGCGCACCCGGTGCCGGATCAAGCCGGCCTGCAGGCGGCCCAGCGCATGATGGCACTGGTAAGCGGCTTGAGCGCGGACGACACCGTGATCGGCCTGATCTCGGGCGGCGGCTCGTCCCTGCTGCCTTTGCCGCTCGACGGCATCACGCTGGAAGACAAGCAGGCCGTGAACCGCGCCCTGCTCGCTTCCGGCGCGACCATCGGCGAAATGAATACCGTGCGCCGCCACCTTTCAGCGATCAAGGGCGGACGCCTGGCGGCGGCCTGCCATCCGGCGCGCGTGGTGACCTTGTTGATCTCGGACGTGCCGGGCGACCGTCCCTGCGACATCGCCTCCGGTCCGACGGTCGGCGATCCGAGCACCTGCGCGGATGCGCTGGCGATCGTCAAGCGCTACGGTATCGATTTACCGCCGGCGGTGCGCGAGGTGCTGGAGAGCGGACGTGGCGAATCGGTCAAGCCGGGCGACCCGCGCCTGGCACGCTGCGAGACGCGCATGATCGCGACCCCGCAGATGGCGCTGGAAGCAGCGGCTGCGGTGGCGAAGGAAGGCGGCATCACGCCCTACATTCTCGGCAATGCCATCGAGGGCGAGGCGCGCGACGTCGGCAAGGCGATGGCGGGCATGGCGCGCCAGGTCGCTGAATTCGGCCAGCCTTTTGCGAAACCCTGCGTGATGCTGTCGGGCGGCGAAACCACCGTGACGGTGCGCGGCCAGGGACGCGGCGGACGCAATGTCGAGTTCTTGTTATCTCTGGGGCTGACGCTGGAGGGATGCGCCGGCGTGCATGCGCTGGCCGGCGATACGGATGGCGTCGACGGGCAGGAAGAGATTGCGGGGGCGGTGCTGGGGCCCGATACGCTGGCGCGTGCCTGGGCGCTGGGGATCAAGCCGGCCGACTCGTTGCAGAACAACGATGGGCACGGGTTCTTTGGGGCGCTCGGGGATTCGGTGGTGACTGGGCCGACGCTGACGAATGTGAACGACTTCAGGGCGATACTGGTGCTCGGCGAGTAGGACACGTACTTCAAAACGTCGTCCCCGCGCAGGCGGGGACCCAAGTTTGCGTGCGCTAACGAAACGCTTGCACAACTTGGGTCCCCGCCTTCGCGGGGACGACGGTTTTTCAGCTAACTTACAGCTCGCACATCACATTCCCATTGCTGTCCACACGGTTGCCATAAGCCGCAATCCACGCGGCGATAAAGCTGCGGAAGAAACCGCTGCCCGGCTTGCGCAGGGCCGGCAGGGACATAGCCTGGTCGTAGGTGCTCGATTGGTTGGACATGCTTCACCTCGTGAAATTGGTTACGTTGGTAAGCATGGTAGAACTCCACGGATATCACGTCCAATGACATGTTCTGATGCCAGCCATCACTCAAAAAAATGGCTGGCACCGCCGCTGAATCTCAGCTATCAAGGTGGGAAATGAGTGCCTGCGCCGGCGCTGATGACGACGATGCCGCGCGCGCATGGTGCACGTCCACCGACACGCCCACAGCCATGATGTCGATGAGGAGCAACTGCAGCACGCGCGAGATCATGGACAGGAAGCTGGTGTTGTCCTCGGCGTGGTCGACCGCCAGCACCACGCTGGCGCGCTTGGCCAGCGGCGACTGGCTGCTGCTGATCGCGATGACGTCGGCGCCGGCGGCGCGCGCCTTGTCGACGGCCGCCAGCAGCTCCGGCAGGCGGCCCGAATTCGAGATCGCGATCACCACGTCGCCCGGCCCCAGCAGGTCGGCGGCGAGGCTGAACAGATGCGAGTCGCCGTACAGCGCGGTCGGAATGCGGAAGCGGAAGAACTTGTGCTGGCCGTCCAGCGCTACCACGCGCGCATTGCCCATGGCATAAAACTCGATGCGCTTGGCGCGGCTCACCAGTTCGATGGCGCGGTCGATCGCGCGCACGTCCAGCTGGTCGCGGAATTTCAGGATCGCCGAGACGGTATTGTCGATCACCTTGGCCGACAGGTCGTGCGTGCTGTCGCTGCCGCGCACCTGGCTGTGGCGCACCGGGATCGAGCCGGTCAGCGAACTCGCGAACTTCAGTTTGAAGTCGGCCAGGCCCAGGAAGCCCAGCGACCGGCAGAAGCGGATCACGGTCGGCTGGCTGACGTCCGCCAGTTTCGAAATGCCGGCGATCGGCTCGTTCAGCACCAGGCGCGGCTGCTCGAGCACCAGCGCCGCCACCCGCTGCTCGGCCGGGGTCAGCTCCGGCTGCAGCTGGCGGATGCGGTCCATCAGCGTGTTGTCGCCGCTGCGGCCGCGCAGGTGTTCGGACAGGATGTTCGCCACGCCGTCGAAGGCCACGTGCGGCGTGCTGATGACGTAGGTCGGGATGTCGGCGATGTAGCCCGAGAAGCGGCCCTTGGCCTCGAAGCGCGCGCGGAAGGGCGATGTCTTGAACCACTCGCCCAGGCGCGGCACGATGCCGCCGCCGATGAATATGCCGCCGAAAGCGCCCAGCGTCACCGCCAGGTTGGCCGCGGCGCCGCCCAGCATGCCGCAGAAGCATTCCAGCACTTCCAGGCACAGCGGGTCCTGCTGTTCCAGCGCCGCCGCGATGATGGCGGCCGAGTCGCGCGCGGGCGCGTCGACGCCGTTGCGCGCAGCCAGCGCGCGGTGGATGATCTCCATGCCGGGCCCGGAAATCAGGCGTTCGTTCGACACGTGGGACCACTCGCGCCAGGCGGCCTGCAGGACCGCGAACTCGCGCTCGTCGCTGGGTGCGAAGTTGACGTGCCCGCCCTCGCTGCCGAGGGTGACGAAGCCGTCCACGGTCGGGATCCCGCCGGAAACGCCCAGGCCGGTGCCCGGCCCCAGCACGCCCAGCACCGCATGCGGCGCCGGCTTGCCCGATCCGACCTGCATCAGATCTTCGGATTTCAGGCCCGGGATCGCCATCGCCAGCGCCGTGAAGTCGTTGACGATCAGGAGGGTCGACAGGCCCAGCTCGCGCCGCACCTCGTCGGTCGAGAAGGCCCAGGGCCGGTTGGTCATGCGGACATAATCGCCGTCGACCGGATTAGCCAGCGCCAGCGCCGCATGGTGCAGGCCCAGCTCTTCATGTTCGGACAGGTAGAAGCGTAGCAGCGGCACGATGCCGTCGAACTCGTCGCACTTCAGCACCCGCACCGAGCGATACGTGCCCGGTGCAATCTGCAGGGCGAAGCGCGCATGGGTCGCGCCGATGTCGGCCAGCAGGCGCGGGCCGTCGGCAAAGGCGGTCCTTGTGTGCTTGCTGTCGCGCGTTTGTTCGTCCTCTACCTGTTCCTGCATGGCTTACACCTTCGCAGCTGCGGTGCCGAACCAGCCACCGTAAGGCGGCAGGGTCACGGTGGTGCCGGCGACCTCGCCCTCCAGGCCATGGCCTTCGAGCTTCGTTGCACCAGCAGCCTCCGGCCATTCGAAGCTCAGCGGCGCGTTGGTGACGTTGAACACCGCCAGCACCGACGGGTAGCCCGGCAGATCGCGGCGCAGCGCCAACGCCTGTTCCGGCACGTCGAAGAAGGCGATCTCGCCGCGCGTGATCTGCGGCATGGTGCGGCGCCAGTGGATGATCTTGCGCTGGAAGTTCAGCATCGACTGCGGATCCTTGTCCTGCAGGTCTTCGGCCAGGGCCAGATGCTCGGCCGGCACCGGCAGCCAGGGTTTGCCGCTGGTGAAGCCGGCGTTGGCATCAAGAGCGGTCCACGGCATCGGCGTGCGGCAGCCGTCGCGGCCCTTGAACTCCGGCCAGAAGGTGATGCCGTAGGGGTCCTGCAGCAGTTCGTAAGGCACATCGGCTTCCGGCAGCGCCAGCTCGTCGCCCTGGTACAGGCAGGGCGTGCCCTTCAGCGACAGCTGCATCGCCAGCACCAGCTTCGACAATGCCGGGGTCACCGGACCAGTGGCCCAGCGCGTCGCCACGCGGATCGCATCGTGATTCCCGACCGACCAGGAAGCCCAGCCATCCTTCACGCGCACGTTGAACTCTTCCACCTGCTTGCGGATGTGGGCGCTGCTGAATTCCGGCGTCAACAGGTTGAAGCTGTAGGCCATGTGCAGCTTGTCGCCGCCTTCGGTGTACTCGGCCATCTGGGCCAGCGCATCGTCGGACGAGACTTCGCCGATCGACACCGCGCCGTATTCGTTCAGCAGCGCGCGCACCTTCTGCAGGAAGGCGATGTTCTCCGGCTGGGTCTTGTCGTAGATGTGGGCCTGCATGCCGTAGGGGTTCACGTCCGTGACGGTCGAGGTGTCGCGCACCAGGGCCGGCGGATTGCTGCGCAGCTGCCGGTCATGGAAGTGGAAGACGCAGGCGTCCATGCGCACGCCGTCGACGCCGCGTTCGAGCCAGAAACGCAGCGCGTCCAGGTGGGCCTGCTGCACTTCCGGGTTATGGAAGTTGAGCTGCGGCTGGCTGACCAGGAAGTTGTGCATGTAGTACTGCTTGCGGCGGGTGTCCCACTGCCAGGCCGAACCGCCGAACACCGACAGCCAGTTGTTCGGCGGGTTGCCGTCCGCGAGCGGTTCGGACCACACGTACCAGTCGCTCTTCGGATTGTCGCGGCTGGAACGGCTCTCGACGAACCAGGGGTGGGCGTCGGCAGTGTGCGACATCACCTGGTCGATCATGATCTTCAGGCCCAGGCTGTGCGCCTTGGCGATCAGCGCGTCGAAGTCGGCCAGGCTGCCGAACAGCGGATCGACGTCGCAGTAGTCCGAGATGTCGTAGCCGAAGTCCTTCTGCGGCGACTTGAAGAAGGGCGACAGCCAGACGATGTCCACGCCCAGGCTGGCGATGTAATCGAGCTTCGCGGTGATGCCCGGCAGGTCGCCGACGCCGTCGCCGTTGGTGTCGAGGTAGCTGCGCGGATAGACCTGGTAGATGATGGCTTCTTTCCACCACGGATTCTGAGCGTCGGAAGAGTTCGTCATGATGATGTCCGATTAGTAAATTTTTACGCAATATACAGCATCAATACGGCGATGACAATTGCTTCGGAATTAGCGGTTTATCGTAAATATCGTTTTAAATCATAGTCTTATAAATTTCATGACTGAAGAATAGTTGGCGTTGTAGTAGTCAAACTACAGATTCAATGTTAGGGTGGCGAACTTGCCAAAGAAGTTCTTGTTGCCAAGTGGGATAGGCTTGCATAGCATCGCGGCAGCACACGCCAACTATCGACGGAGACCTCGATGACAAAAAATCCGCCAGCGGTCCAAACCGGCCGCATGCCGCGCCAGATCCCCTTCATCATCGCCAACGAAGGCTGCGAGCGCTTCAGCTTCTACGGGATGCGCAACATCCTGACGCCCTTCCTGATCTCCTCGCTGCTGCTGTTCCTGCCCGAGGCCGAGCGCGCGGGCGAGGCCAAGCACGTGTTCCACACCTTCGTCATCGGCGTCTACTTCTTCCCGCTGCTGGGCGGCTGGCTGGCCGACCGCTTTTTCGGCAAGTACAACACCGTGTTCTGGCTCAGCCTCGTCTACTGCGCCGGCCACGCCTGCCTGGCCGCCTTCGAGGACAACGTCAAAGGCTTCTACCTCGGCCTGTTCCTGATCGCGCTCGGGTCGGGCGGCATCAAGCCGCTGGTCGCGTCTTTCGTGGGCGACCAGTTCGACCACACCAACAAGGACAAGGCCAAGGTGGTGTTCGACGCCTTCTACTGGATCATCAACTTCGGCTCCTTCTTCGCCTCGCTGCTGATGCCGATCTTCCTGCGCGATTACGGCGCATCGGTCGCCTTCGGCATCCCCGGCATCCTGATGTTCATCGCGACCCTGGTGTTCTGGAGCGGCCGCAAGAAGTACGTGCACGTGCCGCCGAGCGCCGCGAATCCGCATTCCTTCCTCAACGTGGCGCGTACCGCCCTGCTGGCAAAGTCCAAGGGCGAAGGCCGTCCGGGCCTGGCAGTGGCCAGCGTGGGCGCAGTGGGCGCCGTGGTCTCGCTGGCCATGACGCCAAGCTGGGGCTTCGTAATTGCCGCCTGCACGGCGCTGGTGCTGCTGCTGGCCTTCGGCGGCATCGGCGTGTCGATGCAGCTGGAGCGGGCGCGCGGCCTGCATCCGGACGATGCCGTCGACGGTGTGCGCGGCGTGCTGCGCGTGCTGATCGTGTTCGCGCTGGTAACGCCCTTCTGGTCCCTGTTCGACCAGAAGGCCTCGACCTGGATCGTGCAGGCCAACTCGATGATGCGCCCCACCCTGTCGCTGTTCGGCAGCGAGTTCCGCTTCGAGCCGGCGCAGATGCAGGCCCTGAACCCGCTGCTGGTGATGCTGCTCATCCCCTTCAACAACTTCGCCGTGTTCCCGCTGCTGCGCAAACTCGGCTGGGAACCGACCGCGCTGCGCCGCATGACGGCCGGGATCGCGCTGTCCGCCCTGTCCTGGGTCGCAATCGGCAGCATCCAGGTGGCGATGGACGGCGGCACGCCGGTCTCGATGGCCTGGCAGATCCTGCCGTATGCGCTGCTGACCTTGGGCGAGGTGCTGGTTTCGGCCAGCGGCCTCGAATTCGCCTACAGCCAGGCGCCCAAGTCGATGAAGGGCGTGATCATGGCCTTCTGGTACCTGGCGGTGACGGTCGGCAGCCTGTGGGTGCTGATCGTGAACGCCAGCGTCAAGAACGAGGCCGTGCTGGGCCATATCGCCAATACAGGGCTCGGCGTGATGGCCTTCCAGATGTATTTTTTTGCGGCTTTTGCCTTCATTGCGGCCCTGGTGTTCGGCTGGTACGCCACCCGCTACCGCATGGTCAACAACTACCGCGATGAAGTGAACGCCTGACTTTTTTGATTAGCGACTCGATGACAAGAAACACCACTACCGCTGCCGGCCTGCTGGTCCTGCTCGCCTCCACCGGCGCCCACGCCGCCATTTCACCGGAAGCCTGCGACAGCAAGTCCTTCCAGATCGTGCTGAGCGCGGCAAAGGCAAGCTTCGACGCGCGTGCCGTCTGGCTCGACCGGCGCCTGATCGCCTTTCCCGGCGCGCCGGCAGACGGCGTGTTCAAGCTCTATCACTCGCCCACCGGCGCCATCAGCGCGCCGGTGGGCGGCAAGGTGGCGGGCAGCGCCGGCGCGCTGAGCCTCGGCTTGGCCAAGGGCGGCGTTCCCGCCGCGCTGGCAGAGCGCTTCAAGTGGGTCGCCGCCGGTCCGGTGCTGCAGTTGAACGAAGACGACGCCGCGAAGATGGGCGAGCTGCACCGTCAGCAGCTGGTGCTGGTACAGGAAGATGCGCAGGGCCTCGTGCGCGCGGCCACGCGCGTGCAGGTGGCGGGCGCGCTGGACGACCTGTATGCGGCGGCCGGCAAGCTGGACAAGCTGGGCGTCGACATCACGCTCAACGGGCAAAACACGCGCACCGGCTTCAGCGTCTGGGCGCCGACCGCGCAGCAGGCCGCCGTCTGCGTCTACAACACCGGCAGCAGCACCGCGCGCGCGGTCTACCAGCTGCGCTTCGACCCGGCCACCGGCGCCTGGAATACTCAGGTGCCGGGCGACCTGAGCGGCAAGTACTACAAATATGCGGTGGACGTGCCAGTCGACGGCGCCGGCATCGTACGCAACCTGGTCACCGATCCCTATTCGATCAGCCTGACCACGGATTCGAAACGCAGCTATATCGCGCGCCTCGACGCGCCCAAGCTGAAGCCTGCGGGCTGGGATGCAGCGCAGGCACCCCAGACGGTCAAGAGCCCGACCGACATGGTGGTCTACGAGCTGCACGTGCGCGACTTCTCGATCAACGACAGCAGCGTGCCGGAACGCCTGCGCGGCAAGTACGCCGCCTTTACGCGCGCCCAGTCGAACGGGATGCGTCACCTGGCGGCGCTGGCAAAGAGCGGCCTGACCGACATCCATCTGCTGCCCGTGTACGACATCGGCAGCGTGCCGGAAACCGGTTGCGCGGTGCCGAAACCCGCGGGCGGCGCAGACAGCGATGCCCAGCAGGCCCTGGTGAAAAAGACCGCGGAGACCGACTGCTTCAACTGGGGCTACGATCCCTACCACTACAACGCGCCGGAAGGCAGCTACGCCACCGATCCGAGCGACGGCGCGCGACGCATCGTGGAATTCCGCGAGATGGTCGACAGCCTGCACAAGCTCGGCCTGCGCGTCGGCATGGACGTGGTGTTCAACCACACCTTCATCGCCGGCCAGAACGAGAAGTCGGTGCTGGACCGCGTGGTGCCGGGCTACTACCACCGCCTGAATGCGACAGGCGGCATCGAACGCTCGACCTGCTGCGACAACACCGCCACCGAAAACCGCATGATGGGCAAGCTGATGATCGATTCGGTGGCCCTGTGGGCGACCCAGTACAAGATCGATTCCTTCCGCTTCGACCTGATGGGCCACCAGCCGCGCGCCGTGATGGAAGAGCTGCAGCGGACCGTGAACGCGGCCGCCGGCCACCCGGTGCAGCTGTTGGGCGAAGGCTGGAACTTCGGCGAAGTGGCCGACGGCGCGCGCTTCGTGCAGGCCTCGCAGTTGTCGCTGAACGGCAGCGGCATCGGCACCTTCAACGACCGTACCCGCGACGCCGTGCGCGGCGGCTCGGCCGGCGATGCGGGCGAGGCGCTGTTCGCGCGCCAGGGCTGGATCAACGGTTTGGTGTATGACCCGAACGGCCACGCCGGTCCGCACGCTACCGCTGACCTGATGCGCAGCGCCGACATGGTGCGCGCCGGCCTCGCCGGTTCGATCCGCAGCTACCCGCTGCAGACCTTCGACGACAAAGTGCTTACGCTGGAGCGCATCGACTACGGCGGCCAGCCGGCCGGCTATGCGAGCGAACCGTCCGAGGTCGTGAACTACGTCGAGAACCACGATAACCAGACCCTGTACGACATCGATGTGTTCAAGCTGCCGGCATCGACCTCGAGCCAGGACCGTGCCCGCGTGCAGGTGCTGGGCATGGCCGTCGACGCCTTCGCGCAGGGCATCGCCTACTACCATGCCGGCATCGACGTGCTGCGCTCGAAGTCCCTGGACCGCAACAGCTTCAACTCGGGCGACTGGTTCAACCGCCTCGACTGGACCTACAAGGACAACTACTTCGGCACCGGTCTCCCCCCTAGCGAGGACAATGGCAAGGACTACGCGCTGATCAAGCCGCTGCTGGCCAATGCCGCGTTCAAGCCCGCGCCTTCCGACATCGCCTTCGCGCGCGATGCCTTCCGCGACCTGCTGGCCATCCGCGCCAGCTCGACCCTGTTCCGCCTGCCGACGGCTGCGGACATCAAACGCCGCCTGCGCTTCTTCAACACCGGCTCGACCCAGACGCCGACGGTTGCCGCGGCCCACCTGGACGGCGAAGGCTACCCGGGCGCGAACTTCAAGGGCATCAGCTACTTCATCAACGTCGACAAGGTCGGGCACACCGTGACCGATGCGCAGGCGGCCGGCAAGGCGATGCGCCTGCATCCGGTGTTCCTGTCGCCGAACGTGGCGGACAAGCGCGCGACGCAGGCGACTTTCGATCCGGCCACCGGCTCGTTCAGCATTCCGCCGCGGACAGCGGTGGTGTTCGTGGAATAGGAAAAGAACCGACACGATGACACCCGGAGCCGGACTCGCGATCGATTACCTGGCCAATCACAGGGATCTCATACCGGAAATCACGGAACTGATTTACGGCCAATGGGCCGACCTGTTTCATGCTTCGGGCACGAGCAAAGAGAAACTACGGGAACTGCTCGTCGAGCGCGCAGTGACGGACAAGCTGCCCATTGCCGTGGTGGCGCTAAGCGATGGCGTGCTGGCCGGCACCGGAAGCATCAAGCTCTCGGAGCCGGGCACCAAGCCTGGCCTGTCCCCATGGCTGGCCGGCATGTACGTCAAGGACGCCTATCGCGGCAGCGGCATCGGGGCGGCGATCGTGCGTGCGCTCGAAGCCAGGGCGAAAGAACTGGGTGTCGAGACCATGTACCTGTCGGTTGGCGCGGCCGAAGCGTTTTATCGGCGCCTCGGCTGGCGTGTCATCGAGCGCGTAAATTCCTACGGCGTGAAGGAGGTCGCGGTGATGGCGAAGGATCTGGCGGTCGTCGGGGTGCGTTCACAACCTGACCGAAATGCCAGTACAAAAGATGAGCAGGCGTCTTTATAGTCGGTGCACCATAGCGACACTGGGACGATCCCATGCATGCCGTCGAATCCAGCTTTGCAAAATCGGTTGCGCTCCCCGCGCAGTCCGGCATTACCAGGGTTTACAAGTCAACGCATCTTGCGGATGCGTTTGCGATTCGGCTTCCTTCGGGCGCATCCCATGATGCGGAGGTGCTGGCCCGGTTCATCTTCGCGCATCAGCCCTCCTGGGTCGGCATGCTCATGCGGGTCCGGGACAGCATCGTTGCCTGCTTTGGCCTGAAAACAGGCAAGCAGCTGGCCACGCTCGCGGGCGGCGCGACAGCTGAACGGGTCGGCATCTTCAAGGTCTACAACAGGAACGCGACTGAGATCGTGCTCGGGGAGGATGACAGGCACCTCGACTTCAGGGTGTCGGTGCTATGTTCCCATACGCCTGGCGCGGAAACCCAGCTGACCGTGTCGACCGTTGTCCATTGCCACAATCTGCTGGGACGGGCATACCTGCTTGTCATCGCGCCCTTCCACCGCATGGTCGTCAAAGCGAGCCTGCGTCACGCAGCGCGTGTCGGCTGGCCCCGGGCTGCCGCTCAAGGCGCCCGGCAAGACGCCGGCGAGTGAGGCGCTGCACCAGCATCAGCACCAGCGCTGCCGCCGTGCACAGCCAGCCGAATACATCGCCGGTGCGGGCGTAGAGCGTGGCGCCCGGCAGCGGCGCCGGCACACGCCCCAGCAGCGTCGCACCGGGCAGCGGCGCGGACGCTTTCTCCGCCACCACGCGCCCATACGCATCGCTGATCGTCAGCAGTCCTTCGCGCGAAGCACGCACCATCGGCATGCCGCTCCCCACGCCGCGCACGGCAGAGAGACGCGCCGCATATTCGCCATCCTCGCCGAAGTCCCAGGCCGGCACCAACAGGGCCTGCGCGCCCAGGTCCGCATAGGCACGGCCCATCTCCGCAAAGTGCATATCCTTGCAGATCGCCAGTCCGTAGCGCGTCCCTCCAATGGCCTGCACCTCGAAACGGGTACCGGCGGTGAAGTCGGGCTCGGGCGGCGCCAGATGGTGCTTGACGTAATCGGTGGCCAGCCTGCCGTCCGGCGCGAACAGCCACTGATGGTTGGTCTTGCGGCCGTCATTAATGCCGATGCCCAGACTCAGCCAGACGTGGTTCGCGGCAGCCAGCCTGGCCATGCGCTGCCGCAGCGTGGCAGCGGCGTCCGGCGCCAGCATCGCGATCTTCTCCGGCAGCAGCACCAGACGCGCGCCCTGCCCCGCCAGCGCCGCCACATGCGTTTCGTACCGGGTCCAGATGCGTTCCACCTGGGCGGCCGGCACCCGCGGCCCGATGAAATCGTCGATCACCGCCATGCCCACCAGTTCGCCCTGCGGCGATGCCGTCGCAGGGATACGCGCATAGCCGTAACCCAGGCAGCCCAGCGCCAGCAGCAGCGCAGCCGCCAATGGCCAGCGTCCCGCGCGCCAGCCGCGCACCGCTGCGTATGCCAGGGCGCTGGGCGCCAGCGACAGCACGAACGCCAGGCCGGCGCTACCCAGCAGCGACACGACCTGCAGCGCCGGTGCATGTCCCGCCAGCGAATAGGCAGGGCTGCTCCAGTTGCTGTCCGGGTGGAGATGGGCCAGCAGGGTGTCGGCCACGCACCATAGCAGCGGATAGGCCAGCACCGTCCAGGGCGAGGCGCTCAGGACCATGACACGCCGCGCCTGCGACACCACGACGGCCCATAACAGCGTCAACAGCAGCACGATGAACAGCGCCGGCGCCAGGGGCGTGAACAGCCTCAGGTAATGCAGGTTCGCGCTGGCAGCGATCGCGCCGGCCAGCAGGGCCCAGCCCAGGGCCGTCCAGCGCGTGCTGCGCAGGACAGCCGCCAGCAGCGGCGCCGGCGCCACCCAGGCCAGCCACCACACCGGATGCAGGCCGAAGCTCCAGCGCATCAGCAGCCCACCCACGATGGCGAGGCCGGCGTTGACTGCGGTGTTCCTGTCGAAGCGCATCATGGCTCAGCCCTTGCGTGTAAAACCGTCGGCGCTCCAGGCCTCGCTGCCGACGCCATGGCGCACCGTGAACAGGCCGTCCGGGTCGTAGCGCTGCTTGATCTTCAGGAGCTTCGGGTAGTTGGCGCCCCAGTAGGTATCCTGCCAGCGCGCCTGGAAGAAGTCGCTCTCCGACACATAGGCGCCCGCATCCGGCGCCACCTTGCGCAGCGAGTCCATGGCGGCGCGCACCCTGGCGGCGCGGCGGCGTCCGTCCGGCTGGTCGATCTGCGCACCCGGCATGCCCGGGAAGGCCGGGCCGCCGCCGCAAGCGATGATGGCCAGTGCGAACGCGTCGAGCACGCCCGGATGGGTCGCGGTGTCGCGCGCGGCGGCCAGCACCGCCGGCGGCGCGCCGTACAGGCCCTTGTTGAAGTGCAGTCCGACTTCCCACTGCTGGGCGGCTTCGAACAGGCTGTCGGCCAGCTGGGCCAATGCGCTGTCCTGCAGCAGCCGGCCCGGTAGCCAGGTCGACTGGTAGCCGTGGATATACCAGCCGGCCTGGCCGCGGTCGCCCGCCCACACGGCATGATGGGCAGCTGCGCCTTCCCGGTCGTCCTTGACCATCATGCCGGGGGCGTACTTCGCATACAGCTCGGGATCCCAGAAGCGCCGTGCCGGAATCGCCTTGATGACTGGTTCCTTCAGGCTGTAATCCTTGTTGGCGCGCACCCAGTCGAGGAAGGGCGCCCATACCGTCTGCGCCTGCGCTTCGTCGAGGCCCTGGAATACCATCGACAGGTTGAGGCGTTTGCCGTCGCGCAGCGCCACCTGCTCGCCCCAGTGCTCGTTGCACAGGCTGTCGCGGTAGAAGGCGATGAAGCGCGCAATCAGCGTCCGGTAGGCCTTGGCGTCGGCCGCTTCGATTTCGCCGAACACGACGCCGAAAAAGGCCGGCAGCTCGTGGGTGCGCAAGGTCATGCGCGTCACCACGCCGAAGGTCCCGCCACCGCCGCCCTTGATCGCCCAGAACAGGTCCGGGTTGGTGTGCGCGTTGGCGATCCGCACCTGGCCGTCGGCGGTAACGACTTCCGCTTCGAGCAGGCTGGAGGCCGCGGTGCCGTAGCGCTTGGAGAAGCTGCCGAAGCCGCCGCCCTGCACCAGTCCCGGCACGCCGACCGTGGTGCAGCCGCCGCCCTGCACGTAGCGGCCGGCTTTCGTCGTCACGGCGGTATAGGCGTCGATCCACATGGCACCGGCGCCGATGCTCACCGCCGGCACGCCCTCACCTGCGCCGCCCTTCGGCACGAAGGCATCGAGCACGGTGACGTCGTTCATGGCGCGCGGCCATACCAGCAGCGAGTCCGGCGCGTTCGAGCCGCCCTTGTAGCTGTGGCCGCCACCCTTCACCACCAGGCGCAGATGGTGAGTGCGGGCGAAATCGACGGCGGCGGCGATGTCGGCCGTCTCGCGCGCCGCCACCGCATAGGCGCTGTGGCGCGACTGCCAGGCGTCCTGCCAGCCGCTAGTCTGGGTCAGCGCAGGATTGTCGCCGATGGCGTAAGGGTTCTTCAGCTGTTCGGCGAGCGCGGCGCAGGACGCGGCGTCTGTAGCACAGCCGGCAAACGGCGACGATAGTTTCAGCACCCGGCCCGAGGTCGCACGCCGCAAGCCTTCCCATTCGGCCGCGGCTGGCCAGCCGGCGCTGCCGGGACGCACGCGGGGCAGCATCGTCCTTGCTCGCGCCGGTCCAGGCACACCCACTGCCAGCAGCGCGGCGCCCAGGGAAGCCTTCAGTACTTCGCGTCGTTTCATGTCCCATCCCTTGTTATTCGTGTCATTGATGCAAGCCTGCGCCATCTCCCTTTTCCGGGCAAACGCTTTGTGGCGAACCGGGATTCCTGGGTGGCGGAACGGGATTCTGGCTGACTGAAAGCGGTATGGATACCTGCAAGAATTGACACCCCGGGGGTGCGCAGGCATTAGAAATTGCTATTCGATAGAATATTTTATTGCGCTTGAATGGAAGTTAACGGTAAATTTACAGGCAAACGACTTCCCATGTGAGGACAACAATGCCGACAAACCGCCCATGCAATGCTCGCCTGCCTGCCACGAAGCTGCGCCTGGCCCTCCTTCCCGGCATCCTCGCCGCAAGCATGTCCGCCCATGCGCAGCAAGCACCTGCGCCAACCGTCACCGTAGAGGGCAAGCTGTCCGGCTACGACGCGCGCCGCGACGACACCGCGATGAAGATCGTCGTCAACCACGCCGACCTCGTACGCTACGGCGACACCAACCTGCTCGACGCCCTCAAGCGCATCCCCGGCGTGACGGTGAACGGCAGCGCAGGCCGCGGCGGCGAGATCCGCATGCAGGGCCTGGGCAGCGGCTACACGCAGGTGCTGGTGAACGGCGAGCGCCCGCCGGGCGGCATGCTGGTCGAGACGTTGTCGCCGGATACGGTCGAACGCATCGAGGTGATGCGCGCGCCGAGCGTCGAACACTCGACCGCGGCGATCGCCGGCACCATCAACATCGTCCTCAAGAAAACGGTGCGCAAGCCCGAGCGCGAACTGAAGCTGGGCGCCGCCCTGGGGCGCGACACGCGCAGTCCGAATGCCAGCCTGCGCGTGGCCGACCGCAGCGATGCCTTCTCCTGGGACCTGGCGGCCAGTGTGGTGCACGACCGCTTCCGCGGCGAGGTGCCGGGCCGCGAGGAGGAGTTCGACGCAAGCGGACGCCAGACCCTGCTGCGCACCACCGCCGGCCACGAGGAAGGCCGCATGACGACCTTGAACCTGGTGCCGAAACTGGCCTGGAAGCTCGACGGCGGCGATACCCTGGACCTGGAGAGCTTCTTGAATGTCAACCGCTTCCGCGTCGACGTGAACGCACCCACGGCCACCCTGTTCGGCACGCTCCCGCCCTACCCGGACAAGCGCATCGCCATGGGCAACGACAACGATGCCGCGCGCAGCACACTGCACTGGATGCATGCGCTGGATTCCGGCGCCAGGCTCGATGCGAAGCTCGGCGCTTCGATCAGCCGCACCGACAACACCAGCACGCGCACGGCCGGCGGCAATCCGGACGTCGAGCCGCTCACCCGCACCATCGCCTCGCGCGGGCGCGACCGCGGCCTGCAAACCAGCGGCAAGCTGACGGTGCCGCTAATTGACAAGCATGCGCTGGCCGTGGGCTGGGAAGGCGCCTGGGACCGCCGCAGCGATGCGCGCCGCGAACGCGATTACCTGGACCCGGCCGCGGCCATCCCCGGCGGCGACGAGCACTACACCGGCCACGTGGCGCGGCTGGCGGCGTATGCGCAGGACGAGTGGGAGATGACGCAGCGGCTGTCGGCCTACCTCGGCGCGCGCTGGGAAGGGGTGCGCATCCGCGCCGAGGGGAACACCTTCGGCAGCGCGCGTTCGCAATCGAGCGTCTTCAGCCCGGTGCTGCAACTGCTCTACAAGCTGCCGGGCACCAAGGAAGACCAGCTGCGGCTGGCGGTCTCGCGCACCTACAAGGCGCCGAACATGGACCAGCTGCTGCCGCACCGCTACACCTCGGTCAACAACAGCCCGGCCGAACCGGATACCGAGGGCAACCCGAACCTGAAGCCGGAACTGGCGCTCGGCATCGACGCCGCCTGGGAGCACCACTGGGCCGAGGGTGCGCTGCTGTCGCTGAGCGCATCCTCGCGCCGCATCGACGATTACGTGCGTCCGCTGATCGTCTTCAGCGGCGGCCGCTGGATCTCCGTGCCTTCGAACGTCGGCAAGGCCCGCACCCGCAGCCTGCAGCTGGAAGCCAGCTTCCCGCTGGCCGCGCTGATGCAAGGCGCACCGCCGGTCGAACTGCGCGCCAACGTCGCGCGCAACTGGTCCAGCGTGGATGGGGTGCCGGGGCCAAGCAACCGGCTCGACGAACAGGTGCCGCTCTCAAGCAATCTCGGCATGGATTATCAGGGCGAGCGCTTGAGCGCGGGCGCGAACTTCGGTTTTCGCAGCGGCGGACGGGTGGCGGTGACGGTCAACCAGACTGTCTGGCAGTATGCCCAGCGCGACCTGGAACTGTATGCGGCCTGGCGGCTCGACAAGACCAGCCAGCTGCGCCTCAGCGCCGCTAACCTGCTGGGCACGGACATGGTCAACGAGCGCAGCTACCTGAACACGGCCACCGGCGCGCTGCTGCGCAGCCGGGTCGTCAACGTCGGCCATCCGAGTCTGCGGCTGACGCTGGAATCGCGCTTCTAGACTGCGGGGCTAGACCAGGGCCGGATGGGACAGGCCGGAGCTGAGGGCGCACAGCATGATCAGCGTGGCCATGATCGCCAGACGCTTGATGTCATCCGGATGCATCATGTGGCTCTCCAATGGGGGAATATCCGCCCATTGTGTAGTGCCACACGGAAATGTTATTGATCCGGGTCGTACGCGGTCTCAGATATCCAGGTGCGAAATCAGCAAGCGCCGGCGCTCGACGTCGCCCTCGCCGTTCTCGCCGCCGTTCTCCTGCCCCAGCGAGATCCCGACCGCCATGATGTCGATGAGGAGCAGCTGCAGGATGCGCGAGATCATCGACAGGAAGGTGGTGCTGTCTTCGCTGTGGTCGACCGCCAGGCAGATGCTGGCCTTCCTCGCCAGCGCCGATTTGCTGCTGGTGATGGCGATGACGTCGGCGCCGGCCGCGCGCGCGGTGTCGACCGCGGCCAGCAGCTCGGGCAGCTGGCCGGTGGTCGAGATCGCGATCACGACGTCGCCCGGCCCCAGCAGCTCGGCCGCGAGGCTGAACAGATGCGAGTCGCCGTACGAAGACGTCGGAATGCGGAAGCGGAAGAACTTGTGCTGGCCGTCCAGCGCCACCACGCGCGAATTCCCCATCGCGTAGAACTCGATGCGCTTGGCCTTGCGCAGGAGCTCGATGGCGCGGTCGATCGAGTTCACGTCCAGCTGGTCGCGGAACTTCAGGATCGCCGACACGGTGTTGTCGATGACCTTGGCCGACAGGTCGTGCGTGCTGTCGGTCATGCGCACCTGGCTGTGGCGCACGGGGATGGTGCCGGTCAGGCTGCCCGCGAACTTGAGCTTGAAGTCGGCCAGGCCGGAAAAGCCCAGCGAGCGGCAGAAGCGGATCACGGTCGGCTGGCTGACGTCTGCCAGCTTCGCGATCTCGGCGATCGGCTCGGACAGCACCTTGCGTGGATGCTCGAGCACCAGGGTCGCGACACGCTGCTCGGCCGGCGAGAGTTCGTGCTGTAGATGCTGCACGCGCTCCATCAGCGTGTTGGCGCCGGTGCGGCCGCGCAGGTGTTCGGACAGGATGCTCGCCACGCCGTACAGCGCCGGGTTCGGCGTCATGATCAGGTAGGTCGGGATCTGCGCCAGGTAATCCGAGAAGCGGCCCTTGGCCTCGAAGCGGGTACGGAACGGCGACGATGCGAACCACTGCGCCACGCGCGGCACGATGCCGCCGCCGATGAAGATGCCGCCGAAAGCGCCGAGCGTCACGGCCAGATTGGCCGCGGCGCCGCCCAGCATGCCGGCGAAGCATTCCAGCACTTCCAGGCACAGCGGATCGTTCTGCTCGAGCGCGCAGCTGACGATGTCGGCCGCGTTGCGGCTTGGTGCGTCGACGCCGTTGCGCTGGGCCAGCGCGCGGTAGATGATCTCCATGCCGGGGCCGGAGATCAGGCGTTCGTTCGAGACGTGCTGCCATTCGCGCCAGGCGTACTGCAGGATCGCGAACTCGCGCTCGTCGGCCGGGGCGAAGTTGACGTGGCCGCCCTCGCTGCCGAGGGTGACGAAGCCGTCCACGGTCGGGATCACGCCCGACACGCCGAGACCAGTGCCCGGTCCCAGCACGCCGGCCACCGCATGCGGCTGCGGCTTGCCGCCGCCGATCTGCAGCAGGTCTTCCGGCTTGAAGCCCGGCAGCGCCATCGCCAGCGCCGTGAAGTCGTTCACGATCAGCAGCGTGGTCAGGCCCAGGGTCCGGCGCACTTCATCGGTCGAGAACTGCCAGTCGCGGTTGGTCATGCGGATGAAATCGCCGCTGATCGGATTGGCCAGCGCGAAGGCGGCATGGCTGATGCGCACGCCGCCGGTCTTTTCGAGATAGGCGTTCAGCAGCGGCACGATGCCGGGGTAGTCGTCGCACAGCAGCACGGCGACGTTGCGCAGCACGCCGGGCGCGCTCTCGAGGGCGAAGCGGGCGTGGGTCGCGCCGATGTCGGCCAGCAGGCGCGGGCCGTCGGCATAGGCGGCGCGCGGTTGCTTCTGTTCGGTGGTGTCAGGCTCAATGGTCATTTCCGTAGAATACCATTGATTGATTGACACCAAAACCATTCAAACGTCGTCCCCGCGCAGGCGGGGATCCAAGTGCTTTACTCCGCCTGCGGTGGTTGTGGCGCCGCCGCCCCATCTACCCGCACCTGCGGCATGAACAGCAGCAGCACCAGCGCCGCCAGCACGATCGCGGTGCCGGCGCCGAAGATGTTGGCGATGGCGTGGCGGTAGACCTCGCGCAGGGCCGGCGCCAGCACCGTTCCCGCACCGGCGCTGGCTGCTTGCGCGATGCCGTGCTCCTGCAGCTGGTGCGCCAGGATCGCGCCGGAACCGGTCACGCCGAGCAGGCCGCCGAGCGAGCGGAAGAAGGTCAGCATGGCCGTACCGACGCCGCGCCGCGCCGGCGGCAGCGCGCTCTGCACGACGATGGTCATGTTCGGCATCACCAGGCCCAGGCCGGCGCCGAGGAAGAAGATCGGCGGCCCGATGAACAGGTAGCTGCGCCCCGTGGCCATGGCCCAGGTCAGCGCGCCGAAGGACGCCGCCGCCAGCGCCAGGCCCGCCACCTGCACTTCCTTGTACTTGTTGGCGCGCGCCACGGCGCGGCCGATCAGCGCCGAGGCGATGATCATCCCGACCATCATCGGCACCGTCAGCATGCCGGAGTGGGCCGGGCTCACGCCCATCACCAGCTGGAAGTAGAGCGGGAAGAACACGCTCGAGCCCATCATGCCGACGAAGCTCAGCGCCATCACGATACTCGCCAGGTTGAACACGCGGTTGCCGAACAAATCGGGCGGCAGCACCGGCTCGGCGGCGCGACGCAGGTGCACCACCAGCCAGGCGCCCAGCACGACGGTGAGCACGGCGCAGACCTTGATCTCGGGCGCATCCCAGGGCCACTCGGTGCCGCCCAGGGCCAGGATCAGCAGCAGCGAGACGATGCTGGTGGTGAGCAGGACCGAGCCGAGGTAATCGATGCGGTGCGCATGCGTGATGACGGGTTTGCGCAGCGAGCGCGCAATCGCCCAGCAGGCGAAGGCGCCGACCGGCAGGTTGATGAAGAAGATCCAGTGCCAGGACAGCAGGTCGGTCATGAAGCCGCCCAGCACCGGCCCGAGCACGCTGGTGACGGCGAACACGATGGCGATCGAGCCCTGGCGCTTGGCGCGGTCCTGCGGCGCCACCAGGTCGGAGATGATGATCTGGGCCAGCGGCATGAAGCCGCCCGCGCCCATGCCCTGGATCGCACGGAAGGCGATCAGCTGGGTCATGCTGCCGGCCAGGCCGCACAGCACCGACCCGACCAGAAAAGTGGCGAGCGCCGTGAAGATCATTGGCCGCCGCCCGTACTGGTCGGCCATCTTGCCGTACAGGGGCATGGTGGCGGTGGAGGCCAGCACGTAGGCGGTCACCACCCACGACAGGTGGGCCATGCCGCCAAGGTCGGTGACGATGCGCGGCAGGGCCGTGGCGACGATGCTCTGGTCGAGAGCCCCGAGACCGAGAACGGCCATCAGGGCGAAGTAGACGGCGCGAATCTCCTTTTCGGTGACCGGCGCAGGCGTAGGGACGGTGGCTTGTGGAGTCTGGGTCATGCGCCCATCTTACCCGCCCTGCTCCCGCCGTGCCGCCTGCTTTGCCAGCCAGGCCACACCCGCCCCGAACACCAGCACCGCCACGCTCATGCCGAAAGTGGCGCGATAGCCGCTGGCGTCGAACAGGATGCCGCCGAAGGTCGCGCCGGAGGCGATCGCCAGCTGCACCACCGCCACCATCAGGCCGCCGCCCGCTTCCGCATCCTGCGGCAGGCTGCGCGCCAGCCAGGTCCACCAGGCCACCGGCGCCGAGGTGGCGACCAGGCCCCAGATGGCCAGCAGGACGGTGGTCACGGCCAGCGAGCTGCCGAAGGCGATCAGGGCCAGACCAAGCGCCGCCATCACGCACGGAATGACGATCAGGGTGCGGTACATGCTCTTGTCCAGGAAGCGGCCGATCAGCGTGGTGCCGATGAAGCCGGCCACGCCCACTACCAGCAGCAACAGCGACAGCGTCGACACGCCCACCTGCGTCACGCTCTCCAGGAAAGGCCGCAGATAGGTGAACAGCGCGAACTGCCCCATGAAGAACAGCGCGACCGCCAGCATCCCCAGCGCCACCGCCGGACGTTTGAACAGCCGGAACACGTTTCCTGCTGATGCGCCCTCCACGGCCTTCAGCGCTGGAAGACTGAACAGCTTCCAGGCCAGCGCGATGGCAGCCACCGGCACCACGGCAAAGAAGGCGCCGCGCCAGCCGATCACCCCGCCGAGGAAGCTGCCCAGCGGCGCCGCGACCACCGTGGCGAGCGCGTTGCCGCCGTTGACGATGGCCAGCGCGCGCGGCACCTGGTGCACCGGCACCAGGCGCATCGCAATCGCCGCCGACATCGACCAGAAGCCGCCGATCGCCACGCCGATGAAGGCGCGGCCGATCATGAAGACCGTATAGTTCGGTGCGAAGGCGGCCACCGTACCCGACACGATCATCATGAGCGTCATGGCCGCCAGCAGCAGCTTGCGGTCCAGGCGCCCGGCCAGCGGCGCAACGAAAAGACTGGTCACCAGCGCAAACGCGCCGGACACCGAGATCGCCTGGCCGGCCTGGCCTTCCGTGATGTGCAGGTCGGCCGCCACCGGGGTCAGGAGGCTGACCGGCATGAATTCGGAAGCGACCAGTGCGAACGCGCCGAGCGCCATCGCGAAGACCGCGCCCCACGCCGCCGGCCTGCTTTCCACCTCGGCCTGCTCGGCAGTGATGCGCATGTCCATGGCAAGCCCCTTATGCCGCCAGCGTGGCGCTGTCGATCACGAAGCGGTACTTCACGTCGCCCTTCAGCATGCGCTCGTAGGCGGCGTTGATCTCGTCGGCCTTGATCATCTCGATGTCGGCGACGATGCCGTGCTGCGCGCAGAAGTCCAGCATCTCCTGGGTTTCCGGGATCCCGCCGATCATCGAACCGGCGATGGCGCGGCGCTTGGTGATCAGGTTGAACACTTGCGGCGACGGGTGCGGCGACTCCGGCGCGCCGACCAGCACCATGGTGCCGTCGCGCTTGAGCAGCGTGAGGAAAGCGTCGAGGTCGTGCGGCGCGGCCACCGTGTTGACGATCAGGTCGAGCGATTGCGCACGCGCCGCCATTTCCTGCGCATTGCGCGAGACGACCACTTCGTGCGCACCCAGCGCATGCGCATCTTCCCGCTTCGATTCCGAGGTGGTGAAGGCAACCACGTGGGCGCCGAGCGCGCGCGCCAGCTTGATGCCCATGTGACCCAGGCCGCCGATGCCGACGATGCCGACCGTCTTGCCCGGGCCGGCGTTCCAGTGGCGCAGCGGCGAATACGTGGTGATGCCGGCGCACAGCAGCGGCGCAACAAAGGCCAGCTGCTCTTCCGGGTGGTTCACGCGCAGCACGAAGCGCTCGTGCACGACAATCTGTTCCGAGTAGCCGCCCAGCGTGTGGCCCGGTGCGTCCGGGGTCGCGCCGTTGTAGGTGCCGACCATGCCGTCGCAGTACTGCTCCAGGCCTTCTTCGCAATCGGCGCAGTGCTGGCAGCTGTCGACCATGCAGCCGACGCCGACCAGGTCGCCGACCTTGTACTTGTTCACGTGCTCGCCCACTGCCGAGACGCGGCCGACGATCTCGTGGCCCGGCACGCAGGGGTAGAGGGTGCCGGCCCATTCGCTGCGCACGGTGTGCAGGTCGGAGTGGCAGACGCCGCAGAAGGCGATGTCGATCTGGACGTCGTGGTGACCCGGCGCGCGACGGGTGATGTCCATAGCTTCGAGTGGCTTGTCGCTGGCGTAGGCGCCGTAGGCTTTTACAGTCATGGGTTTGCTCCTTTTATCGAGGCTGGCATGGTAAGGGCAAAACCGGGGCCAAAACGAAGCGAAAATTGCATGGGCTTATGAATCGTGCTCATGAATCCAGTAAGTAATTAGGATTACACTGTCATCAATGGCCCGCGAAAACATCAACGACATCCTCGTCTTCCTCGCCGTCGCGCGCGAGCGCAGCTTCACGCGCGCGGCCGCCAAGCTCGGCATGACGCAATCGGCGCTCAGCCACATCATCCGCGGACTGGAAGAACGGCTGGGCGTACGCCTGCTGACCCGCACCACGCGCAGCGTCTCGCCCACCGACGCCGGCGAGCGCCTGCTGCAGAACGTTGGCCCGCGCCTGGAAGAGATCGAGGCGGAGATCGCCGCCGTCAGCGACCTCGGCGACAAGCCGGCCGGCACGATCCGCATCACCGCCACCGACCATGTGGTCGATACCGTGCTGTGGCCGCGCCTGGCGCCGATCCTGCCGCAATACCCGGACCTGCACGTCGAGATCAGTTCGGATTACCGCATGGTCGACATCGCGGCCGAGCGCTACGACATCGGCGTGCGCTTCGGCGACCAGGTCGAGAAGGACATGATTGCCGTGCGCCTGACGCCGGATCTGCCGATGACGATCGTCGGCGCACCGGGCTACTTTGCGCATCGGCCGATCCCCGCATCGATCCCGGACCTGATGAAGCACGACTGCATCAACCTGCGCCTGGCCAGCAAGGGCGGGCTGTATGCGTGGGAGCTGCGTCACGAAAGCCGCGACGTAGAGGTACAGGTGCGCGGCCGGCTCGTCTTCAACGGCATCTACCAGATCCTGAATGCGGCGCTCAGCGGCTGCGGCCTGGGCTTCGTGCCGGCCGACCTGGCCGAACCGCACATCCGCGCGGGACGGCTGAAGAGTGTAATGCCAGATTTCTGCCCGAGCTTCCCGGGCCTGCATGCCTACTATCCGAGCCGGCGCCAGAATTCGCGCGCGCTGGCGCTGGTGATCGAGGCGATCCGCTATCAAGCCGAAAAGGTTTGACCAGTCCTACATCGATTCAGGCCATGCGCCTATTGGCGTCCGCACCCAGGGGTCTACCATCACAAGCTTGTAGATCGCATTTGTGAAGGAGAACATCATGGCTGAGAACGAACAGAAATCCCGCGAAGGCGCCCTGCCCCCGGCCACCGGCAAGAACGAGACGGCCCAGGTGCCGCCAGGTTCGAAAACCGGCAGCGATTCGCGCCAGAGCTCGACCGGCGGCGCCTCGACGGGCGGTCCCGGCGGCCCGGACAGCGGCAGCGATGCCATGCCGGGCCGCAGCAACGCCCTGTAGATAAAGGCAGAGCAGCAGGCCAGGAGGCGGACCCGGCCTGCAGAAAACGGCAAATCGGCGGAAAATAGCGGATTACGTCTTTATCGGATACCTACTCATGTCGGATACCCTATCCCTGCCGGTCCGTCCCCGGGTCGACATCAACCCGAAGCCGCTCGGCATCGCCCTGCTCCTCATCCTCATCGGCGCCGTCTGGCTGGCGCAGACCGTCAGCGTCAAACAGGCGGCGCTGTTCGTGGTCGGCGCCCTGCTCGGCCTCGCGCTGTACCACGCGGCCTTCGGCTTCACCTCTTCGTGGCGCGTCTTCATCGCCGACGGCCGCGGCGCCGGCCTGCGCGCGCAGATGCTCATGCTGGCCGTCGGCGTGGCGCTGTTCTTCCCGGCGCTGGCAAGCGGCACCTTGTTCGGCAATCCGGTCACGGGCCTGGTCTCGCCGGCCGGGACCTCGGTCGTCATCGGCGCCTTCATGTTCGGCATCGGCATGCAGCTCGGCGGCGGCTGTGCTTCCGGCACGCTGTACACGGTCGGCGGCGGCAGCACGCGCATGATCGTCACGCTGCTGGCCTTCATCGCCGGTTCCGTGATCGCCACCGCGCACATGCCCTTCTGGACCTCGCTGCCGCAATTGAAGCCGATCTCGCTGGTGAAGGAGCTGGGCCTGGCGCCGGCACTGCTGCTCAACTGGCTGGTGTTCGCGGCCATCGCCTTCATTACCGTCGTGGTCGAGAAGCGCCGTCACGGCAAGCTGGTCGCCCCGAATCTGCCGGCCGACCGCGCCGCGACCTGGCTGCACGGTCCGTGGCCGCTGGTGGCCGGCGCCATCGCGCTGGTCGTGCTCAACTTTGCCACGCTCGCTTTGTCGGGCCGTCCGTGGGGCGTGACCTCGGCCTTCGCGCTGTGGGGCGCCAAGGCCGCTGGCGCGATCGGCATCGACACGGCCAGCTGGACCTACTGGTCGACCAAGGCGAATGCCGCCGCGCTGGCCGCGCCGGTATGGAAGGACGTGACTTCGGTAATGGACATCGGCATCGTGCTTGGCGCGATGCTGGCGGCGGCGCTCGCGGGCCGCTACGCACCGAAGTGGAAGCTGCCGCTGCGCTCCTTCATCGCGGCCGTCGTCGGTGGCCTGCTGCTGGGCTACGGCGCACGTCTGGCTTACGGCTGCAACATTGGCGCCTACTTCAGCGGCATCGTCTCGGGCAGCCTGCACGGCTGGCTGTGGCTGGTGGCGGCGTTTGCCGGCAACGTGTTCGGCACGCGCCTGCGTCCGCTGTTCGGCCTCGAAGTCGAGCGCATCAAGCAGAGCGGCTGCTGATTTTCAGATAAAAGCGCACGCCTTTTTCGCCGGCCGTGAAACCGGGCCGGTCGCCGGCCGGCAGGCGGATCCAGGTGCCAGGCTTGTAGCGCCGGTCGCCATCGACGATCCGGCCTTCGAGCACCAGCAGTTCGGCGCCGCCGGCAACGTCCGTCAGGATGCTTTGTCCTGCCGCCACGCGCTGCAGGCTCACCTGCTCGGCAGCACTCGAGAACAGCGGGCAGACCATCCTGTCCTCGTAATGCTGCCAGGCTGACGTCGTGCGCGTATCGATGCGCACACGGCTCGCGTCATCCGGCGCCATCTGCCGCAGCTTGACGAAGATGAGCGCGCCCTCGGCGCTCGAGGGCTGGTGCGAAGTCCCGTCCGGATTGCGCAGATACCAGCCGGCCGGGAAGTCCCCGGTCTCGTCCGAGAAGGTGCCGTCCAGGACCAGGATCTCTTCGCCGCCCGGGTGTTCGTGCGGCGGAAAGCGAGATTCGGGCGCATAGCGCACGATGCTGGTGGCGCGCGCCTGCTCCGCGCCGATCCGGTCCAGCATCATGCGCTCGACGCCGGCCTGCGGCGACGCGACCCACTCGGCCTGGCCGGGTTCGATAATGACGCGCTTCGAAAAATCTGCGTTCACTAACATCTTATTTCCCCGCCAGTCCCTTCAACAGCGCCGCATGGAAGGCATCCGGATCCTGCATCTGCGGCGCATGGCCCATGTTGTCGAACTCCACCAGCGTCGCACGCGGGATCGCCTTGGCGGCGCGCTTGCCCAGTTCCGCGTAGTTGCCCAGCTTGGGCCGCAGCTCGGCCGGGGCGGCATCCTTGCCGATGGCCGTGTTGTCCTTCGTGCCGATCAGCAGCAGCACCGGCATCTTCAGCAACGGGAATTCGTAGACCACCGGCTGCGTGTAGATCATGTCGTACAGCAGGGCCGAATTCCAGGCGACGAGCTGCCTGCCCGGCCCGCGGTAGAGCCCCGCCAGCATCTGCACCCAGGGCTCGTACTCGGGCTTCCACTGGTTCACGTAATAGGTCGATTTCTCGTAGCTGCGGATCTTGTCGGCGGTCTGGCCCAGCTCGCGCTCGTACCATTTGTCCACGCCCAGCGATGGCACGCCCAGCGCCTTCCAGTCTTCCAGGCCGATGGGGTTGGCCAGCACCAGCTGCTCGGTCTGGTCCGCATACAGCAGACCGTAGCGCACCGCCAGCATGCCGCCGGTCGAGTGGCCCATCACGGTCGCCTTCTTGACGCCGATCGCCTCCAGCAGCGCGTGCGTGTTGGCGGCCAGCTGCTGGAAGCTGTACTGGTAGTGTTCGGGCTTGCTCGACTTGCAGAAGCCAATCTGGTCGGGCGCCACCACGCGGTAGCCGGCCTTGACCAGCGCGTCGATGCTGTCCTTCCAGGTGGCGGCGCAGAAGTTCTTGCCATGCAGGAGAACCACGGTGCGGCCGTTGGGCTTGGCCGGCTTGACGTCCATGAAGGCCATGTGCAGCGGGACGCCCTGCGAGGTGAAGCGGTATTGCTGCACCGGGTAGGGATAGTCGAAGCCTTCGAGCTCAGGGCCGTAGGATGGCTCGGCGGCCTGGCCCGTACTGGCGGCAAGGCTCAACAACAGTGCGGCGGTGAGACGGTAAGCGGGCATCTTGCTTCCTTGACGGGTATGCGATGCCTGCGAGTCTAGCCGATCTGTCCATGGCGCGTCCGGCGATGGGTGCGCACGATGCAGCACACGACCACGGCCATGCCGAGCGCGGACGGCGCCAGCTGCGACCAGGGTTGCCCTGCCCTGACCGTATTGCCGACCGCTGCCGAGAGCATGCCGAACAGGCAGCCGAGGATCTTGTAGATATGCTCGCAGCGCCACAGCACGGCGTGCCAGCGCTGCGGGAACAGCCAGCGCGCGGCATCGTAGGCCAGCAGGCAGGCGACGGCGCCGAGGGTCGAATACAGGACCGACGCCGATGCGTCGGCCAGCGCGCCATCCGCGAACAGGCGGCGTACCAGCAGCGCCGTGATGACGGCAGCGCCCAGCAGCAGGCCTGCGTCCAGCGCATCCGGCCCCGCTGCCCTGGTGTAGATGACGTGCCAGCCGCTCAGCAGCTGGTACGACACCAATACGGTCAGCACCGCGAACAGCGGCAGGAAACGGAATACCGCATTGCCGATCGCCGCCGTCAGGCAGACCACGCATGTCAGCAGCACGAACACGCGGCCGCGCCGGCGGTGATGGATCGCGTCCTTCGGTCTAGCCAGCAGCACCATGCCGAAAAGGATGGCGGCAGTGCCGGCCAGAATGTGAAGCAAAATGTTCAGCAAATGCGGCGAGATGTCCACGTGGAGACTTTCCTGAATGTGTGCTGCACAATGTAGGAAAAGCCTGGGCGGCTCTCAAGCGACGTGGAACGAACTGCGCTTTCAAGAGGCTGGAACGCCGGAAGCCGGAACGAATCGAGGAGGATGGCAAATGGGATGGTGGACGAGATGGGGAACCGGCCCCGTATGTGGCGACTACAAAGCCCTGCTGGACCAGGTCCTGAACGGCACCCTGTCGGTGGAGGCCTTCATGACATTGTATTTCGAGCGCTTCAAGAACGAGACCCGCCCCATGAGCGAGACCGTGTTCCAGGTGCTGGACGGCGTGTTCGCTGATCTCGACGTGTTCACGACCGACCCGGAATTATTGGCAGCGAAGCCGGATTTCTATCTCGACGAGAAGCAGCTGCAGGCACGCATCCATGACGCCGCACGCCGCCTCGCATCCTTGATCGATTAAATTGCCAGCTCGGCCTCGACCAGCGCCGGCAACGACACGACAAAAGTACTGCCCAGGTCCTTGCCCTCGCTATGCACCGTCAGTGCGCCGCCATGCAGTTCGACCAGGCGCTTGGACAAGGCCAGGCCGACGCCGAGGCCGCCCAGCGAGCGGTCGGTCTTGCGGGTCTCCTGGGTGAACAGTTCGAAGGCGTGCTCCATCAGGTCGGCCGACATGCCGATGCCGTTGTCCTGCACCGACAGCAGGATCCGGTCTGCCGGCGCCGACAGCCCGACCACGATGCGCCCGCCCACCGGCGTGTACTTGCTGGCGTTGTTGAGCAGGTTGGCCAGCACCTGCACCAGCCGCTTCCGGTCGCCCATCACCATGGCGCTGCCCGTCCCGACCTGGGTGTCGAGGCCCTGGTTTTTCGCCGCGGCCAGCGGCGCAACCTGCTCAACCGCTTCGGCGATCACGTCCTGCAGGCGCACCGCGCGCAGGTCGAGCGCGATCTCGCCGCGGGTCACGCGCGAGACGTCCAGCAGGTCGTCGACCAGGCCGGTCATGTGGCGGGTCTGGCGTCCGATCATCTCGCCGAGCCGGCGCTGCTGGGCTTCGTCGGCTTTGGCCATGCGCAGCAGGTCTGCGGCCGAGGCGATCGGCGCGAGCGGATTGCGCAGCTCGTGCGCCAGCGTCGCCAGGAATTCGTCCTTGCGCTTGTTGGCCTGGGCCATCGCCGACTCCCTGGCCCGCAGCTTGCCGATCAGGGACTGCAGTGAAGTACGCAGCACGCCGATTTCGCGGTAGGCGCCCGGAATCGGCGCGATGTCGCCCATGTCGCCTGCTTCGATGCGGCCGGCCGAAGCCGCCAGCAGGTCCAGCGGCCGCGAGGTACGTCCCGCCAGCCACAGGGCCAGCATGGCGAACAGCGCTGCGATGCACATGCCGGTCATCAGGATCTGGTAGCGCAGCGCGGCCACCGGCGCGTAGGCGGCGTCGATGTCCTGCACCACCATCACCGTCCAGCCCAGGCCCGGCGAGAAGCTGTGGCCCTGGCTTTTGCTGTAGCCGGCCAGGTAGGTCTTGCCGTCGCCGAAGCGCTGGACCGCATAGCCGCTGGGACGCACGGCCGCGAAGGCAGCGTCTTGCAAGGGCCGTTTGCCGAGCAGCGCTTGCGGGCCCATGATGACGGCCATGTTCTTGTCGAGGATGAGGGTATCGACGTGCTTGCGCCGCGCCAGCGGCTGCATGACCGACTTCTCGATATCGGCGGCCCAGGCCAGGCTCAGGTGGGTGCCGAACACGCCGGCGATGCGGCCCTGCGCATCGCGGTAGGGAAAGGCGACGTCGATGAAGCGCAGCGGCTCCTTGCCGGCGGCATCGGGCTGCAGCAGTTTGGCGAGCAGCGCCGCCTCGTGCACGTCGTTCAGGTGAATGCCCTTCAACGCTTTCTGGAACCAGGGGCGCTTCGCGACATTGACGCCTTCCAGCAGGCGGTTGGCGGACACCAGCACCTTGCCTTCGTTGTCGGTGATGCCGAGCCAGGCGTAGTAGGCATAGGTCTTCTGCATCTCTTCGAGCAGGCGGCGCTTCTGGTCGAGGTCGGACGCGCTGCTGGCCAGTCCCGGCTGGTTTGCCAGCAGCTGGACTTCACGGTAGCGCTCGAACAGGCTGCGGTCCAGCTTGTCGGTGGCCTGGATCGCCAGCTCGGCGAACTGCTGGCCGATATCGTCCTTCTGGCGCTCGGTGAACAGGGTGTCGAGCACGCCGGCCAGCACCAGCGTGATCAGCAGGACCAGGCCGGACAGCAGGAGCATCAGCTGCGCCGACAGACCAAGTTCGCCGGCTGCAGCCTGCATATTGATGTACTTACTGCGCAGCATGGCGGACCGACCCTTTTCAACAAGCTCTCAAAGGATCGATCATACCTACTTAAAGGAAACTTAGTCCAGCGCGATCAGCGCTACCGGCGCCCGCAGCTCGAACTGCACCTTGCCTTTCGCAACCACGGCACTCTTGCCGGTGTACCAGTCGCGTACGGTCTGGCCGTCCGAGAAAACCCCGGCTACCGGAATCGCCACGGTGCGGTCCTGCGGCAGGTCGAGCGCGACCACCACACGGTCCGACACGCCGTTCTTGTCAACGGTGCGCTTGAAGACGTAGGGGCTGGCCTGCAGCATCTGGTGCACACCTGCGCCCACGGCAGGATGCGCGTGGCGGAAGCGGCCCAGGCGCGCCCAGTGGTCGCGTACCTCGGCCACGCCGAACAGGCCGACGCGGGTGTTGTTTTTCAGCTGGTCCCAGTTCATGAAGGAGCGCAGGTTGGCGTCGCCTTCCGCGCCCTCGATCTTCAGCACGCGCGCCGTCTCGTCGCCGTAATAGATCTGGGCCTGGCCCGGCGCCAGCAGCAGCTTGTTGGCCGCTTCCATCGGATGCTGGCGCAGCGCGTCGAAGGGATTGCCGTCGTCGTGCGAGTCCAGGTAATTCAATACCGAGTAGCCCTTCAGCGGGCCGTTGAGCGCCTGCGAATACGAAGAGAACAGCGGCTCGTAGCCCTGGCGCGCATCACCCGCCATGCTGAAGTTGATCATGCTGTCGAAGCCGTTGGCGTAATAATCGGCCCTGGTGCCGCCGTCGTAGGTGAACTCACGGCCGGCCTTCACCGAATAACCATAGGTTTCGGCGGTCATGAAGAACGGCAGGTTGCCGATTTTATCGACCGTTTGCTTGCCGGCCGGGGTGCGCTTCCAGTCCTCGTAGGCCTGGCTGGCGACCTTCTTGAGGTCTTTCCACACGCCCGGTTCGGTGTGCTTGACGGTGTCGGCGCGGAAGCCGTCGAAGCCGTACTTGCGCACCCAGTCGGCGTGCCATTTCATCAGGTAGTAGCGCGGCGCACGCGGGTAGCCGGTGCGCTTGAAGAAGTCGTTCAGCTCGGCCGTCTCGCGCTCGTAGCGCCCTTCCTTCTTCCACTTCGCCACCAGCGCGGGCGGAACGTCGACCTTCTCGTTGCTGTCGGTGCGGAAGTCCGGCAGGTTCTTCACCAGCGTGCACTCGACCGTGCCCTTGAAATCCTTGTACGTGCACGTCGGATCGGTGCGCACCCAAGCCGCCGGCCACACCGGGTCTTCCGCAGTGACCGGGCCGGTGTGGTTCATCACCACGTCCAGCAGCACGCGGATGCCGCGCGCGTGGGCGGCGTCCACTAGTTCGTGCATCTCCTTTTCGGTACCCAGGTTGGCGTCGATGCTGGTGAAGTCGCGCGCCCAGTAGCCGTGGAAGCCGTAGGACTTGCCGGTGCCTTCGTCGGTCGAGCCGTGGATCTGCTCGACCGGCGGCGTGATCCAGATCGCGTCGATGCCCAGGTCGTCGAAATAACCTTCCTTGATTTTCTGCGTGACCCCGGCCAGGTCGCCGCCCATGAAGCCGCGCGCAGTCGCTGCATCGTCCTTGCGGCCATAGGCGTGGTCGTTGGCCGGGTTGCCGTTGTTGAAGCGGTCCGTCAGCAGGAAGTAGACGGTCGCGTTCTCCCAGGTGAAGGGCTTGCCTTTGGCGGGCGTCAGGTCCGGAGCGGCGGACGCAGAGCCGAAGGCGAGCATCAGGGAAACGGCAAGGGCAGAAAATTTCATGCAAGGTCCTTTATTTAGTTACGTCGTTCCCGCGGAGGCGGGATAGCGCCACTGGCGCTATCCCCCCAAGTTTTTGTGGTTTGCCACGAACTTGGGGGAATAATGCCAGTGGCATTATTCCGCCTGCGCGGGGACGACGGATTCACGTAATCACACTCGGTTCCATGCGTCCGGTGCGCTGCTTCAGTTCGGACACCTGCTCGGCAATGGCGATCAAGGGCGCCAGCGCTTCCTGGGTGTCGAGATTGTGGCGGGACGGGTCGGCTTCGTAGCGTTCGAGGTAGACCCGCACGGTCGCGCCCTCGGTGCCGGTGCCGGACAGGCGCAGCACGATGCGCGAGCCGTCCGTCATGATGATGCGGATGCCCTGGCGGGTGGCGACCGACTTGTCGACCGGGTCGGTATAAACGAAGTCGTCGGCCTGCGAGACGCGGAAGGCGCCGAAGGTCTGGCCGGCCAGCGACTCGAGTTTGGCGCGCAGGTCGACCATCATGCGGTCGGCGGCATGCGCATCGACAGCTTCATAGTCGTGACGCGAATAGTAGTTGCGGCCAAAGCGCGCCCAGTGTTCCTCGACCAGCTGGTTGACCGACTTGCCGGTGGCGGCGATCAAATTCAGCCAGAACAGCACGGCCCACAGGCCATCCTTTTCGCGGATGTGATTCGAGCCGGTGCCGTAGCTCTCCTCGCCGCACAGGGTGGCCAGGTTCGCGTCCAGCAGGTTGCCGAAGTACTTCCAGCCGGTCGGGGTCTCGAAACAGGAGATGCCCAGCGCGGCGGCGACGCGGTCGGCCGCCTGCGAAGTCGGCATCGAGCGTGCGATACCCTTGATGCCGTCGCGGTAGCCCGGCGCCAAGGTCGCGTTGGCAGCGATGATGGCCAGGCTGTCCGAAGGCGCCACCGCCAGGTTGCGGCCGACGATCATGTTGCGGTCGCCGTCGCCGTCCGAGGCCGCGCCGAATTCCGGTGCGTCGGCGCCGTTCATCAGCGCCACCAGTTCGGCGGCGTTGACCGGGTTCGGGTCCGGGTGGTGGCCGCCGAAGTCTTCCAGGGGTTCGTCGTTGATGACCGTGCCGGCCGGCGCTTTCAATATCCCTTCGATGATGGCCTTCGCGTAGGGACCGGAGACCGCGCTCATGCCGTCGAAGCGCATCGTGAAGCCGCGGCCGAACAGCGCGCGGATCGCGTCGAAGTCGAACAGGCGGCCCATCAGCTCCGCGTAGTCGGCCACCGGGTCGATCACCTCGACCGCCATCTCTTCTAGCTGCGTGCTGCCGATCTGGTCGAGGTCGACCGGGCCGCTATCGCTGATGCGGTATTCGCTGAGCGTCTGGGTGTGGGCGAAGATCGCCTCGGTGATCTTTTCGGGCGCCGGGCCGCCGTTCTCGATGTTGTACTTGATGCCGAAGTCGCCGTCCGGGCCGCCGGGATTGTGGCTGGCCGAGAGCACGATGCCGCCGAAGGCGCCGTGTTTGCGGATCACGCAGCTGACCGCCGGCGTGGAGAGGATGCCGCCGCGTCCGACCAGCACCTTGGCCACCTTGTGGGCGGCGGCCATGCGCAGGATGGTCTGGATCGCGTTGCGGTTGAAGAAACGGCCGTCGCCCCCGAGCACGAGGGTGCGGCCGCTCGCTTCGCCCAGGGTCAGGAAAATCGCCTCGACGAAGTTTTCGAGGTAGCCGGGCTGCTGGAACTCGGTCACCTTCTTGCGCAGACCCGAGGTGCCTGGGCGCTGCCCGGCAAAGGGTTTGGTCGCTAAGGTTTGAATCGTCATTGTTGCGCTCCTGTCGTATTCGTTAATGCACGGGTTTGTTGTCAAACCATTACGATACGATAGGAGCGCAAATTGTGTCGCAAGTTACTTTTCGGCTTTGTCCGTCACGAACAGCGTCAATACGGCTGCCAGCACCATGCAGGCGCCGCCCAGCACCAGGGTGTTGACCGTGTGGCCGCCGAAGAAGTGCTTGGTGAAGAAACCCAGCAGCAGGCCGCTGACAATCTGCGGGATCACGACGAAGAAGTTGAAGAGGCCCATGTAGTAGCCCATGCGGCTGGCGGGCAGCGCGCCGGCCAGGATCGCATATGGCATGGTCAGGATGCTGGCCCAGGCGATGCCCACGCCGATCATCGGCACCATCAGCATAGCCTTGTCGTGGATGAAGAACAGGCTGGCCAGCGACAGGCCGCCGACGGCCAGGCAGATCGTGTGGCAGGTCTTGCGGCTGGTGGCGCGCGCCAGGATCGGCAGCAGGAAGGCGGCCAGCGCCGAGACGCCGTTGTACACCGCGAACATCACGCCGACGTAGTTGCCGGCTTCCTGGTAGGCGGCCGATTGCGCGTCGGTGGTGCCGTAGACGTTGTCGGCGATCGCGGTGCCGGTGTAGATCCACAGCGCGAACAGCGCGATCCAGGTGAAGAACTGGACGAAGGCCAGCTGCACCATGGTCTTCGGCATCTGGCCGAAGCCGCCGACGATCTCGCGCAGCGCCACGCCGAAGCTGCGCGCATGCTTGCGCTGCTCCTGGAAGCGGTCGAGGTCGGGCGGCGGCAGTTCGGTGGCGGTGAACACGGTCCAGCTGACGGCGGCCAGGAACACGGCGCCGCCGACGTAGAACGAATACTTGACCGTATCCGGAATCGCGCCGTTGACCGGCACGTTCGACACGCCGTAATGCGCGAAGATCTGCGGCAGCAGCGAGGCGATCACCGCGCCGCAGCCGATGAAGAAGGTCTGCATCGCAAAGCCCGCGGTCTGCTGCGAGGTATCGAGCTTGTCGCCCACAAAAGCGCGGAAGGGCTCCATCGACACGTTGATCGCGGCATCCATCATCCACAGCACGGCCACCGCCATCCAGACGGCGGCGGAATTCGGCATCAGGAACAGGGCAATCGCGGCCAGGATGGCGCCGAGGAAGAAGAACGGACGGCGGCGACCCCAGGTCGGGTGCCAGGTATTGTCGCTGAGGTAGCCGATCACCGGCTGCACCAGCAGGCCGGTCACGGGCGCGGCGAGCCAGAACAGCGCCAGGTCGTCGGGCGAAGCGCCGAGGGTCGAGAAGATCCGGCTGGTGTTGGCGTTCTGCAGGGCGAAGCCGAACTGGATGCCGAAGAAGCCGAAGCTCATGTTCCACAACTGCCAGAACGACAGGCGCGGCTTGAGTGAATGAGTGTGCATTTCCATCTGTGTCCCCTAACGCTGCCCGGACTCGTGCCGGACTAGCTCCATGTAGCAAAGTAACATGGGGATTGTTGAGTGTCAACGTAACAACGCCCGCAGAAGCGGGCGTTTTGTAGTCGAATTACGACTGCATTACGATTTCTTGTATGGCTTCTTCTCGCCGAACTTCTTCTTCGGCGCGGCCTTGATCGGCTCATCGCCGTCGCGCGTGATGTTCAGCTGGCGGCCGGCCACCCAAACCTTCTGCAGGTGCTGCAGCAGGTCCTGCGGCAGGTCGGCCGGCATGTCCAGGGTCGAGTAGTCGTCGTAGATCTCGATGCGGCCGATTTCCTTGGACGGGATGCCGCCCTCGTTGGCGATCGCGCCGACGATGTTGCCCGGCTTGACGCTGTTCGCGTGGCCGACTTCGATGCGGTAGGTCGCCATGCCCGGTTCCGGCGCGCGCATCACGCGCTCCTTCTTGAAGCTCTCGCGCGGCTGGGCGAAGGCTTCGCGGGTCGGGCGCTGCGGACGGTCTTCGCTGGCGAAGCCTTCACGGCCGAAGCTCTGGCGGCCTTCGCGGGCCGGACGCTCAGGACGGTCCTGCCATTCCGGCACCGGCCTGGCTTCGCGGTCCGGCTTCTCCAGCAGCAGCGGCTCGTCGCCGCGGTTCAGCTTCGCCAGCGCGGCGGCGATGTCGACTGCCGGCACGTTGTGATCGCGCTCGTACTCTTCGATCAGGGTGCGGAACATCTCCAGACCGCCGGCAGCCAGGGCTTCGCCGATCTGGTCCTTGAACTTCGCGATGCGCACGTCGTTGACGGCCTTGATGGTCGGTAGGGTCAGCGGCGCGACCGGCTGGCGGGTAGCGCGCTCGATCGCCTTCAGCAGGCCGCGCTCGCGCGGGGTGATGAAGAGGATGGCGTCGCCGCTGCGGCCGGCGCGGCCGGTGCGGCCGATGCGGTGGGTGTAGCTTTCCGGGTCCGACGGCACGTCGTAGTTGATGACGTGGGTGATGCGCTCGACGTCCAGGCCGCGCGCGGCGACGTCGGTGGCGACCAGGATGTCGATCTTGCCGTTCTTGAGCTGCTCGATGGTGCGCTCGCGCTGCGCCTGGGCCAGGTCGCCGTTGATGGCGGCGGCCGCGAAGCCGCGCGCCTGGAGTTTACTCGCCAGTTCCTCGGTGCCCAGCTTGGTGCGGGCGAAGATGATCATGCCGTCGAATGGTTCCGCCTCTAAGATGCGCGTCAGCGCTTCCAGCTTCTGCAGGCCGGCCACCAGCCAGTAACGCTGGGTGATGTTGACGGCCGTGGTGGTCTTGGCGGCCACCGTCACTTCCTTCGGCTCGTTCAGGTAGGTGTTGGCGATGCGCTTGATCTGCGGCGGCATGGTGGCCGAGAACAGCGCGGTCTGGCGGCTTTCCGGGGTCTCCTGCAGGATGCGTTCGACGTCGTCGATGAAGCCCATGCGCAGCATCTCGTCGGCTTCGTCCAGCACCAGGGTGGTCAGCTGCGAGAGATCCAGCGTGCCCTTGTCGAGGTGGTCGATGACGCGGCCCGGGGTGCCGACCACGACCTGCGCGCCGCGGCGCAGCGCCGACAGCTGCGGCCCGTAGGCCTGGCCGCCGTAGATCGGCAGCACGTGGAAGTTCTTCAGGTGCGCGGCGTAGCTCTGGAAGGCTTCGGCCACCTGGATCGCCAGCTCGCGCGTCGGCGCCAGTACCAGCGCCTGCACGGCGGGGTTCTTAACGTCGATGCGCGACAGGACCGGCAGCGCGAACGCCGCGGTCTTGCCGGTACCGGTCTGAGCCTGCCCGAGGATGTCGCGGCCTTCCATCAGGAGCGGAATGGTGGCGGCCTGGATCGGCGATGGCGTCTCGTAACCGACGTCCTTCAGCGCTTTCAGGATCGGGGCGGGAAGGTTCAGGTCGGCAAACGTCGGGAGCTGGGTGTCTTGCATGTAGGGAATTCTCTTAAAAATCGAAAGCAATCCTACAGTTTACTCGTTTGCAGTCCATGAGACCGGATTATTTGCAAGAAGAGCCGGCGGCGCGTGGTATTTCGCGCCGCCGCAAGGCTCAGCGCCTTTGCTGGCCCGCCGCCACAACCGCCTCGATGAACTGCTTATGCGTCGGCATGACGTCGACGCACTTGCCGATCACTCGCTCGATATCGCCGAGAATGCCGCGCAGCTCCTTCCCGTCCATCAGGTCGACCAGCGGGTTGTAGCCGGCGGGACGTACGCCCTGCCCGTGCAGCACCTGCTGCCAGCCGATCGGCGTGAACAGCTCCTCGTTCTCGCGCACCACGCGGCCGTGGGCCTTGTACAGGTCCATCTTGCGGCGCAGCGTATCCGGCACGTCCATCGTGCGCACGTAGTCCCAGAACGGCGTGTCGTTGCGCTGGGTGGCGTGGTAGTGCAGGATGATGAAATCGCGGATGCGCTCGACCTCGAAATCGGACTGGCGGTTGAACTCGTCGATGTCGGCCTGGTGGAAACCGGTGTCCGGGAACAGGGCCAGCAGGCGCGAGATGGCCGACTGGATCAGGTAGATCGAGGTCGATTCGAGCGGCTCCAGGAAGCCCGAGGACAGCCCGACTGCCACCACGTTCTTGTTCCATGTCTTGCTGCGCTTGCCGGCCGTGAAGCGCAGCAGCTTCGGATCGGCCAGCGCCTCGCCGTCCAGGTTCGCCATCAGGATGCCGGCCGCCTCGTCGTCGCTCATGAAGCGGCTCGCGTACACGTGGCCGTTGCCGGTGCGGTGCTGCAGGCCGATGCGCCACTGCCAGCCGGCCGGGCGCGCGGTGGCGGTCGTGTACGGCTGCAGCTCGCCGGACAGGGCGCAGGGCACGGCCCAGGCGCGGTCGCAGGGCAGCCAGTGGCTCCAGTCCTCGAAGCCGGTCTTCAGGGTCTGCTCGATCAGCAGGCCGCGGAAGCCCGTGCAGTCCAGGAACAGTTCGCCGGCCACCACCTCGCCGCGCTCAAGCACCACCGACTCGATGAAACCATCGTTCGGGCGCTGGCGCACCTCGACCACCTTGCCCTCGATGCGCTGCACGCCATGCGCTTCGGCGTACTTGCGCAGGTAGCGCGCGTACAGGCCGGCGTCGAGGTGGAAGGCATACACGATCTCGGCCAGCGGCGAATTCGGGGTCTCGCTCGACGGCCGCATGAACTTGCCGGCGCGCGCCGCCATGCGGTTGATCGAATAGTGCTCGAGGTCGGGCGCGATGCCGGCCTGGTACGCCTTCAGCCAGTACTGGAAGAAGTCGACCGTCCACAGGTCCTGGCCGAAGCGGCCGAAGCCGTGCATGTAGCGCTCGCCCGGACGGCTCCAGTCCTTGAACTCGATGCCGAGCTTGAAGGTGGCTTTGGTTTCGCGCACGAACTCGTCCTCGTTGATGCCGAGGACGTCGTTGAACAGGCGGATCATCGGGATCGTCGACTCGCCGACGCCGACGGTGGAGATCTCGTCGGATTCGACCAGGCGGATGGCGACTTTGCCCTGCAGCAGGCGGGCCAGCGCGGCGGCCGCCATCCAGCCGGCGGTACCGCCGCCGACGATCACGAGTTGTTGAATGGGAGTCTGTGTAGTCATGGGTTCACAGGATACAAAAAAACCCCTTGCCGGGATACCTGGCAAGGGGTGAGGTCAGCATGAAGCCAACAGTGAGAGATTACATCTTGTAGTTCAGGCCGAACAGCACGCTGCGACCCAGCGGGCGGTCTTCGATGACGTTGTCCTTCTTGTCACGATAGCGCTTGAAGTGCGAGTTCGACATGTTGTTCATCTGCAGCAGGAACGACAGGTTCTTTGCCGGGCCCGACTGGATCTCGTAACCGAACTGCAGGTCGAGCACCTTGGTGCCTTCGATGAAGGTCAGCTGGCGGTCACCGGTGTTGGTGGCAACGTCGCCGATGAAGTCGCCACGATAGGACTCAGCCGCACGTGCCGAGAAACCGTTCTTCTCGTAGTACACCGTCAGGCTGGCGGTGCGCTTCGACAGGCCTGGCAGACGCATGTTGCCGCCGGCGTTGTTGTCGGTCTTGTTCGGGATCGCCACCGAGCTGGCGTTCTGCGCCACGTTGGCCACGACGCCGAAACCGTCCAGGTAACGGGTCACGACTTTCAGCGGCAGCGAAGCAGCCAGTTCCACACCCTTGATGTTGCCGCCCGTGCCGTTCATCGGCGTGTTGAAGGTACCGGTGGTAATCGGCTGACCGGTAATCGGGTTCTTCGGCACGAAGCCACCCACCAGGTACGGCGTGAAGTCCCTGGCGGCATCGGTGTCGATGATGTAGCTGTCGAGCTTACGATAGAACACCGCGGCGCTCACGTAAGCCTGGCTGTCCCAGTACTTTTCGTACGAGAAGTCGGCGCCCTTGGCACGGAACGGCTTCACCGCCGGGTTGCCGCCGCTGCCGCTCAGCATACCTTTGGACGCATCGTAGCCGAAGCTGCCCGAAGCACGCATCTGCTGCAGTTGCGGACGCGCCATGATCTTCTCCAGCGAGAAGCGCAGGGCTTGCTGGTTGCCCAGGTCGCCGATCAGGTTCAGGCTCGGCAGCACGTCGTTGTAGCTGGTGCCGGCGGTAACGGTCGAGGTCGGACGGTGCAGGTCGTCCGAACCCTGGTTCTTGTCCACCGAGAAGGCGGTCGATTCCTGCTGGGTGTGGATGTATTGCAGGCCGGCCGAACCGCGCACCGGGAGACCGAAGGCCTGGGTATCGATGCCCAGCTTGGTGAACGCGGTGTCGACTTTCTCGCGCACCACCCAGTCCTTGTTGTAGATGTCCGGGTGCTGCTTCGAGCTCACGGTGTAGACCGAGTTCAGGGCTGCGACCGGATCGTAGCTGACCACGTTGATGCCGGTCAGGCCAGCCACCATCGAGCTGCTGCCGGCCGGGACCGGTGCCGTTGCGAATGGGCTGCTGTTACCCTTGATCGACAGCAGGCCTTCCTGGTACGAACGGGTCTTCGAACGGTTCGACAGGTTCACGCCAGCGGAGAACTTGCTGAAAGGCAGGCCGTCCGGCAGGTCGCGCGACACATCGAAGCGCACCGCGCCCAGACGGTCGTACACGTGCGGGAACTTGACGTAGCCGGCCTGGATGTCGGCGCCGCCCCAGCCCTGCGGGTCGGTCAGCACGATGTTGGCCGGATTGCTCAGGTCGACGCTGCTGGTGTAGCCCAGGCTGCCACGGCTGAAGCCGATGGTCGTCGGATTGTTGACGGCCGTCGAAGCGTAAGTCTCGAGGTTGACGCCTTCGCGCTTGGCATCGTTGAACGACAGGTCGAGCGACGCGGTCCAGTCCTGGTTCAGCTTCAGCTTGTTGTTCCAGCCGACCGAACGGGTACGGTCGTTCCAGACTTCGTTGTCGTTACGGATGATCGGACGGACGTTGTTGACCGAGCCGCTTTGCACGTTGCCGCCCGAAATGACCGGGTTGACCAGGGTGCTTGCTGCGTCGTAAGCGTTGCCGCCGTCGTTCAGCGGCATCTGGATGCCGACGTTGCGGGTGCTGCGGTCGTACTGCGAATAGAACAGGTCCAGGGTGCTGGTGAACTCGCGGCTCGGACGGAACTCGATCACGCCCATCATGCCGTTACGCGCCTGGCGGTAGGTTTCGGTGAAGCCTTCCGCGCCGTTCTGCGGGATGTTCACGGTCTGGCCGTTGTAGGTCGTCGTGCCGCCGCCCCAGCCATTGAAGCGGCTGTTGGCCGGACCGGTGCCCTGCAGGCGGGCGAAGCCGAATGCGATACCGATCTGGCGGTTGGCGAACTGGTCGATGTACGACCAGGTGAAGCGGTTGCCGCTGCCCTTCGAGTAGTCCAGGCCCAGGCCGCTCTTCTCGCGGCGGTAGTTGACCGCCATGGTGCGGCCCTTGAAGTCCAGCGGACGCACGGTGCGCAGGTCGACGGTGCCCGACAGGCCCTGGCCGACGACGGCTGCGTCAGGGGTCTTGTACACGGTGACGCCCGACAGCAGCTCGCCCGGGTACTGGTCGAATTCGATGGTGCGCGAGTCGCCGGTCGAAACCTGCTCGCGGCCGTTCAGCAGGCCGGTCGAGAAGTCGCCGGACATGCCGCGGATCGAGATGATCGATGCGTTGCCGTGCACGTCGCGCTGCGTGGTCACGCCCGGCAGGCGCGCGAGCGATTCGGCGATCGACTGGTCCGGCAGCTTGCCGAGGTCTTCAGCCGAAATCGCTTCGACGATGGAATCGCTGTTTTTCTTGACCGAGATGGCGGCCTCGATGCCGCGGCGGATACCCGACACCTGCACGGTCTGGATAGCGGAATTGGTGGCGCCGGTAGCGGCGGCGTCCTGGGTGCTGGTTTCCTGGGCGTAGGCGGCTTGGCCAGCCAGTGCCATGAAAACGGCGCAGCCTGCTGCAACCGGGCTGAGTTTGAATGCGATGCTGCCCGGCACAGTGCGCGCCGCGCGCTTATTGATCAGGTTCATGTGTCCCCTCAAATCTTACAAATCTATGTTTTTTTCCCGAAAACACTAGCCGGAGAGCCATCACTACGGGAGCCAGAAGGAAACGTTTCTTAGACGTTCTGCTAACGATTCTGTACTAAAACTAGATGCACTGTCAACGGGACTTGCCTGCGACTACGGGAATCTCGGATTTTTACGTGATTTTCTCAGAGTGAAGCCTCTTATCGTTGTATTCGAGCTACAAAGTACGCATACAGACGATGTAGTCGTACTACAAACCGCTTACTTTTCACCAAGAAAGCTTGCTTTTGCTCCATTTTGGTGCAAATTTTCGTAGTAGATTTTCAGCTTATGTCAAGGTGCCTGCTTGAAAGCCTGTATTTATGCTGGCGAAATGCTGTAGCAAAACTAGAGATTCGTATGGCCACTTTCGTTGAAGACCTATCATCCCTGTAGTATTCTCTCGGCAACAATGCAACTCCGGCACATTTTCCAGGACACTTCTGTCCAAAAGCCGATGTAGTTACGCTACTTACGGAGACCTTTCCCATGCCCGCCCCCTTCAGCCGCACCCTCGCCAGCCTCCTCATCGCTACCGCCTTCCTTGCCGCTGCGGCAGTTCCTCTGGCAGCCCGGGCCCAGGCCCCCGCCATCGACCACGTCGAGCCGCCCTTCTGGTGGACCGGGATGCAGGACCAGCGCCTGCAGCTGATGGTGCACGGCCCGGCCATCGCCGATCTCGAGCCGGCGCTCGACTACCCTGGCGTGCGTATCGCCCAGGTGACGCGGGTCGCCAACCGTAATTACGTGTTCATCGACCTCATCGTCGACGGCAAGGCCGCGCCGGGCGACGTGCGCATCGCCTTTGCCGGCAAGGGTGAGGCTGCTGCGCGCAGCGCTTCTTATACCTACAAGCTGCTGGCGCGCGAGGCCGGCTCCAGCCAGCGCAAGGGCTTCGACACCCAGGACGCGATCTACCAGGTGATGCCGGACCGCTTCGCCAACGGCGATCCGAAGAACGACAGCGTGGCCGGCCTGGCCGACAAGCTGGACCGCAAGCTGGGCCATGGCCGCCACGGCGGCGACATTCAGGGCATGATCGACCACCTCGACTACATCGCCGGCATGGGCTTCACCCAGCTGTGGCCGACGCCGCTGGTCGAGAACGACATGCCGGCCGCCTCCTACCATGGCTACGCCGCCACCGACCATTACAAGATCGATCCGCGCTACGGCAGCAACGAGGACTACCTGCGCCTGTCGCGGGAAGCGAAGAAGCATGGCATCGGCCTGATCCAGGACGTGGTGCTCTCGCACATCGGCAAGAACCACTGGTGGATGAAGGACCTGCCGACCCCGGACTGGATCAACCACCCGGGCAAGTTCGTGGCTACGGCCCACCACCGCACCGCCGTGCAGGATCCGTACGCCTCGAAGGAAGACGCCAGCAACTTCACCACCGGCTGGTTCAGCCCGGGCATGCCGGACATGAACCAGACCAATCCGTTGGTCGCGAATTACCTCATCCAGAACAATATCTGGTGGATCGAGTACGCCGGCTTGAGCGGCCTGCGTATCGACACCTTCGGCTATTCCGACGGCGCCTTCCTGACGGCGTTCACGAAGCGCCTGATGAGCGAGTACCCGAAGCTGAACATGGTGGGCGAGGAATGGAGCAAGCTGCCGGCCGTGGTCTCGCACTGGCAGCGCGGCAAGGTCAACTTCGACGGCTATGTGAATTCGATGCCGAGCATGATGGACTTCCCGCTGACCGAGGCGATGCGCACCGCGCTGGCCGATAAAGAGGGCAAGAACATCTTCAGCGACGTCTACGAGACCCTGTCGCTCGACTATCTGTACCCGGACCCCAGTCGCCTGGTGCTGTTCGAAGCGAATCACGACATGGCGCGCATCTATAGTGTGGTGAACGAAGACTTCGACCGCTACAAGATGGACATCGCCTTCGTGATGACGATGCCGCGCATCCCCCACTTCTATACCGGCGACGAGCTGCTGATGACCAGCGAGACGAAGACCCGCGACGACAACAGTTACCGCCGCGACTTCCCGGGCGGCTGGGCCGGCGACAAGGTGAACGCCTTTACGGGCGCCGGCCTCGGTGCGCGCCAGCGCGAGGCGCAGGCGTTCGTGCGCAAGCTGGTCAACTGGCGCAAGAACAGCCCGGTCATCCATCACGGGAAGCTGATGCACTATGGGCCGGAGCAGAATACCTATGTCTACTTCCGCTATGACGATACGAAAAAGGTGATGGTGGCCTTCAATGCCAACGATAAGGAGACCGTGCTGGATGCGGGGCGCTTCCGCGAGATGCTGTCGGGGGTGGCGTCGGGACGCGATGTCCTGACTGGCAAGACGGTAAGCTTGAAGGATGAGATCCGGCTGCCAGCGAAATCCACCTTGATCCTCGAAATCTGACGTAGGGTGGGCACACCGTACCCACGCACACGCCAACATTATGCAACCGTCACGCGTGGGCACAGGGTGCCCACCCTACAAATGAAATCATCCATATTTCTGACCGCCGCGCTTCTCGCGCAAGCTATTCCCGCCCTCGCCGCGGAAGCGCCCCCTCTGCGCTACGACCTGTACGTACGCGGCGCCTTCAATGGCTGGGGCACCGACAACCAGCTCGCCTGGAAGGGTAAAGGACTCTACGAGACCGACATCCTGGTCAGTCCCGGCAACCACGCCTTCAAGATCGGCAGCAAGGACTGGAACGCCGAGTGGGTCGCGAATCCTGCCGCCAGCGTGGCGGTCAAGCTGGACAATGCCTACCCGCTGGCCACTGAAGCGGGTCCCGAGGACTACCTGTTCACGAAGCAGACCGCGACCTTCCGCTTCCGCGTCGACGTCAGCGATCCGAAGAAGCCGGTACTGAGCGTCAACCGCGTCGAGACGCCGGCCGCCGGCCCTGCCGTCGATCCGCATGCGAACGCCGCCGCCAGCGCCGAGCTGCGCTTCCCGACCTGGGACGGCAAGCAGGAGACGGCGAAGTTCTCGGTGCAGGACCTGCAGGCGCCTCTGCGCAGCTATGCGCATTCGACCACCATGCAGCTGCGCGACCCCGGTCCGCAATACGCCATCTATAAAGAAGATGCCGCCCTGCCCCAGGTCCGCAGCGGCAACCTCGCCTTCGACGCCCTGTTCGCCCTCGCCGCGCACGAGATGCGCCTGGACTCGGTCAAGGAAATCCGCGACGGGAACTACAACGGCAACGACGCCATCCCCTGCGACTGCTTCGAAACCGGTGAGAAGTGGCATTACGTCTGGACGCGCGACCTCTCGTATGCGGCCGACCTGGGCCTGGCGATGCTGGATCCCCAGCGCGTGCGCAATTCGCTGCTGTTCAAACTGTCCGGCTGGCGCGAAGGCGTGACGCCGGCAGCGCAAGTCAAAGGCACGGCGGACGGCCTGCAGATCGTGCAGGACACCGGCAGCGGCGGCAGCTGGCCGGTCAGCACCGACCGCATCACCTGGGCCTTCGCCGCCGAGGAAGTACTGAAATCGCTGCCGGCGGCCGAGCGCCAGGCCTTTGCCACGACAGCGTTGAAAGCATTGTCCAATACGATCGAGAACGACCGCATCGCCGCTTTCGACAAGAGCACCGGCCTGTACACCGGCGAGGAATCCTTCCTCGACTGGCGCGACCAGAGCTACGCGTCCTGGATCCCCGAGGACCTGGCTTCGATGGCGAGCTCGAAAGCGCTGTCGACCAATGTCGGCCACTACAAGGCGCTCACCTTGGCGGCCATGCTGGCGCGCGAACAGGGCGATGCCGCGCGTGCGAAACGCTACGACGCCTGGGCGCGCGACCTGAAGCGCGCGATCAACCAGCGTCTGTGGCTTGAGGATGCCGGCATGTACAGCAGCCTCACCGCCGCCCACTTCGACGGCGCGCCGATGCACAAGTTCGACTGGCTGGGACAGTCGCTCGCCATCGTCACCGGCGTCGCCGACGGCAAGCGCGCGCGCCGCATCCTGGCCAGCTACCCGCACGGGCCGATGGGCGCGCCGGTGATCTGGCCGCAGCAGCTCGGCATGCCGGTCTACCACAACCGCGCGATGTGGCCCTTCGTGACGGCTTATGGCCTGCGCGCCGCGGCGATGGGTGGCAACGTCGCCGTCGCCGATGCCGCCTACGATTCGCTGATGCGCGGTGCAGCACTGAACCTGTCGAACATGGAAAACCTGGAGTGGCTGTCCGGCCAGTCCGTGCTACTGGACGAGGCCCACCCCGAGCTGATCGGACCGGTCATCAATTCGAAGCGCCAGCTGTGGTCCGTCGGCGCCTATCTCGGCATGGTGGTGCGCAACGTGTTTGGGGTGTCGGCCACGAACGAAGGCATCGCCCTGCATCCCTTCGTGACGGCGAAGCTGCGCGGTGGCGTTTTCGCGGCCACCAACGAGGCCGCGCTGTACAACCTGCGCCTGCAGGGCCGCGTCATCAACATCAAGCTGCGCCTGCCCGCAGCCGCCGGCAAGGACGTCAACGGCGTGTATGCGGTCGAGCGCATCCTGTTGAACGGCAAGCCGGCCGGCAGCAGCATCAGATGGAGCGAGCTGGCCTCCGAGAACCAGGTCGAGATCGTGCTGGGCAAGCTCGAGGCGGGCGAACAGGCGATCCGCCGGGTGAATGCCGACCCTTACGCCGAAACGCCCGCCGTGTTCGGACCGCGCGAACCGGCGATCGCGGACCTGCAGCGTGGCACCGGCGGCGTCACGCTCGACATCGCGGCGAAGGACAGCGGCGGCATCCTCTACAACGTCTACCGCGACGGCAAGCTGGTGGCCGCCAGGCTGCCGGCCGGCGCCTGGACCGACCGCCAGGCGGCTAGCCACGGCGCCACCGCCTGTTACGCGGTCGAAGCGGTGTTCGCCGGCTCGGGCAACCGCAGCCACCACAGCCGTCCGCGCTGCGTGGATGCCGGCGTCGCCATCGCGGCGCTTGACACGCGGGTGTCGTCGACGGCCACGCTGGCGGCACCTAGCGCACGCTTCGACGAACCGCACCTGGCCAACTGGGGCAAGCCGCAGGACCGCTTCGAGCTCAGGGACATCCAGGTGCCGGCGGCCGGAAACTACGCGGTGCAGGTCCGCTACCACAACGGCGCCAACCAGGTGAACCTGGGCATCAGCGGTGGCGTAAAATGGCTGGCGGTGAAGGATGCGTCGGGCGCCATCGTCGCGCAGGGCGTGGTGCAGCTGCCGCACGCGCGCATCGAGAAGGCCCATACGCCCATCGTGTATTCGACGCCGCTGGCGGCCAGCTTGAAAGCAGGCCGCACTTACCGCATCGAGATGAGCGACTTCTTCAACATGAGCTACCTGCAGAGCAACAGCAGCTTCAGCGCGGCCGGCGGCATCGAAGGGCCCTCCAACCGCTTCGACATTTATGGCGTGCGCCTGCTGCGCGTGCGCTGAACCAGGACGAGCATGAAACGATTCACGAAAACCATCGCAGCAATCGGCGCCCTGCTGGCCTTGGGCGCCATGAGCGCCCGGCAGGCCGGCGCCACCACGGTCAGGGTCCACTACCCGGTCGGCAAGGACAGCATCGGCATCATCGGCGACAAGGGGCCGATGAGCTGGTCCAAAGCTGTGCCGGCGCAGCGCCCCGACGGTCCGGTGAATGTCTGGACCTATACCTGGCCGGACGAGCTGGGCGAGGTGCAGATGAAGCCGACGCTGGGCGAGGGAAAAATCTCGATCGGCGGCGCTTATAAACTGGCGGCAGGCAGCACGGTCGACATCTATCCCTTCTTCGGCGCGCCCTTCGGCAAGCTGAGCATCGTGAAGGACTTCGCATCGCCGCAGCTGAACAACAAGCGTGCGCTGCGCATCTGGCTGCCGCCGAGCTATGCGGAGAATCCGGCCAAGCGCTATCCGGTGCTCTACATGCACGACGGCCAGAACCTGTTCGATGCCAAGACCGCGGCCTACGGCGTCGAATGGGGCATCGACGAAACCATGAACAGCCTGATCGCGATGGGCAAGGCGGACGAGGTGATCGTGGTCGGCATCGACAACACGCCGGACCGCATTCCTGAATATACGCCCTGCTGCGACCCGAAATACGGCGGAGGCAAGCTCGATGCCTATGGCGCCTTCATCGTCGACACGGTGAAGCCCTATATCGACCGCAGCTACCGCACGCTGCCGGGCAAGGAAAACACGGCGATCATGGGCTCGTCCCTCGGCGGCATCGCTTCGGTTGCGATCGCGCAGCGCTATCCGGACGTCTTCTCGAAAGCGGGCGGCGTGTCCAGCTCCTTCTGGTGGAACAACGGCGCCCTGATCACCAAGCTGCCGGCGCGCGTGCCGGTCAAGTTCTACCTCGATGCCGGCACCGTCGACGACGGCCTGCCTGAAACCACGAAGATGCTCGAGGCCATGCGCGCCAAGGGCTACCGCGAGAACGAGGACCTGCTGTTCTTCAAGGCCGAGGGTGCGCGCCACAACGAGGCATCGTGGGCGAAGCGGGTGGAGAAGCCGCTGACCTGGTTCTTCCCCTGGGGCAGCGCGAAGCAGTAATTACAAGTCGATGCTGTACAGGTTGGTGCCGGCATCCTCCGGCACCAGATGCGTGAACTTCACGAAGCGCATGCCCAGCTTGCGCAGCAGGCCGTTGGAGGCGAGGTTGTTGGGCGAGGTGATCGCCAGCAGCGTCCTGATGCCGATCGTGGGCGCATACGCCATCACCGCCTGCGCGGCCTCGTAGGCATAGCCCTGGCCGCGCCATGCGGGCAGGTAGGCGTAGCCGATGTCGATGCCGTCCAGGGTGTCGCGCTTGATCAGGCCGCACATGCCGATCGGGATCGCGCCGTCGCGCAGTTCGACCACGTAGAGGGAGTGGCCGCGCTCTTCCTGCATCGCGACGGGCCCGGTGCGCAGGGCCTCGGTCGCGTCTTCCAGGGTGCGCACGCCCTTGTCGCCGATATGCTCGATGAAGGCCGGGTCGTTGACCAGGTCGTAGAAGAACACATGGTCTTCCAGTCTTGCGGTGCGCACGCGCAGGCGCGCTGTCTCGACGATCTGCACAGAGTTCAGTCTTCCTCCGGAAGCTCCCAGCGCGCCGGGTCTTCCAGTAATTTGTACATCACATAGGCGTCGACATAACCCAGGCGCCGGTGGCGATAGGCCTTGGGCAGGGTACCGACGATGGAAAAGCCGAGCCGCTTCCACAGGTTGATCGCGGGGCTGTTGGTGCTGACGACGTAATCGAACTGCATCGCCAGGTAGCGCTGGCGGCGCGCTTCCTCGATGCTGTGCTCCCCGAGCATGCGTCCCACGCCCACACCCTGGGCATTCGGGCTGACCATGTAGCAGGCGCCCGCCACGTGGTTGCCGCGCCCGGGGTGGGTCGGCTGCAGCTTGTACATCCCGAGCACCCTCTCCTCCCCCTTCACGGCCACGAAGGTCGTCGCGCTCGGCGCGAACCAGTATTCATGGCTGGCTTCGCGGCTGGTACCCCCGCCATGGGCGAAAGTTTCGCCTGTGGCAAGGTGGGCCTGGAAGATGGTCCACATGGCGTTGAAGTCGGCGTCGCGCGCTGGTCGAATCTGGATGTCTCTCACTGCTGAGCCTGCTTATGTGTAACGAAAGCGCAAGATTCTAAACCGGGAATTGTCCGCGCGGCTATAGAAAAATGTAACTACATTTACACATGGAAATTGAGTTACGGTAAGCAATCTTTTCCGAAGATTTAGCACGCGCATTCCGCTTGTTTACGTATTTTCTGCTGTGTTGACTTGTATAGGCAGCGCTTGGCTAATACGCCTACTCTTTGCGGGTCAAGCGAAAATCCACGCTTTGCGGCCTTCCCGGCAGTTGCAGGGTCGCGCGCGCAGGCGGCGCTTCGCTGAGTACTTTGCCGCGCCGCATCACCAGGCGGCGCGTGGCGCGCAGGCGGATCGCCTCGACCGGACCGCCGGCATCGAGCAGCACCAGGTCGGCGTGGCAGCCCGGGGCGATGCCGTAATCCTGCAGCCCGAGGATGCGCGCCGGGGTCTCGGTCACGGCCAGGAAGCACTGGCGCATCGCGGCCTGGCCCGTCATCTGGGCCACGTGCAGGCCCATGTGCGCAACCTCGAGCATGTCGCCCGAACCGAGCCCGTACCACGGATCCATCACGCAATCGTGGCCGAAGGCAACCGGCACCCCGGCCGCCAGCAGTTCCGGTACGCGGGTCATGCCGCGCCGCTTCGGGTAGGTATCGTGGCGGCCCTGCAACGTGATGTTGATGAGCGGATTCGCGATCGCCGCCACGCCCGATTCCGCGATCAGGGGAATCAGCTTGCTGACGTAGTAGTTGTCCATCGAATGCATGGAGGTCAGGTGCGAGCCTGTACTTCTGCCCTGCAGGCCCAGGCGCTGCGTTTCATAGGCCAGGGTCTCGATGTGGCGCGACAGCGGGTCGTCGGTCTCGTCGCAGTGCATGTCGACCATCAAGCCCTTTTCCGCCGCGAACTCGCACAGCAGGCGCACCGATTCCGCGCCTTGGGCCATGGTGCGTTCGAAGTGCGGGATGCCGCCGACCACGTCCACGCCCATGCCGATCGCGCGCTTCAGGTTGTCGAAGGCAGTGGGGCTGCGCAGCAGGCCGTCCTGCGGGAAGGCCACCAGCTGCAGGTCGATGTAGGGCGCCACGCGGCGCTTCACCTCGAGCAGGGCTTCGACTGCCAGCAGGCGGTCGTCGCAGACGTCGACGTGGGTGCGGATCGCCAGCAGGCCGCGCGCCACCGCCCAGTCGCAGTACTGCATCGCCCTGTCGATCAGCGCCTCTTGGGCCAGCTGCGGCTTCAGTTCGCCCCACAGCGCGATCCCTTCCAGCAGGGTCCCGGATTCGTTCACGCGCGGCAGGCCGTAGCTGAGGGTGGCATCCATGTGGAAGTGGGCGTCGACGAAAGGCGGGCTGACGAGGTCTCCGCCGGCATCGATCTCGCGCGCGCCACGCACTTGCAGGTTCGGCCCGACGGCGGCGATGCGTTCGCCTTCGATGGCGATGTCGACACCATGCTGGCCATTGGCCAGGCTGGCGTTGCGGATGACGAAATCCATACATGTTCTCCTGATGAGGTCAGCCCATTGTACTGCGGATGATGCCAATAATTTACTCATGCTGCATTGCAAGATTTCCTTGCAAAAACAACACAAATACCACTTCCCAACACTAGTGAACGCCTTTACACTAGCTCTTATTGCAGTGCGTCATAACTGAATAAAGGGATTCCGATGACCCAATTTTCCGACCAGTTGTCCGCCGTCCGCCAGGCCCAGTTCCAGGCCCAGCTCGACATGTTCCGTACCCTGACCACCCGCGCGCTCGACAGCGCCGGCCAGATCGCCGCCCTGAACGTGCGCGCCTCGCGCGCCTCGCTGGAACAGGCGGCCGGTACCTTCCAGCACCTGCTCGACGCCCGCGAGCCGCGCGACCTGTTCGCCCTCGGCTCCGCTGCCCAGGGTCAGTGGCATACCCTGTTCTCGTATGGCCGCGAGCTGTTCGGCCTTGCCGCCGGCGTGCGCACCCTGCCCGCGCAGTTACCGACGCCGCTGCAGTTGCTGGCCGCCCCGGCGCCGACCGCCAACGTCCCGACCACCTACACCCAGATCGTCGAACAGGCCTCGATCGCCGCCGATGCCGCCACCACCATCACCGGCGAGATCACCGCCGCAGCCGTGGACACCGGCGCCGCGCTGGCCGAAGCCGCGATCGACGCGAGCACCCGCAACGTGACCCAGCCCGAAGCTGCAGCAGCACCCGCAGCGGCGCAGGACGATGCACAGGACAAGGCGCAGCTGGCAGCCTTCGAAGCCGCCATCGAAACCGCAATCGCCGACGACGTGCCGCCGGCCGAGCCGACCGCGCTGGCCAAGGCCCTGAACGAAGTCGCGCCGAAGCCGGCCAGCCTCGAGCATCCGCTCGCGGCCACGGTGGCGCTGGCGCCCGAAGGCCAGGTCGAACTGCCGCCCGTGACCCCGCCGGAAAGCATCGCGCCGGTCATCGCGCCTGCGCCGAAAGCCTCGCGCGGATCGCGCAGGAAATAATCTGAACGAAGTGGCACGCCTGGGCTGGCGTGCCTGCAGCAGCCTGGCAAAAATAGTACAGTAGCGGTCCTCGCAACACGATCGAAGAACAGGACACGCAATGGGTTTGGCTAGGCTGATCGGCGGCTTCGTGCGCCGGCATTGGCGTTCGTACGCGTCGTCGGCGGTAATGCTGTTCGGCGTGGCCCTGTGCTCGGTGCTGGTGCCGCGCAAGGTCGGCGCCACCATCGACGCCCTTGCGGCGCACCGCCTGCAAGGCCACGACCTCACTATCCAGCTGCTGCAGCTGCTCGGCCTGGGCCTGGCGATCTATGTGCTGCGCGTGGCCTGGCGCCTGCGCCTGTATTCGGCCGCCTACCGGCTCGGCGTCGAGCTGCGCACCCGGCTGTACGCAAGACTCTCAAGCCAGGGACCGGCCTTCTACCAGCGCCAGCGCACCGGCGACCTGATGGCGCTCGCCACCAACGACATCGACGCCATCGAGCAGGCCGCCGGCGAAGCGATGCTGGCCGGCTTCGACGGCACGCTGACCCTGGTCATGGTCCTCGGCATCATGTTCCTCGGCGTCGACTGGCGCCTGACCCTGATCGCCCTGCTGCCCTTCCCGCTGATGGCGCTGGCCTTCTGGCACATCTCCAGCCACATCCACACCGCCTCCGGCGATTCCCTGAAACGCTTTTCGGCGCTGAACGACCACGTGCAGGAAACGTTGTCCGGCGTGCGCACCCTGCGCGCGCTCGGCCTGGAACAGCGCAGCGCAAAACAGTTCGGCGAACTGGCCGCGCGCGCCGCCGATGCCAGCCTGACGGCGCAGAAATGGGAAGCGGCCTACGAACCGGCGGTCGGCCTGACGCTCACCGCGGCCACCGGCCTGACCCTGGGCCTGGGCGGCTACCTGGTGTGGAACAACCAGCTCACCATCGGTTCGCTGACCAGCTTCACGATGTACCTCGGACAGCTGATCTGGCCGATGTTCGCGGCCGGCTGGGTGCTGTCCCTGATCGAACGCGGACGCGCCGCGCTGGCGCGCCTGCAGCCGCTGCTGGACGCCCCGCTGACCATCGACGACCACGGCACCATCGACCGGCTGCAGCGCGGGCCGCTGGCGCTGCAGGACGTCAGCTTCGCCTACACCGGCCAGCAGATCCCGGCGCTGAAGCAGGTCTCGGTCAGCCTGCAGCCGGGCCAGACCCTGGGCCTGGTCGGCCCCACCGGCGCCGGCAAGTCGACGCTGCTGCGCGTGCTATTGCGCCAGGCCGAGCCCCAGCACGGCACGGTCACCTGGGGCGGGCGCCGGCTCGACGAATACACGCTGGCCACGCTGCGCGCCGGGATCAGCTGGGTGCCGCAGGAATCCTTCCTGTTCTCGGCCTCGATTGCCGAGAACATCGCGCTCGGCTACCCGGGCGCCTCGCGCGCGGAGATCGAGCACGCGGCCAGGATGGCCGACATCCACGAGGACATCCTGCGCTTCCCGGACGGCTACGACACCCCGGTCGGCGAAAAGGGCATCACCCTGTCCGGCGGCCAGCGCCAGCGCGTGGCGATCGCGCGCTCGCTGCTGGCGCAAAGCCCGCTGCTGCTGCTGGACGATGCGCTGTCCGCCGTCGACACCGGCACCGAGACCCGCATCCTCGAACACCTCGACGAGCTGCGCGCAAACCGCCCCGAGCTGTCGGCGGTGATCGCCAGCCACCGTCTGTCGGCCGTGGTCAAGGCCGACCTGATCGTCGTGCTGAAGGATGGCCGCATCGTCGAATCGGGCACCCACGAGGCCCTGCTCGCGCGCGACGGCTGGTATGCCAGCCAGTGGCGCTATCAACAACTGGAGGCCAGCCTCGATGCAGTCTAAAGAAAAAACCACGCCGGCCCAGGCCAGGCAGGCGGCCGGCCTGCTGCGCCGCGCCGCGCACCCGGACCGCGCCCACCTGGGCTGGGCCACCGGCTGGCTGATCCTGGCGGCCGCGCTGGAAGTCGTCGGACCGCTGCTGGGCAAGAAGCTGATCGACGAACACCTGCTGCCGCATCACCTGGACTGGACCCGCATGGGATTGCTGCTGGCCGGCGTGCTGGTGACCGGCTGGGCGGCTTCCTGGATCCGCTTCCTGCAGCTGGTGCGCCTGTCGGGCCTGGCGATGCGCTCGGTGCAGAGATTACGCGAGTGGGTGTACGGCCACGTGCTGCGCCTGCCGATGGCCTTCTTCGACCGCGCCATCACCGGCCAGTTGGTGAGCCGCGTCACCAACGACACCGAGGCCGTCAAAACCCTGTACATCCAGGTGCTGTTCGTGATCCTCGACTCCACCATCGTGCTGGTCGGGACCTCGATTGCGATGGCCTGGCTGGACTGGCATCTGATGCTGATCGTGCTGGGCCTGCTGCCGGCGGTGCTCGGCATCATCTGGCTTTATCAACGGCTGTCGGCGCCGGCAGTCACGCGTGCGCGCGCCCTGCGCAGCGACATCAACGCGCAAATGGCGGAATCGATCGGCGGGATGAGCGTGCTGCAGGCGAACAATGCCCAGCACCGCTTCGGCGAACGCTTCAAGGCCACCAACGACCAGCACTACACGGCGCGCGTGGCCGAGCTGCGCGCGAATGCCTTCCTGCTGCGCCCTGCCCTCGACTTCCTCAACGTGATCCTGCTGGCGGTGGTGATCTTCAGCTTCGGCCGCCAGAGCATGGGCGCGGTCGAAGTCGGGGTGCTGTACGCCTTCATCAGCTACATCGCGCGGGTGGTCGAACCTCTCATCCAGATCACGATGCAGTTCAGCGGCCTGCAGCAGGCGGTGGTCGCGACCGCGCGCGTGGCGACCCTGCTCGACGAAGCCAATGCGCCCGAACACGGCAAGCGCAGCGGCAGCGGCGGCCGTCCCGCCGACACGCCCGTCGATCACCCCGATGCACCGGCGGTCAGCGTGCGCGACCTGAGCTTCGCCTATGTCGAAGGCCAGACCGTGCTGCACCACCTGTCGCTGGAGATCCCGCAGGGCGCCTTCTTCGGCATCGTCGGCCACACCGGCAGCGGCAAGTCGACCCTGCTGTCGCTGCTGCTGCGCTACTACCCGGTCACGCAGGGCAGCATCGCGATCCACGGCGAGCCGCTGGCCGGCATCGCCAACGAGCGCTTCCGCAACGAGGTCGGCCTGGTGCCGCAGGATCCCTTCCTTCTGGCGGCGTCGGCGCGCGAGAACATCGACATGGGCCGCGGCCTGCCGCAGGACGCGATCGAGACGGCGGCGCGCGCGGCCCACGCCCACGACTTCATCGCGGCGCTGGAACAGGGCTACGACACGCCGCTGGGCGAAGGCGGTTCGCGCCTGTCGTCCGGCCAGAAGCAGCTGATCGCGATTGCCCGCGCCCTGGCCGGCAAGCCGCGCATCCTGCTGCTGGACGAAGCGACCTCGCGCATCGACAGCCAGACCGAGCAGATCGTGCAACAGGCCGTGGTCGGCCTGCGCGGCAAGGTCACCGTAATCGCCATCGCGCACCGCCTGTCGACCATCCGCGACGCCGACCGCATCGTCGTGCTGAACCACGGCCGCATCAGCGAAGCCGGCAGCCACGAGGAGCTGATGCGCATCGAAGGCGGCCTGTACCAACGCCTTTATCTGCTGCAGCAACTTGCCGTTTAGAAAAGCAGATAGCACCTGTCTATACAGACCATAAGCTTACGGAATACATATGTATCTTTTTCGCATACACCTGGGAAAATTTGTATTTCTTTACAGCAAGCGGCGTACAATGCTTGGTTGAGTCCCGCACGGGACGCATACGACACGTCCTTGGGGAACTATGTTGGCTGGCCACTACCGCGCATCGTACAAGCACCGCAGCCGCGCGCTGCTGGCGGCGCTTTCGTTGGCGTCCAGCCTGGCCTTTGCCGATGCGCCCCTGCCGCTCGCCCAGCGCCTGACCTCGATCCAGGAAGTCAGCCGCTTCGTGCCCTTGCGCGCTCTGCCCATGCTGGCGAAGCTGGAGCAGGAAAGCCGCGCCGCGCCGCTGGCGGAAAGGGCCATTTTCCTCGACCTGTCCTGCAAGACCCACATCAAACTCGGCCACCTCGACCTGGCCAACCGGCTGTGTGACGAACTGATTCAGCTCGGCAAGCAGCATGCCGATAATGCGACTTTGGCGCGCGGCCTGCTGGCCAAGGGTTATGTGCTGTTTGCGATGAACGAGCGGGCCCAGTCCCACCAACTGGTTTGGCAGGCAGAGAAGCTGGCGGCGGATAGCAGCGATATCGACTTGCAGGTACGCGCCGGCATCACGTCCAGCGAATCCTACGCCGAGGACGGCAACTTCCCGATGGCGCTGAACAGGATGCAGGCCGTCGTCTCGCTGGCGCGCCAGAGCGGCAGCCCGTTGCTGCTGACGATCGCCCTCAACTCGCTGGCCTACCTGTACAACCAGGTGCACGAGTACGACAAGGGCTTCGAGGCGCTGAAGGAAGCGTACGCTACGGTGGAGAAGCTCGACTCGCCGGGACGCCTGGCGGTACTGAAGAATACCGAATACGGCCTGGCCATCGATTCCGGCCAGGTCCAGCGCGGCCTGAAGGCGCTGCAGGAGGCCATCGAGCTGGAGCGCAAGATCGATGCCGGCCCGATGATCGCCTCCTCGCTGGTGAACCTGTCCGACTGCTACCTGAAGCTGAAGGATTACCGCAACGCCCTGGCCACCGCCCAGCAGGCGCTGGAACAGGCGCGCCTGATCAGCGACGAGAGTTCGATCGCCACCGCGCGCCTGAACATCGGCCAGGTCTATCTGGCGATGGGGCGCCTGGCCGACGGCAAGAAGAGCATCGAAGAAGGCATGGCCTGGTACGAAAAATCGGGCGACAAGCCGCAGCTGCAATCGGTGCTGGCCGAGTACGGCGAGGCGCTGGAGCGCGCCGGCGACCTGCCCGGCGCCCTGAAGGCCTACCACCGCGAACGTACGCTGTCGAACGAGCTGTTCGAAACGCGGCGCCAGAAGGCGATGGTCGAGCTGCAGGAAAAGTACGAAGCCGACAAGCGCCAGCGCCAGATCGAGCTGCTGCGCCAGGAAAACCAGGTCAAGAGCACCGAGATCGACAACCGCCGCCTGCAGCAGCGCGTCTGGTGGCTGCTGGCGCTGGTGTTCGCGCTGTCGGCGGTGGTCGTCTATTTCCTCTATCGCAAGGTACGCCAGACCAATGCCCAGCTCGAGGAAAAGAACCTGGAACTCAAGCAGCAGAGCGCGCGCGATCCGCTGACCGCCCTGTACAACCGCCGCCACTTCCAGGAATTCATGCGCGGCCATGAGGGCATGGTGCAGTCCGCCGCCAACGAGGAAACGGTCAGCGCGCTGTTCCTGATGGACGTCGACCACTTCAAGCACATCAACGACACCTACGGCCACGGCGCCGGCGACGCGGTGCTGCGCGAGATCTCGGACGCCTTGCGCGATATCCTGCGCGAAACCGACATGATCGTGCGCTGGGGCGGCGAGGAATTCCTGGCCTTCCTGCCGGCGGTGCCGCGCAGCAGCCTGGACGACGTGGCGCGCCGCCTGCTGAGCGGCATCCCGGCCCGCAGCATCGAGTATCAGGGCACGACGCTGTCGGTGAACGTGTCGATCGGCTTTGCGCCCTTCCCGCTGGCGCCGGGCGGCAAGCCGATGTCCTGGGAACGCGCCGTCAACCTGGTCGACATGGCGCTCTACCTGGCCAAGGGCCACGGCCGCAACCGCGCCTACGGCGTGCAGCGCCTGGCCGGCGATACCCGCATGACGATGGAACAGATCGAGCAGGACATCGAGGCCGCGTGGCGCGCCGGCAGCGTGGAGCTGTCAGTGGTGCAGGGTCCGTGGCCGGAGCTGCGCGCCGCTTCTTAAAAAGCCGCATGGCGGCGTTGCACCGTCTCGCCGTACTAGCGTACTGTCTTCGTGGTCCGCCACTGCGGCGATGCGCCTTGCCCTGCGGCTTTTACTAGTGCGCCGCTTCCTGCATCTTCTCGCCGGCTTTTTCCACTTTCTCGCCGACCTTCGCGGTCGCCCGGTCCAGGTTGTCCCTGGCTTGTGCGGCCGCTTCCTTCGCCTTTTCGCGCGCCCGCTCGGCGGCTTCGTCGGCCTTGGCCACCTGGTCCTGGACCGCGGTCTGGACCTTGGCGCCCGCCTCGTCGACGGCCTTGCCGGCCTGCTGGGCCGGGCCCATGGCGTCGCTGGATGACTGGTTGCAGCCGGCCAGCAAGGTGGCCAGCACCAGGGCTGCTGTCGATATGCGATACATGTCGTACCTCCTTTCCGCTTACTGGAACTTCGCCTGCTGCTCGGCCTGGGTCTTCAGCGCCCGGCATTCGGGATTGCCGGCGTCCACCATGGTCAGGCACAGCGTCATCTTGTCGGCCGCGGCGCCGTAATCGCCGCGGTCCAGGTCGCGCTCGGCGCTCTGGATCAGGTTGCGGGCCGAATCGGCCGCCGCTTGCGATGCGCGGCCGCCGCCGGCACCGGCGGCCGAACCGGTCTCGCCGCCGCCGGAAGAACCGACGGCGCTGCGCGGCACCGCCAGCGGGTGGGCAGCATCGCGCCTTGCCGTCTCGATCCGCTCCTTCGTCGCGCGCGTGTCCTCGTCCTCGCCCCAGCGTTTGGTGAACGCCTGCAAGCGGGTCCTCGCCTTGTCCCAGCTGGCCGCCGCCAGCGCCGCCTCGACCCCGTTGCTGGCATCGCTCCAGGCCTTGCTGCGCTGGCGCCGCCTGGTGCACTTGGCCGCCTCGTCGTTGAGGGCCTGCTGCAGGCGCTGCAGCTGCTCCTGCGAGGCGCGGGTCTTGCGCAGGGCGATCAGTTCGGCCTGGGCCTCGCTGCCCTTGCACTCGCGGGCCAGGGCGATGGCGGCGTCGATCTGACGGTCGATCTTCTTCGACGAGGGCTTGGCGATCAGCCACAGGCCCCACAGCAGGGCCAGCGCCAGGATCCACCAGCGCAGCCGGATCGGCGAGCGCCTGGGCGGCTGCGCGGCCAGCGGCGGGCGCGGGACTTCCTGGCGCGGCGGCGGTGGCGGTGGCGGCGGTGGCGCGCCGGCCGGGCCGGGTTTGCCGCTGCGGCCAAACTCGGTTGCGCTCGGGGTGGCTGGGGGAGCTGGCGATGCGGGCGGCGGCGGCACGGCGGCGGCCGGCGCCGAAGGCAGCTCCGGCGGCGCATCCGACCAGCCGGACAGCGCGGCGGCGGCGCTGGCGCCCGCAGCCGCTGCAGTCGCCGCTGCCGAGACCGTGGGCGATGGCGGCGGCGCGTTGACGGCCGGCACGGCCTGCGCACCGGCGCGCGCCTGCGCTGTCCCGCACCAGGGACAGTAGTTCACGGGCCGCGGCGCGGGCCGGCCGCAGGCCTCGTTGATACATCGGTAAATTGCCTGGTCTTGCACGGTGCTCCTTTATTCCGGGTCCGGGATGCCGTCGTCGGGGTCCGGTATCGCAGTGTCGGAAGACGCCGCCAGTTCCGGGATCTCGCCGACCGTCTTCCACTTGTCCTGGCGCGGATTCCACTGCATGTTCCAGATACGCGTGCCCTGGTCGATCTCGCCGCGCGCCAGCAGCTGCGCGACCTCTTCCAGCGCATACGGCCCGCGTTGGGCGCCGTTCACGAACAGCTTGAAGCGCGCTGCCATCGGGGTCGCGCCGACCACGAAAGCGGCCGGGCTGGCCACTGCCGGATGCAGACCGGTGCCGGCCGCCGTCGCCTGCATGGTCGGGCTGACGATGGTGGCCGGCGCGCCGCCGCCCTGTCCGATGTCGGACGCCATCAGCCCCGGGACCGTTGCCGCCGGCGAGGCCGAACGCCGCTCCAGCGCCTGCAGCGCACGCGCCTCGCTGGCCAGGAACTCGGGCCGGATCACGCGCTTGTCGCTCGGGCGCTCGACTTCCCACTGGTAGGCGTCGCTGGCGGAATCCGGCACCGTCTCGCTCCACAGGTCGAGCTGGGCCAGCGCCGCCTCGACCTGGGCCGGCGACAGCTCCGGATGCAGGCTGGCAGCGCGCCGCATCCACTGGTCGTACAGGCGCCGCGCGGTGATGGTCGGCAGCGAAGGCGAAGGCAGCTGGGCGCCGGTCTCGTCGACCTCCAGCTTGGGCTCGTACACGCGCAGCTGGTAGTGGCGCATCAACGCCGCCAGCAGCGCCAGGCGATAGGGTCCCATCGTGCCCAGGCGCTGGCGCACGGCGGCGATCACCTGCTCGCGGTAATAAGGCGGCAGGCCGTTCGAGCGGATCGCGTACTCGTTGCCGATCTGCAACCATTCGCCGGAACCCTGCTCGACTTCGAACAAATATTGGCCGCGCGGCTGGAAGGCGGCTTCGCGGTCGCCGGCATCCTGCTTGCGGCGGATGACGCCCAGCGCCACGGCCTGCAGGAACCATTCGTAATCGTCGGCCAGGCGGTTCAGCTCATCCATCGACGGCGAGATCGGATGGCGGAAGCGGGTCGAATCGAAGTGCAGGTGGGTCGGGATCTTCGGGTTCTCGATCTGGTAGGAGGCGCGCCAGGTCGGCAGGCCGCGCAGCACCGTCATCGGGTAGCCGGACAGCTCGATGTAGCACACCGCCCTGCCCGCCACGCCGGTGTTGACGATGGCGACCGCATCGCCGTGCAGGAAGCCGGTCGGCACGGCAGCGCGGATTTCGGGTTCCAGCTTGCGCCAGGCGGCCGGGTCGCCGACGCCGATGAAGCACTTGAACTGGTCGGCGCTGGGCGTGAACTCGGCCGAGAAGCGCGCGTTAATCCAGGGCATGCTGCTGCGTATCCATTCGCTGAACACGCGGTGGCGCTCCTGCGGCGACATCGCGTTCAAACGCTCGAGCAGCGGATCGACGGCCTGCGCCGGCTCCAGGCCCTGCGCCTGCATGCTGGACAGTTGCGTCTGTGCGCGGCGGAACAGTTTCAATAACAGGTCGGCCCGCAGGCGCTCGTCGCCCAGCTGCGGGAACAGCCTTGCCGAGCCGCCGAATTCGAGCAGCACCTCTTCGGCCCAGCCGCTGACGTCGCTGGTGAGCTTGACCGGCTGCGGCAGCACCTCGCTGGCCAGCTTGATGTAGGTGGCGTGTTCCTGGCGGGCGTCGGCGCGCAGCTGGCCGATGCGCTGGTCGCAGGCGGCCAGCATGGCCTGTACCGAGCGCCGGCCTTCCTGGAATTCGCCGGCAATGCCGCTCCACTGCGCCTGCCCGTATTCGTCCGTGCCCTGCGGATTGCCGAGCCAGGCCGACATATTGTTCATGACGTCGATCGCCTGCCCGGAGGCCACCGCCAGCAGGTGGAAGCGCAGGTAGTCGGCGATGTCGCGCTTCAGGTGGTTCATCACCTCGCGCGCCTGCGCATCCTTGCCGAACAGGCGCCCCGCGGCCTGGCTCAAGTTGTTCAGCGATTCCTCGACCTGGCGCGTACGCAGGGCGTCGCGGACGTCGCGGTAGCGCTTGCCGTTGCGCTGGGCGTTGGCGAGGTCGCGCTGGGCCAGCCTGCTCTTTACCTGCTCCAGCAGCGACAGCACGAATTCGAGGCCGCCCTGCTTGCGGTCGTCGAGCAGCATGTAGAGGCGCCCGCGCACGTTCAGGCGCAGGTTGGCGAGCAGTTCGCCGGTGTGGCGCTTGATGCGATCTTCGCTGGTCTCGGCGGTGGCGCCGGCTTCGCGGATGGCGTCGCGCTCCAGGTTGGGCAGCAGCTCGACCACCTTCTCGCGCCACAGTTTCAGATCGTAGGACGCCATGATGCGGTCGATCTCGACCTGCACCTTGCTCTCGACCCGCTCCAGCAGCGAACGCTGGTCCTTGTCCATCAGGAGCATGTCGGTCAGCGCATATTCCTGGAAGGGCGTGACGTCCACGGTGCCCTTGCGGAAGTCGGGGAATTCCGAGAACGGGTGCTCGCCCATGCCCATCTGCTCGCGCATGAAGCTGTCGCGTTCCGCATCGGTGGCGCGCCTTGCAGCCGTACCGTCGGTCGAGGCCAGGCCGAAGAAAGCCTTCACCATCAGCGCCGCCAGCTCATAGGCGCGGATGTCGTCGCGCAGGCTTTGCTGGGTGTCGAGCACCGCCTGGCCGAAAGCCGAATACACCTTCGAGTAGGACAGGCGCATGTCGCCGAAGCGCTGCTCCGGCACGCGCGGGTTGTAGGGCCCGAGCTTGTGCTGCTGCTGGTTGACCGCCACCGAGCGCTTGCGATTCGCGAAGTCGGCCGAGGCGAAGTCCTCGAACAGGGTGTCGGCCACCATCTGGTAGACGTCCTTCACGTCCTGGGTCGCCTTGTTGGCCAGGTTGGCGGTGTCGACAAAATACACGTCGTCGAAAGGCGCGCCGCGCCCGACCACGCTGTCCGGGTCCATCCACTGCACGCGCGCGTTCATGTCGCGCATCGTGGTCTCCAGCTCCATCAGGGTCGCGTAGGCGTTGGCTTCGGTGCGCTCCTTGTTGGCCTTCGCATAGCCCGACGGCAGGAACATCACCAGGTCGACCTGGCTGTCCGAGACTTCCTGGCGCGCGATGGCCTTGGCGATCCAGCCCAGGTCGATGGCGCTGCCGGCGCCGGTGCCGCCGGCGTTCGAGGCGATGACGACGATGCGGAATTTACTGGTATCGACCTGCAGGCCCAGGCGCTGGTAATTCTCCTTGCGCTCGATGCCCGCGTTCGAACTGAGGAAGTTCAGCGCGCCCTTGATGCGTCCGCGCAGCTTCGGGTATTTGTCGAACAGGTACAAGCGCGCCAGCGCACGGATCTGGCCGGCGCCTTTCGATGGATCGATGCCCAGCGAGCGCAGCTTCTTGGGCCGCAGCGGCATCCAGTTTTCGATGAGCGGAAACCGCGCCAGGCTGTCGTCGGATTCGTGGTATTGCGGCAGGTCGAGTGGCTCGACCAGGCGTTCCTCGTCGCTCAGCTTGACGAGTTCAAACCAGGGGTCGGTCTGCTGCGACTTGCCTTCGTCGATGATGGCCTGGTTGTCGAGGTCGAAGTGCAGGAAGCGCGCGACCGGGAAGTCGGCGATCGACTCCACGCGCGTCGGATGCTGGCGGTTCCAGACCGCCGCCAGGATGCGGCGGCGGATCCGCATCATGACTTCCATGCCGGTGCCGCCGGCGCCGATGAAGAGCGTCGGGCGCAGGTCGACCTTGAGTTCAGTTCGACCGGCTGCGCCGGTCGTATTCAGGGCCGAGGGATCGGGAAAATCTGCCATGTTCGTTCTTCCTTGATATCAGCGACGGCCGATGAAAAGAGCTGCGATCAGCGCCACCAGGCCGATCACGACCAGCGGCCCGGTGATCGCCAGCGTCAGGTACTTGGCGGCGTTGATGATCGCCAGCACCGCCGCAAAAGACAAGAAAGCCAGCCCGACGAACATCAGCCAGCCCGCGCTGCCGGCCGAGGACGGCGCCACGCGCTTGACGACCAAGTGGTGCACGTAGGCGTTCCGCACGAAGAAGTAAATCACCAGCAGCACCAGGAACACGGCGCCGCCGATCGCCAGGTCGCGTCCCGAGGTGTCGCGCAGCGGCGCGGCGCTGGGATTGGTGGCGCCGCCGGGCGCGATCTCGACCGGCTGGTTGGCGGTGTCGGGCGCCGTCTTCGGCAGCGGATCCTGGGGCGTGGTCGGCGTGCCTGGTGCCGTCTGGCCGGGCAGCTTGAAGCCGGGGTCGGTCACGGGCGGGGCTGTTTTCTGGTCTTGCATGGGGTCCTCTTGGGTATGCTTATTTGTATGTTTATCTTCCCAGCCTGACCTGGGCGCCTTCGCGCAGGTCGATCAGCTGGTGGCCGAACAGTGTCGTCTTCAGGCTTGCCACCTGCTGGCCCGCCTTGTCGTAGATCGGTTGCGTGGCGCCCGCCCGCGTGTGCACGGTGCGTAGCTCATCCTCGACCGTCAGCTGCACGCGGCGCGGACGGCCATAGGCGTAGGCAGCGCCAGCGCCCGCTGCCAGCAGCGCCAGCGTGCCGGCGATCGCCGCCATCAAGGGCGCGGAACCGTAGTGCACCCGCACTTCCAGCGGCAGCACCGCGGTCGAGGCCTGGATCTCGGCGGGCGGCGTGAAGATCTCGGGCAGCGGATCGCCCGGGAACAGCGCCGCCATGCGCTCGCGGAAAGCCTGCGACAGCACCAGCTTCTGGCCGGCCAGGTGCAGCTCGATCCGGCCCGGCAGCACATAGGCCGAGCCGGCGGACCTCAAAGCTTCCATCGACCATTTGCCGGGCAGTTTGGCGACCGGCAGCTGCATGCTGGACGCCAGCGGCTCGGCCTTGCCCGGCGCCAGCTGGCTGACGTCGTGGCGCGCCAGTTCGATGGGCCGGTTCTCGCCGGCCAGCATCGAGCGCGCGCTGAGCGTGGCGCCGGCGATCGTGTACGGATAAATCGTGTTCTCGAGCTGCCACTGGATGCGAGTGCCGGGCGCTACTGCATCCGGCTCGACGTCGGCATGCAGGCGGCCGCCCGCATCCATCGCCAATTCGACGCCGGCGGCACCTTCGACGCGGCGCGGCACCAGACGCACGGTGTCGCGGTCGAGCGGCTTCAGGCGCGCCGGCGGCTCGGTGATCACGCGCTGCACACGCCCAGATGCCAGCAGCGCGTCGAGCGCACGGCTGCCTTCCTTCCCGGCGGCGAACACGTAGACCATCAGGCCGTTGGCGCTGTAGTGCGCGCCCTTGACCGGCATGCGCAGCGGGAAGGCCAGCGCCTTGTCGATCGCAGCGCCACGGTGGATCAGAGCGTAGAACTCGCGGTTGCGCAAGGCAGTCGCCTGGTCGTTGTTGGGGCTGTTGCGGTTGTTCGTCACCAGCCAGACCAGGCCCGGCTTGCCGGCCAGGACCCGGTTCAGGGCCGCGTCGACGGCTTCGCCGAGGTCGGTGTCGGCCAGCGCCTGGCCGCCGGGCTTCCTCGCCGTTTCCAGGCCTTGCAGGGCCGCCTGCACGTGGCCGTGCACGGATTTGGCATCGACCTGCTCGGACAGCAGCGCGCGCGGCGAGGGCGCGCCGGGCAGCGACTGGTTGAAGGCCGCCAGCACCAGCGCGTCGCCGGGCTGCACGACGCTGGCCACGAGTTCCGTCACCAGCGGCTTGAAGCTGGACGACGGGTCGCTGTAGAAGGGTTCCATCCAGCCCGAGTTCTGCACCAGCACCACGTGCGGGATGGCGAAGGCCAGGCCCGGCAGGCTTGCCGCGAGCAGGATGAGAACAGCGAACGCGCGCCTCACGACAGCTCTTCCAGGTGCCAGCCGCGGATCCGGTTCCAGTCTGGGTGGTGCAGCCACAGGTGGTTGGCGTACACGAAGGGCAGGCATTCGAGCGGACGCGACAGGCGAGCGATCTCGTCGAGGATGACGTTGCGCCGGCCTATCCATTCGACGGTGGTGCGGGCGATCACGCGGTCGGCCAGCGCGTCTTCGGCGCGGCCGGTGTATTTGTGGAAGCGCAGCACCAGCCCGCTGGGTTGGGCGCGGTTGTTGTTGAAGCTGCGCAGCAGCGGCAGCACCAGCGAGTCGTCCTCGTTCTGGTCTTCGACGTGCTCGCCGGACCAGGGTTCGTCGACCACCGGGTGGCCGCGCCGGAACAGCAGGTTGGCAAAGCCCAGGCGCGCGCCGTCGATCGGTTCGCGCTGTGGCTTGTCGACGCCGAGTTCGAGGAAGCAGTAAGACTGGCCGTCGTGCCCGATCAGCCACATGCGGCCGTCGCGGCTCAGGGTCGGACCGCCGAACTGCAGGCGCGGCAGCCAGGTATCGGGCCAGGGCAGGAAGCGCGGCGCCTCGCCCGGGCGCCACAGCAGCTGGCCTTCGTCGTGCAGCCAGAACAGCTGGCCGTCGTAGCCGATCGGGCGGCTCCAGCCGGACAGCGGCAGCGCGCCGCATTCGTATTGCGGGCCAGGCGCCAGGTCCGCATCCAGCGAACACAGCACCAGCACGCCGGCATTCCCGCGCACCAGGCAGGCCAGCTGGCGCCGCATCGCGCCCGGCGCGGCCGCCAGCGGCGCAGCCAGCACCGGTTCGAGACGGTAGGCTTCGTTGATCGGGTTGATCCACAGGCGGTACAGGCCCTGGGCGGTCGGCACCAGGCCGACTTCGCCGCGCTGCGGGGCCAATGCCGGCAGCCAGCCGTAGTCGGAAGCGCCGAAGCGCAGCTCGGCTGTGCCCTCTTCCGGCACCAGCACGTGCCACAGCTCGCCGAGCGGATCCCAATACTGCAGCACGCCACGGCCCGGCGCCAGGGCCAGCAGGCGCTGTTCCTGAAAACCGTAGCCGGCAGCCATGAACACGCACTGCGCGTTCGGCGGCGGCGGCATCGAGGTGTCGAAGCGGCCGATGCTGGGCGCGGCCGGACGTTCTTCGAGGCTGTCGCCGAGCGGCAGCGAGGTCACCGGCAGGCCGTGAGGCACATGGCGCGGCAGCAGCTGGTCGGCATGCGGCCCCCACCAGTCGGGCCGGCCCTGCCGGTTGCCGGCCAGGCGCTCGAGCGGGCGTCCGCAGGTGGGGCAAAAGGAAAAGCCTTCGGGATAGATGGGCGAGTGCTCGCAGCCTTCAGTGCCGCATCGCGGCAGCGAGGCGCCGAGCAGGTGCGCGAAGTCCGCCATCCGTCCGCGCGAGTGGGCGCGCCAGTCGATCCGCCCCAGCCCTTCGCTGGCGGCAAGCTCGAACTGCCCGCTGCTCTCGTCTTCCAGCCAGACGCTGGCTGGCGTTTCCCATCGGTATGGCATTGTCCCCCGCTATGAACGTCAAAATACATCGCGGCCCACCCAAACATGGGGCCGTTGTGCTTTTGGAATCATAGCGCCGGCATGGGTGCGGCGGCGCTCCGTTCACGAAAGGAGCGCGGGGCGATCCTTCACGGATCAAATGACGGGCTGTTCAGCGGAACTTCTCGACGCATCCACGGCCGCAACCTGGCGGATCTTCCACACGCCGTTCTCGAGCACCATGGACAGCGCCAGCATCTGGCGCGGGCCGGCGTCATCGCTGGTATCCCCGAGCGTGACGAGAACGTCGGCCGCGCCCGCACGCTGGCGCATGGTGGCGGCGCGCACGCTGCGCTGCCAGGCCGGCCGGTAGCTGGCCGACTGGGTGAAGTAATCGCGCTGCGGCAGCCGGCCGCTTTGCAGGCGTTCGACCAGCCGCGCCGCCAGTTCCTTTGCCACGTAGCGGGTGAAAGTCTCGTAGCGGTCGCTGAGCGGATCCTGGTCGGCGCCGAGGGATTCCAGGTACCAGCCGTAGAACTCGGTCGCGACCACCTCCGGCGCGCGGGCCGCCGACTTGACTTCGAGCGCGCGGGCGCCCGGCGCCCCTGCCAGTGTCAAGACCAGCAGCACGGCCAAGAAGTTAAGAATCGGAAATTTTCCTTTTAGAATCAACATGATAAGACCTCCGCAAGCAAACTGTGCAGCAAAGCCCGCCTGCGCTCCGTGAGCTGCCGCAAGCCTGCCGTGGGCGGTCCGGACGGCCGCGGCAAGGCTATAATGCCGGGTTGCTTCCCATCGTTTCGACGCCATGACCGCCACCGCGCTTTCCATCGCTGACCTGCCCGCCTCCGCCATCGACACCGCCACCGCGCACCTGCGCGACGTGCTCGCGATCGCGCTCGAACACGGGCCGGACCGGCGCGCCCTGGTGGTGTTCGACGGGCGCACCGGCCTGGCCCGCGCCCTGGTCGAGGCCTACCGGCGCAACCTGCCCGAGGCCGCCTTCATCGACTTCGACAGCGTCACGCCGGACACCGTGCTGGCCGCCTTCAAGGACTACACGGCGGGCGACCTGGTGGTGCTGGTGCAGTCGACCAACTTCCGCCTCGACGGCTTCCGTCTGCGCGTCGAACTGTTCAAGCTGGGCCTGAAAGTGATCGAGCACGTGCACCTGTCGCGCATGCCGGGTGCGCAGGGCGACCACTACATCGAGGCGCTGGCCTACGACCCGGCCTACTTCCGCGGCGTCGGCCATGCCCTGAAAGCGCGCATCGACGTGGCACAGCGCGCCGAGGTGCACGGCAGCTCGCCCGATGCGGTGCTGGTGTTCGACTCGCCGCTGGAATCGGCCAAGCTGAACGTCGGCGATTACAGCGCGATGAACAACGTCGGCGGCCAGTTCCCGATCGGCGAAGTGTTCACCGAAGCGCAGGACCTCGAAACCGTCAGCGGCCGCGCCCAGGTCCACGTGTTCGGCGATACCTCGTATCTGGTGAACCGCCCGGATGCGCCGATTACGCTGGTGATCGAGCGCGGGCGCGTGGTCGACGCCGAAAACGTCACGCCGGAATTCCAGCAGGTGCTGGACATCATCCGCCGCGACGAAGGCGAGGTCTGGGTGCGCGAACTGGGCTTCGGCATGAACCGCGCCTTCTCGCGCGAACGCCGCGTCGACGACATCGGCACCTACGAGCGCATGTGCGGCATCCACCTGTCGCTGGGCGCCAAGCATGGCGTGTATGCGAAGCCCGGCTTCAAGCGCAAGGACGCGCGCTACCACATCGACGTGTTTGTGGTGACCGAGGCGGTGTATCTCGATGATGAGCGGGTGTACGCCGACGGGGACTGGACGGTGGCGGCGGCGTAGAATAATCGCTTACTCAACGGAGTTCATTCGACCATGCTGACCCAGGAACAGCGCGACCAGTACCAGCGCGACGGCTTTATCGTCATCCCGAATTTCAAGGCGCCCGAGGAGCTCGCCCGCCTGCGCGCACGCGCCGAAGAGATCGTAGACGCCTTCGACCCGCTTGAGTCGCGCGCCGTCTTCACCACGCGCGACCAGGAAAACGCCAGCGACGCCTGGTTTCTTGGCTCGGACAACACCGTGCGCTGCTTCTTCGAAGAGGAAGCCTTCGACGAGCATGGGCAACTCAAGCAGGCCAAGGCCCTGTCGATCAACAAGATCGGCCACGCCATGCACGACCTCGATCCGGTGTTCGAAGCCTTTACGCGCGATGCGAAACTGGCGGCGGTGGCGCGCGACCTCGGCCTGGAACAGCCGCAGGTCTGGCAGTCGATGTACATCTTCAAGCAGCCCGGCATCGGCGGCGAAGTGCGCTGGCACCAGGATGCGACCTTCTTCGATTCCACGCCGATCAGCGTGACCACCTTCTGGTTCGCGCTGGAAGACGCGACCGTCGACAACGGCTGCCTGTGGGTCGAACCGGGCGGCCAACGCGGGCCGCTGCGCGAGCGCTTCCTGCGTGACGGCCAGCGGATCACGATGGAAAAGTTGGACAGCACGCCCTGGCCGGACGACTCGACGGCCGTGCCGCTGGAAGCCAAGGCCGGCAGCCTGGTGTGCTTCCATGGCCTGCTGCCGCATTACAGCGCGCCGAATAGGTCTGCTGTGTCGCGGCATGCCTTTACCTTGCATGTGACGGATGCGCGCACCGAATACTCGGCGCGCAACTGGATCCAGCGCGATGCCAGCTTGCCGGTGCGCGGCTTCGACTGAGTCCCATACATACCAATCTTTTCTTGCAAGAAAAATATGCCCTGCCGATAATGGTTCGCTACCGAGCGACCATTATCTGGAGTGCGCATGTCCTTATCGACTACCGGCGGCAAAGCCGTCATCGCCCTGGCTGTCCTGCTGGGCAGCACCGCCGTCCACGCCGCTGACGGCGACGACATCCACCACATCGAACAAGGCCTGCGCCCCGCAGTCGCCCTGCAAGGCAAACCCGTCCCCACCGCCACGCTGGAAGCCGAGATGCAGCGCCTGCACGTCCCCGGCGTCAGCATCGCCGTCATCCGCGACGGCAAGATCGCCTGGGCCAGGGGCTACGGCGTCGCCGCCAAGGACGGCGCCCCGGTCACGCCGGACACGCTGTTCCAGGCCGCCTCGATCAGCAAGCCGCTGACCGCCCTCGCCGCGCTGCGCATGGTCGAAGCCGGCAAGCTCGCGCTCGACGCCGACATCAACACCGCGCTGACCAGCTGGAAGCTGCCGCCCGGCCCCAAGGGTGCCCATGCGACGCTGCGCCAGCTGCTGTCGCACACGGCCGGCACATCGGTGTCGGGCTTCCCCGGCTATGCGCAGGACGCCAAGGTGCCGACCCTGCTGCAGGTGCTGGATGGCGCGCCGCCGGCGAACACCAAGCCGGTGCGGATCGAAACGGCGCCCGGCACCGAATGGAAATATTCCGGCGGTGGCTACACGGTGGTCCAGCAAGCCATGATCGACCGCGCCGGCAAGCCCTTCGATACGCTGCTTGCGGAAAGAGTCCTTTCACCGCTCGGCATGAAGGACAGCAGTTTCAGTCAGCCGCTGCCGGCATCGCTGCTGCCGCGCGCCGCCGTACCGCACGACGGCAAGGGCGAGCCCTACAAAGGCGGCCCCTACACCTACCCGGAACTGGCCGCGGCCGGCCTGTGGACCACGCCGAGTGACCTTGCGCGCTTCATCCTCGGCGTGCAGCGCAACGCTGACACCCAAGGCAATCCCCTGCTCTCGCCCGCGATGGCGCGCACCATGCTGACGCCGGTGAAAAACGGCTACGCGCTCGGCTTCGGTATCGAAGGGAAGGGTCCTGCACAATCCTTCGGCCACGGCGGCAGCAACATGGGCTACCAGAACGTGCTGTCCGCCTACGTCGAAGGCGACGGCGTGGTGGTGATGACGAACGGCGACGCCGGCAACGACATCGCCCAGGCCATCCTGCGCGCGGCGGCCTTCGAGTACCGCTGGCCCAGCAACCAGACGACGATGCGCAAGGCGGTCGAGCTGCCGGCGGCCAAGCGCAAGGCGCTGGTCGGCACTTACGAGATCCAGAGCCTGGGCACCTTCGAAATCGCGGAACAGGACGGCAAGCTGGTAGTGGGACTGCGCGAAGGTTCGGTCGAGCCGCTGTATGCCGCGCCCGGCTCGCCGACCGTGCTGTTCGTGCTGTCGCGCGAGCTCGAGCTGCACATGGCGAAGGACGGCAGCCCGGCGGGCCGCTTGCACGCCGGCTCCTTCGACGTGGCCTTCAATCGCGTCAAGTCTTCAAGCAAGGCACACTGAGCACATTGCTTCATATCAAGCGACGAGTATTAAAACTACACAGCGAAGCTGAATTCGATTGACACAGAATTTGGCTAGCTCAACAATCTCCTCACCGGAGATGAGGAGACACGCCCAAGCAAAACCTCCGGCCCGTAGTAAAAGTACCGAAACTAAAACGTACAAATAACGGAGGAAAACAATGAAAAACGCGATCGCGGCCGCGCTGGCCGCAGGCATCCTGCTGTCCGCAAGCCAGGCAAATGCCGCCACCCCGGCCCAGCAAGCCGGCGGCAGCAATGCCATCCTGCTGCAGGGCTTCCACTGGAACTCGGCGGGCTACGCCGGCCCGGACTGGTACAACACCCTGCTCAACAACGTGGCCGACATCAGCACCCTCGGCGTCACCCACGTCTGGTTCCCGCCGCCCTCGGATTCGGCCGCGCGCGAAGGCTACCTGCCGCGCCAGCTGAACAAGCTCGATTCCAGCTACGGCAGCTCGGCCGAGCTGACCAACGTGATCAGCGCCTTCAAGAGCAAGGGTGTGAAAGCGATCGCGGACGTGGTCGTCAACCACCGCGTCGGCACCACCGGCTGGTCGGACTTCACCAACCCGAACTGGACCACCTACACCATCGTCAACGGCGACGAGTGCAACTGCGGTCTGGGCGCGGCCGACACCGGCGACGGCTTCAGCGGCGGACGCGACATCGCGCACACCAACGTCGGCGAAGTCCAGAACGGCATCGTCAACTGGCTGAACTACACCTTGAAACCGGTCGGCTTTTCCGGCCTGCGCTTCGACTACGTGAAGGGCTTCGGCGCCAACTACGTGGGCCAGTATGCGAACGCCTTCGGGGCCGAGTTCTGCGTGGGCGAGCTGTGGCCGAACTTCGACATCAACAACATCGACGCCAACCGCCAGGCGATCATGAACTGGATTAACGGCACCAGCAACAGCTGCGGCGCCTTCGACTTCACCACCAAGGGCATCCTCAACGACGCCCTCGCCAACGGCAATTACTGGCGCCTGAAGGCCACCGACGGCAAGCCGCAGGGCGCGATCGGCTGGTGGCCGGCAATGATGGTGACCTTTGTCGACAACCACGACACCGGTCCGGCCGAAAGCTGCGGCAGCGGCCAGAACCTGTGGCCGGCGCCTTGCGGCAAGGTGATGGAAGGCTATGCCTACATCCTCAGCCACCCGGGCATCCCGACCGTGTTCTACCCGCACGTCTACAACTGGAACCTGAAGACGCCGATCGCGGCGCTGATCAAGGCCCGCAAGGCGGCCGGCGTGAACTCGACCTCGGCAGTGGCGATCCAGCAAGCGGCGCAAGGCCTGTACGCGGCCATCATCACCGGCAGCACGCACCAGCTGGCGATGAAGATCGGTCCGAACAGCTGGAGCCCGGGCACCGGCTGGACCCTGCAGACCTCGGGCACCAACTACGCGGTCTGGATGAAGTAATATGCCGCCCGCATGATCCAAGCGAAACGGGGCGCCTCGGCGGCTGTGATATAAGTTCACACCGATCACCGAGCGCACCCATGAAACCTGCCTTCTTCGCCATCGTAGGGGCCCAGTTCTTTTCGTCGCTGGCAGACAGCGCGCTGTTCATCCTGTGCGTATCGCTGGTCACCACCCTGGCTTTTCCGGAGTGGATGACGCCGATGCTGAAGATGGGCTTCGTGCTGTCGTACATCCTGCTGGCGCCCTTTGCCGGCGCCTTCGCCGACATGTTTCCGAAGGGCCGCGTGATGCTGGTGACGAACACGATCAAGATGTTCGGCTGCTCGCTGATCCTGGCCAAGGCCAATCCCCTGCTCGCCTACGGCATCGTCGGTTTCGGCGCTTCGGCCTATTCGCCGGCCAAGTACGGGATCCTGGCCGAAGTCCTGCCGGCGCGGCGCCTGGTGGCCGCCAACGGCTGGATCGAAGGCACCACCGTGGTCGCGATGATCCTCGGTACCATCCTCGGCGGGCTCATTTCCGCCAACGAGCACACGATTGCCTGGCTGCTGCGGGTAGCGCCCGCGCACGGCGGCATTGCCGATACACCCTTGCGTGCGGCGGTGGCCGTGATCGTGCTGACCTATTTCGTGGCCGGGGTCCTGAATCTGTGCGTGGTGAACGCCGGTACGCGCTATGCCAGGGCGCGCCGTTCCCTGCCCGCGCTGCTGCTCGATTTCTACCGCTGCAATTCGACGCTCTGGCGCGACCGCGAGGGCCGGGTCTCGCTGGGCGTGACCTCGCTGTTCTGGGGCGCCGGCATGGTGCTGCAGATCCTGCTGCTGGCCTGGGCCCAGTCGGCGCTCGGCCTGGGCCTGGACAAGGCGGCCGCGCTGCAGGGCGTGTTCGCGCTGGGGGTGGTGATCGGCGCCGCCATCGCCGGCAAGAAGGTGCCGCTGGTGCGCTCGATGGCGGTGATGCCGGTCGGGATCGTGCTGGGCGTCGGCCTGTGCACGATGGTGTTCGTGCACACAGTGCAGGTGGCGCTGCCGCTGTTGCTGGCGATCGGCGTGCTGGCCGGTTTGTTCGTGGTGCCGATGAACGCCATCCTGCAGCACCGCGGCCACAGCCTGATGAGCGCCGGGCAATCGATCGCGGTACAGAATTTCAACGAGAACCTGGCCATCCTGGCGATGACGGCCAGCTATGCGATGGCCCTGCAGATCAAGCTGGAAATGAATACGGTGCTGCTGCTGCTGGGTATCCTGATCGCGCTCACCACGATTTATCTGCGCGCAGTCGCCAACGCGGCGCGGCATGCATGAGCTTTGCTGATAGTTGACACCGATATATTAGGTTTGCCTATAATAAATTAGTTCAACTATATTACAGAGGTAGCCATGGCTGTCATCTCGCTGGTTATCCAGGTTCTCGGACTCATTCTCCTCATCGCCGGCTTCCGCGGCGGCAACCGCAACATGCTGCTGGGCGCCGCCCTGCTGCTGTGGTTCGGCGCGGGCACCAGCGATTTTGTGCATGGCTTCATCGACGGCGTCCACAGCGCGGGCGCATAAGGCCCGAAGTTACTCAGGCTGCCTATACAAGAGTACCCAAAACGCCACACCACGGCGTTTTGGTGCTTTGTAACAAGCTTGTTACAAATCAAGCGAACAATTGCTCTAGAGGGAAGACTAGAATATTTTCTTTCTTTCAACCTCTATAGCAGGGTAAATATGATACGTTTGCCGATCGCCTTGGCGGCCTTATGCCTCAGCATGCAAGCAATTGCGGCCGAACCTTTCGACGACAAGTTCCGCCAGCTCGACGAACTACTCCCCACCCCGAACACGATCCGCACCGCCTCCGGCGCGCCGGGTCATGCCTACTGGCAGCAGCGCGCCGATTATGCGATCCGCGCCACGCTCGACGAGGCCAACCGTTCGATCAGCGGCGCCGAGACGATCACGTATCACAACAACTCCCCCGACACGCTGACCTACCTGTGGGTCCAGCTCGACCAGAACATCTACAAGCCGAACTCGGATGCGCGCACCGGCGCCACCGTGCGTTCGCGCGACGCCTGGGACAAGCCGCGCGGCCCGGACGACGGCATGAAGTTCGACCAGTTCCAGACCATGATGACCGCCCGTACTTTCGACGGCGGCTTCAACATCAAGTCGGTCAAGGACGGCGGCGGCGCCCCGCTCCACTACGTCATCAACCGCACGATGATGCGCATCGACCTGCCGCAGCCGCTCAAACCCGGCGCGAAGGTCGCGTTCTCGGTCGAGTGGTCCTATAACATCAACGAGCAGAAGGTGCTCGGCGGCCGCTCGGGCTACGAGAAGTTCGACGACAAGAACGACCTGTTCGAGATCGCCCAGTGGTTCCCGCGCATGGCGGCCTACTACGACGTGACCGGCTGGCAGCACAAGCAGTTCCTGGGCACCGGCGAGTTCACGCTGGAATTCGGCGACTACGACGTCGCCGTGACCGTCCCGGCCGACCACATCGTCGCCTCCACCGGCGAACTGCAGAACCCGGGCGACGTGCTGAGCGCAGCCCAGCGCCAGCGCCTCGAGCAGGCCCGCACCGCCAAGCAGCCGGTGGTCATCGTGACCCAGGCCGAAGCCGAAGCCAAGGAAAAGACCCGCGCCAGCGGCACCAAGACCTGGCGCTTCAAGGCGAAGAACGTGCGCGACTTCGCGTTCGCCTCGAGCCGCAAGTTCATCTGGGATGCCCAGGGCTTCAAGAAGGACGCGACCAACGTGATGGCGATGTCCTACTACCCGAAGGAAGGCAACCCGCTGTGGGAGAAGTATTCGACCCAGGCCATCATCCACACCATCGACCAGTACAACAAGTACTCCTTCGACTACCCGTATCCGGTGGCGATTTCGGTGAACGGTCCGGTGGGCGGCATGGAATACCCGATGATCTCGTTTAACGGCCCGCGTCCGACCAAGGACAAGAAGACCGGCGAGCTCACTTATTCGAAGCGCACCAAGTACGGCCTGATCGGCGTCGTGATCCACGAAGTCGGCCACAACTACTTCCCGATGATCGTCAACTCGGACGAGCGCCAGTGGACCTGGATGGACGAAGGCATCAACAGCTTCGTGCAGTACCTGGCCGAGCAGGCCTGGGAAGAGAACTATCCGCAGTCGCGCGGCGAGCCGCGTTCGATCGTCGACTACATGAAGAGCGCCGGCCAGCAGCCGATCATGACCAACTCCGAGTCGATCTCGGCGCTGGGTCCGAACTCCTACGCCAAGCCGACCGCCGCCCTGAACGTGCTGCGTGAGACGGTGCTGGGCCGCGAACTGTTCGACTTCGCCTTCCGCGAATATGCACGCCGCTGGAAGTTCAAGCGCCCGACCCCGTCGGACTTCTTCCGTACCATGGAAGATGCGTCGGGCACGGACCTCGACTGGTTCTGGCGCGGCTGGTTCTACACCACCGACCACGTCGACGTGAGCGTGGACGGCATCAGCGAGTACACGGTCGGCACGAAAGATCCGGAAGTCGAGAAGGCCTGGAAGCGCGCCCAGAAGGACGCCGAACCGGTCTCGATCACCGACCAGCGCAACAAGGGCACCCTGCCGCGCCGCCTGGATGCGCACCCGGAGCTGAAGGACTTCTACAACGAGCATGACGAGTTCACGGTCACCAACAAGGACCGCAACAAGTACAACGAAGCGCTCGAAGGCATGGAAGACTGGGAGAAGGCGCTGCTCAAGGAAGGCAAGCACCTCTACCTGGTGGACTTCACCAACAAGGGCGGCCTCGTGACGCCGCTGGTGCTGGAGATCACGCTGGCATCGGGCAAGAAGACCATCGAGCGCGTGCCGGCCGAAGTGTGGCGCTACAACCCGAAGAAGATCACGAAGCTGATCATCACCGACGAGCCGATGACCAGCCTGGTGCAGGACCCGTACTGGGAAACCGCCGACACCGACCAGAGCGACAACGCCTGGCCGCGCAAGGCAACCCCGTCGCGCCTGGAACTCTTCAAGTCGCAGCGCGGTGGCGGTGAGGACATGATGAAGGACTACAACGAAAAGCTGAAGACCAAGGAGTCGAAAGACACCAAGGACGACAAGGCCACCAAGGACGCCAAGCCGGAAGTGAAGGCAGCGGCCGACCAGGGCGCAGCAGCAGCAAGCAAGTAATACGTAGGGTGGGCACCCCGTGCCCACGCGTGACGCCAGCACGATGCCGGCATCAAGCGTGGAACATGGCGTGCCCATTCTCCGTTTTGAGACCGCACCAACATACATATAACAAGCACATGAACTTCAAGCGCCTGCCCGCCAGCCTCGCTGTCCTCACCCTGATCGCTTCCATCACCGGTTCCGCCTTCGCCCAGCAATTCGAGGACAAATTCCGCCAGCTCGACGAACTGCTGCCCACGCCCACCGACACCCGCACCGCCTCCGGCGCGCCGGGCCACGCCTACTGGCAGCAGCGCGCCGACTACAAGATCCGTGCAAAGCTGGACGAAGCCAAGCACGCCATCACCGGCGTTGAAACCGTCACCTACCACAACAATTCGCCGGACACGCTGAACTACCTGTGGCTGCAGCTGGACCAGAACCTGTTCAAGCCGAACTCGAACGGCCGCACTTCGGCCACCGTGGTCTCGCGCGAAGCCTGGGCCAGGGCCACGCCGGAAACCGGCGTGAAGTTCGATGCGATGCGTACCATGCTGGAATCGCGCCTGTTCGACGGCGGCTTCAACATCACCGCGGTGAAGGATGCCGGCGGTGCGCCGCTGCACTACGTCATCAACGGCACCATGATGCGCATCGACCTGCCGCAGCCGCTGAAGCCAGGCGCCAAGCTGTCCTTCGGGGTCGACTGGCACTACAACATCAACGACCAGAAAGTGGTGCACGGCCGCTCGGGCTATGAGAGCTTCGACGACAAGAACGACCTGTTCGCGATCGCCCAGTGGTTCCCGCGCATGGCGGCCTACTACGACGCCCACGGCTGGCAGCACAAACAGTTCCTTGGCGCCGGCGAATTCACGCTGGAGTTCGGCGACTACGACGTCGAGGTCACGGTGCCCGCCGACCACATCGTCGCCGCCACCGGCGAGCTGCAGAACCCGGGCGAGGTCTTGAGCGCAGCCCAGCGCCAGCGCCTCGAACAGGCGCGCACCGCCAAGCAGCCGGTGCTGATCGTGACCCAGGCCGAGGCGGAAGCCAAGGAAAAAGCCCATGCCGATTCGACCCGCACCTGGCGCTTCCGCGCGAAGAACGTACGCGACTTCGCCTGGGCCTCGTCGCGCAAGTTCATCTGGGACGCGCAGGGCTACAAGAAGGACGGTACCGATGCGCTGGCGATGTCCTTCTACCCGAAGGAAGGCAATCCGCTGTGGGGCCGGTACTCGACCCAGGCGGTGGTGCACACCCTCGACCAGTACAGCAAGTACTCTTTCGACTACCCCTATCCGGTCGCCATCTCGGTCAACTTCGATGTCGGCGGCGGCATGGAATACCCGATGCTGTCGTTTAACGGCCCGCGTCCGAGCAAGGACAAGAAGACCGGCGAGATCACCTATTCGAAGAACGCGAAATACGGCCTGATCGGCGTGGTGATCCACGAGGTCGGCCACAACTACTTCCCGATGGTGGTCAACTCGGACGAGCGCCAGTGGACCTGGATGGACGAGGGCCTGAACAGCTTCCTCGAGTTCCTGGCCGAAGAAGCCTGGGAAGAGAAATTCCCGATCGGTTACGGTGAGCCGCGCATGATCGCGAGCTACATGAAGAGCCAGAACCAGGTGCCGATCATGACCAACTCGGAGTCGATCACGCAGTTCCTCAACAATGCCTATGCCAAGCCGGCCACCGCGCTGAACGTGCTGCGCGAGACCGTGCTGGGACGCGAGCTGTTCGACTTCGCCTTCCGAGAGTATGCGCAGCGCTGGAAGTTCAAGCGCCCGACCCCGGCCGACTTCTTCCGCACCATGGAAGACGCTTCCGGCACGGACCTCGACTGGTTCTGGCGCGGCTGGTTCTACACCACCGATTACGTCGACGTCAGCATCGACGGCATCAACGAGTACACCGTGGGCACGAAGGATCCGGAAGTCGAGAAGGCGTGGAAGCGCGCCCAGAAGGACGCCGAGCCAGTCTCGATCACCGACCAGCGCAACAAGGGCACGCTGCCGCGCCGCCTCGACGCGCACCCCGAGCTGAAGGACTTCTACAACGAGCACGACGAGTTCACGGTCACCAACAAGGACCGCAACAAGTTCAACGAAACCGTGGAAGGCCTCGAAGACTGGGAGAAGGCGCTGCTCAAGGAAGGCAAGCACCTCTACTTGGTCGACTTCAGCAACAAGGGTGGTCTGGTGACGCCGCTGGTGCTGGAGATCACGCTGGCATCGGGCAAGAAGTACATCGAGCGCGTGCCGGCCGAAGTGTGGCGCTACAACCCGAAGAAGATCACGAAGCTGATCATCACGGACGAGCCGATGACCAGCCTGGTGCAGGACCCGTACTGGGAAACCGCCGATGTCGACCAGAGCGACAACGCCTGGCCGCGCAAGGCGACTCCGACCCGCCTGGAGCTGTTCAAGTCCCAGCGCGGCGGTGATGACTTAATGAAGGACTACAGCGAGAAGCTGAAGACCAAGGACGAGAAGGCCAAGGACGAAGAAAAGCCGATCGCCAAATAATGAACACATCGATTACCCGCACCATGAACATGAAACGCCTCGCCACCTTCTCGCTGATCGCCGCTATCACCGGCTCGGCCTTCGCCCAGCAATTCGACGACAAGTTCCGCCAGCTCGACGAGCTGCTGCCCACGCCCACCGACACCCGCACCGCCTCCGGCGCGCCGGGCCACGCCTATTGGCAGCAGCGCGCCGACTACAAGATCCGCGCCCAGCTGGACGAAGCCAGGCGCGCCGTCACCGGCAGCGAGACCGTCACTTACCACAACAACTCGCCGGACACGCTGAACTACCTGTGGGTGCAGCTGGACCAGAACATGTTCCGCGCCGACTCGGACAACCGCAACATTTCGAGCTACCCGTCGCGCGAAGCCTGGCGCACCAATTCGGGCGGACCGGGTGGAGCTCAACCTGGCTTGCAGTACGAAGCCGCGCGCTTCCTGGTCGAGAGCCGCAAGTTCGACGGCGGCTTCAAGGTCGCCAGCGTCACCGGTACCGACGGCAAGCCGCTGCGCTACGTGATCAACAAGACCATGATGCGCATCGACCTCGACCAGCCGTTGAAGCCGGGCGCGCGCGTCTCCTTCAACATGAGCTGGTCCTTCAACGTGCCGGAGACGAACGTGCTGGGCCGCCGCATGGGCTTCGAGCGTTTCGTGGATGAGAAAACTAAGGAGGACAAGAACGACCTGTTCGAGATCGCGCAGTGGTATCCGCGCATGGCCGCCTACTACGACGTCCACGGCTGGCAGAACAAGCAGTACCTCGGCGACGGCGAGTTCACGCTGGAATTCGGCGACTACGACGTCGAGGTCACGGTGCCGTCCGACCACATCGTCGCCGCCACCGGCGAACTGCAGAATGAAGGCGATGTCCTCACCGCCGCCCAGCGCGATCGCCTGAAGCTGGCCCGCACCGCCAAGCAGCCGGTCGTGATCGCGACCCAGCTTGAGGCCGAAGCACGCGAAAAAGGCCGCGCCACCACGACCAAGACCTGGCGCTTCCGCGCGAAGAACGTGCGCGATTTCGCCTGGGCCACCAGCCGCAAGTTCATCTGGGATGCGCAGGGCTTCAAGAAGGGTGCTACCGACGTGCTGGCCATGTCCTTCTATCCGAAGGAAGGCAATCCGCTGTGGGAGAAGTACTCGACCCAGGCCATCATCCACACCATCGACCAGTACAACAAGTACTCCTTCGACTACCCCTATCCGGTGGCGATCTCGGTGAACGGTCCGGTCGGCGGGATGGAATACCCGATGATCTCCTTCAACGGCGGCCGCCCGACCAAGGACAAGAAGACCGGCGAACTCACGTACTCGCGCAGCACCAAGTATGGCCTGATCAGCGTGATCATCCACGAGGTCGGCCACAACTACTTCCCGATGATCGTCAACTCGGACGAGCGCCAGTGGACCTGGATGGATGAAGGCCTCAACAGCTTCATGCAGTTCCTCGCCGAGACCGCGTGGGAAGACGATTACCCGGCCCGCCGCGGCGAAGCACGCAACATCGTCGACTACATGAAGAGCCGCAACCAGCAGCCCATCATGACCAATTCCGAGTCGATCACGAACCGCGGCAGCAATGCCTACGCCAAGCCGGCCACTGCGCTGAACGTGCTGCGCGAGACCGTGCTGGGACGCGAGCTGTTCGACTTCGCCTTCCGCGAATATGCGCAGCGCTGGAAGTTCAAGCGCCCGACCCCGGCCGACTTCTTCCGCACCATGGAAGACGCCTCCGGCACGGACCTCGACTGGTTCTGGCGCGGCTGGTTCTACACCACCGACGCGGTCGACGTGAGCGTGGACGGCATCAGCGAGTACACGGTCGGCACGAAAGATCCTGAAGTCGAGAAGGCGTGGAAGCGCGCCCAGAAAGATGCGGAACCGGTCTCGCTCACCGACCAGCGCAACAAGGGCACGCTGCCGCGCCGCCTGGACGCGCATCCGGAACTGAAGGATTTCTACAACGAGCATGACGAGTTCACGGTCACCAACAAGGACCGCAACAAGTACAATGAAACCGTGGAAGGCCTCGAAGACTGGGAAAAGGCGCTGCTGAAGGAAGGCAAGCACCTCTACCTGGTCGACTTCAGCAACAAGGGCGGCCTGGTGACCCCGCTGATCCTGGAGATCACGCTCGCCAGCGGCAAGAAGACCGTCGAGCGCGTGCCGGCCGAGGTGTGGCGCTACAACCCGAAGAAGATCACGAAGCTGATCATCACCGACGAGCCGATGACCAGCCTGGTGCAGGACCCGTACTGGGAAACCGCGGACGTCGACCAGAGCGACAACGCCTGGCCGCGCAAGCCGGTGCAGTCGCGTCTGGAACTGTTCAAGTCGCAGCGTGGCGACAGCAACGATATGATGAAAGACTACAACGAGAAACTGAAAACGAAGGACAGCAAGGAAGCCGTCAAGGCCGAACAGCAGTCCCTCGAAGCCGGCAGGAAGGTTGAATGAATCTGAAACGCTTCATCCTGCAGTGTGCAGGCGCCGCCGTCCTGGCCGGCGCCTGCGCGCTGGCGCCCGCACCGCTGCTGGCGCATAACTTCCATGCCGCGATCACCGACATCAGCTACAACGAGCGCACCGGCAGCACTGAGGTCGTGCACACCTATATGGCGCACGACGTCGAGGCGCTGCTGACCAATCTGTACCAGCGCCAGTTCGACCTGTCCGATCCCGACGACCAGGCCGTGTTCCGCAAGTACGTCGAAAAGCAGTTCTGGCTGGCGGACAAGGACAAGCGCCGCCTGCCGCTGAACTGGGTCGGCATGACGGCCGACGCCCAGAGCGTGATGGTGTTCCAGGAAGTGCTGCAGACGCCAGCCGCGAAAGTCGAAATCATCCACGACGCCGTGCTGACCGACTTCATGCCCGACCAGCTGAACACCGTGAACCTGACGGTGGCGGGCAGCCTGCGCACCTTCGGCTTCAGCAGCAGCCACACCGAATTCTCCGTCCACTAAATCTCAGCTTATGCGTCTCCGGATCCTGCCCTGCGCGCTGGCCGCGCTGTTCTCCCCTGCCCTCGCTTACGCCGACGACCTGGTCATCCAGCGCGTGCTGGTCGAGGGCGCGCGCGCCAGCCAGCTCGGCATCGCCGATTCCGCGAATGCCGGCAGCGTCAGCCAGAAGGAACTGGAGATGCGCACCATCTACCGTCCCGGCGAACTGCTGGAGGCGGCGCCCGGCCTCATCGCCAGCCAGCACAGCGGCGAAGGCAAGGCCAACCAGTTCTACCTGCGCGGCTTCAACCTCGATCATGGCACCGACCTCGCGACCTACGTCGACGAGATGCCGGTCAACCAGCGCTCGCATGCGCACGGCCAGGGCTGGACCGACCTGAACTTCCTGATCCCGGAACTGACTGCCCGCCTCGACTACCGCAAGGGGCCGTATTCGGCGCGCGAAGGCGATTTCGCTTCGGCCGGCAGCGCCTCGGTCACCTACGCGAACCGCCTGGTGCGCGACGTCGCCACCCTCAGCGTTGGCCAGAACGGCTATGCGCGCACGGCGCTGGCGGCCTCGAAGGATGCGCTAGGCGGCGCCCTCACCTACGCGCTGGAGCTGCTGCACAACGACGGCCCCTACACCCATCCGGACGATTACCAGAAGGTGAACGGCGTGCTGCGCTACAGCCGCGGCTATGCCAACAATGGCTGGAGCGTCAGCGCGATGGCCTACCACGGGCGCTGGAATTCGACCGATCAGATTCCGGAGCGCGCCGTCGACGACGGGCGTATCGGCCGCTTCGACCTGGTCGACGATACTGACGGTGGCGAAGCCCGGCGCTACAGCCTGTCCGGCGTGTGGCGCCAGACCACCGCCGATTCGGCCTCGAAGGTGAGCGCCTACCTGATCCGCAACCAGCTGGATCTGTGGTCGAACTTCACTTACTTCATGAACGACCCGGTCCACGGCGACCAGTTCGCCCAGCCGGACCGCCGCGTCACCAGTGGCGTCAACGCCCTGCACACCTGGCACGCGCACCGCGGCGACACCATCACCGCCGACCTGAGCGTCGGTCTGCAGGCGCAAAACGACAACATCTTCAACGGCTTGCAGCACACGCAGGCGCGCCAGACGCTGGACGTCACGCGCCAGGACCACATCGTCGAGACCAGCCGCGCGGCCTGGATCGAAAGCGCGATGCGCTGGGGCGAATACTTCCGCGGCGTCGCCGGCCTGCGCGCCGATGGCTACCGCTTCCGCGTTAAGAGCGACTTGACAGGCAGTGCAGCCAGCGCCAGCGATACTCTGCTCAGCCCTTCGCTGAACCTGGTGTTCGGGCCGTGGAAGAGCAGCGAGATCTATCTGAATTATGGCCAGGGCTTCCACAGCAACGATGCCCGCGGCGCGGTCACCAGCAGCGAACCCTTGGTCCGTTCGCGCGGCATGGAAATCGGCCTGCGCACGGAAGCGATTCCGAAGATGCAGACCGCGCTCTCGCTGTACCGCCTGGATTTCGATTCGGAGCTGAGCTACGTCGGCGACGAAGGCACGACCGAGGCCGGATCGCCGAGCCGCCGTTACGGCATCGAGTTCTCGAACTACTACAAACCGGTGAAGTGGCTGTCGATCGACTTCGACGCCGCCTTTGCGCGCGCCCGCTCGCGCGAGGTAGAGGCCGGCCAGGACCGCATCCCCGGCGCGGTGGAAGGCGTCGGCCAGCTGGCGATCACGGCCAGCCAGCTCGGCAAGAACGGTGCCTGGGAAGGCGCGCTGCGCCTGCGCTACTTCGGTCCGCGTCCGCTCATCGAGGACAACAGCGTGCGCTCGCACGCCAGCACCACGCTGAACGGCCGCATCGGCTACCGGATGGCGAAAGACCTGCGGCTGGAGCTGGAAGGCTTCAACCTGGCCAACAAGCGCGTGTCGAGCATCGACTATTACTATGCGTCGCAACTGCGCGGCGAGCTTGACCCCCGCGAGGACATCCACTTCCACCCGCTCGAATCGCGCTCGTTCCGGCTTACCCTCATCAAGAACTTCTGAGCTTCACTTTACCGTCAAGGTCACGTCGTCGAGCAGGAACGAGGTCTGCACCGTCGAGCCTTCGGTGCCGACGAAGTAGACCTGCACCTATCGCCGATCAGCTGGTTGCTGCTGTTGTACTGCTATCGATTAGATGCGCACAAGTGCTCACCAGACTCTTCCTGCCCCGAGCCGTCCTGCTGACCGTGCTCGTACCTGGCAGGCGTTACTTTCCCGCCTCCCACCAGCACAAGGCTGGCGGCAGTGCCCGGCGTTACCGCCTGACTCGCCTCGGGTAGCGCCGTTGCCGTCGTGAGGGCGCCGGTGGCGAGCCGGGCAAGATTGATGGCCGCGTTGACGTCGCGGTCGTGGTGCGAGTGGCAGCCGGCGCAGGTCCAGGTGCGCTCGCCAAGCGTGAGCACAGCATTTCGCACGCCACAGCTTGAACACAGCTTGCTGGACGGGTACCAGCGGTCGGCCAACACGATCCGCGCGCCATAGCGCGCTGCCTTGTATTGTAATAGGCGTCGGAACGCATAGAAGCCGACATCGGCGATCGCGCGCGCCAGCCGCGCATTTGCCAGCATGCCTCTCACATTCAAATCCTCGATCGCCACCGCTTGGTTATCGCGGCAGAGCCGGTTCGTGAGTTTGTGGAGAAAATCGGCGCGTACACGCGCGATGCGAGCATGCAGGCGCGCCAACGCCCTCGCTCCCTTGGTCCGGTTCTTCGATACCGGGAGGCGGATACCTTTCGGGATTCGGCCCGCGATTCCTGCCGTAGACTTGGCCACCTCGAGCTTACGCGACAGGCGCCGTCCACGAATGCGGAGCCGGCGCAGCGCTGCCTTCAATGGCCGTGGTGAGGCAATTTTTTCGCCGCTGGACAGGGTCGCGGCGCAGCTCACGCCAAGGTCAACGCCGATGACAGCTTTACCGCTGCGCCGAAGCAGCGCTACTTGGTCCGGCACCTCGACCTGAACGGACAAGAACCAGCGATCGGCCTCGCGTGATACGCTCGCGCCCATGATCTTGCCCGGCCAGCGCAGCGCTTCGGATAGCGCTACCCGCCCGATCTTCGGCAGGACGGCGCTCATGCCGTCGAGGTGGAACTTATCGTTGGCAACGTAAAAACTGTCAAGACAGCGGCCCTTCTTCTTAAAGCGCGGCCGGTGCGCCGGCTGGCCGACGCGACGCTGCGCGAAGTAGCGGCTCCAAGCCTTGGCCAGGTTGGCAAAAGGCTGCGCGTGGGTGTCGCGGTGGACGCTGCGCAACCACGGCTGACCCGCACCGTCGAGCCAGTCGGGATCCGAATACTTAATACGGTTGAACTGCTTTTTCAAGGCCAAGGCGTTCGGCTTGCCGCCGGCAGCTAGCTGTCGCAGTCCTGCGGCCACGCCCCAGTTCCAGACGCGGCGGGCGGCGCCGCACGCTCGCGCGAAATACGCGCATTGCGCAGGGTTTGCATCAATCCTAATCCGGTGCGCCAGCAGCATGGCGAAAGGCCCTATGCCTATTGAGCTCTTCATGATAAAGATTGGATACACTTACCCAGATTTGGTTCGACTAAAATCGATCTCTCACTACAGCAGCTCGCAAGAGTTGAGATGTTCATGTGGCTGCTGTTGCTGCTCGCGCCCACTTCATGTAGTACAAAGCGAGGTAATTGGGATTGGCGGTGTTGAGGCCCGAGGCCGTGCTCAGGGCGAACTGGCCCGGATCGCCTCATCCATTCGATGAACGGAGGCAACACAGTCACTTTCAAAAGGTGCTAGGCTAACGGGATGACTACTTCGCAACCACCCTATACCGAACCGTCGCGCATCGTCGATGCGCTGCGTACGGACGGCTATGCGCTGCTGCGTCCACAGGACGTTGCCAGCCTGGCCGGCTGCTCCCTCGACGACCTGCAGGCCCTGGCGCCGAGCTGGGACCGCCTGGAACTCGACAACTACCTGAAGGACGGCGGCCGCTACCGGCGCCGGCGCCACTCCTGCTTCGTCGACGACGGCAGCGCGCTGGTCCAGAGCCCGCACCGCGCGCACTGGCAGCCGGTCGAGTACAACGCCCTACACGGCGGCATGCACCGCCTGTTCGTGCCGATCGAGCCCGCTACCATCGACCAGCCGGCCTGGAACCGGCTGCTGCGCTCCCTGGGCGCGGTTTGCACGGCAGTCAAGGGCCCGCAGCCCTGGTACGTCGAGGCGCACCAGTTCCGCATCGATACCGCCGACGGCATCGGCCGGCCGACGCCGGAAGGCGCGCACCGCGATGGCGTCGACTTCGTGGCCGTGATCCTGATCGGACGCGAGAACATCAAGGGCGGCGAGACGCGCGTGTTCGAAGCCGATGGCCCGAAAGGCCAGCGCTTCACCATGCTCGAGCCCTGGACCATGCTGCTGCTGGACGACGCGGCCGTGATCCACGAATCGACGCCGATCCAGCCGCTGGGCGAGCACGGCCACCGCGATACGCTGGTGCTGACCTGGCGCGCAGGCAGCTTCCAGGGTGATGGTCAGCCCGGGGCTGAGGCAAGCGAATAAAAAAAGCCCGCTAACCTTGCGGCGCGGGCGGAATCCAGATTCCGGAGAAAACTGGAGGAGACGGTTTAACTATAGCGCTATTTATTGTGCAGTGCAATACAGTAGAACTACGATAGCGCGTAGACCGCCCTCCAGAGTGGGATAGATCCTACAGTCAGGCGCCGACGATCTGGAAGCCCGGCGCCTTTTGCGGCATTGCGGGAAAGACCTGGCTCAGCTGCTTGTCGCTCAAAAGTAAATGTCGTTCGGCTACCTGCGCCAGCACCGAACGGAAATCGGTCGTGACCGGCAAATCCCGCCCTTCATTCAGCGCAGCGTCTTCCAGGCCCTGCCAGTCGCCGTGCACCCGGCCGCCGGCGACCTTTCCGCCCATGACCCACATCACATTGCCGTGTCCGTGATCGGTGCCGCCGGTACCGTTCTCGCGCGCGGTGCGGCCGAATTCCGACATCACGACCACGACGGTATCGTCGAACAGGCTGCCGAGGCGCTCGGCCAGTACCGCCAGGCCCTGGCCGAGCGGCGCCAGGCGGTTTGCCAGCTGCCCGGTACCGGCGCCCTGCCCGACGTGGGTGTCCCAGCCGCCCAGCGCGACGAAGGCCATCTGGATCTTCGGGTCGTTGCGCATCAGGGTCGCCAGGCGCGCGGCATCGTCCGGGAAGCCGTTGGGCAGCGGCGCGCCGCGGTCGGCGGCCTGCATCTGCGGGGTCTCTGCGGCGGCCATCATCACTTCACGGTGCGCCTTGCGGCCATCCTCGTAGGCGCGGCCGAAGCGCGGATGATTGGCGTACAGCTGGTCGAAGGCGGCGCCGATCGCCGGGCGGTCGAGGATGTCGGCCTTGGTGCCGGCCGCCACGTTGGGCAGGTTCACCGCCGCCGCCTGGCCGGCCAGGATGCGCGGCATGACCGGGCCGATGCCCAGCAGGCGGCTGGGCGTCGTGGTGCCCGGCAGGGTCGCGACCAGGCGGTTCATCCAGCCGTCCGGCGTGTTCTTGCGGCCCGGCGTGGCCGATTCCATGTAGTCCTGGGCGTCGAAGTGCGAACGGGTGCCGTCGGGCGAACCGCTGGCATGCACGAAGGCCAGCTTCTTCTGCTGCCACAGCGGCTGCAGGCTGGCCAGCGCCGGATGCAGGCCGAAGTAGCCGTCCAGGTCCAGTGCGCCGTTCTCCATGCCCGGACTGGCGAGGCCGATGCCGGGGCGCAGGCGCAGATAGTTCTGGTCGCCCACCGGCGCCACCACGTTCAGGCCGTCGACCGCGCCGCGCAGCATCACCACCACCAGCTTCTTGCGGGTCGGGCTTTCGCCGGTACCGGTGGCGGCCCAGGCGTGGCGGCCCAGCGGCAGCACGATGCCGGCGCCCAGCGCCAGCGTGTTCAGGAAATCCCTGCGTTGCATGGTGATGTTCTCCTTAGTGCTGCATGAAGTCGGGGCTGCCCAATACCATCGCGGCTCTTAGATTGTCCGGGTGCCGGGCGAGGGTATCGAGGGTGACGGGCGACAGCACGCCGGCCAGCGTGGCCTGCAGCCGCGCCGCGTCGACAGGAACCGGCGGCACGGACGCCGCCGGCACTGGCGGCGGCGTCACGAACATCGCCGGCGAGGCGTCGCTGCCGGCCAGGTTCTGCATCATCGATGCGGCCGGCGGCGGCGGTGCCGGCACCGGTTTGCTCGCCAGCGGCAGCCTGCCCTGCGCCAGCGCGGTGGCGAAGGCGATGCGGCGCGTCAGGGCGTCCGGGTTGAGCCAGGCATCCTGGGTATTCTTGTAGCCATCCGGGGTCTGGCAGCCGTACAGCGGCATGCCGAGCTGGCTCATGGTGTTTACCAGCGGCGCCACGTTCGTCAGCGGTGCGCTGCTGGCGCGCGCGGCCGACACCACGAACTGGTAAGGCGTCTTGAACTTGGCCCCGGCAACGGCATCGTCCATGAACTCGGCGCTGGAGAACATCGTCTTGAGCACGGCGCGGATGTCGCCGCCGCTGGCCAGCCAGGCCTGGCTCATGCGCTCGACCAGGCCTGGCGGCGGGTTATCGCTGACGAAGTACTGGGCCAGCTGGAAGCTGATGTGGCGTGCGGTGGCCGGGTGCATGGCCAGCACGTCGAGCGCATACTCGCCCTCGGCCTGCCCGCCGGGTGCGATCTCGTGGCCGAGCCAGGTCTTGCTGCCCTTGTCGTGGCGGCCGGCGTCGAAGCGGAAGGTCTCGCCATCGCGTACCAGGCGGCGCTGGTCGTAGGTCCAGCCGGTCAGCATGCGCGCCAGTTCCGTCACGTCGCGCTGGGTATAGCCGCCGTCCACGCCCAGCGTGTGCAGCTCCATCAGCTCGCGTGCATAGTTCTCGTTCAGGCCCTGCGCCCGGCCCTTGGCATTCGGCCTCGGCGCCGAAGAGACCACGTTATCGAGGTAGAACAGCATCGCCGGGTGCTTCGCGGTGGCGCCCAGCAGGCTGCGGAAGGAAGCCAGTGCGTACGGCCGGATCGCGTCGCGTTCGTAGCTGGACACCAGGGCGCGGTCGATGCCCTTGCCGGCGTAGACATTGAAATGGTTGTACCAGAAGTCGACCATGACTTCTTTGAGCTGGCGCGGGCTCTCGACCGCGCGCAGCAGGCGCGCCTCGGCCTCTTCGCGCGCCGCGCGGCCCTGCTCGATGCGGCGGCGCTGCTTGGCGCCCTCCTCTTCGTTGCGGACTTCCTTGCGCAGCTCGAGATAATCGCCGAGCGCCGCGCCGGGGCTGCGCCTGACCGTCTCCAGCGCGTCCAGGCGCGCGGACAGCTCGGCCGGCAGCGGGATCGCCTCCGGATGCAGCTGCTCGTCGATGTACTGCTGCACGCCCATGCGCCGGACCCGCTCGACGTCGCCGGGACGCGGCCCGAAGGCGAGGCGGTTCAGCACGTGGACGGCCTGCTGCTCGGTGGGCAGCGGCGCCGCATGCAGGACGGGTGCCGCAGTCAGGGCAGCGGCAAGGACAGCAAACACGAAGCGCTTGTTCATGGGCGCGGGCTCCGGCGATTTATGGAACGGACAAGTTCACCATATAGTGTAGTGATGAGAAGGCTGTCTGGGCGTAAAGATTTGTAAAGGCCATGATTCGTATGTACCAGACGGAGCCAAACATGTCTCCTTTGCTACACTAGCATGATGATGACCCGACTCCGCCCCCAATTCCTGATCCCCGCCGTCCTGGTAGCCACCACGGTCGGCGTACTCGCCACCGGCAGCGCCGCCGACGACAAGAAGAACGCTGCACCGCGCCCCGCCCTCACCGTGACCACGGCGCGCCCCGCCACCGCGCGCCTGCCGCTGCGGCTCGCCGCCAACGGCAACGTCGCCGCCTGGCAGGAAGCCGTGATCGGCAGCGAATCGAACGGCCTGCGCCTGCGCGAAGTGCGCGTCAACGTCGGCGACGTCGTCAAGAAGGGCGAAGTGCTGGCCGTGTTCGACGCCGATGTCGTTAACGCCGACCTGGCCCAGGCCAAGGCCGCGCTGCAGGAAGCCGAAGCGAATGCCGCCGCCGCCCAGGCCGACGCCGGACGCGCCCGTGCACTGAAAAGCTCGGGCGCCCTCAGCGAACAGCAGATCACCCAGTACATCACCGCCGAGCGCACCGCCGCCGCGCGGGTCGCGGCCGCGCGCGCCACGCTGTCGCAGCAGCAGCTGCGTCTGAAATATACCCAGGTGGTGGCGCCCGACAGCGGCATCGTCTCGGCGCGCAACGCCACCGTGGGCGCGGTCGCCGGCGTGGGCACGGAGCTGTTCCGCATGATCCGCCAGGGCCGCCTGGAATGGCGCGCCGAGGTCACGGCTGCCGAACTGCCGCGCATGAAGCCGGGCCTGAAGGCCGAGGTCAAGGCCGCCAGCGGTACAACGGTCAAGGGCACGGTGCGCACGGTCGCGCCGACCGTCGACCCGCAGAGCCGCGTGGCCCTGGTCTACGTCGACCTGCCGCCGAGTCTTTCATCGAACGCGCCGCTGAAGGCCGGCATGTTCGCCGGCGGCGAATTCGCGCTGGGCGAGTCCGGCGCATTGACGGTGCCGCAGCAGGCGGTGGTAGTGCGCGACGGCTTCTCCTACGTGTTCCGGCTGAACCAGGACAACCGCGTCAGCCAGGTGAAGGTGACGACCGGGCGCCGTCTCGGCGACCGCGTCGAAGTGGTGGGCGGCCTGCCGGCGGACGTGCTGGTGGTGACCAGCGGCGCCGGCTTCCTGAACGACGGCGATCTGGTGAAGAACGTCGCTGCCACGCCGGCGCCCGCATCCGCACCTGCGGGCACGGTCGCGGCGCGCTAAGGGATCGATGATGAATTTTTCGGCCCTTTCGATCCGCAACCCGATCCCGGCGATCATGCTGTTCGCCCTGCTTACGCTGGCGGGCATCCTGGCCTTCAAGGCCAACAAGGTGCAGGACTTCCCGGACATCGAACTGCCGGTGGTGACCGTCGCCGCTACCCTCGACGGCGCCGCGCCGGCCCAGCTGGAAACCGAGGTCGCGCGCAAGATCGAGGATTCGGTCGCGACCCTGCAGGGCGTGAAGAACATTTATACGAAGGTGCTGGACGGCGTGGCCACCGTCACCGTCGAATTCGTCCTCGAAAAGAATCTCTCTGATGCGGTCAACGACGTGCGCGACGCCGTCTCGCGCGTGCGCGCCGACCTGCCGGCCGAGATGCGCGACCCCAGCGTGACCAAGGTGACCACCGCCGGCCGCGTGGTGCTGACCTTCACCGCCGAGGCGGCGCAGGCGAACGGCAAGCCGGCCCTCGATGCGCCGGATCTCAGCTGGTTCGTCGACAACAACGTGTCCAAGCGCCTGCTGGCCGTGCCCGGCGTCGGCGCGGTCAAGCGCGTGGGCGGCGTGACGCGCGAAGTGCGGGTCGAGCTCGACGATGCGCGGATGGCGGCGCTGCGCGTGTCGGCACTGGACGTCTCGCGCCAGCTGCGCAACGTGCAGCGCGAGGAGCCGGGCGGGCGCGGCGACGTCAGCGGCGCCGAGCAGTCGGTGCGCACCCTGGCCACCGTGCAGGACGCCGCGGCGCTGGCGCGCATGGACATCCCCCTGTCCAATGGCCGCCACGTGCGCCTCGACGAAATCGCCACCGTGTCCGACACCGTGGCCGAGCCGCGCGCGCTGGCCGAGCAGGATGGCCGCAACGTGGTCGGCTTCGAGATCTTCCGCACCCGCGGCGCCGGCGAGACCGAGGTGGCGGCCGGCGTGCGCGCCGCCATCCGCGATTTGCAGGCGAAGCACGGCAACGTCGTGCTGCACGAAGTGATCGACAACGCCATGCCGGTCGAGGAAAACTTCGACGCCTCGATGGAAATGCTGTACGAAGGCGCGGTCCTGGCCGTGCTGGTGGTGTGGCTGTTCCTGCGCGACTGGCGCGCCACCATCGTCGCCGCGGCCGCATTGCCGCTGTCGGTGATTCCGGCCTTTCTGGGCCAGTACCTGTTCGGCTACACGCTGAACATGGTGACCCTGCTGTCGCTGGCCCTGGTGGTGGGCGTGCTGGTGGACGATGCGATCGTCGAGATCGAAAACATCTCGCGCCATCTCCGCATGGGCAAGACGCCGATGCAGGCCGCGCTGGAAGCGGCCGACGAGATCGGCATGGCGGTGATCGCCACGACCTTCTCGCTGGTTGCTGTTTTCCTGCCGACCGCCTTCCTGAGCGGGATCTCCGGCAAGTTCTTCAAGCAGTTCGGCTGGACCGCGGTGCTGGCCATCCTGGCATCGCTGCTGGTGGCGCGCCTGCTGACGCCGATGATGGCCGCCTACTTCCTCAAGCCGACCAAGCACCGCGAGGAAAAGGACGGCCCCATCATGCGCCGCTACATGCGCGCCATGCAGTGGTGCCTGCGCCACCGCGGCCTGACCATGCTGGCCTCCGCCGCGTTCTTCGTTGCCTCGATCTTGCTGGTGCCGCTGCTGCCAACCGGCTTCGTGCCGCCCGCCGACCGTGGCCAGACCCAGATCAACATCGAGCTGCCGCCCGGCTCGACGCTGGCGGAGACGCGCGCCGTGGCCGAGCGCGCGCGCCTGGCGGCGATGCAGGTCCCGAACGTCAAGAACGTCTTCAGCTCGGTCGGCGGCGGCTCCAGCGGCGACGCCTTCGCGCCCGGCGCCGCAGCCGAGGCGCGCCGCGCCGTGCTGACGCTCACCACCACGCACCGCAGCGACCGCAAGGAAAAGCTGGCCGTCATCGAATCGAACCTGCGCGCCAAGCTGGCCGACATCCCCGGCGCCCGCTTCAACGTCGGCCCGCCGGACACCGGCATCAAGATGCAGATGGTGCTGCGCAGTGAAGACCCGGTGGCGCTGATGGCCGTCGCGCGCCAGGCCGAGCGCGAGATGCGCACGCTGCACGGCGTCGGCAACGTCAGTTCCAGCGCCTCGCTGGTGCGCCCGGAGATCATCGTGCGTCCCGACTTCGCGCGCGCCGCCGACCTCGGCGTGACCGCAGCAAGCATCGGCGAAACCGTGCGCGTGGCCACCGCCGGCGACTACGACCAGGTGCTGGCGAAGATGAACGTGTCCGAGCGCCAGGTGCCGATCCGCGTGAAGCTGCCGGATGCGGTGCGCGCCGACCTCGACGCCATCGGCCGCCTGACGGTGCCGGGCAAGAACGGCCCTGTGCTGCTGGCGAACGTGGCCGACATCACGCTGGAGAGCGGTCCGGCCCAGATCGACCGCCTGAACCGCAGCCGCCAGGTGACCCTGCAGGTGGAGCTGAACGGCCGCTCGCTGGGCGAAGTGAATACGGAAGCGCGCGCCCTGCCGTCGCTGCGCAACCTGCCGGCCTCGGTGCAGATCGCGGAACTCGGCGATGCGGAAGAGATGCGCAACCTGTTCGCCAGCTTCGGCGTCGCCATGCTGATCGGCGTGCTGTGCATCTATGGGGTGCTGGTGCTGCTGTTCACCGACTTCCTGCAGCCGGTGACCATCCTGGCGGCGCTGCCGCTGTCGATCGGCGGCGCCTTCGTGGCGCTGCTGCTGACGCATAACGCGCTGTCGATGCCGACCATGATCGGTCTGATCATGCTGATGGGGATCGTGACCAAGAACTCGATCCTGCTGGTCGACTACGCGATCCTGGCCCGCAAGGCCGGCATGAACCGCATCGACGCCCTGGTCGACGCCTGCCACAAGCGCTCGCGTCCGATTGTCATGACCACGCTGGCGATGGGCGCCGGCATGCTGCCGCTGGCCCTGGGCCTGTCCGGCGACCCGAGCTTCCGCTCGCCGATGGCGGTGGCGGTGATCGGCGGCCTGATCACCTCGACCCTACTCAGCCTGCTGGTGGTGCCGGCCGTGTTCACCTATGTGGACGATGCCGAGCACTGGATGGGGCGCACGGCGCGCAGGTTCCGCAAGCATCCGCGGCATGCGGTGCCGAGCGAGGAAAGCACGGTGAAGTAAGCCGCGGGGGGACTCAGAAGGTCTCCCACTCCTCGGCCACCGCCGCCTTGGCCGCAGCCTTCGGCTTCGCAGCCACTACCGGCAAACGCTGCGCCGGCGCCGCCTTGGCTACCACCGCCTTGCGCGGCGCGGCAGCAGAAGCGGCCGCCGGCATCTCCACCTTGAACACGGCCGCCATCTGCGCCAGCCGGTCCGCCTGCTCTTGCAAACTGCCGGCCGCGCCGGCCGCTTCCTCGACCAGGGCCGCGTTCTGCTGGGTCACCGAATCCATCTCGGTGATGGCCTGGTTGATCTGGGTAATGCCGCCTTCCTGCTCGCGGCTGGCGCTGCTGATCTCGGCCACGATGTCGGTCACGCGCTGCACGCTGGTCACCACCTCGTCCATGGTCGTGCCGGCGTCCGACACCAGCTGCGAACCCACGCTCACCTTGGCGACCGAATCGTCGATCAGCCCCTTGATCTCCTTGGCGGCGGCGGCCGAACGCTGGGCCAGCGTGCGCACCTCGCCGGCGACGACGGCAAAGCCCCGGCCCTGCTCGCCGGCACGCGCCGCTTCGACCGCGGCGTTCAGCGCCAGGATATTGGTCTGGAACGCGATGCCGTCGATGACCGAGATGATCTCGACGATCTTGCGCGAAGCCTGGTCGATGTCGCCCATGGTCTCGACCACGCGCGCCACCACTTGACCGCCGCGGCGCGCCACGTCGGAAGCGCTGGCAGCCAGCTGGTTGGCCTGCAGGGCGTTCTCGGCGTTCTGGCGGACGGTCGAGGTCATCTCTTCCATCGAGGACGCGGTTTCTTCCAGCGCGCCGGCCTGCTGCTCGGTGCGCGAAGACAGTTCCAGGTTGCCGGTCGCGATCTCGCGCGCGGCGGTGGCGATTTCGTCACTGCCGGTGCGGACGTCAAGCACCAGCGACGACAGCGAGGCATTCATCTCCTTCAGCGCCTGCATCATCTGCGCTGCTTCGTCCTTGCCCTGCACCTCGATGCGGCTGGTCAGGTCGCCGGCCGCCACGGTGCGTGCGACCTCGACCGCGCGGTTCAAAGGACGCACCACCGAGCGGGTGATCACGACCGCCGCGGCGATCGCCAGCAGCAAGGCGGTGACGGCCATGCCGCCGATGATGCGCAGCGCGGTCGCGTGGACGGCGTCCGCATCGTTGGACGCCGACTCGAAACGCCCTTCCTGGAATTCGACCTGCTTGCGCAGCGACTTGGCAAACGCCTGCAGGGCATCGTAGGTCTTGCCGAAGGCCAGTGCGCGCGCCTCTTCCGTCTTGTTATCCTTGAGCAGGGCCTTGACCTGTTCGACCAGCGCCATGTAGTCCTTGCGGCGCTCCTTGGCATCAGCCAGCGCAGCCTTGCCGGTCTCGGTCACCAGCAGGGGTTCGAGGTCTTGCAGCGCCTTATCCGTTGCGGCGATGTTGGCGTTCAGGCGCTCTGCCGCCTGCGCACGGACGGCCGGGTCGTCGACGGCGACCAGCTGGAAGATCCTGCCGATGCTGCCGCGCACGTTATCTAGTGCGATATTGGCCTGGCGGGCACGCGGCCAGACACCATCGGCCAGCTCGGTCGTTCCCTTGTGCAACTGGTTCAACGAATACACGCCAACGCAGGCAATCACTGCGATAAAAGCAAGCAGCAAGCCAAAGCCCAGCCGCAGCCGGTTGGCGATGTTCAGACTCAGAAAACCCATATCAGCCCAATCAAAGGATGTGCGTCGCCATACGCTTGAGAAACGCGCATGAACGGTGGAAAAAGGTATCGTGACAGCCGGCGGATGTTCGGGCGGCAGATGGCGGGAAAGACCGCAATGGCGTAAAGACTAAAACAGGAATTCCCTAAATGCAATTTTTTGGTGACTTTGTGTGAGATTCCTGCAACCTGCTTCAAAAAGCACAAAGCCGGCATGGCGCCGGCTTTGTATTGTTGCTACCGATCTAAAAACGATCAGTAATCGCGGCTACGGCCACCCAGCAGCTTGGCCAGCAGGAAGCCGACGCCGGCAGCGATGGCGATCGCCTTTTCCGGGTTCTGGCGCACGTACTCGCGACCCTGGTCCATGTACTGGCCGTAGGCGTCGGTCAGCTGTTCCTTGCGCTGGCCCAGGCTGGCGCCGGTGCCGCTCAGCATGCCCTGCAGCTTGTCCACGCCGGCGTGGGCGGTGGTTGCCAGACGGTCGACGACCGGCTGCACGCTGTTGACGGCCTTGTCGACCATCGGCTTGGCAGCGTCAGCGGCCTGGTCGATCTTCGAGTGCAGGTCCTGGGCTTTCTGGTCAGCCATGCCTTGGGCCTTGTTGGCCACGTCCTTCAGGTCGCCGCCCGTGCCCGAACCAGTGCTTGCGCCCGCGCCGCTCTGGCTGCTGCCCGACGAGCCGCCCATGCTCGAGCCCTTGTCCGAGCTGGACGAGCCGCTGGTGGCGCTGTTGGTGCCGCTGGCGGTCGAGCCGCTGGCGCTCATCGCGCCCATCGAGCCGACGCCCTGCGAAGTCGATTGCGACGACGACGAGCCGGCATTGCTGGTGCCGCCCACGGCGCCGGTGCTCGATGCGGTTGCGCCGCCGGTGCTCGAGCCGGTGCTCGAGCCGGTCAGCGTGCTCTGGTCCTTGCCCTGGTTCGACTGGGTGCTCTTGTTCAGACTGCCCGAGCTGTTCGAGCTGCCCTGGTTACCTGCGTTGTTGCCCGAAGTGCTGCTGCCTTTTGCTTCGCTCGACTTTTGATTATCCATGATGTCTTCCTTCGTAAGATTTTGACCAACGCGGAGTAGACCGATACTCGACCATCAACACATTGACCCTGAACACTTTCAGGAGTTCCGCGTCTAGGGATGATCCATTCCGCGTTTCGTTGGGGTTAAGCCGCGATGCCGGTTCGACACCGGTTGCGCGGCGTCGCGATAGAAAAAATATAACTTTTAGACCATGATCACTGTGCGCTGACTAACAGAGCCGTGGGAGTTCATGTTTTTGTCCGTCCATGTGCCCAGGTATATAGCGCCGGCAGGATCAGCAGCGTCAGCGCCGTCGACGACAAAATGCCCCCGATCACCACTGTCGCCAGCGGCCGCTGCACCTCGGCGCCGGTACTTGTCGCCAGCGCCATCGGCAGGAAGCCGAGCGAAGCCACCAGCGCCGTCATCAGCACCGCCCGCAGACGCACCTGCGCGCCCTCCCTCATCGCCTCCTCCGGCGCATGGCCCTGCTCCCGCAGCGAACGCACGAAGGCGATCATCACCAACCCGTTCAGCACGGCGACGCCCGACAGCGCGATGAAGCCGACCGCGGCGGAAATCGACAGCGGCAGCCCGCGCAGCCACAGGGCCAGCACGCCGCCGCTCATGGCGAACGGGATGCCGCTGAACACCAGCAGACCATCCCTGACGCTGTTGAACATCAGGTACAGCAGCGCGAACACGATCGCCAATGCAGCGGGAATGACGAGGGCCAGGCGCTGGCTCGCGGCCTGCAGGTTCTCGAACTGGCCGCCCAGGTTCAGCCAGGTCCCAGCCGGCAGCTTGAGCTTGCCGAGGCCGGCCTCGAGTTCGGCCACGAAGGAACCCAGGTCGCGCCCGCGCACGTTGGCGGTGACGACGATGCGCCGCTTGCCGTTCTCGCGGCTGATCTGGTTCGCTTCCGGGACGAAGGCCAGGCTGGCGATCTCGGACAGCGGGATGCTGGCCGCCCGGCCATCCTGCGGCGGCAGCGAGACCGGCAGCTGGCGCAGGCTGTCGATGTCGTTGCGCAGGCCGTCCGGCAGGCGCACCGTGATCGCGAAGCGCCGGTCGCCCTCGAACAGCATGCCGACCTCGCGCCCGCCGACCAGCGTGCTGAAGGTCTCCTGCACGTCGGCGACGTTCAGCCCGTAGCGCGCCGCCTTGAGCCGGTCCACCGACAGCGTCAGCGCCGGCAATCCCTCGGTCTGCTCGACCTTGACCTCGGCCGCGCCCTGCAGCCTGCCCAGCACCTGGGCGACCTGCTGCGCGGTCGCTTCCATGGCGCCGGTGTCGTCGCCGAACACCTTGACGGCGATGTCGCTGCGTACCCCCGATATCAGCTCGTTGAAGCGGAGCTGGATCGGCTGCGAGAACTCGTAGTTATTGCCGGGCACCTTGGCGGCCGCTGCGGTGATCGCCTCCACCAGCGCGGCATGCGACTTGCGCGGCGCCGGCCATTGATTCTCCGGGCGCAGGATGATGTAGCTGTCGGCGGCATTCGGCGGCATCGGGTCGGTCGCCACCTCGGCCGTACCCACGCGCGCGAACATGCGCTCGATTTCCGGGAATTGCGCGAGCAGCGTGCTCTCCAGCTGCTGCTGCATCGCCACCGACTGCTGCAGGCTGGTGCCGGGAATGCGCATGGTCAGCACCGCGAGGTCGCCTTCGTTCAGGTTGGGTGCGAACTCGGTGCCCAGCCGGGTGGCGAGCAGGCCCGATAGCAGCACGCTCAGCGCGGCAAACGTCAGGGCCACCGGGCGGTTGCGCAGCACCCAGTCGAGCAGCGGCCGGTACAGCGCCTGCGCCTGGTGCATGATCCTGTTTTCGTTCTCCGCGCCCTGCCCGCTGACGAACAGCGCGACCGCGGCCGGCACGAAAGTCACCGACAGGATCATCGCCGCCACCAGCGCCATCACCACCGTGATCGCCATCGGATGGAACATCTTCCCTTCGACGCCGGCCAGGGCGAAGATCGGCAGGTACACCGTCATGATGATCAGCTGGCCGAACAGCAGCGGGCGTCGGGCTTCGGCCGCGGCGGCGGCCACCTCGGCAAAGCGTTCTTCCCGCGTCAAGGCCCGGCCTGCCGCTGCATGCGCGAGGCCGAGCCGGCGGATGCAGTTTTCGACGATGACGACGGCGCCGTCGATGATGATGCCGAAATCGAGCGCGCCCAGGCTCATCAGGTTGGCGCTGACGCCGGCCTTGACCATCCCCGTGAACACCATCAGCATGGTCAGCGGGATCACCAGCGCCGTGATCAAGGCCGCGCGCAGGTTGCCGAGGAAGAGGAACAGGATCGCGATCACCAGCAGCGCGCCTTCGACCAGGTTCTTGCGCACCGTGCCGATCGCCTTGTTGACCAGTACCGAGCGGTCGTACACCGGCAGTGCCTGCACGCCGGGCGGCAGCGAACGGTTCACCGTCTCCAGCTTGCGCCGTGCGCTTTCCGCCACCGCCCGGCTGTTCTCGCCGATCAGCATGAACACCGCGCCCAGCACGACCTCGCGCCCGTTCTCGGTGGCGGCGCCGGTGCGCAGTTCGCGTCCCGGTTCGACCTCGGCGACGTCGCGCACCCGGATCGGCGCGCCCTGCACCACGTCGAGCACGATGTTGCGGATCTCCTCGATGGTCTTCACCTGGCCCGGCGTGCGCACCACGAACTGCTCGCCGCCGCGCTCGATGTAGCCGGCGCCGGCATTGGCGTTGTTGCGGTCGATGGCATCGACCAGCTGCGCCAGCGACAAACCGTGGCTGGTCAGCCTGGCCATGTCCGGCGCCACCTGGTATTCCTTCAGGTAGCCGCCGATGGTGTTGACCTCGGTGACGCCGGCCACGCTGCGCAGCTGCGGCGCCACGATCCAGTCCTGGATCTCGCGCAGGTCGGCCGGCGTGTAGGGGCTGCCGTCCGGCTTGCGCGCGCCCTTCGTCGTCTCGACCGTCCAGTAGAAGATCTCGCCCAGTCCGGTCGCGGTCGGGCCCATGGACGGCTCGACCTTGTCCGGCAGGCGCGCCTTGGCCTGCTGCAGCCGTTCGCTCACCAGCTGGCGCGCGAAGTAGATGTCGGTGCCTTCCTTGAACACGACGGTCACCTGCGACAGCCCGTACCTGGACAGCGAGCGGGTCTGCTCGAGGCGCGGCAGGCCATTCATCGCGGTCTCGATCGGGAAGGTGATGCGCTGCTCGACCTCCAGCGGCGAATAGCCCGCGGCGGCGGTGTTGATCTGGACCTGGACATTGGTGATGTCCGGGACCGCGTCGATCGGCAGGCGCTGGTAGTGATAGACGCCCAGCCCGGCCAGGCAGAGTACGGCGAAGACGATAAGCCAGCGGCGTGCGATGGCAAGTTCGATGAGTTTCTGGAACATGGCTACCCCGCTCAGTCGTCGTGCCCGGCTTCGGCCTTGCCGAGATCCGCCTTGAGCAGGAAGCTGCCGCCGGCCGCGTAGACATCGCCCGCCGCCAGGCCCTTCACGATCTCGGTGCGCTTGCCGTCGCTGCGCCCGATGACCACCTCCTGCGCGCGGAAGCCCGCATCGGTGCGGACAAACACGACCTTATGCTCGTGGATGGTCTGGACGGCATCGCTGGCGACCGTGATGGGGACGTTCGATGCTGGCCCCAGCAGGTCGACGCTGGCCAGCATGCCGGGACGCAGCCGCCTGTCCTTGTTCGGCAGGACGATGCGGGCGGTCGCCATGCGCGTGGTCTCGCCCAGCACCGGGCCGACGAAGGCCAGCTTGCCGTCGAGCGCACCCGGCAGCGCATTCACGCTGACCTTGGCCGGCATGCCGCTGCCGATGTGCGGCAGGCTGTCCGCCGGCACCGCGGCTTCGATCCACACGTTCGAAAGATCGGCAATCGTCAGCAGCGGCTTCGTTTCGTCGACGGCTTGCCCCGCCACCGCCGGCCTGTCGACCACCACGCCATCCAGCGGCGCGCGGACGGTGACGATGCTCGACACGCCTTCGCCGTTGGCCGCGATGCCGAGGGCGCCGAGGCGCTGCTGCGCTGCCTGCACTGCGATCTCGGCTTCCTTCAGCGCCGTCTCCGCTGCATCGAGATCCTGGCGCGCGGAGATGCGCTCTTCCCACAGGGTCTTCTCACGCTGGTAGCTGGTCCTGGCCAGCTTCAGGCGCTGCCGCGCACTGCCCAGGTCCGCGCGCCATTGCGCCACCGCCGGACTCTGGATCGCGACCAGCGCCTGCCCCTTGCGCACCGCGGCGCCGGGCGACACCAGCACCGACTGCACGATGCCTTGCGCGGGCGCCCCCAGCGCCACGCTACGTTCGGCGTCGACCTTGATCTGCGCAGGGAGGTGCAGACGTTCCTGGATCATGGCCGGCTTGACGGTATCGATGGCGATGCCGTTGGCCTTGATCTGCGCTTCGGTCATCGCGACGCTGCGTTCGTCCCCGGTTTCGGCCGGCGCTGCCTTCGTTTCCGCATGGCGGTCGTCGTGGCCGTGCGCGTCCTTGTGGCTGTCGTGTTCCGTCGTCTGCTGCGCGGCGGGTGCTGCCGGTTGCCGCCACAAGGTCAAGGCGGCAAGGATGGCGGCGATTGCGCACATCAGCGCGATCGTCAGTTTCTGTTTTTTGCTCATTGCGTTTCTCGCTTGTCTTGTTCGATAGTGCCGGCGATGCGTTCGATCTCGGCGTAGGCGCGGTAGGCGTCGAGCATGCTGTTCCAGAGGCGCGATTGCGCCTGGAACCAGGTGCGCTGCGCATCCAGCACGTCGAGGAAGGGAAATTTGCCGTACTCGAAGCCCTTGAGCGTCAGTTCGTAGGCGGATTGGGCCTGGGGAATCACGTCCTGCCGCAGCAGTGCGGTCTCGCCGGCGGCCACTTCGTAGCGCGTGTAGGCACTGACCAACGCTGCTGCAGCCTTCGTTTGCGCGGCGGCGAGTTCGTCGCGGGCCTTGTCGGTGCGCCGCAGCGCCGCCTTGAGCCGGCCCTCGTTGCGGTCGAACAGCGGCAGCGGCACGGACAGCCCGAGCACGGTTTGCCGGCGCCCGGCCTGCTCGTCGCGCTGCGTGCCGACGGACAGCGTGAGATCAGGCAGGCGCGCCGCGCGCTCGACACCGGCTTGCGCTTCCTGGGCCGTCAACTGGCTGCGGGCTTGCCGGACCTCGGCCGCGTCGCCGATCCGGGACAGCAGTACGGCCAGCGGCTGCACTTGCGGAAGCTCACCGGGTGAGCTTGTGATGTCGATCGCGTCGGCTGGCCTGCCGACCAGGGCGCCCAGCTTCGTCCTCGCCAGGACAAGCTGCGCCTTTGCCTGGTTCAGCTCCATTGCCGCATCGGCCGCGGCGAGGCGGGCCTTGGTTTCGTCGATGGGCGAAATCTTCCCGGCGGCGACGCGCTTGCCGGCCACCTCGACGCTCTTTCGCGCCAGCTCGCCGAGCGCCTCGGCAAGTTCCTGCCGCTGCCGGGCCACCAGCACGTCGTACCAGGCGGCGATGACCTCGGCGCGGACCTGCCGCCGCACCGCCAGCTGTTCGCTCCTGGCCAGGCCGAGAGCGCCTTGCGCCAGGGCGACGCGTGCCTGGCGCTTGCCGCCCAGTTCGATGGGCTGGTTGATCTGGACGGTCGTCGTCCGGGTTCCCGTCTGCTGGCCTTCACGCAGATAGGCCAGCTCGGGATTCGGCAGGCGGCCGGCCTGCTCGAGGCCCGCTTCGCTGGCCGACACTTCGTGCGCGGCAGCCTGCACGGACGGCTGGCCGAGCGCCAGGCCGATGGCCGTGGATAGATCGATGGGTGTTGCTGTCCCCGGCGCGGCGCGCATGGGCTCGGCGGCGCCGCAGCGCCATGCCAATGCCAATGCAGCGACGACGCCCAGGACATGATGTCGTTTGGGTCGGATAGTCATTCCTGCTCCTGAAAATGGTGAAATCAGGCGCGCAGGGGCAGGCAAGCCAGGCTGGCTTGCGTGCTAAGGGAAGGTCTGCGCGCTAGTCAGCAGCGGCAGGCCATTTGGGACGTTCGAGGCGGCTGGCTGGCGGCGCAGTCAGGTAAGGTGGGTGGAAGGCGATGCTCGAGGCGTGGCTGCGCTCGGCGGGGATGACGGTGAAGTCGGAAGGGAGATACAGCACCTGGCCGAACACGCAGGCCGCGCAGTGCGGGTCCGCCAGCGCAGAGCGTTCTTCGGCCGCGACGAACACGGGTTCGGCAGCGAAGGCGCCGGTCTGGCCTACGCTGTGATGGGTCACGCCGGCGGGGGTCGTCACGCAGCACTTGTCCGCCGCTGCCAGGGCGACCTGGAGCGGATAGACCAGCAGCAGAAGGATGATGACCCAGCGGCGCATGTGTTCTGTTCGACTTCGCTATTCGATCGGGACAATCGGGACCCGGCCATGATACCGGACATTGGATAGTTTATTACAGCTTCTCGATCTGGCGATCGATCGCCTTGCGTGCGCGCTCGTTGCGCTCGCTGTAGCGGTCGGTCAGGTAGCCGGCCCGGCCGCGCAACAGCAGCGTCATCTTGAACAGCTCCTCCATCACGTCGACCACCCGGTCATAGTAGGCCGAGGGCCGCATCCGGCCGGCGTCGTCGAATTCCTTGTACGCCATCGGCACCGAAGACTGGTTCGGGATGGTAAACATGCGCATCCAGCGTCCCAGCAGGCGCAGCGTGTTCACGACGTTGAAGGACTGCGAGCCGCCGCATACCTGCATGACCGCCAGGGTACGCCCCTGGCTCGGCCGGATGGCGCCCATTTCCAGCGGGACCCAGTCGATCTGGTTCTTCATGACCGCCGTGATCGCACCATGACGCTCCGGGCTGCACCAGACCTGCCCTTCCGACCAGAGAAACAGCTCGCGCAGTTCGACCACCTTCGGATGCGTGTCGGGCACGCTGCCGGTCATCGGCAGTTCCATCGGATCGAAGATTCTGACTTCGGCGCCGAAGTGTTCGAGGATGCGCGCCGCTTCGTAGGTCAGGAAGCGGCTGAACGAACGCTCGCGCAGCGACCCGTACAGCATCAGGATGCGCGGCGGATGATCCAGCTCGCCGGCCAGGTCGAGCTTCGCGGCCGTGGGCAGGTCCAGCAGCTCGGGTTTGATGTTGGGGAGATTCGGAATCTTGTCCATGTCGGTTTCCTTTTTCAGCGCATTTTCAGCTCAGCCGGACAGCGAGTGCGCACAAAGTCGCCAGCAGGATCGGCAGCGTCAGCAGGACACCGACCCGGAAATAATAGCCCCACGAGATGCGGATGCGCTTCATCGACAGCACATGCAGCCACAACAGGGTAGCGAGGCTGCCGATGGGGGTGATCTTCGGCCCGAGATCGGCGCCGATGACGTTCGCGTACACCATCGCCTCGCGCACGGCGCCCTGGGCCGAGGTGGCGTCGATGGCCAGGGCGCCCACCAGCACGGTCGGCATGTTGTTCATGACCGAGGACAGGACGGCGGTGATGAAGCCTGTGCCGAGCGCGGCGCCCCAGACGCCGTGCGCGGCGCAGCGCTCGAGCAGGGCCGTCAGGTAATCGGTCAGCCCCGCATTGCGCAAGCCGTAGACCACGAGGTACATCCCCAGCGAGAACACGACCACCTGCCATGGCGCCCCGCGCAGAACTTCCCGCGTCGAGATGCGGTGACCGCGCGCGGTGACGGCCAGCAGAAGCAAGGCGCCGGCAGCCGCGACGACGCTGATCGGTATCCCGACATCGTCCAGCCAGAAGAAGCCGGCGAGGAGCATCGCCAGCACCCACCAGCCGGTCACGAATGTCGCCCGGTCGTGGATGGCCTCCTCCGGGCGCCGGAGCTGGCTGACGTCATAGTCGGCGGGGATGTCCTTGCGGAAGAACCACGCGAGTGCCAGCAGCGTCGCAAGCACCGACACCAGGTTCACCGGCACCATCACCGAGGCGTAGCGCGCGAAGCCGATGCCGAAGTAATCGGCCGACACGATGTTGACGAGGTTCGACACCACCAGCGGCAGGCTCGCGGTGTCCGCGATAAAGCCGGCCGCCATCACGAAGGCCAGGGTCGCGTTCGACGAAAAACGCAGGGCAGCCAGCATGGCGATCACGATGGGCGTCAGGATCAGTGCGGCGCCATCGTTCGCGAACAGGGCGGAGACGGCGGCGCCGAGCAGCACCAGCATGACGAACAGGCGCCGGCCGTTCCCCCTGCCCCAGCGCGCGACGTGCAATGCAGCCCATTCGAAGAAGCCGGCCTTGTCGAGCAGCAGGCTGATGACGATGACGGCCACGAAGGCGCCGGTGGCGTTCCAGACGATGTGCCAGACGGTCGGGATGTCGCGGACCTGGATGACGCCGGCAAGCAGGGCGACGACGGCCCCGGCCGACGCGCTCCAGCCGATCCCCAGCCCGCGCGGCTGCCAGATGACGAGGGCCAGTGTGGCGACGAAGATGAGGAAAGCTGCGAGCACCTTATTCTCGCGCCCCGATGTGGCCGATGCGGTCCAGCTCGGCCTCCAGGCTGGCGCGGTCGGTCATCAGCTGGTCCAGCGGCAGCGCAAGGAAGGCTTCGATGCGCGCGCGCAGGATCGCATAGGCCTTCTCGAACGCGGCGCCGATCTCTTCGTCGGTCCCGACGACGTGGCTCGGATCGTCCACACCCCAGTGCGTGCGCAGGACCGGGCCGAGATAGGCCGGACAGGTCTCGCCGGCCGCGCTGGCGCACGCCGTCACCACGATGTCCGGCGTCACCGGCAGACCGTCCCAGGACTTGCTGTAGTAGCCCTCGGTCGGGATGCCTTTGCTGGCCAGCAGGGCCAACGCCCGCTCGTTCAGCTTGCCGGTGGGCTGGCTGCCGGCGCTGATGGCATGCCATCCCGAAGGCGCCAGGTGATTGAAGACGGCTTCGCTGATGAGCGAGCGGCAGGAGTTACCCGTGCACAGGAAAAGTACGTTCATGTCAGGTTCAGGATTGCGCTGCCGATGGGAGAACAGGGATTGCCGCCGCAGCAGTTCTGCGTGAGGAAGCCCAGCAAGGCGTTCATGGTCTCGAACTGCGCGGCATAGATGACGAAGCGCCCCTCCTGTCGCGGCACGACGAGGTTCGCGCGGGTCAGCTCCTTGAGATGGAAGGACAGCGAGGACGGCGCCATCCCGAGCGCCTCCGCGATCCTGCTGGCCGCCAGGCCGCCTGGACCGGCCTGCACGAGCAGGCGATAAGCAGCCAGGCGGGACTCCTGTGCGAGAGCAGCCAAAGCGATGACGGCGTCTTTATTTTCCATACCCGGCCCGAATCAATTCGATATTTCGAGTATAGTCGAATCATCGTCGATGGCACAAGCGGCGCCAAAAAGACAAAAGGGCTACACGCTTTCGCATGTAACCCTTTGATCTTACTGCTAATCCTTGGTGCCGCTGACCGGAATCGAACTGGTGACCTTCGCATTACGAATGCGCTGCTCTACCGACTGAGCTACAGCGGCGGGGACCCGTATTCTAACAAACAACTTCGCAAACTTGCTAGTCCGACTCGGCAATTTTGCGAACGGGCCGCAAATTTATTCCTGGTGATAGCTCGTCACGCGCTCGACTTCGCTCTTCGAACCCAGGAACACCGGCACGCGCTGGTGCAGCTTGGTCGGCGGGATGTCGAGGATGCGCTGGCGGCCGTCGGTGGCGGCGCCGCCGGCCTGCTCGACGATCATGGCCATCGGGTTGGCTTCGTACATCAGGCGAAGCTTGCCCGGCTGGGACGGATCGCGCAGGTCGGCCGGGTACATGAAGATGCCGCCGCGGTTCAGGATGCGGTGCACGTCGGCCACCATCGAGGCGATCCAGCGCATGTTGAAGTCCTTGCCGCGCGGGCCGGTCTTACCCGCCAGCATTTCCGAGACGTAGCGCTGCACCGGCGGGTGCCAGTGGCGCTGGTTCGACATGTTGATCGCGAATTCCTTGGTCTCTTCCGGGATCTGCAGGTTCTTTTGCGTGAGCACCCAGGAACCCATCTCGCGGTCCAGCGTGAAGCAGTTGACGCCGGCGCCGGTGGTCAGCACCAGCATGGTCTGCGGGCCGTAGACGGCGTAGCCGGCCGCAACCTGCTGGGCGCCTGCCTGCATGAAGTCGGCTTCGGTCGGCGCGGTCATCCCTTCCGGCGCCTTCAGCACCGAGAAGATGGTGCCGATCGAGACGTTGACGTCGATGTTCGAGGAGCCGTCCAGCGGATCGAACAGCAGCATGTATTCGCCCATCGGGTAGCGGTTCGGGATCGGGTGGATCGATTCCATCTCTTCCGACGCCATGGCCGCCAGGTGGCCGCCCCATTCGTTGGCTTCGAGCAGGATTTCGTTCGAGATGACGTCGAGCTTCTTCTGCACTTCGCCCTGGATGTTCTCGGTGTCCGCACTGCCCAGGATGTCGCCGAGGGCGCCCTTGCCGACCGAGTGGCTGATGGTCTTGCAGGCGCGCGCCACGACCTCGATCAGGAGGCGCAGCGAAGCGGGGATGTTGTTGTGGAGACGCTGCTCCTCAACGAGGTATTGGGTCAGGCTGACACGTTTCATGGACTTCCTTCGTTATTGATGAATTCTTGCGTGGGCACGGGGTGCCCACCCTACGTTAATTTGCGAGCGCTTTGCTGACGACTTCACGCACGTCGTTCGACAGCTTGCCCTGCCCGGCCACCTGCTGCAGCGCCTTCTTCATGTGCTCCTGCAGCGCCGGCGAGTAACGGCGCCAGCGGTCCATGGCGCGCGACAGGCGGCTGGCGACCTGCGGATTCAGTGCATCCAGCGCGATCACCTGCTCGGCCCAGAAGGCGTAGCCGCTGCCGTCCGGCGCATGGAACTGCACGGCATTGCCGGCGCAGAAGGCAGAAACCAGGCTGCGCGCGCGGTTCGGGTTGCGCAGCGTGAAGGCCGGGTGCTTCATCAGTTCGCGCACGGTGGCGACGTCGGTGGTCGGCGCCATCGCCTGCATCATGAACCACTTGTCGACAACCAGGGCCTCGCCCTGGAACTCGTCGTAGAAGCGCTGCAGCGCGTCAGGCGCAACCGGCGCGCGGGCGTGCACCAGTGCACTCAGGGCGGCGGCGCGGTCGGTCATGTTGGTGGCTTCGTCGAACTGGCGCTCGGCCAGGGCCAGCGATTCCGCATCCGGCGCCGCGCACAGGTAGGACAGGGCCAGGTTCTTCAGCGCGCGCTTGCCGATCGAGGCGGCATCCGGGCTGTACTCGCCCGGGGTCTCGTTGGCCTGGTACTGGGCCAGCAGCTCGTCGCGCAGGCGCACGCCGATGTCGGCGCGCACGAACTGGCGCGCCATGTGGATCGCCAGCGGATCGACGACGTCCATCTGGTCGGCGATCATGCTCTCGGTCGGCAGCAGCAGCGCCTGTTCGCGGAAGGCCGGGTCCAGGGTCTCGTCGACCAGGATGGCGCGCATGGCCTGCACGAAGACCTCGTCCAGGTTCATCTGCTCCAGCACGGCCGTGCGCGCCGGACCGTCGGTGGCCGGATTCTTGAGGGCGATGTCGGAAGACAGCTTCAGCAGACGGGCCATCGCCAGGCGCTGCCCGGCTTCCCAGCGATTGACGGGGTCGCTGTCGTACTTGAACAGGTGGACCAGTTCGGCGTCGCTGTAGCCGTGCTTGAGGATTACCGGCGCCGAGAAGTCGCGCAGGATCGAGGGCGTAGGCTGTTCGAGCACGTCGCTGAAGACGAAGGTCTGGTCGGCTTCCGTCAGTTCCAGCACGGCCGTCGTGCCCTTGCGTTCGCCGTCGATCGTCAGCAGCAGGTCGGTGCCGCTCTTGCCCAGCAGGCCGACGGCCACCGGAATGTGGAAAGGCAGCTTTTCCGGCTGGCCCGGGGTCGCCGGGCAGGACTGGATCAGGCGCAGTTCGTAGGTGCGGGCGGCTTCGTCGTAGCGGGTCTCGGCCTGCACGATCGGGGTGCCGGCCTGGCTGTACCAGCGCTCGAACTGGGTCAGGTCGCGGCCGTTGGCGTCGGCCATCGCCATGCGGAAGTCGTCGCAGGTGACGGCCTGGCCGTCGTGGCGGGCGAAGTACAGGTCCATGCCCTTGCGGAAGCCTTCGCGGCCCAGCAGGGTCTGGTACATGCGGACCACTTCCGCGCCCTTCTCGTACACGGTGACGGTGTAGAAGTTGTTGATCTCGACGAACGAATCGGGGCGCACCGGGTGGGCCATCGGGCCGGCGTCTTCCGGGAACTGGGCCTGGCGCAGCGTGCGCACCTGGTCGATGCGGGTCACGGCGCGGCCGGTGTCGGTGCCGATCATGTCGGACGAGAATTCCTGGTCGCGGAACACGGTCAGGCCTTCCTTCAGCGACAGCTGGAACCAGTCGCGGCAGGTGACGCGGTTGCCGGTCCAGTTGTGGAAGTATTCGTGGCCTACGACCGCCTCGATGCCCTGGAAGTCGATGTCGGTGGCGACGCGCGGGTTGGCCAGCACGAACTTGGTGTTAAAGATGTTCAGGCCCTTGTTCTCCATCGCGCCCATGTTGAAGTCGCCCACGGCGACGATCATGAAGCGGTCGAGGTCGAGCTCGAGGTCCCAGCGCTCTTCGTCCCAGCGGATGCTGCGCTTGAGTGACTGCATCGCGTAATCGGTCTTGTCGAGGTTGCCCTCTTCCACCCAGACCTGCAGCAGGGCCGTGCGGCCGTCCGCCAGCGGGAACTGTTCCTCCTGGCAGACCAGGCGCGCGGCCACCAGCGCGAACAGGTAGGACGGCTTCTTGAACGGGTCTTCCCACTTGGCGTAGTGGCGGCCGTCGGGCAGGTCGCCCTCTTCGATCAGGTTGCCGTTCGAGAGCAGGACCGGGAATTTTTCCTTGTCCGCACGCAGCATCACCATGTACTTCGCCATCACGTCCGGACGATCCGGGAAATAGGTGATGCGGCGGAAGCCCTCGGCTTCGCACTGGGTGTAGAAGTTGCCGTTCGAGACGTAGAGACCGCTGAGGGTCGTATTGCTCTCAGGAACGCAGATCGTCTCGATTTCCAGGGTGACGCTGTCCGGCGCGTCCGGAATGCGCAGGATGCTGCCTTCGATCGCGTAGGCGCTCTCGTCCAGGGTCTTGCCGTTCAAGCGGATCGTCACCAGCTCGATATCCTCGCCGTACAGTTCGATGTCGCGCCGGATGCTGTCCGGGTTGCGCTGCATCGTCATGCGGTTGGCGACGATGGTACGGGCGGGATCGAGGTCGAAGCCGAGTTCGACGGTGTCGACCAGGTAGCTGGGAGCAGTGTAATCCTTGCGATAGATGGTCTGGGGCGTATCGGTGCGCATGGTTGGGGTCCGCGAACGATGGTGGAATGAATGCTTATTTTACCAACAGCGGCGGCGCGCTTCGATTCCATGTCCGTGTCGGCATGTATGTATCGCAGTGTAGCTGCGGTAACCGCTCGTAAATGTATTTCCGTAAATTGAACAGCGGCGCTAAGCTGTACCCCTGAAGAAATCCGATTGCATAAAAAACAGCCAGATGGAGCTTTTCATGAAACGCACAATGATCGCCGCGGCGGCGTCGCTGAGCCTGCTGCTGTTGGGCGGCTGCGCGACCACGGTCCGCAGCGATGTCACCACCTTCCACCAGTGGCCGGCGCAGATCGCCGACAAGAGCTATGCCTTCGAGGCCCCGGCGCCGCAGGACAACACACTCGAGCTGCAGAATTACGAAAACCTGGTGCGCGCCCAGCTGACGCGCCTGGGCTTCCACGAAGTGCCGCAATCGCCGTCGCTGAAAGTGGGCGTGCGCTTCGTCACGGTCGACGTGCCGACCCAGGTGATTTACCCCTCGTATGCGCCCTTCTACCCGTATGCGGCGCGCTTCGGCTACGGCGGTTTCCGCCGCCGCTACTGGGGCGGTTACAGCGCCTTCTACGATCCGTTCTGGGGCCCGGTGCCGCGTTACGACGTCGAAGAAGAACACCGCTACCACCGCCAGGTGCAGATCTCGATCAGCTCGGTAACGGACAACAAGCGCCTGTTCGACGTTACCGTGCGCAACGTGAGCAAGACCATGTCGACGCCCAAGGTGATGCCGGCGCTGGTGCAGAGCGCCTTCGAAGGCTTCCCCGGACCGAACGGCGGGGCGCGCGTGATCGAGCTGAAGCAGGAGCCGCAGAAAGGCTGAGCCAATCAGATCAAGTTAGACCGGGGCATGCAGTCTGTCGACAGCTGCTCCGTTTCTACTTCTGCCGTTCAGATGGATCGAAAGCTTATACACGATGCTCAAGATCGCGAATGCGCTGCTCCATACTGTCCAGACGCTCACGGGTATCTTCCGAGCTATCAAGGTATCCTTTTCGGTAACCCTTCATTTCTCGTCTGTCGGTAATACGATCCATTCCGCCCTGGTCTGCGATCCGCGCCTCGCGCGCCGCGCTGCCACTGACAACTGTTCCGTCAGAACGTGTATATGGGGAACACCAACTGTCGCGCATCTTACCCTCCTGTGTTGTCTACATGTCTGATAAATGCATTAGACATGCAACGCACAGCAGGATTCCGCCCTCTCAGGCCAAATACTTTTCCGAAGCCACCGTAATCGCCACAATCAGCAAAATGGCCAGCGCCAGCACCGCCAGCAGGCGTCCGAAGCGCGGACTGTCGCCCTGCTGCGGTTCGATGGGTGGATCGTTATCGTCGCTGAACTCTCTCATGGCGGTCATGGCAGCAGGATGGTTTTACCGGTGGTGCGCCGCGATTCCAGCGCGGCATGGGCCTGGGCCGCATCCGCCAGCGGGAAGCGCTGGTGGATCTCGATTTTCACCTGGCCGCTGGTGACCATCTGGAACAGGTCGGCCGCCATCGCTTCCAGGTCTTCGCGCTTGGCCGCATAGGTCTGCAGCGTCGGGCGCGTGATGTAGAGCGAGCCGCGCGACACCAGTTCGCTCAGCGCGAACGGCGGCACAGCACCGGACGAGTTGCCGAAGCTGACCATCAGGCCCAGCGGCTGCAGGCAGTCGAGCGAGCGGATGAAGGTGTCCTTGCCCACCGAATCGTAGACCACCGGCACCTTCGCGCCGTTCGTGATCTCCAGCACGCGCTGCACCACATCCTCGGTGTTGTAGTTGATGACGTGGGCGGCGCCATGGCTCTTCGCCAGTTCCGCTTTCTCGTTTGACCCCACGGTACCGATCAGGTTCACGCCCATCGCGCGCGCCCACTGGCAGGCGATCAGGCCGACGCCGCCGGCTGCCGCGTGGAACAGGATGGTGTCGCCGGCCTTCAGCGGATAGGTGCGGCGGAACAGGTATTGCACGGTCAGGCCCTGCAACATCATCGCGGCCCCGGTCTCGAAATCGATCTCGTCCGGGAGCTTGACGAGGATGTCGGCCGGCATCACGCGCAGGTCGCTGTAGGCGCCGTTCGGACGCGCCGCATAGGCCACGCGGTCGCCGGGCTTGACGTGCTGCACGCCCTCGCCTACTGCCTCGACCACGCCCGCCGCTTCATGGCCCAGGCCGCCCGGCAGCGGCGCCGGATACAGGCCGTTGCGGAAATAGACGTCGATGAAGTTCAGGCCGATCGCATGGTTGCGCACGCGCGCTTCGCCAGGACCAGGCTCGCCCACTTCGACATCGACGACTTCCAGCACCTCGGGACCGCCGGTGCGCGCATAACGGATCGCTTTCGCCATCTTCGATTCTCCTTTGATCAGGACAGTTCCATCAGCCGGGACAGCACCAGGCGCGCGCTCGACACGTTCGTCGCGCAGGGGATGTTGTGGACGTCGCAGGCGCGCACCAGCGCGTTGATGTCGGGCTCGTGCGGCTGCGGGGTCATCGGGTCGCGCAGGAAGATCACGCAGTCGATCTCGCCGTTGACGAGATGGGCGCCGATCTGCAGGTCGCCGCCCAGCGGGCCCGAGTGCATGCGCTCGACGTCCAGCCCGAGTTCGTTTTGCAGGCGGCCGCCGGTGGTCCCGGTGGCGGTCAGCTTGCAGCCTGCCAGGTACTCCCGGTACTCGCCGGCGAGCGCGATCATCTCGTCTTTCTTCTTGTCGTGGGCAATCAGGGCAATCCGTTGTTTCATGGTTCTCCTCAAGATTTTTTCAAGGACAGCAGATAGATCCCCGCCAGCACCAGGCCGGTTCCGGCCAGTTGCACCGCCGTGATCGGCTCGCCCAGCAGCGCCCAGCCCAGGAACAGCGTCGACACCGGGCCGATCATGCCGGCCTGCGAGGCGGTCGCGGCGCCGATGCGCTGCACCGCGATCATGGTCATGAAGACCGGGAAGATGGTACAGAATATCCCGTTCACGAGCGAGAGTCCGTAGACCTGCAGCGGCTGCACCAGCAAGCTGGCCGGGCGCAGGATGAAGAACTGGGCGATGCAAGCCACGCTGGAGACGCACATCGCGTAGGCCACCAGGCGCAGCGAGCCGATGCGGCGCACCATCTCGCCGGTGCCCAGCAGATAGGCCGCGTAGGCGAGCGCCGAACCCAGCACCAGCAGGGAACCGGTGACGATGCTGCCGGCGCCCGCGCCCAGGTCGTGCACGAACACCAGCACGATGCCGCAGTAAGACAGCGCCAGCGCCAGCCACTGCGCGGTGTGGATGCGGCGCTTCAAGAATACCGCGGTAATCAGGAGCACGAAGGTCGGGGTCAGGAACAGGATCAGGCGCTCCAGCCCGACCGAGATGTACTGCAGCCCCAGGAAGTCGAGGTAGCTGGACAGGTAGTAGCCGACCAGTCCCAGGCCCACCAGGCGCCAGCGGTCGGCCACCGACAGCGGCGGCTGGGTGCGCATCTTCCAGATCGCCACGCCGGCAAACACCGGAAACGAGAACAGCATCCTGAAGGCGATCAAGGTTACTGCGTCGATGTGGTAGCGATACAGCAGTTTGGCGACGACGGCCTTTGTCGAAAACAGAACGGCGCCGCCGATGGCGATAGCGAGACCGCCAAGCAGGGCCGAACGTGGGACCGGCGCAACGGAAGTGTCGATTGCGATTTTGCTCATCGGACGATTGTAGATCGAATCTCGTTTCCCGGCTGAGGGCGGCAGCGAACGCCGGCCGGCATCCAGCGGTCCAATCGCCGCCTGCCCCTTCGATGGATCAATCACTTACCGGAGAATATTCATGCAATATCGCAGGAGAGCAGCCCCATGAGCAGCGCGGGTGGCATCAAGCGCAGCGGATCGGAGCGCACCTTCGTGCTCACGCTGCTGGGCATGCTCGCGGCCCTGTGCTGGGCCTATCTGCTATACCGGGTCGGCCGCATGGCGCCGATCGGCCTGGGCGCGGCCGGCAAGACCGTCGCCGCGCCCTACCATGCGGCCGACCTGATGCTGCTGTTCGCGCTGTGGGTGGTCGTGATCGCGGCCATGATGCTGCCGGCGACGGCGCCCTCGGTGCTGCTGTATGCGCGCGTCAAGCGGCTGTGGCGCGAACGCTGGATCTATCCCGGCACCCTGATGTTCGTGCTCGGCTACCTGTTCGTCTGGTGCTGCTGCGCGCTGGTCGGCACGCTGGCCAGCTGGATCCTGCACGATGCCGGGGCGCTGGACGAAAGCATGGCGATCTCCCACCCCACCGCCGGCGCGCTGGCCCTGGTGGCGGCCGGGGTCTACCAGTGGACGCCGGCCAAACACGTCTGCCTGGACAACTGCCGCACGCCGCTGGCCTTCGTCCTGACCCATTGGCGGCGCGGCGTCTGGGGCGCGTTCCGGATGGGCGCCGCCGACGCCCGCTACTGCATGGGCTGCTGCTGGCTGCTGCTGGCGCTGGTGCTGCCGGCCGGGGTGCTGAACCTGCCCGTGATCTGCGGCCTGATCGCCCTGATCCTGGCCGAAAAACTGCTGCCCGGCGGCCACCTGCTGGCCTGCGCCAGCGGCCTCGGACTGGTGGCCTGGGGCACAGCGCTGTTGTTTCCCTGACAGTTTTTGAGCGAGGGGCCTATGCTAAAATGTCGAGGATTAAGTACACCGTTTAAGGTAAGGGATACTCGACATGGCTGGACACAGCAAATGGGCCAATATCAAGCATAAAAAGGCCGCCACCGACGCCAAGCGCGGCAAGATCTGGACCCGACTCATCAAGGAAATCACGGTTGCTGCCCGCATGGGCGGCGGCGACGTGGCAACCAACCCGCGCCTGCGCCTCGCAGTCGACAAGGCGGCCGACGCGAACATGCCGAAGGATAACGTCACCCGCGCCATCCAGCGCGGCTCGGGCGGCCTGGAAGGCGTCAACTACGAAGAAATCCGCTACGAAGGCTACGGCATCGGCGGCGCGGCGATCATCGTCGACTGCATGACCGACAACCGCGTGCGCACCGTGGCCGAAGTCCGCCACGCCTTCAGCAAATACGGCGGCAACATGGGCACCGAAGGCTCGGTCTCCTTCATGTTCAAGCACGTCGGCCAGTTCCTGTTCGCGCCGGGCGTCGAAGAAGACAAGCTGATGGACGCCGCGCTGGAAGCGGGCGCCGACGACGTCATCGCCGACGACGAAGGCGGCTTCGAAGTGCTGTGCGACCCGAACGCCTTCAGCGCCGTCAAGGATGCGCTGGAAAAGGCCGGCTTCAAGGCCGATTCCGCCGAAGTGATCATGAAGCCGGACGTCGAAACCGTCTTCACCGGCGAAGACGCGCAGAAGATGCAGAAGCTGCTGGACGTCCTGGAAAACCTGGACGACGTGCAGGAAATCTACACTAACGCCGTCATCGAAGAGTAAGCGAGCAGAAGGCCCCACATGAAAATCCTGGTAGTCGGCTCTGGTGGCCGTGAACACGCCCTGGCCTGGAAACTGGCCCAATCCGACCGCGTCCAGATGGTCTATGTCGCACCCGGCAACGGCGGCACGGCGCGCGATGCGCGCCTGGTCAACATCGACATCACGGACCCGGCCGCGCTGGCCGACTTCGTGGTGGCCGAGCACATCGCCCTGACCCTGGTGGGGCCGGAAGCGCCGCTGGCGGCCGGCATCGTCAACCTGTTCCGCGCGCGCGGCCTGAAGATCTTCGGTCCGACCCGCGAGGCGGCGCAGCTGGAAAGCTCGAAGGACTTCGCCAAGGCCTTCATGGAGCGCCACGGCATCCCGACCGCGAAGTACCAGACCTTCTCCGACGCCGCCCAGGCCCACGCCTACATCGACGCCAACGGTGCGCCGATCGTCATCAAGGCCGACGGCTTGGCGGCCGGCAAGGGCGTGGTGGTGGCGATGACGCTGGAAGAAGCGCACCAGGCGGTCGACCACATGCTGTCGGATAACCGCTTCGGCGACGCCGGCGCGCGCATCGTGATCGAGGAATTCCTGGCCGGCGAAGAAGCCAGCTTCATCGTCATGTGCGACGGCAAAAACGTGCTGGCGCTGGCCACTTCGCAGGACCACAAGCGCCTGAAGGACGGTGACCAGGGCCCGAACACGGGCGGCATGGGCGCCTACTCGCCGGCGCCGATCGTGACGCCGTCGATGCATGCGCGCGTGATGCGCGAGATCATCAACCCGACCATCCAGGGCATGGCGCGGGACGGCATCCCCTACACCGGCTTCCTGTACGCCGGCCTGATGATCGACGCCAACGGTGTGCCGAAGACGCTGGAATTCAACTGCCGCATGGGCGACCCGGAAACCCAGCCCATCATGGCGCGCCTGAAGAGCGACTTCGTCACCGTGCTCGAAAACGCCTGCAACGGCACCCTCGACACCGTCGAACTGGAATGGGACCGCCGCACTGCGGTCGGCGTGGTGATGGCGGCCGGCGGCTACCCGGACGACCCGGCCAAGGGCGACATCATCGAGGGCATCCCGGCCGAAACGCCGGAATGCGTGACCTTCCACGCCGGCACCCGCCTGGTGGCCGGCACCCTGCAGACTTCGGGCGGCCGCGTGCTGTGCGTGGTGGGCCTGGGCGACAGCGTCAAGATGGCCCAGAAGCAGGCTTACGAGACCGTCGAAAAGATCCACTTCAACGGCGCCCAGTACCGCCGCGATATTGGGTGGCGTGGGGTCAAGCAGTAAGTTTTACTCCTTACTGCTATAGAGATATGGGGCGTTAGCTGAAAAAGCGACGCCCCGTTTTTTATCCCCGTCGTCCCCGCGAAGGCGGGGACCCAAGGAAAAGCCGAACTAGGAAGTGATATCGGCGTAGAGATCACGCCATTCGGGATTACCCCCTTGAACGAGATTCACTTTCCAATCCCTCTTCCATCGCTTCATCAGCTTTTCTCGACGAGCCGCTTCCATGATGTTGGTATGAATCTTATACCAGACGAGCTGCGTTACCCGATATTGCTTGGTGAACCCATCAAAAACACCCTCCCGATGCTACCAGACACGCTTTAGCAAGTCGGTGGTGCTACCAACATACAAAGTTCCATATGGGCGGTTGGTCAGGATATAGACATAACTATGCTTTTCCATCGCTGGCAAATTACTGGAGAAAACCTCAATGCTCCAGCTACTTTGCTTGCGCAAGCATGCGTTCACTCAAAGTAACTTGGGTCCCTGCCTTCGCAGGGACGACGATAGCGCGGTAATGACGGTGGCAAGGCCAGTAGTGTACAATCCCCGTTCATTTTTTCGCCCCGCATCCGATTCCCACATGTCCACCCCGAACCCTGCCGCCGTCAAGGCCTGGCTGCTCGACCTGCAGGCGCGCATCGTGCAGGCGCTGGAAGACGTCGACGGCAAGCCCTTCCTGCTTGACAGCTGGGAGCGCGCCGAGGGTGGCGGCGGGATGTCGCGCCTGATCGAAGAAGGCAATGTGTTCGAGCGCGGCGGCTGCAATTTCTCGCACGTGCAGGGCAAGAGCCTGCCGCCGTCGGCGATGGCCGCGCGGCCGGAACTGGCCGGACGCGCCTGGGAAGCGATGGGCGTGTCGCTGGTGCTGCATCCGCGTAACCCGTATGCCCCGACCGTGCACATGAACGTGCGCTTCTTCGAGGCGACGGCGGAAGGCAAGGAGCCGGTCTGGTGGTTCGGCGGCGGCATGGACCTGACGCCCTATTACGGCGTCGAAGAAGACGCGCGCCATTTCCACCAGGTCTGCCACGATGCGCTGGCGCCCTTCGGCGAAGACCTGCATCCGCGCTTCAAGCGTTGGTGCGACGATTATTTCTACCTGAAGCACCGCAAGGAAGCGCGTGGCGTCGGCGGCATCTTCTTCGACGACTTCAACGAACTCGGTTTCGACCGCGCCTTCGAAATGCTGCAAAGCGTCGGCAACGGTTTCCTCGACGCCTACCTGCCGATCCTGCAGCGCCGCAAGGACCAGCCCTACGGCGAGCGCGAACGCGACTTCCAGGCCTACCGCCGCGGACGCTATGTCGAGTTCAACCTGGTCTGGGACCGCGGCACCCTGTTCGGCCTGCAGTCGGGCGGACGCACCGAGGCGATCCTGATGTCGATGCCGCCGATCGTCAAATGGCGCTACGACTGGCATCCGGAACCCGGCAGTCCCGAGGCAGCGCTCACCAGCGACTTCCTCCCGCACCGGGATTGGCTGGCCGCGTGACCTTCTGCATTGCCCTGCTGGGAGGCAGTTTCGACCCGGTACATGACGGCCACGTCGCCCTGGCCGACCTGTTCGCGCAGCTGCTGCGGCCCGACGAGCTGCGCATCATGCCTGCCGGCCAGCCGTGGCAAAAGAAGAGCGGCCTGGAAGCCGGCGATGCCGACCGCGTCGCGATGCTGAAGCTGGCCTTCGAAGACGCCGCGTTCGAACCTGTCATCGACACCCGCGAAATCGAGCGCGACACCCCGACCTACACGGTCGAGACCCTGCGCGAACTGCGCGCCGAACTCGGGCCCGATGCGTCCATCGTGTTCCTGATGGGCGCGGACCAGCTGCAAAAGCTGGACAGCTGGCGCGACTGGGAAGATCTGTTCGCACTGGCGAACTTTGGCGTGGCGGCGCGCCCCGGCTATGAACTCGATGCCGCCGCCCTGCCGCCCGCGGTGGCTGCAGCGCTGGCGCCGCGCCTCGGCACGCCCGAGGAAGTACGGAACAGCAAGGCGGGACGCGTTTGCCTGGCGCACACGCTGGCGGTCGATATTTCGGCCACCGAGCTGCGCGCGGCCCTGCACGCGGGCGCGAATGCGGACGCAAGGCAGCGGGAAAAGCTAAGCGCGCTCCTTGCGCCGCAAGTGCTAGACTATATTCAACAACACAACTTATACAAGAGCTAATGGATATCAAGAAACTGCAAGCACTCGTCGTCGACGCCCTCGAAGACGTCAAGGGTCAGGACATCGCCCTGTTCGACACGACGAACCTGACCAGCCTGTTCGATCGCATCGCGGTCGTCTCGGGCACCTCGAATCGCCAGACCAAGGCGCTGGCCGCCTCGGTGCGCGACAAGGTCAAGGCAGCAGGCGGCGATGTCGTCGGCCTCGAAGGCGAAGACACCGGTGAATGGGTGCTGGTCGACCTGGGCGACATGATCGTGCACATCATGCAGCCGGCGATCCGTCAGTACTACCGTCTCGAAGAAATCTGGGGCGAAAAGCCGGTCAAGCTGGGCGCGGCCAAGCGCAAGTCGACCGTGGAAGGCATCGAAGCCGCCGCGGCGCCGAAGGGCAAGGGCAAGCACCTGGCCGCCAACCAGGATCAGCCGGAAGCCAAGCCGGTGGTCGAGAAGAAGCCGGCCGCCAAGCGCGCGACCGCTGCATCGAAGACCGCCGCCGGCGAAGCCACCGCAGCGAAGAAGCCTGCGGCCAAGATCCCGACCGGCGCCAAGGTGAAAGTGGCCGTGTCGAAGACCGCCGCCGCATCCGCCGCCGCCGCCAAAGCCGCCAAGGCCGCCGCACCGAAGCGCGCGACCAAGGCTGCCCCGGCCGCCGACGCTGCAGCACCGGCCAAGAAAGTCATCCGCCGCATCAAAAAGACCGAAGAATAAGTTTTTAAATGCAGTTGATGATTGTCGCGGTCGGCCACAAGATGCCGGCCTGGATCGAGACCGGTTTCGCGGAGTACGTCAAGCGCATGCCGCCCGAGCTGCGCATCGTGCTCAAGGAAATCAAGCCTGTCGAACGCTCCGGCAGCAAGACTGCGGCCACCGCGATGGCGCTCGAGCGCGAGCGCATCGAAGCCGTGCTGCCGAAGGGGGTACGCATCATCGCCCTCGACGAGCGCGGCAAGGACCTCACCAGCGTCGGCCTGTCCCAGCAGCTGGAAGCCTGGCAGCAGGATGGGCGCGACGTCGCCTTCCTGATCGGCGGCGCCGACGGCCTCGATCCCGAACTGAAAGCCCGCGCCGATGGCCTGATCCGCATCTCGAGCATGACGCTGCCGCACGGAATCGTGCGCGTGATGCTGGCGGAACAGCTTTATCGTGCGTGGTCGATCACGCAAAACCACCCTTATCACAGAGTTTAGGAAGCCGGCTTCCTCCCCATGAAACTGCTCGATAAAAAGATCTACCTCGCCTCGAAGAGCCCGCGCAGGCGCGAACTGCTGCGCCAGGTCGGCGTGGAATTCGAACTGCTCAGCCTGCGCGCCGATCCGGGCCGCGGTCCCGACGTGAGCGAAGCCGAGCATCCCGGCGAAGCCCCGCTCGACTACGTGGCGCGGGTCGCGCGCGAGAAGGGCGCGTTCGCCTGGAAGGTGCTGGCGCTGCGCCGCATGCCGCTGCGCCCGGTGCTGTCGGCCGATACCACGGTCACCATCGACGGCCAGATCCTCGGCAAGCCGGCCAACGCCGACGAGGCCATCGCCATGCTGGAGCGCCTGTCGGGCCGCACCCACCAGGTCCTGACCTCGGTGGCCCTGCACCACATCGACCTCGCCGAGCAGGTGACGCAGGTGTCCAACGTGCGCTTCGCCAGCCTGAGCCTGGACACGATCAAGGCCTATTGCGCCACCCCCGAGCCCTACGACAAGGCCGGCGCCTACGGCATCCAGGGCCTGGCCGCGCTGTTCATCGAGCATATCGAAGGCAGCCACTCGGGCATCATGGGCTTGCCGGTGTTCGAGACGGCGCAGCTGCTGAAGAAGGCTGGCGTCCAGTTCCTCTAAGCGCAGGCTTAACGCCGGCTGAAGCGTGGGCTCGGAGAGCCCACCCTACGGTTCCGGCGTGTATGATGTCGCTCTGAACAATTAACGCACCTATGCCGGCTCATGACTGAAGACATCCTGATCAATATCACCCCACAGGAAACGCGCGTCGCGCTGGTGGTACAGGGAGCCGTGCAGGAGCTGCACATCGAGCGGACGCTCACCCGCGGCCTGGCCGGCAATGTCTATTCGGGCAAGGTGGTGCGGGTGCTGCCGGGGATGCAGTCGGCCTTCATCGACATCGGCCTGGAACGCGCCGCCTTCCTGCACGTGGCCGACATCTGGGAAGCCCGTCCGCACGACAACAATGGCGGCGGCAACAACGGCAATGCCGCCCCGACGCCGATCGAGAAAATCCTGTTCGACGGCCAGGTGCTGACCGTGCAGGTGATCAAGGACCCGATCGGCACCAAGGGCGCGCGCCTGTCCACGCAGATCTCGATTGCCGGCCGCATGCTGGTCTATCTGC
>Ga0308160_10000253_pt1 | contig 129306 bp, 109 predicted proteins | sample PhyFR1_FD_201036 | JGI IMG/M metagenome (GOLD analysis project Ga0308160, IMG submission 201036) | Phyllosphere microbial communities from UC Gill Tract Community Farm, Albany, California, United States - DLSLF.R1 | ecosystem: Host-associated > Plants > Phyllosphere > Unclassified | place... | reverse complement strand
GTTCGCCTTCTTTCACTAGACCCATTGCGATACCCGCAACTGGTGCTTTCAATGGAACACCTGCATCCATAAGTGATAATGAAGCACCACATACAGAAGCCATTGAAGATGAACCGTTCGATTCAGTGATGTCCGATACAATACGGATCACGTACGGGAAGCGGTCAGCTGGGGGAAGCACGGCTTGAACACCACGACGCGCCAAACGGCCATGGCCGATTTCACGACGTTTAGGACCTGATTCACGACCTGTTTCACCTACAGAGTATGCAGGGAAGTTGTAATGCAACATGAAGTTGTCAGTTTTAGTCCCTGACAAAGTATCAACCATCAACGCATCACGCGTGTTACCCAAAGTTGTAGTTACCAACGCTTGAGTTTCACCACGTGTGAACAATGCTGAACCATGTGCACGGTCAAGAACGCCAACTTGTACATCTAGGCCACGAACAGTTTTCGTGTCACGGCCATCAATACGTGGTTTACCAGACAAGATGTTGTCACGAACGGTACGGTATTTAAGGTCTTCAAATAGTTCGTTAACTTCGTCAGCAATACCTGTTTCATCATTTTCTGGAACGAACTGAGCAACAGCTTCAGCATAAAGTGCATCAAGTGCCGCATAACGGTCTTGTTTAACTGCAATTGTGTATGCTTCAGAGATTTTCGCTTCGAATGCTTCTTTAAGTTTGCCAAGAAGGTCTTCATTCTTCGCTGGAGCCACCCAAGTAGATTCAACTGCGCCTGCAGCAGCAGCAAATTCTTTAATCGCTTGAATCGCGATTTGCATTTCGTCATGACCGAAAAGCACAGCACCCAACATTTGGTCTTCTGAAAGTTCTTTCGCTTCAGATTCAACCATAAGCACTGCAGATTCAGTACCTGCCACAACAAGATCAAGATCAGATTCTTTCAATTGTTCGTGGTTCGGGTTAAGAATGTATTCACCGTTGATTAGACCAACACGCGCACCCGCGATCGGACCACGGAACGGAGTACCGGCAATTGACATTGCAGCTGAAGTACCGAGCATTGCAGCAATGTCAGCATCCATAGTTTTGTCAGAAGAAATAACAGTGGCTGTTACCTGGATTTCGTTAAAGTAACCTTCTGGGAACAACGGACGAATTGGACGGTCGATTAAGCGTGAAATTAAAGTTTCAGCCTCGCTGGCACGGCCTTCACGTTTACCATAACCACCTGGGATACGGCCGGCAGCATATTGTTTTTCTTGATAGTTAACAGTAAGTGGGAAGAAATCCTGGCCTGCTTTTGCTTTTGGTTGAGCAACCACAGCAACAAGTACAGTAACACCGCCCATCGTGATTACAACTGTGTTGGCTTGACGTGCAACACGACCAGTTTCAAGTACAACCTGGTGTTGACCGAACTGGAATTCTTTACGAATGATATTAAACATCGACATGTATTTTTGTTTCCTGATTTTATTCTAGTGGAGACCCCTAAGGTTTGGCATTCACATTACTCAGCTGTAAGTATAAATGACAAAGCTTAGAAGCCGACCTCACCAGATTTTCAAAACACTAATTTAAGACACAAAGAAGGAGCGAAACAATCGCCCCTTCCCCTTACCTGGTTGGAGCCAGGTAGACTTTCTTTTTCAGTCTGACAGCATTCAAAATGCAATAGTCCGAAAAATAAGTTTAATCGAATTAACGACGTAAACCTAAAGCAGCGATCAAAGCGCTGTAACGAGTAGTATCTTTACCTTTAAGGTAGTCAAGAAGCTTACGACGTTGGTTAACCATACGGATAAGACCGCGACGGCTATGGTGGTCGTGTTTGTGTTCTTTAAAGTGACCTTGCAAATCATTGATTTGTGCAGTCAACAAAGCTACTTGTACTTCAGGTGAACCAGTGTCGTTTTCAGCGCGAGCATATTTAGCAACGATCTCTGCGCGATCTGCGTTTGTTAAAGCCATTCGATTTCTCCGAGATGCTTAAAAAATTACATATGATAGGAATCAATCGATCACTCAATTGACTGCCGTGCATCACTACAGCAAGTGCGCTATTTTAAGGGAAAAGTCAGGTGATTGCAAAAATAGAAACATGTTTTCATCTTTTTATTTCAATTCGCTGATCAATTACAGTTTTTCTTGTTCTATCTTTAAATTTAACTTAGCAATCCAGTCATAAAATTACGCTCTGCATATCCTTTGTTTTTTGTTATTTTCAATAAATATCATCTTTATCATGCTTAGTTATTATATAGGTCATAACAGTACAGGATAAAAAAAAGCCCAAGCTAGGCTTGGGCTTTTTCGCGCTGTAGTTTCTTATGTTTTAATAATTATTATTTTATTTATAGTAATAATTTTCGCTTTTTCGCGGTTATTATTATAAACAATCCTTGTGTAACTGATCTTCCCTGTGTGATTGATTTTGCCATAAAGCTTTATGTAAAGAAGTCGCCTTTTACGTATCTATTTGTAAGCTTTTACGTACATTAGTTAGCTTTTCAGTACCATTTCAATGTGACTTATTTAACAAATTTATTTAAATACAACAACTAATTTATAATTTCGCATCTATTCAATACAAACCCTGACATTGCAGCCATTTTAAAATAAATGGTCTAATCTGGTTATTATCCATGACAGATTAAGCAAATCATTTTGTGAAAAAGCCTAATTTTTTGCATATAAAAAAGCCCTGTAGTCTCTCCCAAAACTACAAGGCTTAGCGGCTGTAAGTTTCCTCTTTTTCCTTACTTCACTGTAAGTTCGCTGTCTTTCGACATTATTATTATATTTTATGGCGATTTTACCCAACTTTCCGTGTTGAGCTTTTATGTGCAGCCATCATCTCAAAAACATTCATAAAGCTCTATGCGCCAATTTCTCGAATCGATGTAAGCAATTTCGTACAAAAGCACAGATTATTTATTTATCGTTAATAATTCTGGGAATAACCCAGCAAATTATTAACCTGCTCTAATACCCCGCTTTTTCTCATGGTTTTAACAGTTAAAGATTGTACTAAAGCATCTGGGTCTGCCAAAAGACTCACCACCCTTTTAGCACGGGTAATTGCGGTATACAGTAATTCTTTACTTAATAAATCCTGTGCCATTTCATCCAAAACAACGGCGGTATGGGTAAATTCTGAACCTTGCGATTTATGGATCGTAAGCACAAATGCCGTCTCAATACTTTTCGGTAAGCGGGTCGCAGGTACCCATTTTTCCAGACTGGGAAAATAAACCTCAAACTGAGACTGCCCATCACGACTGCGTTTAAAACAGATCCCGATATCACCATTGGACAAGCCGAGTTGGTAATCGTTATAAGTCATCATTACGGGACGACCGACATACCAATCCCCTTGCTTGCTCATCTGGAGTGATAAGGCATCGAGTAAGCGCTGTTCGATCTGTAGATTCAGCTGGGTCAAACCCAAGGCACCATGTCGAATGGCAGCTAAAATTCGATAATCATCAAAAACTTTGACGACTTGTGGCATCCAAAGTTCAGGTTCATCGGCCGTTAAATAGCTTTTCAAGACTTCAATATAATGTTGATAACCCAGCATCAGTTTGTCGTAATAGGGAGTTCGATCAAATTGCTTGGACATATGCTGTGGCAGATATTCCAGTTGAATTTGGTCATCCATTTCTGGGTGCAAAGATACAGATTTGATTTCACCTGAACCAACCACTTGCTCGGCAAATGTCTCTAGCAATGCTGCACCATTTTGAGTGGGTGGTTGTGCTTGAATAAATTTCGCCATTTGCCCAATCAAAGCACCCTCTTTAAAACGGCGACTGGTGACCAAATTGACCCGATTCTCGGCTAGAGCGGGAACTTGCTGTAAATCTGCCAGCACCGAACCGACATCGACTGCTGCCAATTGATCCGCATCGCCCAATAAAATTAACCGCGCATGATCAGGCACCGCAGACAACAACATATTGGCCAGACTGAGATCCAGCATCGAGGCTTCATCGACCACAATCACGTCATAAGGCAAAGGTTGTTTGGCATGGAAACGCGGCTGATACGTCGTTCCCAGCCCCAATAAACGGTGAATGGTAATTGGATTAAGTTGTTTTAAATCATCCGTGACCAAGTCTTGCAACTTTTCATCATTCAGCGAGTTTTGCAGCGCCTCTTTCATACGCTGTGCAGCTTTACCGGTCGGTGCTGCCATGGCAATGCGAATATTCGGCATCGCCTGATTCAGCACGGCAATAATACGTGCCAGCGTATAGGTTTTCCCGGTTCCCGGTCCACCGGTAATAATGTTCAGCGCCTGCTTCGCCACCATACTTAAGGCTTGAATTTGGTGTTCATCAGTCAACAAATCGGGATAAGCTGAAATATCAACGGCTTCAATCTCTTGCTGTTTTAAGCGCACCACTTGCTGAGCCAAAGACTGTTCCAGTGCCCAATAGCGATATAAATACAAACGGTTGTCTTCATAAACAAAGGGGGCAATCTGTTTCTGGATGTTGGATACCGAAACCACTAAATCATGCAGGGTATCGGCTTGCGCTTGAGTTGCAGAAATACAACTGTCGCCTTGTTGAATCGCGCCCAGAACTTGCTCGATAATATCGCTGCTATTTTCCTGCTGTGATGTATGACTAAAGGGCTTCTGGCGAATAAACTGACTCCAAGTGCTGATCCATGCAGCGCTTTGATCATCTTTATATTGTTTATTTTCCACACAGTTATCCTCAAAGTTATCCACAACTTAATCTATTGTTTAAAATCTACTAATTTCTATAAATTAGGCAATTTTGCTGCTTTTATCTTCAGCAAAGTAGCCCAAAATAGCATCAAGACGCAGGACAAATTCAGCATCCGGTTTCCAGTGATAAAAACCGTGTTCAGCCTGCCCATTCATGCCGCGCAAATACAAATAACTTGCACCGCCCAAATGCTGCTCAATGTCATAGTCCTGCATTTGCACGCTTAAATAACGGTGCAACGCCACCAGATACAAGCCTGCCTGCAACCAGTAACTGGCTTGCGACATACTTTGCCTGATTTCCGTCTCGACGTAGTGCGATTGATCGGTGCCTAAAAAGTTACTTTTATAATCGGCAATATGATATTGCTGACCATCAAAATAAACCAGGTCGATTGAACCGGTTAAATAGCGTGCAGAATTGGCCTGATTAAAATCCAGCATGTCTATGCCATATTCTGCGTACAGTTGATGAATACGCTGAATTGCCAAGACATGATCTGACAGAGACAAATAGAAAGGAAATTCGGCCAGATGTTCATGCTCAGTCAGTTGATTCAGCTGAAAATTCTGATGTAAAGGCGTGACTAAAACCTGTTGCAGCCATTCACTCATCCAGGCAATCAGCTGCTCTTCATCCTGCTGCTGAAACTCCTGCTCATATTTATTTGAGAGTTCTAACCATAAACCCGGGTAGTCATTTTTAAAACGGCGGCGAATCTCTAAAGGCCAATCCTGCTGATCTTTAAAATCGATATATTCAAAAATTTCGTGCAGGAAGGTTCCTGCTACGGTTCCCATCGGAAAGTTGCGCTTGATCCATGACAGCGGTTGGTTCGAAACGATTTCAACGGGTTCAATCACGTGAATTTCATCTGCTGCACTGAGCATTTTTTCAGTATTCACCGCCAAGGCATCAATGGCCTGTTTACGCGTTAAATGCTGTGCCAGTGCACTAAAACTGGTTTTGGAACGTGGATAAAAACGCTGTGTGGGAAACTCCAGTGCCTGTAACGGTAAAGGTTGTTGCTGCTGTTTCGCCTGCAACTTGATCGGCTTTTCATTCAGCAAATCTTCGTCTGCACAGGCCGGATGATTAAAATCCTGTCCGCGCCAGAATGCCAAACCATGATTCGACTTGCCTTCCTGATCCTGCAACATGGCATAGACACGATGACTTGCTCGAGTGATTGCCACATACCAGAGCCGATGCTGTTCCGCCACAGCACGCGCATTGTGCTGATCAATTGCACCTTGTTGCAGCAGGTTCTTGTCATTCACCGCAACCACACGCCGCACTTCAACTTTACCTGTCACCGGATGCACATGATCTACGGTAGAGAAGTTCAGGGTTTTGTTCATTTCCCTGAAGTCCTTATCGGCACCGAGCAGGAAAACAATTTTAAACTCCAAGCCTTTGGACTGATGAATGGTCATCAGTTGCACCCCTGCCTCATTGGACAGTTTGCGCTCCAGTTCCCATTCCCGTTCTGCCGGTGATTGCAGCTGTTTTAAATACCAATGATAGAGCTTTTGCGCCCCCTGATATTGCTCACTGTGCTGACTCAGCAATTCAGTCAGATGGCGTAAGTTCACCACCGTGCGTTCATTATCCCGGCTTTGGGTGGCGACCAGGTTTTTCCAGACCTGAAATAAGTTCAGACAATACTGCCATGCGGTTAAAAAGCCCTTTTCCAGCCACATTTCCCGAATGCAGTCAAAGTCATAAATGAACTGGCTCAAACCATCTGCCTGGGCTTCAAGTTGCATCAGTTGCTGTAAATTAAAACCCAGTAATCGGCTGAGCAAAGCCCGTTTAATTTTGCCTTCATCATAGGGATGCATGATCGCAGTCAGCACCGCCCCGACATCTTTTGCGACCTGATGATCGAACACGCTACGTTTCGATGGGCGATTGACCCGAATCCCCAGGCGCTCCAATTCATATTGGGCTTTATCCAGACCATCATGGTTTTTCGATAAAATCGCGATGTCATTTTCGATCAGATATCTCGGTCCAGTTTTTTCGGCCAGATAGAGTTTTTCTTCAATGCCCTGATTGAGTAAATCGCGAATTTTCCACGCCACCTGAATCGGTTCGGCTTTTTTATCGCTCAATTGCAACCAGCGCAGCGGTTGATGGTTTTCACCTTGCCCATCAATCAGCGGTGGATGTGGACGAAAACCCACTTCAACTGGACTGTAAAAGACCTCTTCACCAAAATCCATCTGGCGCTGGAATAAAGCATCGACCGCTTCCACCAGTGCCTTAACTGAACGGTGGTTATGCCGCAAACTGTATTCCTGACCGTTTTTGGACAGCACATCGGCACGGGCCTTGTTATAGGTCAGCATGTCGCCACCACGGAAACCGTAAATCGCCTGTTTCGGGTCACCGACCATGATCATGCAGCCTTGCATATAGCGCTTCTGGTCCCGCCAGATTCGCGCCAGCATATCGTCCTGATCCTGGTTGGTATCCTGAAATTCATCCACCAAAATCAAGGGATAATGCGCCTGTACGAACTTGGCAAAACGCAGGCCTTGCTCGCCTTGCAAGGCTTCCGACAAAGTTCGGATTTGCTGGGCAAAGGTGGTTTCACTTTTCTGCTGCAGCACTTGCGGCAAGCGTTTTTTCACTTCACGGCTTAAATAAAATTTTAAATAAGCATCCAGTAAATCCAGATCCATGCTGAGTTTGGATAAAGCCTCACAGAAACTTTTCAGCGATTGAATCACCACATGCTGCTCGAACTGGTTCAGCACATCTTCAGCACATTTATTCAGGACTTTTTTAGTCGCCAGATCGGTCAGATTTTTTAAAGTCTTTTCAAAATGTGGCGCAAATAAAGCATAGCTGTGCTGTTCAGCCAAAGCCTGAATAAAAGCAGGCAAATCATCACATAGCGTGCGTTGCATCAAGCCATCGGTGCGCCATTTTTTAGCAATCACCGAATGATATTGTCCATCCGTCGAATAATATTCGCTTAAGGTTGGAATCAGGCTTAAATCCAGCTGAATAAATTTATCCACCAGCTGTTCAAACTGGTTTAAATCCAGTTCTGGCGCAGTCACTTCCTGAAACTGTGCCGAGGCGAAGTTCAGGGTATTTTCCACCACAGGAACATATGCATCCTGCGATTTTAACTTTTGATTAAGTAGCAGATAATTGACCACATTTTGTGGTTGTAACTGAATCCATTCACGCAAAACATCATGAATCAGTTGATGAGTATAACTCTTGGCATCATCGGTAATATCAGCGCGTTCAATCTTGCCGCTTTCAAATGAAAATTCGCGCAATAATTTCTGACTGAAACTGTCCAGCGTTCCTACAAATAGCTCATCCAGCTGATCAATCACCAGTTTTAAACGTTCACGGGCAAAATCCACCCGCGTTGCGTAATCGGTTAGCACTTTTTGAAATAAAGGATCAATTTCAGCCGCTATTTTGGCCTGAATTTCAGCCTCGGTCAGGGTTTGACAACTTTCAAAATAACGTAAAGTTTCTACCAGACGCAGCCGAATCCGGTTTTTCAGTTCTGCCGCCGCCGCGCGGGTAAACGTCGTTGCAATCACTTGATTCGGCAAATACTGATTCAGGAATATCCGTACCATTAAACTGGACAAGGTAAAGGTTTTACCTGTGCCGGCCGAAGCCTCAATCCAGTGCAAGCCTTTGAATTGCATATCCGCAATCGGGTTAAAAGACATTCTTCTTAAGCTTTGAGGATGATTCATTTATTGTTATTCCTCAATCACTTGTTGATGCATAAATACCGGCTGATAAAGACGATAAGAAAATTGTGCACAGGCATCTTCTAATAAGGCGGTGGCATCCTGTTCCTGCAAAATAAACTGCCAGTCCCGGTGCATTTTAGTCGCTTCATTATCGGCAACCGAAAAACCGCTGAACTTGCCATCTTCATGCCAGTCTTTATAGATCACATCCATATCATCAATGCACATCTGGTTCTGTTCATTGGCTTGCCAGTCATGCTCTTTATCTTTTTCAGCAATTTTCAGCAGCAATGCCGCAGGTAAAACCAGCGGTTGGCTTTGCCCGTATTTCCAGGCCGCCAGCCAATGATCCAGCCACTCGCGCGCTTTATTGGAGGTCACGCCATGACATAAAATGGTTCGGTCACTAAACACCACAATCCGTGTCAGTTTTTCGCCACCCTCACCCATATTCAGATAAGCCAGCCAGAGCAGATATTCCAGCCAGACTTTGGCGCGACGCTTGGCACGTGCGCTTGATGCTTCCAGGCTAACCCATTTTTCCGCGCTATTTTTTGGCAGGTTGATGTTCATATAGACATGATCATTCACCTTCCACACCTGTTGCGTGGTCGGGGTCACTTCAGTGGCGTATTTTAGCAATCGCGCTTTTAAGCGTTCTTGCTCCACGACACTCATCTGCCAGCTGCTTTGCTGCAGTTTGCCAATCGGCAATTGATCCATCAATAATTCAGGCTGTGCGGCACCCTCCTGCTTTTGCAGAAATTGGCGCACGGCATAACGGCCCAAACCATCGAGTAACAAAGGTTCTTGTACCGCGGGCAAATCTTCAGGACGCAAATTTTCCACGCCTAAGGTTTTTAAATATAGGCGTGCCGGGAAAGTCACATCCTGAATCCATTGATGGCTGTCCAGTATCTGAACATCCAGCTGCAGATTCTGATATGGCGTATTGACCCAAGACGAGCGCTGTCCGGTGGCATTCCGCAGCTGCCCGGCCACACAAAACCATTGATCCTGATAACGCACCGGTCGATTCGTTTCAAAACCCACAGGGTCGAAAGGCAATAAAGGATGCACATGATAAAGCGACTGCAGTTGTTCAGGCACTTCCACGCCGTTGATCTGCACGGTTGCATCCGCTTCGGTATCGGGCTGTTTGCTCTGCACAATAAAGGCCAGATGCTGAACCAGTTCCTGCAGTACGGTTGATGGATCACGCACTTCACCGTCACTGATATCGAAGCCATTATAAAACAGCCACAGGTTATCCTGCGCCAACAGCAGATTATCTAAAAATGCCCCCTGATCATCTTCCAGACGGGAACGGTCGCCCAGCTGAGGTTTCAGTAAATCCATCAAATCGAAAGGTAAATGCTGGGTACGATTCGGAAACTTGCCGCTATCAAGTCCTAGCATCACAATCAATTTATACGGCACAGGACGAATCTGCCCAATCTGGCTAAAGGTAATCTGCCCGGTCGGTTCAGCATGATCCAGCTGTGCTTCCAAGGTGGTGTTAATTTCCGCCAGCAAATAAGGCAACGGTAAACTTAAACTGCGTAGCGCATGATGATCGTGCTCATCATAGAAACTGGCCAGTGTCAGCATCCGTTCCTGTTTCTTGATAATTTTATAAACCGCGGTTAAGGATTCAACACCCGCTTCTTCAAACTCGGCAATGTCCTGCATCAGGCGTTTTAACCACTGCTCTACAGCTACAGTTTGGCCTTGCTCATGCGCAATCATCCAGTCACGGCGTGCATCAAAATCCTGATAAATCTGAATCAGCTTGGCAATCAGCTCAAAATCGCTGGGCAATACTTTGGCAAAACTCAGCGTGCCTTGAAACAGAGTATGTTCGGGAATGGCAATGCCCAAAGCCAGACGGTCAAGCGCAAATTTAAAACTAAAGCGGTAGTCTTCATCGCCCTCACACAGGCTGCGTTTTAAATGTTGGGCATCCAGTCCACGTTTAAAACCGGCATCAATCAGCAACTGCGTCATACGTTCAATCGAATTGACTTCCAAACTATAGAGTTGCTGGGTTGCACCTAGACTGAGCCAGTCAGCAAAATCTTCAATCGTAAAACGCCTTTGAATCAGCTCAATTCGCCCCAGCACGGCTTTCCAGGCGTTCAGTGCATCCAGCTGGGTCACGCCGGCAATTTTAATCGGCAAATACACACTGTCTTTGGAGAGTTGATGACTGCTGCCCGCTTTTTGCTGAATCAGATCGCGTTCACTGGGAGGTGGCGCAAATACACTGCGAATTAACGGTTCAAGCTCGCTCAAACTTGGGCTTAAAACCAAGATGTCACTGGGCCTGCGTGGCGCATCTTTTGTGCCTTGTGCCAGCCAGTGAATCAGTTGTTCCTTTAAAACTTCCAGCTGTCTTAAACTGGAATGGCAGACATGAATCTGAATTGAATCATCCTGCTCATCTAAAGCATATTGATGCTTTTCAGGCTCGACCAGATACAACACATCGGATTGAATTTTACCGAGCAGGTTATCTTTATATTCATCCACAAAGGCATCTGCCCAGACCCCATCTTCGCCTGAAGACAAGTTGGACAATAAAGAAAAATGATCACGTGCCTGTTTACCAAAACGGGTCAGTAAGGGATGGCGAGATTCACGCTGTTCGGCATTGAAGTTTAAGGTAAATTCCTGAAAGAATTTTTCAATATCGGCATCACTGGCTTTCGGGTTTTTGGCAATAAAGCGCTCTTTGACCCGCACGTCGTAACGCGCTTTCCAGTTCGGATCGACACTGTCGGCCCAATATTCCTGTGACGGGTTGTAATGCAGAATATAGATATCAATGTACTGCCCCAAACGGCGTAAAAATTCCAGTTGCATCGGCGGTAAATCGAGCAGGGTAAAAATCACCAATTGTCGTGGCAGTTTTTTTAAGGCCGCTTTACGGGTTTCCGGATTATCCAGAATTTCCCAGAACATGGCATCAATACTGAGCATTTGCTCAAAGTCTTGATGAAACACTTCCTGCCATAACCAGCGCTGCCATGCTTCCAGTTCACGGGCCTGATTTAGGGTAAAGTCGGAAATTTCAGTATTGGTTTTAAAGAACATGTCTTCAATTTGGAGTTCTTTGTTTTGTCCCCAAGACTGCAACCAGTTGCTTGGACAACTACACATATTCGGCGGGCAATTTTTCTGGCAATGCCCGCGATATTCCATGTAATGGCTAAACAGACGTGATACCTGTTCCGCCACCCAATACAGCATGCCCTGCTTTTTCAGCTGTTTTTCTATGCCTTGTTCTAAACGGTCGGCACTGTCATAAATCCGCTGCACAATAGAATGTAAAGGATGATCAAGCGCTAAAGGATTTTGTTCAGTCTGAATAAAGCTTTTCAGCGCCTGAAATACGCGCCACTTAATAATAAGGCGCGGGATATTGGCTTTACGGACTTGTTCTTTTTGCTCGACCAGCACCCATTGATAGGCTGACCATTGAAAACCACGAATACGGTGATGGAACTGGGTATTGGCACTGATGCCTTTTTGTTCTGCCAGTTTTTGGGTCAGCCATGCTTCCATCGCATGCGAGGGCACAATAAAATGCTGGGTTTGCAGGACCTGAAAAGGAGTTGTCGCAGGCACATTCACCGTCGTCAGCATCGCATGTACAAGTACATCAATACGCTGACTTTGAATCACATGAATGGCCATAAATTACCTACCCCTTTATTTTTCAAAAATGAAATGCCTACAAAACCATAAAGATTATTTACTATACATCTGCGTCTGTCTATGTCACTTTTAGATTTCGGTTCGACTCAAAAATGCTTTGAAATTCGCACCTTAATAATGATTGAATAGAAAAAACCAACACCAAGTTCAAGGTATTTACATTATGAAAATAGATAAAATTCCAGACTCAATAGACCCCGCATTAAATTTGGATGCCATTCGTGCAGAATGCTTAGAACTTGTCAAAAAACGTGCTTATTTTTCTGCAGGTGCTGCCGTCGTGCCTGTTCCATTTCTGGATGTTGTCATCGACGTTGGGATTTTGTCACAACTGATTCCAGAAGTGAATGCACGTTTTGGTTTAGCCCCGGAACAAATCAGTGTCTATGACTCAAAAACCAAACAGGTCCAGTGGAATGAACTGCGTAAACGCGGGGTGGAATTTTCTGGTCTGGTGGTTGCCCGTACCGCGGTCAAAAAATCCCTCAACAATGTGGCAGCCAAGGTCATCACCAAACAGGTGACTAAATTTATTCCTTTAGGCGGGCAACTTATTGCGGCAAGTTTAGGTTATTTTGTGATGAAAAAAGTCGCTGAAGCGCATGTAGAAGAATGTTACAAAATTGCCAAAGGTATTCAACAAAAACAAAAGGCACATCTGGTGAATTAAAGCCGCTGTACAAAATGTTGCACGATCAAGGCAGCTTATCATCAAAAATCATTTCAAAGCTGAGAGCTTATTCTGCTCTCAGCTGTTTTAAAATGGCACGCAACACTTCTAAACGCGCCGTATTTTTATCATTGTTGGCAATAATATACCAAGGTGCATAGGCTGTGTTGGTTCGTTCGAACATGTCTGCCGCGGCATTTAAGTATTCATCCCATTTTTCACGATTACGCCAATCATCATCAGTAATTTTAAAGCGTTTGTGTGGAGTATCTTCACGTGCTTTAAAGCGTGCTGCCTGTTCATCTTTACTAATCGCCAGCCACAATTTAATCACCACTGTTTGACTATTCACTAAATCTTTTTCAAAGCGGTTAATTTCATTATAGGCACGTTGCCACTCGGCCTGATTGGCAAAGCCTTCTACACGTTCAACCAATACCCGCCCATACCAGGAACGGTCAAAAACCGTAATATCTTCATCGGTCTGTAATTTGTTCCAGAAACGCCACAAATACGGATGACGCAATTCATATTTTTCAGGTGCGGCAATGGTGTGAATGTCATATTCACGTGGATCAAGATTTTTGACAATGCGTTTTATTGCCCCACCTTTACCTGCCGCATCCATGCCTTCAAAGACAATAATGGCTTCACGATCATCCAGGCGCAGCGCTTCGGCCACTTTCAGCGACAGTTTTTTTAACTCTTTTTTATAGTCTTCATTACTTATCGGCTGATTTTCTGGATGCAACAACGCCTCTAGAATAACGGCCTGTTTCCACTTCTCTTTGCTTTGACTTAAATGCTCTGGGCAATGTTCCAGGGCAGCCAGAATGGTTTGTGCAAATTGTTGATCACGCGCTTTTTCATCTTCACATTCAATCACCGTCCAGTCATCGGTGAAGCGCTGACGCAGTTTTTGCACATTGTCATATTGTTTTTTATTGCGCCAGTCCAGACCATGCAGTTTATGCCAGTGCACTTCACTCGGGTCCATATTGTCCAGCCGTTTCTGCAGGGATTTCCACGACAGGTCAAACCAGACTTTAATGACGTCAACATGATTGTTTTTTAAATCCTGCTCAAAAGCACGCATATCTTGAATGTAGGCATCAAACACTGTTTCAGTTAGGGGTTTGGACACATGCAAGGCGGTGACCAGCAGGTCGCTGTACCAATTGCCAAACATCACCATAATTTGCCCTTCAGCAGGAATGCAGGATGCATAAGGCTGCCAAAAAGTTTGTTTCTGATCCAGCATCATCGGTGGATCTGCCTTGACTCGCAAATAACGCGGATCAACCCATTCACGCAGTTGCTTGACTGACTCGCCTTTTCCCGCTAGCTCAATTCCATTGACTAAAACCAGCACGCTTTTGGCATTGTTCTGATCACGGGTATTTTTTAAAAGATATTGCGCTTCAATCAGATTCAGGGAGAGTTCATTTTCATCCAGCATCTGCATTTCTCTTTTTTCTGAAGGCATATTATTCTCAAAGCTATTGTTCTTCATTTGAGTATAGCGAAGCTCAAAACCGCACAACAGAGCAAGATGTGCAGTTTATGTTGCTTAAAATTGTTTATTTCCAGATCAAACTGACCTATTTAAAGTCATTTTTTCATCACTTTGTCATAGCGGCTTGGTCCATCTCCCTCTAAGATTTACCCATCTGAAAAATAATAGAGACGCATGATGTCGAAACTGGCTGCACTGGATGACTTGTTAGAGTTGTACTATCAATTGAAATATCATCAAAATCCTGACATTTTCCGACGTCTTCAGGATGTGCAAGCCTGGCAAAAACAGCGCATGCAAAACACGCATACAAAGCAATTTGCAGAAAAACAGAATATTTTGATGTCTGAATATTTTCTGAATCGACTGTATGGCGGTCCGGATTTCGACGCTTTGGCAGAGCAAATTGCGCGTTTAAGCAAATATGCCCATAAAGCTGAAAAGCTGATTCCGGAAAATGCCATTAAAACCGGTACTTCTGGGGTGGAACTGGCAATTTTGGCGGTGCAACTGGATGAACAAGTCGCCATGCAACTGCTTGAGGATTACCATCCCTATGAAACTTTAAACGATGAGATGATGCGCCTCACGTATCTTAAATTGGATCAAGTGCAACGACGCGTAAAACAACTGGATTTGCTGGATCAATTGGGCTTGAGCCTAGATAAATACATGCGCTCATTTATGGTCTACACGGCATTTAAAATGTGTAAAGGCACCGCGCACAAATATAACTTTCAAGTGATGTACGAGTTTATGCAGGATGGCTTTTTAGCAATGAAACCGTTAAAGTCGGCAGAGAAGTTTGTCAAGGATTTTACTGCGGTTGAACGTCAAATCATTCATAAAGTTCATGCAGGCGACCCTACTCCATTTCAATAACCTGATGCTGTGATGGAAAGAGCAGAATAGGCCGCGAATAAAAAAACGGAACAGATTTCTGTATATTATTCATAACAATTGCATGCAGATTGCTGTACAACGTCTTAGAATCTGTCATCATGCAAGCACTGCAATATTAACCCTATTTTTATGTTAGGAGTGACTCTATGTCTAACGAAAATCAAACGCCTGCTTCGACACCCGAGTCGGCACAAAATACAGACAAAGTGAGTCCATTCTTAACTGAACCCTTACCGCAAGGCACAGCGCAAGGTCAGCAACAAAGCTTACAACAACAGTTGACCGATACACCTGTCACCGGTTCAGTACCTAAATATAATCTGCCACGTGGCGCAAACACGGGCAATGTGGGCGAAACCACACATTTTGGCTTTCAGACTGTAAATAGCCAGGAAAAAGCTCAAAAAGTCGCTGAAGTGTTCCACTCTGTCGCCAGCAAATACGACATCATGAATGACTTGATGTCATTTGGTATTCACCGTTTATGGAAACGCTTTGCCATTAACATGTCTGGCGTACGTCGTGGTCAGCATGTACTGGATATTGCAGGCGGTACAGGTGACCTGGCTAAAGTCTTTAGTCGTGAAGTCGGCCCTACCGGTCATGTCGTATTATCAGACATTAACGAATCGATGCTGAATGTCGGTCGTGACCGTTTAATCGATGCCGGCTGCACCAATGTGGATTTCGTTTTAGCCAATGCTGAAACTTTAGAGCCATTTGCAGACAATAGTTTTGACCTGCTGACTATCAGCTTCGGTTTACGTAACGTGACCGATAAAGATGCTGCTCTCGCTGCGATGTACCGCGTACTTAAGCCAGGTGGCCGCTTGTTGGTGCTTGAATTCTCTAAACCTGTGTTTGAGCCATTCTCTAAACTGTATGACCTGTATTCATTTACCGCTTTACCGATCATGGGCAAAATCATTGCCAATGATTCAGAAAGTTATAAATACTTGGCCGAATCCATCCGTATGCACCCTGACCAACGTACCCTTAAAGGTATGATGGAAAATGCCGGCTTCCAGAACTGTGATTACCACAACTTAACCGGTGGTATTGTGGCAGTTCACCGCGGCTTTAAACTTTAAGGTTTTATGCTATGTGGTCGATTCTGGCACTCGGTGCAGTTGAACGATTAATTCATCATGTCATTGATCTGGATGCGATTACCCGTATCCAGTTGAATGAGCTGCAAGGCAAAATGTTGCGGGTGGTGATTGAGTCACCGCAACTGTCTGTCGATGTATTCTTTGACCAGAACAAAGTTCGCTTAGAACCCACTGTCACTGGTCAAAGTGAGACACCATCCATCTTCGAACAACGTCCATTTGATAAAAATGAACAGATTTCTGAAGCAACGGCAACCTTGCAGGTTAAAAATGTGGTCGAGCTTTTGAAGCTGTTACTGGCGGATGATGTCGGCAATATTCCGCTGCAAGGTGACTATCACCTGTTGCAGGATATTCAGTGCATCATGCAACAGGCTGAACCCGATTTGGCTGCACATTTAAGTCCGTGGATTGGCCCAAACCTGGCGCATGAACTGGGCAAGATTCAACTTGCACCGAAACATTTAAAACGCACGCTGGAAAGCTATGCGTTCTTTGCTGAAGATGCATTAAAAGAAGATACAGGCCTGTTTGCTCCACGCTGGCAAATGGATGATTTAAACCATGACACTCGAATTTTTAATCAAAATTTAGATCGTGCTGAAGCTAAAATTCAGCAGCTTCAGACACAGATTGATTCAACTCAAGATTAGGCACATGCATTTATGATTCCGCACGTTTCACGTTTACTTGAACTTTGGCGCATCGCCGCGCACTATAGACTCGACACGTTGTTTCCTGCGGAAGAATTACCAGAAAAAGCCCGTCATGCTTTAAGCCTGATTCGCATGCACCCTGCGGCATGGTCCAGTCGTGAACGTAAAAACCCGCTGAAGCTGAAAGAAGCTTTAGAGGAAATGGGACCGCTTGCGATCAAGCTGGGGCAACTGCTTTCAACCCGTCGTGACTTGATTCCACCTGAAGTTTTACAACAACTGGTCCTGCTACAAGATCAAGTTAAACCTTTTGACAACAATGTTGCCAAAATGCGTATTCAGGAATCATTGAAAGCCGATGTAAACACCCTGTTTGCCCGTTTCGACACACAACCGCTTGCTGCGGCTTCCATTGCTCAGGTGCATACTGCGGCCTTGCATGATGGCCGTGAAGTAGTGGTGAAAGTCACTCGCCCCAATATTCGTCAGCAAATTTTACAAGATTTTGAAATTCTCGACTGGTTAGGTGCGGCTTTAGAAAAACGTCTGGAAGCGGCACGTGCATTACATCTTTCTGAAATTATTCAGGACTATCGTCAAATCATTCTGAATGAACTGGATTTGACTTTAGAAGCGGACAACACCCGTCGTATGCGCCATTACTTTACTGGCTCAAGCATGATGTATGTGCCTGAAGTTTATATGGACAGCAAAGATGTGATGGTGGCTGAACGCATCACAGGTGTACCGATTTCAGACATCGCGACTTTTGATCGCATGGGCATGAACCGTGCGGACTTGGCAGAGAAAGGCTTAACCATTTTCTTTACCCAAGTGTTCCGTGACAACTTCTTCCATGCCGACATGCATCCGGGTAACGTATTTGTCGAAACCATTAATCCAGCCAATCCACGCTTTATTGCATTGGATTGCGCGATTATGGGCGAGCTGTCCAAGCACGATCAAATGACCGTGGCACGGATGTTATTGGCGGTGATGAACAGTGACTTTATGCAGCTTATTCTGGTGGTGCATCAAGCCGGCTGGATTCCGCCTGGTACAGATCAGGATGCTTTGGCACGTGAAATGCGTCGTACTGTGGGGCCAATGGTATCCAAACCCATGCATGAATTGGATTTCGCCGGCATTCTGATTCAAGTCATGGATATTGCCCGTCGTTTCCATCTGGAAATTCCACCGCAGTTGATGCTGTTACTGAAAACTTTGGTACATGTAGAAGGCTTGGGAACCGACCTTTATCCTGAATTGGACATTTGGAAACTGGCCAAACCAATCCTCACCGATTGGATTAAAGCGCAAATGAATCCTCAGAAGAACCTGAAGGAATTGGGACAAAAAATTCCTGATCTTTTGCTCGGTGCACAGGATTTACCAAGTTTGATGATCGACAGTTTAAATGGTCTAAAAAACCAGTCAGCTTGGCATGCTAAACAGTTGCATGAATTACAAAGTATGCGTTTGCAAATGGAAAACCAGCAAAAACGCAGCTGGATTTTCGGCAGCCTGATGGCCATTTTCTTATCCATCGCCATTATTGCCCCTTGGTATCTCTCGATTCTTTTGATTGCATTCTCAAGTTTGCTTGCGGTTTGGAGAGTGTTCAAATAAAGGTAATTTAGATTAACTCTTTTAAAATTAAATATATTCTTATTTAAGGCTACTTCGATACAAGGATCGAAATAGCCTTTTATTTTAGTATATGGATATTATTCAAATTATTTACAGTATTAAAATTGGTAATAAACCAATGGATCCACTTCTTTGTTTTATAATTTTTTATTTTATCGTTAATAAAAAATTTATTTAACTAAAAATTAAACCACTATTTTTATTTAAGATAAAAAATCTACTGTAAAATAATAAAAATAACAATTAGATACAGCTCAAAAAACATAAGGTTAATAATAATTTAATTTTTAAAATAAGAATAAATGTAACTTTAAAAATTAATAGATATATATATCAACACTTATTTTGATCTATTTTTTTGATATAAGAGAAAGAATAACAATAATAGTAGGACAATAAAAAATGTTGAATAAAACTTCAAAAATTCATTTACTTACAATTACTCTTTCAAGTTTTTTAACTGCTTGTGGTGATGGAGATGACAATACACAAAGTAGCAATTTTACCCCTACAACCATTAGTGGTACCGCAGTAGATTTTTATTTAAAAAATGCTGATATAAAATTTAATGATTGTGACAACACCCCTATAAAAACAGACGCAAATGGTCATTTTTCATTTACCACAACCGCTGCTTGCCATGAGTCTGCTCTTACCATTACGGGTGGTATGGATATTGGTACGAACCTCCCCTTTACAGGCACATTAAAATTTAAAAAAATGGATTTAAAAAATTTAAAAAATGGAACACTGGTGGTTAGTCCTTTAACATCATTAGAATATTTCTTAGAAAAAGCTGGCCAATCTAATCGATTAAATACAATTTTAAAAAATTTAGCTTTGAATAATATTAACAATATTTCACAATTTGATCCGGCAAAAGATGGTGATGCTCATACGATGGCTGTGGTATTTATTTTCCAACAACTTGCAACTCAAATTGAGGATCGCTTACAAACAATTAATAACGATAATGGCTCAACTGCGTTTACGCAGGAACAAGCGGCTCAAATCACTTTTGATGCATTGATTAGTCAATTGTCAACTCAACCCTTATTTACAGCAGACTCGGCTAAAATTGACTCTGAGGTATTAAAAAGTATTATTAATAAGGCGATTGATATTGCAAAAGCCCAAATGAATGATCCAAATAACACGATAGATCCAACTTTTACAGATCAAGTGAGCAATAACATCATTGCGGTTTCAAATGCAATTGATAGCATTGCTCAGAATGGCGGAACAGGTGCTAATTTATTATCAAAATTGCAAAAAAATCCTGGTTTACTTCAAACCCTTACTGAAACTTTGAAATCACCTGTATATAGCGACTTCTTTTTAGCAAATTACGATATTGCTGCCCTTAAAGCTTCCAGTGAAACTAACCCATTAAACATCAATTCTAAAAATCTGAGTGATACTCTAGCTGTACAATTTAGGTTAGCAAATGCAAAATCAGAATTAAATGACACAGTCACTCTCGCCTTCACATTAAATGGAGCTAATAGTGCATATCACGAGAATTTAAATATAATTTTTAACAATATTCAGGTTAAATTTAATAATCAAGGCTCAATTGTTTCAGCAAAAATACTTAAGAATACAGTTATTAATGTTTCTTTGTCTTCAAGAAAGATTCAACAGCTTCAATTCAGTGTGCCCGAAGATACAGTAATCAGCTCTAATGGCAAGATTTTTTTAAATGATTTAATCCCCATTAATAGTTATATCAATACATTACCTATTGGCAGTCTGGTCCAGGTAACTGTTTATATAATCCCCAGCGCTTATACAATTAATCCCCAACTCAATCTATCACAAGAAAGAATCACTATCGGTAATTTAACACTCAAGGGGTCTGCATTGACTGCTTATTTTAAATTAAGTTAATTGATTATAATTCAGCGTTTTATAATAAAAACTATTTTAGTGATGTGGCTATTTGATAACCACATCCCGTTTTTATAGAGTGGCATAACTGCCTCAAGACTCGATAAACGCTATGGCCTTATATCCCTAGCTGTGCAATTTAAGGGCTTCTGCCATTAAAGAGCTGAATCACTACGGGCTTCTTTTTAGCATACAATGACTGATCAGTCAGCAACTGATGACTCTCGCCATTGGGTCTTGAGACACATCGCTTAAAATAAGCGCACACTCGTCTTGTATTGATTCTGCCATGACCCAGATTTTGCAAAAACGTGCGCCTGCATTAAACCTACGTGCAGGTTATCTCGCACGCCAACTGATTGAGAAAGAAGGTTTACAGGCAAGCTTTGTCGACATTATTCCCGGCGCTGCAGGTGGTCCAAAAGGCATTGGAATTCAGGGTTTGGATCAGGCCATTTTTGGCGATTTCTTGGTTCAGGCACCGCAGCGTAGAACACTGGTTGGTTCATCGATTGGTAGCTGGCGATTTGCCAGTATTTTAGCCTGGGGCGCAAAAGAAGGAACTGAACGTCTTTCAGAACTTTATACCAACCTGTATTTCCATAAGAAAATGTCCCGTCACGACGTTGGCAATATTTGCAGAGACATGTTGATTGATCTGATCCAGGGCAAAGAACAACAATTGGTGGATCATCCAGACTATCATCTTGCAGTGATTTCAATTAAAGCCCAACATATTTTTCAGAGCGATCATTCCCTGCCCTTACTGGCTTCTGTGGCTGGCATTATCGGCAGTAATGCGCTTGGCCGTAAGCATAACCGCCTGTTTATGCAGCGCGTGATCAGTCAGCCTGAAATTGGTACACAGTTTAAAGTAGAGGATGACTTTGTTACCCATTATCAAACTTTAAATAGTGCCAATGTCACGCCTTGGTTAATGGCTTCCGCGTCTATTCCAGGCGTCATGGCGGCAATTCGTGATATTCCCGATGCGCCCCAAGGCAGTTACCGTGATGGCGGTTTAATTGACTATCACATCGACCTGCCTTTTGAGAGCCAAGGCATTGTGCTGTATCCGCACTTTAGCGACCGCATTACCCCGGGCTGGTTCGATAAAATGTTTAAAAAGCGTCAAGCCAATCCTGAAAATCAGGCACGAACTTTATTGCTTTCGCCTTCACAAGCGTATTTGCAATCACTGCCGCTTGGACGTCTGCCAGACCGTAAAGACTTCACCTTAAAAGGTTTAGATCAGAAACAACGTATTCAAATGTGGAACCAGTGCGTGGCGGAAAGTCAGCGCTTGGGCGATGAATTTTTGGAAATGGTCGAAAAACAAAACTTGCCGCAATTTCTCCAGGATTTATAAAACCGCTTTGAGCTCAGCCGATCCATGGATGGGCTGAAGGTTCACTGGCCTGTTTCAATCATTTGGTTTTTAATTGGTTTTTGCGTATAAAAATAAAGAAATACATTTACACGAAAAAAATATGCAACTTTGTGATGCGCAAAGCAAATGATGATGGGTATATTTTTTTCTCAAACAGGCATGAATCACGTACACTATGTAGCTGCGATTTTAATTCGCTCTTTTTAATTTTGAATATATTTTTGGTGAAATTCTCATGAACAACGTGCAATGGCTCGATGAAGTAAAATTTAACGAACAAGGTCTAATCCCTGCCATTGCACAGCATCATCAAACCGGCCGTGTGCTCATGGTCGCATGGATGAACCGTGAAGCTTTAGCCTTAACTGCAGAAAAAAACCAGGCGGTTTACTTCTCGCGTTCACGCCAAAAATTATGGCATAAAGGCGAAGAATCCGGTCATTTCCAGACCGTGCATGAAATCCGTCTGGACTGTGATGCGGACGTGATTGTGTTGCAAATTGAACAGCACGGCGGCATTGCCTGCCATACCGGTCGTGAATCGTGTTTCTATCGTAAATTAACAAAAAATGGCTGGGAAATTGTCGATGCACAATTGAAAGATCCAAGCCAGATTTATGCGGAAAAATCTGCCCATTCAAATAATCCACATACGCTGGCCATGAATGCCTCAACTGCTCAATCTGAACAGGTCGAAGTTCTGGATTATTTAGGTCAGATGATGACCGAGCGCAAAGCGGCAGATCCAGATTCCTCTTATGTGGCAAAGCTGTATCAAAAAGGCTTAAACAAGATTTTAGAAAAAGTCGGTGAAGAAAGCATTGAAACCATCATCGCAGCCAAAGACTTTAAAGCTGAAGCCAATGAAGACAATAAAAACGACCTGATTTATGAAGTGGCCGATTTATGGTTCCATACCATTGTCATACTCGGCTATTTCGATCTTGAACCGCAACTGGTTTTAAACGAACTTGCGCGTCGCCAAGGTTTATCGGGATTGGTTGAAAAAGCCAACCGTCAGCACTAAGCCGATGACTGTGTCTAATTCGCAAAAACCGAGCGCAACCTATGAGCAAGCCATTGCCATAGACAATGCGCGTTTAGGCAAATCCTTTAAAGTGATTGCTTATGCAGGCACAGGTAAAACCACCACTTTGCAAATGATCAGTGATGCCATGCCCGAGCGGCGTGGCATGTATCTGGCATTTAACAAAGCCATTGCTAGTGAGGCGCAAAGTAAATTTCATCGTGGGGTCGACTGCCGTACTTTCCACTCGCTGGCTTTTCGCAGTGTTCCGCGTGGCGTGACCGACAAACTGCGTTTACCGCGTTTAAGTCCAAGTTTTATCGCCAAGGAATATCGGCTGCAACCGATTACCCTACGCCGGATGATGGGTGGACGTTATGAAAAATATGTGATGATGCCGAGCCGTCTGGCCAGTCTGGTCGCCAATGCAGTCAGCTATTTCTGTTCGACCAGTTCACAATATCCTGCGCCACGTCATCTTCAGGCGCCAAGCTGGTTACATCCAGATGATATTGATGAATTGCAAAAGCATCTTTATCCCGCAGTTGAACGGCGCTGGTTAGAGTCGATTGACCAGAACCATCAAGCCGGAATTGGTCACGATATTTACCTTAAACTTTGGGCTTTGTCTGAACCGAATATTCCCACAGATTATGTGCTGTTTGATGAAGCGCAGGATGCCGATCCATTAATGCTGGGAATTTTACTGCGTCAACGAAATACCCAAGTCATTTATGTCGGCGATGCGCATCAACAGATTTATGCCTGGCGCGGTGCAGTCAATGCCATGAAGCAGCTGCCCCTGCCTGAATCGCGTTTAACCACCTCATTTCGTTTCGGTGAGGAAATTGCCTTGAATGCCAATGCGATTTTGGGTGCCTTAAACGAAACTGTTCCTTTACTTGGCAATCCACATCTGCATTCCAAAGTCGTCAATAAACCGCATACCAAACAGCGCGATGCAATTTTATGCCGGACCAATGCACGTGCGATGGAATTACTGCTGTCCGGTTTGCTGCATGGTGAAAAAGTCAGTCTGCAAGCCGACCATGTCAAGCTGAACCGTTTTGTCGATGCTGCCAGCATGCTGAAACAGGGCCGCCGTGTCACTGATGTGCCTGAACTGGCCTGGTTCAATTCATGGCATGACGTGCATGAATACTGTGAAACCAATGATGGCAGTGATATTAAACCGTTGGTAAAACTGGTCGATGATCACGGTACAGATCCACTCAAAAGAGCTTTGGCCCAAATCACCCCGATTGAGCATGCCGACTACATTATCTCGACTGCGCATAAAGCCAAAGGTCTGGAGTGGGACCGCGTGCATATCGAAGATGACTATCAATTTAAGATCAATGAAAAAGATCATAAAATTAGTGACGAAGAGTTAAGATTACTTTACGTTGCCTGCACACGTGCTAAAGTAAGTTTAAATATTCACCACATTTACGATTTGGTGCAACAACTGAAAAAGCAGATGCCATTATCGCTGCGTAAAGCTGTGGGAGAATAATTTCAGCTCATTTCGCAATGCAGGTGTTTTATGAAAATCGAATCCGTTCAACTCAAGCACGCGCTTCATTTTGCTGACCTCAAGCTGAAATTTAATGACAAACCCATCACCCTGATTCTGGGCGATCAAGGCTCGGGCAAAACCGCGATTTTAAAATTCACTTATCAGGCATTGACCTGGTTTGCCGCACGCTATAAAGACTTTCGTGCTGCGGGCGTGGTGATGCATGATCAGGATATCATGTTCACGCGGCTGCAATCCAAAATTGATATTCGGGTTCGTATTCCCAATGATATTGGCACTTTAACCGAAGCCAGTGAACCACAAGACAAAGCACTTTCTTACTGCGACTGGCAGCTATATAAGACCTTAAATAGTCATGGCATAGGCACCAGCAAAGCCGAAACCCAGCAATTGGAAAACCTGGTCGAACTTTATCAAAATGCGATCAAACATGACCAGCTGCAAGGCTTGCCTTTAATTGTCTATTACCCGGCAGAACGCTTTGTCAATGAAATGAATATTCAGAGCAAGAATAATCCGGCGGTTTTCCAGACTTCACACGCCTATGAAATTTCCACTATTCCTTACACCACGTTTAACCGTTTTTTTGAGTGGTTTCGTGAAATTAGTGATATTGAAAATGCCCAGATTGCACAGTTATTTCAACAATTGGTGTCCAATCCATCCGTCCAGAAAAATAGAGACAATGACTTCCTGCAACAACTGGTCAATGCTCAAAAACAAATGAATGCACCCAACCTGGATGCTTTAAAACAGGCTTTAAACACCGTCATTCCTGCATTAGACGACATTTACATCCAGTACCAGCCTAAATTGCAGTTGATGGTGAGCTACCAAGATAAAATCATGCTCTATCAACAGCTCTCTAATAGCATTAAAAACTGGATTGCCCTGATCGGTGATATTGTGCGCCGCTTATCGTTGCTTAATCCGAACAGTCTGTATCCCTGCCTTGAGGGAGATGGGATTTTATTGATTGATGCGATTGACCATCAGCTCGATCAAAATACCTCTCAAGTCATTTTACAGCGCTTGCATCAGGCTTTTCCGCGTTTGCAGATTATTGCGACCGGAAATCGGACTGAATTACTGGAACATGCCGCTGAATATCAATGTTTAAAACTGGAAAATAAACAGATCTTTGATATGCAGCTGCAACCCTTGCAAGACAAGTTTGATACGATTTATGAGAATCTGGTGTTTAATGAAGAAGTGATTGAAACAGAGTCATTGCTTGAACCGGAAGTAGAAAGCGTTACGCCACAAACCCTCTTGCAACAGATTCAACAGCATTTAAGCGTGGAACAACAAAGCGAATTGCGTCGGTTAATGGATCAGTCAGATGATACTTCTTCATCGCATCCTCTGTCATAAGCCAAAATATTGAATGTCATTCAAAACAGATTCAATATTTTTAAAGCGCTATTTTCAGGAAGCATTTTTAAGTGTTCATATTTTAAGCACTCGACGCCCAGAAACAATGGATAAGCGTATAATAGTTGCGTGTGCGCAAAAATAATTGATGTTGTTTTACTCATGTAATAATATCGAGTATATTTAAAGTTTTATAGTAAAATCCGATTTTACTATTACTTTTTACAAGTTGCGCAACACAGCTTGTTCTTTCGTATTTTTAATTTGGCTTTCAAGATTGAGAAGTTTGGATGGTTCTTTGCTGTCCTGTAATCCTTGAAAGATAAAATTCACCCTTGGTTTTTTACAAACCTGATTCACGACAATGGATATGAGTGTGCTACCGATTATTATATTGTTACCGTTAGTATTGGGCACTACCCTTGTCTCGTGGCTGAAGCAATTTTCACGCGGGGCAACGGCTCTAGCGGCTATTGGAGTCAGCTTAAGTAGTCTGATCTTGTTACTGACTCAAGCAAAACATGTGTTTAATGGCGGAACAATCACCCAAACCTGGGCCTGGTTACCTCAGTTAGGTATCGATTTAAGCTTCCGTATGGATGCCTTAGGCCTACTGTTTTCTTTGCTGATTAGCGGTATCGGTACCCTCATTTACATTTATGCCTATTATTATTTAAGTCCTAAAAGCTCCCTGAGCAAATTATATATATTGCTGATGCTGTTCATGGCGGCAATGCTGGGAATATCACTTTCCAATAATTTAATTTTATTGCTTATTTTTTGGGAACTCACCAGTATTTCCTCGTTCCTTTTGGTCGGTTACTGGAATAATTACGAAGCTGCACAACGCGGTTCACGTATGGCACTCACCATTACCGGGATGGGTGGTCTGTCGATGCTCGGCGGCTTTATTCTGCTCGGTCAAATGACCGGGACTTATCAGATTGACCAGATTTTAACAATGAAAGATCAGATTCAAAACCATTCATTGTTTGTTCCCGCCTTGCTACTGATTTTAATGGGCGCATTTACCAAAAGTGCCCAATTCCCGTTTCATTTTTGGCTACCCAATGCCATGGCAGCACCGACGCCCGTATCGGCATATCTGCATTCGGCAACCATGGTCAAAGCCGGAATTTTCCTGCTGGCACGTTTTACCCCGATTTTTGTCGGTGCCGCGCTTTATCATAATATTGTGACTTTTGTGGGGCTGTTTACCCTGTGTATGGCAGCGTTTTTTGCCATTTTCAAAGAAGATTTAAAAGGCTTGCTTGCCTATTCCACCATCAGTCATTTAGGTTTAATTGTCTGCCTGTTGGGGATCGGTTCACCACTCGCAATTGCCGCAGCCATTTTCCATATTATTAACCATGCGACCTTTAAAGCAGCATTGTTCATGATTGCCGGAATCATTGACCATGAAACCGGAACCCGTGATTTACGCAAGTTAAACGGAATCTGGCAACTGCTGCCGTTTACTGCAACCTTGACCATGATCACTGCGGCCTCGATGGCGGGTGTGCCACTGACCAACGGGTTCTTGTCTAAAGAGATGTTCTTTACCGAACTCCTGGCCAATCTTTCTGGTCCAGTGATGATTTTCTCGGCGGTAATGGCAACACTGGCAGGAATCTTTGCTGTGGCTTATTCAGTGCGTTTGGTTCACGGGGTATTTTTCGATGGCCCGCTGGGACCCAAAGTCCCCAATCAAGATGTGCATGAACCGCCTTTTGGCATGCGCGCACCTGCGCTTCTGCTTGCGGTTTTATGTATTCTGGTCGGTCTGGCCCCTGCGCTTTTGGTTGAAAACATTGTCAATTCAACTGCGCGTGCCAGCACCCAACTGCCTGACTTTACCGGTACACATTTAGCTATTTGGCATGGCTTTAATCTGCCTTTAGTGATGAGTATCATTGCGCTGTTGGGAGGAATCATTTTCTATTTCGCTTTTGCCAAAAACGGTAGAATCCGCGAGATTGACCTTGATCCTGTACTGGGCAGATTCCAAGGCAGAATTCTGTTTGATTTATTCTTAAAGCATCTGTTACTCAATTCACGTAAGTTAAAACGTAAAACTGAAAATGGTTCGCTGCAAAGCTATTTAACCTGGATTGTATTATTTAGTGCGGCTTTGCTTGCCATGCCGCTGATCAATCAGGGGCTGACCACCGGTACCCGTGAATTAACCCATGCGCCTGCACTGGCCATTGTCCTGTGGCTGTTATTGTTCTCTGCCTGCTGGATGATGTTGTGGTTCCATCATGAACGGATTAAAGCGGTGCTGATTAGCGGTGCTGTCGGTTTAGTCGTCACCATGGTTTTTGTGACCTTGTCTGCACCGGATTTGGCTTTAACCCAAATTACTGTAGATGTGGTCACCACCGTACTCTTGCTGATGAGCCTGTCATTGCTGCCACAACTTACGCCTTATGAATCCAGCGTTTCGCGTCGTTGGCGTGATGCGATGATTGCCATTGGTGGCGGTCTCGGTATTGGCTGGATTAGCTGGTTAGTCTTGACTCGTGACCACAACTCGATTTCATGGTTCTTCATGCAGCAATCGATTCCACTAGGCGGTGGTACCAATGTGGTCAATGTGATTCTGGTCGACTTCCGTGGTTTCGATACCTTTGGTGAAATTACCGTCCTCGGTATTGCTGCCATTGGTGCTTTATGTTTGATGGATGGCATGCGTACCCACGGTACAACCATTACACAAGGCTTGACCTACCGGTTTAATCCATCTCCCTTGATGTTCCGGATTACTGCATCATGGGTTTTACCTTTGGCCCTGGTGGTGAGTTTATATATTTTCCTTCGCGGTCATAACTTACCAGGCGGTGGATTTATTGCCGGCCTGATTACCGCTTTGGCTTTAATCATCCAGTATATTGCACTGGGTCAAGATCAGGCAGAGCAAATGCTGAAAGCCCAATCCGGACGTTTATATGAAATCTGGATTGGTTCAGGTTTGATCATTGCAGGACTGACTGGATTAGGCGCCTGGTTCTGGGGACGTCCATTCCTCACCAGCGCACACGTTTACATCTCACCACCAATTTTAGGTGAAATGCATCTGGCTTCTGCTGCCTTATTTGACGTTGGAGTCTATGTCACTGTTGTCGGTGCAACCATGCTGATGATTTCGGTCTTAGGCGACTCACGTCACTCCAGCATGGCTGGCCCAGTACTCCAGGGAGAATAAAATGATCAGTATAGAATTTTTACTCGCCTCGGCTATTGGATTACTGGCTGCAACGGGAATTTATCTCATTTTACGTGCCCGTACTTTCCCGGTGGTTTTAGGTCTGGCCATGATTGGCTATGCGGTCAATTTATTCCTGTTCGCGATGGGACGGATTCAGGTCAATGCTCCGGCAGTTCTGACTGAAACCACTAAAGCCACCGATCCCCTGCCCCAAGCTCTGGTGTTAACCGCCATTGTGATTGGTTTTGCGACCACGGCTTTTATTGTGCAACTGGCTTTGCGCAGTCGTTATGAAACAGGCACAGATCACGTTGACGCTAAAGAAGATATTGTGCCGATTGACCCGCGTGAGGATCAGCCTTAATGAATGCTGTCATCCAGTTTTGGACTGAACATAGCCCTATTTTTAGTATTTTAATTCCAGCTTTTACTGCTTTTTTATTGGTTATTCTGGGGAATCCAGGCGCAGGCGCATTGTCTGGCGATTGGCGTCAACCTTGGCGTCGTGGAATTAGTTACGTTTCTTCAATTCTAGGTTTAGCCACCGCGATTGTTTATCTGATTTCGGCCAGCAGTGGTCAAATCAGCACCTATAATTTAGGTGAATGGTCTGCACCCTTCGGGATTGTGTTGGTTCTGGATCAACTCTCTGCATTAATGATCGTGCTGACATATGCCTTGGCGACCCCGATTTTATGGTATGCCAGCCATGAATGGGATATACGTGGTCGTTATTTCCATGCCATGTTCCATTTCTTGCTGATGGGCTTGTGCGGTGCATTCCTGACAGGTGACTTGTTTAACTTATTTGTATTCTTTGAAATTTTGTTGATGGCGTCTTATGTCCTGTTGGTACACGGACAAGGCAAGGCACGCTTTCAACTCGGCATTCATTACGTCACCATTAACTTGCTGGCCTCTGCCCTGTTCCTGATTGGACTTGGCATTATTTATGGCAGTGTCGGCAGTTTAAACATGGCAGATGTTGCACGCTTAATTCCCCTGCTAGAACCCGATCAGCATAAACTTGCCGTCGCGGGTGGTTTGTTGCTATTTGTGGTCTTTGGGATTAAAGCCGCCATGTTGCCGGTCGGTTTCTGGTTACCGAAAACCTATGCCGTGGCAACCACGCCTGTCGCAGCAATTTTTACCATTATGACCAAAATGGGCATCTATGCCATCCTGCGAGTTAATGGCACCATCTTTGAAGATGATTTAAGCCACAGCATTTTGGCAAACTGGTTGCTTCCGATTGGTTTAATCACCTCCCTCTACGGTGCAATCGGGGCGATTGGGGCAGAACGCTTGCGTCGCTTCGTCGGTTTTATGATTCTGTCCTCGATCGGAACCATCTTGATCGCGATTTCGCTGTTTAATACCTTGGCATGGGCGGCGGCACTTTATTATTTAGTCCATAGTACCCTGATTGGCGCTGCATTTTATTTGCTCTCGGGCTGGATTACCTCGCAACGTGGAATATTCAAGGACCATTTCAATATTGCACCACAAATGAAACAACATAAAGTGGTGTCATTGGTGTTCTTTTTAATTGCCTTGATGATGGCAGGTTTACCGCCATTTAGTGGCTTTTTGGGCAAAGTCTTTATCTTGCAGGCCACTTCACATTCACCTTATCAAATGGTGATTATTGCTGTGGTACTGATGGTCAGCTTACTGAGTATTATTGCCTTTACCCGAATTGGCTTTGTGCTGTTTTGGCGTGCCACAACCCCCGAAGACAATGCCACGACTGATGAGTTTAAAATCTATCAGGCTTTGCCTGAGCAATCGCCTGCACGAAATGACAAAACCATCTATTTACTGCTTTCAGGCTTAATCGTATATATGGTTTGTGCCAGTCCTATTCAGCGCTATATGTTTAATACGGCTGAACAGATACAAAATAATGCCTTATATGAAGGGATCATTCTGCATAAAGATAACCTTAATCAGGTGATTAGCGTTCAGCCTTATAACCCTGAAAACCTGCCTGAAACCAAATATGGGGGTGAAAGCGTAGATCCGAATGCACATCTCATTCCTTATTTGATTCCCAAAGAAACTCTAGAAGGTGAACATATTTCAGAGTATAAACAGCGTCAAATTGAACAGCAGCATATGCAGGAACCGGTTCATCCGGATGATGCCAAGCTTAAACCTAGGGAGCCTTAAACATGCAAAAAACATCATTCTGGGAAAACTGGCTACCTCATCCCTTTGTATCTGTGATGGTGGCTTTAAGCTGGATCATGCTGACACATAGCCTGGATGCTTCAACACTGCTTATGGCATTGCTCCTCGGGATTCTGATTCCGCGTCTGGTACAACCCTTTATTAGCCGTACTCCCGATATCAACTGGGTGTTGGCTTTAAAGCTGTTCTTTGTGGTGTTGTGGGATATTATTATTTGTAATATCAAAGTGGCTAAGCTGGTCCTTGGACCGACACGCAACCTGCATCCCAAATGGTTTCGCGTGCCTTTAGAGACCCAGCATGAACAGGTCAATGTGTTGCTCGCACTGATTATTACGACTACGCCGGGTACAGTGACTGCAGGAATTGACGATGCTCGCGGTGATATTCTTGTGCATGCCTTAAGCACAGATGATTCCGACACTGACATTCTCGAAATTAAAAATCGTTATGAAAAAGTACTCATGGCTATTTTTGCTGTGGAATTAGGAGAAGATTCATGACCATTTTGCCTTATGCACTCGGCATATGTATGGTAGCCATCACCATTTCGATGTTTCTTTGCCTGGTCCGTTTAGTCGTGGGTCCATCCATTGTGGATCGCCTTCTAGCCCTGGATACGCTGTTTCTGAATGCCACCTGCCTGGTGGTGATTCTTGGCATTTATTGGGCAAGCAGCTCCTTATTTGAAGGGGCTTTACTGGTTGCCATGCTGGGCTTCGTGTCTACTGCAGCCCTGGCCCGCTACTTTACTACTGGTCATGTTGTAGATTAGGAGAAACAGTAATGCAACTTGTAATGGAAATCCTGGTCTCAATTTTTTTAATGATTGGCTCATTTTTTATGTTGGTCGGTGGCATTGGGATGGTTCGCCTGCCCGATTTATTTATGCGTCTGCATGCTCCGACAAAATCCAGCACCTTAGGACTGGGCAGCTTTTTAATCGCTGCGATGATTTTTTCAGCTTTTCACGGACGTTTTGGTTTTGCTGAAATTTTATTGACGCTGTTGGCATTCATTACCGCACCGGTATCTGCAAATTTAATGGCCCAAGCCGCTCTGCACCTGCGTTTACGCTCAACCAGTGGTGAAGTCCCGGAAGCGTTAGAACGTCCCTTACCTTGGCAACGAAGCCGCCGTCGCCCGCCTGCGAAAGACAATAACGACTCCCATGATGATTTAAGCTGAAATCAGGCAGAGCTTAAATAAAGAATTTTTTACTTCAAATTATCACTCAGTTGAAATTACAGTAGACTGAGTAGATTTAATTAATTTTCAGTCAAAATTTTAGTCTTTTCTTTTTCAAATTCTTGTTTAGTAAGAACATCATCATCTAATAATTTTTTTAAGGCTTTAAGTTTCTCATATTTACCTACGATGAGATTAGTATTTCCATTTTCAGCTTTTTCAATACACTCAAACACCAGTTCTATTCGTGGAAAATTTCCCAATATATAGGGAAGCTTTGCAACAGTTTCAGTAAGACCGTGCATGGCTTTATTTTTACGTTCACAAAAAGTAATGGATGCGTGTTGCGCATTTTCTCGCACAATCTGGAGTGATACAAAACCTGTAGCTGCTTTCCGGAAAATACGACATGACTCTTCACTATTTTTTATTGGCTGATCCAGTATCACAGTTCTTCCACCAAAAACTGCATTTTCAAATGGGGACTTACTTGTTGAAGTCGATTGAATAGGCGGTACACTTGCGCAACTGGAAACAAGAAGCACAGAAACGATAAAAAATAGCTTATTCATAATATTATATTTCAAATAATGGAATGTTAAGTCATCAAACCTTTTAAATGACCTGTAAATTATTTATATAATTAATTTATTTAAAATAATAATAGAAGTATCAACTCATTAAAAATCATCTAAATAAAAAAGCCACCCGAAGGTGGCTTTTTTATTACATCAATTATTCATCATCTTGCTTTGCATCAGCAGGCGGTAAATCCTTCACTGCTTCTGCAATCAGACCAAACATATAATTGCCGTAAGCATTGGTTTTGTCATAATGGAAACGCAAACGTGGCGTAATACGTGTCTTGATCCGACGGCTCAATTCGTGACGCAAGAACCCAGATGCTTTATTTAAAACATCTAGCGTTTCTTTATTTGCGGCTTCGCTTTGGTCATCACCAAGTTCACGACCCATTACAGTCACATAAACTTCGGCATATCCTAAGTCTGCGCTAACTTTCACCGCAGAGATGGTCACAAGACCACCTAAGCGTGGATCTTTAAGCTCTTGACGAATCAGTTCAGACAACTCGCGCTGAACTGTATCACCCATACGCTTAAGACGCTGACTACCCGCCATTAAAGACTCCGTTTAATCAATTGAACATCGTACACTTCGATCTTATCGAGTGCTTTGATGTCTTTATAGCCTTTCACCGCAAGACCACATTCCATACCGGCACGAACTTCTTCAACCACTTCTTTAAAGCGACGAAGAGATTCAAGCTCACCCTGGAACACAACCACGTCATCACGCAATACGCGAATCGGTTTGTTACGATGCAATACGCCTTCAAGTACCATACAACCAGCAGCTGCACCAAATTTACTTGAGTGGAACACTTCACGTACTTGAGCAACACCCAGAATCGTTTCACGATGCTCAGGAGCAAGCTTACCGCTCATTGCCGCTTTCACGTCATCAATCAATTCATAGATGATGCTGTAGTAACGAATATCAATGCCGTCTGCATCAGCTTTTTGACGTGCAGTATTATCAGCACGTACGTTAAAGCCAAGTAGAACCGCTTCAGAAGATTCAGCAAGCGTAACGTCAGACTCAGTGATTGCACCAACGCCCGAACCGATTACACGTACACGAACTTCATCTGTTGCCAATGCTTGCAAGGCTACAGTCAATGCTTCCAATGTACCGCGTACATCAGTTTTAAGCACAACGTTCACATAAGGAACATCTTTTTTGCCCATAGACGCCATGATGTTTTCAAGACGCATTGCAGATTGACGCTCAAGACGTTTTTCACGTTCACGAGCCATACGTGCATCAGCAACTTCGCGTGCTTTTTTCTCATCGTTTACAACAAGAACTTCATCACCCGCCATTGGCGCTTCAGGAAGACCCAGGATTTCTACTGGAATGGAAGGACCTGCCGATTTAATACGTTTACCGTTTTCATCTACCATCGCACGAACACGACCGTAAGATGCACCGGCAAGCACTAAGTCACCTACATTCAATGTACCGTTTTGTACAAGAATAGAAGCAACTGCACCGCGGTCTTTGTCTACACGGGCTTCAATCACAACACCTTGCGCAGCACCTTCTTCAGATGCTTTCAATTCAAGCATTTCTGACTGAATTGAAATAAGGTCAAGCAGCTCATCGATACCTTGACCAGAATGTGCAGAAACCATTGCCACAGGTACGTCACCGCCCCATTGTTCAGGCACGATTTCTTTGGTGGTCAATTCGTTCAATACGCGATCTGGATCGGCAGATTCTTTATCCATCTTGTTGATGGCAACAATGATTGGCGTACCTGCAGCACGTGCATGATCAATTGCTTCAGCAGTTTGTGGCATTACACCATCATCAGCTGCAACAACAAGAACCACGATATCAGTCGCTTTGGCACCACGTGAACGCATTGAAGTAAACGCTGCGTGTCCCGGTGTATCCAAGAAAGTGATAATGCCTTTATCGGTTTTAACGTGATATGCACCGATATGCTGTGTAATGCCGCCCGCTTCGCCCGCAGCCACTTTGGTACGACGAATACGGTCAAGAAGCGATGTTTTACCATGGTCAACGTGACCCATGATCGTAACAACAGGAGCACGAGTGGTTTGAACGCCACGCGCTTCTTCAGCTGCTTCAAGTAAGTTATCTTCGGCTTGAGTATCAGAAACCAGAACTGGGTTATGACCCATTTCTTCAACCACAAGGGCTGCAACTTCTTGCTCAATGGCTTGGTTTTGAGTAACAAGCTCGCCCATTTTCATGAGTGATTTGATTACTTCGCGAACCTTGATCGCCATTTTTGCAGCTAAGTCAGCAACAACAATGGTCTCACCAATTTCAACATCATAAATTTGTTTTTTAACAGGTTTTTCAAAGCCGTGCTTATTGCCTTGGCTGGTTTTCAAACCACGTTTAGGCTGTTTACTGAAGCTTTGCTCTTCCTGACCACGACGTCCACCTTTTTTCGGTGCACGCGCAGTTGTCGTATTACCACCACGTTTAATTTCGCGATCTTCTTTCGCGAATGAATCTTCATAAGCCTGGCCAACAAGACCCGCCGCCAATGGCGAATCATCGACAACACGAATCGTTGCAGTAGTATCTTCAGCTGAGTACTTGGTCGCCATTTGACGCATTTGTTCAAGCGTACGTTGTTGCGCTTCTTCAGCCGACTTGCGACGTGCTGCTTCTTCAACTGCTTTTAATTGCGCAGCTTGAGCTTCACGTAATTTTTTCTGTTCAGCTGTTTCAACTTGTTTAACCGTTTGTTTTACAATCGGTTTGTTGTTTGACTTGCGCTTCACAACAACAGCAGCTTTTGGTACTTCTTGCTTAGCCGTTTCTTGCTTAGCAGCAGCACGCATTGCTTCTAAAGCCTGTTTCGCTTTAGATACGCCTGTTTGAGGTGCGTCATCCGCTTTTTGCTCAGCATTATTAGCAGTAGATGCAGCTGCATCCTTGTCTGCCTGTGCTTTCGCTAAAGCTTCAGCTTTAATTTGTTCAGGATCTGGCTTAACAAATGTATGCTTCTTGCGAACTTCTACATTAATTGTCTTCGCCTTACCTGATGTACTGGCCACTTTAGCAGTACTGGTTGTTTTACGTTTCAACGTGATTTTTCCTGCATGCCCATCGTCTTGACCATGAATTTTCTTCAAATGGTTAACGAGGGTATTTTGTTGTTCAGTGGAAATAATATCTTCAGCTTTACGTTGCGGCAAACCTGCGTCACGAACCTGCTCTAGGAGCTTCTCAACTGGACGTTCTACGCTGAGAGCTAACTCTTTAATCGACTTGTCCGTCATATATTTCCTCCTAGTTAAACCATGATTCGCGCGCTTTCATAATGAGTTGACCGGCTTTTTCAGCACCCAAACCTTCAATATCTTCAATATCGTCAGTCGCCTGGTCAGCCAAATCATCTACTGTTACCACACCGCGAGCTGCAAGTGCATACGCGATTTCCTGTGTCATCCCAGCCATTGCAACAAGTTCTGCACTTGGTTCTTGGATGTTTTCTTGTTGTTTTAATGCATCTGCCAATGTAATTTCTTTCGCACGGCTTTGCAATAATTCAACAGTTTCAGCATCGAGTTCAATTTCATCGAATGTCTCAGCTGGAACATAAGCAATCTCTTCAAGCGAAGTAAAGCCCATTTCAACCAAAGCCATTGCCAAATCTTCTTCAATATCAAGACGTGTTACAAACATGTCGAGGTATTGCTGAGCTTCATTTTGTTGACGCGCGTAGAATTCTTCTTCGAGCATCATATCCAATTTGTAGCCAGTCAATTCAGATGCTAAACGAACATTTTGACCTTGTGAACCAATGGCACGTGCCAACTGATCCGTTGCAGCGAAAATGATATCGGCGCTATGTGCATCTTCATCAATCACAATACTGGATACATCTGCAGGCTCTAAAGCACTTGCAATGTACTGTGCTGGATCATCAGACCATACCACCACATCAATACGCTCACCGTTCAATTCTGATTGTACTGCCTGGATACGTGTACCACGCATACCAATACAAGCACCAACAGGATCAATACGATGATCGTTCGTTTTCACAGCGATTTTAGCACGAACACCCGGCTGGCGTGCAGCTGCTTTAATTTCGATGATTTCTTCAGAAATTTCAGGAATTTCTTTCTTCATCAAAGCAATCAGCATTTCAGGACGCGCACGTGACAATAATAATTGTGCACCACGACCTTCACGGTTCACGCTATATAAAATGGCGCTCATACGTTGCTTAGGGCGAAGAATTTCTTTAGGAATCATTTCTTCACGAGCAAGATATGCTTCAGCATTTTCACCCAAGTCAATAATAAAGCCATCTTTGGTTTGTTTTTTCACTTCACCGTAGATGAGTTCACCGACTTTAGATTCGTAAGCATCAGCAATTAAAGCACGTTCAGCTTCACGAATTTTTTGCACGATCACTTGTTTTGCAATTTGTGCAGCAATTCGACCGAAATCAATCGATTCAACTTCAAGTTCACGAATGTCACCGATTGACCATTGTTCAGGGTCCAGATCAGAGATCGCATCCTGACATGCAGGCATTTCGTGATCTTCGTCCGCAACCACTTCCCATTGACGGAAAGTACGGTAATCACCGGTTTTACGATCGATTTCCACACGTAAACGTGCTTCTTCCGAGTGTGTGCCTTCGTAAAATTTCTTTTTAGTCGCAGCAACTAAAGCTTGTTCAAGCGCTTCAAAAATTGCATCACGACTTACACCTTTTTCGTTACTAACCGTTTCTACTACGGTAAGAATTTCACGAGCCATAAGTCACCTATTCGTTCAGATTCTTATTTATTGAATGAATTAATCTTGAAAGATCAAATTTGATTTGTCGATATTATGACTGTCGATTTCAAGTACTTGTTGGTTTTCAACTTCGACTTGAATGACTTCATTTTCAAGATCAACAGCAATGAGTTTTGCTTGAAATTTACGACGGTTATCTACAGCACTAATCAGACGTAAAGCAATTTGCTGTCCAATATACGCTGGCATTTGGTTAAGTTGAAAGAATGGTCGATCCCAACCCGGAGAAGATACTTCAAGTGAGTATTCACCGGAAATTGGATCATGTACGTCAAGCATTGCGCCGACTTGCTGTGTTACGCGAACACAATCTTGAACGCCAATACCACGACCTTCTTCGAGCTCACCATCTTCATTCATGACAGGTTGCGTGTTGTTTTCGTTGGTTTTATCAATATAGATACGTAATAAAGAACGTTTACCCTGAGGAAGAAATTCGATTCCCCAAAGTTCTACATTACAAGCTTGCACTGCAGGAGCTATAAGATCTTGGAGTGCTTGAGTTTTATTTGATAGCTTCATTTACTCTCGTCATTGTTGTGCGATTCAATAGTCGCTGTGACCGGTTCAGACTAACTCAACTATATTAGTAGTGAAACATGACGATTTGACCAATGGATGTCGACACTACACGATAGCCAATAAAAAAGGGCGTAATCGCCCCTGTGTACACAGAAAAACCAAAGTCCACTGTGCAAAAAGGCCCACCATTTTTGTGAGCCTTTTAGAAACTTGGTAGCGGGAGCTGGATTTGAACCAACGACCTTCGGGTTATGAGCCCGACGAGCTACCAGACTGCTCCATCCCGCAACAACGTGCAAAAATTATATACAATTCACTGAGCATTTTCAATCAAAAACTGTTCAGTGGTTGCTTGATTAAGTTGCACCCTAATCAAAAAGTGGTAGCGGGAGCTGGATTTGAACCAACGACCTTCGGGTTATGAGCCCGACGAGCTACCAGACTGCTCCATCCCGCAACAACAACATGCAAAAATCAATCACCATTTAAATATTATTTAAATCGCCTACCTGGTTTGCTTCCAAGTAGTATTGGTAGCGGGAGCTGGATTTGAACCAACGACCTTCGGGTTATGAGCCCGACGAGCTACCAGACTGCTCCATCCCGCATCAACAGATTTGCTGCACAACACCAACTTATGTTCTGGATTACAAGTTGGTGCGGAAGGGGGGACTTGAACCCCCACGCCCGAAGGCACTACCACCTCAAGGTAGCGTGTCTACCAATTCCACCACCACCGCAGCTGTGTCGCATTCTAGTAGCATCAAACCCAAAAAGAAAGGACTAAATCAGCTTATTCGCCAGTTTTCGGTGCAACTGGCGAAGTTTCATTCGAATTTGCCGGCGCAGTCGTGGTGGTTTGCACTGATTTCAAGCTATAAGCATCTGTGGTTTGTTTTTTGGCAAACACGGCTAAAGTTAAACTGGTGACAAAGAATAAAGCGGTCAAAACGCCGGTCAAGCGAGTCATGAAATTCGCTGAACCTGAAGCACCAAATACAGTTGCAGCACCGCCGCCACCAAATGATGCGCCTGCATCTGCACCTTTACCATGTTGTACCAGAATCAATACAATCATTAAAATGGCTAAGATAATATGTACTACCAGCACAAAAGTTTGCATGCTGAACTCCTAATTATTTTGTATTTGCAAAAGCCTGAGCTATTTTATAGAAAGACTCTGCATTTAAAGATGCACCGCCAACCAGCGCACCATTAATATCTGGACAGGCAGCCAACTCTACTGCATTTTCAGCCTTAACACTACCGCCATACAAAATGGCGATGCTTGGACCGAACGATGTAATTTGCGTTAAGCCTTCACGAATTTTGGCATGCATGGCCTGTGCATCTTCGGGTGAAGCTGTTCTGCCGGTGCCAATGGCCCAAATCGGTTCATAGGCAATCACAATTTTTTGCCACTGTTCAGCTTGAACCACCGCGGCAATATCACAGATTTGTTGCAATACCACCTGCTCTGCTTGACCATTTTCACGTTGTTCCAGGCTTTCACCTACACAGTAAATGATGGTTAATCCTGCATTTAAGGCATTTTTAACTTTTTCATTCAATATAGAGGCAGTTTCACCAAAGATTTCACGACGCTCTGAATGACCAATCAGTACAAAATCAATCTGATGATCTTTGAGAAGTTCAGCGCTCACTTCACCGGTATAGGCCCCCGTACCGGCAATACGAGAAACATCCTGCGCAACGCTATAAACACATCGGACTGCACTTGCCAATTCCTGCTGAATGCCAGCCAAGGCAAGCATGCTAGGCGCAACCCCTAAATGACAATTTTCTTCTTTAATTTCATTATTTTGCAATAATTCTTTAAAACCATTTACCAGCGCTTTGGCGTCTGCCTGCATTGGGTTCATTTTCCAATTGCCAACAACCCAAGGAGTAATAGCCGAACCCGACATACAGTAACCTATTAAAAACAATTCATTTAACCGCGCACATTCTACACGGAATTCAGTATTTTTTAGAAAATTTTCATATGGCTTTTTTACGCCATTCTTAATTTTTGCAACTCATTAGCTTATTCTTGAGAAAAACTTCTGCATGTAATTACGACTGGTTCAAAGTTTTATCTGATATTAAGTAGATGACAACGTTTTCAGATATGGTATTTTTATATAACAAAAGTATAATTTAAAGATACCAATTATAAACAAATTGATTGAGCAGGCATATTAAAGCATGACAGCAATACAAGGTTCACCAAGATTTACTGGTTTTATCCGCCGTTTGGTCGAAGATGGCTTAGTTTCTGCTGAAAACATGCAGAATGCAGTATTAAGTGCAAAAAAAGCCAATCAAGATATTGTTCCTTTTCTCATTGATCAGTTAAAAATTCCCTCCTTAGATATTGCAGAGAAAATTTCTCAAGAGTTTGGGGAACCGCTGTTTGACCTCAGTGTTTATGATTCGGCACAGATTATCCGTGAAGGAATCGATGAAAAACTGATTAGCAAACATCGTGTGCTGCCTATTTTTAAACGCGGCAATTTACTTTATGTTGCTACCAGCAATCCAACCAACATGGATGCCATGGATGCGATCCGCTTCAGTAGTAAAATGAATATTGAAGCGGTAATTGTTGAACATCAAAAATTAACCAAACTGATTGAACAAAACTTTACTGAAGCAGATACATTTGAATTCTCAGATGATGATATCGACTTAAATCTCGAGCAAGAAGATCTTAGTCAAAAAGAAGATGATGACAATGATCAGCAGGCTGATGAAGCACCGATTGTTAAATACATTAATAAATTATTGATTGATGCGATTCGTATGGGCGCGTCAGACTTGCATTTTGAACCTTATGAAAAAAGTTATCGGGTTCGATATCGTATTGATGGGGTGTTACGTCAAATTGCCACCCCACCCTTGCAACTGGCAACACGTTTAGCCTCGCGTTTAAAAGTCATGTCGCAAATGGATATTTCTGAAAAGCGTTTGCCCCAAGATGGACGGATTAAACTCAAACTTTCTAAAAGTAAAGCCATCGACTTTCGTGTCAACTCATTACCCACCTTGTTTGGTGAAAAATTGGTACTACGTATTCTCGATCCATCCAGTGCAATGTTAGGTATTGATGCATTGGGCTATGAACCCGAGCAAAAAGAGCTATTTATGCAAGCGCTGGACAAACCGCAAGGCATGCTACTGATCACAGGTCCGACAGGTTCCGGTAAAACCGTTTCTTTATATACCGGTTTGAATATCCTCAATCGTGAAGATACCAATATTTCAACGGCCGAAGATCCGGTGGAAATTAACCTGGAAGGTATTAACCAGGTCAATGTCAATGCTAAAGTGGGCTTGACCTTCTCTGCTGCCCTCAAGTCATTCTTGCGTCAGGATCCTGATATTGTGATGGTCGGTGAGATTCGAGATTTAGAAACGGCAGAAATTGCCATTAAAGCGGCCCAGACGGGCCATATGGTCATGTCTACACTCCACACCAACAGTGCACCTGAAACATTGACGCGCTTAAGGAATATGGGCGTACCTTCTTTTAACATTGCAACCTCTGTAAACTTGGTGATTGCGCAACGTTTAGCCCGACGTTTATGTCCACAATGTAAAATTCCTGCTGATGTTCCCGAACCAAGTCTATTGGAAATGGGCTTTAGTGAAGAAGATCTTAAACATCCAGATTTTCAGGTTTATCAGCCAGTCGGCTGTTCAGAATGCCGTGAAGGTTATAAGGGTCGTGTCGGTATTTATGAAGTAATGAAAGTGACACCTGAAATTTCGAAAATTATTATGGAAGATGGCAATGCACTTGAAATTGCTGCAGCATCTTTAAGATCGGGGTTTAATAATTTACGTCGTTCAGGATTAATCAAGGTCATGCAGGGGGTGACTTCTCTTCAAGAAGTCAATCGTGTGACTAGCGAATAGATCAAGCATTTAAAAATAAGGATAAATTCATGGCTGTCAAAAAAGCACAGATGATGCCAACCTTCAGTTATGAAGGGGTTGATCGTAAAGGGGAAAAACTTAAAGGAGAATTACCTGCACGTAACATGGCACTGGCCAAAGTGACCTTACGCAAGCAAGGAATTACCATTAAGACGATTCGGGAAAAGAGAAAAAATATTCTCGAAGGCTTAATGAAAAAAAAGGTATCTACACTGGATATCACCATTTTCACCCGCCAATTGGCGACCATGATGAAAGCAGGTGTACCTCTGGTACAAAGCTTTGAAATTGTTGCTGAAGGCTTAGAGAACCCATCAATGCGTGAAGTGGTTCTAGGCATTAAAGGTGAAGTCGAAGGGGGTAATACTTTTGCAGGCGCGCTTAAAAAATACCCTCAATATTTTGACAATCTTTTTTGCTCACTGGTTGAGTCCGGTGAACAATCCGGCGCACTAGAAACCATGCTTGACCGGGTCGCCATCTATAAAGAAAAAAGTGAACTTTTAAAACAAAAAATCAAAAAAGCCATGAAATATCCTATGGCTGTGATTGTGGTTGCTCTCGTTGTTACAATTATCTTGATGGTGAAAGTGGTTCCTGTCTTCCAGGAATTGTTTAGTTCATTTGGTGCAGACTTACCCGCATTCACAAAAATGGTGGTCAATATGTCGGAATGGATGCAAAAATACTGGTTTATTCTGATTATTGCGATTGGTGCCATGATTGCAGGATTTCTGGAAGCAAAAAAACGCAGTAAAAAATTCCGTGATTTTCTGGATAAAGCAGCACTCAAAGCGCCTATTTTTGGTGATCTAGTTTATAAAGCCATTATCGCGCGTTACAGTCGAACTTTAGCGACCACATTTGCTGCCGGTGTACCCCTGATTGATGCATTGGAGTCTACCGCTGGTGCAACCAACAATTGTGTCTATGAAGAAGCGGTCATGAAAATTCGTGATGATGTTGCCACAGGTCAACAGCTGCAATTTGCCATGCGTGTAACCAACAGATTCCCATCCATGGCCGTACAAATGGTCGCAATTGGTGAAGAATCAGGTGCGCTAGACAGCATGCTGGATAAAGTAGCCACCCATTTTGAAAATGAAGTCGATAATGCCGTCGACGGCCTAACTTCAATGATGGAGCCGTTAATTATGGCTGTACTTGGCGTCCTTGTCGGTGGTCTAGTCATCGCCATGTACCTCCCAATCTTCCAAATGGGTTCTGTCGTTTAATGCAAGAATTTATCTCTTATTTTATCAATAACCCAACTGCACTTTATCTTGCAGTTGGGCTTTTTAGTCTCTGTATTGGCAGTTTTCTGAATGTCGTCATCTACCGTACACCCAAGATGATGGAGCAAGAATGGCGTACTGATTGCCAACTGTTTTTGCATCCCGAACAACCGGTCATTGATGAATCTAAACTTAGCTTAAGCAAACCGGCTTCAACTTGCCCTAAATGCCAGACTAAAATTCGCTGGTATCAAAATATTCCTGTCATCAGTTGGCTTGCTTTACGCGGAAAATGTGGTTCATGCCAAAATCCAATCAGCATTCGTTATCCACTGATTGAACTGCTTACTGCTGTATGTTCATTGGTAATTGTTGCAGTATTTGGTCCAACCCTACAAATGCTCTTTGGTTTACTGTTGACTTGGATCCTTATTACACTGACCTTTATCGACTTTGATACCCAGCTTCTACCGGATCGTTATACCCTCACCTTAGCAGCACTGGGTCTGGGCATTAACAGTTATGCCATCTATACCTCCCCCACCTCTGCAATCTGGGGCTATATTATTGGCTTCTTGTGTCTCTGGATTGTGTATTACCTGTTTAAAATCATCACAGGCAAAGAGGGTATGGGCTATGGAGATTTCAAGCTTCTAGCCGCTTTAGGTGCCTGGATGGGTCCTTTAATGCTGCCTTTGATTGTGCTACTTTCATCCATGGTGGGTGCAATCATTGGCATTATTCTGCTGAAGATACGTAAAGAAAACCAGCCTTTTGCTTTTGGTCCTTATATTGCCATTGCAGGCTGGATTGCGTTTATTTGGGGTGAGCAGATTATGAAAATCTATTTAGGGCAATAATTTTTAGGTGAGTACATGACTTTTATCTTGGGTTTAACAGGTGGTATTGGTAGCGGAAAATCTGCAGCAAGTACATGGTTTGAAACCCAAGGCATCACTGTTGTGGATGCCGATATTGTGGCACGAGAGATTGTCGAAAAAGGACAGCCAGCGTTGAAGCAAATTCACGCAGCTTTTGGGGATTGGGTGCTTTTAGACAATGCAGAACTGAATCGCCGTGCTTTACGTGAACATATTTTTAAAGATCCGAACGCACGCAAAGTACTGGAAAGCATCACCCACCCTGCGATTCGCCAATCGATTATTCAACAACTTCAGGCTGCCACCAGCCCTTATGTCATTCTGGTTTCTCCACTGCTGTTTGAAACCAATCAACATGAATTGACTGATCATAGCTTGCTCATTGATGCGACTGAAGAGTTACAAATTCAGCGCGCCAGCCAACGTGATGGACAATCGATTGAACAAATTCAGAAGATTATTCAGGCACAAATGCCACGTCAAAAGAAACGAAGCCTAGCCGATGATATCGTGCTGAATGACGGACATCTTGAGCATTTATACAGTCATTTAAAGCCGCTGCATAACGCTTATTTACAACGCAGCAAGCAAAAAAAAGCAGTCGATTAAGACTGCTTTTTTTGTTGATCCAGTCGCTGCTGCAAACTGTCTTTATGCATGATCCAGCGCCACGGCTGCAAGGCACCAACCGCCATACCAATCAAGCCACAAATAATCGCCAGACTTAAAGGCTCGCCTAATAGCGGTACAGCGAGAACTGCTGCCATAAAAGGCGCCAAAGTCACGATACTGCCAGTCTTAAATGCACCTAAACGTTTAATGGCTTCCACATAAGTCAGTGTCGCCACAATCACCACAAAAATGCCATGAAAAATCACCTGCATCAGTAAATGGAGCGGCTCAGGTTCAGTTAAATTTTTGGGTAAAAATATTAAATAAATTGGCACATAAACGATCGCAGACCAGATGGCTACACCGGCCATAGAATGCCATGCAGAAAGTTTCCATTGCCGCAATAGCACGGTAAATACACCCCACCAGATTGCACTCAACAAAAATAGCATGTCGCCAAAACCAAAAGCCACACCAGTTTCCTGATACATCAAGAAGCTCATTGCACTGATTGCAGCAAGCATAATGATCAGACTGGCCCAGGTATGTTTGTCAAAAGGCTGTCTAAACAGAAAAAATGCGGCAAGCGCTGTACATAGAGGAAGACAGCCATTGAGAAAGATGGCAGCATGCGCTGCAGGCACATAGTGAAATGCGCTGTATGAGGTCAGACAGTATCCGACCCCGCCAATCATCGCCAAAAGAAAGGGTTCTTTTTTCCATAAAAAGGCCAGGTCTTTTTTATAGATCAGGATTGGCATTAAAATACAGAATGCCAGAGCAAAACGTAAAGCCGTGATATCCCAAGCGCTGATTCCCCACTGTGCATTTAAGCGGGACGTAATGGTAAATCCCCCCCAGATACACATGGTAATGGCGACATAGAGATAACCTTGGGACCGGGGAGACATAGCAAACAACTTTTAAATTGAGATAATAGAATTACACGTTACGTTGGCGGCAAGCTTCATACAAAGCCATACCTGTTGCCACACTGACATTTAAACTTTGCAAGTTCCCTGCCATCGGAATATAAACCGTCTGATCGCACTGTGACTGGGTAATTGGACGTAAGCCTGTATCTTCAGCGCCCATCACCACACAAACACCTGTTCCGGTAAAATCAAACTGTTGCACCGGTAATGCTTTTTCATCCAGCATGGTACCGACCACACGCACATTGAATTCATCTTTGATGTTACCCAAGGTACGTGCAAGATTGGTTACTTGAATAAATTTCACTTTCTCTGCACCACCTGCAGCAATTTTACGTGCTGTCGGGGTTAAGCTTGCAGAACGGTCACGCGACACAATTACCGCTTCCACACCCATCGCCGCTGCCGTACGAATACAAGCCCCCAGGTTATGTGGATCAGTGACTTGGTCTAAAGCCAACAGCAGTGCTTGAGGATTTTGTTTCAGTAAGTCCTCCAGATCCTGTTCATTCAGGGTTGGATGCGGACGAACTGCGGCAACCACACCCTGATGAAAAGGCTGACCTGCCAATTTTTCCAGTTTGTCACGACTGGCCTGTTGCACACTGATCCCGAAAGGGTCAGCCAAAGCCAAAACGTTTTTCAAACGCTGATCATCACGACCTTTTAGCGTAAATAAAGTAAGTACACGCTCTGGCTCAAGCTCAAGTAATGACTCCACTGAGTGAACGCCATAAAAATATTCGGTTTTTGCCATGAACGGCCTCTAAAATGTTTGTATACAATGCAAAAAAGAAAAATCCTGCAAAGCTGACTTTACAGGATTGATGCTTAAATCTAGTTTAACTGATTCAGGCTAAAATTTCTTTGCCTTAATCCGACTTATGCCTAGCCTTCTAAATGGCAAACATAATCGAGCACTTCATCAGTCTCGATTTTAAAACGGCTATTGCCTGGGACATAAAAAGACTGTCCTGCACGGAACAATTCACTCTCGATTTTATCCGCGATTTGCACACGGCATTCGCCTGAAATAATTTCCATACGTTCAGGGACATGAGTTTCGAAAGTCAGTGCTTGTTCAGTCGGTAAAATCACCCCTAAGGTCTTTTTTGTGCCATCTTCGAATTGCACGGTATGACTAATACATGAACCGCCGAAATAAACATTCGATTTTTTGATAACAGAAACATGATCAAACTGATTTGACATGCGTATTCTCCAGATAATGCGCATTTATAATTTTTGATTGATGTAGTTTAAAGAGCTGCATTCAACTAATCAATCGGTGTTTCATACGGCTAAATCAATATTTTACAAATTGTTGCAGTTATTTTTCTGCATCAATAAAAGCAAGATTTAGCACGAGTTTGCGAGAGTCTAAATCAACCTTAGCATAAGCACAAATAAGTTTTTGTACTTCATCGACTAAAGGTCTATTCACTTTTTCAAGTAGCAAATCTTGTACCAAAACAATGGCCATTAACCCAGCAATTTTCGATACATCCAAAGCTGGGTTGGCTGACTCAATTCAGTATTTAAACCTCAACCCAGGAGTACTTTCTGATAAATACCGATCCATGATGTACCTCGACAGATATTGAGTCATTCTCCTATCATCCTGAAGCATGGTTTCAATAGAATGAAAAATATCGCAGACTATTTGAACATGACTGATCTAGGTTTATCTATGCCAGCCTGTCTTCTGGCATGTTTGGCTAGATGTAAGCGAATAGCTTAGTAATATTGAATTCAATTGCAGCAGATGTTGTTTTTATAGCGTATCTTGGGTAAAAGGTATTTTCATCTTGAATATCAGGTAAAATAGTGATGTTTTACGTCATCTTAAAATAAAAGCTGGCTTGTGACCAAAACAAAATTTCACTATCTTAGATTAAAACTTTTCGCAGCTCGGATGCGTTTATGCTGACACACTTAACTCTGATCAACTTTGCTTTAGCCGATCATTTAGCCATTGATATTGAACCCGGTTTCAATGTCCTGACCGGCGAGACGGGTGCGGGTAAATCTTTATTACTGGATGCCCTGTCTGCCTGTTTAGGTGAGCGCACCGATACCAATTACGTCCGTTTTGGCTCCGATAAAGCCGATGTTACCGCCGTTTTTAGTTATAAAGAACGAAGTCCTGAAGCTGAATGGCTGAAAGCACATGAGTTGGATGATGAATCTGGCGAGATTCATTTAAGACGGGTAATTTTTGCCACGGGCCGCAGTAAAGCCTGGATTAACGGTCGCCCAAGCAGCTTGGCTGAACTGAAAGAAATTGGCCGTTTACTGGTGCAACTGTATAGTCAGCACAGTCAGCAACAATTACTAGAACATCCTTATCCCAAGCACTGGCTAGACCGTTACAACAACTTTTATCAGCCTGCACAAGATGTCCGTGATGCCTATAGCAGCTGGCAAAAAGATATTCGCCAGCATCAGGCCGCATTGGATGCGCAAGCGACCCGTAAACAGCGGATCGAAACGTTGGAATTACAGCTTGAAGAACTCGAAGAAATTACTCACATTGACTATAAAGAGATTGAGCAAGAGTTCGACCGTTTAAGTCATCATGAACATATCATGCTGGATTGTAGCTACAGTTTAAATGCACTCGATGAAGCCGAACCCAATATTACTCAAGAAGTGTCTTCGATTATTCGCCGCCTTGAATCACATGCCGGTCGCAGTGAGCAACTCGCAGAAATTTATAATTCTTTGCTGAATGCGCAAAGTGAAATTGCTGATGCGACGGCAAATTTACATCTATTTATTGACCGTCAAAGTTTTGATCCTGAACGGATGGAAGAGCTCAATTCGCAACTAGAAATCTTTCACCGTTTAGCACGTAAATACCGTAGCCAACCTGAAACATTGAAAGAGGAATATGAGGCCTGGCAGGCTGAACTAGAACAGCTGCATCAGCTGGAAGATCCTGAGACTTTAGCTGAACAAGTAGAATTGTCGCATCAAGACTTTTTAGCCAAGGCACAACACCTCGATGAGATTCGCCGTGAAGCGGCAACGCCTTTGGCTAAAAAACTTACGGAACAGGTGAAGCAACTGGCATTGCCTGAAGCCTATTTTGAATTCAAGTTTGAACCTTTGGAACAGGCGTCATCGGAAGGGCTTAGCTTTATTCAACTGATGTTTACTGCAAACAAAGGTATTCCGGCACAGCCACTGGCACGTGTCGCATCCGGTGGTGAACTGTCACGTATTGCGCTGGTCATGCAGGTGATGAATGCGGAAAAAACTGAATCCGAAGTTTTGGTGTTCGATGAAATTGATGTCGGGATTAGTGGCGGTACGGCAGAAATGGTCGGACGCTTACTGGCAGATTTAGCCCAGCATGTACAAATTTTATGTATTACCCATCAGGCCCAAGTGGCGGCACAATCCGATCAACATCTGTTGGTGAAGAAACGTCAAACGGATCCTGCAAGTAGTACCATTATTGACCTGAGCGAAGAACAACGGATTGATGAGCTGGCGCGCATGACCGGCGGTGTCGAAATTAATGATACGACCCTGCAACACGCCAAGCAGTTACGCCAACTTAAGTTTCATCAGGTATAAAAAAGCCAGTACGGCCGTACTGGCTTTGGACTTAAATGCAAATAAAGCTGATTTAAGCACAACTTACCATTTGATCGGCTTTTCACTCGATCCTGGGGTCATATCATAGGTTGGAGTAAAACCTGCATCTTGATTTTGATAAGAAGCAGGTTGGAGTTTCATTCCAATCAACACCTCTTGGCTCAAACCTTGCGCAATTTTATCTGTACTTGAATCATTTAATGAATTATTCAGCATGTTTTGAATTGCATTGTCTGCAATGACACGGTTGAAGGTGCCTGCTGCAACAACTTTACTGGTATTCGCCTCAATAACCCGCCAGGTTAAACGTACTTGATCTGAACCTTGATTCATACCATACATGTGTTGACCATTGGCAACCGAAACATCATTGATACGCCCCACCAACAAATAGTCTGCACCTACTTTCTGACCTATACGTGCCAATTCTTGCGGTGCACCATCCCAGTATAAAAATTCATTTTCAGACTGCATTTCGCTTAAATAATGACGATCAACCAAGCTCAATTGTCCCGTTTGAGCCAAGTAAATCCCTAATTGATCAGACAATTCTGAGGCGAAATCATCCGCAGAATCTACCTTGGCAGAACGGTTGTTTTTTTCATAAAATTGAAATGGCAGCACAGCAATACGGCGTAAATACTGATCTTGAACGGATGACTCGTACTGCACAACATGCGCACGCACTTTCGCACGATAATTGTTTTTTGATCCGGTCACACTAAGTACTTGGAATTTAGTTACAGATCCTGAGCCAGTATTATCTACGCTAAATACTGGAGAAACTTTACCCGAATAACTCCATTTATTATTGGAAACTGACATATTGACAGTTTCTTCATAATCTACACGTGAGGAAACAGTAGCGCCATTCACCGATTGAACCGCAACCAACAAGGCTTCTGAAATAGCTTGATGCTGGGTAGCACCACTACCCGACGCTTCTTTGACCACTTCTTTTAATGCTGCAAATACAGATGTGGTCGCACAACCTGCAAGGAATAAGGCTAAAAATAATTTATTCATCGTTATTATCTTCTTAAGCAACTATGCAATCGCACAGTTGCGCATTTAAATTATAAACCGAAGGCCGAACGTTTCGATGATTTACGAATTTCTTTCTCGCTTGTCCATTCCACAATGCCAGATTGTACATTTTGAAGTTTTAAAGTGAACTTGTAATACACATCACTTTTACCCCCAACATTTTTGACAATGCTTGATAGGTTACCGTTTAGCATATATTCAGCGCCAATATGACCACCGGCTTTTACAGAGGTCGCCTGGTTTACCAATCCACTTTGCTTTTGGTATGCCAACTGTTGAGCTAATGCATTAGCAGAAGTCATATCTACAAAACGGAATTTGCCTGAATTGATGAGTTTGTTTTGAATGGTGTCAGTGATTGACTCTGTATCGATATGTTCTTGAGTCTTATTACGTATGCGGTCTACAAACATCACTGGGCGGCGATTTTGAGTTAATTGAACAATTACCGGAAAGGTCAACATATCATCAACCATTTTGTCCGCAATCATCTGCAAATCGGTAGAACCAAAATCTTTATTCAAGGTTTCAACTGACTGAGCATCTCCATAACTTACGTTAGTAGAAGCACAACCGCTCAATACCAGACTGGTCAAAACTGTAGTAGCCAAAGCTAATTTTAATTTCATGGAAAATTTATCCTTAATCTTTTCTCAAATAGACAACAACATCAACAGCAGATGGGTTAGGTGCAATGGACTGAACGGTTTTTATTTCGCGGCCGGTTAACTGGATAGGCTTCCAACGTGAACCTTCTGGATTCACTTCAAAGCCGCTTGCATCTACCCACACAATCTTGTATTCAAAATTACGACTCACAAACCAGCGGTCTTTGATTGCAATCGACGCTTTTTTCAAATCGCCCGCATATCCCATACTGATCCGATCAACGCCAATTTGCGTGACCAGTTTTGGGTTACTGCTAATCGTTTTTACGCTATAAGTGCCATCTGCCGCGGTTTGGGTAGATAGTGAATTGGGTGCGGTACAAGCAGTGAGCGAAGCAGCCAAAAGGCTTGCCATCCCCAGTTTTGAATATATTTTCATCATTCCACTCTTTTAAATTAACGAGTTACAGCACTTACGCTGGCTGAAATTTTATTATTTATATCACTGACATAAACAAAAACGGTTTGGTTTGGATTTGCTTCAACATTCACCATTGAACTAGAGGACTGTTGTCCAATAATTTGCAGGTTATGTTTTCCTGGACTCACTTCGAAACGTGCCACCTGTGTATTACTTGGCAGTGTTGACCATGCTCTTAAATCGGCACGTTCAGTAGCAACATTCATTAAGTTTCCAGCCAGCTGACCTATAGAGCCCAATTGCTGGCCCAATTGTTGCTGCATCACATATTTTGTCGTTGCTCGTGCAATCTGACTGGTAACGGTACTGATGGTTTGTTCTTTCAGGTTTTTTACAGCCAATGCCCCAATATCACTAACTAGAGCACTTTGCTGTACTTGTCGATCACCCAGCTTTATTTTTAAGCTTTTCGGCGGCATATAAGTACTCGGCTCGTAGGTGGCAAATGCAATATTCACCAGCCCATTTGGCATGGGAAAAGCCAGTTTATTTTCAATCTTTTCCGGTACTGTGCCCTGTTCAATAAATACAATGACGGGTACTGATTTCGCACTGTTACCCGATACTTTATCCACACGGGTCACATCTTTGGCAACATTTGAATCACCCTGTAATTCATAAGCTTTTTTAAAATCCACCAAAGCATTGTTATAGTCGCCTGTGGCTTCCCACAAATTAGCCGCCATGTAAAAAGCATAACCATTTTGATAGGTATTTTTAATTCGGCCTGCAATTGGGTCCAAGCCAACAAAAGCTTCATCTAAAGTTGAATAATCAATTTTATTATCTGTCTTCTGCTTTTCTTTTTTCTTAGCAAACTCTTTCTCATGCGCCAGTTCAATTTCACGCTGAATTTGTTGTGCAACACGCATTTCTACCCCTGCGGCTTCAGCATCATTCAGCAAAATATAATTTTTTGCTTGAGAAATATGCGCCAAAACCTGCTCATAAGGAGGAACCAAATAAGGTACAACGGACTCATTACTGACCATGGAAAGGGCTTTGAAACCCATACGGGTTACACTAATTTTACTTCTGTTGTTTTGCTGATCGATCAATTCAAATGCTTTTTTATAAGTATCCAGGCTTTCTTGATACTGTTGATTGACCTGTAAAATTCGTGCCTGTTCTAAATAATACAAAACGGCATCTTTAGAATTTTTCTTGCTGTCAAACTTCGCTGCTACCGATGAACTAAGTTCCGCATTTAAAGAACTTCTAAAAAGTGATCCCTCTTCTTCATAAGTTCCAAATACCGCTGCATGTGTTTGTAGAGCAAACAATGAAGTAAGGCACAAAGTGACAATTTTCTTGTTAATCCGAACCGACATAATAATATTCAACTTACTTTTTATTACATACATCATACAAATCAAAACAATTTGAATCAAATCAATATTTCTCTATAAAACATATAATTGTTTTGACTAAATTAAGATATTTTAAATATTGATCACAAATAACGTAAAAATAGACAATAAATCACAAAATCATTAAGTTTTCTTAAATCAAATACCTATTTTAAGATGACTTTAATTTTAAAAATAAATCTCAAGCATGATAAAAAACATAAATTTATATATTCAACCTATAATTTCTTATAGAAATTTGTAAGGTCAATGTTATAGTCAAGAAAGCTCTAGATAGAGCGACAGCCACACCAAATTTAAAAATATTTTTCAAATGATGGACTAAATCTTGGAGACGCTTAGGTGAGCAAACAATATCTGACACATCGCTGTCTGATTGCACCTCCTGATTCAGCCGATGATTTTTTTGCCAATACGGTTATTTATTTGGCACGACATGATGAAGATGGCGCTCAAGGCATTATCATTAACCGCCCTTCCGGTCTTTCAATCAAAGAGTTATTGAATGATCTGGAAATTGAAGCAGATAATGTCAATCCCCATGAGGTATTACAGGGTGGACCGTTACGTCCGGAAGCAGGCTTTGTGCTGCATACCGGTCAGCCGACCTGGCATTCATCCATTGCGGTGGGTGAAAATGTCTGCATCACCACATCTAAAGATATTTTGGATGCCATTGCACATAACGAAGGTGTTGGACGTTATCAAATTGCCTTGGGTTATGCGAGCTGGGGTAAAAACCAGCTTGAAAAAGAACTGGCACGTGGCGACTGGCTCATCTGTGATTCGGATATGGATTTAATTTTTAACTTACCTTACGACGACCGGTGGGATGCTGCCTATAAAAAAATGGGCGTAGACCGTAATTGGCTTTCATCAGAGATTGGACATGCCTGATTTATCACAACCTCAACTGATTATGGCATTCGATTTTGGTACACAGAAAATGGGCATGGCGGTTGGTCAATCACTGATTGAAAGTGCCAATCCCCTTGCCCTGTTTCCGATGAAAGATGGGATTCCCAACTGGGATGAATTGCTGAAAATTGTGAAACAGTATCAACCGAGCTTATTTTTAGTCGGTTTGCCGCTGAATATGGATGATAGCGAATCTGAACTTTCGGCTCGCTCGCGCAAGTTTGCCCGCCGTTTACGCCATCAGACCAATATCGAAACCTTAATGGTGGATGAGCGTTTAACCACACGTGAAGCACGTGATGAACTGGGCCATTATCAAGCCCAAGGCCGCGCTAAAAAACTGTCTGCAGATAGTGTTGCGGCTGCACTTTTTATTGAAAGCTGGTATCGCAATCCTGAAGGGCTTACACCTTAACTTTCTAAGCAGCATTGATCTAAAAAAGCCATTCAAAAATGAATGGCTTTTTTTTAATTGCTTAGATTCTCAGATAAAAGCGATAAAGATAAACACGATTACTTGGCTGGTTTTTCAATATGAATGGTTGCCGTACGCCCTGCCACAAAAGCCAATTCATTTTTCGGCATTTCATCCAGGACAATTTTCACCGGCACGCGCTGTGCCAAACGCACCCAGCTAAAGGTTGGATTTACATTGGCCAGCAGTCCAGAGGTCGAGGTGCGTTCACGGTCTTCAATCCCCGAGGCAATCCCCTGTACATGACCTGTTAACTTTTCGGAATCGCCCATCATTTGAATGCTTGCAGGCGCACCGACATAAATTTTATTTAATTTGGTTTCTTCAAAATAACCCACAATATATAACTGCTGACGGTTGACCAATGCCGCAACCGCTTGCCCCACTTTGACATAATTGCCTTGCTGCAGTTCAAAATTGGATAAGGTGCCATCGGCAGGTGCAACCACTTCAGAGCGATTTAGGTTCAGTTGGGTCAGGTGCAGATTACTGGTCGCCACTTCAATGAGCGCTTTCTGCTGCACGATATTGGCCTTGGCCTGTGCAATGGCGGCAAGTATCTGTTCATGTTCTGCATGCGACTGATCACGAGTTGCAAACATCTGCTCCTGTTCTTGTTTGGAAATCGCGCCATCCATCAGGTTGGAATAGCGATTGGCATTTTTATCTGCCCAGTTAATATTTGCTTCAGCCTTCACCACATTGGCCTGAGCTTGTGCCAATTCAGCCTGAGCTGCAGCTAAACCGGCTTTGGCTTTGGCTAAATCAGATTTGGCTTGCTCGACATCGATGGCTTGACGGGCGACATCAATTTTAAACAACACCTGCCCTTTTTTAACGCTTTGATTATCTTGTACCAAGACCTCAGTCACCAGACCCGAAACGTCAGAAGACACCTGAATCACATCACCACGTACGCGCCCATCACGCGTCCACGGTTCGGAATTATAATAGTTCCAGATATGGATAATGGCGAAAATTGCGATCAGCGCCACCCCCAGCAAAACAATCGGTCGGATTATTTTGCGTAAATCAAAGGATGTCATTTCAGGTTTACCTCATTCATTTTAATTTGGGAAGTCGTGATGGTGATTAGATGGCACACAGAATAAACAGCCAATGCACCAGAAAAAGCAGTACGATATACAGGCACAAATTGAATATGCTCGGCCATGCAATCCAGCCCTGATCAACCAGCCGATCGGTTCCCATCATGACGATTTTAAGCAGCACATACGCAAGAATGCTCTGAATTAAAAGGATCGGAACATAAACCCCATAAAGATTAAGTTCGCCCATGCTTAGCTCCCTGCCAGAATTTTCTGTTCAGCCCGATTTTCTATCTCTTGATGACACAGACTGCTGCGAATATTGTTGAGTGAAATCTTCAGGCGCTGTGCAACATCGGGATTTTCCACCTCATCGGTTGCCGCCTGAACCACGGCAAGGCTATGCAATAAATTCTGTAAAATATCGGCATGTGCTCGCTGCATTTCTTTGGCACGGAAATAGTCATCTAGCGACTGCTGCAAATCTTCAATCAAAAAAACAATAGCTGCCTGCTCGGGCAGTTTGTTGATCAATTCCTGCAGTCGCGTTAGGTCAATCACGGCACTGGTTTCAATTAGCGCCAAATGAATTTCTTTTTTTAAACTTTGCGACTGAACAGCGACTTTACTGTTAAGCACCCCAATCCGATCCAGCATGCTCCGTAAATGCCGTTTAAACTCTGCCCCATAAGACAGATACAAGGCCTTTCTGAGCGCTTTATAATGCATGGCCAAAATGCGTTGTACGGTAATATCAGGAGACATCGCCCGGACGAGGTGAATCACATAAACTGAAATCATCGGACCAATGAGCGAACCAATCGATGCATCAAAAAATGTAATCTGATCCAGTGCATAAGTATTCTGAAAATTCAGCCCCATCACCGTTCCCATCAATAAAGGCAGGCCCAGTCCGGTTAAGGGCGGATGGGGAAATAACATCAGGCAGAAGATGATGAAGGGTGTAAGAACCACGCCCAGTTCCCAAAAGCTGGTGACATGCGGGAAAATCCCATAGGCATAAATAAATACCACTACCGCCGCATAGATATTGGCACGGATAAACATTTTTAATGCCGGTATCGGATTATCCATGGCCGTTAAAATGCAGGCAGTGATTGCAGCCATTTCTGCCAGCATGAATCCTGCTTTCCAGCCACTTAAAATCCAGAATGCGGTGGCAATCATGATAATTATAAATGCTGAAACTCCCCCACGCACCGCCACACCATGATCCCGATGCAAACTCGGATAGCGGGTGGTTAACGGGGCAATACTTTCGGGCAAGGCATCATCGCCTTGCTGAATGCGCTGCCAAATCAGTTTCACGGCACGGACATTCTGAATAAAATGCCGAATATCCATTTTCAGGCCATTTAAAATGACTGCTTGTTCAGGTCGTGCCAATGTCACTAAAGCATCAAAATCAGAGTCAAACTGAGGCGGTAAAAGATTGAGTTCATGTGGTTTGATCTCATGCTCATCTTTTAGAAATTCGGCAATATGGCCATATACCTCTTTTAGATGGGCACGATAGCTCAGATCCATTTGATCGAGCTGTTTCATGCGCTCCGACATCGCCACCAGATTTGCCACCAATACGGTTAATTGATGCAGCATTTCCTGTAGTGGTTTGGTCATGCCCTGAAGACTGGATTTCTCATACGACAAATGCACCGCCATGGCATGGATATCCGAGGTATCTCGGGTGATATTCCCCAACAACTGGTTGTAACTATCCAGCTGTTTTTGATCCAGCAAGATCTGATTAAATAATACACTGACATCCTGAATGGTCTTTGCAACTCGGATTTGCACAGCCGGCCCGATATGCATCGGAAAAATGGTCGTGCTGATAATCGCACTGCAGACCACCCCAACAGTGATTTCCAGAAAACGGCCAATTGCCATATCAAAGATGGACACCGTATCGGCATAATAAATAATGTTGTAGCAAATAATGACCGTGGTATAACCCGCCAGCATAGAGACATAACTGCGCGGGGTTCGATCCAGTAGTGAAATATACAGGCAGAAACCCACCCAAGCCGCCAGGAAAAAAGTAAATAACCACGGTGTATTGATCAAAAGCGGGGTCACTGCGATCGAGACGATTGCACCCAGCAAGGTTCCCACAACACGATAAAGGCTTTTTGAAGAGGTCATGCCCGAGTACGGGTTGGCAATCACGAACACGGTACCAATCGCCCAAATCGGATAAGCCAGATTCAAAGAAAATGCGATATAAAGTGCCAACATGCCGGCCACAAAAGTTTTAGTCGCAAAAATCCAGTCCATTTTATTTGGACGAAATGCGAGTAATTGTTTGGTGAGCAGCATGGGTTGATCTCAGATTTAGGTTTAACGCTTCACTCCACAGATTTTTTGACGACGACTAAAGTGCACGAAATATCTTAAAGACACATCGTGTAAAAAATAGACATAGTCAAACATGCCATCAGAAATGATCGTCATTCAAAATGAATGGAGAAATTTTCGCATCGGGTTCTTTATGCGAAATAAAATAGGAAAAACAGTTAACCTATTCTGGCTAAAAATTCATCATTAGATATTTATTTTGCTTATTTTTCCAAAAAAACCACTATAAGTCAATAATAATATCTTATTATGATAATACAACTATAATTAATAAAAAATAATTAACCCTTTGTTATTGAATTTCTCACGGTGGCTATAAAATATTTTTAAATGCTGACAAATCCCGCATTGTCCCCCAACAAAAGCTCTCCTCTGGCTAATTTTTTGTTATAAAGTAATACAAGTTACTTTTTCTTTTTATATGCTTTAACCAAGCGGGTACTTATGGCAATTTCTAGTTTTGGTAAGATTCTCACCGTTTTGGATCTGTTTTCGGTGTCTCGCCCTATCATTAATGTCGATATCATTAGTGAGGAATTAGGACTGTCTAAACCCACCAGTTACCGGTATTTGAAGGAACTGGTATCTTCAGAATTATTGCAGCGCTTAAGTGGCACTTCAGGTGACTATACCCTGGGTTCTAAAATTGCAGTACTGGACTATATTTCCCGTACCACCGATCCTCTGGTGCAAATTAGCATTCCATTCATGCAGCAAATTGTGGAACGTACCGAATTCGGCTGCCTGCTCACCCATCTGAATTATGATTCATGTATTGATATTCATCATGAGCTGTATAAAGACATGACCACGCTGATTTATGGCCGGGGTTGCCCTCGCCCGATCTATAAAGGTTCTTCTGCCAAAGTCATTCTGGCGCATTTACCCAAACAGCGCATTTTGGATTATTACCAGCGCTTTGTGCCTGAATTGTCTGAGGTTGGATTTGCGCATAGCGAAGAAGAATTTTTGTTACAGATGAAACAGATTAAAAAGCAGGGCTATTATTTTTCCAATGGAGAAGTTGATCCGAATCTGGCCAGCCTTTCTATCCCGGTAAAATTTTCCACCAAAGAACCGCCTTTGGCTTTGACCTTATTAGGCTCTAGAAATCGCTTTGAGTTTATTAATTTTCAGAAATTGGTGGAAATTTTGCAAGAAAATGCGGCACTGATTGAGAAAAAATTTGCTGAACTATCGAGGGATGATGATCTTTGAAATTTCGCGCAGATTCAACCAAATATCAATTTATGCAAAATAAAAGCGGTTTCAACATTGTAATATCAAATTTATTCTCATAATATGATTATTGTTCTTCATGTGGCCCATTGTATTCCATGACAATTTGAGCGACATCCTCAGAGAAAAGCTTGTGCCTATGCATGAGCTTTTTTTTACCTTTATTTTTAGCCTGCCAAATACAGCAGTTTAGAAAAAATAACGGAAAGTCAGATTAATTCTTGGCTCGTATATTCTTGTCGACTTCATTAAAGCGTGCTTCCAGTACTGCTGTGTCTGACCTCGCATCACAATCAGTTGTCCACTGTGTAAAAGCAGATCGACTTTTTTAGCTTGTTTTTTATGCTTGAAGCTAAACTTACGTGTTGCCCCCAAACTCAAAGAAGCAATGACTGTTTCTTGTCCGGCATCGGAGATCAGTGTCGCTTCATCATCACTATGCCAGCCTAGACCTTGAGTACCCTCCTCATATAGATTCGCCAAACAGGAATTAAAACGATGCCCGACCAGCTTTTCGATATGCTGCTTGAGACGAAATAATGCCGGATTCCACACATGTGCCTGCTTGAAGGTGCCTGAATAGTGATATTGGTAATTTTCATCGCCGTACCAGGCCACTTGGCGCTTGGTGATATGATGCTGGCCAAATAAAAAGACCTGATCATGTTGCCAAGCCAAATTGGCTAAAAAATACTGCAAATATTTTTCACTCTGCTCAGGCCTTAAGATCAGGCCATAATCTTCTACAATCCCGTCGCAAGGCAACAGATTGGCTTGAGCTTCCGGTGTAAACAATTCAAAGTTCATGGTCAAAAATACAGAGTCTAAAATAAATATAAAATTCACTTTTATTTTAGCGGATTATCTCTGCTCACAATTCAAAACATTGTATGCGCTTGTGACATCAGAAAATCAGGCTTAGACTCAAATCAAGCTGAACAATAAAAAATTGCATATGAATTTATGGCACTTATTTCAAAAACTCCGGCCTTTTGTGCGTCCCTATCGCTTATTGGTCATCGCAACGCTAATTTTAACCTTGATAGGTTCCTTCACCGCACAGGTTAATGCACTGACTTTGCAATATGCGGTTGATAGTATTAATCGCCTGATTGAAGCCGGTTTAGGACTGTCTGAAGGCTGGCATATTCTGATCACCATCTCTGCCATTTTACTGGGCAAGGAAGTCATCAATGCCTTTGTGCAATTTGGGCAAAAATTTTATGGCGAAAAGCTGCGAATTTTTGTCTCGCAGGATTTGGCCCAGGGCATCATTGAAAAATTCCTGACCTATCGGCTGGCTTTTTTTAATGAAGATAACAACCAGGCCGGTAAATTACAAACCCGGATCGACCGCGGCATTGGTTCGCTGACGCGTCTGGTTCAAATCTTCTTTATTGATATTTTACCGTTATTTACCAGTGCAATCGTCGCGCTTGGCTTGATGTTCTATGCCAATTTCTATGTCGGACTGGTGGCTTTAAGTATTGTGCCAATTTATTTCTGGCTGACCTTTAAGCAAGCGCAAAAACTGGGTGGATGGCGACGCAACCTGCGCGATGGACGTGAAAAAAAGAGCCAGGGCATCTTAAGCATTATTAATTCGATTACCGTGATTAAATCCTTTAACCGTGAATCGATTGAATCTGACAAACAGCTCAAGCTGCAAAAAGAACTGACCGACAATCAGATGCAGACCCGTCAAACCAGTTTTTTATTTGACGGTTTAAAAACCTTTATCGAACAGATTGGCATTGTGCTGATCATCATTTTAACGGCGTATTTCGTGCTTGATGGGCAAATGAGTATCGGCATGATTATGTACCATGTGCTATTGTTCAATAACGTTTCAGCCCCGATTCGCTCGCTACATCGTATTTATGATGAAGTCAATGATGCGATGATTTACTCGGAAAGCTTCTTTAAAATTCTAGAAGCCGATCATGAAATTGAGCCGAGTGGTGCACAAAAACCGGCGGTCACCGGCAAGTTTGAACTTAAAAATGTCGAATTTTATTATCCCAATGGCCTTCATGCTTTAAAGAACATCAATATGGTGATTCAGCCGAACAAAATCACGGCTTTGGTCGGTTTATCCGGTGCCGGAAAATCGACATTGATCAGTTTGCTGGATAAATTCTATCAGCCTGCATCGGGACAGATTCAACTCGATGGCATCAATCTGGAAGACATCGACACACAATATCTACGTGATCATATTGGGCTGGTGCTACAAAAAAACCATATTTTCCAAGGGTCTATTTTTGAAAATATTCGCTATGGCAAAACCGATGCCACTATCGAAGATGTCATGAAGGCGGCCAAAAAAGCCTCGATTCATGAACAGATTTTACAGCTTCCACATGCCTATGATGCAGATGCCCTGATGCTTTCAGGCGGTCAGCAACAACGGATTGCGCTTGCCCGAATGTTCTTAAAAAATCCACCGATTATTTTTCTGGATGAACCGACGGCCAGTTTGGATGCGATTGCTTCGGAGCAAATCAAACAAAGTCTGGATCAAATCAAGCAAGGACGAACTGTGATTATGATTTCACACAGTTTGTCGCAAATTATTGATGCGGATTATACCTATGTGATGAAAGAAGGCAGCATTGCCGAACACGGCGAACATGATGCACTTTATCATCAAGAAGGTGTGTATAAGGAAATTTTTGATGCCATGGCCAAGAGCCTAAACATTGAAAAGATCGCTAAAACCTTTGAAGAAGATCCTGAGGAAGAAACGCATAGTTAGTCCTTTTTCTCGCTTAATAAAAAACCTCCAGTTTGGAGGTTTTTTATTTAATCTAGGAGCGCTTAACGCTGAACTTTCTCTTCAATTTCTTCCACACTGGTATGGCGTACATCCAAACCTTTGACCATATAAATCACCTGTTCAGAAATATTGCGTGCATGATCCCCAATCCGTTCTAAAGAACGCAGCACCCATAACACATTAATCACCCGTGAAATATGACGCGGATCTTCAATCATATAAGTCATTAAGGTCCGTGTTGCAGATTGATATTCACGGTCAATGTCAGCATCGGCAAGTAACACACGTAAAGCCTGGTCGACATCTAAACGTGCAAAGGCATCCAAGGCATCATGAATCATGACCCGTACCTGATTGCCAATATGACGGGTTTCCATATAGCCGCGTGGTGAATTACCTTCTTCACACAAATTCTGGGCAATACGGGCAATTTTCGCCGCTTCATCACCAATACGCTCTAAATCGGTATTGGCTTTAGACATGGCAATCACCATACGCAAGTCAATGGCAGCCGGATGACGGCGCGCCAAAATCAGGGTTAAGGCTTCATCAATTTCCGTCTCTAAACGATTGACGATATTGTCCTGGAATTGCACATCTATCGCCAGACTTGCATCGGTGTCCAGTAAAGCACGAATACCATTGGCAACTTGTTGTTCAACTAAACCGCCCATGGTCATAAACTTAGTATTTACATCCTGCAATTCTTCATTAAATTGCGAAGAAATATGGTGATTCAACACCGGATTATTTGGCAAGGGGCTTACTCCACAACAGCGATTTTAGGATAAAAAATCTTGTTCAATATTAAATCACATCTCATATGAAACTTTGATGACAAAAACCCAAATGTTTAGCTTGCCTGTTTGGCAGTTTTATCCATCAGCCAGGCATTCATTTCTTCAATATCCTGTTCTGTTAATTTTCCAACCGAGGCTTTTAGGCGTAGTACATTCATTAAATAATCATATTGTGCATTTAAATAATCTTGCTTGGCAGAAAAAGCATTTCGCTGCGCCAACAACACATCCACCATGGTTTTTAAACCTTCCTGATACTGGGCTTTGGAGGCTTGCGATACCACATTGGATGAATCCATTGCCGCTTTACGCGCCTGTAATTTGGCCTGATCGGTTTCCACCTGCATATAGGACTTTTTCACATCGGTATTGGCTTTACGAATCGCGGCATCGAGCTGAGCTTCACTTTTTTTCACATTCACCGCAGCTTTCTGAATGGATTTTTGCGTGCGTCCACCGTTATACACATTCCAGTTCATCTCCACACCAATCTGATCAAACTGACCATCACTCGAAATGACATTTTGTGGAGATTGCTTGGCATAACCATAAGTACCCACCGCCTCAATTTGTGGATATAAAGCGGCCTGTTCAACGCGTTTCTGGTCTTCAGCATAATGCTGTTGTATACGCGCTTGCTGAATTGACAGATTCTGGCTCATCGCTAAAGCGGTCCATGCCTCCAAGTCAGCAGGATACGGTTTTTGAAATTGAAAGTCGTCTCTGAGCACCGCCAGATTTTCACGATACGGTCCAATGATTTGTGCCAGTTGCTCTTGTGCCAAAATCAGTTGTACGTGAGTTGCAATACGATTGGCCCGTGCACTTTCATATTGTGCATTGGCTTCACTGACATCACTTTTTGCAACCAGACCTTCGCGCAATTTTGCATTCATCAAATTGAGCTGTTCCAGCAAGGCTTTTTCTTCTTGCAAATTTGCCGTGGTTAAACTCTGTTGACGCAACACATTAAAATAAGCTTCAGAGACGTTTAAAATATGTTCCTGGCGTTGTAATTGTAAGTTGACTTCACTCAAACTGACTGAGGTTTTGACCTGCTTTAAACCTTCCCAGGCATCCCAACGGAAGATCGGTTGCCGTGCAGTCATGGCAATCTGTTTAGTGGTTGAGGAAGATGCACTAAATGCGTCCGCAGGAAAACCCGGAACACTGGCCTGATTCGCTTCTTGGCTTTTACGCGTGACATTTCCCGAAACAGTAATGGTGGGAAGCAAATTTCCTTTCGCAATCCCCAGATTTAATTGATCTGCCTCATACTGTAAAAGATTGGCTTGCCAGTTTGGATCTGTCGTTTTTGCACGTTGATAAGCCTCAACCAAATCCAAAGCATAGCTGCATGGACTTACAAGTAAAACACATGCACTGATGACTATTTTTATATTCATTTTTTATGGTAAATCCCTGCACCGTACCAGACCATCTGCAAACACGCATATTTCAAAAGAAACTATGCAATATTAGAATGATCTCCTTAATTTTCCGTATGATTTTTATTAATTTTTACAATCCGCCCATGCTATATGGATTCATCTATAAATTGCTAGTCAATGATCACACCGCGTAACTAAACTCCTTCACAATACTACACAGACAAAATCCGTTTCAGCGATAAAATAGCCGCACTCCCCTGAAATCATTGCCGCATGTATCCAGATATCGAATGACTGTGCCTTTCAAAAAAAATTTCGCGATAAAGCGATGCCTTCCTTTGGCCATTTTTATGCTTTTGCTCGGGTGTCAAAAACCTGAACCTCAGCCTATGCCAGAACAGGTACAAAAACAATCACAGCAAGATGAAACGGTGGATTTATCGTTATTATGTAAAAATATTGAAAAAAATATGGCGGAAATTAATGCCGAACGTACCACTTTTGCATTAGAACAGATCAATCAAGATTTAAAATTATGCCTGCCGCTGTCTACATTTGCTGAACAGCAGCATTTGCTGGCACTGTCTACTCAAATGTATAACAACTTCTTAACCGTAGACAGAACACCGCCACAACAAGTGGCTTTTGAATCCTATGCTTTTGATTTATCCCAGCATCCCACCATTCAGCAAAGCCATTTTGAACAACTGACTTTACGCGATCAATATCTATTAAAACATAAGGGACAAGCCTATATCGAGCTGTTTGATGCAGGCAAAGGCCTAGTCAATTATCGCCGTAGCCCTGAATATTTAGCCAAAATTTTTGCACCCTATATGCCGCGAGCAGAACAGGTCTTTATCGAAAATCTGGCCACACAGAATATGATGCCGGTCTTTGTTGAAGATACTTTAATGATTGAGCCGCACGAGATTGCAACCCGTGCTCTATTTTGGGAAGAATATTTAAATCAGCATCCTAAAAGCAGTTATCGCAAAGATGCGGAGTATCTGTTGCAGATGTATACCCTGTTTTTATTTAAAGGCATGAACGACTCGCCGGTCTCGGACACTTATATGGATCAATATGCCATCCAAAGCAGTTCGATGGATGAAATTGAAAAATTGGCGCAGGTCAAAAATTCATATTTAGCACTTCAGGCAACAAAATTTCTGCAATTTATACAATTATCCGAACAGCAGCGCTTAAAGGAAATTCCACTGCAGTTAAGCCCCAAAGAACAACAGTCGCTGTCTGAAAATCAGCGCACAATAAAACAGTTAGAGCAGTATTTAGGTTTGCAAACTTTAAGCCTGTCCAAAACACGTGATTGTTTTAGTGACGCGGTATGTCTTTAATCCTTGCCTTAAACTAAAAGTGCATAGAAGCCTATAAAAGCGATATTTAATGTGAATGATTTTTAGTGCTTGGGCGTGTTAATATTTGTCCATCGCTTGACGGAGCGCGAGTAATTACTCGCTGAGATTGTGTCAGTTCTTTCTATAAAGAACTTAAGCATAAGTACCGTTGAACCTGATCAGGTTAAGACCTGCGTAGGAATCAAGCATCTAGAAACCTAAGCCTCCAATTTATCTGTTTGTTGATTTTTTTAGAAATTAAACCAGATAAATCCGCCACGTTTTTGGTCGTGCTTGATTCGTTGATGTCATTCATAAGGATCATTGCAATGAACCAGTTAACGAATCTATCTGCAACAGATATTTCTGCTCAACACGAGCAAGATGCTAAAGATCTCACCCGTATTTTACCCGCTTCAAAAAAAGTCTATATCCAAGGTTCCCGGGCTGATATTCAAGTTCCGATGCGTGCCATTGAACTGACCGATACCCCGACTGGTCTAGGGGGCGAACAGAATCTGGATATTCTGGTTTATGACACTTCAGGTGTCTATACCGACCCGAACCTGGTCATTGACCTGAACAAAGGCTTGCCCAATGTACGTGAAGCCTGGATTGAGGAACGTCAAGATACCGAACGCCTAGAGACTTTAACCTCGAAATTTGGACAGGAACGCCTAAAAGATATTCGTACGGCTGAAATTCGCTTTGCACATATTCAAAAGCCGCGTCGTGCCAAATCAGGCAAAAATGTCACTCAAATGCATTATGCACGCCAAGGCATCATTACCCCGGAAATGGAATATATCGCCATCCGTGAAAATCAGCGCCAGCTTGAAGGTGTCGATGCACGTCAACATGTCGGTCAAAACTTCGGGGCAAAAAATCTAAACGAAATCACGCCTGAATTTGTACGTCGGGAAGTGGCTGAAGGCCGTGCGATTATTCCGGCCAACATTAACCATCCTGAAATTGAACCGATGATTATTGGGCGTAATTTCCTGGTCAAGATCAATGCCAATATTGGTAACTCGGCGCTCGGTTCAAGTATTGATGAAGAAGTGGCGAAAATGACCTGGGCGACCCGTTGGGGTGCAGACACCATCATGGATTTATCGACCGGTAAAAATATCCATGAAACCCGGGAATGGATTATCCGTAACTCGCCTGTTCCAATTGGTACGGTTCCGATCTATCAAGCCCTAGAAAAGGTCGATGGTGTGGCCGAAGATTTAACCTGGGAAATCTTTAAAGACACCTTGATTGAACAGGCCGAACAAGGCGTGGATTACTTCACCATTCATGCCGGTGTACTGCTTCGCTATGTTCCGCTTACCGCAAATCGTTTGACCGGTATTGTCTCGCGTGGTGGATCGATCATGGCGCAGTGGTGCCTTGCCCATCATCAAGAAAACTTCCTCTATACCCATTTTGATGACATCTGTGAAATCATGAAAGCCTATGACGTATCGTTTAGTCTGGGCGATGGCTTACGTCCGGGCTGTATTCAGGATGCCAATGACGAAGCGCAATTTAGTGAACTGCGTACTTTAGGTGAACTGACCCACCGTGCATGGCAACATGATGTGCAAGTGATGATTGAAGGTCCGGGTCATGTGCCCATGCATATGATTAAGGAAAATATGGATCTGCAACTCGAAGTCTGTCAGGAAGCGCCTTTCTATACACTCGGCCCTTTAACCACGGATATTGCTCCGGGTTATGACCATATTACCTCGGCGATCGGTGCAGCGATGATTGGCTGGTACGGCACAGCCATGCTGTGTTATGTCACACCGAAAGAGCATTTGGGTTTGCCAAACAAGAAAGATGTTAAAGATGGCATCATTACTTATAAAATTGCCGCGCATGCCGCCGACCTGGCCAAAGGTCATCCGGGTTCACAGGTACGTGACAATGCTTTATCCAAAGCGCGTTTTGAATTCCGCTGGGAAGACCAGTTCAACTTGAGTCTTGATCCGGATACTGCACGCAGTATGCATGATGAAACCATGCCCAAGGAGGCGCATAAATCAGCGCATTTCTGTTCGATGTGTGGACCGAAATTCTGTTCCATGAAAATCACCCAAAATGTGAGAGATTATGCTAAAAATCAAAGCAATGCGGAGCCTGCGCAAGAACAGAATGCAGAGATCGCAGCGGGATTCGAAAGCATGAAAACCAGCTATCAAGAACATGGTCAAAAATTGTACCACAAGCTGTAATTTGACAAAAAAATCTTTTATTTTCATAAAATTCTCAGTTAGGATGAATGATTGTTTTTCATCCTGACTGAGCTATATGAATATTATTAGACAAGCCACATATAACAGCGACAAAGTCAAAATCCAGTCACGTGAATATCTGTTCCGTGGCTTCATTCAGGTTGAAAAAGTCAGTCTCCAGCATCGTTTATTTAATCAAACTGAATACACGCCTATCCTGCAACGTGAACTGATTCACCGGCCTGAAGCTGCCGGAGTACTCATTTATGATGATGTCCAACAAAAATTTGCCCTGATTGAACAATTTCGTGTGGGTGCGATGGATGATTCAGATTCCGCCTGGCAACTGGAAATTATTGCCGGTGTGCTGGATGGCGATGAATCCCCTGAAAGCTGTATTCGCCGTGAGAGTTTAGAAGAATCGGGTTGTGAGATTGATGAATTGGAGCATTTATTCAGCTTTTATCCCTCTGCCGGTGCCTGCTCGGAACTGTTCCATTTGTACAGTGCACAGGCTCATCTTCCTGAACAAGGCGGTGTCTTTGGCATGCCGGATGAAGGCGAAAATATTCAATTGCATCTGATTGACTACAGTGAAGTTACCCATTTACTCACCAATGGTCGATTAAGAAATGCACCGGTCATTATGGCATTGCAATGGTTGCAACAACATATTAAAACTACAAGGAATGTCTAAGGAGTCAGACATGACTTTATCCAATTGCCATGAAACCCAGCAAGACTGGACCATTATTCAAATTTCAGATACACATTTGATGAATCAGGAAGATTTAGAATTTGTGGATATGAATCCTGAACATAGCTTTCATGCCGTGATCAAGCAGATTCAGCAGCAATATCCAAATGTGGATGCCATCATTCATACTGGCGACTTAGCACAAGTGCCGATGAAAGAAACCTATAGCCGTTATCTGGCGTTTATGCAGGATTTAGGCATTCCGTTTTATCAAATCCCCGGCAATCATGACAATATTGATCTGTTCCCTTTTTACCATAATCAAAATCAGGCGCACGTCATTCATTTTGGAAAATGGAGCATGGTGTTATTAAATAGCGCTGTCCCTGGCAAAACGGATGGCTGGATCGAGCAAGCACAACTACAACAACTCGATCAAATCTTATCTAAATTCCAACAGCAATATGTGATTGTTGCATGTCATCATCATCCTTTCGATATGCAGTCAAAATGGATCGATCAACATAAATTGAAGAACACTGAAAATTTAACCGATATTTTAGCCAAGCACGCCAATGTGAAAGCAGTCATAAGTGGTCATGTGCATCAGGACGCCTGGAATGAATGGAAAAATATTCAGTTTTTTTCAACCCCGTCAACCTGTGTCCAGTTCAAACCTTTAAGTGATGATTTTGCGCTAGATGAGCAAGCACCCGGGTTTCGTGTACTACATTTGAAAGCAAATGGAGAGTTACAAACTGAAATTTATCGTACTGAAAAGGTGCAACAAAAAATTAATACCGAAATTTCAGGTTATTAACTTTTCATTTGGCTTTTTTTCTATTACTTTATGGCTTCAAAAGGAAGCGTGATAGATTGAATCCAAGCATCAAAGACTATCAAAAAGCACAAAAAGTCTATATGATGACGCCCCTCTAAGGAGAATCTCCTAAGGGTTGGATAAAAACACTTGCATATCACCATATTTTTTGCGTATAGATAATGCGTATATGATGAGGAATGCCCTATATGGCGAATGACAACCAAAATCAAGTCTTGGACGAACAAACTGATGTTGTAGACGAAAAGTCTACCAAACGCGTGCGTAAAACAAAGCCAAAAGCGTCAGAAAGTGGTTCTACTGCTAGCTTATTTGGTATTGCACCTTATCAGCCGAAAAAAAATGAAGAATACATGTCCGAAGGACAGCTTGAACATTTCCGCCAAATTCTGTTGGCATGGAAAGAAGAGCTGATGTCTGAAGTGGATCGTACCTTAAACACCATGCAGGATGAAAATACTGCATTGCCTGACGTCAATGACCGTGCGACACAAGAAGAAGAGTTTGCAATTGAACTCCGTACACGTGACCGTGAACGTAAGTTAATCCGCAAGATTGAGCAATCAATTGAAGCGATTAAAAACGATGACTATGGTTTCTGTGAAACTTGTGGTATTGAAATTGGTCTGCGCCGTCTTGAAGCACGTCCAACTGCAACCCTTTGTATTGACTGCAAAACTTTAGCAGAAATCAAAGAGAAGCAAAATAACGGTTAATGAGTTCATGCTTAATAATCCTCCCCTAACCCCTCCTTTAATAAAGGAGGGGGATAACAGGATGGCTTATGTGGGTCGGTTTGCGCCATCGCCAACCGGCCCTTTGCATTTTGGCTCACTCATTACCGCAGTGGCCAGTTATTGCGATGCACGTGCGCATCAGGGCAAATGGCTGGTTCGGATCGAAGATACCGACATTCCGCGTATTTACCCCGGCAGTGAAGAACATATTCTGCGCTGTATAGATGCATTTCAGTTTGAAGCTGACGATGCCATCATCTTTCAGAAAGACCGCTTAGACATCTATGATGCAGTAATCGATCAACTCCATCAAAACCATCTGGTTTATGCATGCCAATGCACCCGCAAAATGCTGGGTTCAAATCATATCTACGCCGGGACTTGCCGCGATTTAAATCTACCTTTTCAGCAGCAAGCCCTTCGTATCAAAGTATCGGATCAGGAAATTTGCTTTAGTGACCGTCTGCAAGGCAGACATTGTTCCAATCTGCAGCAGGATCTTGGAGATTTTGTCCTCAAGCGTCGGGATGGCATTATTAATTACCAACTGGCTGTGGTGGTGGATGATTATCTACAAGGCATGACCCATGTGGTTCGCGGGGCAGACCTGCTGGATAACACGGAACGGCAAATCTGGCTCGGTTCGATACTGGGCTATCCCAAACTTGAATATATGCACCTGCCGCTTGCGATGAATGAGCAGGGACAAAAGCTCTCTAAACAAAACATGGCGCAAGCACTCGATCTCAATCGTGCACCTGAACTCTTGCAACAAGCGATTCGTGCTTTGCATCAGCCTGAAGTTGATTTGGACACCCCAGCCCACATGCTCAGGCAAGCCATTGCCCAGTGGGATATACAACATATTCCCCACACAAAGGAACTAGAAGGCAATTATTTATAAATTAAAAACTGGGCTAAGCTAAAAGCTAAACTTCAAAAAATAGAGGTTGGTCTATGTTTTTTATTTTTGGAATCGGTCCTAAAACCAAAGTCGTCGAGAAAAGTCAGTTTGTTTGTCCGGTATGCAGAAGCAGAAGTGCCTATGAATTAAAACAGCAACGTAATTATTTTTCTTTATTTTTTATTCCACTGATTCCCCTTTCAAAAGCGAAAGGAGAATTTGTGAAATGTCTGAATTGTGGCACTGAAATGTCGAGCATTGTATTAAAGCATGCCCAGCAGGATTGATAGCAAGAATCAAGGCTAGAAGCTTGATTCTTCCTTACTCGGGTTGGCTTTTTGCGTGGTTGCATCAATTTTCAGGACCAGACTGATCATCACGGCACACATAATTAATGATGAACCGCCATAACTAATAAATGGCAGGGTCAAACCTTTGGTTGGCAACATGCCCATATTCATTCCGGCATTGACCAGAATTTGTAGCAGGAAAATGATACTGATGCCATAAGCCAAATAGCCTGCGCGTAAATATTGGTGCTGCAAAGCACGGTGTCCGATTTTGATGCAACACACCAGCATCACGAAGGACAAGATCAACACGGTGCTGATGCCAAAGAAGCCAAATTCTTCACCTAAAATGGCCAGCATAAAGTCAGTATGTGCTTCAGGAAGATAAGACATTTTCTGAATACTATGTCCCAGCCCCACCCCGGCCCATTCACCCCGGCCAAAGGCCATCAGTGCGTTGGAAAGCTGGTAACCGGTACCTAAGGGGTCAGCCCAAGGATCGGTAAAAGACAAGGCACGTTGTAATCGGTAGGGCTCAAGGATAATCGCGGCAGCCAAGCCTAGAATAATAAAGGCCAAAAAGGCAATAAATTGAATGGCCGGTGCGCCTGCAAGGAAGAACACCCCCAAAATCATCAAGACAATAACCGCAGTTGCACCCAAGTCCGGTTCAGCCAGGATTAGACCGACGGTGATAATCATGACCCCGCCTAAGCGGAACAGCCCAGAAAGGTTATTTCGAACCTCTTCTGCCCTTCGCACCACATAATCTGCAGTAAAGATGGCCATCATCACTTTGGCGACTTCGGATGCCTGCAAGGTAAAGCCAGCAATACGAATCCAGCGGGTAGAACCATTGACCTCGCTGCCGACGACTAACACCACCGCCAGCAACAAAATGGTCATGATCCACAAGGGAAAGGTATTATTGAACCAGATATTTAATGAGATTTTATAGGTCAAAAATGCGGCTACAGCAGCTACGAAAATTGAAATCCCATGCCGGATCACATAGTGAAATGCATTTTCATGTAAACGGTCGGCATAGGGCATCGATGCAGATGCCACCATGATTGAACCGATACACAGCAAGGCAATCACACAAAAAATCAGCACATTACGTGGTGTAACTTCAGCAGGGATTTTTGCTCCCCACTCATTATAGACCTGATTAATTTTACTTATGGTCGTCTGAGCTAACCCAGCCATACAACGTTCCTTATCATTCTTCTAAGCAAGTGTGTTCACACATTCAACAAACTGGTGTCCACGTTCACTATAACCTTTAAACATATCAAAACTTGCACATGCAGGTGACAATAGCACCACATCATTGGCTTGGGTATGTTGCTGGCATAATTCCACGGCTTCTTTTAAAGATTCCGCGTGAATCAAAGTGGTGGTTCCGGCAATGGCCTGTTCAATCACTGGACGGTCTTCACCAATCAATACCGCGACTTTCGCATATTTGGTTAAAGCATCACGTAAGGCAGTAAAATCCTGTCCTTTGCCCTGCCCGCCTAAAATAATCGCCACTTTGCCCTGTTGCGGCTCAATCGCAGCACCCAAACCATCAATGGCGGCTAAGGTTGCCCCAATATTGGTGCCTTTAGAGTCATTGTAATAACGCACGCCATTCACTTCTTTCACGAACTCACAGCGATGTTCCAGACCTTTAAAGGTTTTTAAAGTTTCAAGCATCGACTCAAGTGGCAAACCAATCGCCTCACCCAAAGCCAGGCATGCCAAAGCATTGGCAACATTATGAGTGCCTTGAATGTACATATCCGAGCTTTTTAGCAAACGTACGCGGCCACGTGCCAACCAGATGGTGCCATCGGTATCTCTCAATACACCGTATTGATTGATATCGGGTGCATTCAAGCCAAAGCTTTGCATCGGTGTGCTGTCTGGAACCAGTGGACGTGTCAGTGAATCATCACGGTTAAACACCACTTTTTTCACACCTTGGAAAATACGGTGTTTTGCAGTGTGATAACCAAACATATCGCCATGACGGTCCAAGTGGTCTTCACTCAAATTAAGAACGACTGCAACTTCTGCGGCTAAATTCGATGTTGTTTCTAACTGGAAGCTTGAGAGCTCCAAGATATACAGTTCCGGATCATCTTTGATTAAATCCAGTGCAGGACGACCAAGATTGCCACCGACTGCGACTTTAATTCCTGCATCTTTCGCCATTAAGCCAATCAGGGTAGTCACGGTACTTTTAGCGTTTGAACCGGTGATTGCCATAATCGGCTTATCGGTGGCACGGCGTAAAATCTGGATTTCACTGACCACAGCAATGCCTTTGGCAACTGCTGTCTGAATTTCAGGAATTTTTGGATCAAGTCCCGGGCTAATCACGATTTCCTCAGCTTGTAATAACAGCTCTTGATCGAGCTGACCAAAACTGGTTTGAACTTCGGCTGGAATCTGGTCGTGTCCCGGTGGTGTCTTTCGAGAATCTGTTACTGCAACGCGGTAGCCATTTTCATGTAAGAAATTTACTGCTGCAACACCTGAAATTCCGAGTCCTGCAACGACTTTTAATCCACCACGTTGAATTAACATTTTTACCCCATATCTTGGTATGTTTTAAAACTGACAAAATGTTAGCACTTTGCTCTTTTGAATGCTTTTTCTGTTTTAACTTTATGCGTCTTTTTTTGTGTCCGCGCGTAAAAAAACCGTCATAAAAAAGACGGTTTTTTAAAATTAGGCAAAATTTAGAAAATTACTTCCATTTTACCGTTTGGACTTCCGGTTTTTTCTGGGTGCTGTCCTCAGTTGCCGAACAGCCACAACTTCCACCACATCCAGAAACCGTTGCCGGTTTTAACCATTTGGCTAAACTGAGCCAACCCTGTTTGGCACAGGCATTGGACAACTGCATGAAGACCGAGTTTGCCGTCTGAGGAAACACTTTCTTGAAGACAACCACTGCACTCCAAATTACCAATGCCGCAACAATTACCACTTCAATCATCTCAATCTCCCATGCATATTATTTTGAGTCCAATGAACCCAGTCCCATTAACCCAAATAGTGCGATGCAATTTGATAGGTCAGGAACGACATCAAATAAGCCAAACCAAATAAATAAGCCGTCATAAAGCTCACAGTTTTCCAAGAACCGGTTTCACGTTTCACCGTTGCCAAGGTTGCAAGGCAATGTGGCGCGTAAACAAACCAGACCAACAGGGATAAACCGGTCGCGAGTGACCAGCCAAGGCGACCATCACTGCTGATAATGGAGGCCAAACCTTGCGAGATTGCATCATCATTGGTTGCAGACAAGGCGTAAACCGTACCCAGTGCAGCCACCACCACTTCACGTGCCGCCATTGCAGGAATCAAGGCAATACAGATCTGCCAGTTAAAGCCAAGCGGTGCAAAAATCGGTTGCATCACGTGACCAAGCATGCCCGCAAGTGAATAATCGATATCAGGTAAAGTTGCACCTACTGGCGGCTGCGGGAAGGTACATAAGAACCAAAGCAAAATAGACAACGCGAAGATGATGCCACCGACACGTTTCAAGAAAATTTTGGCGCGGTCCAGCAAACCAATCCAAATACTTTTCACGTCAGGAAAGCGGTAACTTGGCAATTCCATCAGCAACATATGTTGGGATTTATCTTTTTGAAAGAATTTCAGGATGAAAGATACCATCAGCGCACTGACAATCCCGGCCATATATAAAGCAAACAGCACCAAGCCTTGCAGGTTAAACACACCCCAAACCATATATTCCGGAATAAAGGCGGCAATCAGTAAGGCATATACAGGCAAACGGGCGGAACAGGTCATCAGTGGCGCAACAAAAATCGTGGTTAAACGATCTCGCGGGTCGCTAATACTGCGGGTTGCCATAATCCCGGGTACCGCGCATGCAAAGCTAGACAGTAACGGGATAAACGCACGGCCACTTAAGCCGGCTTTAAACATCAACTTATCCAGCAAGAATGCAGCACGCGGTAAATAACCCGACTCTTCTAATACTAAAATAAAGAAAAATAGAATCAGAATCTGTGGCAAGAACACCACCACCCCACCGGCTCCGGCAATCACCCCATCCACCACCAAGCTGTTCAGTAATGGATGTGCTATGTGCTGTCCAACATATTCACCGAGCCAGCCGAAGAAGGTTTCAATGCCATCCATAAAAGGTGCAGCCCAGGCAAATACCGCCTGAAACACTACAAACATCATTAAGGCGAGGCTAACCAGACCCAAAACCGGATGTAAAAATATTTTATCGAGCAAGTCTGAGCGTTTATCTTCCTGATCGACTGAATGCACCACATCATGCAAAATCGTGCTGATTTTATGATGATTATCGCCGGTTAAGCCGCTGAGTTCGGTATGTGGAGTTGAATATTTACCTTGATCGAGCGCATTCATCAGGTTTTCAATGCCTGAATTACGCACGGCCACGGTTTCCACCACCGGAATACCTAAACGTTCCGCCAGTTTTTGGGTATTGATTTGCATACCACGGCGACGTGCTTCATCCATCATGTTCAGCACAAGCAAAATTGGGCGGCCCAGCTCGATCATCTCTAGAACCAAACCTAAATGCAGTTTCAGATTGGTGGCATCGACCACGCACAAGAACGCATCTTGCTGCCCTTCTTCGGCAATTTTGCCTTGCACCACATCACGGGTAATCGCTTCATCCGGACTGGTTGCATCTAAACTATAAGTTCCGGGTAAATCCAGAACACGAACCGGTTTACCGGATGGCAATGTGAACTGCCCCACCTTACGCTCAACCGTGACACCGGCATAGTTGGCGACTTTCTGACGGGTACCGGTCAGGTGGTTAAATAATGATGTTTTACCGCAGTTTGGGTTACCTACCAGGGCAATACGCAGCGCATCACTCATGCAGGTGCTCCCTCAAGATTAATTTCAATTTTTTCAGCTTCAACTTTACGCAGTGCGAATCGGGTAAATCCAACTTGAATCAAAATCGGGTCGCCACCAAAAATACCTTTGGTAATGACCTGTACTTTTGTGCCCGGAACAAAACCTAGAGTCTCTAAACGACTTGCGACCAAATCATTTTGAGAATTATTACCATCTAAAGTTCTGTTGACTTTGCTGATGATGGCCGTTTGTTTCACTTTTAAATCAGATAAACGCACCGCATCTAATCCTAAAATATTTTGAACAGTATACAAACAAATGAGAATAATTACCAAGTAAGGTTTGATTCCAATTCTCATCTGCTCTCTCACATCGACATTGGCAAAGAATTGTTCTAAATTGATCAAAGCCAAGAAAACTTGGATTTTTCATTCAATGTAGAAGTGACATGCTTAATAAAAAACCTCGTATTCCTGCTCCGGTGAGCATTCCTGAACATTTAAGTTTTTTACAGGGTTTCCGAGATTATTTAATTGCACAAACCGTAAGTCCGCATACACGTAACGCCTATCTGTCTGATTTGGTTCAATGTAGTCAATGCAATACCAGTTCAATGCCGGATTGGTCCAGCGATGATGTGGCTGATGTTTTACTGGCATTAACCAAACAGGGCAAAAGCCCGCGCTCGATTGCCCGATCACTTTCTGCACTGCGTTCTTTTTATAAGTTTTTACGTGAACAAAAACTTCGCTCCGACAATCCGGTTGCAACCCATAAAACCCCTAAAATTGGCCGTTCGCTGCCCAAAGATATTTCCGAACAAGAAGTTGAAGCTTTAATTCATGCCCCGAATATTGAAACAGCTTTAGGTTTGCGTGATCGTGCCATGCTCGAAGTGCTTTATGCTTGCGGGCTACGGGTGACTGAATTGCTGAATTTGCGGCTTGAATTGATTAATTTAAAACAGGGCTATTTACGTATTGTCGGTAAAGGCAATAAAGAACGCTTGGTGCCTTTGGGACAAGTGGCCTGTGAATGGATTGAAAAATACCTGAATGAGGCACGTTCCAGCTTGTATAAATCTGCCACCGACTATGTGTTTTTAACCCAGCACGGCGGCATTATGAGCCGGCAAAATTTTTGGTATGCGATTAAACGCTATGCACTACAAGCAGGCGTACAGGCTGAATTATCACCGCATACTCTACGCCATGCCTTTGCCACCCATTTGCTCAATCATGGCGCAGACTTGCGCGTCGTTCAGATGTTATTGGGTCACAGTGATTTATCCACCACCCAAATTTACACCCACGTGGCCCAAGTTCGTATGCAGCAACTGCATGCCACGCATCACCCTCGCGCTTAGTCCGATCTTCATTCATCATCTAAGACCAAGAAGTGTTAACGAGCCTGGCTTTTTTTTTGTTATGCTAGGCCATCAATTTTTATCTATAGCTAAAAGAAAGGGTTATTTATGTTATTTACCCGCTCAAAAATTTTTATTGCATGCACTTTGGCAAGCAGCCTGGTCATTACTGCCTGTTCCAACTCAAATAACGATGAAAAAAAGCAAGGCACTTTAACCGCAAGCGCACCGGCAACCGGACAGGCCTCTAATCTGTCCGAACGCAATGCACAGCAGCGTCTGATTAACACCCTGCAACAGCACTTTAAAAAAGCAAATATCAACGCCAAAGTACTGGATATTAAAGCCACTGAAGTACCGAATCTGTATTGGGTCAACCTTGAAGGCATGTCGTCTGTTTATGCAACCGCAGATGGTAAATACATTATTCAGGGCGATGTCCTGCGTTTAGGCGACAGCAAAATTCACAATGTCAGTGAAAATCTGCAATCCGCAACCAATAAAAAATTACTGGCGGGCTTAAAAACCGAAGATCTTCTGGTTTATAAAGCGCAAGGCAAGACCAAACATATTGTGTATGTGTTTACCGATGCCAGCTGCCCGTATTGCCATAAACTGCATGAACATATGAGCGAGATTAATGCCAAAGGCATTGAAGTGCGTTATATCGCATGGCCACGTGGCGAACAGTTCATGCCAGCCATGGAAAGTGTCTGGTGTAGTGAAGATCGTCAGGCTGCCTTTAACCAGGCCATTGCCGGTGCCCCACTTGCTCCAGCGACCTGCAAGAATCCCGTTAAAGATCAGTATCAACTGGGTCTAAATATGGGCGTGAACGGTACCCCTGCAATTTACAATGAAGATGGTGTTTACTTGGGTGGATACCTGTCTCCTGAAGAATTAGCAGAACGTTTAAATAACTAATTTTTATTCGTTAAATTACTGTTTTTTATAGTTGCAGAGAAAGTGATTTCTTTCCTAGAGTCTCATGCTTTTTTTAGCTATGATCTAGGTTCGCTTAAAATTGATTAGATATTGGAGTGTGACGTGAAACCAGTTCGTCTGGCAATCCTCGGTCTTGGTACTGTAGGTGGTGGTGCCCTTAAACTTTTAAAAGAAAACGCTGCTGAGATTAGACGTCGCACCGGTCGAGAAATTGAAATTACCCATGTCGGTACACGTCGTCCGCGTCCTGATTTGGATCTTCCAGAATCAATCAAACAAAGTGCTGATCTTCTAGAAATTGTACGTCAGCCAGATGTTGACGTTGTGGTTGAAGTGATGGGCGGAATTCACCCTGCCTATGAAGTGATTATGGAAGCCATGAAACATGGCAAACATATTGTCACTGCCAATAAAGCCTTATTGGCTGAACATGGCAATGAGTTATTTAAAGCGGCCGAAGACAATGCCGTGCAGATTGCCTATGAAGCAGCAGTTGCTGGCGGCATTCCAATTATCAAAGTGATTCGTGAAGGCTTGGCTGCCAATAAAATTGACTGGTTGGCAGGCATCATCAACGGCACAGGCAATTTTATCTTAAGTGAAATGCGTGAAAAAGGTCGTGCCTTTCCTGACGTTTTGAAAGAAGCGCAAGAACTCGGTTATGCCGAAGCTGATCCTACCTTTGACGTAGAAGGCATTGATGCAGCACATAAACTGACGATTCTGGCTTCATGTGCATTTGGTATTCCGCTACAGTTTGATAAAGTATTTACTGAAGGGATTGGCAAAGTTACCGCCCAAGATGTCAAATATGCAGAAGACTTAGGTTTCCGTATTAAACACTTGGGTATTGCACGTCGTACCGATGCAGGTATTGAATTACGCGTGCATCCAACCCTCATTCCGGATGACCAGCTCATTGCCAATGTCAACGGCGTGAAAAATGCGATCTTGGTACAAGCCAATGCAGTCGGTCCAACACTGTATTACGGTGCAGGCGCGGGTGCAGGTCCAACAGCTTCTGCTGTGGTGGCCGATGTCGTCGACATTGTCCGTGATATCATTTATACCGAAGATGGCGCCGGAACCATTCCGCAGTTGGCTTTTGAAGCCTTGACGGATTTGCCAATTTTAACGCGCGAACAAATGACCACGGGTTATTACATCCGTATCAATGCCGAAGATCAAATGGGCGTCCTTGCAGATGTCACCACGATTTTAAGTCGTGCCGGAATCAGTATTGATGCCATCATGCAGCAACCGCGCTTAAAAGACCTTATTCCGATCGTGATTTTAACTGATCCTATCGTTGAATCAAAAATGGATGAAGCGTTGCAACGAATTCAATCCTTGCCTTTCATTCATGGCGAAATTGTACGAATTCGTTTAGAATCGCTTGATAATTAATCGGGTTGAGGGGAGTATTACCCCTTGCCAAGCTCTACACACAATTGGAACATCATCATGTCTAATGCCAATCGTTATACTGGTTTAGTTGACCGTTATCGCGACCGTTTACCCGTATCTGCAACCACTCGCGCGATCTCTTTAGGTGAAGGTAATACCCCACTGATCAAGCTTGAGAACATTCCACGCATTATTGGTAAAGACGTTGAAATCTATGTGAAGTACGAAGGCTTAAACCCGACTGGTTCATTTAAAGACCGTGGCATGACCATGGCCGTAACCAAAGCGGTTGAAGACGGCTCTAAAGCCATTATTTGTGCCTCTACCGGTAATACCTCAGCTGCCGCTGCTGCTTATGCGGCTCGCGCAGGTATCAAAGCTTTCGTGCTCATTCCTGAAGGCAAAATTGCCATGGGCAAAATGGCACAGGCGATGATGTACGGTGCAATCACCATGCAAATTCGCGGTAACTTCGATGACGGCATGCGCCTGGTTAAAGAAGTGGCTGATCAAGCGCCGGTAACCATCGTAAACTCAATCAACCCTTACCGTTTGCAAGGTCAAAAAACTATTGCTTACGAAATCGTTGAAGCTTTAGGTCGTGCACCTGATTACCACTGCTTGCCAGTCGGCAACGCGGGTAACATCACTGCACACTGGATGGGTTATACCGAAGCAGTTGCAAATCAGCCGAAAGAACAGTTTGAGCAAGTGATTTACGATGCTGAAACTGATGCTTTCACTGGTCCTAAACCTGTTGGCCTTCCAGTTATGGCAGGTTATCAAGCATCTGGCGCTGCTCCATTCCTACGTGGTGGCCCTGTTGCAAACCCTGAAACTGTTGCAACTGCGATCCGTATTGGTAATCCACAAAGCTGGAACCATGCCAAAGCCGTTGTGCGTGACTCGAACGGCTGGTTTGATGAACTGACTGATGCCGAGATTCTTGAAGCACAGCGTCTACTTTCTATGTACGAAGGCGTGTTCGTAGAACCTGCTTCTGCAGCGTCTGTGGGCGGTGCGATTCGTGACATTAAAGCCGGCAAAATTAAAGAGGGTTCAGTGATCGTCTGTACCGTAACAGGTAACGGTTTGAAAGACCCTGATACTGCCATCAAACAATGTTCTGATGCAGTAATGTTGTCGATTGATGCGACCATGAATCAGGTTAAAGAATCTATTCTTTCTAATATGTAATTCTTTTAGCATCATTAGAAATAAAAAAGCCCTGCAATTGCGGGGCTTTTTACGCTACAAATATAGCGATATTAGATCAACGCAATTAGATACGTTTTGGAAGTTGGCTGGCCCAATTCATTAAGCGGGTTGCATCATTGGTGCGTGCAGCAGATGAATCTGCGCCAAGCAGCACCACCACTGCTGGACGGTTATTTAAAGTGGTATGCATGACCACACAGCGCCCTGCTTCATTGATATAACCGGTTTTGGAAATATTGATATTCCAGCCACCATTACGCACTAGAGCATTGGTATTGTTTGATTTCAATACACGGTAGCCCAAATTAAAATCGTAGCTTGGTGTGGTTGAGAACTGGCGGATCAGACCGTATTGCGATGCTGTATTGACCAAAATACCCAAATCACGTGCAGAAGATACATTACCCGGATGTAAACCTGTTGATTCAAGATAGTGAGTTGAATTCATTCCCAGCTCTTTGGCTTTAGTATTCATTTTTGAAATAAAAGTCGCGCGGCCACCCGGATAAGTACGTGCTAATGCTGCTGCAGCAGGATTTTCAGACTTCATTAAAGCAAACAGTAATGCTTCAGCACGATTCATGCTATCACCCGCTCGCAAAGTCGAACTTGAACTTTTACAGCCCGAACATGAAAAGTCAGCCTGCTGTAAAGTAATTTTTTCTGACATATTTAAACGGGAATCCGCAATTACCACAGCTGTCATCAACTTGGTAATCGATGCAATTGGAAAAGCTGTATTGCTATTTTTACTATAAAGTACTTCGCCAGTTTGACCATCCATCACCAATGCAGCACGGGCATTGACCGAAGGCTGGTTGCTATAACTGGAATTATCTAAAATCTGTACAGTTTTAGGTGCGGAATGAGTCACCACACCATTAGAACTACGCACCGAAGTGGTAATTTTAGTTGAACCTTGTGGTGTAGGTTCTTCGTTCAATGCGGAAACATCGCCATTGAGTAACTGTTTGGCCTCTTCAGAAGACCAGTTTAAAGCTGCTTGACCTTTGCCTCCAGAAGCATCCATGATGAGTTCTGCAAAACTGCTGGAACTCATACTAAGTAAGATCGACATACCTAGCACATGCATTAAAGACTTGTTCGAATTTTTCACGGTGGTTTACTCAACTCATGGAGGCAAGATACATTTGTGTATTACCTCAAATATGCCTTACATTTAAACACAAAGGTGAACATTTTTTATGCATAAACCTTTATGCTTAACATTTCATTTAAAGATGAATAATAGGATTGCTAATTTTGTCATTTCATTGCAAGCTTATTTTGCTTTATGTAACAAAAAAATTGCTTTTTTTATATGAGGGGAGAAATAGGTGATCACAGTTTTAGTAGTAGATGATCATGAATTAGTACGTACCGGGATTTGCCGAATGCTCGAAGACCATGCGGATGTTCAAGTGATTGGTCAGGCTGAATCTGGGGAAGAAGCGATTACCTTAGTCCGTCACCATCATCCGAATGTGGTTTTACTTGATGTGAATATGCCGGGCATTGGTGGGGTAGAAACCACACGTCGCCTGTTACAAAGCGCACCTGAAACCAAAGTTGTCGCGGTGAGTGGCCTGGCTGAAGAACCTTATCCGTCATTGTTGCTTAAGGCAGGTGCTAAAGGTTATATCACCAAAGGCGCACCTGTGACTGAAATGGTGCGTGCCATCAATAAAGTCATGCAAGGCGGCAAATATTTCAGTGCAGACATTGCCGAGCAACTGGCCAGTTCATATCTTTCCGATACCCAGCAATCGCCATTTGATGCGCTTTCAGAACGTGAAATGCAGGTCGCGATGATGGTGGTAAATTGTATTAGCGCGCAAGAAATTGCCGATAAACTTTTTGTTAGTGTTAAAACCGTCAATACCTATCGTTATCGGATTTTTGAAAAGTTAAATTTAGATAGTGATGTGAAACTGACCCATTTGGCCATTCGTTATGGGCTGATTAAACCTTAATGACTTTCCTTGGGAACTTCCCCTTGGGCCTTCTAGAAGACATGCATGACGCAAAAAACCCGGAATCTTGAGTTTAATCAGTATCATCTAGGCATCTGGTATGGTGCCTACAGACTGATTATCGCGACATGTCTTCTGCTGATTTTTTCACTCACTTATTCACACTTAAATACAGATTATCGCTATCCACAGCTCTATCTGTACGTACTCAGCAGCTTCGTCGTGATCGCTTGCTTTCAACTGCTGAGTCTGAAAAAAATACGAACTCGAATTCCACAACAGCTGACCCTGTTATTTGCTGCCGATGTCATTGCTTTAAGCTTACTGACGTTTGCACTGGATGGCCCGAATCTGCATTTAAGTCTGCTATTCGTGATTACCATTTTTGCCGCGTCTTTATTATTAGATGCAAAAAAAGCCTTAGTCATTACTCTCATTGCTGTCATTAGTATTATTTATCAAATCTTTTTGGGCAGCATTTTTGATTTTTCTTCGCTGAACAATATCGGTAATAGTGCCTTATTGGCATTTCTGTTTTTTGTGGTTTATGGCAGTGCGCAAGTTGCGGTACGGCGTTTCCAATTGCTGGAAAATTTAAATTTTTCTCAATCTTTGGAACTCAATCGGCTGCAAAATCTGAATCGTTACATTCTGGAACAGATTGAACTCGGCTATCTGGTACTGGATGAAAACTGTCATATCGTGCTGAGTAATCCTGCAGCGTGTCTACTGCTCGGGATTCCCCCACTCTATGCCTATGACAAATATCCTTTATACAAAATTCAGCCTGATTTATTTGAACTGATTAAATTCGAGCAGCTGCAAGATGGTGAACGATTTCAATTCGAGTCACAGCTGAGCCGTTATCACATGCATATCGAAGTGCAGAAATTAATGGTTCCGCATCAAACTCTGACCCTGCTGGTGCTGCAAGATGCGGCCAGACTCAATCAACGGGTACAGCAGTTAAAACTGGCTGCTTTAGGACAGCTGTCTGCCAGTATCGCTCATGAAATCCGCAATCCCTTGGCGGCTATTGTTCAGGCCAACGAACTGCTGCTCGATAGTGATCCAGCTCAGCAAAATCTGTTAAGTCAGATGATTGCGAAACAAGCACAGCGCATTGATCGTATCATTCAAGATACCTTGAATATGGTGCGAAATAGAGAAACACATCCTGCACAGATCCAGCTGAATCAATTTATCCCGCAAATGATTCAAGAAGATTTAGCTGATATCATCAACCAAATTCGGTGCACCATACCCAGTAAAATTTCGATTACTTTTGATGAAGCACAATTTCGCCAGGTTCTGATTAACCTGATTCGCAATGCAATTCGTCATAATTCACCTGAGCATTCACATATTGAGTTAAACATTTACTCACATGAATCAAATGTCCGAATTGAAGTCCGTGATTTTGGCACAGGTGTGGCCTCTAAAAGTATAAGCTCTTTATTTCAACCTTTTTTTAGTACCGAAATCACGGGAACTGGTTTAGGATTGTACTTATCCCATAGTTTTTGTGAAGCCAACCAAGCAAAACTGGACTATGTAGAACAAGAACAAGGGGCATGCTTTCGAATAGAATGCCAACGTGTTGCTTAAAATTAATATTGCTGGGGTGTAATTGTGGAACGACAACCACTTGTTTTATTGGTGGATGATGAAGAAGATTTGTGTACGCTGATGCAAATGTCTTTATCACGCATGGGCATCAAAACGCATATCGCCTATCGTCTTGAACAGGCAAAAAAATGCTTATCCGATCATCAATATGATGCGTGTTTAACGGATTTGAATTTACCGGATGGTAATGGGCTGCAATTGGTAGAATGGATCGGCCAACATCTTCCTGCCCTACCTGTGGCTGTGCTGACTGCATATGGCAATATGGAAATTGCGATTGCAGCATTAAAAGCCGGAGCTTTTGATTTTGTCAGCAAGCCTATTAATCAGAAACATCTGGAACAGCTCTTACAAAAAGCTTTGAACAAACCAATCGAAAATTTCCAAAGCAAAGAAGATAGTCTGGAACAAAAATTATTGATTGGACAGTCTCTGCCGATTCAGCAATTACGCATTACCTTAAATAAAATTGCCCGATCTCAGGCGCCTGTATTTATTACCGGTGAATCTGGCACCGGAAAAGAAGTCATTGCCAATCTGGTGCACCGTCTAAGTAACCGTAACGAAGGCCCTTTTATTGCAATTAACTGTGGCGCCATTCCAACGGAACTGATGGAAAGTGAACTGTTTGGGCATAAGAAAGGCAGTTTTACCGGTGCAACACAAGACAAACAAGGCCTGATTCAATCTGCACACGGTGGCAGTCTATTTCTGGATGAAATAGCTGAACTGCCTTTAACCATGCAGGTCAAACTGCTGCGTGCGGTACAGGAAAAACGGATTCGCCCCGTCGGTTCAGATGCTGAAATTGATGTCGATTTCCGCGTGATCAGCGCCAGTCATCAAGACCTGGAAGCATTGGTGCAACAAGGCAGATTTCGACAAGATTTATTCTTCCGTATTCATGTGATGGATTTGGTACTTCCGCCACTGCGTGAACGTGGCGATGATATTATTTTATTGGCGCATCACTTTATTCAAAAAATTAGTCAGGAATGGGGCATTCCTCAAAAACAACTGACTGAACGCGCACGAAACTTTTTGCTAAGCCAATATTATCCGGGCAATGTGCGTGAGCTGCGCAATATTATCGAACGTGCCATCACCCTCAGTGATGAAGATAAAATTGACTTACCGCATTTGCAAAGCGCACCGCTGCGTTATCCAACAGCGACAGCTTTAGAGCATCAGCAAGAAGCACCTCCTGCTTTTCGTAGTGACATTCTGGTTGCTGCCAAAAAGTTACCCGATGAAGGTTTAGAGCTTTATCTGGAAAATATTGAAAAAGATATTTTACTCAATGCGTTAAACTTGACCCATTGGAACAGAACGCTGGCCGCGAAAAAACTGGGCATGTCTTTTCGCTCTTTACGTTACCGCTTAAAGAAATTTGGCTTGGATACTGATGATGAATAAGATGAATAAACAGTTATTTACGGTTTAGAATGACCTCTGCAACATGCTCAAGATAGTTTTCTTCTTTCATCTCATGTTGCAGCAGGTATTGCTGATTCGGTTGAATCCCCACACCTTCAATCATCTGCCCTTTCGGGGTGTAATAATGCGATACCGTCATCTGTAAAGCGGCACCGTTGGAAAGCGGGAATAGTTTTTGTACCACCCCTTTTCCATAGCTCTTCTCACCGATGACCCAAGCGCGGCCATGGTCTTTCATTGCCGCAGTAAAGACTTCGGCGGCTGAAGCAGAACGGTTATTGATTAAAATGCCCAGCTTTAAATTTTGAAATTCAAAACTCGGTAACGCTTGAAATTGTTGATCGCCTTCAGAACGGCTTTTGGTGGAGACAATCACGCCCTGATTTAAAAATAAATCAGCCGTTTCAACCGCAGCAGACAATAATCCGCCGGGATTATTTCTTAAATCAAGTAACACCGCTTTAAGACGTGCAGATGGCTGCTCTTCAATTAAACGCTTAATTTCATTGGCAGTATTTTGCTGAAAAACTTTGACTTTGATGACTAAAACTTGATTATGTAAGAGGGTTGCCTGAATATCGGTTTCTATTTTTTTATTGCGAACCAAAATAATCGGGCTGCTATTTTGTGCCAGTTGCAAAGTTAAGGTCGAACCAATTGAGCCATTGAGCAAACTATTGACCTGATCAGGATTGAGTTTTTTCAGTTCTTGATCATCAATCTTAAATACCGTCACGCCATTGCGTAAGCCTTGCTTGGCTGAATCGGCATTGTCCTTTAAACCATGAATGACCCACTGATGTAACTGCTGGTCATAAACCAGTTCAAAATCGACAGAAGCAATATCACCTTCGGTATATTGCATCAGCTGTTTGTAATCTTCTGGACTTAAGTAGCGAGAATAACGGTCCAGACCACTGACCAAGCCTTTAATCGCCTGTTGAAATAATGCATCATCATTTTTGGCATCAACATAATTTTCTTTGACAATGCTATAAATCTGAACAAATTGCTGAATCGATTCCACCGGAACTTCGGCATAATTCTGTTCGACTTCATCATCAAAATCTAAAACAGGCTGATCTTTCACAGCAGCAAGTGCAGAATGGCTCACACCGATGAATAACGTTGTTAAAGCGACAACCATCTTCCAGCGTTGTAAAGCCATCCTTTCACCTGTTTATCGTGTTAATTTTATGATTTTAAAGTAATCAAATTACGACCTTTCATTTCTTCAGGTACAGGAATTTGCATTAAGCTGAGCAATGTTGGCGCCACGTCTGCCAGTACACCACCTTCAGCAATCGTTGCAGAAGTTGGTCCTACATAAATAAAAGGAACCAGTTCCGTGGTGTGCTGAGTATGTACCTGACCACTCTTGTAGTCCTGCATCTGCTCGACATTACCATGGTCAGCGGTAATCAGCATATGGCCTTTTTGCGCCATCACTGCTTCATATACACGGCCCAGGCAGGTATCGACCGCTTCAACGGCTTTGACTGCGGCATCAAAGACACCGGTATGTCCGACCATATCACCATTGGCAAAGTTCACCACCAACAGGTCATATTCACCCGAGTTGATTGCAGCAACCAATTCATCGGTGACTTCATAAGCACTCATTTCAGGTTTTAAATCGTAAGTTGCCACGCTTGGAGATGGAATCAGGATACGTTTTTCACCCGGATATTCATCTTCACGGCCGCCACTAAAGAAGAAAGTCACGTGGGCATATTTTTCTGTTTCAGCAATACGCAGCTGGGTTTTACCCAAGTTTGATAAATATTCACCAATCGAGTTTTTCAACGCTTCTGGCATATAGGCCACAGGTGCATCAATGGTCGCCTGGTAACGCGTCAACATCACAAATTTAGACAGATTCGGAACCACTTTACGTTCAAAACCGGCAAATTCTTTTTCGACAAAGGCTTTGGTGATTTCACGCGCACGGTCAGCACGGAAATTCATGAATACAACGCTGTCGCCATCCTGAATTTTAGCCAGCTCGCCAATACGGGTGGCTTTCACAAACTCATCCGACTCATTTGCCGCATAAGCCTGTTCCAGACCTTCAACTGCTGTTGCTGCGCTACGTGCAGCTTCACCTTCAGTCAACAGACGGTAAGCTTGTTCAACACGATCCCAACGGTTGTCACGATCCATGGCAAAATAGCGGCCGATCATGGTCGCTATGCGGCCTTGACCCGGGTATTGGGCAAACACTGCATCTAATTTTTCCAGTGAGGGTTGTGCACTTTTTGGCGGCGTATCACGGCCATCAAGGAACGCGTGCAGATAAACTTTTGCACCACGTTTCAGTGCCAGTTCCACCATGGCAACGATGTGGTCTTCATGCGCATGTACGCCACCTTGCGACAGCAAGCCCATGATATGTACTGCGCCATTCGCAGCTTTGGCTTTTTCGACCGCATCAACCAATACTTCATGCTCAAAAAAAGCACCAGTACGAATGTCTTTGGTAATCCGGGTGAAATCCTGATACAGCACGCGGCCCGCACCAAGGTTCATGTGACCCACTTCAGAGTTGCCCATTTGACCATCAGGCAGACCCACATCTTCGCCCGAACCTGAAATCAAACCATGTGGATGCTTTTGTTGCATAGCAGTTAAATTTGGTCGTTTTGCTGCCAGGAAAGCATTGTCTTCGACCGCTTCGCGATGACCCACACCATCCATAATTACCAATACGTGAGGGATTTTGCCTGCAGTTGCATCCGTCATAATGAACACTCTTTTGTTTACAATTTCATCGTCATATCTTACCGAATTTTCGGTCAAGACTCTATGTGCAGATCATGACTAAAGCTGATCATGCACATTGTTTTTATTACTGTAGGGTCTGTTAACGTGCGCGTCGCAACAGATAACCGCCTACCATAATCATGAAAATAATCGGTACAAATACGAACCATGCCGGTGAAGGTGAATACACCAGACTTGCATAGCCCAAGAAATCTTGCAGATAGAAGAATCCCAAGCCAATGAACAAAGCGATGACCAAACGGAAACCCATCGACTGTTGACGCAAAGGACCAAAAATAAATGAACATGCAATCAGTACCAAGGCAATGAGTGCAAATGGCGAACCGACTTTTTGCCAAAACGCCAGCTTATAGGTTTTTGGCACTTGGCTGTATTCATGCATATAACTCATAAAGCTCACCAGTTGACTTGGCGATAAATCTTCAGGGTCAATCGTGACCATATGCACATATTTCGGTTGCAAGGCTAAAGCCAGAGGCAGCTGATCGGTTTTCACCAAGGTTGAATTGCCTTGCGGCAAAATATCCATTTGCGCAGCACTTTTCAGGTTCCAATCCCCATCTTTAACGAACTGGCCTTGCTCGGCATTTAAAACACCTTTCAAGTGGTAACTGTCATCGAAGTCGACCACTTGGACATGCTTAAGTTGCCCTTTGGCATTGGCATAATCAATATAGATAAAGCGCTGTCCTTCACGGGTCCAGTAGCCATTGACTTCACCCAGGGAGCTGACACTGCGATGATCTTTTACGCTTTTGGCCTGCTCATTGGTATAAGGAATCACCCATTCGCTAAGCACAAAGGATAACACCACCAAAATCAGTGCCGAGCGAACCACCCAACCGACAATCCGCCATAAGCTAATGCCGATTGAACGCATCACCACCAGTTCACTATTGGAGGCTAAGGTGCCTAAACCGAGAACCGCTCCAATCAAGGCAGCAATTGGTAAAATTTCGTAGAGATAATTGGGCGCACTCCATAACACATATTGCAGTGCCCGCCATGCATTATAGGTTTCATTCAATGAACCCAGTTCACCCAGATAGGTAAATAGAACTTGCAGAACCGACAAGATAACCGTTGCACCCAGCATGGCTAAGGCCGTGGTTTTGGTCACATGTTTGGCAATGATTCGACGTGCTAACATTTTAAGACCTCACCTGCTGAATTCGTTTCTTGATTTTAGGCGCAAGCTTTTGTTTTCGGGAGAACAAGGCTCCAGCAATGCCATACACGAGCAAGACCAAAGGATATGCCCAAATTCCTAACTCAGCTTTACTGACACGGGTTTTTACGGCCATCATGGCCACAATCAAACTGGCGAAAATCAGCAAAGCCGGGAATAGTTTTAAATAGCGTCCTTGACGAGGGCTCACTTCTGAAAGTGCAATCGCCAAGATTAAAGCCGCCACCACTGAAAATGGCACGAAGATCCGCCAGCCCAGTTCACTCGCAACCACCGGATCATCACGATTGCTCCATAGCTTGCCAATCGGCAATGCTTCGACTTCGGCACTTTCAAATTTGGCTTCGGCATCACTTTCTAAACGTAAACGGTAGGATTGAAACTCTGCTTGGGTATATTTTGGTTTGCCGGGGAAAATTTCATAACGGCGCCCTTCAGTTAAATCGACAATACTGGCGGTTTCATTGGCAACTTCTACACGCGTTGCTTCCTTGGCCAGAATCATCACATCCGGTTTACCCGGTTTTTCCGCACGTTGATAGAAAAACACATCTTTCAGGTTACGGCGGTCTTCTGACAGGTCTCCGGCATAAATGGTATAGGGACCGGAAGAAATAAACTCTTTGGGACGGACCAAATCGAAACCGGTTCGAACTGCCTGATTGGTGGTCAGCTGTTCAAACTGGCGAATTCCCCAAGGCGACATCCACACCATCAGCACGGTTTGCACCGCCAGAAAAACTATGGTCAGCGGAATCAGTAAGCGGCCCAGCTGATGCCGACTGACACCGCTGCCGTTCATGACGGCCATTTCGTGGTCGACATACAGACGGCCAAACACCAGCATCAAACCGATAAAAAAGCCGAGTGGAAGAATCAGGGTCAAAAATTCTGGCAGTCGGTAACCAATAATACTGAACAAAATACTGACATCTAAACGGCCTTGTGCCGCTACGCCAAAGTACTTGATCAGTCGACCACCCATCATGATCAAGGTAAGCAAGGCAATCACAACCAAGGATGTAGACACCACTTGCTTGACCAGATAACGCCGAATAATCAAATTAAATCTTCCAAAAAAGAGGCTAATAAAAACTAGCGCTAGTTTACCCGAATGGTGAAAATATAAAACCTATACTGTTGTTGCGCATTGAAACTCTATTCATAGAAATGTTTCAATGGTTTAATGGTTTGCAAACTTTCAAAGGCATGAATACAGAACATGAAACTGACAATTAATACGTCATTCCAAGAGAATGCATCTAGCCCCTATTTGTTGATATTAGTCGATTCTGAGCAGCTTCAAAAGGCAGCGACTGCTTATGAAATCAATGATTTAAATACTTTAGTAGAAGCCGCACAATTCAAAGCGGGTCTAAGCGAATCTTTGCCTCTTATCGGAAAAGTGCCAGCATGTAGCAATAGTGCGCTCATTGGTATCGATAAGGCAGCCGAAATTCAGCCGGCTAAATTAGCAAAAATCGCACAAACCATTATCAAAGCGTCACAAAAAAAATTCAAACAGATCAGCATTGATATTTCTGCCCTAGCAGCTGAACATCATTATTTATTTGCTTTGGCTTTAACTCAAGCCAGTTATGCTTTTGATGAATACAAATCGAAGAAAAATGAATTCATCCTTGAAGAAATTCATCTGGTTTCAAGCAACAGCAGTTTAAATGCACAACAACTCAGCCTGATCCATGCGGTGCAATCGGGTCAAAGTTTGGCACGTGATTTAGGCAACCGTCCGGGCAACATCTGTTTCCCTGAATATCTGGCGGAACAGACGCAAGCATTGGCGGCTGAATATCCGGACCTGTTAAAAGTGACTGTACTTGATGAACAGCAAATGGCTGATCTTGGCATGGGCGCTTTCCTGGCAGTCAGCAAAGGCTCGGATCGTCCGGGACGCATCATTACCCTGGAATACCAGGCCAATACCGAACAGGCGCCGGTGGTCCTTGTAGGTAAAGGCGTGACTTTTGATACCGGCGGCATTTCACTCAAACCTGGTGCGGGTATGGATGAAATGAAATTTGATATGTGTGGTGCAGCGTCTGTACTCGGTACAATGCGCGCGCTGTGTGAATCTAAACTGTCCATTCATGTCGTCGGTGCCATTGCTGCGGCTGAAAACATGCCTTCAGGTCATGCAACCCGTCCAGGTGATATTGTCACCACCATGAGCGGTCAAACGGTAGAAATCTTAAATACCGATGCAGAAGGCCGCTTGGTGTTATGCGATACCCTGACTTACATCAAACGTTTTAACCCTGCCCTGGTGATTGATATTGCAACCTTAACCGGTGCATGCGTGGTGGCTCTAGGTTCGGTTCTAACGGGTATGTTCACACCAGATGATGAACTGGCTGCGGAAATCAATGCTGCGGGGCAAACTTCATTTGACCGTGTATGGCGCATGCCAGTACTTGAGGATTATCAGGAACAGCTTGATTCTCCATTTGCCGACATTGCCAATATTGGTGGCCCTAAAGCCGGCTCGGTGACTGCAGCATGTTTCTTGCAACGCTTCACCCGTGAATACCGCTGGGCACATTTAGACATTGCCGGCACCGCATGGAACTCGGGTACAGCCAAAGGTGCAACCGGTCGTCCTGTTCCATTACTGGTTCAATTCTTGGCCAATCGTGCGCAGTCGAATGGCTAAAGTTAGCTTTTATCTGTTTGAAAAAAGTCCTGAACGGCAAGTGGAAAGCACTTGCCGTTTGTGCCGTAAGATTCTGAAGCAGCCTGAACATATCTGGTTATATTGTTCAGACCCGGAATTGCAACAGCAGCTCGATGAACGATTGTGGAGTTTTGATCCCAGCAGTTTTATTCCGCATGGGATTGATCAGGAACATGCCACAATCTGTATTTCAGCCAGGCTACCGGAACAATCTGACTGGATTGTGTTTAATTTTAACAATCAAGCCCTTGAACAGATTGATAAATTTAGTCACATTATAGAAATTATCGAAAATAACGAATCGGCAAAACAACTGGGTCGCGAAAAATTTAAACAATATCGACGTTTAGGTATTGAACCGCGAACTTTCAAGCTTTAGCCGGTCAATTGCAATAAGGAGATACGGGGTGGCATTAAATGTCGGTCAAGATTTTAAACAGCGCTGGTTAGATGTGCCTGAGGCTGTTCGTCAGGTATTTATTGATGACCTACACCGTGTCTGCAATGTGCTGAAACCTGAAACCAATATTCAAAAGTGGCTAGAAAAGGATAAAGAGGCGCAGCAACATTCTTTTGAGAAAATTGAACGTGCATACGTAGAACGTAAGGCGCAATTGATTGAAGAAGCACGGATTCGCAAACAGCTTGCGCTAGAAAAATCTCTGGCAAATAAACGTGCTGAACAGGCGGCCTATGCTCAAGCCTTGCAATCAGATGAAGCCAGACAATTTGCCGAACAAACCCAAACTCTGGCCTTTATTCGTCAAACTCTAGATCATGAAACCCATATTTATACAGCGCGTTATCATAAAAATCCTGAAGGCTCGGCACTAAACTTTTCCAAAGGCATGCTGTCGATTCCTGACACTGCAATGCTTTCGGAACTGGAAAGCGTGCGTTTACGTCTCGAATTAGAAGCTGAGACTCTAATTGAACAGGCGGTTACGGTATTTCGTGCCAAGTTGCATCAAGCCAGCCAGGAAGAAATTGACTATATTCTGAAAAACTCTGATTTATCAAAAGAACAGCCAAAGCACTAATTTCTTATTGCTATTGATCTGAGCTATTTTTCTGCTGTCCTATGAATGACATGTTTATGTCACAAAATAGTCATGTTTTTAAATAGAGTTAAAACATGACTATTTAAAGGCTTGAACGTCATCTTATTCAGGAAGAAAAAATGGATCTCTTGAAGCTAATTTCTATTCAAATTGCCGCACTGGATTCGGGTAAAAAATGGAGTGTATCTGCTCAAGATTTATGGATAAACCACGCCGAGTTCCACTCAGTTTCAATTTATATTTTCCCAAAAGCGGAAAAAGCACCATTTTCTGTTTCTACGCCAGTGCCATTAAGCGCTTGGCTTGCAAGCACATCTGTCACGATGACCAAACACTCAAATAGCTCAATCAAAAAAGTCCACTTTGGTGGGCTATTGTTATTTTAATCAATATAATAAATTTAATTTTTTATTCAATTCAAGTAAATTTAAATACGACCTAAATCATTAAAAACTAAATTAAATCTACGGCAAGTCCCAGCATATTGCCTACGCCATAGCCCATAGCCAATAACAAGCTAATCCAGATCAGCCCGCCGACGACGTTATAAAGCATAAAACTGAAAATATTCATGTGCCCCGCCCCTGCAGCAAAAGGTGCAAATGAACGGACAAACGGCACAAAGCGTGCAACCAGAATGGTTTTTCCACCATGTTTGGTAAAATAATGATTGGTTTTAACAATATATGTAGGTTTCAAAAACCGTGAATGTTCATGAAAGAATTTAAATCCCAACACCTGACCAGTATAATAATTGACGATATAGCCCAATACAGAGGCACTAAAAAGTAATAGCCCCATATAGTGTAAATGGATCACATCGGTGGTTGAGCACAGTGCACCAATGGCAATCAGCAAGCTGTCCCCAGGCAAGAAGAACATGAACACCGAACCGGTTTCTGCCAAAATAATTAGAAATAAAATGGCGTAAATCCACAGACCATAGTTGTCCAGTAAAGTCGGTAACCATTGTTCAATATGCATTAAAAAATCAAGCATTTGTACCTACCCACTTGCACTTTATTATTTGCATAAATTACTAAAAAACATAAATAAAAATAAAAAAACAGTCTGATTTTTCAACCAGACTGTTTTCTATTCTATGGATTTTTACTTCAAGAAGCCATTTTCTGCAAGAAATGCCATGCTTAATTTTGATTGCTCTTTCACTTCAGCCGCCTTATCACCAAGCATTAAACGCTCGATATAACGGGCTAGAACATCGACTTCCAAATTCACTTTGGCACCGGTTTTCCATGTGCCAATATTGGTTCTTTCCGCCGTATGTGGAATCAAATTCAGGCTAATTATATTGCCGCGCAGGTGGTTAATGGTCAGGCTAATCCCATCCACCGTCACCGAACCTTTTTCAGCCAAATATTTTGCAATCTCAGCAGGTGCAGTCACTTCATAATAAATGGAGCGGGCATCTTCACGCACAACGGTAATTTCACCCACAGCATCGACATGACCGCTGACGATATGACCGCCAAAACGTGTGGTTGGCAGCATGGCTTTTTCCACGTTCACGCGCTGACCTACTTTCCAGCTGCCTAAAGTGGTGCGGTTTAAACTTTCACGCGACACATCGGCCGCATACCAGTTTTCGCCCCATTCAATCACGGTGAGGCAAATCCCGTTGGTGGCAATTGAATCGCCCAAATGAACATCTGACATGTCGAGACTGGTGCCAATACGCAAACGGACATCACCGCCCACGCTTTGTAAACTTTCCACTTTGCCTAGACTTTCAATAATGCCTGTAAACATAACGTGTTCTCTATTTATAGCTTTGTTTTACCACAATGCCAGTTGCGTACTCACACCGGTGGTATCGACACCACCCAGTTCAGCAAAATGATACAACTGACCCAATAATTGGCGCAGTGGTGGACCCGATTTGGCATGAGTATCGGTAATCACAATAAACTCTAATACACGTGCGCGTTCCGACTGACGTTGCTTGCTGACACGATAACGTGGCACATCTTGCGTGAGCAAAGTCACACGGCCACGTTTCAGATTCGCCTGCAGCAAATCACCCGCTTCAATATTACCATCGGTCGAATAACTGGTCAGAATATAACGTGCATTAATTGTCGCAACCAATTTCTCATAGGCTTCTTTGGCATGTTTGGAAGAGTTGTACTGACTTGGACGCTCTTTACGCCATGCCCGGTCAATCCCGCTCTTGTAGCCTTTGGTATCTGGAGTTGGTAAATCAGCCTGATCCCACAAGGTTAAGGCATTCAGTACGTGATAGTTACTACCATAGGCATGCTGGTTATACGGTGGATCAAGATAAGCCACATCCACTTCAAAGCTGCTCATTTGATTGGCAAGATGCTGAGCATCGACACACCACATTTCTGCTGCTGGTTTTTTCGGTTCGCCAATGGCACAGAAACGACTCGGTGTCAGCCAGAGTAATGATTCAATTCGTTCCAAAGCGGTTTGGGTTTTACCACCCCAGCCATGATGGAAACTTTTGAATACACCTGAAGTATTGCTGACAAAACTGGCTGAATAAAGTAGAGGTGCGAGCAATGCCGACATCTCGACATCATCAATTGCGCCTTGCGCCTGCCAAGTGGCAATTTGCTGACGAATCGCGTCGATACGCATGCCATTACGGCGTTTAAAGAATAAACGATCGCGTGCCGGATCATAGATTTCGTCATTACGCGGACACAGGTTATGCGTCACCCAACCTTTGACTTCCGGCAAACGATTCAGGTAATCAATGGCTTTTTGATAACCACCCAATTCTTTAAATGCCGGTGCTTCTGTGCAGGATAAAATCGCACTATTTAAAGCATGGCTATACGGTTCCCAGTCATTGGCAATCACGCGATAACCATTTTGACGCGCCAGACGTGAAACCACACCAGAGCCTGCAAAAAAGTCAGCGAAAATCGGGGCACGACCATTTTTGCTATTTAATGTTCCCGTGCTCTCAAGTGCTTCCAAAATCAGATGAAGTAAACGACGCTTATTGCCTAAATACGGAACAAGCTGATTGAAAAGATATTCGTCTGTGGTACGTGCTGAATGACGACGTTTATGATAAACCGAAGACTCTGAATTCATACTGTCTCTTGAGAAGGGATTAACCTTAAGCGCACATCATCCCCCAATTGGGTGACCTGCATGAGCTTAAATCGAAGTTGCTCTGCCATACGGCTAAATTCCGCACTAAACATTGCACGTGCTGCTTGACCTAAAAATGTCGGTGCAACATAGCTGATCATTTCATCGACTAACTGTTGTTGTAAAAAGGCAGTCGATAATGTTGCCCCCGCTTCCACCAGCACATCGTAAATTTGATGCTGTGTAGACAGGGTGTGTAGCAAGTCTTTTAAAGGCTGTACGGCAAATTGTAGCACGCCTAAATCAGCAAGTTCCTGACGCAATGGTCCCATGACCATGACCGTATCGGCTTGCTGGAGTATTTTTGCATCAAGCGGTAAACGTCCTTGACGATCGAGTACCAGACGTTTTGGCTGAACAATGCGGGTGATATCTTCAATGCCATTGAGCTGACGCACATTCAGCTGACAGTCATCTGCAAGTACCGTTTCAATCCCGGTAATGACCACACCAGAAATGGCGCGCCAATGCTGCACATCCTGACGGGCTTCAGGTCCGGTAATCCATTTCGATTCCCCAGATGCCATGGCTGTACGGCCATCTAGGCTTGAGGCTATTTTTAAACGCACATAAGGCATGCCGGTTGCCATGGCTTTCAGAAAACCAAGATTGAGTTGTTCTGCTTCTTTTTCACAAATGCCAACTTCAACTTCAATGCCGGCATCTTTTAGAATTTGTACACCCTTGCCTGCCACCAGTGGGTTTGGATCGGGACAAGCGACAATGACTTTAGCTAGCCCTGCTTCCACCAGACCTTTGGCACAAGGCGGCGTACGACCATAATGCGCACAAGGTTCTAAAGTCACATAAGCGGTTGCGCCTTGGGCAAGATCACTGGCCTGACGCATGGCAAAGACTTCCGCATGCGGTTGTCCAGCTTTAGGATGAAAGCCTTCGCCAACTAACTGATCATCTTTAACGATGACACAGCCGACATTGGGATTGGGTTTGGTTGAGTATTGTCCAAGTCGCGCTAATTCAATCGCACGTTGCATCCACAGCTGATCTGGGTGAATGGGATCTTGGCTTAACTTAGACATCTTCAAACTCTTTTAGTGTTCACGGTGTTGCATTTGTTCAATTTGACGACGAAAAGCTTCTACATCCTGAAAATCTTGATATACCGAGGCAAAACGCACATAAGCCACATGATCGAGGGCAAACAAGGATTGCATGACAATTTCACCAATCATGCGTGATTTCACATCACGCTCACCCAGACGACGAATTTGTAATTGGATATCGCTCAGGACAGTTTCTATCTGCTCTTGTGTGACCGGTCTTTTTTGTAAAGCATGCATCAGTGAACGGCGCATTTTCGCTTCATCAAAGGGTTCGCTCTTGCCATCAGATTTAATCACCCGCGGCATCACCACTTCATAGGTTTCAAAGGTGGTAAATCGTTCTCCGCAGCTGATACATTCACGACGTCGACGAATTTGACAGCCTTCAGCAGCCAAACGCGAATCGATAACTTTACTATCTGCGGCGTTGCAAAATGGACAATGCATAGCGGTTTAATTGAACAAATCAAATCGGATTTAGAGTGTAGCAAAAATTCTGCGTTTTGTAGAGGCTTACGCAAGATATGGAAAAAAAACAGCCCTTCCGGGCTGTTTTACACAATATATTGATTATCGACTTTTTTATTATTCTACACGTTCGCCATGTTGACTTAAGTCTAGACCCATACGTTCATCATCCGCTTCAACACGAATACCAATCACCAGATCAATCACTTTAAGAATAATGAAAGTCACTACACCAGAGTAAGCGATGGTGGCAAGTACACCTTCAATTTGCACCCATAATTGATGCATCATATTTGCAGGAACTTTATCGCCCATGATGAATTCACTTGCGAACACTGCGGTTAAGATTGCACCGACAATACCACCAACGCCATGCAGACCAAAAGCATCTAAAGAGTCATCGGCTTTCAGTGCACGTTTAAGCGCAGTAATACCCCAGAAGCACACAACACCGCCAATTAAGCCCATTGCCATTGCACCGCCTACAGTCACGAAACCAGCTGCAGGGGTAATCACGACTAGACCAGCAACCGCACCAGATGCGCCGCCCAATACAGAAGCTTTACCACGAACCACTTTTTCAGTAATTAACCATGCAATTGCTGCGGCCGCCGCTGCAACTTGAGTAACCACCAATGCATAACCTGCAGAACCGTTGGCACCGAGTGCAGAACCACCGTTGAAACCGAACCAACCCACCCAGATCAGGCTGGCACCAATCACGGTTAAAGCCAGGTTGTGTGGCGCCATTGATTCACGGCCCAAGCCCATACGTTTGCCAAGCATGTATGCAGCAACCAGACCTGCGACACCCGAGTTAATGTGAACCACAGTACCACCGGCAAAATCCAGTGCGCCGTCGTTACCTAACCAGCCGCCACCCCATACCCAGTGGGTAATTGGCGCGTAAACCACAATGCTCCAAATGGTAATGAATGCAACGAAAGCGCTGAATTTCATACGTTCCGCAATCGAACCGGTAATAATGGCTACGGTAATGATGGCAAAAGTCATTTGGAAAATAACAAACAGAATTTCAGGAATTGTTCCGGTTAAGGCATCGGTAGTAATACCGGATAACATGATTTTATCCAGGTTACCAATGAACGCGTTCCCTTCACCAAAAGCAAGGGTATAACCGATCACCACCCAGGTAATACTGACGATTGCCGCTGCAACAAAGCTATGCGCCATTGTGCCGAGGACGTTTTTCTTACGAACCATACCACCGTAGAACAGTGCCAAACCTGGAATGGTCATCAGCAAAACCAGTGCTGTAGACACTAAAATCCATGCAGTATCACCTGTATCTAATTTTACTTCTTCTTCGACAGGTGCGGCTGTTGCTTCAGCTGGAGCAGGCGCTACAGCTAATTCAGAATTTGTTAACGATGCATCAGCAGTTTCAACGACTGTGACATCTTCAGAAGCAGCGGATGTTGCTACGGCTTCTTCAGCCCATGCAACAGAACCACCTAAAAGTGCGCCAGACAAACTCAGCGCAATGAGCATTTTTTTCATTCGTATCCCCCAACCTAGTATTTTTTGAGTTATTAGGTACTCAGCAAACTTCGTGCCAAATTAGACAGCGTCTGCCCCTGTTTCACCGGTACGAATACGGATGACTTGTTCTAAATTAGTCACGAAAATTTTACCGTCACCAATTTTTCCTGTGCTTGCAACACGGGTAATCGATTCAATCACTGAATCCACCATGTCATCGCTAATTGCGATTTCAATTTTTACTTTAGGCAAGAAATCAACGACATATTCAGCGCCGCGATAAAGTTCAGTATGACCTTTTTGACGACCAAAGCCTTTGACTTCAGTTACGGTGATCCCTTGAACACCAATATCAGAGAGTGCTTCACGCACGTCATCTAATTTAAAGGGTTTTACAATTGCAGTTACGAGCTTCATGTTTGTTTTCCTTCGGCTTCTTTCACCAGTAAGGTTTTATGTTCAAATTTCGTGCCAAAATTTCTAAGGTTGGGGGAAAATAGAGAGTTTCGACACGAGTTTTCTTTATAACCTATTTTATACTTTTAAACGTAGTGCATTCTTTAAAAAAGAGACATTTTTACTATAAAATTTACGATTTTACTCATCGAACAAAACTATATCTGATCGATGGGGGCTATGGTGCAGGTTTGAGCAATGCTACACTGCTCCTACTTCTGCACCCTTAGGGAATCCACAATGATCGAAACTTTATTACAAGCCATCATGGAACAAATAGACCAGCCCAAAAAAGATATAGAACATAATTTGCGTGCCTTACTCAATGAAGCTGTTTCCAAAATGGATCTGGTTTCAAAAGATGAAATTGAACGTCAACGTACTGCGCTAAATAATGCTAATTTACGATTAAATGAATTGCTTAAACAAGTTGAAGCATTAGAAATTAAAATTAAAAATAATAAATAAGCACTTTTTTGGTGCACTAAAAGATACAAAACGACTAAAAATAACGCACTATAACGGAACAACAATAATGTCTTTTGCTAAAATTTACACTCGAGGTCTGCTTGGACTTCATGCGCCTTTAATTGAGGTGGAAGTTCATGTCAGTCAGGGGCTGCCCTCTTTAACCATTGTCGGGCTGCCTGAAGCGGCAGTTCGCGAAAGTAAAGACCGTGTTCGCTCGGCCATTATCAATAGTGGTTTTCAATTCCCGACTAAACGTCTCACCATCAATTTAGCTCCGGCAGACTTGCCCAAAGATGGCTCACGTCTCGATTTACCGATTGCTTTAGGGATTCTTATTGCATCTGGACAAATGTCTGAAAATACTACAGATAATCTAGAATTTATCGGTGAACTGGCTTTGGATGGGCAACTTCGTCCCATCACCGGTATTTTGAGTATTGCGATCGCTTGCCAGCAGTTAGGACATCAACTGATTTTACCAGAACAGAATGCTCAGCAAGCTTCACAACTGCCTAATTTTGAAGTGTTTGCAGCCAAGCATTTAAAAGATGTCTGTGATCATCTTTCTCATCAGCAGCCTATCCAGCAATATCAAGCCAGTCACTCTACTGCACCCGATCAGTACAAATTCGATTTGGCTGATGTCAAAGGTCAACTCCGTCCACGCCGTGCTTTGGAAATTGCCGCAGCAGGCGGGCATTCTTTATTGTTTAAAGGTCCGCCGGGTACAGGAAAAACACTACTCGCATCACGACTTGCCAGTATTTTGCCGCCTTTAGATGCACAGGAAAATCTGCAAGTTGCCAGTATTTATTCGGTTTCAAATACCTCGCATCCCTTTGGACAGCGCCCTTTTCGCGCACCGCATCATACTGCTTCAGCGGTCGCTTTAGTGGGCGGCGGTTCTCATCCTAAACCCGGTGAAATCACTTTGGCCCATTTAGGGGTTTTATTTTTAGATGAACTGCCTGAATTCGATCGCAAAGTATTAGAAGTCTTACGGCAACCCTTGGAATCTAAAGAAATTGTGATTTCTCGTGCTTCACGACAAATCACTTTCCCTGCAAACTTTCAGCTGATTGCCGCAATGAATCCCTGCCCGTGCGGTTATGCTTTTAATCAGGATATTCGTTGCCAATGTTCTGCGGATGCGATTAAGCGTTATCAGAACCGTATTTCAGGTCCACTGCTCGATCGTATTGATCTGCATCTGGATGTACCGCCATTACAAGTACATGAATTGCAAGATACAACGCCGGTTGAAAACTCACAGACTGTGCGTGAGCGCGTGATTCAAGCCTACAACTTTCAAATCCATCGACAGCAATGTCTGAATCACGCTTTAAGCCCCAAACAGCTTGAGCAATTTGCCCCACTAGATTTGCAGGCACAGAAAATCATGGAAATGGCACAGCAGCGCTTAAATTTGTCTGCCCGTGCCTATCATCGGGTATTACGTGTGGCGCGAAGTATTGCAGATTTATCGCAACATTCGGAAATCCAAAGCCAGCATTTAACCGAAGCATTGTCCTATCGGGCACAACAGGGCTAATTTAAGATGCATAACTTAGTTATCCGTAGCGACAACCTTGCTGATCATGCGGCGATTTCAGATGTCATCGAACAGGCATTTAAAAATCAGCAATATTCAAGTCATACTGAACAATACATTGTAGCTGCCTTGAGAGAGGCGGATGCACTGACTCTTTCTTTGGTGGCTGTTTTAAATCAGCACATTGTGGGACATATTGCTATTTCGCCTATCCAAATTTCTTCAGGTGTACAAGGTTGGTATGGTTTGGGACCGGTTGCAGTTTTACCTGAATGGCAACTGCAAGGAATCGGTTCAGCACTGATCCAATCCGCATTAAGTCAATTAAAAACGATGGGTGCAAAAGGCTGTATCGTTCTAGGTGATCCGAATTTTTATGCTGAATTTGGTTTTAAAGCCGTGCCTGAACTCATTTTAGAAAATGTACCTGCTGAATATTTTCAGGCTTTATCTTTTGATGAAGAATTTCCACAGGGAACCGTGACTTATCATGATGCTTTTAATGCGACTTCGTAGCATTATGTCCAAATAAAAAGGCGACTCTAATGAGTCGCCTTTTTATGAGATTAATTTAAATTAAAATTCGTATTTTATGCCCAATACTACTTTATTTTTTAAATCTGTTTCATCACGCAATTTGCCACCAATTATATAATCCATAGAAACTGATGCACCTGTATCACCCAATGGATGGCTTAAGCCTGCGGTCAAATGACGGAAATTGAAATCTTCTGTGGTACCTAAAGCTTCTTCAAAATCACCGCTATCAGAATAGTAATAAGCGCCTAACGAAGTATTTAACGTAAAATCTTTTGGTAAAGGATAACTATAGCTCGCTAAGAAGTAAGTATCGCCAGCATTACCCCAGATCACATCATCAGTTAGAGTCTGAGCAGTGAAACTAAAATCTTTATAATTTAAGCCTAATAAAGTTTCAAATACATTGGAGTCATCTGAAGGATAATAAACATAATATGTACCACCGATGGTGTAACCTAAATCTTCAGTGATCGAACCATTAAAGCCTGCATAAAAATCATGTTCAAAACTTTGTTCACCAGATTCTGCATAAGTTACATCTAATGTAGAACCCCAATATCCTGCATAAAAACCTGAAGAATGACTGTAATCTAAACCGCCTTGAACCGCTGCTCCCGAGTTTTCTAAGCCTGCAGTATTACCACGTAGTACATATTGAGACACCACACCAATGTTACCCGAAATGGTGTGTTCCGATGCGGGTGCCTCTTCTGCAAAAGTGAATGTAGATGCTGCGCCTAATATAGCCAGAGATAATGCTTTTAAAGTTAATTTCATTGTTTGATTCCCCCACATCGTGCTACGACGGTTTTTTTGGTTATTTCGATAAACTCAATGAGGTAATAGCAATTGCTATGCCAATAGAAAAATCAAACATCCGAAAGCGATCAATATTTAAAATTAAAACAGCTTATTGTATTGTTTTTATTGTATTTTAATTATTTAAAACAAATTTATCTAAACTATCATTTATTCAATGCTATTGCGAGTTTATTCAGTATCAAAACTCAATTCAACTTTGAAATAACATTCATATTTACTTACATCATGCTTCTTTTTAAGGCTATTTTTTAATCATATTATTTTTTTATGCTCAAAAAAAGTGCACAAACTTAAAGCAATTTATGCACTCTAAAATGATTTTCGTATTTAAAAGCTTAGAAATTGAAATTCAAACCGAAGACAACCTGATCATCAAAATCTGTATCGAAGCGATCCTTACCACCGACCACATAATCTAAAGATGCTATAGCATGTGTATTTGCTATTTCTTTACTTACACCTATCCGTGCTTCATTAAAGGCAACATCATTCTTAGTTTCAATAATGTCGTCATCACGGCTGCTGTTATAGATCGATGCGCCAACTGATGTATTCAACATAAAGTTTTGCGGCAAAGCATAACTATATGCTGCACTTAAATACGCATCTCCCGCGTTAGCAAAAGAAGCATCAGCAAGCATGACGGATGCAGCTAAAGTTAAGTCTTTATAAGCCAATTCACCTAATACATCGTATGCTGTGGTTTTACGTTTATCGCCATTGTCCGCATAAACTGTACCTCCATTCTGATAGTAATAGGCAGCTCCTTGAACTTTATAGCGCCAGTTTTGATTAATTTCATTACTGTACGCCAGATAAAAATCATGTTCAAAACCCTGATCTTTATTCTCATCAGACAGGTCATAATCGAGGGTTGAGCCCCAATATCCTACGCTAACACCGTTTTGAAATGCATAATCAAGACCTGCCTGTAGCGCAACATCATCATTTTCCACCCCACCCCGGTAAATATATTTATTCACCACGGCAAAATTACCTGTTAATTCTCCCCCTTTTGCTGAAGTTGTATTTTCTTCTGCAAATGCAGGTACTGTGCTGATGGAAAACAATAAAGATAACGCAATTTTATGGGAAGTTAGATGCATTTCTACCTCTGAGAGAATCCGGTCAAGATTCTTTGCCGACGACAAATTTAGCTGCGGATTCTAAAGCTTTTTTATAATATTTGTTCAAAATTATGAGATAAAATTATTTTGCTTTTAATTGAGTTTTAGCTAAGTAGTAACGTTTAACAGTGTAGTGATATCTACTTTTTACTGCCTAAAATTATATGACATTTACATTAAATATAAGGATAAGTTAAATATTTTAAAGAATTGTCTATATTTGATAAAAATCCGTTATCAATACGCTTAACACTATTCATAATTCTTATTAGACCAAAGTATTAAAAGATAAAATTCGATAAAGCAGAAATAAAAAATCAGAATACTGTTGATTTAGTCTTAATAAAAAATTACATAAATAATCATCTTTTGTTTAAATATATTATTGTTTTAAATAATATTTTAAAAAAATCGGCTTTTTTTGAACATTTGTTAAATTTAATTTATGAATTCTTATATAAGAAACGTATAACTTTAATGAAATAAAATGAATAAAAAAAAGATTTATTTACTCTACATTACGTATACAATTCCTCCAAATTCTTCTTCCTATTTTGTATAAGGCTTATTCCCAATGCAAAAAACACAAAAATTAACTTTAGCGGTTTTAATTCAAGCTGCCTTAATCTCAACAGCATATGCCAGTGAACAAAGTGAAGCGAAAGGCTTTGTAGAAGATGCTGAAGGAACTGTTTTATTCCGTACCGGTTTTATTGACCGTGATAAAAAAGGTGGCAATGCAGATAACCGCTCAACAGCGCAATCAGCAATTTTCGATTTAGAGTCTGGTTATACCAAAGGTATTGTTGGTTTTGGCGTTGGCGTAGTAGGCGATGCATCATTCAAGCTTGGCGACAATAAACATGCCGGCAATGGCATGATTCCGCGTGAAACTGGTCTAGATAAAGGTGAAATCACTAAAGGCGTCGGTGACACTTATGATCATTGGGCACGTGGCGGCGCAAATGTAAAAGCGCGCTTCTCAAATACTGAAGTACGTTACGGTACTCAAGTTTTAGACTTGCCGGTATTAGCGAGCAATACTGCACGTATGGTGCCTGAATATTTCGAAGGTACTTTGATCAAGAGCCGTGAAATTAAAGATTTAGAACTTGTTGCCGGTAAATTTACAAAAGACCAGTATTCCGATCAAATCAATACTGATGGCCGTCACTTGGATAACGCAATCGTATGGGGCGCGAAATACAAGTTTGATGATCAATTGAATGCATCTTACTATGGTATCGATTCTGAAGATAAGCTTGAACGCCACTATATTAATGCGAACTACACCCTTCCGTTAGCCGAAAAGCGCACTTTAACTTTAGACTTTAATGGTTATCACACAGAATGGGATAAAGAAGCAAAGACTTATTCTTCACCATTAGGCAATTCAGATGTTGAAGGCCGTAGCAACAACATTTGGTCTTTATCTGGTACTTTGAATCAAGGCGCTCATTCTGTCATGCTTGCTTACCAGCAAAATACTGGCAACACAGGCTATGACTACGGCGAAAATGCTGATGGTGCACAGTCGATTTATGTCGCAAACTCCTACCTGTCTGACTTCATTGGTAATCATGAAAAATCAGCACAGGTTCAATACAACTTGAACTTTGCTGACTACGGCATTCCAGGCTTGAACTGGACGTCTGCTTATGTTTACGGCTGGGATATCAAAACCTCAACGGATAACAACGCAAAAGAAAGCGAACTCTTTAACCAAGTGAAATATACTGTTCAAAGCGGTTTTGCCAAAGATGCCAGCTTACGTTTACGTAACTCTATCTACCGTGCAGACCAAGCATATAACAAGGCTTATATGCCAGACACCAATGAATGGCGTATCTTCCTTGATATTCCTGTGAAATTATTTTAATTCACAGTAAATTCAAGTCATAAAAAAACCTGCACACTGTGCAGGTTTTTTTTTGTTTTTGATATTTAGCAATAAATGCTAAACACCAAAAATCAATTATGCATTTTTGTAAGCTTCAATTGAGCTAAGCACTTCTTGTTTCGCAACATCAGCACCTTCCCAACCACTTAACTTAACCCATTTTCCTGGCTCTAAGTCTTTGTAGTGTTGGAAGAAATGTTCGATTTGGCTGATCAATAACGGTGGAAGATCCGTATATTCTTTCACGTCTTTGTAAATTGGAGTCAATTTGTCATGTGGAACTGCGACCAATTTAGCATCGATACCACCATCATCTTCCATGTTCAATTTACCGACAGGACGGCAACGAATCACTGAACCTGGTTCAACTGGGTGTGGTGTTACAACCAATACGTCTAATGGGTCGCCATCTAAAGACAAGGTATTTGGTACATAACCGTAGTTTGCTGGGTAGAACATTGCTGTACCCATGAAACGGTCTACAAATAACGCATCAGAATCTTTGTCGATTTCGTATTTGATTGGTGCTGCATTTGCAGGAATTTCAATAATGACATAGATGTCGTTTGGTGCATCTTTACCCGCTGGGATATTGCTGTAGCTCATAGCATCACTCTTTAACAAGTTAAATCTTATTTAAACCGGCACGATTATAACGGTTTTTGAGAATTAAATAACTTTGTGATTATACATCCGCCACAGCAAAATATGTATTTCCACAGATTGATGCAATCTTAAGTTAATTTAATGACCAGAAGTAATAGGCAAATCGGACAAAGCAAAGACAAGGTCCAAACAATACTACGTAAAGTTGCCCAATTGGCTAAATAGCAAATGCCGTAAACAATACGGAGCACAATATAAGCTATACCGAAGGTCATGATCACGGCTTGAGGAACCACCATATATTCCGCCATTAAAATGGCAGCAATAAACAAGGGTAAACTTTCAAAACTATTTTGCTGTGCTGCATTGGCACGTGCGGCCAAGCCAGTGGTTTTGGCCAAAAAATCGCGCGGGTTTTGGTTATCTCGCCCTTTAAAGCCAGAGGTTTTTTTTGCAATCATTGTAAAAACGTAAGGCAATAAACATGCAATTAAGATGAGATAGATTATTCCGCTTATGTTTTGCATCTCATTTTTCTCATTAAGATTTTCTGCCCGATATCATAGCATGACGGTTCAGTAATATTTTTTGTTAAATTATAATGTTTTTATTAATGAGCAATAAGGATCCCGTATGGTCAGCCCAGATCAGCAAAAAATGTTTGAGGTCCTTGAAAAACAGCGCCTGCATCAATTTAGAGTGGATCGTGTACTCAAAATCGTGTTGCCGATTGTGGGATTTTTACTTTCGGTCATGTGTGCCAATTTAAATAGACTTTCTCTGATTTTTACCATTGTGATTTCAATTATCGCACTTTGGATGGTCGGAATTAAACGTCAAGCCCTGTGGATCTGGACGACAGTCGTTGCACTCTACTGTCTGCTTGATAATTTCTATAGCTTTGGTTCTTTTGATCTAAAGCGATACCTTTATCAGTTCGGTAGCATCACCACCTTTATATGGATTATGGGTATAGGCCGCCCTTATATCGATCGTTGGCTGATGAAAGATTAAAAGTTCAGATATAAAAAAAGCGCCGAGAACGGCGCTTTTTAAATTGCAGGGTTTATGCTGTTTTACGTAAATCTTTACGCAAGATTTTACCTACGTTTGATTTTGGCAATTCATCCATAAATTCAACATAACGCGGGCGTTTATAACCGGTTAAGTTTTCTTTAGCGAAAGCCAGTACTTCTTCAGTGGTTAAAGACTGATCTTTTTTCACCACGAATAATTTAGGCACTTCACCTGATTTTTCATCCGGCACACCAATCACTGCAACTTCCAATACTTTTGGATGTTTAGAAACTACATCTTCAATTTCAGAAGGATAAACGTTGAAGCCAGAAACCAGGATCATGTCTTTCTTACGGTCAACAATCTTGATATAACCACGAGAATCCATCACGCCAATATCGCCAGTACGGAAGAAGCCATTGGTCATAACTTTTTCAGTTTCATCCGGACGGTTCCAGTAGCCTTTCATGACTTGTGGACCACGAATCGAGATTTCGCCCTGCTCACCTAAGGCAACTTCATTGCCATCATCATCCAGAATTGCAACTTCAGTCAGTGGCAACGGAATACCAATCGTGCCGCTGAATTCCATTGATGACGGTGGGTTTGCAGTCGCAACAGGTGAAGTTTCTGACAGGCCATAACCTTCAATGATATTGGTACCGGTAATCTTTTTCCAAGCTTCTGCTGTAGAAGCCAGAACCGCCATACCACCACCCATCGCCATTTTAAGGTTGCTATGGTCGAGTTGCTTAAACTCTTCATTGTTCACCAATGCATTAAACAAGGTGTTTACTGCCGGGAAGAATGACGGACGGTATTTACGCAATTCTTTCATTACCGCAGGCAAGTCACGTGGGTTTGGTATAAGCACGTTCGCCTGACCTTTATACATGCCGTACATAGCACATACCATGAACGCAAAAATGTGATAAAGCGGCAATGCACAGAAAATACGGTCATCTTTGGCACCGTCTTGTGCACCAAATTTACTTTGGAATATGCCATCACACTGCAACATGTTCGCAACAAGATTGCGATGAGTCAGCTCTGCACCTTTAGAAACGCCTGTAGTACCGCCTGTGTATTGCAGTACAGCAGTATCACTTAAGGTCAGGTTAGGACGTTTATAATTGCTGGCACTGACTTTCGACATTGCAGCATTGAACTTGATATGACCTGGAATGTCCCAAGCGGGAATTTGCTTACGCACTGAACGCAACACAAAGTTCACTAATGTGCCTTTTAATGCACCTAACATATCGCCAACAGAAGCCACAACCACATGTTTCACCGGGGTTTTACCAATAATGGCTTGATAAACACTGGCAAAGTTTTCAACGATTACCAATGCTTCCGCACCCGAATCGTTTAATTGGTGTTCAAGTTCACGCGAGGTATAAAGTGGATTCACGTTGACCAGAACCAAGCCTGCACGGAATACACCCAATGCAACCACTGGATATTGCAGCACGTTTGGCATCATGACTGCGACGCGAGAACCTTTTGCTAAACCTAAGCTTTGTAAATAGGTGGCAAATTTACGGCTTGCTTCTTCTAGTTCATTAAATGTTAAGACTTTATCCATAAAGATAAAGGCATCACGTGAACCAAATTTTTGAAAATTACGTTCAAAAATATCATTGAGTGAAGTATTTTCTGGTGGTAATTCTACAGTTTCAGGAATCCCCGTTTTTTGGTATTCAGCAAACCAAATCTTTTCCATAATGCCTTTATCTCCAATCTGTAATCTTTAGTTTTCAACTGTTTTCAATGTTATGCGTCATTATTGAACTTATTTATGCATAACATCGCATCCATTTACGCGCATACGAATTATATATAACGTATTTTGATCAATGGATGCTAGTTTTATCTTTGAATGAACAGTCTATTTGCTTTTTGATATCCTCGTGGTAAGAGTTGACCTTTAGTCGCTCTTTTACCTATATATTTCTGAAGATCATCACCTTTTAGTTTTAATTGTTGCTGTCCTGCAACCACTTGAATTATTTCATTTAAACAAAGCAATGTCATGGACAAAATTTGTTCTTTGGCTTCAAGTTGTATCAACTTGTTTCCTTTACCTTTATTCAGGACTGGTAATTCTGACAAATCAACCACCAATAAACGACCAGCGGTACTCAAAATCGCTAAATGCGTATTGGCATCTACCATTTGCAAAGGTAGTGCTTTGGCAGCGTCTGATACGGTCAAGAAGGATTTGCCGGCTTTGGCATTGGTATCCAGCTGTTTTGCATTGGATTTAAAGCCGTAGCCTTGAGAGCTCACCGCAATAATTTCCTGCTCATCTTCTGCAATCATGACCTGAATAAAGCCGATGCCATTTGCAGGAGCAAGTTTGGAGCTTAGAGGCTCACCCAAACCACGTGCCGATGGCAAACTGTTAACCGCAAGTGCATAACTGCGTCCGGTTTCGTCCAGCACGTAGGCACGTTGATTCGACTTACCGGTTGCATGACTTAAGTACTGGTCGCCTGCCCTGAAATTCAGGTTTCCTGCATCTACTTCATGCCCTTTGGCACAGCGAATCCAGCCCGCTTCAGACAACACCACGGTGACAGGGTCAGCCGGCATTAAATCCTGTTCGCTAATGGCTGCGGCTTCCGCACGTTGTACGATTGGCGAACGGCGGTCATCACCAAATTTTTTGGCATCGTCTTTAAGTTCAGTAATGATCAGATTCTTTAATGATTCCGGATTTGCCAATTGTTCACGGATAATCGCGGCTCTAGCCTCTAACTCTTCCTGTTCACGGCGAATTTCCATTTCTTCAAGTTTTGCCAAATGACGTAACTTGAGTTCCAAAATGGCTTCGGCCTGAATTTCATCAATGCCGAAATGTGCAATCAGCTCGGCTTTCGGATGATCTTCTTCACGAATAATGCGAATGACGGTATCCAGATCCAGATACGCAATGAGAAGGCCGGCCAAAATATGCAGGCGTTTTTCAATTTTATTTAAATGATATTGCAGACGACGTGTCACGGTATTCTTACGGATTTCAATCCATTCCAACAAAATACGACGAATCGATTTCACTTGCGGACGACCATCGGCACCAATCATGTTCATATTGACACGATAGCTCGACTCTAAGTCGGTCGTTGCGAACAAATGACTCATCACTGCTTCGGCATCAATACGATTTGAACGCAGCACAATCACCAAACGGGTCGGATTTTTATGATCCGACTCATCCCGAACATCGCTCACCAAAGGCAGTTTCTTCGCCTGCATCTGGTCGGCAATTTGAGTAATGAGTTTTGAACCTGAAACCTGATACGGTAGCTCTGTAATCACGATTTCATTTTTTTCTATCGTGTACACCGCACGCATGCGATAACTGCCACGACCTGTGGTTTGAATTTTCAGTAAATCGCTTGGTGAGGTAATGATTTCCGCTTTGGTCGGTAAGTCGGGTGCCGGAATATATTCGGCAACTTTTTCATCGCTTAAGTTCGGATTACGAATCAGGGCAATGGTGCCTTTGATCACTTCACGCAGGTTGTGTGGCGGAATATCGGTTGCCATCCCCACAGCAATACCGGTGGTGCCATTCAACAGAATATTCGGCACACGGGCAGGTAAATTGACCGGTTCTTTCATGGAACCATCAAAGTTGTCCTGCCAATCACAGGTGCCTTGACCAAGCTCAGACAAGAGCACTTCACTATAAAGGGAAAGTTTGGCTTCGGTATAACGCATTGCCGCGAAGGATTTCGGATCATCGGGTGAACCCCAGTTGCCCTGACCTTCAATAAACGGATAGCGATAACTAAACGGCTGTGCCATCAGCACCATCGCCTCATAACAGGCAGAGTCACCATGTGGATGATATTTACCGAGTACATCACCAACTGTACGGGCAGATTTTTTCGGCTTACCGCTATGCTTTAAGCCCAGCTCACTCATCGCATAAACGATACGGCGCTGCACCGGTTTTAAACCATCACTGATATGTGGCAATGCACGATCCATAATCACGTACATGGCATAGTTAAGGTAAGCTTGTTCAGTAAATTCTGCTACGGAACGATTTTCTGTCGCATGATGCACAAGGCTGGTCATAAAAGCGTGAAATCCTAAATAATTCGTTTTTGTATCTACGTTGTTATGCTAAGTCGCAGGTGCAGTCTACACAAGGGCAGTACTGAACACTCTGCGACAAATTGTGTCTTATGGGCTAAAAATATCCACTTTGTAATGTTCAATCAACTAAAAAATCAGCAATTTTATAACCCCATCGATTCTAAAGTCTTGCCTTTGGTTTCTTCGCCCAAGACTAAAATCACCAAAGCCACAGCCAGCAATACGGCGGTAAACATTGTAAAGACATGACTGAAACCATTGTTCATCACCATCATATGGGTGACCACCATCGGTGCCACAATTCCGCCCATACGACCAATTGCAGATGCCCAACCTGAACCAAAGGCACGAATATTGGTTGGATACTGTTCCGGCGTATAGGTATAAAGCACACCCCATGCGCCCAAATTAAAGAATGACATCAGGCAACCCCAGAACATAATCATGTGCACGCTATTTGCTTGACCAAAGAAATAAGCCGAAACAGCACACATGCCAATAAAGCCTGCCAATGTCGCTTTACGTCCGAGTTTTTCTACCAGCCATGCTGCCGCGACATAACCCGGAAGCTGCGCCAAAATCATAATCAGCACATATTCAAAAGACTGTACGATGGTATAGCCCTGTTTGACCAGCAAACTTGGCAACCAGGTAAAAATCCCATAATACGAATAGACAATACCGAACCAGATCAACCAGAGCATTAAGGTACGACGGGCAAACGGTCCTGTCCAAAGCTGTTTAAAAGAAATATTCTGTTTTTCCGCTACAGGCTTCACTTCAATCTGCTCAATCACTTCCACACCACATTGACGTTCCAGTTTCTGAACCAGAGCATGCGCTTCTTCAATGCGTCCACGGTTAATCAAATACGGCACTGATTCTGGCACTTTTTTCAGAATCATAAACACATAAATGGCAGGCAAACCACCAATTAAAAATGCGATATGCCAGCCATAACTTGGAATCACAAAGTAGGAAACTAAAGCCGCTACCAGCCAGCCCAACCCCCAAAAACTTTCCAGTAAAACGATAAAACGTCCACGCACTTGCGCAGGAATATATTCACTGACCAAAGTTACCGCAACGGGAAGCTGCCCCCCCAAACCTAGGCCCACAATAAAACGAAATACCAATAACCAGGTCAAATTGGGTGCAAAGGCACATAAAGCGGTGGCAATACTATAGGTCACTAAAGTGATGGCAAATACAGTACGACGCCCGATCCGGTCGGCCAATCCGCCAGAGAAAACCGCCCCAATGGCCATACCGACAAAGCCGATCGACACCACCCAGCCTTTTTCAGCCGGAGTCATGTTCCATTCTTCGGCCATGGTGGTCAAAATAAAAGCAATCAGACCAGTATCCATCGCATCGAACATCCAGCCCAGTCCGATCACCCATAGCAAGGTATAGTGAAACTTACCGATGGGTAAGCGTTGTACACGTGAGACTAAATCCATAACAAGATCTCTGATTTGTTGAAAGGATGCATACTGCTTTCCCAACAGGATTTATAATTTTGCTGATTTTTATAGGTTAACTTAAAAATGATGACGGCTTTTTTCACCGTTCATCTCAGGTGTTTTATGCAAATTGTTATGAAGCATCTTTGGACGATGCCGAGTGATCATCATCATCTTTATAAATGAATTTCGGCATTTCCAGTCCGAAGTAGATCGCGATACAGCGTAAAGAGAAACCGAAAACCAGGGTCGAAATAACAGTCACTTCCAATGAGAAGCCAATCTCCTGGCAAACCCAGTAACAGATGACCGAAACAAAGGAAATACTGGCATACAGTTCACGGCGGAACACCAAGGGTACATCATTGCAGAGGATATCGCGCAGAATACCGCCAGAAACACCAGTAAGAACACCCGCCACGGCAGAAACCACAAAGCCATGTCCCATTTCCAGTGCAATCTGACAGCCAATCACAGTAAAGCCGATCAGCCCCATGGCATCCAGAATCAAGAAGATGGAGCGCAAATGACGCATCCATTTGGCAATCAGGATGGTGACAAAGGCAGCAGCGCAGGTCAGCACGAGATATTCAGGATGTTTGACCCAAGTCAGTGGATAATGTCCGAGCAATACATCTCGAACTGAACCGCCACCAAGTGCAGTCACACAAGCAATCAGCGTCACCCCAAACCAATCCATACTACGCCGACCAGCCGACAGAGCCCCGGTCATGGCTTCAGCCGTAATCGCAATAATATAAATCACTAATAGCAACATTGCCCTTCTTCCACTGAGGGTAATCGATGCGCGTTATTCTAAGTCAAATTCAGATGAAATTTACAGATATTGTGCACAACATTGTTTAAATTTTTTCCCCGATCCACAAATGCAGGGTTGCTTCATGCTGGTTTGCATCCCTGTGGTCGGATCAAGGAAATACCAAGCCCTATCATGTAGCACAAAATGTGAAACTTCATGATGAACCTGAGCCTGTTTGTCATCGTGGTAATGTGCCATAAATTCGACTTGTGCATGATTTTTATCTATTTTTTCTTTGGCTTGCACCACTTCAAGCTTGAGCCACTGATTAGCTTTGCTCCAGTCAGCAATGGCAGCCACATCCAATGCCTGTTGTTGTCCAATGGCTGTGGTTTTGACAATATAGTCAATCTCATGCTTGGCAAATGCACTATAACGTGAACGCATCAGCTGTTCTGCAGTTTGCGCTTTCATCTGCCCCAAATGTAGTGGTTGGCAACAGCTGATATAAATTCCAAGACCACATGGACAATTGCTTGCTGACATCAAATTTTCCCAATAAAAAATAGCCCGACGATGCGAGCTATTTTAATCAATTATCTTGGTTTAAAGATAATATGCCGTAATTTAGTTAATCGTCGGCATGGTTTTTAATTTGCGGAATGATATGGACTTTATCAATTTTATGACCGTCCATCGTCACCACTTCAAAGATATAACCATCGGCTTCGAGTTTTGCACCACTTTGTGGTAAATGACCCAAGTGATGCAAGATATATCCCGACAAGGTTGAATACTGTTCAGACTCATCCACCAAGTCACGACCTAAAAGTAAGGAAACGTGACGAATATCGGTAGAACCTTCCAGAATTAAAGTGCCATCTTCCAAACTTTCTGCTGCAGTTTCAAATTCGTCTTCATCCGGGAATTCACCTGCAATCGCTTCAAGCACATCAATCGGGGTTGCAATCCCTTCAATCGAACCATATTCATTCAGCACAATCGCCAATTGTAACGGTGCTTGGCGTAACTGCTCCATCACCATCAATACTTGGGCATTTTCATGCACAATCACCGGTTCACGTAAGTGACGTTCAAAATTGAGTACACCAGTTTCAATGTATTCATTCATCACTTTATGGGTCAGCACCACACCAGCAATATTGTCCAGCTCACCATGCGCAACAATTAAACGCGAATGGGTCATACTCAACAATTGTTCTTTAATGGCAGTATCGTCTTCGTCTAAATCAATCCATTCCAGTTCAGGACGTGGAGTCATCACCGATTTCACCGGTCTTTCAGACAGTCCAAGTACGCCCTGCACCATCACACTGTGATAAGCGCCGTTTTGTTCATTAAAGACCTCGTCGGCAAATGCACGGGTTGCAAGTACATCTTCAGAATCATTATTTTGCGAATCTGACTTCCCACCAAGCATACGCATCACCGCAGAAGCGGTACGGTAACGTAAGTCAGTGGTGGTAACCATCTTCTCCTGATTGCGGCGCATGGTCTGGTTAATAAACTCAACCACCACAGAGAAACCAATTGCAGCATATAAATAGCCTTTTGGAATATGGAAACCAAAGCCTTCAACAATGAGTGAGAAACCAATCATCATCAAGAAGCCCAAACATAGAATCACCACGGTTGGATGCTTGTTGACGAAATCCATCAGCGGTTTCGATGCCCAAAGCATAATGCCGACCGCAATAATCACCGCAATCATCATGACAGAAAGGTCTTTCACCATGCCGACTGCAGTAATTACGCTGTCGAGCGAGAAAACTGCATCCAGCACCACAATTTGAACAATCACCATCCAGAAAGCAGCATGCACCGGATTTTCTTCTTTCTGCGGCTGCGTTCCTTCAATGCGTTCGTGCAGTTCCATGGTGCCTTTAAATAAAAGGAACACACCACCAAACAACAGAATCAGGTCTCGGCCGGAGAAAGGATGCTCCAGAATATGGAACAGGGGTTCGGTTAAGGTCACAACCCAGGCAATGGAAGCCAGCAGAACCAGGCGCATAGCCAAAGCCAGGAGCAATCCGACAATACGGCCTGCATTGCGCTGGTGTGGTGGAAGTTTTTCCGCCAAAATCGCAATAAAGACCAGATTGTCGATCCCGAGAACAATTTCTAAAACCACCAAAGTGGCCAGCCCAATCCATGCAGATGGATCTGACATCCATTCAAAGATCATTGGATGTTCTCCTGCAGCGGATTGAGGTCTGATTTTAGAGGGTTCATATTAAAATCGGCGAATATTCTATGAACAGCATTCTGTATAGTTTTTGCGGAAGAATTGAGATGTTCAGAGCGAGGACAACCACTACCCATGTTGATTCATTTATTGGAAAACAGATTTTTAGTATAGCAAGATGAACCGGAAATTCATCTTTTTTTCAGTCCTCCTCCTTTTCTCTTCCCCAGTTTTAACAAATCTTTGCAAAGCCTGTGCATGACATCACGTGCCGTGTCATATTTTCAGACTAAGCTAGAGCATGAAAAAATAAAGTGCTATGGTAAAAATATAATGATGGATCGTGTATTAAAAATGACTGCAAAACATAAAAATCCTACTCCCAAAACCACTCAACCTTTAATTGCCCTGTATTGCGGCTCGCGTTCAGGCAACAAGCCCATTTACCAGGAAAAAGCCATTGCTCTGGCTCAAAGTCTTTCTGACTTGGGTTTTGGACTGGTCTATGGCGGTGCAAGTATTGGCTTGATGGGCCAAGTCGCTGATGCGTTCAGGCAACGTGGCGGTCAAACGGTCGGGGTCATTCCAGAATTTATGCTGGATTATGAAATTGCGCACAACCAGCTCACCGAGTTGCATATTGTAGAGAGCATGCATGAACGTAAAGCCATGATGGCGGAGCGTGCCAGTGCTTTTGTTGCGCTGCCTGGTGGCTTGGGCACCTTTGAAGAAATTCTGGAAATTGCCACTTGGGGCCAGTTGAATCAGCACCAAAAACCGATGATGCTGTATAACGTCAATGGCTTTTATGATGCCTTAATTGCCCAGCTTGATCATGCAGTCAGTGAAGGCTTTTTACCGCCACAGCATCGGGCAAAACTGATTATTTGCAATCATGCAGATCAGATTGTGAATGCGATTAAAAATCTGGGTGCTCCAAAGCATTTTGCGATTTAAATTGATGTCATCGCAGTAAAAAACAATAAAAAAGCGAGCTTATGGCTCGCTTTTTTGAATGCTGTGTATGCGCTATAAATTTGAAATAAAGTTATAGAACCACGGCAGCGTTGTCGCTAAAACAACACTCATGATTAAACCGATCATCAGCTTCATCGCATCTTTACTGACATTGCGTGAAGTCCGGTATTTATTCACTTCAGCCAGATGCATCGACATGGCAAATTCACGACCGGCGAGCAGACCCAAGAATACCCAGGTGGTACTCATTGGAATATTACTCCACTCTTTAAACACCAGTAAAATCAAGGCGTAAATAAAATCGATAATGGTTGCAGAACGAATATCGGCCACACCGGTTTTGGTGTCGATAATTTTCTGGATGGCACCGCCACGCTGGTAGAAAATCATGCCCAATAGAACGACAAAAACTAAAATCGCAAAAATCAAGAATTCCAGCGGAACCTGACGTGGCACATAAACGAAAATATTGGCCAGATCCTGAATCAGCCATTGGCTCCACAGAAACGCCGTAGAGACCCACTGCACACCAATCCAGACATTAGAAACCTTATGATCTCGGGTTTTACTGAAATAAACCGAAATGCCTTTAATTACAAAACGGTAAACAATGATGGCGACCACAAACGCAACAGCATAACCCATCATCGATTTGGTCAGCATTGAACCCAGACTGCTTGGCGAAAAAATGGTAAGAACTAAAAATGTGGTACTGACCGGAATCCCGTATTTGGTCAGAATGATCAGCAATATAGGCGGAACAATGTACAGCCAGGTAACTCCCCCTTCAGGAAAGGGAATAGTTTCGAGACGGCCATATGAGGCATCACCAACACCGGACGCCCACCAGCCATAAAGCAAGACCACGCTTAAAATACTGCTGGTGTATAACCACAGTACCCACCAGGGACGATGCGCATTGGATGAAATAAAGGTACCTAAGGTTTGCGGCACATCATTTCCGACAATTGAATACGCGGCTAGACAGAAGCCAACAATCATCAAAATTTCGATTGTCATAAAAACAAAACCTTTTTCACCAATTGAAAGTACTCATCCAGCGCGGCTGGAGGTTGGGCCAGATTATGACAGTTTTATGTCACTTTAATGACATAAGCTCGACAAGATTTTGTTATCGTCGATTAAAAAGCAGCTTAATGTTGTTTTTATCTGCAATTTTTTTATTTCAAATAAACTGGATGGCTAACGGTTAAATGACCAACTTCATTGCAAGGAGATGCGCAAAAAACTAAACGTTGATCTGGATTTAATTTGCTTTGTTTGAAATTTCAACTATTTTGTCAGTCAAGACTCTGCATCAAATGACTATCTGATATCTGCCTGATTGCACTTTGCAGACGATCGATAGAACAACTTTTTCTTACACTAGGTTTAGATGATTCCTTTAAACTATTTAAAAATTTCACTTTTATACTTTTATGAACGCCACGCCATCACATCAAGCCTTACAACCTGAATTTAGACTGCTGGTCTTTTTGGTGTCTATTGGCTTTTTTATGCAAGGTCTGGACACCACCATTGTCAATACCGCGATTCCTGCCATGGCGGTAAATCTAGGTGAAGATCCACTGCAAATGCATAGTGTCGTGGTGGCATACGTGCTTTCCGTGGCTGCCTGTATTCCATTAAGTGGCTGGCTGGCAGACCGTTTTGGAGTACGCAATACCTACTTTAGCGCAATTGTTATCTTTACCCTGGCATCTTTAGGGTGTGGACTTGCCAACAGCTTAAATGAACTGCTGGTCTACCGTGTCATTCAAGGAATTGGCGGCGCATTATTGTTACCTGTCGGCCGTTTGGCAATGCTAAAAGTCATTCCGCGTACCCAGTTCTTGTCTGCCATGAGCTTGATGAGCCTGGCAGGACTGATGGGGCCGCTCATCGGCCCGACACTGGGGGGATGGATGGTCGAAGTGGCGACCTGGCACTGGATCTTTCTGATTAATATTCCGATGGGGCTTTTGGGCTGTTTAATTACAGTTAAAGCCATGCCGAATGTCACAGAGCCTAGTGTTAAATCATTCGATTTTTCCGGTTTTATATTGCTGGTGATTGCCATGGTCGGCGTTTCCATGGGGATCGAAAAAATTTCTAGCCCGCATCAGTCTTTATGGTGGAGTGGCGGATTAATCACTGCGGGTTTAATGGCGGCTGCTATTTACGCCTATCATGCGCATAGTCATCAAAATGCACTGTTTCGCAGTAAATTATTTAGCAACCAAATTTATGCTATTGGGATTGTCGGCAATTTCTTTGCCCGCTTAGGCGGCAATGCCATGCCTTTTTTAATTCCGCTGATGTTGCAGGTCGCCTTTGGTTTTGAGCCTTTTATCACGGGTTTGTTGATGATTCCGACCGTACTCGGTTCACTGGCATCCAAACCGGTTATTCGCCAAATTATTCAGCGCTATGGCTATCGTAATGTATTGCTGATCAATACCTTATTGGTCGGTGCTTGTATTGCCAGTTTTGCCCTGACTACGGCGGATACACCTATCTGGTTGCGTGCCTTGCACTTCTTTATTTTTGGTATGTTGAACTCTCTGCAGTTTGTGTCGATGAATACATTGACCTTGAAGGATTTACCCCAACAAGATGCCAGTAGTGGCAACAGTTTCTTATCGATGATCATGATGGTGTCGATGAGTATTGGCGTGGCTTTGGCCGGAACTTTGGTGAACGTCTTCACAGCGTATTATGGTGCCGATCACATCACTACAGCCTTCCATAGCACCTTGATTTTCCTCGGTTGTATTAATATCATCACGGCCTGTATTTTCTCGCGTATTCCCCGCAACACGCCTGTTTAGCCTGATTGAAAAACAACGTGGTCTGAAGCTTCAGATCGCGTTATCATGTGTTCGGTCAATCATCCCTAAGTTCTTTATGCCTCAAAAACGACTCGCCCAGAACAGCCATAAAAAGCTTTATGCCTCTTGCGCAGGCTTAGTGCTGATTTGTATCGCAATTGTCGTTTATGTTTTTGTATTGCATCATAATCCTGCCTCGGCGCAAGAATATCCGGTCAAAGGTTTTGATGTATCGCATCATCAAGGTGACATTCAGTGGAAACAGATTTCCCCGAAAAACTATCAGTTTGTTTATCTGAAAGCCACTGAAGGCGGTGATTTTAAAGATCGAAAATTTCAGGACTATTGGCTGCAAGCACGTGAAAATGGCCTGATGGTCGGTGCCTATCATTTTTATCGTTTATGCCGTGACGGTGAAATTCAGGCAGAAAATTTTATTGAAACCGTACCCAACAAAGCCGATGCCTTACCGCCGGTAATTGATCTGGAATATGACAGCAATTGCATCAACACCTATACCAAGGAACAGCTACTTAAAGAAATTCAGCTCATGCACGACCGGCTGTATCAGCATTATGGCAAACAACCCATTTTTTATATTTCCAAATCATTTTATAACATTATTTTAGCTGGGGAATTTTCCAAAACTCCGCTGTGGGTACGTGAATATCAGGGCAAACCAGATTTAAAAGGCAAACCGAAATGGCTGTTCTGGCAACACACCAATCAGGGAACCATCAAAGGTATTGCCAAAGCTGTCGACTTAAATGTGTTTAATGGTGATCAATCTGACTGGATCAGTTTTCTAGAAAAAAATAAGATTTACACTCAGAAATCAATTGAAAATTTACCGAAAAAATAACAAGACAAGTTTAAATATTGATCAACAATAAAAACAGCACCCCACCACAAACAGGAAAATTATGTCGATCAAAAAAGGACTTTGGGTTTCATTGGGACTATTTATTCTGTTTTTGGTGGCTGGCATGGTTTTTTTACTGCAGCCTTCCGGTCAAGTGTCTAATTTTCAAAAATGGCAATATCAAACCTCTGAAAAAACAGCCTCAACTTCAATACTAAAGATGAAGTTTTTTGGTGTTTCGACGCTGCTTTTTGATGATGGCAAAACCCAGATTCTGATCGATGGATTCTTTAGTCGTCCCTCCCTGTCTCAAGTGCTGTTTCAGAAAATTCAAAGTCAGCCTGAGGTGATCCAGCGGATGATTCAGCAACAGCAGTTACAGCGCATTCAGGCGATTTTGGTCACGCATTCCCATTATGATCATGCGCTGGATCTTGCAGAGCTTGGCAAGCAACTTCCCCAGACAAAAATTATCGGTTCAAACAGCACCTTAAATATTGCCCGTGGTGGAGCCGTTCCCGAACAGCAGTTAATGCTGGTTCAACCCTTACAACCGCTGTCCTTTGGCGAGTTCAAAGTCACTGCCATTGCTTCACAACATACCCCGCCGACAGCGGTGAATAATGATTTGGGTGAGGAAATTTCCCGACCCCTGCAACAACCCGCACGTTTTTCTGCATTTAAAGAAGGCCATAGTTTTGATTATCTGATTGAACATTCAGGTCAGCGTATTTTAGTTAAAGCCAGTACCGGTGCGGTGCCCAATCAACTGAAGAATTTAAAGGTCGATACCTTATTTTTAGGCATTGCCCAGCTTTCACGCCAGTCAACTGAATTTCAGCAAAATTATCTGGATCAAACCCTTAAGACATTAAAACCCAAAGTGGTTGTGCCCATCCATTGGGATAATTTTTTCAAGCCTGTGGATCAAGCTTTAGAATTTTTACCTTATCTGGCCGATAATACAGACGAGAGCTTAAAAATTCTGATTCAGGCTGCTGAACAACAACACACACAGGTGGTTTTACTCAGTCGGCCTGTGTCGTATCCACTTGATCCTGCTCTACAATTCCAGCCATGAAGATGAGATACTAAAGCTAGACCGAATTAAAGGCAGAATTTAGCACTGCATGAAAAAAATCATTCACATCGATATGGATGCCTTTTATGCCTCCGTGGAACTCAAAGACCGACCTGAGTTAAAGCATTTACCCGTGGTGGTTTCCTCGCATCATCCACGCGCGGTGGTTTATGCAGCATCTTATCCTGCACGCGAGTTTGGTCTGCGCTCAGCCATGCCGATGTCACAAGCCAGAAAACGCTGTCCTCAAGTGGTGGTGATTGAACCCAATTTTGAAAAATACCGTACTGTCTCTGCCCAGATTCACCAGATTTTTCAGCGTTATACACCGCTCATTGAACCCTTGTCTTTAGATGAAGCCTACCTGGATGTCACGGACAATTTACAGAACATTGCCAGTGCAACAGAAGTCGCCATGCGAATCCGGGAAGAGATTTTTCAAGTTACCGGTTTAACCGCATCGGCCGGTGTCGCTCCAAATAAGTTTTTGGCTAAAATTGCCTCGGACTGGCATAAACCCAATGGTATCTGTGTGATCAAACCCTCACAGGTGCAAAACTTTATTCAACATTTACCGCTAAAAAAAATTCCCGGTGTCGGCAAAGTCACCCAGGAAAAACTCAAAAATCTGCAATTGGAAACCTTGGGTGATTTACAGCAAATTGAAGAGGCCATGCTGATTCAACATTTTGGCAAATATGGCAGGCAACTGTTCCGCTATGCGCAAGGGATTGATGAACGCCCGGTTCAAGCTGAACGTGAACGGCAGCAAATTTCTAAAGAAACCACCTTTGATGATGATCTGACTTTAATCCAGTGCCAGAATTATTGGCCTAAACTGATGGATCAGGTCTGGCAAAGTTTAGAGAAAAAACAACTCTGTGCACGCGGTGTTTCGGCCAAACTCAAGCTTAAAAATTTTCAAGTTTTACAACACAGTAAAAGCTTTAAACAGCCCTTAGAAAACCAGAAACAACTGCAGGATGTGCTTCAGCAATTGCTGATCGAAATGCAGATTCCTGAACATTTTCAATTTCGCTTAATTGGCGTTGGGGTTTACCAACTTTCTGACCAGCAAGATCAGCCCCAGCTTTCTCTTTGGTAAGCATTTGAATATTTTTCAATCAAAAGAATAAAATTAGACCAATTAATGATACACAATGATTGTTTTTGCGGTACTCTATTGGCGCGATGCATTTATCCATGTAGCCGCTGAGATGCTAAAAATCACCTTTACTTTTAGCATGCTGTCCTGTGATTGGCGTGACGATCAAATCCGAATATTACAGGGCAACTCTGTTAAACCATGGAATTCCCTCTTGCATGTCTTGTGCAAATATCTCTGTACCTCCCTAAGAATAACGCGCGCGTAAAGCCGCACTCAGTAGTTTCACTGGTGCTGTTGTCGACTGGTACGATTTTCTATTTTATGGCATTGTTGCCGCACTCATTTTTAAAGACCAATTTTTCCCAAGTATAAGCAATCTGGGCACCTTTGCTGCGCTTGCAACTTTTGGAGTGGGCTTTTATTCTGACTTAATTTTTAATCCTGTATTTGCTGACTAATTTTGTCCTGAATGATTGAACCCATAATTTATGGCAGAGATGCAGTTCTTTTTAAATATCAAGCTTAGGGTCGGTGCAATCAGCGGTTGCAATATTCCATTTTTTGTCTGGATTTACAGATCGTCTTGATCATCCGAAATAGGATTGATGGTGAATTTGATTGGCGCCCTTATCGCTGCGATAATACCCTAAAACACAGGATTAAAATTTATGAGCGTTCAGCGTCTACATGTAGAAAAGCGTTATTGCGAAGTGGCAATTTCAGGAAATATGGTGCATTTGGCAGGACAATTGGCCAATGACACCTCACTGGATATTAAGGCGCAAACCCAGGAAACACTGGATAATATTGATCGTCTATTGGCAGATGCATGTACAGATAAAACCCATATTCTATCTGTGATGATTTTCTTAAAAGATATAGAACAAGACTATGCGGCAATGAACGAAATTTGGGATGCTTGGGTCGCTGAAGGTCAAGCACCTGCAAGAACTTGTGTTGAAGCAAAGCTCTATGCACCAGATGTTTTAGTGGAAATGACGGTCACTGCTGTTCGTGCTTCACGTTAAAGGAAATGAATGAACAAGCATGAAAGTATGGCTTCATGCTTGTTGTAATTAACCTACAATGCGGATTTTCTTTCGTTCCAGTTCAGGATAAAAACTATACTTCTTTGGGGTATCTTCAACCTGTGTATCTAACTGATTGTAAGTAGATTGTTCAAGAAGGAAATCTTGTCTTAACTGATAATATTCAGGCACATCCTCATAGCGAATCACACGATATCCGGCCATAGCTAAAAGTGCATCCTGATATTGCGCATTCTGTGGACGTTTTAATGCCATGGGATCATCAAGTGCAATAATTGCGCTCACTTGATGATGCTCATCAAGCACCACAAAGTCTGCCACCATATTGCGATATTTATGACGGGTTCGAGAGTATTTGGTCGTCAATAATGCATCAAATGAAACATGTGCCAATACAGTACTCTGCGGCAATATTCCCTTGAGTCTTGTATAGGTTAATTGTTCATTAATATTAAAAATAGCCCTTTGTTTTAAAGCGCTATCTTGCTGTTTAGTACTGCTTTCCAGACTTTTCCAAGCCATACACAGTACACAGAATAGGAGTAAGCTCCCGACCAAAATATAAACCATCATCCTCTTAGTCCTTTAAATTTTTATAATCTTTTTCGGTGTCACACCGATTGTTTATTATGAAATTCAGTATACAACTCTTATTTTTATTAAATATTTCAAGTAAACAAACTGCATTGAATGATGACGAAATCATCATAAAAGCTGACAAAAAGTTGCACTGATTTTATGCTCATTATTAATGTCTAAATTAAATCCATTATTAGACATTTAAAGTACTGTATCGCAAGGCTGAGTGCTGATGCAACAATACTTTTAGCTATTGTCCTACAATTCCGACGAGCTGTTTAATTCCTGTTATTTTTTAATGAATTATAAAAAAAGAACGCCTAAGCGTTCTTTTTCCTTTTCTAAATCAGGCTCTCGATTTCGGCTTAGGTTTACCTTTTGGCTTCGGTCCACCAAACGGTTTTTTTGCATCCCCTGTTTCACGAGGTGGCAAACCGGTATGCTGAGTCAAAATCTGACCTTTTTCAGGACGCTTTTTGGTATTTGACGGGCGTGAGGTATTCGCTGCGGAATTATTACGAACAGCATTATCACCACTGCGTTTTTGCGAATCACCAGCAACAGTCGAGTTTTTCTTACGCGCCGATTGATACTGACCTTCGGTGCCCGCAGGCTGATAGGTCGGAATCAAATGCTGTTTCGAGTTACCAATCAGGTCTGAACGGCCCATTTCTTTCAATGCTTCACGCAGCAATGGCCAGTTATTCGAATCATGGTAACGCAAGAAGGCTTTATGCAAGCGACGACGCTTGTCCCCTTTCACGATGTCAACATTTTCAGTATAGCGCGCCACTTTCGCCAACGGGTTTTTACCGGTGTAGTACATGGTGGTTGCTGTTGCCATTGGTGAAGGATAGAAAGTCTGTACCTGATCGGCACGGAAACCATTTTTCTTCAACCAAACCGCCAAGTTCATCATGTCGTAATCGGTGGTACCCGGATGCGCTGCGATGAAGTAAGGAATGAGGTACTGTTCTTTACCTGCTTCCTTGCTAAAACGGTCAAACATCTGCTTGAAGCGATCATAGGTACCAATACCCGGTTTCATCATCTTCGACAATGGACCTTTTTCGGTATGTTCCGGGGCAATTTTCAGGTAACCACCGACGTGATGCTGAACCAGCTCTTTCACATATTCAGGGTTCAACACAGCAAGGTCATAACGCAGACCTGAACCAATCAGAATTTTTTTAATGCCCGGTAAAGTACGTGCTTTACGGTATAACTGCGTCAATGGTGCATGGTCGGTATGCAAATTTTGACAAACACCCGGGAATACACAGGATGGTTTACGACAGTTTTTTTCAATTTCAGGATCTTTACACTGCAAACGATACATGTTTGCAGTCGGTCCACCTAGGTCAGAAATAATACCGGTAAAGCCAGGCGCTGTGTCACGAATTTTTTCCACTTCACGCAGAATAGATTCTTCAGAACGGTTTTGAATAATACGACCTTCATGTTCAGTAATTGAACAGAAAGTACAACCGCCAAAACAGCCACGCATGATATTCACAGAGAACTTGATCATGTCGAATGCTGGGAAACGAGCTTCGCCATAAGATGGGTGCGGCAGACGTGCATAAGGCAAATCAAACACATAATCCATTTCTTCAGTGGTCAACGGAATGGGTGGTGCATTCAACCAGACATCACGTTCACCATGCTTTTGTACCATGGCCCGGGCATTACCGGGATTGGTTTCCAAATGCAGAATACGGTTAGCATGTGCATACAGCACCGGATCACTGGCGACTTCTTCAAAAGCAGGTAAACGAATCACAGCCAGTTCACGTGGCGGTAATTTATGTTTAATCGCTTTCGATGGCGCAGCTTGAAGCTGAACAATTTGGGTGTCGGCATCCAGATTATCCCCTTCGCGGATAATTGGATTGGCAACCGGTTCTTTTTGGAAATTTTGATATTGAGTTAAAGAATTACCTTTATCTTTTTCTATTTCACAGCCATCTAAATCTTCAGTCATCACATAAGGATTGATGATTGGATCAACACGGCCAATGCTATCGACATCATTGGATGCGATTTCAACAAACTTGGCTTTAGATGCACGGTTATGTTTATTGACAATAAATGCAGTACCACGGACATCAGTAATTTCGTGGATTTTTTCGCCTTTGGCCAAACGGTGCATCACTTCAGTAATAGAACGTTCGCCATTACCGTACATCAACAAGTCTGCTTTTGAATCCATCAACACCGAGCGACGGACTTTGTCTGACCAGTAGTCATAATGCGCAATACGACGTAATGATGCTTCAATCCCGCCTAAGAGTACTGGCACGTCAGGGAATGCTTCACGGCAGCGCTGACAATATACAGTTGCTGCACGGTCCGGACGTTTGTTCGGCTGATTGTCTGGTGAATAAGCATCATCAGAACGGATTTTACGGTCAGCCGTATAACGGTTAATCATAGAATCCATATTGCCTGCGGTCACGCCCCAAGCAATAGTTGGTTTACCCAACACACGGAATGCTTCAGGATCGGTCCAATCTGGCTGGGCAATAATCCCCACACGGAAGCCTTGCGCTTCAAGGGTACGTCCAATAATGCCTGAACAGAAAGATGGGTGGTCGATATAGGCATCGCCACAAACTAAAATAAAGTCACAGGCATCCCAGCCGAGTAGATCCATTTCCTCGCGTGACATCGGCAAAAATGGCGCGGGTTCAAAACAAGACGCCCAATATTTGTCGTAATCAAACAACGCGGTCGGCGCTGTCTGTGCGGTATAAGCTGTAGACATGGCTAGCAAATTCTCGGCTGGCAGATGGAAGATCTTAAAATTAGATCAAAGATGAAAGCCGATCATTTTACCATGAATTCCACTCATATTCTTGATTAAAAAATACACAAAAACAGAGGTTTAAATTCTTAATTATTTGTTGTTTATAAAGATGATCGACGGTGGAGTGGTAGGGCAAAAAATAATCCCAACATCAGTACACAGCTAATAAGCAAGGTTAAGCCATTCCAACCATAGTTTTCCCAGACTAAGCCACTACTACCGCCAAAAATACTGGATCCCGTGTAGTAACTAAAAAGATATAGCGAAGAACCCACTGCACGATATTGTAAGGATTGTACGGAATACCCAACTACTTAAGGTTAAATGCGCAGCAAAAAATGAAAAAGTGAATAACATTAATCCTAATAAAATCAGCCCAATCGGAGGAGTTAGCATCAGCCATAAACCGATCAGCATGCTTATAAACATTACGTGAAGGACTTTTTCTCGCCCAAACTGGCTACACGAGGTGAACTATAAATCCCGGCAATATCGGCCAATTTTTTAACAAAGAATTTTTTCAAATGAGAAAAGCGAATCGGACAAGATTTAAAGTGTGTAGATGCGGGTAACTCTTTTCGCAAACGCAACTGTAGAAAAGGATAAAGGGAAACTAGCTATGCGTCGGAGAAACAACAAAGAATTTTGCAAAGATCGGCATCATTGGTTGCACCCAATACAACGATGAAAAGAAGCAAATTCTGCTAAAAATAATAAGAGAAGATTGGTTGGGAACTATATCCAATGTGATTTGGCTTAGAATTAGAATCAGGCATAAAAACTCCGTATACCTGCTAAGTACAGTACAGCTATGTTGCCAGACTATATAGTCAAAAATGAATTCAGGTTTGTACCATGAATATATTTCATGCATAAAAAAATCCCCCTCAGCCAGATGGCTGAGGGGGATTTTAGGAATAATGAGCTGGCGATGACTTACTCTCACATGGGTAACCCCACACTACCATCAGCGCAAAGAGGTTTCACTTCTGAGTTCGGGAAGGGA